>ERZ827490.98-NODE-98-length-141272-cov-6.818336_pt1 | contig 141272 bp, 137 predicted proteins | sample MGYA00519770_ERZ827490 | MGnify/ENA primary metagenome ERZ827490 (study PRJEB31778, sample SAMEA3449324) | human gut metagenome | biome: human gut; feature: human-associated habitat; material: faeces | place: United Kingdom | collected 2010/2012 ... | reverse complement strand
GCACGTTTGCGAGCCGTAAAGTATTTTCTCCGACGCACATGTCGCCGGAGAAAATAAATAAAACTCTATTTGCGCCTGCGGGCGCAAACTCTGCGAGGCGTTTTCGACAGGCTGAAGCGGCGTGACGGTTTCCGTCACGCCGCTTGCTCTAAGAGAACCACCGGCTGCGCCGGTGGTATTGACTTGTTCAGTTGTCGCCCGAAACGGCGAGTGCCATGCCGAAGAGGGCGCACCAGAAAAAGAGAATGCGCGGGTAAAACCAGATATACTCCGGAATGCCGCCGAGCGCGGCTCCGGCGAGCGCGGCGATGAGAGCCTGGGCTTCCCAGCGGTCCCGCTTTTCGGGCCTGGCGCGTACCGCGCGGCGCAGCCGTACGAAAATGCCGAAGAAAAAGCCGCAGAACAAAAGTTCGCCGACTATGCCGGTCGAGAGGAATATTTCAAGATACAGCATATTGGAGTGCGGCGGCTGAAAATCGAGAAGACCGGTAGCATAGGGGGCGTAAGCCGCGGAGAAATTCTCCGGCCCCAGCCCGATGCCGAGCAGCCAGTGATCCTTCCACACGGCCAGACACTCGCTCCAGAGCACAAACCGTCCGGACGCCGAAGCGTTCGAGAAATCGAGCATCGATAGGAACCGCGCCTGCAGGCTCTCCGGCAGAAGAAACAGAGCGCCGATGCCGAGCGCCGCCGCCGGAAGCAGCAAAATCTTCTTTTTGTACCAGAGCAGCAGCACGAGCGCGAGCGCGAGCATGATCCAACCGGTGCGGGCGTATGTGAGCAGAATGGCCGCGCAGGGGAGAAGAAGCGGGACGGTGAGCGCGATGCGCCGTGCCTTCGTCGGGGCAGTCAGCGCCCAGACGAGCGCGATGGGCAGCGCCATGGCGAGAAATTCGCCGCAGTTGATGCCGTGCTCGAGCGTCGCGCCGAGCCGCCGGTACATCTCGCCGTCGATCGGCACGTCCGAGGCCTCCGCGCCGGTGACATAGTTCCACAGCCCGTAGAGCGAAACGGCGAGCAGCGTGATGTATAGGGCCGCCGCCGCGGCGCGCCGGTCGGTCCGTGTGCGAAACTGCGCCGCCGTGAGATACGCGAGCAGAAAGCCCGTCCAGAAAAAGAGCGCCACGCGGAGATTGCCCGCTTTGTTTCCGGCCCAGAGCGTGCATAGAACAGTCATTAAAAGAAAGCCGAGCGCGGCGGGGCTGAGATCTCCGACGTTTCGCGGCGCATCCTTTCGCGCCGCGCAGCCGAACCAGTAGACTAAGAGCGCGGCGAGCGCGAAGAGCACGGCATAGAGATTGTTCCACGCCCCGTGCGGCACGCAGAGCATCGCCCCCATGCCGAGCAGGAAAAACCACTGTGAAAACGAAAGACCGCAGCGCCGTTTGCCGGCTTTGAGCGGCAGACGCGAGAGCGCGCGCACCGGCAGTGCCGAGAGCGTGCCGAGAGCGCGGTAAACCGATGTATTTTCCCAACGGGTCATAAAAAGACCTCCGGTGCAGTATGGTGTGTTCTTACAGAATAGCAGAGAGTGTCCGCCGCGTCAAATCCCGCTCTTGAAAAATGTCTTCGCGTGCTTTATGATAAGATATATTTTTTTGAAACGGAGAACGGACAGTGAGCAAGAAATTCGTTGGATTCTGGAATGTATCGGTCATTCTGACATACATAGAGCTGTGTATCGCGGTGGGGAGCATCTGCGCTGCGGCAGACGGGAAGGTCTGGCCGGCGGTGATCGGCCTTGCACTCTGCGGCCTCTGCGATATGTTCGACGGGAAAATCGCCCGCGCCACGAAGCGCACGAAGGACGCCGAGGTGTTCGGCATCCAGATCGATTCGCTGTGCGATCTCGTGTCGTTCGGTGTGCTGCCGAGCGCCATCGGCCACGCGATGGGCATTACGGGTATTGCCATGGCGGTGCTGATGTTCTATACGCTCTGCGCCGTCATCCGGCTGGGGTATTTTAACGTCACCGAGCAGAAGCGCCAGGAGACCACGAGCGAGAACCGCACCTCGTTCGAGGGCCTGCCGGTCACTTGGTCGGCGGTCATCGTGCCGCTCGTCTCTCTCGTCCGCCTCGCGAACGAGAGCATTATGCCGTGGGTGATGGGCGGCGTGCTCTTCATCGTAGGCTTCTGCTTCATCGCGCGTATCCGCGTAAAGAAGCCGCAGATCTGAAATGAAACGCAAACGCATTTTGACGGTTTTGATCGTTCTCGCGCTCGTGTTCATCTGGGGCAACTCGCTCGTCTCGCGCGAGCTTTCGGGGAAAATCAGCGACGATATCCTGTTCTTCCTGAACGCCGCGGCGGAAAAGGTCGGGCTCGGGCCGGACGCTTTCACTTATATGACGGACGAGGACGGCGACGGCGTTGCCGAGCAGCCGACGAGCCATCTCATCCGCAAGGCGGCGCACGTCACGGAGTATGCGGTGTTTGCGGCGCTTCTGTTCCTCCGGCTGGAGAGCGCCGGGAAAAAGCGGTTTTTCACCGCCTGGGGTCTCGGCACGCTGACCGGCGCGATAGACGAAACGCTCCAGATATTCTCCCGCCGCGGCAGTCAGGTGCGGGACGTGCTCATCGACACCGCCGGCGCGCTGCTGGGTCTCGGCGTCGTAATGTTGATTTTATATTTAATTAGCAGAAAAGAGAAGTCAGTTTGACTTCTCTTTTTCTATGCGCCGGTGCAGGTATTCAAGCGCGTCGGAAAGCCCGCCAAGCTGGTCGATGAGCCCGCTTCGGACGGCTTCCTCGCCGTCGAGCACGCTGCCGATGTCCTGCGTCAGCTCGCCGGTGCGCATCATATACTCGGTGAATCTCTCCGGCGTGATGTGGGAATGGCCGGTGATGAACCGGACGATCCTATCGCTGATTCGCGAAATATAATCGTACGTCTGCGGCACGCCGATCACAACGCCCGTGAGCCGCACCGGGTGGATCGTCACGGCGGCGCTCGGCACGATGAACGACCGGTCTGCCGCCACCGCGAGCGGCACGCCGATGGAATGCCCGCCGCCGAGAACGACGCTCGCCGTCGGCTTGCTCATTCCGGCGATCATCTCGGCAAGGCAGAGCCCCGCTTCAATGTCGCCGCCGACGGTGTTGAGCAGTATGAGCAGTGCGCGGATATCCTCCGCTTCCTCCACTGCGGCGAGCAGCGGCATGATGTGCTCGTACTTGGTCGTTTTCGTGTCCGGCGGCAGCATCACATGTCCTTCGACCTGCCCGATGATCGTGATGCAGTGGATCTCTCCGACCCGTGCGGCGCCAAGCTCACGCAGGGCTTCCTGTTCTCTTTCCTCCATGCGGCAACCCTCCTCCGGAGAAGTATGCCGCGCCGTACGCATCTGTATACATTCTTTATTTGTGGAAATTGACAAAACGGGAAATTTTACCTATAATCTATTCTGAAATTTTGCCGCAAAGGTGTTTCCGTATGGTATTTTCCAGCCTGATATTTCTCTATGCGTTTCTGCCGCTGAGTCTGGCGGTGTATGCGCTCTGCCGCAGTCTGCGGGCAAAGAACATCAGCCTGCTCGTTTTCTCGCTGATCTTCTATGCGTGGGGCGAGCCGGTGTATGTGCTGCTGCTGATGGCGATGGCGCTTTTTGACTGGTATTTTGCTCTGCGTGTACAAAGAGCGCAAAGGGAAGAGAAAAACGCCAAGCTCTGGGTCGCGCTCGCGTGCGTCGTGAATCTTGGCCTGATCGGGTTTTTCAAATACGCGGGCATGGTCTGCTCGATCTTCGGGGACGTACCGGCGTTCGTGCAGCGCATCGCGCTGCCGCTCGGCATTTCGTTCTATACGTTCCAGCTTCTGAGCTATGTTGTGGATGTGTACCGCGGCGACGCCGAGGCGCAGGATAAATACTGGCATGTGCTGCTCTACGCCGCGCTCTTCCACCAGTGCATCGCCGGTCCCATCGTCCGGTACAAGACCATCGCGAAGGAACTCTTCGATGGCCGCGACGAGACGACCGACCGTGCGCGCGGCTGTACGCGCTTTGCCGTTGGCCTTGCAAAGAAAACGGTGCTCGCAAATGCCTGCGGTGCGCTTGCCGATTCGCTTCTGCTCACGGACGCCGCCATCGGTTCGGCCTCACAGCTGGCGGAAAACCTTGCGGCGCTTTCCAACACGCCGGCGCTTGCGCTCTGGATCGGCATAATTGCGTATGCGTTCCAGATCTATTTCGATTTTTCCGCCTATTCCGATATGGCCATCGGCATGGGACAGATGATCGGGCTGCACTATCTCGAAAACTTCAACTATCCCTACATATCCCGCACGGCTACGGAGTTCTGGCGGCGGTGGCATATGTCGCTCGGCACATTTTTCCGCGACTATGTGTACATCCCGCTCGGCGGCAACCGGAAGGGAAGAGCGCGCGCGTTTCTGAACCTCTTCATCGTCTGGGCACTTACCGGCCTCTGGCACGGGGCGAGCTGGAACTTTGTGCTCTGGGGGCTTTATTACTTTGTGCTGCTCATGCTCGACCGGCTGTTCTGGCAGAAGCTGCTCGACAAGCTGCCGAAGGCGGTCTCGGCGATCCTTTCCCACATCACGCTCCCGCTCGCGGTGCTCTTCGGGTGGGTGCTCTTCAAGTTCACATCGCTCCCGCTCGCCGCGGCGGTCGTGCGCGGCATGTTCTGCGGCAACGGCAACGCCTTTACGAGCTTCACCGTTACGGCGGAGATAAAGAGCCATATGTATCTGCTCATCTTCTGCGCCGCGGCGGCAACGCCGGTGTTTTCGTATCTTGCGAAGCGCTGGGAGCGCGCCGGAGAGGGGAGCGCCCTTGCGCAGAAAAGCTATTCCGTTGCGGCCTATGGCGTTGCGCCGGTTCTGCTGCTGCTTCTGAGCACCGCGTGCCTTGTCGGCAACAGCTTTAATCCGTTCCTATACTTCCGGTTCTGAGAGGGATCCTATGCACGATGAACACGAAATCATAAGCCGCCGCGCCCGCCGCGCCCATGTGGAAAAACAGAAACGCCGCGCCTGTTTGCCGGGGCTGCCGTTTTTCCTCGCGCTGGGCATTCTCACGGTCATTGCGTGGATACTGCCGCTGCGCCCGACGGTGTCGGCAAAGGAAAAGCGCACGCTGGAGACGTTTCCGGAGTTTTCTCTTTCCGCTGTGACGGACGGAAGCTATTTTTCCGATATCAGTCTCTGGTTTTCGGACACGTTCCCGGGGCGTGACGGCTGGATCATGGCCGCGCAGCGGCTCGAAGCGCTGTACGGCGACTCCTCCGTAACGGTGTACGGCAATGCCTCTGCCGGAGACAAGATCCCCGTTCCGTCCACGCCAGCGCCGGAGACGAGCGCCGACCCGGCAAAGCCGACAAGCGAACCGACGCCGACCCCGGAGCCGACGCCTACGCCGGAACCGGAGTGGGGCGGGGAAAACCCGGACGACGAGCTCGTAACGCTCGGCGCCGTTATCCAGATTGGCGACAGTGCCTATACCTATACGGCCTTCAGCCAGTATTATTCGGACACCTACGCCGCCAATGTGACGCGCGCGGCCGATCTGCTGGAGGGGAAATGCCGCGTATTTGACGTATTCGTCCTCCACGGGACGACGCTCATGCTCCCGCGTGAGTACCGCGAGTCGATCGGCGTTGCATGCGAGGAGGACATCCTCGCCTATGTAAATTCCCAAATGGGCGACAATGTCTACTGCGTGGACACCTACAACTCACTCCTGCCGCACAACGGCGAGTACATCTATTTCCGCACCGACCACCACTGGACGGCGCTTGGCGCGTGGTACGCCTATGCGGAATGGGCGAAAATGGCAGGCTTTGAGCCGGTGCCGCTCAGCGAGTATGAGGAGATCGTGCAGGAGCCGTTTTACGGCAGTCTCTACTATCAGGCCCACCAGAGCGGCAAGCTCACGGCCGATCAGGTCTACGGCTATGTCCCGCCCGGAGATGTGCATCTCTATATCAATCAGGGAAGCAACGACTCGCTCTCCAACCGCGGTTATGAGCAGACGCTCATTACCCAGATCCACGGGAACGACAAATACATGTGCTTCCTCACGGGCGACTTCCCGCTGTGCACGTTCATAAATAACGACATCACCGACGGCAGCGCGTGCCTGCTCGTCAAAAACTCCAACGGCAATCCGTTCGGGTATTATCTCACGCAGCATTATCAGTATGTCTATGTGATGGACTACCGCAAATACTTCAGCCGCCCGCTGACGAAGTTTGTGGACTACTACGATGTGGACGACGTGATCTTCTGCCTGAGCAGCGGTCAGGCGCAGAGTGCCGGCGGCAACAGTCTGCTGCAGGGACTGATTAAATGATCAAACGCAAAACACCGGCGGCTATCGTTTCCGATAGCCGCCGGTGTCTTTTGACGGGAGGCTCCCTCAAAGAGGGAGCAGGATGAGAAATTATCTGTCCTTATAGAACGCCCACATGGCCTTGTAGGTCTGGTAGCAGTCAAATTTCGTCACGGTCTCAAAGGGAGCGTGCATCGAGAACACGGGCGTACCGGCGTCGATGGTATCGATGTTGCGGTTGGCCATATACTGCGCGACCGTTCCGCCGCCGCCCTGATCGACCTTGCCGAGCTCGCTCATCTGCCAGACAACGCCGTTGTCGGCAAAGATCTTGCGCAGCTTGCCGACGACCTCGGCGGAGGCGTCGTTGCTGCCGGACTTGCCGCGCGAGCCGGTGAACTTGCAGATGCCGACGCCGTAGTTGGCGCGGGCGCCGTTGCGGTTGGGGTACTCGCTCACGTCCCAGAACGTCGGGTCGTAGGCGTTGCAGACGTCCGCGCTGACGCAGAAGCTGTTTTCAAAGCAGTCGCGCAGGTGCACGTCCTGCTGCTCGCAGAGGTCGGCCATGAACGTTTCAAACGCGCGGCTCTGCATGCCGGAAACGCCCATCGAGCCGATCTCTTCCTTGTCGGCAAGGACGCACACGGCGGTGCGATCCGGTGTCTCGGTGTCGAAAATGGCCTTGAGCTCGGCATAAGCGCACACGCGGTCGTCCTGACCGTAGCCGCCGATGAACGAGCGGTCCACGCCGATGTCGCACGCTTCAAAGCTCGGCACGACCTCCAGCTCGGCAGAGAGGAAGTCCTCTTCCGTGATGTCGTAGCGGTCGTTCAGAAGCGACATGACCGCGAGCATCACGCGCTTGGTGCCCTCCCCGGCGTAGGGGACGCTGCCGGCGAGAAGGTTCAGATACTCGCCCGGAATGATGTCCGAGCCGTGCTTGGCCATCTGGTCCTTTGCGAGATGCGGCAGCAGATCGGTGATCGTGAACTTCGGATCCTCGGGATCCTTGCCGATGACGACCTCAATGGTCTCGCCGCCCTTCTTCGTCACGACGCCGTGGATTTCCAGCGGGATGGCGACCCACTGGTATTTCTTGATGCCGCCGTAGTAATGCGTCTTGAGAAGGCAGATCTCGTCCTTTTCGTAGAGGGGGATGGGCTTGAGGTCAAGGCGCGGGGAATCGACGTGCGCCGCGGCGATGTTCGCGCCATGGTCGAGCGTTTCGCGGCCCATAACGGCGAGCATGAGCGCCTTGCCGCGCACGCTCTTATAGATCTTTGTGCCCGGCTCGAGCACCATGCCGCGCTCATACGGCACAAAGCCGAGCGCTTCGGCCTGCGCGATGGCCTCGGTCACGGCCTCGCGCTCGGTGCGCGCGGCGTTCAGATATGCCTTATACGCCGTCGCGTATTCCTCAAGCTTGATGCGCTCGTCCACATCGATGATATCGTAGCCCTGCTTCTGCTTGTAAAGGAGTTTTTCCCGCAGAGCGTCCAGTTCGTTCTTTTCTTCCATAAAAACATCTATCCTTTCTGTGCTTTTATATTTGCTGTCTTTTATTAACCGATGCCGAAAAGCTCTCGGCATTTGGCTTTCAGTTCTTCCGGCGTGCCGTCGTTGCGCAGCAGATAATCGCAGCGCATTTCATAATACTCGTCGTCCGGCTGCGCCTCAATGCGCGCGAGCGCGTAGTCCGCGTCGATGCCGTCGCGCGCCATGATGCGCGCGCAGCGCTCGTCGCCCGGGGCGGTGACGCCCACGGTGAACACGCAGTCCTCGGAAATACCGCTTTCAAAAAGCGCGATGGCGTCCACAACGGCAACGGTTCCGCCCTGCCAGACGTATTCGCGCAGACGGCTGTAAATGTCCTCGCGGACATAGCGGTGCGTGATGGCATTGAGATCGCGCAGCGCCTCCGGCACGGCAAAGACGATCGCGCCGAGCGTCTTCCGGTCGAGTTTTCCGTTTTTGAAAACGGCGGGGAAGCGCGCCTCGATCTCCGCGAGCATATCCGCGTTCGTTTCGAGAAGCTCGTGGTATATTTTATCGCAGTCGAGCGCGAGCACGCCCTGCGCGGCGAGAAACTGCGTTACGGTCGTCTTGCCGCTGCCGGAGCCGCCCGTCACGCCGATGAGCCGCACGCCGGAGAGGAGCGCGTTTTCGATCTCTTCCTTTGCCAGCGCGCCCTCGCGCAGAATTTTGAAGGGCTTCTGCGTCAGATCGAGGATCGTGGACTCGCGTGAGAGCGTGCATTCGCCGCCGTCGATCACGCCTTCGATCTGCCCGTCAAAGTAGGCGAGCACCTGCTGCGCGGTCGTAGGGCTGGGAGCCCCGGAGGGATTCGCCGAAGGCCCGGCAAGAGGCAGCCGGGCGCGCTCGAGCAGCGAGAGCGTGAGCGGGTGCGCCGGGCAGCGCAGCCCGACGGTGTCCTTGCCCGCGCGCACGATGGAGGGGACAACGTCCTTTTTCGCCTCCAGCACGAGCGTGAGCGGGCCGGGCCAGAACCGCGCGGTGAGAATAAACGCGGCCGGGGGGATATATTCCGCGTACTTTTCGATCTCCGCCGGGCCCGCCACCATGAGCGAGAGCGGCTTTACCTCCGGGCGGCCCTTGACCTCATAGAGATGCGCGACCGCCCCGGCGTCGAGACCGTTGGCGCAGAGACCGTATACCGTCTCCGTCGGCACGGCGACGAGACCGCCGAGCCGCAGCGACGCCGCGGCGACGGGGATATCGTTCTCTTCGGTATAAACACGGGTTTCCATGCTCTTACATGCCTCCGTTTTCGGAATTTTGGAGCTGTTCGGCACGGCGCGCGGTGAGCAGCGCGTCGATGAGCTCGTCCAGATCGCCGTTCATCACGGCGTCGAGCTTATAAAGCGTCAGACCGATGCGGTGATCGGTCACGCGCCCCTGCGGGAAATTGTAGGTGCGGATGCGCTCGTTGCGCATGCCGGAGCCGACCTGCGATCTTCGCTGCGCGGAAACGGCGGCGTCCTGCTTCTCCTTTTCCGCCTGCGCGAGCCGCGAGGCGAGCACGCTCAGCGCCCGGGCCTTGTTTTTATACTGGCTGCGCTCGTCCTGACACTCCACGACCGTGCCGGTCGGCAGGTGCGTCACGCGGATGGCGCTCGAGGTCTTGTTGACCTTCTGCCCGCCCGCGCCGGAGGAGCGGAACGTGTCGATCTGCAGCTCAGCGGGGTCAAGATGAAATTCAGCTTCTTCCAGCTCCGGCAGCACCGCCACGGTGCAGGTGCTCGTGTGGATGCGGCCCTGCGTCTCCGTTTCCGGCACGCGCTGCACGCGGTGCACGCCGCTTTCAAACCGGAAACGCGAAAAGGCGTTCGTGCCGCCGACGATGAAATCGATCTCGCGGATGCCGCCGAGCTCGGTTTCGCTGCGGTTGACGATCTCCACCGAGAAGCCCTTCCGCTCGGCGTACATTTCGTACATCCGGAAGAGGTCGGCGGCAAAAAGCGCGCTCTCCTCGCCGCCGACGCCGCCGCGGATCTCCACGATGACGTTTTTCCCGTCGTCCGGGTCCTTCGGCAGCAGGAGGATCTTCAGCTCCTCCGCCGTTCGTTCCATGCCGGAGCGCGCTTCGCTGAGCGTTTCGCGCGCAAGGTCTTTCATTTCGGGGTCGGAGAGAAGCTCTTCCGCGCTTTTGGCTTCCTGCCGGAAGGTCTCGTAGCGCGCATAGGCCTCCATCAGAGGGGCAAGCTCTGCCTTCTCGCGGCTGAGTGCTGCGGCCTTCTGCGCGTCCGCCCAGACTTCACTCTGCGAGAGCATGTATTCGATCTCCGCGTATTTCTGCGAGAGACCTTTCAGCTTTTCGAGCATCCGCGCGCCCCCTCTCTTCCGTAATAAATAATTTTACCACACGCCGCCGCGAATGTAAACGCACAAAAAATCCGTCCCCGGTTTCCCGGGGACGGATATGTGAAGAGCATACTTACGCCATTTCACTACGGTATTCAAGTCCGCAAATAGTGCAGCGTTCAATAATGACAACTTTGTTGGGGTACTGAATCCTTTCCGTTTCCATGTTGTGCTCGCCCATTTCCGCATAGCCGCAGGCGCACTCACGTCCATGGTGTATGCCGTCGTCCAGCGGGGTCCATGGGGTAAAACTGTGGACGTGCTCAGGCTCTTCGCCCGGCTTGCTCCGGCCGCACACGGTGCAGCTGCCATCCTTATAGGAATGGTTGCCCTGGCAGAGGTCAAACTCAATGCCGAAGCAGTCCTTGCAGGTGCCGTAACGCAGACCGCGCCAGCGGCAGTTCTGATTGAAAATGCGGTGCCAGCCATAGGTGTGCTCGCTGTCGGCGCCCTTTTCGGGGGCGTGGTTTTTTACGAGATCGATAAGCTCCTTTGACGGCTCATAGCCGTCGGCAACGAAAATGCGCGGGCCAACAGCGGTAATTTTGATGATAAGCGGCATTTCCGCGACGAGCTCGCGCTCGGTCTTGCCGTCCTTTGTCGTTTCCTTGTACCAGGAAACGGAGGTCTCCGTCTCTTCCTTAACGGCTGCGCGGTCTACAAAGAACAGCGCGAGCCCTTCGGCGGTGAGGAGCGTATCGTCGGCCGGTTCGAGCACAATGGTGACGGTCTCATCTGCTGCTGCGCCCATGGTGCAGAGCGAGAGCGCGAGCAGAAGCGCGAGAAGAAGGGCGGTGATTTTTTTCATAGAGGCCTCCTTTTGGTCGAAAGATTCTTTCGGATGACACACCGGCGTGGTGCATGTGCCAATTATACCATGAGCGGCGGAGGAATGCAATCCGTTTCTTTGCGCCGGGCGGCGATTTGGCAAAGTTCACGGTTTGTTCCCAATCTCGCCCTTGACAAGAAACGCCGGAAAGCTTATAATGCCTACGTTAAAAGCCGAAAGTTTGAACTTCCAAAGCGTTTCGGCGCCTGCGGAGGGAGGGATATAGAATGTCTGAAATCCATGTCAAGGAAAACGAGTCTCTGGATGCCGCTCTGAAGCGCTTCAAGCGCTCCTGCGCGAAGGCCGGAGTTCTGGCTGACCTGCGTAAGAAGGAGTACTACCAGAGCCCCAGCGTCAAGCGCCGCAAGAAATCCGAGGCCGCCCGCAAGAACAAGCGCTATTATTGATTTTGATCGCACAGATCCCCGCTCATCCGAGCGGGGATTTTGTTTTTGCCAAAACCCCTTCTTGGAGTTGACAGCCCTTTCGCGATGCGCTAAGATAGGAAAAATACCCGAAAGCCATGTGCAGAATACGATCGAAAAAACAGGAGGATATGGTCTTGAACAGTGCTTATGCCAACCGTTTCGTCGGCGAAGGGCTCACCTTTGACGACGTGCTGCTCGTCCCGGCGGAGAGCTCCGTCGTTCCGCGCGATGTGAAGCTCGAAACGCATCTCACGAAGAAGATCCGTCTCGGCATCCCCATCATGAGCGCGGCCATGGACACCGTGACCGAATCACGCATGGCGATCGCGATCGCGCGCGAGGGCGGCATCGGCGTCATTCATAAAAATATGACGATCGAGCAGCAGGCCGAGCAGGTCGATCTCGTCAAGCGCAGCGAGAACGGCGTCATCACCAACCCGTTCTTCCTTTCCGCGGAGCACACGCTGCGCGATGCGGACAATCTCTGCGCCAAATACCGCATTTCCGGCGTTCCCATCGTGGACGAATCCGGCAAGCTCGTCGGCATCATCACCAACCGCGATATGAAATTTGAGACCAACCCCGACCGGAAGATCCGCGAGCTCATGACGAGCGAAAATCTCGTCGTCGGCCGCGAGGGGACCACGCTCGAGGAAGCCAAGGAGACGCTGCGCCAGCACAAGATCGAAAAGCTGCCCATCGTCGATAAGGATTTCCATCTCAAGGGTCTCATCACGATCAAGGATATCGAAAAGGCTGTGGCCTATCCCAACGCCGCAAAGGACAGCCGCGGCCGTCTGCTCGTCGCCGCCGCCATCGGCGTCACGGCGGACGTGCTCGACCGCGCGGGCGCGCTGCTCGACGCGGGCGCGGACGCTCTCGTGCTCGACAGCGCCCACGGCCACTCCCGCAACATCATGGAGGCCGTGAAGAATATCAAGGCAAAGTACCCCGACGCGCAGCTCATCGCGGGCAACGTTGCCACCGCCGCCGCCACGGAAGCGCTCATTCAGGCGGGCGCGGACTGCGTCAAGGTCGGCATCGGCCCCGGCTCCATCTGCACGACGCGCGTCGTTGCGGGCGTCGGCGTGCCGCAGATCACCGCCGTGATGGAAAGCGCGGAGATTGCCGACAAATACGGCATCCCCATCATCGCCGACGGCGGCATCAAGTATTCCGGCGATATCGTCAAGGCGCTTGCCGCGGGCGGCAGCGTCGTGATGCTCGGCTCCATGCTCGCCGGGTGTGAGGAAGCCCCGGGCGATACCGAGGTGTTTCAGGGCCGTCAGTTCAAGGTCTACCGCGGCATGGGTTCGCTCGCTGCGATGGCGAAGGGCTCGAAGGACCGCTACTTCCAGGAGAAAAACTCCAAGCTCGTCCCTGAGGGCGTCGAGGGCCGCGTACCGTACCGCGGACCGGTGTCCGACACGGTGTATCAGATGGTCGGCGGTCTCCGCTCCGGCATGGGCTACTGCGGCGCGCCCGACATTGAAACGCTGCGCACCACCGCGCAGTTCGTGCGCATCACCGCCGCGGGCCTGCGCGAGAGCCACCCGCACGATATCTACATCACCCGCGAAGCGCCCAACTACACCATGGGGCCGAATACCTAAAAAAATTCAAGCAAACCCCACTCCGTTGAGGGGTTTGCTTGAGGGGCTGCGGCTCGCCGCAGCGCAAACTCTGCGAGGCCTTTCATATTATGATAAAACGGGAGACGGGATCGCCGTCTCCCGTTTTCTGTTGCGCAAATCGGAAAAAGTTGGTATAATACCCTTAGTAAAAGGGGGAGTGTTTCCATGCAGGACAATATCGCGGTGCTCCGCGAGTGGATCGCTGGGAGCGACAACATCGTCTTTTTCGGCGGCGCGGGCGTGTCCACGGAATCCGGCATCCCGGATTTCCGCAGCACGGACGGGCTGTACCGGCAGGAATATAAATATCCCCCGGAGACGATTTTGAGCCACACGTTTTTCGAGCAAAACCCGGAAGAATTCTTCCGCTTTTACCGCGCCAAGCTCATCCCGGACAAATCGGTGCAGCCGAACGCGGCGCACCGGCGGCTTGCCGAGTTGGAGCGGGAAGGAAAGCTGCGCGCCGTCATCACACAGAACATTGACGGGCTGCATCAGGCCGCGGGCAGCAAGCGCGTCATTGAGCTGCACGGTTCGATCCACCGCTGCCGCTGCGCCAGATGCGGCAAGCCCTGTCCCGAGGAGGCCGTCAACACCGGCGTGGGCGTGCCGCGCTGCTCCTGCGGCGGCGTGCTCCGCCCGGAGGTCGTGCTCTATGAAGAGCCGCTCGCCGAGCGCGACATCACCGATGCCGTGAACTTTATCCGGAAGGCGGACGTCCTAATCGTAGGCGGCACGTCGCTCGCGGTGTATCCCGCGGCGGGACTGCTGCGCTATTACGAAGGCCGCAAGCTCGCGCTCGTGAATATGGGCGCTACGAGCTATGACGAATCGGCCGACCTTCTCATCCGCGAAAAGATCGGCAAGGTATTTTCCGAGGTATGAAGACAGATATTCTCGGCGTCGCGTTCGACGCGCTGACGCTCGATGAAGCCGAAGAGCGTGCCGACGCGCTGCTGCGCTCCGGCGCCGGCGGATATATCGTAACGGCCAACCCCGAGATCGTGCTGCACTGCCGGGAGGACGCGGCGTATGCCGCTGCGGTCAACGGCGCGGCGCTCGTGCTCGCGGACGGCGTGGGCGATCTCTGTGCTGCGCGCATTCTGGGAACGCCCCTTCCCGAGCGCGTTACGGGCGCAGACCTTGTGCCGCGGCTTCTTTCCCGGCTCGCGCAGCGCTCCGGCAGCGTGTTTCTTTACGGCGCGCGCCCCGGCGTCGCGCAAAGAGCGGGGGAGAAGCTGAAAAACGCTTATCCCGGCCTTCGTATCGCCGGAGCGGAAAATGGGTATATTTCCGATGAAACGGCGCTTTTCGCGGCGCTGGAACAGGAAAAGCCCGATCTGCTGCTGCTTGGTCTCGGCGCGCCGCGGCAGGAGCTGTGGATGGCGCGAAACCGGCAGAAAATAAATGCCGTCATGATCGGCGTCGGCGGTCTGCTCGACGTATTCGCCGGGGACATTCCCCGCGCGCCGGAGAGCTGGCAGCGGCTGGGACTGGAATGGCTCTACCGGCTGCTGCGCGAGCCGAAGCGCCTCAAGCGCATGATCCGTCTGCCCAAAATACTTCTTCTCGCGGCGCGCGAACGGAAATAAAAAAGAGACCCCCGAAGGGGTCTCGCAAAATAAGTCAGCAGCCGCACCCGCAGCCGTTGTTGTTTCCGCAGCCGCAGCCGTTGCCGCAGCCGCAGCCGCAGCCGCCGCACCCGCAGCCGCAGAGCAGGATGAGAATGATGATGATCCAGAGACAGCCGTTATTATTTCCACAGAACATGGAGAATACCCTTTCCCCGTGCCATATTTGCGCCCCGGCCGCGCACGGCGCTCCGGCCGGTCGGTAACATCGTTTCGCAGTTCCGCCGGGGCTTTCCGCCCCGTCTGCGGTATTCTATGCCCGTGCGCCGCGGGCGGTTACAACTCCAAGGAGAGCATTTATGTCTGACGAAGAAAAGATCCGGCCCGAAGAGGAAAACCACATCGGGCGACACATGGCACCCACGCCGCCTCCGGCGGAGGAGCCGGTAAAGGCTGCCGGTGTCCCGGCCGCGCCGGAAGCGCCGGAGACCGCCGCACCGAAAGCGCCGGAGACGCCGAAGTCCCCGGCGGCGAAGAGCGCGAAGCCGGCGAAGAAAAAGCCGGTGCGCTCCGTCCGGACGGCGCGCCCGGAAAAGAAGCCGGAGCCGGAACCGAAAAAGAAAAAAGCCGCGCCGCAGCCGGTCGAGGCCGAACTGGACCCGCGCGAGGCGGAGCGTGCGTATATGCCCATCCGCTCCCGGCGCGACGGGCGCATCGGATGCATGGGCGGCATTATGTACGCTGCGTTCATCCTCTGCGCAAGCGTGCTTCTCGCGGTGTTCGGCTGGATGGCGGCCTCGGACGTGCTCGCGCTCAACAAGAGCGCGGAGAGCGTGGAGATCACGCTGCCGGAGAGCGCCTTTACGCAGAAGACCGTGGACGTGACGGACGACGACGGCAACGTCACCGGAACGAAAACCGTCCGCGTGGCGGACATGAACACCGTCTCCGGCATTTTGAAGGACTACGGCCTTATCAATTACAAGTGGCTCTTCCAGCTCTATTCGCGCTTCTCGAACGCGGAGGTGCAGCTCAGCCCCGGGACGTACGCGCTTACAACGAATCTGGACTACCGCGCTCTTGTGAAAAAGATGCAGACCGGCGCGGATTCGCAGCTCCAGACGCTCGTCATGTTCCCCGAGGGCTACAACCTTGACCAGGTGTTCGCCAGACTCGAGGAAAACGGCGTGTGCAGCAGGGAGGATCTCTACGCTGCCGCGGCGAACGCCGAGTTCTCGTATACGTTCCTTGAAGGCGTGGAGACGGGCGATCCCTACCGGCTCGAGGGCTTCCTCTTCCCGGATACGTATTACTTCTATCAGGGGATGCAGGCCTCGAGCGCGATCAACAAATTCCTCTCGAACCTCCATTACCGCATCACGGACGAGATGTGGCAGAAGGCGCAGGCCATGAATCTGACGTTCAAGCAGGTGATCACGGTCGCCTCGCTCATCGAGCGAGAGGCCGCGAACGACGCCGAGCGCGCGACGATCGCCTCGGTCATCTATAACCGCCTGAACATCGGTATGCCGCTGCAGCTCGACTCCACGGTCGTGTACGCCATCCGCGAGACCGGCGAGACGACGATGTCCACCGAGCTCATCCAGGCCACCGACAGCCCGTATAACACCTATCTCTATCAGGGCCTGCCGCCCGGACCGATCTGCAACCCCGGCATGAAGTCTATCGAAGCCGCGCTCAACCCCGAGCAGACCGGGTATTACTACTTTGCGCTCGACATGGAAACGAAGAGCATGCGCTTCTTCGCCACGCTCGCCGAGCATGAGGCGTTTGTTGCCACACAGGATTACGGCTAAACGCTTCAAACAAACCTTGTTTGACTCCTGCGGAGGCAAACCCAGGCAAGACATTTTAAGCACAAAAGACCGTGGAAAACATTCTGCGGTCTTTTTGCATTGTAAACGCAAAACCGGCGTGATATAATCGCAGCTATGGAAACGAACGATCTTATTCGGCGCGCGGAGGACCTTGCCGCGCGCTGTGAGCGCACCTCGTCGGTGACGGCGACCACCTTTCTCACTCCGGCGGAGCGCATGGAGCTGCAAAATACCCCCTCGCTGCGCGGCACGGCCGTCGTCTATTCCGGCGGCGGGACGGAGTGCGAGCGCACCTGCGCGTTCTTCCTCCCGTTCTATCTCACGGCGGAGGAGCTTGACCCTTCGGAGTATATCAGCGCGGTGCATTTCCGCAGCTTCTTCGGCGAGCCGGGCCACCGGGATTATCTCGGCGCGCTGCTCGCGCTCGGTGTGCGCCGCGAGTGGGTGGGGGATATCCGCATCCGGGGCGCGGAGGCGTGGGTGTTCTGCCTGCCGAGCGTCGTAAAAACGCTCGCGGAGCTCGACCGCGCCGGGCGCTATACCGTCCGCGGCGAGGAGATCGCTCTCGCGGATGTCCCGGAGGAAGAGGTGAAGACCGAGACCGTGAGCTTCACGGTGCAGAGCCTCCGGCTCGACGCCGTGACCGCGGGGCTTTTCCATGTCTCCCGCACGACCGCCGCAGAGCTCATCCGTCTCGGTAGCGTGTCGCTCAACTATGTGCCGTGCCTGCACACGGACGCCGCCATCCGCGACGGCGACGTTATTTCCGTGCGCGGCAAGGGCAAGGGAACGGTCACCGACACCGGCGGCCGCTCGCGCAAGGACCGTATCTTCGTCACCGCCGAACGGCGGGTCTGAAAATATAAAGGAGGAACAACCATGATCCCTGAAAGACTCTCCCGGCTGCGCCGGGAAATGGAACAGCGCCGTATCGACGTGTACGTCGTCCCCACGGCGGACTTCCACGAATCCGAATACGTCGGCGCGCATTTCAAGGCACGCTCCTACATCACCGGCTTTACCGGCAGCGCCGGCACGGCCATTATAACAATGACCGAGGCCGGTCTCTGGACGGACGCGCGCTATTTCCTGCAGGCGAAGCACCAGCTGGAGAATACCGGCGTGACGCTCTACCGCATGGGCGAGGAGGGCGTACCGACGATCATGGAATACCTGCGCTCCGCGCTGCCCGAGGGCGGCACGCTCGGCTTTGACGGCCGCGTCATCAACGCGCGTCTCGGCGCGGAGTTCCTCGCGCTTGCCGAGAAAAAGAACGCCAAGCTTGCCGTCGGTGAGGATCTTGTCGGCATCATCTGGGACGACCGCCCCGAGCTGCCGCACGCGCCGGTGCGCATCCTCACGGCGGAATACTCCGGCCGTTCCACCGCGGACAAGCTCGCGGACGTGCGCGCTGAGATGAAAAAGCAGGGCGCGAGCGTCCATCTGCTCACGTCGCTTTATGATATCGCGTGGCTGCTGAACGTCCGCGGCGGCGATATTGATTATGTCCCCGTTGTGCTCTCCTATCTCGCGCTCACGGAGGAGCAGTGCCTCTGGTTCGTGCAGGACGCCGTTCTCACGGACGAGCTTCGCGCCTATCTTGCCGAGAACCGCATCGAAACGCGCCCGTATGAGAGCTTCTATGACTATGCCGCCGCCATCCCCGCCGGGGAGACGGTGCTGCTCGACAAGGGCGTGTGCAACTACCGCCTCGTCTCCGAGCTTTGTGAGGGTGTCGAGATCGTGGACGAGACGAACCCCTCCGTGCTTATGAAGTCCATCAAGAATGAGACCGAGCAGAAGAACACGGTCAACGCTCACATCAAGGACGGCGTCGCCGTGACAAAATTCATCTACTGGCTCAAGAAGAACATCGGCAAGACGCCGATGACCGAGCTTTCCGCCTCTGACTATCTCGCCGCGCGCCGCGCCGAGCAGGAGGGCTTTCTCGATCTCAGCTTTGACACCATCTGCGCCTACGGCGCGCACGCCGCCATCATCCACTACGCCCCCACGCCGGAGACGGATATCCCGCTCGAGGCGCACGGCCTGCTGCTCGTGGACTCCGGAGGACACTATCTCGAGGGTACGACCGACATCACCCGCACCATCGCCCTCGGCCCCGTGACGGACGCCGAGCGCGCCGACTTCACGCGCGTCCTCCGCTCGCATCTGCATCTGGCGAACGCCCGCTTCCTCCACGGCTGCACGGGGCTGAATCTGGATATTCTCGCCCGCGAGCCGCTGTGGGAGGCTGATCTGGACTACAAGCACGGCACCGGCCACGGCGTCGGCCACATCCTGAACGTCCACGAAGGGCCGAACGGCTTCCGCTGGCGGCAGTCGCCGGAGCGCAGCGAGGGCAGCGTGCTCGAAGAGGGCATGATCACGACCGACGAGCCGGGCCTTTACATTGAGGACGCCTACGGTATCCGCATCGAGAGCGAGCTTCTCTGCCGAAAGGGTGTCAAAAACGAGTTCGGGCAGTTCATGTACTTCCAAAATCTCACCTGCGCGCCGATCGACCTCGACGCGATCGACGTTAACGCCCTCACCGTGACCGAGCGCCGCTGGCTCAACGAGTACCACGCCGCCGTGTACGAGACCGTCGCGCCGCACCTCACCGAGGATGAGCGCGTCTGGCTGCGCGACGTCACCCGCGCCATCTGATTTTGCACGTTATCTGCTTCGGGAAGGAGAGCACCTATGCTTGATGAAGCCATTCAGAAAGAGATCATTCAAAAGGGACGCGACTTTCTCAAAAGCCCGCTGGAACGGGACCCCTACGAGGAAGCGTTCGAGTCCGATCAGGACCGGAAGCTGCCGCAGCCGCCGCTCGTGAAAGCGCCCATGGCGGAGGAGGGCGAGCGCATCGCTCTCACGAGAGATTTTTCCGGCCTTGCGCTGAAAAACGATCTTGTGAGCCTCATCCGTGACCGGCAGAGCGCCCGGATCTATACGAACGAAACCATGACGCCGGACGAGCTCTCGTTCCTTTTGTGGGCGACGCAGGGCATCAAGAAGATCCGCGGCAAGGCGTATGCGACCATCCGCACCGTGCCGTGCGGCGGTGCGCGCCACGAGTTTGAAACGTATCTGATCGTCCGGAACGTGGAGGGTCTGCGGCCCGGCGCGTACCACTATCTGCCAATGCTCCATGCGCTCGAGTTCCTGCACCCGATCGAGGACATTCCGGAAACTATAACCCAGACGCTGTGCGGCCAGAAATGGGCGGCCAAGGCCAACGTGGTGTTTTACTGGTCGGTCGTGCCCTACCGCGCCGAGTGGCGCTACGGCATTTACGCCCACCGCATCGCACTCATCGACGCCGGACACGTGGGGCAGGCGCTCTATACGGCCTGCACCGGGCTGGGTCTCGGGACATGCGGTCTCGGCGCTTTCCAGCACGAGAAATGCTGCGATCTCTTCGGGCTTGACGGCGAGGAGGAGTATATCATCTACACCGCCCCCGTCGGCACGATCCGCGACGAGGACCTGACCGAAGAAAACGCCTTCTACCAGTTCGTGGAAGACGAGGGACTCTGAATTTTATAACGCAAAAAGCTCACGGATTCGATCCGTGAGCTTTTCTATATGCAGGTCATCGCAGCATCCGCAGATTGTCGAGCCAGATGGTGTCTCCCGTCCTTTTTGCCTCATTGATGCAGGCCTGCCAAGTGGACTTGAACGCCGCATCCGGCTTGTGAAAGGCCTTCAGACGCTCGAGAATATCCCAGGCGCCCGGCCAGTTCATATCCTGCAGCCAGCGAAAAATATAGAACAGATGTGGCCGCAGCTCGTCATCGGAGCGCTCGGCAAGGATGCGCGCGCAGTTGTCCCAGACGTTTTTGTTGTGCTTTCCCATTTGCGGCTGGAGAAACATATTAATGGAGCGCACATTGCGCGCCAGCATTCGCCCCTGCGCCTGTGTGGCTTCCGGAGCGTTCCAGTCGAGCATGGAGAAAATGGTGTCGATATTGACCGTGTTGGCGATCTCCTCCGCGCTGACCTCTTCTTCGGAAGCGAAAAACTCGTCAGCCAGAACGTAGAATTTATCAAATGCCTCGTCTTCCGTTGCGCCGTCCAGCAGCATCTCTGTCCAATGCAGGCTGCTGTGCAGCATGCCGAGTTTCTTTCCGACAAACTGCTGGAAGCGGCCATTGAACTCCGGAAAAAAGCCCATGGCATCGAAAAGCGCGCATTCGTATCCGCTCAAAAATATGCCCAGCCGCCGCAGGTCCTTTCGGCCGATGTAAAGAGCGTATTTCTGCCGGATCTGGCAGAGAAGATCATAGATCATCCCCATGGAGTTCACAGCACCGCCTCCGTTTCGTGAAATATTTCTTTACAAATATTCCCAGAAAAACGTCATCGGGTAACAGCCCATGGTCTCGATGACGATATAGGAGTTCATTCTCGGCCAAAGGCGCTTTTGCGGGAGATAGAGTACGCCGCGCCAGTGCATACGGTCGGGGGAATACATCTCGGCGAAGAGCTCGATAAAACCGTGACGGGCGAAAAAGCGCCGGTCCAGCGCTTCGAGTGGTATCTCCTTCCCACGCAGCTGCAAACCGGAGCGGGATGGATGCCCAGTGACGCGCCAGACGAAAAAGTCCGACGGCTGGCAGTCGGAAAACGTCACGAGGCCGCGCCCCGCGCGTGTGAGCTGCCCGTTTTCAACGAGAGAAAAGCCGTTGGCAAAGCAGAAAGTTACGGCGTTTTTCTCACACCGCACTTCCGTGATGCGGCTGTCGTGAAGAAAGACCGGCGGCGGTGTTCCCGCCGGGTCAGCCCATTCCAAGGAACGCATACGGTCTCCTTTCGGCATGCGGCTCAGTACCGATCCAGCCGCCGCTGGATCTCGTCGATATCGCTCTGGTCAAAGTCTTCCGCGCGCAGACCTTCCTGCTGGCACAGCTCTTCAAATTCCTCGTTTCCGATATGGCAGGTGCCGCGGCGCACGATGGCATCGACGATCTTGCGGATACGCTCCTCGCGTGCGTCGTCGTCCAGCATCTGCGTCAGCATCGCTACTTCCAGAACATCGTCCCAGGAGTCGATTTTCCCGTCGCCGTTCCAGTCTATGCTGGTATGTGAATTCAGAAAATCCAGAAGAAAACCCATAAACGCGCCTCCTTACACGGCTTACCATGATAAAAAAGACACGATACCGCGCCGGCGGAAAGAAGAGAAAGCATTCCGACAGGGGGGATCGTGTCTATATTCATTATACGGTTTTTCCGCGGAAAAAACAAGGCCGCACGCCGTCAGAGCGCGAATTTTTTGCCGTATTCCTCCGCGTACTGCATGTATTTCTGCGTTTTCATCTCGCGGAGGCTTTTGAGATATTCGTGGGTATCAAAGCTGTCGGATTCCAGCTCGATCATCGCCACGGCGATGTTGGAGCAGTGGTCGGCGATACGCTCGTAGTTTGTGAGAAGGTCGTTAAAAACAAAGCCCATGGCGAGCGTGCAGGATCCGTCCTGCAGACGGATGATGTGGTGGAGCTTCATCTCGTCGCACAATCCGTCGATCGTATCCTCCAGCGGCTCGACGCGCAGCGCCATTTCCAGATCGTTCCCGATGAACGCGCCGACAACGAGCGAGACGATCTCGCTCACGGCGGTGCGGAGCACGTCCAGCTCGCGCTGAGCGGCGTCGGTGAAGCGGATGTCCTTTTCGTAAATTTCGCGCGCGACCTCGGCGAGATTCATCGCGTGGTCGCTGATGCGCTCAAAATCGCCGATGGTGTGCAGGAACTTGGATACCTCCTCGTTCTGCGCGGTGGAAAGCTCGCGGCCGGTGAATTTGACGAGATACGTGCCGAGATGGTCCTCGTACTGGTCCACGGCGTCCTCCATGTCCACGACCTGCTGAAAGCCTTTCTGGGAGAAATTCTTTATCAACTCGAGCGCGACGACAAGGTTATCCTGGGAGCGCATCGCCATGGCGTTGATCGTCAGGCGGCACTGCTCAATGGCAAGCGCGGGGTGGACAAGAAAGCGCTCTTCCAGCCGCTCGATGCCCGCGGTGAGCTCGTTGTATTTTTCCGAGGTCTTCTCGGGGATGAGCTTTCCGGTGAGCGCCTCCAGCTGGCGCAGGAACGGGAAAAGGATCAGGATCGAGCCGATGCGGAAAAGGGAGTTCACCATCGCGATGCCGACCGGGCCGAGCGCGGTCTCCATGAACGGGAACGGGGAAAAGGCGTTGACGCCGTAGAAGAACGCAGAGAAGATGACGGTGCCGAAAATGCCGGTGAAAAGATAAATGAGCGCGGTGCGCCGCCCGTCGCGGTTCGCGCCGATGGCGGAGACGAGCACCGGCACCGCCGCGCCGATGCCCATGCCCATGATCATCGGGAAGGCTGTGGCAAAAGAGATCGTTCCGGTCACGGAGAGCGCCTGCAAAATACCGACGGAGGCGGAGTTGGACTGCAAAACGGCGGTAATGAGCGTGCCGATGAGAACGCCGAGGATCGGGTTTTCAAACATCGTCATCAGACGGAGAAAGCCCTCGCTCTCGCGCAGCGGGGACACCGCGCCGCTCATCGCGTTCATGCCGTACATCAAAACGGCAAAGCCGAGCAGAATATCGCCGGTGTGCCGCTTCTGCGACGTTTTCCCGAGCATGCGCAGCAGTATGCCGGCAATGGCGGCGATGGCGGTGATCGTTGCGGAGCTCAGAAGGGAGAGCGCGTCGCTGCTGCTGATATACGAAAGGCAGAGGATCCAGCCCGTTACGGATGTACCGATGTTCGCGCCGAGCACGATGCCGATCGCCTGCGAGAGCTTCATCATGCCGGAGTTCACAAAGCCGACGACCATCGCGGATGTGGCCGAGGATGACTGGATCACGGCGGTGACGGCGGTGCCGAGCAGCACGCCCTTGAGCGGCGTATTGGAGAGCCGGTAGAGGATGAGCTCGAGCCGCTGACCGGCGACGAGCTTCAGGCTGTCGCCCATGAGCCCCATGCCGAAGAGAAAAAGCGCCACGCCGCCGAGCAGCGCTAAAATGTTGGAAATACCCACAGCCATCGATTCCTTTGCAAGTTATAGATTATCCGCATATCAGTGTACCGTATGAAGGTTAAATCCAAAAGCAAGACAAGGTTAAATCCACGTTAAATCCATTTTACAAGCGGCGTTGCGCGTGATATGCTATAGAAAGTTGGAATTGCAAAACGGAGGCGGAAGAAATGATCTACCTTCTCGAAGACGACGAGAGCATCCGAAAGCTCGTTACCTATACGCTGCAGCACGCGGGATACGAAGCCGCGGGGCTTAGCTGCCCCTCGGCGTTCTGGGCGGCAATGAAACGCCAGACGCCGGAGCTCGTGCTGCTCGATATCATGCTGCCGGAAGAAGACGGCCTTTCGGTTTTGAAAAAATTGCGCGGCTCGGCGCTCTGGCGGGAGCTTCCGGTCGTGATGCTCACGGCAAAGAACGCCGAGTACGACCGCGTGGTCGGACTGGACGCCGGGGCGGACGACTATATATCGAAGCCCTTCGGCATGATGGAGCTTCTCGCGCGGGTGCGGGCGCTGCTGCGCCGCACCGGGATGACGTCGGCGGGCGAGCATACCGTCGGCGAGCTATACGTCTGCCGGGACAAGCACATCGTGCGCGTTTCCGGGCAGGATGTGCCGCTCACGAACAAGGAATTTTCGCTCCTCTGCCTGCTGCTGGAGCATTCCGGCGCGGCGCTCACGCGCGACCGGATCATGGACAGCGTATGGGGCAGCGGCTTTGACGGGGAAAACCGCACCGTGGACGTGCATGTGCGCACGCTGCGCACCAAGCTCGGCGCGGCGGGGGCATACATCGAAACGGTGCGCGGCGTCGGCTACCGCTTTACCCCGGAGAAGGGGAGCGCGCCATGAAGGGAAAGCTCTTTCTGCGTGTGGGGCTTCTGCTCTTCGCCGCGATCCTGCTCGGCTCCGCCGCGACGTATGCCATCGCGCAGCCGCAGCTTGCCGGGACTGAGGCGAGAGCGCAGGTATCATCGCACCTTTTGTGGCTGCTGCCGATCGCGCTCTGTCTCGCCGCGGCGGGCGGCTGGGCCGTGGCGCGCGGCATCGTTGACCCCATCCGGAAGATCGACCCGGAAACGCCCGGCACGGAAGCGCCGTACGAAGAGCTCGTGCCGCTGCTTGCGCGCATCCGCGCGCAGAATCGTCTCATCCGCCAGCAGGAGGAAACGCTCGGACAGACGCGGCGCGACTTTGCCGCGATCACGGAGAACATGGGGGAGAGCTTCCTCCTGCTTGATAAGCGGCTGAACGTTCTCTCCCGCAATGTATCGGCGAGCTATCTTCTGCCCGCGCCGCCGGACGGCGAGGCGGACAACCTCAACCGTGGCGGCTGCCCGGAGGAGATCGTCCGTGCCGCCGAGCGCGCTCTCGCCGGCCGCCGCACGGAGCTGACTCTTGAAATGCACGAGCGGTATTACTATGTGATCGCAACGCCCGTCTTTTCCGAAAACCAGATCACCGGCTCGGTCGTCATCGCGCTCGACACGACCGAGCGCGAGCAGCGCGAGGCGCTGCGGCGCGAATTTTCCGCGAACGTGTCGCACGAGCTCAAAACGCCGCTCACGTCGATCTCCGGGTTTGCGGAGCTTCTCGCCAACGGCATGGTTCCGCCAGAGCGGGTGGGCGAGTTCGCCGGTGATATCTACAAGGAATCCCAGCGGCTCATGGCGCTTGTGGACGATATCATCGAGCTCTCCCGTCTTGAAGAGGAAACCGCCGCGCCGGAGACGGAGAACGTAGATCTTTATGCTCTCGCGGAGGAAACGCTCGCCTCTCTCCGCCCGGCGGCGGAGCGGCGGGACGTGACGCTCACGCTCTGCGGCGGGGAGGCCGTCGTACAGGGCGTGCGCACGGCGCTGCAGGAGCTTGTCTATAACCTCTGCGACAACGCCGTAAAGTATAACCGTCCCGGCGGCAGCGTGACCGTCACGGCGGAAAAGCGCGGCGGCGAAACGGTTTTGTCCGTGGCGGATACGGGCATCGGCATTCCGTATGAGCACCAGAACCGGGTGTTCGAGCGGTTTTACCGCGTGGACAAGAGCCATTCCCGGCAGCTCGGCGGCACGGGCCTCGGCCTTTCCATCGTCAAGCACGCCGCGGCGATGCACAAGGCGCGCCTTGAGCTCTGGAGCGAGCCGGACGCCGGAACCAAGATCACCGTCCACTTTGACGGACAATAAAGCCTTTGAGAATCCCCGGCACGGGCATTGGATGTCTGTGCCGGGAATTTTTGCGTATTGTGCAAAGTGAACAAATTGAAACGTTTTCCTTTATATAAAACCGGCATTTAGTTTGAAAAATTCCCTGAAAGGGTTGCGTTTTGTGGGATTTACTTCCTTGTTCGGTATAGTACAATAAAACTGCAATGAGTCGTAACGGCTCAAAACAAAAGGAGGAAATGAAGATGAAAATGAAGAAGCTCATGGCTCTGGTGCTGGCGCTGACGCTGGTGCTCGCGCTTGCGGCTTGCGGCCAGACGAGCCCCCCCGCCGAGGGCGGCGACACCGCAGCCCCCGCCGAAGGCGAGCAGACCCTGATCGTCTATACCGCCAGAAGCGAGAGCCTGAACAACGCCGTCATCGAGAATTTCGAGGCGGACACCGGCATCCACGTCGAGGTCGTCACCGGCGGCACCGGCGAGGTGCTCAAGCGTGTGCGTTCCGAAGCTGCCAATCCCCAGGGCGATATCTGCTGGGCGGCGGATGAAGCCATGCTCAAGGATTACACCGACTGCTTTGAAGAGTATGTCTCCCCCGAAGACGCCAACATGATGGAAGGCTACAAGAACACCACCGGTTATTCTTCCCCCGCCTTCTGCGACCCCACCGTGTTCATCGTGAACACCGATCTCGCCGGTGATATCGAGATCAACGGCTTCGCCGACCTTCTTAACCCCGCGCTCAAGGGCAAGATTGCCGCGGGCGACCCCGTGAACTCCAGCTCCGCGTTCCAGTGCCTGATCGCCGGTCTCTATGACATGGGCAGCGGCGACCCGATGTCCGACGCCGCGTGGGATTGGGCGGCCAAGCTCGTTGAGAATCTCGACGGCGTTGCGCTCACCAGCTCCTCGCAGGTCTACAAGGGCGTTGCCGAGGGCGAGTACATCGTCGGCCTGACCTGGGAAGACCCCGCTGCCGCTTACGTCCGTGACGGCGTCGCCGTGAAGGTCGTGTTCCCGGAAGAGGGTGCTCTGATGTCCGGTCAGTGCGTGTCCATCATCAAGGGCGCTCCGCACATGGAGAACGCCAAGAAGTTTGTGGACTATATGCTCAGCGAGACCTGCCAGAACTATGTCGGACAGAACCTCACGGTCCGCCCGCTTCGCCAGAACGTCCAGCTCAACGACAGCCTGACGCCGTGGAGCGAGATCACCCGTCTGGAGTCCTATGACGGCGTGTGGGTCGCCGCCAACAAGTCCGCCATCACCGAAAAATACAGCGAGTGCCTCGAAAACGTGGCTTAATTCGCAAGGAAAGCATCCCGTGCGGGTCTGCGGCCGTGCGCCGCAGACCCGCACATTCTACAAAGAATCTCGCAGAGAAAGGGAACTGAAACGATGGGAGCCACCATTACCATTGAAAACGCCATCAAGCGCTACGGCAACGACACGATCATCAACGGCCTGTCTCTGGAAGTCAAGCCGGGCGAATTTTTCACGCTGCTGGGCCCCTCCGGCTGCGGCAAAACGACGCTTCTCCGCATGATCATCGGATTCAACTCCATCGAAGGCGGCACGTTCAAGATCAACGACCGCGTCATCAACGATATCCCCACCAACAAACGGAACATCGGCATGGTGTTTCAGAACTACGCGGTATTCCCGCACATGAATGTATTCGATAACGTGGCCTTCGGCCTGCGCAACCGCAAGCTGCCGAAGGATGAAATAGAGCGCAAGGTCAACAGCATCCTCAAGGTCGTCAAGATCGACCATCTCAAGGACCGCATGCCGGCAAACCTCTCCGGCGGACAGCAGCAGCGCGTGGCGCTCGCCCGCGCCATCGTCATCGAGCCGGAGGTGCTGCTGATGGACGAGCCGTTGTCCAACCTGGACGCGAAGCTGCGCGTGGAAATGCGCAACGCCATCAAGCGCATCCAGCAGCAGTTCGGCATTACGACCGTGTACGTCACCCACGATCAGGAGGAGGCGCTCGCGGTCTCCGACCGGATCGCCGTCATGGACGGCGGCGTTATCCAGCAGATCGACACGCCGCAGCGCGTCTACCAGCGCCCGGCCAACCGCTTTGTCTCCAACTTCATCGGCCTCTCAAACTTCCTGAACGCGACGGTCTCCCGCGGCGAGGACGGCGCGGAGCTCTGCTTTGCCGGGAGCGACTACCGCGCGGCGATGACGAATCTCCGCGGCGAGGCATCCGACGGCATGGACGTGCTCGCGGCGGTCCGGCCGGAGGAATTCCTGCTCTCGACCGGCGAAGGCGAGGGCATTCCCGCCACGGTGCGCAGCAGTGTCTTCCTCGGCACCACCACGCATTATTTTCTTACGCTCCCCACCGGGCAGGAGATCGAAGCCGTCCGCGACAGCGACGAGGAATGGGCGGTCATTCCGGACGGCGCGGAGGTGCGCCTGCGCGTGAAGCCGCGCCGCATCAATGTCTTTACCGCCGACGGAAAGCGCTCTCTGGTCATCCGGGAGGAGCTTTTATGAGATACGCCGGAGAAAAGCGCTTCAACGGCTGGACGGCGCTGACGCTCGTTTTGCTCGCGCTCTTTTTGCTGTTCGTCATCTATCCCATCGGTATGCTGCTCATCAAGAGCCTTTTTACCGGCGGGAAGATCGATTTGAGCTACTTTGTAAAGTTCTTCACGAAGAAGTATTACTGGGGTGCGCTCGTCAACAGCTTTAAAGTCACGGTCGTGTCCACGCTCGTAGCGTCGCTCATCGGCGTGCCGATGGCGTATCTGCTGCGCAGCGTGAAGATCCGCGGCGCGGGTCTCATCAACATCCTTATCGTGATCTCGTATCTCTCGCCCCCGTTCATCGGCGCGTATTCGTGGATCCAGCTCCTGGGCCGGAACGGCTTTATCACCCGCATCGCAAACACCCTCTTCGGTGTGAAGCTGCCGGGCATTTACGGCTTTGCCGGTATCGTGCTCGTCTTTTCTCTCCAGTCCTTCCCGCTGATCTACATGTATGTTTCCGGCGCAATGAAGAATCTGGACAACTCCCTGAACGAAGCGGCGGAGAGCCTTGGCTGCAACGCCTTCCAGCGTGTGACGAAGATCATCTTCCCACTGGTGATGCCGTCGCTGCTCGCGGGCGCGCTGCTCGTATTCATGCGCGTGTTTGCCGACTTCGGCACGCCCATGATCATCGGCGAGGGGTATAAGACCTTCCCGGTCATGCTGTATACGCAGTTTATGGGCGAGGTCGGCACGAACGACGGTTTTGCCGCCACGATGTGTCTGATCGTCATCGTTATCGCGCTGATGTTCTTCTTCCTGCAAAAGGCGCTCGGCCGCCGGTTCACCTATTCCATGTCGGCGCTCAAGCCCATGGAGGCGGCAGATCCGAAGGGCTGGCGCGGTGTTGTTTCCCACATCGTGGTGTATCTCGTGGCGCTCGTCGCGGCGCTGCCGCAGATCACGGTGCTCGTCACGTCCTTCATCGGCACGATCAACGGCTCGCTCTTCACCGGCGAGTTTACGCTCGATAACTACCGCAACATCTTTGCCAAGAGCAACACCAGCGCCATCACCAACAGCTACCTCTTCGGCCTGATCGCCATCGTGATCGTAGTCGTATGCGGTATACTGATCTCGTATCTCAGCGTCCGCAAGCGCAATGCGCTCACCTCGGTGCTCGATGTGCTCACCATGTTCCCGTACATCATCCCTGGCTCGGTGCTCGGCATTTCATTCCTGTACGCCTTCAACGGGCCTCCGTTTATGCTCGGCGGCACGGTGCTCATCATTGTCATATCGCTCTCCATCCGGCGCATGCCGTATACGATCCGATCGAGCACCGCCATCATCGGGCAGATCAGCCCCAGCGTGGAGGAAGCGTCCATCAGTCTCGGCGCATCGCAGCTCAAAACGTTTCTGCGCGTCACGATCCCCATGATGCTCCCCGGCGTTCTCTCCGGCGCGATCATGAGCTGGATCACGCTCATCAGCGAGCTGAGCTCCTCGGTCATTCTGTACACCAGCAAGACCATGACGCTCACCGTGGCGATCTATTCCGAGGTCATACGCAGCAACTTCGGCAATGCGGCGGCCTACTCCACGATCCTGACTCTCACTTCGATCGTGTCGCTTCTTGTGTTTTTCAAACTCAGCGGCAAAAAGGACTTGAGCGTATAAAGTGGGAAGCGTCTCTCAAGTCTTTTGCAGGGCCTTGCGGTGCGCCTGAATGGGCGCACCGCTGAGCTTGTCAAAAAAATATTTTTGACAAGCTCTCAAACGAGACCCACTGCGTTGGGCTCTCGTTTGAAAAGGCTGCGGCTCGCCGCAGCGCACTCGCTTACGCTCGCACGTTTGCGAGCCGAGAAGTATTTTTGCCGACGTACACGCCGCCGGCAAAAATGCTTTGAACTTTATTTGCGCCTGCGGGCGCAAACTCTGCGAGGCTTTTTCGATAGGCCGTGCGGTGCGCCTGAATGGGCGCACCGCTTTTCGCCCTTTTCAGAAAGGGAAGGATATGGTAAAATGACGCCGGGAAAGAGAGGGACGGCCATGCATCGCGAACCGTTTCAAAATCAGCTGCGCCGCTCGTTCATCGGCTACGTGGCTGCCATACTGGCGCTGATCCTGCTTTTGTATCTGGGCGGCTTCGCACTGAACTTCTTTGCCGTTGTCGTGCGCGGCTGCCGGAGAGACAATCAGGAGCTCGAAACGGCGCTCACGCAGCAGCTCGCGGCGTATGACCGCGGGGCAGAGGAGTTGACCGGAGCGGACGCGCTGCGCCGCGCCGTCGGAAGCGGCGATCGAGGCGAGTGTCTGGAAGCCAACCGACTGCTCTATGATTTCACCAATCAGCAGAAGCTGCGCGCGTATTTCGTGCTGCTCGGCGCGGATATGCAGGTGCTCAGCTCCAACTTCAGCGCGCACAACCAGTCGATCTTCGCCTCGTCCGCGTTTGCCGCGGGCGCTGCGACGCGCATGAAGCAGGAACCGGCAGCAACGCTCCGGTATGTCTGCACCGCGCCGGTGAGCAGCGAGCAGGCGTGCGCTTATACGCTCTGCCGCGCCGTGCCGGATGAGACCGGGGCCGCGGCGGGATATCTTCTGCTGAATCTCCGGCAGGAGGGCTTCCGGGACGCCGTGCGTGATACCGATTCCGAGGTACTGCTGACGGACCGATACGATAACCTGATCTACACGACGCTCGATCCGCGGGAAGACCCGCAGGACAAGCAGCCGAGCAACAAGTTTTCGCTGTCTCTCGAGGACGACGGCATCCTCACGCTGGACGGCAGCCGGTACTATGCCGTCTGCGGTGCGGTAGGGCCGCACGCGCTGCGGCTGTATACGCTCACGTCCCTGGATATGCAGCTTCGGATGCTGCTCTACAGCGGCGGTCTTTTTATCGTCCTTCTTCTGCTGCTCACCGGCGTCGTCGTTGCCATGACGAAGGCGTTCACGCGCCAGAACGCCATGGAGCTCGGTGAGCTGACCGCCGCGGTGGAGGATCTTTCCAAAAACGGCGGCGCGGAGGCGCTGCCGCCGCAGTGCTCCGAGGAGTCGCAGGCGCTCTATACCCGCTTCCGGGAGCTGATCGCGCATAACGACGAGCTTTTAAACCGGCGGCGTCAGATGGAGATCAAGCATCTCGAAGAGCAGTTCAACCCGCACTTTGTCTACAACGTCATGGAGACCGTGCGCTATCAGATCAGCGAGGATCCGGAAACGGCCTCGGAGATGCTGCTCTCGTTCGCCTCGCTCATGCGCTACAGCGTCAATTACGGCCACACGAAGGTGCTGCTTGAAACAGACGTGGAGTATGTGAACGACTATCTTCTGCTGCAGAAGGCGCGGTACAATAACTGCCTGCTCTATGATTTCGATATTCCGGAGGAGCTGCTCGAATGCCGTGTGCCGAAGCTCCTTCTGCAGCCGGTCATCGAAAACAGCATCGTTCACGGCTACCGTGCCGGACGGACGCTCTCCATCCGCGTGCAGGCGGAGCACCGGGACGATACGCTGCGCTTCATCGTAACGGACGACGGTGCGGGCATCCCTGCCGGGCGTCTGGCCGAGCTGCGCGAGAGCTTCGAGCACGATCTCACGAACGAATATGCCGCCCATGTGGGGCTTTATAACATCCAGAAGGTCATTCGCCTGACCTACGGCGCGCCCTACGGCGTGCAGATCGAGAGCACGGAGGGGCAGGGTACCGCTGTAACGCTCACCATCCCTTATGAAGTGGAGGAGAACGAAGGATGCTGAAGGTTTTGCTGGTGGAGGATGAAAATCTGATCCGCCGGGGACTGCAATACAAAATGGACTGGACGGAGGTCAACTGCGTAGTCGTCGGCGAGGCCGCCACCGGGCAGGAGGGCCTGACCCAGATCAAAGCGCTGCGCCCGGATATCGTCATCACCGACATCCGTATGCCCGATATGGACGGGCTGGAAATGCTGCGCGAGGGTCGCGCTGTCTGCCCGTTTCACGCGATCATCATCTCCGGCTATGGCGAGTTTGACTATGCGCAGCAGGCCATCCGGCTGGGTGTGGCGGAATACCTGCTCAAGCCCGTGGACGTGAACGAGCTCAAGAACTGTCTGCGGCGCATCGCCGCCGGAGCGCCGGACGGACAGAGCGGGGAAACCCCGGAGCCGGACGAAAAGCCCGCGCCGCTGCAGAATAAATATGCCGAGGCCATGATGCAGTACATCCGGCAGCATTACGCCGAGCACATCTCGCTCACTGATCTGAGCCAGCAGCTGAACATATCCTGCACGCACCTGAACGCCAAGTTCAAGGCGGAAACGGGCTACACGTTCCACGATTTTCTCAATTACTACCGCATTCGGCGCGCCGTGGAGCTGCAGAAGCGCGGCGAGCGCAAGCTCTACGAGATCGCGGAGCTGGTGGGTTTTTCCGATTACAAGTATTTCAACAAGGTCTATAAGAAGTATACCGGCTATTCTCCCAACGTGATCTTCCCGCGCGGGGACGAACAATGAATACATCCCCTCCCGCGTTCATAGGATGTCCGCGAGGGGGGATAAATTTATGATGGCAGGTAAAATCGGCGGCTTTCTCTCACGGCACAATAAATTTGCTTCCGGTACGGCGCTCGTGCTCGCTGTTGCGGCGATCTTTGCGTTCATATACTCTCCGCGCGTCGTCGGCGCGGCGGTCACGGAGCGTGAGTTGCCCGTATACAGCGTGGAGCGAGACGGAAAGTTTGTAAGCCTTTCGTTCGACGCGGCCTGGGGCAACGAGGATACGCAGATGCTCATCGATATCCTGGCAAAGTACAACGTGAAGGCGACGTTCTTTGTCGTCGGCGAGTGGGTGGACAAATACCCGGAGAGCGTAAAGGCACTCCACGACGCCGGGCACGAGGTGATGAACCATTCCGACGCTCACCCGCACATGGCAAAGCTCACCGCAAAGCAGATCATCGACGAGGTGAACCGCTGCAGCGACAAGATCGAGGCCGTCACCGGCGTGCGCCCGACGCTCTTCCGCTGTCCTTACGGCGAATATGACGACAACGTTATCGGCACCGTGAACGGCATGGGCCTCACGGCGGTGCAGTGGGACACCGACTCACTCGACTGGAAAAAGCTGACGGCGGGCGAGATCTATAAGCGCGTATCGTCCAAGGTGCAGCCGGGGAGCATCGTTTTGTTCCACAACGCGGGGCTGCATACGCCCGAAGCGCTGCCCTCTATCATCGAATACCTGCTCGCGGAGGGGTATACGATCGTGCCGATCTCGGAGATCTTGCTCACGGGTGACACCTACATCGACCACACCGGCCGCCAGCACGCTGCCTCCACATAAAAAAGGCACCCTTGTGAAAGGGAGCCGGCTCGCCGAAGGCGAGACGGAGGGATGATAAACCGCCTCCCCAGGCGAACCGGGGAGGCGGTCATTTTTTTACATTCCGGTATATATATCCCCCGCAAGGAGAACAAGGCATTCCTTCTCTTCGCCAAGCGTGTTGAAATACGGACTCACGGCGATAGGCATGGCGTAAACGTGGAAAGAGTTCCAACGCGAGAGACGGTCAACGCTGCCGGGGACGATCACAAAGCACGGGTACTGATAATTGCGCTCAGCGGCGAAGATGCACGTCATCTCCTTGCCGCCGGGGACGAGAGCGCCGGTGCGCACCGTGATGATGCGCATGGCGTAGATCTCCATCCAGTACGGCTCCTCACGGAAGGAATCGTCCGAAAAACACTGCGCGATCGAAACGTTTTTGGCGCGCAGCGCCGCATAAGCGGAGTTGAAGAAATCCTGATGATCCGCGCGCTCCCAGAGATCGGCGGTCTCGCGAAGGAAGGTGAGCTGGTTTTCCGTGAGTGTGAATTCCGGCTCGCAGGTGCCGAGAGAGACGAGCGTCTCAAGCCCGTCCGGCGTAAAGCGCCCGGCGGTGAACGTGCCGATGCGCGTGTAGAGGTTTTCCGCGTCGTAGGAAAGCGTTCCCTTGCCGTCCATGAGCCCCGCCGACCATTCGCCCGTATAGGTGAACGGAACGCCGGTCTCACTCTCGCCGGTGAAAACGCCTTCGCCGTCCGGCAGACCGTCGCAGCCGTCTCCGGCGTAGCTTCCGGCCGTTTCGCGGCCTTCGACGGAGACGATGCAGTGCTCGTCCGTCAAAACGCCGGGGCCCGCGGTCTCGCCGCCGCTCCAGCCGCCGTGCCAGGTGAACTGCTGCCCGGCGGCGTTCTCGCCGCCGAAGAGCCCTTCGCCCTCGGGGCCGGCGCTCTCAAGCGGGCCGGTGTAGATCCCGGAAAAGCGGCTGCCGCCGTGCAGCAGTGTCCACGGCAGATCGGCTGCCTCGCCGCGTACCGCCGTGCCGCCGGAAAATTCGCCGGTGAACGAAGCGCCCGAGGCGAGCGTGAACACGCCCTCGCCGTCCGGCATGCCGGAGACGAGCGAGCCGGTGTACGTTCCGTCCTCCACGCTCCCGAAGAGCGCGGCGCGGCAGGGAACATTTTCCCCCTCGCCGGTGAGAAGGCACTCGGCGGTGAGCGTTCCCTCAAACCGCCAGCCGTCGCCCAGCACGGTGCCGGTATAAGTGCCCTTGGAAAGCGTGCCGGTGAATACTGCGGTTTCCTCAGAGAAGGAGAGTGTGAGAGGCTTATCCGTCAGCTGCTTCGTGCAGCCGGTGAGCAGGAGAAGCGAGAGCAGCGCCGAAAAGAGAAAAAATCGTTTTTTCATGTGCTCTCCTTTCAGCCCGGCAGCAGCTCGCCCGCGAGAGAGCGGGGCAGCATGTCGTCCGTGGCGGAAAACTCCTGATATCCGTGGCGCCGCCGCGCCGAATCGTCCATTTCATAAAGATCGGACGCGCCGCGGTCGCGCCGCACCGCCATTTCGATCTCCACATCGTAGGTATACCGCTCGCCGCCGCGCAATATCTCCACCCAGCCGTGCGGCGCTTCTTCCTCGCCGTAGGTGCCGCTGACGATCTTCGCATCAAAGCCGAGCGCGCGCGCCGCGGCCCAGAACGCCGAGGCGAAGCAGTAGCAGTTGCCGCGGCCGGTCGAGTACATCGTGAGCGCTTCCTGCGTTGCCCAGCCGACGTCGCCGGTCTTGTAGTAATGGCGGCGCAGATAGGTGAAGCTGTCGCGGACATAAAGATACATCGCGCGCAGCATCTCGTCGCGCGTCATGGAATCGTCGGTCGCCTCGCGCAGCGCGGCGAGAACGTAGCCGTCAAGCTCGGCATTGCCGGAGGTATAGCGTCCGGCGCTGTCAAAAAAGAGGGAGCCGGAATAGGCGTTTTTGAGAAAATAGCCGTCCGCCCCGGCATAATAGAGCTGTGAATCGATCAAAACCGGCCCCTCGGCGGGGCGGCCTTCCGGCCCGTCCCATACGGCCGCGCCGTCCGCGGCGGTGTAAATGTCGCCGCTGCCCCATTCGCCGGGGATAACGTCCGGATAAAACGCCGTCTCTGAATCGGCGGCGGGCAGAGAGAAGAGCCGGTCAAAAAATACCGCGGCCTCGGCGCGCGTAACGTTCTCACCGCCGTGCATTGCAATGGCCGTCATGGCGTTTTCTATGGCGTCGGTCGGAAAAGCGCCGTCAAGCAGCGCCGCGAGCGATACTTCCGTGAGCGGGAGAGAGGCATCGTCCACGGCAAGCGTGATACCGGCGGCGCGCTGCACGGCGTCCGCGGCCTCTCCGGCGGTCAGCGTATCCGCGCCGCGGAAAAGGCCGTTTTCACAGCGCATATACCCCGCGGCGTACACCGGCGCGGCAGTGGCCTCCGGCGTCGGTTCAGCGGTCGCTTCCGGTACGGGCGGCGGCGTGGCAGCCGCCGGAGCGGGCGTGCGGAGAAGGCTGACGCCGGGGCAGAAGAGCGCGAGCGCCGCGAGCAGCATGACAGCAAGCACCGCGCCCGCGACGATGAGCCAGACGGTCTTTTTCCGGTTTTTCACCGGTTTTTTTGTTTCGTTTACCTCGGCCATGGGATGCCTCCGAAAAGAAAGTGTGCAGGGGATAGGGATAAGAATGAGCGGCGCGCGGAGCGCCGCTCAAAAAAGCCTCGCGTAGTTTGCGCCTGCAGGTGCAAAAAAGTTTAAAACATTTTTGCCGGCAGCGTGAACGCTGGTAAAACTGCTTCCCGGCTCGCAAACGTGCGAGCAAAGCGAATACGCTGCGGCGCGCTGCCGTCCCCGTCAAACGAGAGCCATGCAGCGCAAGGCTCTCGTTTGCGTGTTTACAGTAGATGGACGCCGCGGGCCTTGCAAAGGTTCACCGTTTCTTCATCCCAAATTCCGGATTGTACCTCGCCGATGTGCGCGCAGCCGATGAGCAGCATGCAGAGCCGCGACTGGCCGACGCCGCCGCCCATCGTGAACGGCATTTCGCCCGCAAGCAGCGCCTTGTGGAACGGCAGCTTCCGGCGGTCGTCGCACCCGGCGAGCGTGAGCTGGCGGTCCATGCTCTCGGGGCTGACGCGGATGCCCATGGAGGAAACCTCAAACGCGCGGTCGAGCACGGTGTTGCGGAAGATGATATCGCCGTTCAGGTCCCAGTCATCGTAGTCGGGGGCGCGCCCGTCGTGCTTCTTGCCGGAGCGGAGCGTTTTGCCGATCTGCATGATAAAGCAGGTCGGGTGCTTTTTGGTGTACTCGTTCTCGCGCTCGGAGGGCGTGAGATCGGGATACATGTCCTCCAGCTCCTGGCTCGTGATGAAGGATACGTCGCGGCTCAGATGGGCGCGCAGCTGCGGGAATTCCCATTCCAGCTCGTCGCCGGTCATGCAGATGGCCGTTACGATGCGCCGCACGGCGTCCTTGAGATAGTCGAGATTGCGGTCCTCCTCGCGGATGACCTTTTCCCAGTCCCACTGGTCTACATAGACCGAGTGGATATTGTCGAGCACCGGCTCGTCGCGCCGGATGGCGTTCATATCGGTGTAAAGGCCCTTGCCCTCATAGAAGTTATACTCGCGCAGCGCCCAGCGCTTCCACTTTGCCAGAGACTGCACGACCTGGCACTCCGCGCCGTCCACGGCGGGGACATCGAAGGAGACCGGACGCTCGATGCCGTTCAGGTCATCGTTCAGGCCGGTATCGGTGCGCACGAACAGCGGCGCGGATACGCGCTTGAGATTCAGCGCCGAGCCCAAATTCTTCTGAAAGCTCCTCTTGATAAATTCGATGGCTCTCTGCGTCTCGTAGACGTTCAGCCGGGGCGTGTACCCCTCGGGAATGATGCAGCCGCTCATGTTTACCCCTCCTTGTAAAAAATTTTTTATGAGATATGCGCGGCAAAAAACTAAATCTGATACGCTTCGGCGAACTTCCGGAGATGCTCCCGCAGCGCGTCCACGGCGCTCTCCGGTGCGAGGAGCTTTATGTCCCCGCCGAACGAGCACAGCCAGCCGAAAAACGGCGCGCTCACCGCCACCGGCACGGTCACGGTGAAATATCCCTCGCGCGAGGGGATGAGCATGGTGTCCGTGCCGAACCGGTCGATCACGGCACCGGCGAGCGTATCGCGGCATTCGAGCCGGATGTTCTCCGGCGTGCCCGAAAACATCCCGAAATGGGCGCTTGTATACGCGCTCATATCGAGCGCGGCGAAGGCCTTGCCCCCTTCGCGCCCGTCTCCGGCGGTGCACAGATCGGAGATCTTGTCCACGCGGAAGTGGCGGATCTCGGAAAAGGCACTGTCGTAGCCGATGAGGTAGTAGTTCTCGTCATCCCAGAGCAGGGCATAGGGGCTCACGTCGTACCACGCGCCGCCGCGGCGCAGAACGCGCCGGCCGTGCCCGTCGTATCCCGTGTAGTGGAACCGGATGCGCTTGTCGCCGTTGATGGCGGTGTGCAGCTCGTCCACCAGATAATATATGGATTCGTTCATCGCCTTGATGCGGTTTTTGACGACGACCTGCCGCCGCAGCTCCTTGGCCTGATGCACGCTGGTCAGCCCTTCAAGCTTTGCGATCAGCTCCAGCGACTTTTTGCGCGTAATGAACCGCGAGGACTGCACGCTGTCGGCCAGCAGCCGCAGCTCCGGCAGCTGGAACACCCGCTCGCCGATGTACCAGCAGGTGATGTTCCCGTCGCGGACGCGGATCAGATCCAGTCCGAAGGACTGCAGGGCTTCCAAATCGCTGTAAATGCTCTTGCGCTCGGCGCTGATGCCCTCCGAGGCGAGATACTCCAAGAGCTGCGCTGTGGTGACAGGGTGTGCTTCGTCGGAATTGCGCTCGAGATACTGCCGGAGAAGCAGCAGCTTGAGCTTCTGATTGGCAGAGCGTGCCACGGCGGTCTCCTCCCAAAGGTTTTGATATGGAAAATGTTTTTGCCATTATAATACCAAATCTTTCACAATGCAATGGGTAAAAGACATTGAATCCGGGCCGGGAAAAGACTATAATAAAGAAAAATGACGAAACCTTCGCGCGGCGCCGCTGAAAAAAAGCATTCCCCGCGGAAAAGAGAAAACCGGAGCAATTTATGGAAAACCATCGTTTTTATCTTTCGACGATCGCCGCCGACACTGCCGGTACCGCGCGGCAGTACGCCCTCGGGCTGGAGATCGCGGAATACTGCACCGCCTGCAACATGGACGAGCATTTTCCGGAAACGGACGCGGCGGTGCGCGAAAAGCTCGCGGGGATCGCGCGCGTGACGCTGCACGCGCCGTTCAACGAGCTTTTCCCCTGCGCCATCGATCCGCGCGCGAGAGCGCTCGCCGCGGACCGCTTCCGCGAGACGATCGCCCTTGCAAAGGGCTACGGCGCGGAAAAGATCGTCATCCACGGCGGCTATAATCCCCAAATGTACTATCCCTGCTGGTATACGGAGCAGTCGGCCCTTTTCTGGAAGGACTTTCTGCGCGAAGACCCCGGCGTGGACATCGTTCTGGAAAATGTGCTCGAGGAAGAGCCCGAATATTTGCTGGACATTGTCCGCTCGGCGGACCATCCGCGGCTGGGGCTCTGCCTGGACATCGGCCACGCGAACGCCTATTCTGCCGTTCCGGTGATCGAATGGCTGAAGCGCTTCGCGCCGTATCTCCGGCATTTTCATCTGCACAACAACGACGGCTCGTTCGATGCCCACGCGCCGCTCGACGAGGGCAGTATACCAATGAAGGAATTTTTGCAGAAAGCGCTTGCACTCTGCCCGGCGGCGACCTTTACGCTCGAACTGCAGGAGGACACGGCGCGCGGCGCGCGCTGGCTTTTAGATAACGGATTTATCACCAAGGAGACAAACGCATGACACTCAGAGAATGGACAGCAAAGATCACGCCGCCGGACGCTGCGGCCATGGAAGAGGCACGCCGCCGTCAGGCGCAGCTTGCCAAGCCCCCCGGCAGTCTCGGGCGGCTCGAAGACCTCTCCGTGCAGCTCGCGGGGATCACCGGGCGCGTGCATAACAAGATCGAAAAAAAGCATCTTCTCGTTTTTGCCGCCGACAACGGCGTTGTGGACGAGGGCGTTTCGAGCGCGCCGCGCTCCGTGACACTCTCGCAGACGATCAACCTTACGCGCGGCAAGACCGGCGCGGCGACGCTCTGCAAGCATTTCGGCTGCGCGATCACCGTCTGCGACGTCGGCGTCGCAGCGAACATCCGCGAAAAGGCGGTGCTATGCCGCAAGATCGCCTACGGCACGAAGAATATCGCCCGCAGCAGCGCCATGACGCGCGAGGAGTGCGAGCGCGCGGTGCTCACCGGCATCGAGCTTGCCGCGGAAACGGACGCGGACGTGCTCGGCGTCGGCGAGATGGGCATCGGCAATACGACAACGTCCTCCGCCGTGCTCGCGGTACTGCTGGACGCGCCTGTGGAGGCTGTGACGGGGCGCGGCGGCGGCGTAACGGATGAAGCGTTCGCCAGGAAAAAGGCCGTCATTCAAAAAGCCATTGCGATCAATGCGCCGGACAGAAACGACGCTCTCTACGTGCTCGCAAAGGTCGGCGGCTTTGATCTCGCCGCCATGTGCGGCGCATTCCTCGGCGCGGCGGCGACGCGCCGCCCGGTCGTGATCGACGGGCTCATTTCCGCCGTGGCGGCGCTCTGCGCCTGCCGGATCTGCCCGGACGTGCGCGCGTATCTTGTGCCGAGCCACGCCTCCTATGAGATCGGCTACAGGCTCGCCATGGACGAGATGGGGCTGGAGCCGATGCTGCTGCTCGGCATGCGTCTCGGTGAGGGCAGCGGCTGCCCGCTCGCCTTCGAGGTGCTGGACGCCGCCTGCGCCATTATCAACGATATGGCGACGTTTGACGAGGCCGGCATCGACGACGGCTATCTCGACGAGATCCGCGAGGGCGATAAGTTCACCGTGGAGGGCGCGCAATGAAAGCATTTATCTCCGGCGGCGCGAAAAACGGAAAGACGACGCTCGGACAGGATCTCGCGGTATACCTCGCCGCGGGGGAAAAGCATTACTACGTTGCCACGATGATCTCCGCCGACGCCGAGGACGATGAGCGTATCCGCCGCCACATTGCCGACCGCGCAGGGCTGGACTTTGAAACGATCGAGTGCCCGCGGCACATCCTCTCGTGTCTGGATACCGCCGACAGAAACGGCGTGTTCCTGCTCGACAGCGTTACGGCGCTGCTGCAAAACGAAATTTTCCCGCCCGAGAAAAACTACGCGCTCGATCTCCCGGCGGCGGAGCGGTGCGCGCGGGAGCTGCTGGAATTTGTCCGCTCGGTGCGAAGCGTCGTGCTCGTGAGCGACTATATTTTCTCCGACGCCGGGGAGTATGACCCCATGACCGAGCAGTACCGCCGCGCGCTCGCCGGGATCGACCGGATGCTCGCGCGCGAATGCGATACGGTCGTGGAGCTTGCCGCCGGGCGGCGTATCGTCCATAAGGGGGTGCTCCCGTTTTGAAAAAGTATCTGCACGCTCTGGCCATGTGCCGGAGCATGTTCTGCGCGATCCCGTGCTTTTGGCGCGTGTGGGACGAGAAAGCGCGCGATAAAATGCTTCTGTTCCTGCCCGTCGTCGGGCTGGAGACCGGCGCGATCTGGGCGCTTCTCGCGTGGCTCTGCCGGTATCTGGCGCTCCCGGCGCTTGTGCAGGGAGCGGTACTCGGCGCATACCCCTTCGTCGTGACGGGCTTCATCCATCTCGACGGCTTCATGGACGTGACCGACGCCGTGCGCTCCTGCCGCGATCTTGCGCGGCGGCGCGAGATTTTGAAGGATTCCCACGTCGGCAGCTTCGCCGTTATCGGCGTCGTGCTGCTCGCGCTGTGTCAGACGGCGCTCTTCGCTTCGGCAAAGGCGGCGGCGAGCCTCTGGACGCTTGTGCTTCTTCCGGCGGTCAGCCGGTGCGGTTCGGCGCTCGCCGTAACGGCGCTGCGCCCGATGTCCACGAGCCAGTACGCCGCGCAGAAAAAGCCGAAGTCGCACATCATCGTTCTCTGCGCCCAGCTCGCGGTATATCTCGCGGCGGGCTTTCTTGCCGGGTGGCGCACGGGGGCGGCGCTCTGCGGCTGTCTTGCCGGGTACGCGCTCGCGCTCCGGAAAGCGTTCCGCTCGCTCGACGGCATGAACGGCGACATTTCCGGCTATGCGCTCACGCTCTCCGAGCTCTGCGGCGCGGCGGTATGGGCGCTCATCTGAAAGAAAAGGGGAAACACCATGGTTTTTATTTTCGGCGGCGCCTATCAGGGCAAGACCGATTTTGCCAAAGAAGCCTTCTCTCTCGCGGAGGGGGACATCTTTTCCTGCTCCGGCGCGGAGATCGATTTCTCCCGCCGATGCGTGGATAATATCGAAAGCTTCACGCTTGCCTGTACCCGCGCGGGGATCGATCCGGTCGAGTATTTCCGCGTGCACCGCGGCGAGTGGGAAGAGAGCATTTTTATCTGCCGGGACATGTTCTGCGGCGTTGTGCCCATGGGCGCGGAAACGCGCGCGTGGCGGCAGGATACCGGACGGCTTACGCAATATCTGAGCCGCGAGGCCGAGCATGTGAGCCGCATTTTCTGCGGTCTGGAGCAGCGGCTGAAATGAGGATCCTTCTGCTGCGCCACGGCATCACCGAGGCAAACGAAAAGCACCTCTACTGCGGCAGCACCGATCTGCCGCTCTCTCCGGCGGGCCGCGCCGCGCTTCGGCGGCAGGAAATGCCCGCGCCGGGCACGCGGTTTATTACAAGCGGCATGCGCCGCTGCAATGAAACGCTGGAAGCACTCTTCGGCACCGTGCCTTATGAGATCGAGCCGGACTTCCGCGAGATCGACTTCGGCGATTTTGAAATGAAGAGCTACGAAATGCTGAAGGATGATCCCGCTTATCAGGCGTGGCTCACCGGCGATAACGAGAAGAACGTCCCGCCGAACGGCGAGAGCGGGGAGCATATGACAAGGCGCGCTCTTGCCGCCTTCGCGCGTGTACAGAAAGCCGGGCGCGACGCCGTGATCGTGACGCACGGCGGCGTGATCGCGGCGATCATGGCGCACCTTTTCCCCGAGGGGAAAAACCGCTACGAGTGGCAAAGTCCGAACGGCGGAGGGTATGTGATCGAAGACGGGAAATATACGCCGTTTTCTCCGCGCTGACCGGCAAAAAGCCGTTGAAAGAGCGGCCTTTTGCCTGTATAATAAAACCGTTATGAACGTTTATGTGCTGGACATTGCGCCGCTGCGCGGCCGCGAGCGGGAAGCGCTCGCACTGCTGCCGGAGGAGCGCCGGGAAAAGGCGCTGCGCATCCGGAGAGAGGAAGCGCGTCTGCGGAGCATCGGCGCTTCACTGCTGCTTCGCGCCGCGGGGATCGAACCGCCGTTTGCCTGCGGCGAACACGGAAAGCCGTATATCCCCGGCGGGCCGCATTTCTCGCTCACGCACAGCGGCACGCTCGCCGCGCTTGCCGTGAGCGACACTCCGGTTGGGCTGGACATTGAGAAGATCGCCCCTGTGCGCCGCGCCGCGGCGCGCGCTCTCACGATCGAGGAGCGGGACTATATGAAGGCCGATCCGGAACGGCGGTTTGCCTATCTCTGGACACGCAAGGAGGCCGTGCTCAAATGCACCGGCGCGGGACTCTCGCAGCCGATGAACGCCTTCTCCGTGCTGGGGGATACGGCGTCGCCCGAGGGCGCAGTACTCTCGCTTTACACCGTGGAATACGGAAACTATATGCTGTCGGCGGCTGCGGCGCGCTCGGCGGTATTTACGCCGCAGCGCGTCGATGCTCTGGAGCTTCTGTAAGGAGGATACGCTATGGAACTGAGAGAAACCGGAAAACCGGGCGCGGCAGCCGTGCTGCTCTGGCCGGATGACGGCCTGGACGCCGCCGTATTCGCCTCGGTCGTCCGCTCGTTGGGAAAATCCTGCCGCGTGCTCGTTCCCGTGTTTGCGCCGGAGGAACCGCCGGATGCGCGTGTCGCTGCGGTGGAGAGCGCTCTGCTCGCCGGGTACGACGGGCGCATCTGGGGGGCTTACGGACTGCGCGGCGGAGGAAGTGCGCTTCTCTCTCTTCTCGCAGAGGGCAAGGTGCGCGTGCGCACCTGTGTCGCGGAAGGCGCGGTGGAAGTCCCCGCGCAGGGATTGCGGGAATTTTCCGGTACGCTCTTCCACTGGAAAGGCAGCAAGGATAAGGGCGCGGGAAAATCGTGGGAGGCGCTTCACAAGGCGTTTCCGGCGCTGCGCTCGCTCACGCTGCGAAAGCTCAAGGCGGGGCAGGATGTCGCATCCATCCGGCCGGATATTATGACAAAGCGGCTTTTGAAAGCCTTCGGCAGCGCGGGCACGGTCCGCGTGAGCACGCTCGTGCCGCACAGCGCCTCGTGCGTCTGGCGGCAGCTCAACCGCCGCCCGGCGGGAAAGGCGCTCGGATGGCTCCAAACGATGCAGCCGCTCCGCCGCACCGATGAGGATCGGACGCAGATCATCGAGGGCGCGGCAAAGGGCGTTCCGCTCTGGAGCCACATGACCCGCGTGGAGCCCTGCGGGGAGTATGGCGCGGTGTGCGTCGATCAGGTGGAGATCTCCGCCGGAGCGCTTACTCCGGCTGTGATGCGCGCTGCGGAAATCTATCTGAAAGCGGTACAGAAGAGCAGAAACCGCCAAATGAGAAAAGAGTGACGGATTATAAAAAAATCGGAAACAGATGCACTGTTTCCGATTTTTTTGCGAAATTTGTTCATTTACCTATTGAATGTTCGGCTCTTGTGGATTATAATCACCAGTGTATGATAAATAACAAACACACATAGGAGGAAATAGATAAATGGCAGAACGGGAAACCGAGGATCGTCGGGTACGGAAAACAAAAAAACAGCTTCGCGGCGCGCTTACGTCGCTGCTTCTCGAAAAGGACATCAGCCGCGTCACGGTGCGCGACGTGGCCGATCTCGCGGACGTGAACCGCGGCACATTTTACGCGCACTACAGCGACGTGTACGATCTTCTCCATCAGCTTGAGGACGATCTCCTGCGCAGTCTGGACGATGTCGGCAGCCGCCACAACGCCCGCCAGTCGGACGGGAAGACGTTCCGGTATCTGACCGATCTCTTCACGCTCGCGAGCGAGTATTCGGACATTTTCTACACGCTTTACTGCCGCAGCGGAGATTCCGAATTTCAGGACAAGATATTCAACAAGCTCAAGTACCAGTACCTTTATGAGTTCCTGTCCATTTTCGGCGGGAGCGAGTCCGAAAAGCTGGACTACTGCGCCTCGTTCATCGTGGCCGGTATGTGCACGCTCGCTAAGGTGTGGATCGAAAACGGTATGCGCGAAACGCCGGAGGAAATGGCGCGTCTCGGCGGCGCGTTCGTGATGCACGGCGTCGAAATGCTCCAGTGATATGAACATCGTCCATGTTCTGGAAGCGGGCATGCTCGTCTGCTTCGGCATCTCATGGCCGTTCAATATTGCCAAGTCTCTCCGTTCCCGCACCGCGAAGGGCAAGAGCGTTGCGTTCGAGCTTCTCATCATCGCAGGGTATCTCTGCGGCCTGGTCGGGAAAATCATCCTCGGCAATTTAAGCTATGTGGTGTTTTTCTACATTGCCGACATTCTCATGGTCGCAGCCGACCTCGTCCTGACGCTCCGCAACCGCCGTCTCGACCGCGAACGCGACAAAGTATAATATGAAAAAGCGACATCGCCGCCTGCAAAACAGGCGGCGATGTTTGTGTGTTTTACTGCTGGTTTTTAGGATGACGTTCGAGCGCTTCCTTCACTGCCTTCACGGCGTTGATGCACGCTTCGCGGTCCTTGAGACAGCCGTAGATGATGCGGATGTGTGTGGAGTCGGTGAAGCCTGCGCCGGTGCTGACGAGTACGTTTGCCTCCTGCACCAGATAGCGCATGACCTCTTCATCTGTCCCATAATAGGAAACATCAATCCAGAAGAAGAATCCGGCCTGCGGCTTGACATAGCGGATATGCGGGATCGTATCGAGGATCGAGCCGAGAATATCTGCGCGGATCATCCACTCCTGCCGCATGTCCTCCATGAAGCGAGTATCTTTGAGCGCGGCGGTGATGCCGGCCTGCGCCATGGTGTTCGTTGCACCGATGAAGAGAACGGCTGTCTGATGGAACACATCGGTGATGCTCTCGGGCGCGACGATGTATGCGACGCGGAAGCCGCACAGACCCATGCCTTTGGAGATCGAGCCAATGGTGATAGTGCGCTCCCACATGCCGGGAAGCGCCATCATGCTGACATACTCGTGGCCGTCGAATACGCTGTCCTCAAAGCACTGGTCAACGACGCAGAGAAGGTCGTGCCGGATGCAGAAGTCCGCGAGTTTTTCCATCGTGCTGCGCGTGTACACCGTTCCCGTGGGGTTGTTGGGGTTGGTGAGCACGACCATTTTGGTTTTAGGCGTTACGCGCTTTTCAAATTCATCTATATCCAGATCGTAGCCGTCTTCTTGCCGCGTCGGCACCATAACGGAACGACCTCCGATCATCGGCGGCACGGCAAAGTTGTGCGCGTAGGACGGGACGGGCATCATGACTTCATTGTCCTCGCCGGGGACGAGGAACGGACGCATGACGAATGCGAACGCAGAGTCTGAGCCGTTGGATATGGTGAGCTCGGTACGCGGGTTGATCTTTACGCCGTTTTTCTTTTCTACACGTTCGGCAATCGCGTCGCACAGAGCAAAATCGCCGGTGGGGAACGTATAGTGGGCGGCCATGGAGTTAAGACTCTCGATCACGGCGGCCTTGACGTGCGGCGGCACGGTGTCGCTCGGGCGGTAGGGGTCGGCCCAGTTCATGGCGATTGGCTCGCGGGTGAGAGTTTTCTGGAAATCAAAGCCGCTCCCGTCGCCGTGCAGCACGGCGTATTCCTTTGCCATCAGTTTGCGAGGATCAAACATTAGTAGTTCTCCTTTCTTATCCGGCCATTGCGCCGAAGATCACATACAGCACGGTCGTTATCAGCGCAAGGATGACGCGCGGCAGCAGCTGCGCTTTGCCGAGGTCGATGGTGTCCACACCGGCGCCCATGGCCGATTCAATGACGATATCTGAGAGCGGGGAGGTGACGTCGCCGAACGTGGAGCCGCCGACGAGCGCCGCTACGACCAGCGGAATGTTGCCGCCGACAGCGGCGACGAGCGCGAGCGCGATCGGCCCGAGCAGAAAGCATGCGCTGATGAGTGAGCCGGTGGCATAGGAGGCCACGGCGCAGATAAGGAACACCGCTGCCGGGAGAATGGCCGGCGTGAGGACGTTCTGCGAAACGCTCACAATGTAGTCGGCAAATCCAATGTCTGCCACGGCCTTGCCGAAGCCGAACGCCAGCGCGAGCAGCACAGCGACAGAGACCATGGATTTTGCGCCGTCGATGATGAGACCCGGCACTTCGCTGAACTTGAAATAGCCGCGGATTACGGGGTAGCCAATGGCGACAATGGTGCCGACGAGAATCGGGGTCATGAGGCTGAACATGCCGGTCTCGATGCGAATGACGATGATCGCGATGAAGAACACGACGAACGGAAGAACAAAGCTGAGAAAATCGGGCTTGACGGCACTTTCCGTATCATCAAGCTCCTTCGTTTCCATCGGGCTGGAGCCCGGACGGATGAGCTCGCCGTTTTCTTTTGCGGCCTTTTCACGCTTCTTCATGAAGCCAAAATCGGGAAGAAGCTCCGCCGCCGTGAGAAGACCGACGAGGACGGAGAGTATGCAGAAGAAGTTGTACGGAATCGATTTCACAAACACCTGCTGACCGTCCAGTTCGGGAAGAACAGAGGAAATCAGACCGCCAAATACCAGAATGTAGATCGTGATGGGGACGAGGGCGACGACCGGCTCAGCGGTGGAGGAGAGTATGTAGCCGAGCTTCTCGCGAGAGACCTTCTGCTTGTCCGTAATCGGCCGCATAATGGCGCCAACGCCGATCGTAGCGAAGCCCTGATTGATAACGATGCCGGACAGAAGCCAGGTGATGAGCTTCGCCTTGCGCGGTGTGTCAAAGTGCTTGTCTCCGAAGGAGGAGAACGCGGCAAATCCACCGCCGCGCTTGACGGCCACCATGAATGCACCGAACGCGATCATGTAAATGAACATGTCAACGTTGCTGGAAATGCCGTTATAGATGTACTTATCGAATACGAGCATCAGGAAGTGGAGGCCGCCGGTATATATGGAGCAGGATACGATGCCGAGGAAAAGCGCGAGCATGATATTCTTAGACCATAGGGCAATGACCAGCGTCAGCACCGGCGGGATCAGCGAAAGAATACTGGGTTCCATAGTTCGATATTTCCTTTCCCTTTATATTTGTTCTCTTTCTCATTTCTGTGGGGCTGTCAGAGCTCCGCGATGGCTTCGATTTCGCAGAGAACACCCTTCGGCAGCGCCTTGGCGGCAACGCAGGAGCGGGCCGGGCAGCTGACAAAGTACTTGGCATAGATCTCGTTGAACTTGGCAAAATCAGCCATATCCGCGAGGAAGCAGGTGGTCTTGACGACTTTGGTCATGTCGCTTCCGGCAGCGGCGAGAATGGCGGCAACGTTCTTGCAGCTCTGCTCGGCCTGAGTGTCGATGGTGTCACCGGCAGGAGCGCCGGTCGCAGGATCGACGGGGATCTGGCCGGAGGCAAATACAAGGCCGTTCGTGACGATCGCCTGAGAATACGGGCCGATTGCGGCGGGGGCGGTTTCGGTGGAAATTACTTTCATGACAGCATTCCTCCTTAAGAATAATGTTTTCGGAAATTGGCAGCGGTACTGCCGCGCTTACGATGCCATTATAAGCACGTTAAAAATGTTTAGTCAATATAAAAATGTTCATTAAATGCGCTTTCGGATGAGTGAACAATTTTTCATTGACGTTATTGTTGACTATCAATATTGACACGGCGCGGGGCATGAATTAAAATAATAAGTTGTGTATAAAATAGGGAATCTGGTGTGACTATGGAACAGAAAAACAGTAAAAAAACCATGTCCTTCACGCGTATGGACCGCATGGTGCTGGAATCTTATAAGACGCTGTGCGAGGGCCTTGCCAACTATCTGGGGGACGGGTACGAGATCGTTTTGCACAGTCTGGAAAACTACGATAACTCCGTTATCAAGATCATCAACGGCTACTATACCGGCCGCAAGGAAGGCGCGCCGATCACCGATCTTGCGCTGCATATGCTGGAGGATATCCGCCACAACAACGGCAAGGACTATATCGCCTATTATTCAAAAAACAAAAAGGGCGAGCCCATGCATTCCACGACGATCGCCATCCGCAGCGAGAACGCGAAGATCGTCGGGCTGCTGTGCATCAACTTTTATCTGAATACGCCGCTTGCCTCCGTTATAAACACGCTGATGAAGACGGATGATGGCGCAAGTGTCGGCCGGGAAGAGAACTTTGCCGACAGCCCGTCACAGCTCGTCGGCGATACGATCGCGGAGACAAAGCGCGTCGTAATGGCAGACGCCGATATCGCCGTGCACGACAAGAACAAGGAGATCATCGCGCGGCTCTACAGCAAGGGTTTTTTCAAATTGAAAAACAGCGTTGTAGAATGTGCCGAGGCGCTGGGCATCAGCAAAAATACCGTCTATCTCCACATCCGCAGCTGCAAAAATTCCTGAAGGGCTACATGATATATAAAGACATAAAGAGACCGCCGCGCACGGAACGGCGGTCTCTTTTATCGTGGGAGCACTCTATCTGCCGTGCTGTACCGTGCGGCGGATGGAGTGCTCTCGCTGTCAATGAAAAAATCAGGTTTTATATAGAGAACTGTAAAGAAAAAATATGTATTTATTGCAAAATACAAAATATCGTGGTATTCTTTTGTTGAACCTAAGCATCCCGGCGGGATAGCAAAAGGCCCCGCCGACCGGCGGGGCCTTTTGCTTTCACACACTGTGAATCCGCAACTAAATGCGGTAAGGGCGCAGAACGCTTATTTGAACTTGTAGTGTAATCCCAAGTGGTAGTAGGGATCATCTATATTTTTAGCATATTTTTTGAATTTGTCAATAGAGGAGAGCCAAAAATGGAAGAGGAAAAAACGATCCGACCGCATTCTCCGTATTATATCGGCCTTGACGTAGGCACAAATTCCGTCGGCTGGGCGGTGAACGATCCGGAATACAATGTTCTGCGCTTCAAGGGAAACTCCATGTGGGGCGCGAGATTGTTTGAGGAGGCAAAACCGGCGGCGGACCGGCGCGCGGCGCGCATTGCCCGCCGGCGTCTGGAGCGGAGAAAACAGAGACTTTTGTATCTGGAAGAATTCTTCTCCGCAGAGATCGGGAAGTCTGACCCGCTCTTTTTCCGACGGCTGCATGAAAGCGCGCTCTTTCCGGATGATAAGACAACCGGAACCGGGAAATACACGCTTTTCAATGACCCGGATTTTACGGATCGGGATTATCTGCGCCGGTACCCCACGGTGTACCACCTGCGCAGCGAACTGGTGCATTCCTCCGAGCCGCACGACCCGCGGCTCGTATTTCTGGCGCTGCACCATATCATCAAGCACCGCGGGCATTTCCTTTATGAAACATCGGAGAACGGCGACGAATGCCCGACGGTAGACGCTGCGATGCAGGAGCTGACAGAGTATCTCTCGGCAGAAATGAATGTGGAGCTGGGATTGGAGCCGGAGTACTTCACGATCCTTACCGACCGCAATATGCGCATATCCCAGAAGAAGGCGGCGCTGCGCGCCGCTCTGGGGAGGTCGGTGCAGACGGAGGAGAGCGGCGCGGATATTCAGGCTCTGTCCGATCTGCTTGCTGGGGCCAAAGTCAAGCTGGCTGCGCTCTATGACGATGAGTCGCTCAAAAATGCCGAACCGGCGAGCGTCGCGCTGAGCGACGATCTGGACGCCGTGTTTGACGCTCTCTCGTCGGCACTGGGCGAGCGGGTGGAGCTGCTGCTTGCGGCAAAAAAAGTGTTTGATGCGGCGCGGCTGTCGGAAATGCGCGGCGGCGAAGCGTATCTCTGCGATGCAAAGGTCCGTCAGTATGAAAAAAACCATGCCGACCTTCGTGCGCTGAAAGACTATGTGAGAGAAGCGGCGCCGGACAAATACCGGAGCATATTCTATAAAAACGCGAAGTTCCCGAATAACTATGCCGCCTACAGCCGCTACCGTTCGGAGAGCGGGGATAAGACCTGCAAGCAGGAAGACTTTTGCGCGTTCCTCAAGTCTGTGCTGCCGAAGCCGGCGGCGGAGCATCCGTTCGCGCCGCAGTATGCGCAGATCGAAGAGAAGACGTTTCTTCCGCGGCTGACCGGCAGCGAAAACGGCATCATCCCGTATCAGCTCCACCGGCAGGAGCTGCGGAAGATTCTGGATAACGCATCGGCGTATCTGCCGTTCCTGCTCGAAGAGGACGAGGACGGCATCTCCGTGCGCGAGAAGATCGAAGCGGTGTTTTCCTTCCGTGTGCCGTATTATGTCGGGCCGCTGAAAGGCCGTTGGGCAGAGCGGACTGAGGAAGCGAAGAGAACCGGCGAGAAAGCCTACCCTTGGAATTTTGAAAAAGTTGTGGATCTCGACGCGAGCGCGGCGGCCTTTCTGAAAGACCTGATTGGAAAATGCACCTACACCGGCGCGCCGGTGCTGCCGAAGGACTCTCTGCTGTACAGCGAATTTATGCTTCTCAACGAGCTGAACCCGCTGCGTCTCAACGGAAACGAGCTCCCGGTCAGCGTAAAGCAGCAGCTGATCGAAGACCTGTTCAAAAAAGAAAACCGCCGTGTGACGAAAAAACGCATTCTGGACTATCTGGTCATGCACGGCTATGCCGCAAAAACCGATGAGATCAGCGGCATTGACGACCCGGTGAAGACCAGACTGCGTTCGTACCACGATTTTGCGCCGCTCATCCCCGTGCTCGGCGAGGAAGCGGTGGAAAAGATCATCGAAGGAACGCTGGTATACAGCGACGACAAGCGTATGCTGCGCCGCTGGCTGAAAAAGAATTTCCCTGCGCTGAACGAGGACGATGTGCGGAAGATCTGCCGTCTGAAATATGCCGACTGGGGACGCCTTTCCAAAGAGTTTCTGACGGAACTCTATTCCGGCGCGGATGAGCAGGGCGAGGCGCAGAACATTCTGTATTTTCTGCGAAACACCAATCTCAATCTCATGCAGCTGCTCAACGATCCGGAGCACGCCAATCTTCCGGCCGCAGCGGAGGAGCGGCGGCGCGCCCGTTTCGGAAGCAACAGTCTCCGCTCCCAGCTGGACGAAATGTACATTTCTCCCGCCGTGCGCCGCAGCATATGGCAGACGCTGAAGATCGCCGAAGAGATCGCCCATATCCGCGGCGGCGCACCGGCGAAGATCTTTGTCGAGGTGGCGCGCGGCGAGGATAAGGAGAAGAAGGGAACGCGAACCAAATCCAGAAAAGAACAGCTTCTGGAGCTCTATAAGGCCTGCGAGCGGGACAGCGGCGAGCTGTACGAAAAGCTTGCGGCGACGGAGGAGAGCGCGCTGCGGAGAGACAAGCTCTTCCTGTACTATACACAGTTCGGAAAATGCATGTATTCCGGCGAGCCCATCGATCTGGAAACGGCTCTGCGCGATGATACAACGTATGATATCGACCATATTTTCCCGCGCTCCCGCATCAAGGACGACAGCATTGAGAACCGCGTGCTCGTAAAGAGCGTTCTCAACCGCGAAAAAACGAACACCTATCCGATCTCGCAGGAAATCCGCAGCCGGATGCTGCCGTTCTGGTCGATGCTGCACGATAAGAAAATGATCGGCGATAAAAAGTACGACCGCCTGAAACGAAACACGGAGCTGACGGATGACGAGCTGGCGGCCTTTGTACAGCGACAGCTTACCGAAACGCAGCAGTCCACCAAGGCGCTCGCGCAGCTTCTGCAGGAGATCTATCCGGAAGCGGAGATCGTATACTCCAAAGCGGGCAACGTTTCCGAGTTCCGGCAGGAGTTCGGCCTTCTCAAGTGCCGCGAGGTGAACGACCTGCACCATGCCAAGGACGCCTATCTGAACATCGTTGTCGGCAATGTGTACAAGACAAAGTTCACCGACCGGTTTTTCCTGAACATCCGGAAGGAAAACTACAGTCTCAAAAAGGTCTTTGACTGGGATACGCCGGGCGCGTGGAAAGCGGACGGAACGAGCATCGCCACGGTGAAAAAGTACATGGCAAAGAATAACCCCATCATCACCCGCATGCCGCGAGAGGAGAAGGGACAGCTCTTCAACCTGAACATCATGCCTGCCGGACTGGGCCAGCTTCCGATTAAAGCCGGAAAACCCATTGAGAAATACGGCGGATACAACAAGCTGACCGGCTCGTATTACTGCGTTGTGGAGCATACGGAAAAGAAGAAACGTGTTCGTTCCATTGAAACGGTACTGCTTTACGCACGGGGACTGTATGAGAGCGATCCGGTAAAATACTGCCGTGAGATACTTGGCCTTGTTGACCCGGTCGTTGTTGCACCGAAGATCCGTATAGATGCGCTTCTGGAATTGGATGGTTTCCGGCTTTATCCGTCCGGAAGAACCGGGGATATGATTGTTTACAAGCATGGGTATCCGCTTGCAATTGACGCGGGAAGAGAAAAATACATTCGCAATCTGACAAAATACATAGAGCGCTGTGCCAAAAACGAATATCCGGCAACAGCCTTTGACGGGATCAGTGCGGAAGAGAATGTGGCGCTGTACAACTGGTTTGTCGAAAGACTGGAAAGCAGCGTGTACGGAAAACTTATGCCGGCTCTTCTTACCAACCTGAAGTCGAGCGCCGAGGCGTTTGAAAAGATGGGTATTCTCTCTCAGGCAAAAACACTGATGGAGATATTGAAAGCATTCAAGTGCGATGCGCAGAACCCCAATCTGAAAGAGCTTTGCGGTAAGGGACTTGTCGGGAGAATTCAGAAAAAGGCGGCGCTGCAAGGCTTCCAATCGGCCTATCTTATCAACCAGTCGCCGACCGGCCTGTACGAGTATCGTACCGACCTTCTGCACTGAAAAACCATGAGCTGGCGGGTCGTAACGGTGTCCAGCCTGTCCAAGCTGGATTACAAAATGGACTATCTCGTCGTGCGCAATACCGACGGCGTAAAGCGCATTCACCTGAGCGAAATATCCGTTCTGATGATCGAATCCACGGCGGTCTCGCTGACGGCTTATCTGCTGTGCGAGCTGAATAAGCGGAAGATCGATATCATTTTCTGCGATGAGCGCCGCCTGCCTTACGGAATGCTTCTGCCGCTTTACGGCAGCCATAATGCCAGCTTGAAGCTCCGCGAACAGATCCAGTGGAAAGACCCAGTCAAGGCGGCGTTGTGGGCGGAGATCGTCCGGGAGAAGATCGTCGGCCAGATCGCCGTGCTGGAATCGGAAGACTGCATGGAGGCGGCGTCGCTTCTGTGCGGTTATCTGGAGGAAGTGCAGCCGGGCGACGCGACGAACCGCGAGGGCCACGCCGCGAAGGTCTATTTCAATGCGCTTTTCGGAAAGGCGTTTTCCAGAGAGCAGGAAAACGCGTGGAACGCCGCGCTTGATTACGGCTACAGCATCGTGCTTTCCGCCGTAGCGCGGGAGATCACGGCCTGCGGCTATTCTACGCAGCTCGGCGTGTTCCACGATAATATGTTCAACAAGCTGAATCTGGCGTGCGATCTTGTGGAGCCGTTCCGACCGCTGGTCGATCATGCCGTGCGGCAGATGGCGCCAGAAAAGCTGGAGCATGATGAGAAAATGCAGCTGGTGCAGATATTGAATCGCCAGATCCTGATCGACGGCAGCCGCCAGTATATGCTCAACGCGATCCGTATATTTGTAAAAAGCGCTCTGGATGCAATGCGGGAGGAAAACATCTCTTCCGTTCGGTGGCCGGTGTATGAGCTACAGATTTATGCGAATGATGATCTTCTTTGACCTTCCTACCGATACGATCAAGGATCGGCGGGAGTATGCCCGCTTTCGCAAATATCTCATAAAAAGCGGCTTCGTCATGATGCAGGAGTCGGTATACTGCAAGCTGATATTGAACCAGAGCGCAGTGCGCCCGGCGGCGGACGGCATACGCAAAAACCGTCCGCCCAAGGGCCTTGTGCAGATGCTTTGCGTCACGGAAAAGCAGTATGCCGGTATGGAATACATTGTGGGCGTCGGCGAGAGCGACGTGCTCACAACGGACGAAAGGTTTGTGGAACTATGATGCTGGCGCACCCGCTCCTGCGAAGCCCGATCGAGTTCAAGGAGAACCGTGTGCCGGTTCTTATTGTGGAAAACGGACAGCTGTTTCGCCGGCTCATTGGCGATCTTCTGGCACAGGAAAACGGCGAGCCGGGAGAGTTTGCGCTTTCCGAAAACGCCGGTTTGACAGAGATCGGGAAAAACGTGCAGATGACGCTGAATCCCCTTTTTCCGGAACTGGACGGACGGCGTATTCTGACTAAAATTCAGCAGATGGCGGTGACAGCGGCGGAGGATCAGCCGGCGAAAACGGCGGAATGCCTTGCCGCATTGAATGACTACGGCGCGGTGCTCACCGCGGCCATTCCGTTCAATGTCACGTTTTCCGAAATGGAGAGCGCCGATGATGTGGTAAAAGCGCTCGCTTTCCGCATGGATACCGAAGAGATGTCCGTCCCGGAACAGCTGCTGGAAATGATGCGGCTGCATCGAGAGTGCTTTCGGAAACGGCTTTTTGTGTTCGTGAATCTCAAGTCATTCTTTTCGGAGAATGAAATAACGCTTTTTTATCAATCGGTGTTTTATGAAAAACTGTCCGTTCTCCTGCTGGAGAGCGGACAGAAAGAGCCTGTCAGACCCTGTGAGGAGGTGCGGATCATCGACAAAGACCTTTGCGAATTTTGATTCATGTGCTATAATCGTCTTGCTGCCGCCGGATACTCTGTTGTAGTGTCGGAGTGCTGCTCCAAACCGTAGGAAAACGGCGAGTTTTCCAATTTTTCCGAACGAAATACCTGCCGTTTTGAAATTTGAGGTTTGAGAGTAGTGCAATCCTAAGTGGTAGTAAAACTGTCTTGCCGGTCCCTCGTCCACCAACAACGTTTGAGAGTAGTGCAATCCTAAGTGGTAGTAAAACGGTTATTCATCCTTTCCGCCGGTCTCCAGCGTTTGAGAGTAGTGCAATCCTAAGTGGTAGTAAAACGAAGATCGCAGATTTCAACACTCTCCCAGGGTTTGAGAGTAGTGCAATCCTAAGTGGTAGTAAAACCTTGCCGGTCGCTCGGCCGCCGACAACCATGTTTGAGAGTAGTGCAATCCTAAGTGGTAGTAAAACAGGCGGATTTGACGGTTGACGTGCTCGCCAGTTTGAGAGTAGTGCAATCCTAAGTGGTAGTAAAACACGGCCTCGCTCAATGGACGCCCTACACAAGTTTGAGAGTAGTGCAATCCTAAGTGGTAGTAAAACCTTCATGGCGGTCATAGTTGGAAATCGGGTGTTTGAGAGTAGTGCAATCCTAAGTGGTAGTAAAACTCGCCGAAAAATCGCCCTCTCCGGCCACTCGTTTGAGAGTAGTGCAATCCTAAGTGGTAGTAAAACAAATAATCATTAGTGCCGTCCACCTCTCTGGTTTGAGAGTAGTGCAATCCTAAGTGGTAGTAAAACTCCGCGCTCTCCGCGCCGCCCGCGGCGGTGGTTTGAGAGTAGTGCAATCCTAAGTGGTAGTAAAACGCCGGGAACATAATCCTGATCGTTGCCAGTGTTTGAGAGTAGTGCAATCCTAAGTGGTAGTAAAACTTGATGTCCGGCATGTTCGTCCAATGCCGAGTTTGAGAGTAGTGCAATCCTAAGTGGTAGTAAAACCTGTCGATTATCTTAACGCTGACCTTGCTAGTTTGAGAGTAGTGCAATCCTAAGTGGTAGTAAAACCGTATTCCTATTACTGTTCACGAAGTTCTTGTTTGAGAGTAGTGCAATCCTAAGTGGTAGTAAAACTCCTCTTCAGCTCTCTCTTCGGCTTTGGTTGTTTGAGAGTAGTGCAATCCTAAGTGGTAGTAAAACTCACTCCTTTCCAAGAACATCAAGACCAGAGTTTGAGAGTAGTGCAATCCTAAGTGGTAGTAAAACCATGCGCCCCGCCGAGAAGGGTATCCCCATGTTTGAGAGTAGTGCAATCCTAAGTGGTAGTAAAACGAAAAAGGCGTAGGAAGAATATTGTCACCAGTTTGAGAGTAGTGCAATCCTAAGTGGTAGTAAAACTTCCGCAAGGGCGATTATTCAGTTTTCAAGTTTGAGAGTAGTGCAATCCTAAGTGGTAGTAAAACTTGGTTTGGGTAGTTAATACGATACGCGCCGTTTGAGAGTAGTGCAATCCTAAGTGGTAGTAAAACCCACAGAATCACCGGGAAGAATTTCATCAAGTTTGAGAGTAGTGCAATCCTAAGTGGTAGTAAAACTTTTAACTTTACTTTTTCCGTGATCGGTGGGTTTGAGAGTAGTGCAATCCTAAGTGGTAGTAAAACCGATGAACGACGACGGTTGCATGAACACGTGTTTGAGAGTAGTGCAATCCTAAGTGGTAGTAAAACTTGGCTATCAGGAAGCATGGGCCGAATATCGTTTGAGAGTAGTGCAATCCTAAGTGGTAGTAAAACCGGCCCGCACAGGATCGGTCGCCATCATGCGTTTGAGAGTAGTGCAATCCTAAGTGGTAGTAAAACGGATAGAATGCTGACAACGGCTACCCGTTCGTTTGAGAGTAGTGCAATCCTAAGTGGTAGTAAAACCTGGACGGTGTACCCGTTTTCTTGCTTGGTGTTTGAGAGTAGTGCAATCCTAAGTGGTAGTAAAACGAGCTTGAATCCAAGAAGAATAAGAACGGGGTTTGAGAGTAGTGCAATCCTAAGTGGTAGTAAAACCATAGCTCTTAGGCGAATCGGTAAAATCACGTTTGAGAGTAGTGCAATCCTAAGTGGTAGTAAAACATTGCGATTCAATTAATCACCATCACCTTTGTTTGAGAGTAGTGCAATCCTAAGTGGTAGTAAAACTCGTTATCGTTGGATCGGCGTGCCCCGCGAGTTTGAGAGTAGTGCAATCCTAAGTGGTAGTAAAACGAGGCAAGCTGCGAGTGGCCGTCGTTGAACGTTTGAGAGTAGTGCAATCCTAAGTGGTAGTAAAACATAAGTAGTCGTAGGCGCCCAAGCACTCTGGTTTGAGAGTAGTGCAATCCTAAGTGGTAGTAAAACGAAATAAGCGAAAAAGACCTCCGACGCGAGGTTTGAGAGTAGTGCAATCCTAAGTGGTAGTAAAACAAAAGCTGTGTATCTCTTTTATCAAGGGTAGTTTGAGAGTAGTGCAATCCTAAGTGGTAGTAAAACTCCAAGAATCAGACAGAACGGGAGGCGAGGGGTTGAGAGTAGTGCAATCCTAAGTGGTAGTAAAACTCTTATGCGACCTGTTGCTATGTCGCGCGTGTTTGAGAGTAGTGCAATCCTAAGTGGTAGTAAAACCTTATCAATCCGGCTCAAAAAGCCGCCATTGTTTGAGAGTAGTGCAATCCTAAGTGGTAGTAAAACTTTGATCTTCTCACTGATCTGCTTGAGTCTGTTTGAGAGTAGTGCAATCCTAAGTGGTAGTAAAACCGGTAAGATCGTGCGCGTCGTCGGTCTGCTGTTTGAGAGTAGTGCAATCCTAAGTGGTAGTAAAACTCATTAAAATCTGGTGAGTTCGCTATCTTGGTTTGAGAGTAGTGCAATCCTAAGTGGTAGTAAAACGTGCAGCGTCTGGAGACGAACAAGTTTACTGTTTGAGAGTAGTGCAATCCCAAGTGGTAGTAAAACAGTGCGGGAGACTGTTCAGGGCGCTGCTTGGTTTGAGAGTAGTGTAATCCCAAGTGGTAGTAAAACCGCCCATAACACCGGCAACATCGCAGCGGTGTTTGAGAGTAGTGTAATCCCAAGTGGTAGTAAAACAGCGGGAGCACAAAGACGTATTATTTCACCGTTTGAGAGTAGTGTAATCCCAAGTGGTAGTAAAACATTATTTTCTCTATGGCCTCTTCTATTGGGGTTTGAGAGTAGTGTAATCCCAAGTGGTAGTAAAACCGTTCGATTCCGTGACCTTCACCCCGACGCGTTTGAGAGTAGTGTAATCCCAAGTGGTAGTAAAACCGCCGATTACACGATCGACATCACCAAGCGGTTTGAGAGTAGTGTAATCCCAAGTGGTAGTAAAACTTTATTACACGTCCTTTCTTACGCGATTTTGTTTGAGAGTAGTGTAATCCCAAGTGGTAGTAAAACTTCCATTTGAAGGTTAGTCAATTCAGATGAGTTTGAGAGTAGTGTAATCCCAAGTGGTAGTAAAACCAAGAAGTAACCTATCTGCCCATGATCGAGGTTTGAGAGTAGTGTAATCCCAAGTGGTAGTAAAACAAGAATCGATACCAAAAGAATGTTTGAAAAGTTTGAGAGTAGTGTAATCCCAAGTGGTAGTAAAACTAAAAGAATCGCCGGGCAAAACCTCATCAAGTTTGAGAGTAGTGTAATCCCAAGTGGTAGTAAAACAAGAGACTTGGGCAGAGAGCCTTTTGCGGAGTTTGAGAGTAGTGTAATCCCAAGTGGTAGTAAAACTCGTCGTCTCCAGCACGTCGCCGGTGCCGAGTTTGAGAGTAGTGTAATCCCAAGTGGTAGTAAAACGCACCGTCATCCGCTGCTGATGCCGCACCGGTTTGAGAGTAGTGTAATCCCAAGTGGTAGTAAAACGTGTCGGGCGACAGCCCCAAACGTCTTTGTGTTTGAGAGTAGTGTAATCCCAAGTGGTAGTAGTGTAGATTTGGCACCGGGATTGTCGTTGCGTTTGAGCGTAGTGTAGTTGAAAAAGACACTTCCGCAAGCCGTGCGGGACGGATGCCGTTCGTTCCGCGCGTTCTCCTTTTTACAATCATTTTACGAAACTGCGGTAACGGATTTTACCGTGCGGCGGTATGCTTACGTCGTACCGAAGGGTTAATGATTTGAAAAAAGGAGAATCTATTATGAAAGCAAAGAAAATTTTCACGCTGGCTATGGCCGCCGTACTGACGCTCGCGCTGCTCGCGGGCTGCGGCGCTGCTGCCCCGGCTGCCGATCCCACCGCTGCCCCTGCTGCGGACGCTCCGGCGACCGAGGCTCCCGCTTCCGAAGCGCCCGCCGCTCTTTCCGGCAGCGTTTCCACGAACGGCTCCACCTCCATGGAGAAGGTTGTCAACATCCTCGCCGAGCAGTTCATGAACGACAACCCCGGCGTCAGCGTTACCTATGACCCCACCGGCTCCGGCACGGGCATTGAGTCCGCCCGCACCGGCAGCTGCGATATCGGCCTTGCCTCCCGCGCGCTCAAGACGAGCGAGACCGGTCTCACCGGCACGGTCGTCGCGCTCGACGGCATCGCGATCATCGTCAACAAGGACTGCCCTGTGGACGATCTGACCATTGAACAGATCGCCGCCATCTTCAAGGGCGAGATCAAGAACTGGAACGAGCTCGGCGGCGAAGACCTTGTGATCTCCTGCGTCGGCCGTGAGGCTGGCAGCGGCACGCGCGACGGCTTTGAGTCCGTCACCGGCACGAGCGAGGCGTGCGTCCTCGCGCAGGAGCTGACCTCCACCGGCGCTGTGATCTCCGCTGTGGCGGCGAACCCCAACGCCATCGGCTATGCCTCTCTCTCCGCGGTCGAAGGACAGGACGGCATCAAGGCGCTGAAGGTGAACGGCGTTGACTGCTCCGAGGAGACCGTTCTGGACGGCACCTACGCCGTGCAGCGTCCCTTCGTTCTGGTGACCCGCGAGGGCGAGACGCTCTCCCCGGCGGCACAGGCGTTCTTTGATTACGCTACCGGCACCGCGGCGAACGACCTCATCCGTCAGGCCGGCGCCGTCCCCGTGGCAAAGTAAAAAAATCGCATAGCCAAAGCTCCCCGCCAATGCGGGGAGCCTTTTGGCTTTTCAAAAAACGAAAGGAAACGGTATGAACAAACGGGTCTTAACGGTGCAGGACATCTCCTGTGTGGGCCAGTGCTCTCTCACGGTTGCGCTGCCGGTTTTGTCGGCATGCGGCGTGGAAGCGGCGGTGCTGCCCTCGGCAGTACTCTCCACGCACACCGGCGGAGGCTTCGCGGGCTATACGTTCCGCGACCTGACGGCGGACATGCCCGCCATTGCGCAGCATTGGCAGAAAGAGGGGTTCCGCTTCGACGCGGTGTACACCGGCTATCTCGGCAGCGGCGAGCAGATCACCCATGTCCGGCACATCATGGACACGCTGCTCGTGCCGGGCGGCGCGCGCATCGTTGATCCCGCCATGGCCGATAACGGAAAGCTCTATGCGGGGTTTGATGCCGCCTTCGTGGAGAAAATGAAGACGCTGGCGTTCTCTGCGGACATCCTGCTTCCGAATATCACGGAGGCGGCGCTGCTCACCGGCATGGAGTACCGCAAAGAATATGACGAGGCGTATATTGAAGAGCTCACTGCCGCGCTGCATGAAAAGGGCGTCGGCACGGTCGTGCTCACCGGCGTGAGCTACGAGCCGGAGACGACCGGCGTCGCAGTGAGCGGGAAGGGGTTTCGCGGTTACTACCGCCACGCGCGACTTGCGCGGACTTGCCACGGCACGGGCGATCTTTTTGCCTCGGCGTTCACGGGACTTTTGTGCCGCGGGTATGAACCGTTCCCGGCGGCGGAGGCCGCGGCGGAGTTTGTCCTCGCGTGCATCCGGCGCACCGAGCCGGAGCACTGGTACGGCGTGCGGTTTGAGCCGGTGCTCTATACGCTCGCGGCGAAGGCCGCGGGGATCGATCTTTCGGAATGACCTTGCCGCGCGGCAAAGCGCGTGATATACTGTACTTAATATTCCTCCGGCTTTCGCCGGAGAAAGGGGAGTAACGCCATGATCCTTTATTTTACCGGTACGGGAAACAGCGAATACGCCGCAAAGAAGCTCGCCGCCGCGCTCGGCGAGGAGACAATGCCGCTTATGGAGCGCATCCGGCACAACGATACGTCGCCGCTCGAATCCGAAACGCCGTGGATCGTCTGCACGCCGACGTATGCCTGGCAGCTGCCGCACATCGTGCGCGACCATCTGCGCCGCACGCTGCTCCGCGGCAGCAAGGAGATCTATTTTGTTATGACCTGCGGCGGAGAGATCGGCGAAGCGGGAAAATACGCCGCCGAGCTCTGCGCGGAGAAGTATCTCACGTTCCGCGGCTGCGCCCGCGTCATCATGCCGGAAAACTATATTGTGATGTTTGACGTGCCGGATGAGGCCAAGGCGCGCGGGATTGTTGCCGCGGCGGATCCCATGCTTGACCGGCTGGCGGAGCTCATCCGCGAGAGAAAGCCGTTCCCACAGCCGAAGGTGAGCGCTGCCGACAAGCTCAAAAGCGGCGTCGTGAACAAAGCGTTCTATCCGCTCCTCGTCCACGCCAAGCAGTTCACCGTGAATGAAAAATGCACCGGCTGCGGCCTGTGCGCGAAGCTCTGCCCGACATGCGCCATCACGCTGCACGACGGCCATCCGGTTTGGGAGGATAACTGCACGCACTGCATGGCATGCATTACCCGCTGCCCGGCCGAGGCGATCGAATACGGCAAAAAGAGCCTTGGCAAGCCGCGCTACCGCTGCCCGGTAAAGCTGTAAATATTTTGCGAAAAAGCCCGCCGACCATGCCAATGCATGATCCGGCGGGCTTGAGCTTGTCAAAAAAGAATTTTTGACAAGCTCTCAAACGAGACCCACTGCGTTGGGCTCTCGTTTGAAAAGGCTGCGGCTCGCCGCAGCGCACTCGCTTACGCTCGCACGTTTGCGAGCCGTAAAGTATTTTCTCCGACGCACATGTCGCCGGAGAAAATGGTTAAAACTTTATTTGCGCCTGCGGGCGCAAACTCTGCGAGGCTTTTTCGACAGTCTGAAGCCCGCCAATCATGCCAATGCATGGTCGGCGGGCTTTTTGTATGTCTGTGTATCAGAGATTTTCAAACCGCTCCGCGCCCTTTGTGCGCAGCCAGCGGCGGAAAAACGCCGCAGCGAGCGCGAGCACAAGCGTGAGCAGTGCGATATATGCCTCACCGGAAATTTTGCCGTGCAGCACGAGCATATACGGCAAGACAAGGATCACCGGCGCGGCCCATCCGGCGAGCAGAGCAAGGATGATCTGCGAACCCTGCTTGATGACGTTGATCTCATTCGTCCAGACAAGATTCACATTGTGCAGACCGATGTACAGCGCGAAATACGTCGAGAAGAACACAAACACCGCGCAGCAGAGCGCCATGAGAAGTCCGGCGGCAAATCCGGCGCGAAGAGCGATCGCCGAGCACACGGCGGCAAAGACCGCGCCCGGCGCGGTGAGGAGGAGCTGCACGCCGCATTTGGCGCGCAGCGCCGTCCATGCGTCGACGGGCAGCGACCGGGAGATCCAGAGCGTCTTGCCTTCGAGCGACACGCTCGGCACGGCCATATCGTTCATCGAGCAGACGAGACACACCGCCGCCGTGAGCAGCACCGGCATGGCGCCGTCCGTCTCGAACACGCTCTCGAGCGTTCCGGCGATAACGCCGCCGCGGAGAAGCAGCAAAACGCCCGAAATGGGCAGCAGAAGCGTACCCAGGCCGCAGTTCAGCATATAATTCGCGCTGCCGGTGAAGCGGCCGAACTCTTTTCCGAGCATGGCGGAAAAGGCGCTCTTTCTCTTCGCGCGCGTCTCGCGGTAGACCTTCCGGTCGGTCTTGCCGGTCGCGGTGGCGATCTTGAGAAAGCTGCGCGAGAGGATGTACCATGTGAGCGCAAAGAGCGCGGCTACGGCGAGCGTTACGAGAAGGAGGGAGGAAAGATCGCCCTCAAACGCCCGGCCAATGCCGAAAACGAGAGGCGCTGCGGCGTGCAGATCCTCGCCGTAGAGCGCTATATTCGCCACGATCTCGCCGATAAAGCTGCCCGCCTTGAAGTAGGCAAAATAGTAGATCGCAATGAAGAGCAGCGCGAAAATGACCGTCATAAAGCTCTTGTTTTTGAGCTTGAGCGAGAGACGGGCCACGCCGTAGCCGAGCAGACACGAGAGCACGAGCACGAATACGGCAATGAGGGCCACAAACAGCACCGCGCCGAGAAAACCGTTTACCGAGAATCCCGCCGTAGCGAGATATACGATCGCCGCCGGGATCGAAACGACGCCGGAATACATAAGCCCCATGAGAAACACGGTGAGCAGCCGGGACGCCATGATCGAATGCACCGGGATGGGCATGGAGAGCAGAAGATCGTTATCGCGGCTCAGATACAGCCCGGAGAACGTGTTGAACACGCTGCCGAACGCGCCGATACATACGGCTGCGAGCGCGAAGATGAGATAGTAAAACCATCCGTAGCCGCTTACGATCGTACTGCGCAGCGTGAATGCCAAAAAAGTGAACATGCCGCCGAGCAGCCCGACCATGAGGAGCGCGAACAGGACAAAGTAAGCGATGACCGTGCCTTTGGAGCGCGCCTTGTTCTTCTTCGCATCGTACAAATACGTGCGGAAGATCTCGGCGAGCTGCTTGCGGAGGAGAATTTTTGTCATTTCGCGTCTTCCTCCAGCTCAAGGAACACCTCTTCGAGCGAATCGTCGCCGCGCACCTCATCCATCGTACCGGAGCGGACGAGCTTGCCGCGGCGGATGATGGCGACCTTGTCGCAGAGCTTTTCCGCAACTTCGAGCACATGCGTGGAGAAGAAGATCGCGCCGCCTGCGTCGCAGTGCTCGCGCATCATGCCCTTGAGAATGTGCGCGGCCTTCGGGTCAAGACCGACGAACGGTTCGTCCATGAGAATGAGCTTCGGCTCGTGCAGCCATGCGGAGATGATCGCGAGCTTCTGCTTCATGCCGTGGGAATAGGCGGCGATGGGCTGCGCCAGATCGTCCGTCAGCGCAAACTCCGCGGCCCGGCGGCGGATACGCTCGGCGCGCTCGTCGGCGCTTACGCCGAAAATGTCGGCGATAAAATTGAGGTACTTGATGCCGCTCATAAAGTCGTAAAGATCGGGATTGTCGGGGATATAGGCGAGAGCGCGCTTACACGCAAGCGGCTCGGTGCGCACGGAATGTCCGGCAATGAAAATTTCCCCCTTGTCGAACTGCTGGATGCCCGCAACGGAGCGCAGCGTCGTGGTTTTGCCCGCGCCGTTGTGACCGATAAAGCCATATATTTCGCCCGGGGCGATGTGCAGAGAAAGATCGTCCACGGCGAGCTTATCGCCGAAGGCCTTGGTAAGGTGTTCGATTTTCAGCATGACAGTTCTCCTGTTCTCGTTTCTTTTTTATTTCTTATCAGGCGCGGCGATATACTCGCCGAGCGCCCCGGCGTCAACCTTCTTGCCCGGAACGATGGCGGTCCGCGCGTCGCGCGGCACGCGCTGCGCAATGAGCAGCGCCCGGCACACCTCGCCGAGCAGACGGGCCGCCTCCGTGTCCGGTACGTCGTTCACGCCCGTGACGATCAGCGTGCAGAGCCCGTGAACATAGATCCAGAGATGCCGATGCAGCTCGTCGGCCTGCGCGTCGGTGAGCGAGAAGGTCTCCCGAATGGCGCGGCGGATATCGGCGCTGTGGTTTTCCGTCGGCGGGAACTCGGCGGTGTCTCTCCGGCGCAGAAAGAGCAGCCGGAAGAGGTTCGGCTCCTCGCGCGCAAAGCGGATGGTCTCCATGCCGTAGCCCTTGAACGGCGGGTTCATCGAAAGGCCGCGCTCCACGTATCGTCCGTAGATTTTCCCGGCTTCCTCCACTACGGCGGCGCGGACTTCCTCCAGCGTGCGGAAATAGGTGAACACCGGGCGCGTGGAGGTGCCGAGAACGCTCGCAAGCTCCTGCGCGGTAACGGCTTCGAGCGGGGCGCGGCGGGCAATATCCACGGCGGCGTCGATGATCTCCTGACGGGTAAATTTGGCTTTCGGCGGCATGGTCGGTCATTCTTTCTTTGCGTTATAATTGTTGCGCAACGAATATTGCGCAACAATTATAACGCAATAACGCGAAGTCGTCAATAAAGCGCGGGCGAAAATGTTAATTGTACTGCGGACGATTTGTGGTATAATGCGCAGGAAAGAAGGGCTGATTGTGATCCAACGGAAAAAGGCGCTCTGCGCCGCGTCCGCTTCGACGCTTGCCGCGCTCGGCGGATTGTATGGGCTGTACCGCTACGCATTTTATTCGCCCCGCGGCGCGCAGAACGACGACCATCACATATCGACGAACCCGCAGATGCAGGTCTACCGGGAAGAGATATCCCGCGCCATCGACGCGCTCAACGCGCTGCCGTGCGAGCGCGTGTACATCACCTCGGCCGACGGGCTGCGGCTCACGGGGCGGTATTATCCGGCAAAGCCGGGCGCACCGCTCGTGATCGCGTGCCACGGCTACCGCGGCACGCCCTCGCGCGATTTCAGCGTCGGGGCGGAGATCTACCGCTCTATGGGCTGCGCGCTGCTGCTCATTGAAGAACGCGGACAGTGCGGCAGCGCCGGGCACACGATCACCTTCGGCGCGATGGAGAAATATGATGTCCTTCTCTGGACGCGCTGGGCAGCCGATCGGTTCGGCGGTATCCCCATTTTGCTCGGCGGCATTTCCATGGGCGCGGCAACGGTGCTCATGGCGTCGGCGCTCGGCCTGCCGGAAAACGTCCGCGGTGTGATCGCCGACTGCCCGTATACGAGCGCGAAAGACATCATCTGCTCTGTCGGGCGCGATTCGGTCGTTCCCATGGAACTGCTGTATCCCTTTGTGCGCCTGAGCGCGAAGCTCTTTGGCCGTGCCGATCTCACACAGGCGGACGCGCTCTCCGCCGTGAAGAGCGCAAGGGTGCCGATCCTGCTCATTCACGGCGAGGACGACCGGTTCGTGCCGTGCGATATGTCCCGCGCCATTGCCGCGGCAAATCCGGAGAAGATCGAATTTCATACGTTTCCCGGCGCGGGGCATGGGCTGAGCTGCCTTGTGGACATGCCGCGGTATGAAGCGCTGGTAAAGGCGTTCGCCGCGCGGACGATTTTTGCAAAAGAGGAAAAGAGGGAAGAGCCGTGAACGAAAAACTGAAATTCCGTCTCCCGACGGCGGAGGATGCCGCGGAATATATTTCCTACCGGCAGGCGTTTCTCGACGCCGGAAGCTCCATGGACGGCACCGGTCCCATGCGCCGCACGCCCGATCCGATGGAGTGGCTGGCCATCAACGCGCAGTACGCCGACCCCGCCACCGTCCCGGAGGGGAAGGTGCAGAGCACGCAGTTCGTCTGCGAGCGCGTGAGCGACGGGCGCATCGTCGGCATGCTGCAGGTGCGTCTCGCGCTCAACGACTTTCTCCTGCACTACGGCGGACACATCGGCTACTCGGTGCGCCCGGACGAGCGGCGGCGCGGCTATGCCTCGTGGATGCTCGCGCAGGGACTGGATTACTGCCGCTCGATGGGGCTCCGAAAAGTGCTCATCACCTGCCTCGATACGAACGAGGCGAGCCGCCGGACGATCCTGCACGCGGGCGGCGTATACGAGAGCACCGAGCACGAGCCGAACGAGAATGAAAATCTGGAGCGTTACTGGATCACGCTGAAAGGGGAGTGAACGCATAGGTTCCTGGAGCGCAGGCGTCTGGGGAAACGACACGGCGGAGGACCTGAAATCCGAGTACCAATGCGCCTTTTACCGGTACGCCCCCGAGGAGGCTGTCCGCCGGCTCGACGAGTATGTGCGTACTTCCATCGGCGATGAGTCCGACACGATAGAGTGGTGCAATTATATCTATTCGCTGGCGGACTTCATGTGGAAAAAGGGGATACTCACCGAGGCGGTCAAAACCGCCGCTGTTTCCATGATCGATTCCGGCTTCGGGCTGGACGAATGGGAGAAGAGCGGCAAAAGCGCGCTCGCCAAGCGGCGGAAGGCGCTGGAAGAGCTCCGCGCGCAGCTCCTGTCCCCAATGCCGGAGCAAAAGCCGATCCGACTGAAGTTTCAAACGGAACGCGTTTTCTCCGACGGCGATTATATCGCCGTCCGGCTGATGACGAAGGATAAACCGTTCTGCTCCTGGGCGGCTCTTGTTTCCGACATAACACAGGAGCAATTTCCGGCGTTTGACGGAAAATACATCATTCTGCAAAAGGCGTTCACCCAAACCGGCTTTCGGAGCGCGGTAGTTCCGGATATCTCGGACAACTGGGCGGCATTCCGGCTGTGCGACGGCGTGTATGACGATGTGCCTTCCGGGATCGATACCGCTTCGCTGAAAAGCGCGAAGATCATTTCTCTCAATCGCATATCGCCTATTTTCCTCTGCGAGAGCAAGATGAGCTATTTCCGGAAACGGAAAGCGCAGGTCATCGGCCACGGAACACCGCCGGAGATATCTGAGAAGCAGAAAAAGGATCCAAATTTCCCTCCGAGCATCTTTCTGCGGTTCAGCAATGCTTCGTGGGATGCGGACAGCCTGTTTCTGGCGTCTATGGGAAGAGAAGCGGAACTCCGCAGGGAAAAACCGGAGACGGAAGTTTTGCTGGATATCGCATTTACTGCCAACGGGTACGCAGCTTTCGACTACAGCCTATCGCGGGAAGAGAACGAGGATCGACGCAGAAAAGAGGAAACAGCGATACGGGAACGTATCCGAAACGCGCTGGAAAGCGGCGCCGAAATATACACGCTCCGCTTCGGAAAACTCTGCGGCTTTGCCACGGAAAGAAACAGCGTCGTTGAAAACCTGTATGTGCTGGGACAGTTTCAAAGGCTTGGTCTCGCCAAGTACCTGCTGCGGGAACTGCGCGGGCAGATACCGGAGCTGCGGGTGATGATCCCCGATGTGCGGAAAAAGGACACCGTCCGGCACATATGCGAAACGCTTGATATCCCGTTCACCATGGAATAAAACCAACGCCCCGCCCCGATGCATATCGGGGCGGGGTTTCCATTGTATAAAAAAGCCCCCTCTGACGAGGGGGCGCTAAGCGGCAGCCGGGTTTCTCGACAGGCTGAGGCCGCCGGAACTTTTGTTCCGGCGGCCTTTGTATAAACTATTTCTCTGCGATCAGACGCCCAGCCACTTGCTGCTCTCTTCGTAGAGCTCGGCAACGCTTTCGGGCCGGTCTTCACCGGCCAGCTCGCCGTTGGGCGTGAGGCCGTAGCGCACCTGGCGCATCATCATGTTGGCATAGGAGGGACGGTACTGATCCAGCTCTTCCTTGCTGGCGTGGAACGTGCCGTCCGTATACATGGAGTGCATGCTGTCCTTTTCGTAAATGGGGGCCATGGAGAGAATTTTCCATACGCCGTCGCGCTTTTCGACGTGATAGTGCAGGCGCGTATGCGTGGACATATCCACAGTGTCATCGCCCATGGGACAGCGGATCTGGATGGCGGTGATGCATTCGGCGACGGCGCGGTTGCCGTTTTTCCAGATGACGGTATCAAAGACCTTGTGCTTGGCGGGCGCCTTGGAGGCATTCATGCGTTTGGAACCGGCCACGAACTCATCCGGCGTGCCGGTCATCCAAGAGACGACGATCTTGGCGTCGTCATGGTAGAGGGGGCGCATCTCGTCCCACAGCTTGTAGTCGCGGCAATAACGCTCAAACTCAATGAGCTCACGAATGTTGAACTTATCCACTACATCCTCAAGAGTGTTCTGCCCCATTTTGCACTGGTAAAACATAGTTGTCCTCCTGTTTTCTGATTTAAAATAGGTGTTCTGGTCCGTATTGTGCAGAGGGATCCGTGACGGATGTCAACATCGGACGGACCGGTGCAATGCTTTCGTCGATTGACAAGGGCATGTGTCCTTATTAATCGTCGCTTGTGATCGTGCATGATTTTCCCGGAACGCTCGCCTTGTAATTCGACAAAATCGACAAAACAACCTTTGTTCGACGGAATAATTATTATTAAATTATAGCATGAAAAATAGGGCAAAAGAATATAGCTTGAAAATTGAGGTCAAATGACATAAAATCTGCTCAAAAAACTGCCTATAAATAGTCGACGGACCAAAGGCGGCGGAACAAAAAACGTCGAATTGTATACCGTGCAAAAGAGAGGCATGTATCCGCTTGGAACGCTCAAATCCGAAAGAGATACAAATCTGTCTTACTATTTAAAACGAGAAGGAGAGTACTTGAATATGAACCAGGCTAAGGCTGCCGCACAGGCCAAGTATCCGGTCTCAAAAGTGATCCATTCCGCAATTACGATTTTTTTGATGTTCCTGTTTGGCCGCGTGATCCCGCCCTTCGGCGGTATTACCGAGGTCGGCATGAACGTGCTGGGCGTATTCCTCGGCGTTATCTACGGCTATTGCACCTGTGAGATCGCGTGGCCGTCCATCCTCGGCTTTGTCGCTTACGGCCTGTCCGGCGCCGTTACCATGAAGGAAGGCATCCAGGCGATGATGGGCCAGAGCGTAGTGTTTCAGAGCATCTGCGCGTTTCTGGCCGCCGGCGCTCTTTCCGAGTTTGGCTTCAGCAAATGGTTCGTCCGCTGGTCCCTTTCTCGGAAGGTGTTCAAGGGCAAGCCGATCATTTACATTTGGTGCTTCCTGGTCATCTTCGGCCTTTCCGCCGTCGTGATCTACACGGTCCCTCTGCAGGTCCTGCTGTATGCAGTCTGGGCGGATATCGCGGAAAGCTGCGGTTATGAAAAGAATTCCAAATTCGTTTACGCCGGCTTCACCGGCATCATGCTTGCTTGCACGGCTGGCGACAGCCTGATCCCCTATACGTCCTGGAAGCTCGGCCTGGCCGAGACATGGAGCGCGGCGGTCGGCGGCGAGATCAACCTCGTCCTCTTCGGTCTGATGACCACGCTGATCTTCCTCCTTGCGATCACGGCCTATGTGCTGCTGCTCAAGCCGATTTTGAAGGTGGATCTCTCCCGTCTGCAGGCCTATGATACGAACCGCATGCCGGAAGAGACGAAGCACCTCCGCCCCAGAGCCAAGCGCGTGTTCGTCGTTTACATGATCACCGTTATTATCTGCATCGTCGCTACGGCGCTGCCCGCCGGCAACCCGCTCAAGAAGCTCGTGAACAGCAATCTGACCAATGCGGGTATGTATGCCATCTGCGCAGTGATTTTGATGATCCTGCCCAGCGGCGAAGGCGACGGTAAAGCCTGCCTAGACTTCAAGGTCCACGCAAAGAACCTGATCAACTGGAACAGCGTCTTTATGTGCGCTACCTGCATCACGCTGGCCTCCGCGGTTACGAAGGCGGATTACGGCATCAGCGCCTGGCTGAGCGGAGTTTTCCAGCCCCTGTTCGGCAGCAGCAGCAAGTGGGTCACGCTCGTCGTGGCGGCTCTTGTCCCGCTGATCGCAACGCAGATCGGCTCCAACATCGCCTTCGGCAGCGCTATGATCCCCATCGTTGCTCCGTTCGTTATCGCCAGCGGCCTGAATCCGGTCGTCGCCTGCGTGGCCGTCGTGTTCATGGTGCAGCAGGGCTACTGCCTGCCGGGCTCCTCTTCTCCCGCTGCGATCTACCATTCGCACGATATGATCCCGGACATGAAGGAAAGAGTCAAATTCGCCGGCTTCGGCACGCTGCTTATTTTCCTCTCCGGCGTTCTTGTGCTGAGCATTTTCAACTTTATTTTGGGATAATGAGCGCAGGCTGATGGCCCGCACCCGATATGGATGGACCCTTGGATCCATAGAAAGGATTTGGTATAATGAAAAAAATCGCTGTGATCGGCGCAGGCGGCACCGGTGTCGCGCTGAGTGCGATCCTCGCGTCCAAAGGACATGAGGTTTATCTGACCGACAGTTTGAATCAAACGGTAGTAGAAGCTGCGCAGGAAGCCGGAGTATTGCGTACGAAGGGCACGAAGGTCTGCGAGGGGCGCCCTGCGCTCGTCACTTCCAACATTGAGGAGGCGGTCCGGCGCGCGGAGCTCATCGTATGCTGCACGATTTCCAACCGCGATGAGGAGATCGCCCGGACGCTTGCGCCGGTGGTGACAAAGGAGCAGGCTGTTCTGGTGGGCGCCGGCAACGGCGCGACGATCGTGTACCACAAGATTTTTGAAGAGGCCGGGAAAGGCGATGTGCTGACCGCTGAGACTGCGGGCAACTTCTTCCCCGCCCGCGTGACGGGCGCGGGGGAGTCCACGATCGGCCTTCCTCTGGCACCGAAGGGCGTGACGTCCTTCACGCCGCAGCGTGCTGCGGAGGCCGCGGAGCGCTTCGCGGAGGTCTGGGAGCTCAATCCCTGCGGCAGCATGATGGACGCGCTCTTTAACGGCCCGAACCTTATCTGCCACAGCGCGGGCTGCATCCTGAACGCCTCGGCGATCAGCCGCAGCGGCGGAAAGTTCTGCCTCTTTACCGACGGCTTGTCGGAAGGGTTTCTGAACGTTACGGACGCGCTCTGGGAGGAAAAGACCCGTGTTTATGAGGCCATGGGCTGCAAGCCATCTCCGGCGCCCCGGGAAATGCTGGCGGGCGTTATGGACGTACAGAACGAGGACTACCGCTATTTCCGCCTCATGGATGGCCCCGGCAGTCTAGAGCACCGCTATATCACCGAGGATGTGCCGTATCTCACGTGCTTCTTCATCTCTGTGGCGCATGCCGCGGGGGTGAAGGTGCCGCTCTTTGAAGGCGTTGTGGGGCTGCTCTCCGCTGCGGCGGGACGCAATTTCACCGCCGAAGGCAGAACGCTCGAAAATCTGGGCTGGGGCGATCTCAGCCGGGAGGAACTGATCCGGCGCTTCAAAGCCTGATAAGAAACTGCGGAAGACCCGGAGGAAATGCCATGATGACTTTGACAGCAAAAATCGTACAGCCTTTTATCGCGACGCTGGAGGAGGCGCTCCACTATAAGGTCACGATCACCGACACCAACGGGTATATCGTCGGCAGCAGTGACCCGGCCCGCCTCAACCAGTTTCATCCTTCCGCCTACGAGATCCTCTGCGAGCGACAGCCCATCGAGAGCTGGGACATTGCCACGGACTCCTATGTGAATGTTCCCGAGGGTGTTCAGCTGGGCTACGGCGAACGGGTGATTTACGACGGGGAGTGCATCGGGCTGATCGGTCTGGTGGGTGCGCCGGAGGAGATCAAGCAGAGTATCAAAACCGCGCAGCTCGTACTGCAGCTGATGCTGGACCGGAAAAAGGCAAGCGACGAACTGAAGTTGATTTCCAAGGATAAAAAGGCATTCCTTCTGCGGCTGCTGCAGGGACAGTACGGCAGTCCGGAATGGATCAAGGAACGAGCGGACACCTATAAGATCGATCTGTCCCGTCCGCGCTATGTGCTGACGGTGCAGATCAATCTCGAGAAATTCGATGAAAAGAGCCCACTGGAGCTTTCCCAAATCAAGGAAACGATGCACCGGGCGATCCGAAGCATTTTTTTCGAGCAGGAGGATCTGCTCTATGAATATGATACCGGGGAGACCGTGCTGCTGACGGCCGGAAAGCATTCGGATGCTTCGCAGCGCCGGCGGCAGATCGAAAAGGCGGCGGCGCGGCTGTATGCCGAGCTGCGGGAGCAATGCAAGGTGTCGGCGCTGATTGGCGTCAGCGAGGAATGCGGCGATTATACCGGCATCCCTCTGGCGTTGCGTCAGGGCCGGATGGCCGCAGAGATCGGAGCCAAGACTGAGAACGGAGAGGGACTGTACTTTTACAGCCAGATGCGGCTGGGCCGAATCGTGGCGAGCTTTTCTCCGGAGATCCGCCCAATCCTCCAGCGCGATATTCTGAGCAAGCTGCTCGAAAATCACGCAGACAGCCTGCTGGAAACACTGTTCACTTATTTTGAAATGAACGGGAACGTATCCCAGACGGCGGAGAAGCTCTTTATTCACCGGAACACTTTGCAGTACCGCTTTCGCAAGATCAAGGAGATCACCGGCTTTGATATTTATCATATCGACGATCTCGTCCAGCTGCGGCTGGCCGTACTTCAGTACCGGTATTTTGGAATTTAAAACGTAAGCATTTTTCGTATATGAAAAAGGAGACTATTATGGGCTATCGTGTAAACGCAAAAGATATTACGACCAATTATACGCAGACACTGGCCGAGTTCACGGCAAATCTGAAATATGAAGACATCCCCGAGGACGTGCGGGAGCGCGCCAAGCATCTTGCTATGCAGACGATCGGCGTGGCGCTGGGCACCAAGGGAATGAAGCTTTCCGATGACGCGATCGCCATCGGAAAGTCCTGCGGCGTCGGCGAGCCGGAAGCGACGCTCTGGGTAGACGGCGGCAAGGTCAGCATGAGCAGTGCAGTGTTTACCAACAGCACGCTGGCCGACGCTCTCGACTGGGAGGATTGCGCCTGGACGGGCCATCCTTCCGCCGGCGTCATCCCTGTGTCGTGGGCTGCCGCCGAGGGCTTCCACCGCTCCGGTAAGGAGCTGATCACCGCGATCGTCGCGGCGTATGAGGTGTATACCCGCATCGCCATGGTCGTGCAGCCTCCGGAGGATGAGGACGTGTTCAAGGGCTGGGGCCTGACGTCTTGGCAGGTGTTTGCCGGTGTGGCGCCCGCGGCCCGGCTCATGGGGCTGACGCCGGATCAGATCAACCAGGCCTTCGGCTTCGGCGTGCTGTGCTGCCCGGTGCAGAGCAATCTGCATCATATCACCATGTCCGATGCGTACCACTATGAGCACGGCTTCCGCGCCAAGGACGGCATTCTGGCGGCCCTGACGGCCAAGGCCGGCGTGGAAAACTACATGGACTGCTTCGATGATACCTATTCCTTCGACTATCACATGACCCGCGAGCCCAAGCGCGACTGGTACACCAAGGAGCTCGGCAGCCGCTGGCTGACCAAGGAAGTCCTGGTAAAGCACTGGCCGGCTAACATGTGGCTCCAGACGCCCATTGAGCTGGTCCACAATATCACCACGAAGAACGGCATCAAGCCCGAAGACATTGAAGAGATCGTTCTCGACCCGCCGACGCTCGGCCGCATGTTCTTCGATCCGGCCGGCTTCAATTCCCTGACGCAGGCGCAGTTCAGCGGTCCTTACATGATCGCCATGTATCTGCTCAACCCCGTGCCCGGTCCCAACTGGTTCGATCTCTCCATGCTGCGCGACCCGAAAGTCCTCGAGCTGGCCGCAAAGGTCAAACCCGGCAAGAGCAGCCCGGATATCATCAACCTCTGCTTCAAGGGCTTCCAGCGCGGCGAATTCCCGATGAAGACTGTGACCATCACCACGAAGGACGGAAAGACCTATTCCGAGAGCATGGACTGCCATCCCGGCCATCCCAGAAACATGATGAGCCATGAGGAGTTCTGCGACCGCTTCCGCATCGAGGCCGCGCCCACGCTGGATGCGGACAAGATCGAAAAGACAATCGAGGCCCTGTCTCATCTGGAGGACTGCGAGGATGTAGCCGAGCTCGGCTGGATCTTCTCCGAATAAAACAGAAACAGAGAAAGGATAACGTATGTACTACGGATGGCGAGCGAAACTCGGCGTGATCACGCCGGCCAACGGTACCTCCATGGAAATGGAATTTCATGAATATGTGCCGGACGGCGTGGCGGTCATGACCCAGCGGATCCTGTTTGAAAAGGTCGATAAAGAAGGCCTGTCCGCTCTTGCGGGACGGAGCGTTGAAGCGGCACAGATCCTCTCTTCCGCGAAGCCGGACATTCTGCTGTTCGGCTGCACGACCGGCAGCCTGATCCAGGGGCTCGGCTATGACGCAAAGCTGATCGCTCAGCTGGAGAAAGCGGCGCATATCCCGGCGGTAACGACGTCCACGGCGCTTGTGGCAGCCCTGAAAGCCATGAGCATCCGCAAGCTGGTCATCGCAACGCCGTACTCCGACAGCGTCAACCAGGCGGAAAAGCAGTTTTTGGAAGACAGCGGATATGAAGTGCTGGATATCCGCGGACTGGGCTATACGGACCCAAACTGCATGCCGCGCACAACAACGGCGGAGATGTACCGCCTGGCAAAGGAGCTGCCAGTGGCGAATGCGGACGCCGTGTTCGTAAGCTGTACCGGGATCCAAGTCATGGATGGGATCGCGGCGATGGAAGCTGATTTCCAAAAGCCGGTCCTGACGAGCAACCAAGTCTCGCTCTGGTACACGCTTCAGAAGCTCGGCATCCATGAAAGCAATGCGCCGGGCAGCCTTTTCCGGCTGCTGTAACGGCGTGAACGACGTTTTTCTTCCTGCAAACAGAACCTAAAGCAACATGGACGGTATAAAGTCATGAACGATTTTGTGCCGTCCATTTTTTTCTGCAAAAGGCATAATTGACGTTTATTCCGGGAAAGAGGATGCTGCCGCCGGCCGGCCGTGGGAGAACGGTAAATTGACGAATCGGGCAGAATATGCGATAATAAACAAATATCGGGTTTTCAAATGATTTTACTTATGAGAAGGCGGGGTGGCGTTTTGGACCGTTATGCGCCGATGTCGGATGAAGAGCTTGTAGCGCTGGCCGCCGCGGGAGACCGTCTTGCGGAAGAACACCTGATCCGCCGTTTTGAAGGTCTGGTATACGGCGAACCCGGCCCTATTTTCTGCCGGGCGCCGAGAAGGATGACCTTTTGCAGGAGGGAATGCTGGGCTTCTGCGAGGCTATTTACGCATACGATGCGGAAAAGTGCGATTCGTTTTCCGCCTTTGCCTCGATCTGCATCACCCGGGAGGTACTTTCCGCCGTAAAGAAATACAACCGGCAGAAGCATCTGATGCTCAATTCCTCCATTTCTCTCGACGCGCCCGTGGACGATACGGAGGACGCCTCGCTCATGGGGCTTATCGAAGACGAAGCGGCGCCCGACATGGAAGAACATATCATTGCCAAAGAGGAAATACGAAACTGGGAGCGGACGATCCATCTTGTGTTGACGCCGTCGGAAAAAGAGGTCCTTCGGTATTATATGGAGGGAAAGCGCTATCAGGACATTGCCGATGCGATGAATAAGACCGTCAAGTCGGTAAACAACACCATGCAGCGGATCCGAAAAAAGCTGCAGAAATACTGTGAATGAGGCCGATCAAAAAAGTGTGGGATCCACGTAGGGGGGAGTCCACACTTTTCTTCATAAGAAAGGAAACCACCGGCTATGCCGGTGGACGCGAAGAGTTCTACTTATGGATGGAAAAAGAAAACCTCCGATGATAGAGTGAAGTCAGGTTCGCCAACCGACAACGGACAGAATCAACGGAGGTTATCCCAAAGGATAAGGTAATTATAGCACGAACTGCGTTCGTAGGGCAAAAAGCTATTTTAATAACAGCGGAGCATTTCGTGCAAAAGGAAGAACCTCAATGCACCTTAAGGTGCGGCCGGTAACATGCCCGTATAGGGCTTGTGCAAGCCACCTGCTATGCCGGTGGTCTTGACTGTATGAAAAATCCATTCTGATGAGGGGGCTGGGTTCAAAGTTTATACAAGAGCGTCCGTCACATAAACCGGCAAAGCAGGATCGGAAGAAAAACGGCGGGGATGAAGTTCGTTACCTTGATTTTCGTAAGCCCCAGCATGTTGAGCGCGAGACCGATGATCATCAGTGAGCCGACGCAGGTCATTTCGGCGATCACGGCGTCGCTGAGCAGGGGAGCGAGGACGCCGGCAGCGAGTGTGATGAGCGCCTCATACACAAACACGGCAATGGCCGAGAGAGGCACGCCGATGCCGAAGGACACACTGAATACAACGGAGGAAACGCCGTCGAGAAGCGATTTGGCAAAGAGCATAGTGTGGTCGCCCAGCAGTCCGCTGTTGAGCGAGCCGACGATCGACATCGCGCCGACGCCGAAGAGAAGCGATGCGGTAACGAAACCCTCTGCCACGGTCGAGGCCGCGCCCTCCTCGCCGGGGTGCGTCACTTTTTTCTGCACCCAGTTCCCGGCGCGATTCATTGCCCCGTCCAGATCGAGAATTTCTCCGATCACGGCGCCAATCACGAGCGAGAGGATCGCAAGGAGCGTATTCTGCCCCTTGAGCGAGCCGCTGATGCCGATATACATTGTGCACAGCGCGAGCCCCTGCATGACGATCTTCTGCAAACGATCTCCGATCCCGTTTTCACTCTTGCTTCGGCGGGAGGAACGGCGGAGAATAAAGCGGAGAAACAGTCCTACGGCAGAACCGGCGAGAATGGCGGCGCCATTGACAAGAGAACCGAGCAGCATGGAGATGACCTCACTTTCCATCTGCCATTATAAAGCACGACTCGCCGTTTGCAAATACGTTTTTCCGCGAAAAACAGTCTTTCCCCGTCATGGAAGCGCGATTACCATAACAGAGCTCGGCTGAAAAGATTTTCTCTGCGGTCCTCTGGATATGCAGCGTTCCCGCTGCCTGCCGGCCCTCGACAGAGATGGTGTAGACGCCGTCCGCCGGGATGTTCACCGTGAAATCTTCCGCCTCCGTGCCGTTGCCCGCGTACAGCTCCGTGCTGTCCGGCGCGGTGATCGTCAGTTTGAGCGAGCCTTTTTCCACGGCAAAATGGATCTGCAGCACATCACCCTTTTGCAGCGCAAGTGTATGGGTGTCTGTGCCGGTCATGCGCTCCGCATTTAGCAAATAGGAATCGGAATTCTTCACGAACGAGCCGCGAAAGGCGCCGGAGCCTTGGCTGCCGCGCACAAGGAGGAATACGGAAAGCCCGGCGGCGAGCACTGCCAGCAGACAAAAGAGAACGGATTTCTTTTTCATTTCCGTCCGTCCTTTCATAAAAAATATCGCCCCGGAGTATACCTGCCGACCGGCAGGCTGTCAAGCAATGCCCGAAAACGGTTTATCCCCGCGTACGGCGGTTCGACCGACGTGCGCGGGGAATATGTTTATTTTTTCGGCGCGGGGTCAAGCCGCCACACATGAGCCGAGGCCTCGTCGAACAGCTCGTCGCAGAGCCATCCGTATTTATCCAGCCCGCGCATTTCCGCCAGAAAGACCTCTCCGCCGGAGATGAAAGAAAAGCAGAGCCTTCCGGGAACGGAGCAGCGGGAGACCATGGTGCCGTTTTGGTCGAACACGGTGAGCCGATCCTGCTTTCCGTTCACGCCGAGTATACGCCCGTCCGGCAGAACGTTGGTCGGAAAATCCGGTATCTCCAGCGGCGTGCTATGCACGGAACCGTCGGAAAGATCGAGAAAACGTATCGACGGGGGACTATAGTAGAGATCCCAAAGGCAATTCCCGTGAAATTCGGAAACACAGGAAAAGCCGCTGTCCGGCATGCGCCGCACTTCTTCGAGCGATCCGTCCAGAACGACAAGCTCTCCGGAGGCGTCGCTGCGGCAGACCAGAGCGCCGATGGGCTCGGCATAGATCATTTCGCGCATACGCTCCTCGGGAGGAAAATGCCTTGTGCGGAGCATTTCTCCGGTCTCGCCGTCGATCTGTATTATCGCCGCGCTGTCGTTGGCGGCCCTTCCGAAAAGCGTGATGACCCCGTCAGGGGCGGCATGAAAGGAACCGACACTGACCTCCGTGCTGAAGCTCCACCGCACCGTGCCGTCTTCCCCCAAACAAGTGACTGCGGGCAGAACGGGAAGCCCGAGCTCACGGCTTCTCACCCGATACACTTTCGGCAGACCGTCGGAAAGCATTACGGGATCGCCGCTTTTTGTTCGCCGGATAATGCGCCGGACATGATTGGCAAACGGCCCCAGTGTCTGGTGCGCTCCGGTTTCTGCGTTGTACAAAAAAAGAAATTCCGGAAACGGCTCGCATGACTTATCTACGTTATAGGGCGGATGAAAATCTATATAGGGGTAGGCAAAGAGCCCCATGTCGCCTGGCACCATGTATGGCCGCGGGTCGGGGTGATACAGCAGCGTGCTGAGCTCACAGTGCCTCCATTGCGGCCGCAGCAGCCGGAAGACCGTCTGCGTGATCTTCATTTCCTCCGGCCAGCTTTCTTCCGCGAGCTCCGTGAGAACGAACTGCTTGGGCCGCTTCCGCAGCATCGACTCCCGCGCCTTTACCGCGCGCAGCGCGGCATCGCAGCGCGGAACAACGCGCGGCGCGTCCTCTTCCGGCACATCGTACAGCGCTGCGCCGACGGTCTCCTCCAGCAGCGCGAGCTTCTCTTCCAGAGAGCTGCAGCGCGAAGCATAGCGGAACGCTTTGGAGGCGGATGTGTCGCCGAACAGCTCGTCGAGCTGTTTTCCCAGCTTTGCCCAGGATTCGTCGCTGTGACAGGAGGCGGCCCGCCGACCGTTTCGATATAGTCGGCAGACAAAAGCGTCATCGTCGTAATAAAAAAAGAGCAGTGCAACCGCGTCGGAGCCCTTCGTCAGACGGCGGGCGGCCTTTTCCAGCCGCAGCGGGAAATCGCCCTCTTCTTCCTGCGCCGGTACAAGGGTCAGCCACGGCAGATTCCGGTCGCGGAGCAGATCGCCCGGCGCAAGCGCCGCTTCGAGAGCGGAGCGCTCCGCACCGTACAGACTCAGTGTTGCAAACGACATTCCCATAGCGTTATCCTCCGAATGAATTGAATATTCATTGATGCAGCGCTATTGTAAATTATAAAGATTTCTTTCCGATCTGTCAAAGAAAACGGCGTTATGCGGCCGGGATCAAAACGTTATTCCCGGCGGAAAAAGCGGACGGAAAGAAGGGTGCAAAGCGCTGTGAGACCGGGTATCACGCACACCGGCAGCAGGACGCTTTCCGCGTTGACGCCGAGAAAGGCGTTCTTCATCATGGCAATACCCTGTGTCAGCGGGAGGAAGCGGACGATCTCCCGTCTCGACAATTCTTGCTGTTTTGTTTTTTTGATTTGAAAAGAGCGCAGGGCGATACCGTGCGGCATATCCCCGCGCTGCTGCGTCTTTTTCGGTTACTTTAAACTCCCGTCGCCGCCCATGAGCGCGGTCATCTCCTCGATACGCTCAAGCGGGAATGGCGGCTCGCAAAGCGGGCGCATGGTGATGCTCATCAGCTTCATGGGGTTGTCGTCCGCCGCCACGCGGTTGGAACTGAGCGCGCCGCAGCGGCGGCAGCGATGGATGATCGCCCACTCGCTGCCCTTGCGCACCCATACGGCGATCGGCTCCATAATGCCGCCGCAGTCAGATTCCCGGTCGCCGGGCTCGATGTCCACATGCAGGCTGCTCAGACAGTTCGGGCAATGGTTGCGGTGATCGCTGCCGGCGTTCTCCGGTGTGCAGAGCCTGCCGCATACCTTGCAGGTGAAAGCGTTGGTGCAGGCGTGGGTCTTATAGTAGCCTTTTTCAAAGGATCTGCGTTTGTTTTCGCGGTTCATAATAACTCCTCCGGAAGATGTGTTTCAGCCTCTTCGGGAGGAATGGCGTGTGCAGATTTGCCAGACCTCCCGGTCAGGCCACACACTCCGGTGATAAGGTGATAAGTTTCAAAAAATACTCCTTAATTAAAATTTTAATTTATATTTGCGATATTATCCTGTAAACGCTGCAAAAATTGTCCTGCGTTCGGAAAGAACGCACGGCGTTTGTCAATCGATGGCTTTGAGTCCGTCGTACAGCTCGTTGAAGGACTTCTTGTCCTTGCACCGGCCGAAGGAGAACTTTCGATCGTCGCCAAATTCCAGAAGGAAGCACTTTGTGAGCTCCTCCACCGTCTGCTCCAGCGTGCTGAAAAACTGGCGGTAAGCAAAATTGCTCGCCGGAGTACCCTCTTCAAAAGTGCTTGCGATAAGAGATTCCGTCACCTGATCAAGCGGGTACATTTTGAGATGCATCAGCTCGTGCACGATGATCTCTTCCAGATTCTCCTGCTTCGGATTGACCGCGTTCAGCAGGAAAACGGCCTTTTTATCCTCGCAGTCCACCTTGAAATCGCCGGTCTTGCGCCAGGACGGGTCCTCCACAAATTCCAGCTTCACGTCCCACGCCGGAACGATCCGCAGCTTTTTGCAGTACTTATCAAAAATCTCTGTCAGCTCGGCTTTGTCCATCGTATGCTCCTCCTTATATTCAGTAAACCGGAATGGTTGTGTTATACTTCTACGACCAATACCCCTTCTTTATCAAGACCGAGGCTCTGTTTGACTTTACCATTCTCAAAGAAAAAGGCTCCCCCGCGGCTGAGGGGGTCCTTGGACAGCGGATTAACCAACAGCGCTTTCCCGCATGCCATAGCCGCCTGCTTTGCGTATTCGCCGGATTCGCTTTCGTCCAGATCAAAATTCACATAGACCGGCCAGATCAGAAGACCGCGAGAACGGAAGGATTCCGGATAGATCCACAGAACGCCGCACAGCGCAGCGGTCATCGCTACGCCGTGAAACAGAAAAGGGGAGGTGTCCGTTCCTTCTCTGTAGTTTTCGCAGGTTTTCTCGTAGTCCTTCCGGTTTTTGCTGATCCTGCGGTAGCTGTGGACTATATCACCGTTTTCTATCAGCGCATAAGAGGAAGCTGATCCGATTTTCACGGCATTTTCCTCTTTTCGTGCAGAAACTCCTTTGCTGTGCCCGCAGAGATTCGCCGGTCTGCAATTCATTTTTATCATATTCGGGTATAAAAAGTCCACCGTAATTCTTTCAGAATTACGGTGGACTCATGGCGGAGAAGGAGGGATTCGAATTACCCGATATATGTTTTTTCACGTTTTTTCGAGTAATACCAAATCTGCTTAACCGCTGGAAATCAAGGACTTTTTCGGCCGTCCGTAATAGCAGGTATTATTGCGTGATATTGCGGTAAGGGAAAACATAAGGGAAATCTTTTGCTCGATTTTCGGCGCCTCCGTAGGGCTTTTGTGTCCTGCTTATCGTAATCAGATGCGAAAAATCTTGCAGTCTGCCACAAGACGTGTTATTGTGTCTGTGGTGCTTCTACGGAAGTACCAGGGCGCTGCACAAAACGGCAGGCGGTTGGCTCACACCATCCCGAAAGGGGGTGGAGCTATGCGTATTACGTTACATATCGGACGGTTCACCGTGACGATCATCGTAAAAAGCAAAGACCGCCACTCGGCCAAGTGACGGTCTTTCGTAGCTTTGCTATGAACTGTTAATGTCGGGGTTAACCGCTTGTCGCAGCGCCCTTTTATATACTCATTATATCGCCCGCTCCGTGCTCTGTCAAGCATGAGAGCGGGTGCTTTTTATTTTCCTGCCGGATTGATCCCGATTTTCAGAGACACCACGTCACGCGCCATGGTGTCCTCTATGGCGCGGTCTACAAACTCCTCCGGTGTCTCGCCGGTGCGCTTTATATGCTCGCTGATCTTTGCAAAGCGTTCCGGCGTTACGAGGGGAGTGGGAGCATGACCTCCCGCCGCCTGTTCTCCGCTCATAGCGGCGTTTACAGCGCGGTTTATGAAGCCATTGACACTTTCTCCCTGCGCATCGGCAAACGCCTTTATAACGTCCTTGCGACCTTTGGAGAATGTAACATTTATGCGGTCGTAATTTTCCTTGACGTACTTGTTTACAGATCGCTGCTGCGCCTTTGATACAGGCCTTTTCTCTTCTGTCAATATACTATCCCCCTCCCATTGTACCCATATTATAGTGCAAAAATCTATTGATGTAAATAGTAATTTGCTACAAATATATTGGCGCAAATATATTTATTCTGTCAATAGACTATTGGGGTAAATAGTGTTATTATATAGACAGTTAAGGGAGAGACCTTGAACAAGTCGATCAGGGCGGCAGACATACTGGTGACAGGACAATGGCCAAGTAGCTGCTACATTCCAGACGCCGCACGCTCCCTAAAAACAAAGGAGGTACGCAAGATGAAATGGAATCTCAAGAAGATCATGCTTCGGGCGTGGAGCCTGTACCGCAAGGGCGGGCTTACATTCGGTGAAGCTCTGCACCGCGCATGGTTGTCCGCCAAAGCGGAGCCAATCAACGCCGCGACCGTCGAGAGCGCGAAAGCCGCCGCCGGTATCACGGAAGAGGTCAGAACGTGGAGCGGATGGCGCGAGCTGGGCTATGAGGTCATGCACGGCAGCAAGGCTCTTTTCGGCTGTGCGCTGATCTGGGGGAGCAAGGGAGACAGTGCGGTATACAACGCCCGATTCTTCGGCGCTTCTCAAGTCCAGGCGATTGCATGAAAAAAGCCCCTTACCTGACAGCCGACCAAAGCAACAGGCAAAGAGCTTGAAGAACACCCGGAGCGGGTGCAAACAAATTATACCGCGCCCGCTCTCTCAAATCAACCCCTGCCCGATAGGACGGCAGCAAAGAAAGGAAGAGTAAAAATGATTATCCACAAGAACGGTTTTAACTACTGCACGGCGGAGCAAATGACAATCAGGCTCACGGATACCGCAGAGCTTGACGCGGCGGCGAAGTTTGCCATAGAGCGCCTGTATAACGTCCCGCTCGATGCATGGACATTCGTAGTGATGAATCGGGAGACGCTGTGCGTCAACAAGGCTCACCCGAAAGCGGAGCGGCTTTTGGAGCTGGCTACCCGCTTCATGGAGATCAACCCGGAACACGTTGAATCTGATTTGATCTACAACGAAGTCAAGAAGATCGCCGGGGATTCCGCCATTGATGCGCTGTGTCGTATCTGGTTGAGTTGGCGGAAAGAGCGCCTGTCGTATTTGAATCATGTCCGCGCCGTTGATTTTGTGGAGAGAACGCGGGAGAAGAAGCGGGACGCATTAGAGAATGACGGCGCTTTCCCGGACGTTGATAATGATCTCTTGCACGCAATCCGCGTCGTTTCGGACAGCGCCGAAGAAGCAAACGAGATGGTATACCTTTACGGTCTGGGGGTGCAGTAATGGACACGCGGAAAGAGCTTGCAGACATGATCGACAGCATGAGCGAAGAGCAGTTTACGCAGTTTTTCATAAAGGCGATACAAGACCCGGAGACGCGGGCGGCGGTCGTTGGTATTTTGGAAAGCGCCGGACTTCTCGGCGGGGGCGGTTAAGCCGGTCAATATGATAGACGGAGAGCGGGATACTTGTCCCGCTCTTCTTGCGCTATATTATCCCTTCGTGTGGGACGCTCATTTTCCCGGATTTCAGTCGGAAAAATACACCTATCGTTTTCTCGGGTTTTGTGTGGTTCTCACGGCTTTGTCACGGCTTCGCTGGTGTACTCAGCAGCCGATTTCTCGGGGTTCGCTCGGGGTTCAATGGTTGATGTTCTCTCTTGCTTCATCCATGCTTTAACACGTTCTCTCGCGGCTTCACGGAGGAATATTCAAGGCAGCGATTTCTCTTTGTTCACCCTTTGCTCGATAGCGTTTTTGACCGGCACAAATGAGATGTTCTCGCCGCTTTGTCGCCGCTTTACTTTTGCTGGTCTTACCTGTTTAAGAGGGCGGGAGCGGGACATATCGCGGTCGATTATTCCATGGCTATTCGTAGTGTAAGAACTTGGCAAAACCCAACATTCAAAAGAGCCGAAAACCTAATAAAACTTAACATTCAAATCGGCGCGAACCTGTCAAAACCTGACTTTTGAAAAAACTACAAATTGCTATGTTTGCAGCCGATTGCACCCGCTTGGAGGGCGGAAAGGCGGATTTTGTGCTTGCCCGATCATTTGAAGCTGAAAAAGTCGTTGCACAAGTCGGAGTTATCGGAGATATAGCCGCTCGTCATATCGGCGACGGCAGAGCGCTGGTTCTCGTAAATGCTCACGATAGACGTTGCAGCCCTAAGACGTACCGCCGCGGGCGTCTTTTCATTTTCCATGATGGACTTTATAACCCCGATGGCTGATTCTACGCTCCCGGCTATACTCTCCATTATCGTTATCTTTGCCTGTTCCTGTATATCTCTGTAAGCCTTGGAAAATTCAAGATCGTCGTGAATGTATGTGTATAGGGTTCTCGGAGAGATCCCCGCTTTTCCTGCCGCCTCCGATAGCGTTTTGCTGTCTGCAAGAGCTACCAGTGCGGCGGTTTTCTTTTGGTTATTTGCCATTGTATCATCTCCTTCGTACAGTATGCGGCCCACTCCGGCGACAGTAAAACCGAAGCAGGACGGAAAAAACCGGCAAAAAGCGGAAGAAGGCGGTCACGCACCGTTACGAGCCGTAGCCAGTCGTAGCGACTGGTAGCCACTCGCACCCGCTCGAGGGTGTCGCGTTTTGTTACTACCTTGCAATGACGTAACGACGCGTTACACCATCGTGCAGACAGAAAGCTGGGAAATGTATGCAGCTTCCCGATAAATGCCCGCAGGAACGCAGAACGGGGCGCATTTTATAACACACCCCCGAAAAGATACCGGTTTCATATAAATTTCTCTGGCTGGCTTGCCTCCGCTTTCTCGTATGCGGAAGCTGTCCGGAGGGGCGACCGCGATTTTGGACGCTTTATAAGCCTGTTTTGGAGCGGGAGGGAGAGCTTAATTTTTCCTACATACATGGCTACATATAGTATATCTCCCCCAAAATGGGGGAAGTGTTTCCGGTTTAAAAACTCACTGGTTCCCCCAAAATGGGGGTAGTGGGTTCTACGTTCCGGCGTCGCTACCCCCAGAATGGGGTAAGTAACGGCTTTTACTTTCCCCAAAATGGGGGAGCCAAAATGCATAAAAGTTTTTATACATCGCCGTTTATGGTGGTCGGGCTTTCCAATCGAACACGAACTCATAGACATTCTTTTCTCGGGTCAGCCTCCCGCTCTCCTTGATGCGGATAAAACCGGCGTCAATAAGCTCCGCCTTGAAGCGATCAAAGCTGCTCGGGGGAATATGGTATTTTTCGGCGGAGGAGGCCGGGAACGTGAACTCACGCTTGCCTCCGGCCTCCATCGTCATGCAGAGATACAAATACCTTGCCCCGGGTTTTAGCTTGCCCATTTGCTCAGAGAGCAGGAGAGAATTGCCGATCTGAATGAATCGCCCTTCTTTGCAATCTGCTTTCGCGGATAGCCACGGGCGAATATTACAATGGACGGCGGCTTTGCCTCTCCCCATCGACATACCCTCCGATCTCGATTTGTCCCGGCAGCCCGTCAAGGAACGCTTGCGCCGATCTCACCGCTCGAATCGTATTCGCACCCTTGGCGGTCACGGTGGCGATGAACGCTGCGGCCTCCCGCCGCCCCTTTTCGCCGTCGTCCGGGAGAAAATAACCACCATCGCAGGAGAGAACGACAGCGCCGAGCGCCCGCTCATCGGAGATCATTTTTCGGAGCGCCCGCGCGTCCCTTATGCCCATCATTTGGCAAAGCTCCGTCGTCTTGATTGCGTTCTCCGCCCCCTTGGGCAGGATGTTTTGAAAAAATCTTTGCGCTGTCCCGCTCTGCGTGGTAGAATCAGGGAGCGGGAATAGCTGCTCTTGCTGGCTGGCAAAAGGCTGCGTCTCCGCTTGCCGTCTCTCGGCCTTGTACACCGAGGGGCGGCTTTTTATGTTCTCGGATTTCCCGTCTAAGCCCATCTCAGCGGGCTTGTGAGCGCTTTCTTGTGCTGGGAGGTATTGTCTCATGTCCCTGTACCCTCCCGCTCAAAATCGTTTGTTGAGTTGGCGTTTCCGGCGAATGATCCGGCATGGTTACCTATTCCCGCTCGATTCGGATTCCGCCCAAAACGAAACGGAAACAGGGGACAATCCGTGCAAACACAACGGCGAACTTCAACGGCAACGCCGCAGACGCAATCGAGGCACTTTTCCCGAATGGCTTTCAATGGTGTCATAGCCTTGCCCCCTGTTCACTTTGGCTGGCGAGCCACGCTCTAAGCCCGTCCGTCGGGATTCGGATACAGCGTCCGATTCTGATTACCGGCGGGGACGCTTCGCTATGTACAAGCTCGTAGGCTTTGGAACGGCTCAAATTGAGCATCGCCCCCATCTCTTCCACAGTCAAAACCGTTTTTTCCATGTTTACCTCCTGCTGATTTTTTTGCTTGCGTTCTTTCGAGTATCGTGGTATGATTTACTCGATGATTATATTATATGATATATTTTTCTGTTCGTCAATATTTTCGATCTACCAGAATAAAAGAACAAGAAATTCAAATCAGTCAAGGAGGAAAAGCCATGGAGAGCAATTATTTTCCGCCGACAGAAAAAGAGGCAAAGGAGGCGGGAGTAACTTCATCGGAGCGGAGGAATGCAGGTTTTCCATCGCGCTTGCGGCAACTGCGAAATAAAAAGGGAGAATCGCAAGCGACATTAGCAAAAGAGCTGATGGTAACAAAATCTACCATCAGCCTGTATGAAACCGGGGACAACGTTCCAGATGCAAGAACGATAAGAAGAATGGCAGAACACTTTGATGTATCTGCCGATTACCTTTTAGGACTATCGGAATCAGAAACAAACGATAAAGATATGCAGTTTGTCGGTGATTATATCGGACTTTCTTCGGAAGCTATTGACACTTTGCGCTTCTTTAAGAATATTGATCCTTTTTTGTTTGATTTTCTGGAATACCTAATTGTCGAGGCAAACTATAAACCAGACCGGCTTAACGAGTTTTTATGCGTATCAATCAATTATGGAGTAATCAGTGCTCTTAACTGTGCCAAACAAGAGAATGAAGAACATCTCGATAGTGCCGTCTCTTCTTTCCTATTACGCGCTGACAGCCAAATAAACGGAGAAATTGTTTTTTCGGAAGGAAGTCCTGAGATTGAATGTTTGGCTCATGTTCCAAAAGGGATGGGTTTGCTTTCGGCTGAATCTATGTCCGCTTTTTTTGAGCAACGTGTTATAAACGCGCTTAGTGAAGCTGTAAAGGAATATATTGCGTGCAGAATTGAAAAGGAGGCAAGTAATGCCGAATAAAGCCGCAGCCGGAGCGGGAACGATACGAAAAAAGACGGTGACCCGTAACGAGAAGCAGTATTCTTTCTGGGAAGCGCGTATCACTACCGGCAAGGATGGGCGGGGGCGGCAGATTCAGCGCTCTTTTTCCGGCAAAACACAAAAGGAAGTCCGGGAAAAGATGCAGGCTGCTGCTGTGGAGATAACCGACGGCGCATACATCGCCCCGGCCAAAATGACCGTGGGGGAATGGCTCGACGCATGGAGTGGGGAATACCTGAACAGCGTTAAGCCGATGACGGCGGAATCCTATAAGAAGAACATCCGCGTGCATATCAAGCCCGCTCTCGGCGCGGTCAAGCTCTCTGCGCTTTCTGCCGTTGACGTTCAAAAATTCTATAACGCGCTTGTGCGGGATGGGTACACGGTCACACGGACGGTGAGCGGGAAGAAGGTCACGGAGCAAAAGCCGCTTTCCCCGAAGAGCGTCAAGAACATACACGGCACACTTCACAAGGCGCTGGAAAAGGCCGTCGCGCTCGGCTATATCAAATTCAATCCGGCGGATCATCCCGATTTGCCGCGGATCGAGAAGCACGAAATAAAGCCCCTCGACGACGAAGAGATCAACAAGTTCCTTTCAGCCATCCGGGGACACCAATTTGAAACGCTGTACACCGTCACGCTGTTTACCGGCATGAGACAGGCGGAGGTGCTGGGGCTTTCGTGGGATTGCGTGGATTTCGAGCGGGGGACGATCCTTGTGAAGCAGCAGCTCCAGCAATACGGGACGACCGGCGGAAAGTATGTGCTGAACACAACAAAAAATAGCCGGTGGCGTACCATCGCCCCGGCGGAATATGTTATGAAGCTGTTGCGGCACAGAAAGGCCGAGCAGATACAAGACCGCTTCAAAGCCGGTTCTGCTTGGGATAACCCGCTTGATCTCGTATTCACAAACGCGCTGGGCGGCTGTCTGTGCGGCCCCGACGGTTTATACCAACTTCAAGAAGATCGCGGCCTCTATCGGTCTCCCTGCGGCAAGATTTCACGATCTTCGACATTCATACGCAGTTGCCGCGATCCGCTCCGGGGATGATATCAAAACAGTACAGGAAAATCTCGGCCATCACACAGCGGCCTTTACGCTGGATGTATACGGCCACGTCACGGAGCAGATGAAGCGGGAAAGCGCTGCCCGGATGGAAGCCTTTATTACCACGCTGAAAGAGGCGAAAAACGCCTGATTTGAAGCCAGTAAGGGAAAACATAAGGGAAAACAACCGGAAAAGAGTATAGAAAAAACCCTGTATCCATTGAGAATACAGGGTTTTTCATTGGCGGAGAAGGAGGGATTCGAACCCTCGATACCCTTATGGGGTATACACGATTTCCAATCGTGCGCGCTCGACCGGGCTACGCGACTTCTCCATAGCGGTCAAACTGAAAACTATTCAATTCAGCTTGTCTACTATAGCAAATGCGCGCGGCAAAGTCAAGAGAGACTTTGCCGCGCGCGAAGATTTTTTCGGTTTTTTTCAGTTATCCTCGCGGTCGCCCTTCTGCCGGATGGTAATGCGGATGGGCGTGCCCTCCAGTCCGAACGTCGAGCGGATCTGGTTTTCGATATACCGCTGATAGGAGAAGTGGAAAAGCTCCCGGCTGTTGCAGAAGATGACGAAGTGCGGCGGTCTCGTGCCGGTCTGCGTCATATAATAGATCTTCAGACGGCGGCCCTTGTCGGACGGCGGCTGCACGCGCGCCTGCGCGTCGGCGAGCACGTCGTTGAGAAGGCCGGTCGTGATGCGCATGGAGCTCTGGTCGTTCACAAAGTTCACAAGCTCAAAAATGCGCTCGGTGCGCTGGCCGGTGAGCGCGGAGATGAAGAGGACGGGGGCATACGTCATAAACGAGAGATCGCGATAAATGTCCTTGCGCATCTTGTCCATCGTGTGGGTGTCCTTTTCGACGAGATCCCATTTGTTCACGACGATGATGCTCGCCTTGCCTGCTTCGTGGGCAAGACCGGCGATCTTGGTGTCCTGCTCTGTAACGCCCTCGCGCGCGTCGATCATGATGAGACACACGTCCGCGCGCTCAATGGCGAGCTGCGCGCGCATGACGGAAAACTTCTCGATGCGGTCGTCCACCTTGGACTTGCGGCGGATGCCGGCGGTGTCGATGAAGATATACTTGCCGTATTTGTTCTCCAGGCGCGTGTCCACGGCGTCGCGCGTCGTGCCGGCCATGTCCGCGACAATGACGCGGTTTTCACCGAGCACGAGATTGACGAGCGAGGACTTGCCGACGTTCGGCTTGCCGATGACGGCAACGCGGATGAGATCGCCCTCTTCCTCGCCCTCTTCCTCGGGCGGAAAGTTTTCGATGCACGCGTCGAGCATTTCGTCCGTGCCGTGGCCGTGGATGGCCGAGAGCGCGATCGGGTCGCCGAGACCGAGCGAGTAAAATTCATAAATGCCCGGGTCGACCTGACCGACGGAGTCCATCTTGTTCACGCACAGCACGACCGGCTTATGCGAGCGCTTGAGCATCGCGGCGACCTCCTGATCGGCGGCAGTGACGCCGGTGCCGATCTCGGTCACGAACACGATCACGTCCGCGGAGTTGATGGCGATCTCCGCCTGCTCGCGCATGAAGAGCAGGATCTCGCTGTCCGCCGTCGGCTCGATGCCGCCGGTATCGACGATATCAAAGGTACGCCCCGCCCATTCGCACTCGGCGTACAGGCGGTCGCGCGTCACGCCGGGAGTATCCTCCACGATGGAGAGACGCTTCCCACACAGGCGGTTGAAAAGCAGGGATTTGCCCACGTTGGGGCGGCCGACGATCGCAACAAGGGGTCGTTTAGCCATAATAGGAAAATCCTCCTTTCGGGGGTGTTAAAGTTCTTCAAAGCGCATCGCGGCGAGCAGCTCCGCGCCGTCCACCTCGAGCGGGATGACCGGCACGCCGAGCTCGCGCGATACGTCCTCGGGCGTAAGATCGTCAAGAAATACGCCCTCGCCGTGGCGCAGCATGGTTTTGGGAATGTATACCCGCTCGCCGATGTCCTTATCCCGGAGATGGCGGATGATATCCTGCCCAGTGAGCAGCCCGGCGACCTCGATCGTGTGGCCGAAGAAGTCGTTCGGAATGCCGTAGACCGTGCCGTTTGCTCCGGCCTTTTCCAGAAGCGCGCGCAGATACGGCTCGGCGGCCTTGCCGGTCGCAATGGAGAAGCGCGGCGTTTCCTTCCGGTCGGCCTCGTCCTCCAGCGAGAGGGCAAGGTCAAATTCCGTTTCGAGCAGACGCAGCATGCCTACGCCGTTTTCAAGCTGGGCATAGTCTTCGTAATATTCGTCCTCCGGCAGAGGAAGACCGGCGCGCAGATACATTTCGTCGCTGCAGTAGAAAATGTGACTGCTGTATTTTTCAAAGCACTCCGCCGCGAACGACTCCACCTGCGCGATCGTCGCGCGCGCCTGCTCGGGCGAATAGGGGGAGAGGGGGGTGAGCTTTTCGCGGTGGCAGGTGAGACCTACCGGCACGATGGAAACGCTGCTCACATGCGGGTAAAGCCCCGCAAGATCCTCCAGCGAGCGCTGCAGCGCCGCGCCGTCGTTCCAGCCGGGGACGGCGACGATCTGGCATTCCATGAATATGCCCGCCGCGGCGAAGCGGCGGAGAATGTCCATGATCTCTTTGCCGCGCGGGTTGCCGATGAGCTTTGCGCGCAGCTCCGGATCGGTTGCATGCACGGAAATGTTCAGCGGGCTCACCTTCAGATCGCAGATGCGCTGCAATTCACGCTCGGAGAGATTCGTACACGTGATATAATTCCCCGTGAGGAACGAAAGACGCGCGTCGTCATCCTTAAAATAGAGCGTTTTGCGCAGTCCGCGCGGCAGTTGGTCAATGAAGCAGAATATGCACCGGTTGGAGCAGCCCGTCGGCTTGTCCATCAGGTACGTTTCAAAGTTCAGACCGAGATCCTCGCCCTCTTTTTTGCGGAGGCGGATCGTGCCGGCGTCCCGGAATTCCAGCGTGAGCGAGCGGTCATACGCCCAGTATTTATAATCGAGCACATCGTGGATCTCGTGCCGGTTGATATAACGCAATTCGTCTCCGGGGAGCACCCTGCCCTCGAGCCGGGAGCCGGGGTCTACGGACGAGATCGTGTTGAACATACAAACTCCTCATAGCAAAAGAAGAGGGGGCAAAGCCTCCTCTTCTTAAGCTCGGTTACTTTTTCTCCTCGTCTACCTTGAGAACCTGACGGCCATCGTAAGAGCCGCAGGCCTTGCAGGCCCGGTGGGGGAGCTTGAAAGCGCCGCACTGGGGGCACTTGACCAGAGCGGGAGCGGTGAGCTTCCAGTTGCTGCCGCGTCTCTTGTCGCGTCTGGTACGGCTTACTTTACTCTTGGGGACTGCCATGGTGACACCTCCTCGTACTTTGGCTGCTTTGAACAGCGCATAATCATGGTTTATCGTCCAACAGCTGTTCCAAAACAGCCAGTCTTGGATCCGATTCTGTCCTGCAATCGCAGGGGCCTTCGTTGAGATTCTTGCCGCAGCGGGAGCAGAGCCCCTTGCAGTCGGCCCGGCAAAGAAACCGGGTGTCCATGTTCAGGATGAACACGGTCTCCAGCAGCTCTTCCAGATCGAGCTCGTCACCCTCCAGCAGGAAATAATCGGGGTTTTCCTCGTCCTGCAGTTCGGAGGCGAGCGGGACATCGAGCGGATAGCTCACTTCCCGGTCAAACTCGGCGGCGCACCGGTCGCACACGCAGCGCATCGCAGCGGAGAGCGTGCCCCGCAGCGTCAGAGCGCCGGCGTTGTTCACGATGAAGCCCTCGCCCACAGGGGCGGCGGTGTAGGAGAGAACGGCGGGAAAATCCAGCCGGTCAGTGGAAAGCTCACACCGGAAGGGCAGCCGTGAGCCGGGATTCAGGAGAAGTTCGTGGAGATTCATGTTGATTCCAATCCTCTGTCAGCATCTCACAAGCCTTGCTATTATATATGAGCATTTCTGTATTGTCAACAGAAAAATCAACAGACCGCTTCTTTTTCCGTAGTTGAGCGGTCTGTGCAAGACCACAAGATATTGTATCACATCTTCTCGGAAAAAACCAGAGGAAAATGACGAAAAAAAGAAAAAAGCCTTGCCCATCATAGCGGCCTTTGATATAATACTCATTCACGATAATCAAGAAAAAAGCGAGGAAACGGATCTATGGAGGAAACAAACAGCCTGGCCCGGTCCCGACGCATGGGCGAAATGCCGGAGGGAAAGCTGCTGCTGTCAATGGCAGTGCCTATGATGCTCTCGATGCTGGTGCAGGCTCTCTATAATATTGTGGACAGCGTATATGTGGCGAAGGTGTCGGAGGACTGCCTTTCGGCGCTCTCACTCGCGTTCCCGGCGCAGAACATTCTCATCGGTCTTGCCACCGGCACGGGCGTCGGCGTTTCGACGATGCTCTCCCGCGCTCTCGGCAGCCGGGACAATAAGCTCGCCAACCGCGTGGCGGGAAACAGCCTGTTCCTCTGCGTGTGCTGCTGGATTGTTATGGCGATCTTCGGTATTTTCTTTGCCGACGCCTTCATCCACTCGCAGACGGATATCGAGTCCATCCGCAGCTACGGAGATTCGTATCTGCGCATCGTTACGATCGGCTCGGTATTCGTGTATTTTGAGATCAACTTTGAGCGCCTTCTGCAGTCCACGGGCCAGACGAAGCTCTCCATGTGGGCGCAGATAATCGGCGCGGTGGCAAACATCATTCTTGACCCGTTCTTTATCTACGGCTGGTGCGGCCTGCCCGCGATGGGCACCACCGGCGCCGCCATCGCCACGGTCATCGGCCAGGCATTCGGCGCGCTGGCGGGCTTTCTGTTTCACCTCAAACATAATAAGGAAGTCAATATCCGTCTTTCCGACTGCCGCCCGGACGGGCACATCATCCTCGACATCTATCGCATCGGCTTTCCGTCCATCCTCATGGTCGGTATCGGTTCCCTTACGAACTATCTCATGAACCGTATCCTCATGGCGTTCACGTCCACGGCGGTCGCGTTGTACGGCGCATACTTCAAGCTGCAGAGCTTCTTCTTCATGCCGGTGTTCGGACTGAATAACGGCATTGTCCCCATCGTCGGCTACAACTACGGCGCGCGGAAAAAGGAACGCATTTACCGGACGATCCGCTACGGCGTGCTGTATGCCGTGTGCATCCTTGCTGTCGGCCTGCTGCTCTTTGAAGCGATTCCCGGCGTGCTGCTGCAGGCGTTCTCGCCGTCGGAGCACATGCTTGCCATCGGTATTCCCGCGCTGCGCAAGATCGCCATCCATTTCCCGATCGCGGCGTTCTGCATCGTGGGCGGGTCGGTCTGTCAGGCGCTCGGCAAGAGCCTCTATTCGTTCTTCACGTCGGTGCTGCGTCAGGTCGTGGCGCTCATCCCGGCGGCGTATCTTCTGTCGCTGACAGGGAACGTCGGCAATGTATGGTGGTGCTTCCCGATCGCGGAGGTCGTATCGGCGTGCGCAACGGCGTTTTTCCTGCGCCGCGCGCTGCGAAATATGGACCGGGAGCTGACGCTCGCGGAGGGGCAATGAAGGAATTTATCATCGGCCGGAACGACGCCGGGCAGCGGCTCGACCGGTTCGTGAGCAAGGCGGCGCCGCTTATCCCGGAATCGCTGCTGCAAAAGACGCTGCGGAAAAAGGATATAAAGATCAACGGCCGCCCGGCAAAGGGCGAGGCACGCCTCGCCGAGGGCGACACGGTGCGCGTCTATCTCCCGGACGAGTTTTTTGAAGCGCCGCGGGAGGAAAATGCCTGGCGCAAGATCACGGCCCCCCGGCTCGATATCGTCTACGAGGACGAAAACATCCTGCTCGTGGACAAAAAGCCGGGCGTCCTCTGCCACAGCGCGGGGGAGTGGAGCTGGAATACGCTCATCGCCAATATCCAGGCGTATCTCCGCGCAAAGGGCGAGTGGGACCCGACGCGGGAGAACAGCTTTGCGCCCGCGCTCTGCAACCGCATCGACCGCAATACCGGCGGCATCGTGATCGCGGCGAAAAACGCCGAGGCGCTGCGCATCATGGATGAAAAGGTCAAAAACCGCGAGATCGAGAAGATCTATCTCGCCGCCGTCGTCGGCACGCCGCGCCCCGCCGCCGGACGGCTCGAGGGATATCTCTTCAAGGACGCGAAGAATAACCAGGTCTATGTCTACGATGCGCCCCGCACCGGGGCGAAGACCGCCGTGACGGAGTATAAAACGATCGCATCCGACGGGCGTCTCACGCTTGTGGAGTGCCGCCTTATCACCGGGCGCACGCACCAGATCCGCGCGCAGTTCCGCCATGCCGGGTGTCCGCTCCTCGGCGACGGGAAATACGGCCGCGAAAAGGACAACCGCGCCTACGGCGAAAAGGGGCAGGCGCTCTGCTCGTGGCGGCTGCGGTTCGTCTTTGACACCCCCGCCGGGGCGCTCGAATATCTCAACGGAAAGAGCTTCCGGACCAAAACGCCGGAGTTCGTGGAAAAGTACTTTCCAACGTTCACGGAACGCATGAAAACGTGAAAAAACTGCCGGAAACGCCGCTCGTTTTCGGCAGTTTTTTGCATCACGCGCCGCGTAAAAAATAATTTGATTTGAAAAGGAAAATTGCATTGACAAACCCCCTTGAAATCTATATGATTGGCCTAACGCGCAAAGCGCGAAAAATCGGGAAAAGAGGGGGAGGATAATGGCCAAAGAACTCATCCGCCTGGTCGATTGCACCATGGCCTTCGACGGTGAGACCGTTCTGGATTCCATCAACCTGTACATCAACAACAAAGAGTTTCTTACACTGTTAGGACCCTCGGGATGCGGCAAGACGACCACGCTGAGAATTATCGGCGGGTTTCTTAAGCCTACCTCGGGGGACGTTTTGTTTGACGGCGTAAGGATCAACGACATTCCTCCGTACAAACGGCAGGTGAACACCGTATTCCAGAAATACGCGCTGTTCCCGCATCTGGACGTGTACGACAACATCGCTTTCGGTCTGCGGAACCACAAGGTCCCGGAGGGCGAGATCGACGAGCGCGTTACGGAAATGCTCGAGGTCGTGTCGCTCAAGGGCTTTGAAAACCGCAAGGTGACATCGCTCTCCGGCGGCCAGCAGCAGCGCGTGGCGATCGCCCGCGCTCTGGTGAACCGGCCGAAGGTGCTGCTGCTTGACGAGCCGCTCGGCGCGCTCGATCTGCGTCTGCGCAAGGACATGCAGCAGGAGCTCAAGCGCATCCAGCAGCAGATGGAGATCACCTTCATCTACGTGACCCACGATCAGGAAGAGGCTCTCGCCATGTCTGACACCGTTGTCGTCATGAACGAGGGCATCATCCAGCAGATCGGCACGCCGGAGGATATATATAATGAACCGAAGAACGCCTTCGTGGCGGACTTCATCGGCGAGAGCAACATTCTCGACGGCATCATGCGCGAGGACTATGTGGTCGAAACGTTCGGCCGCCGCTTCCAGTGCATGGACAAGGGCTTCGCAAAGGACGAGCCGGTGGACGTTGTCGTCCGCCCGGAGGATATCGATATCGTCCCCGTGAAGGACGGCATGCTGACTGGCACCGTGACGAGCATCACCTTCAAGGGCATGCAGTACGATGTCATCGTAGACTTCAAGGGCTTCAAGTGGCTCATCCAGACGACCGACAGCCCGGAAGTCGGGCAGCGCATCGGCATCCGCATCGTGCCGGACGGCTTCCACATCATGCACAAGAGCAAGTATTCCGGACTCTACGGCGACTACAGCTCCTTCTCGGAGGAATATGACGAGCTGTCCGACGCGGAATACGATCCGGAGGCGGAGGAGGAATCCTCGGAGAGCCGGGAGGAATCCGCCGATGAAGAATAAAGCGCTCGCGGCGCCGTATCTCGTGTGGATGGCGATCTTCACGGTCGTCCCGCTCGGGATCGTGATCTGGTTTTCGTTTACCGATTCCATCACCGGCGCATTTACGTTTGATAACATTTCCCGCATGGGGACGTATCTCCCCATTTTTCTCAAGAGCATCTGGCTGGCGATCCTCTCGTCGCTCATCTGCCTTGTGATCGGCTATCCGGTGGCGTACTGTCTGGCGTCCGCCGCGCCGGAGCGGCAGCGTTTTCTCTATATGCTCGTCATGCTGCCGATGTGCATGAGCTTCCTGCTGCGCACGCTCGCGTGGGTGGCGCTGCTCGACGATACCGGCATCATCAACGGCGTCGTCACAAGCCTTGGCCTCCAGCCGCTGCCGCTCATCCGCACGGACGGCGCTGTCGTGCTCGGCATGGTGTATAACTATCTGCCGTACATGATCATGCCGCTCTATACGGTACTTGTAAAGCTCGATCCGCGCCTTACCGAGGCCGCCGAGGATCTCGGCTGCACCCCGGCGCAGGTGTTCGGGCAGGTGACGCTCCCGCTGAGCGTGCCGGGGATCATCTCCGGCTTCACGATGGTGTTCGTTCCCGCCGTGTCCACGTTCTACATTTCGCAGAAAATGGGCTCCGCCGGTACGACGCTCATCGGCGACGTCATCGAAAGCCAGTTCAAGGCCGCCTACAACCCGAACCTCGGCGCGGCGCTCTCGCTCGTGCTGATGGTGATGGTGCTCGTATGCATCGCGGTCATGAACCGCTTCTCGGACGAAGAGGAGGTCGCAACGATATGAAGACCTTCAACCGTGTTTTCACCGTGATCGTGTTCCTGTTTCTGTATATCCCGATGATCGTGCTGGCCGTTGCGTCGTTCAACGCCGGTACGGACATCGCCGTATGGAAGGGCTTTACGTTCGCGCAGTACGGCGCGCTCTTCCGCGACGGCGTGCTGCTGCCGCTGCTGGCAAACTCCGTCATCGTCGCGGTGATCGCCTCGCTCGTGGCGACGGTGCTCGGCACCATGGCCGCCATCGGCATCCGCGCCATGTCCGGCCGGATGCGCCGCATCACGATGGCCGTGACGAATATCCCGCTCACGAACCCGGAGATCGTCACGGGCGTCTCGCTCGCACTGCTCTTCGCGTTCGCCGGGCAGATGATGAAGCTCAACAACGTTCTCGGCTTTACGACGCTTCTCATCGCGCACATCACGTTCAATTTGCCGTATGTCATTCTGTCCGTGATGCCGAAGCTCGGACAGCTCGACCCGAACCTGCTCGACGCCGCGCTCGATCTCGGCTGCACGCCCGTGCAGGCGTTCTTCAAGGTCATCATCCATGAGATCATGCCGGGCATTCTCTCCGGCGCGCTCATGGCGTTTACGATGAGTCTGGACGACTTTGTCATTTCGTACTTCGTCTACGGCCCAAGCTTTGTCACGCTGCCGGTCGAGATCTACAACTATACGAAAAAGCCGCTTCAGCCGAAGATCTACGCGCTGTTCACGCTGCTCTTCCTTGCGATCCTCCTTGTGATGGTCGTGATGAATCTCGTGCAGGCCGGCGATGAGCGCCGCCGCCGTCAGGCGCGCGGTGTGTTCGGGAAGAAGGGGGCGAACGCATGAAAAAGCGTGTGTTCTCTCTTGTGCTCGCGCTGCTCGTATGCGCGGTGCTGATCCCCGCGCCGGAGGCGCACGCCGCTCCCAACACGATCAACGTCTACAACTGGGGCCAGTACATTTCCGACGGCACGGACGGCTACATCGATATCAACGCCGCCTTCGAGGAGGCGACGGGCATCCATGTGAATTACATGACGTTCGACTCGAACGAAACGATGTACACCAAGCTCAAGACCGGCGGTTCTTCCTACGATGTCATCATCCCGTCCGACTATATGATTGGTCGGCTGATCGACGAGGGACTGCTTCTGCCGCTCAACTTTGACAACATCCCGAACTATCAGTACATGGACGAGGCGTACAAAAACACCGCCTACGACCCCGATAACCTCTACTCCGTTCCGTATACCTGGGGCACCGTTGGCATCATCTACAATAGCGCCTATGTGGACGAAGAGGACGTCGGCAGCTGGGACCTTCTCTGGAACAGCAAATACGCCGGGAAGATTTTGATGTTCGATAATCCGCGCGACGCTTTCGCCATCGCGGAAACGATGCTCGGGTATTCGCCCAACACGCACGACGAGGACGAGCTGCGCGCCGCGGCCTACAAGCTCATCGAGCAGAAGCCTCTCGTGCAGGCCTACGTCATGGACCAGATCTATGACAAGATGGAGCGCGGCGAGGCGTGGATCGCGCCGTACTACGCTGGCGACTATCTTATGATGGTCGGGGAAAACGAGGATCTCCGCTTCTGCTTCCCGGAGGAGGGCTTCAACTTCTTCATCGACGCGCTGTGCATCCCCACGTGCGCAACGAACAAGGAAGGTGCGGAGGCGTACATCAACTTCCTCTGCTCGCCGGAAGTGAACGGCGAAAATCTTGACTATCTCGGCTATTCCACGCCGGAATCGGCGGCCAAGGAGTATATGGATCCGGAGACGGCGGCGTCCGACATCGCCTACCCGAGCGAGGAAACGCTCAGCCGCGGCGAAGCATTCCTCTATCTTGACCAGAAGACGACGCATCTCATGGATTCGCTCTGGCTTGAGGTCAAGACCGAGGGCGAAACGGATTATACGCCCATCATCGGCATCAGCGCAACGGTGCTGCTCGCCGCCGTGTATCTCACGGCCCGCGGCGTGAGAGACCGGCGCCGCCGCGCCAACCGCTGCAAAAAGTGGAAAACCTGAAATAAGAAAATCGCGCCGGGAGAAATTCTGGCGCGATTTTAGCCTGTCGAAAAGCCTCGCAGAGTTTGCGCCCGCAGGCGCAAATAAAGCTTTAACCATTTTCTCCGGCGACATGTGCGTCGGAGAAAATACTTTGCGCCTCGCAAACGCGCGAGCGTAAGCGAGCGCGCTGCGGCGGGCCGCAGCCTTTTCAAACGAGAGCCCAACGCAGCGGGGCTCGTATGAGAGCGTGTCAAAAATCCCTTTTTGACACGCTAAAACCCTCGCGCCGAATGTTCCGGCGCGAGGGTTTTATACATCGATGGCAATATCGTCTTTGGGGATCTTTGCCCAGTCGAAGAGCGGGATGAGCTCTTCGGCGGAGATCGGTTCCCGTTGGTCCAGCAGTCCCGCGGCGTGGGCGAGCGCGCCGAGAAGCTCCGGCGCGGTGTGTCTTCCGCGCAGAATACCGAGGTCAAGATCACGGTCGCGCTTGGAGAGCCGCCGTCCGTCCGGCGCGGTGAGCAGGGGAACGTGATAGTATTCCGGCGGTGCGGCGTTGAGCAGACGGTAGAGATACAGCTGCCGCGGCGTGGACGAGAGAAGATCGCGCCCGCGCACGACCTGCGTTATACCGGCGTCGATATCATCCGCCACGACAGCGAGCTGATAGGCGAAAACGCCGTCCGCGCGCCGGAGAATGAAGTCTCCGCACTCGCGCGCGAGATTTTCGGCGTATGGGCCGTAATGCCCGTCCGAAAAGGCGATGCTCTCGTCCGGCACACGCAGCCGCCAGAGCGGGGCGCGCACTTTCGCTTTCGCCGCGCGCTCTTCTTCGGTCAGATCGCGGCAGGTGCCGGGGTAGATCGGGTGACCGTCGGAGGCGTGTGGAGCGTTCGCGGCGTTTTTGAGATCGCCGCGCGTACACCAGCAGGGATAGACAAAGCCCTCGCCGCGCAGCCGGTCGAGAATGCTCTCATAGTATTCGCTGCGCGTGCTCTGATCCGGCTGCTCAGCGTCCCACGTGAGACCGAGCCAGCGCAGATCGTCCTTTAATATTTCGGCGTTTTCCGCGCTGCACCGGAGCGTATCCAGATCCTCGATGCGCAGCACGAGTTCGCCGTGCGCGGCGCGGACCGAAAGCCACGCGATCAGCGCGGAGAACACATTGCCGAGATGCATCCGCCCGCTCGGCGTCGGGGCGAAGCGGCCGCGCTCGGCCATAAAACCGCCTCCTCAGATCGGCAGCGACAAACTCAGCGCCGCGAGCAGCGTGCCGACAAAGTAGCTCGCGCTGTTGCAGCGCAGGATCCAGTTTGCGCCGTGCTTGAATTTGTGTACAGAGAGAATGTAATCGGAGATCATCATCAGAAAAACGCCCGCGCCGAAGAGCTTCACGCCGGGACTCGGACACACGGCGGCGAGCACCGCGCCGAGAGAGCCGTGCATTGAAACGCTGAAAAGATACGCCGGAAAAATGCGCACGCTGCTGAAATCGATGAACTCCTTTTGATATAAGAGCATCGTCGTTCCCCAGAACAGGAGAAAGACCGCAGCGGCCGGAAACAGGATGCGCAGCGGAAGACGCTCATACCGCATGAGCATGATCTCATAGAACAGCAGACAGAAATTGCCGATGCTGAAGCAGATGCCGCCGCGGACGAAATTCCACAAAAGGAAAATGTCGCCGAGGAAGGCAAAAAAGAGTCCGATCGGCAATATCATCCGCATGCTGAACAGCGGCGAGTGCAGCAGATACGCGCTCACGGCGTAGGCCTCGAAGAGCACGGCGAGCGCGATCTTATTTACGGCGCGGCGCTTGAAATTTCCGCTTGTCTCCGAAAAGAAGTAGAGACAAAGGATCGTCAAATATGCTATGATGAATACGCATCGAAGATAGATCATAAAAAACATCCTTCCCGTCAGAGCATTCGGCAGAGAAGCGGTGGGATATTTTCATCATACCATATCCCGAACGAAAAGGGAACGGAAACTTGACGGCGGAACGGAGGAAAATCGGCGTATGCGCACATTGACGCTCATCGTGGACGAGGCGTGGAACGGCAGCACGGTAAAGCACCTGCTCCGCGCCCGGCTGCATATGGCCGAGGGATTGATTGCCCGGGTCAAGCTGCGCGAAACCGGACTCGTGCGAAACGGCGAGCGCGTTTTCACCAATGCGAGGCTCCGCACCGGCGACATGCTTTGCGTCGAGATCGGCGACGAGGGCGCGGTGAACGAGGCGCTGCCCATCGCCGCACCGCTTACCTTCGTCTATGAGGACGAGGACATCGCCGTGCTCAATAAAAGCCCGGATATGGCGGTGCACGGCTCGACCGGGGGGCAGGGGTGTACGGTTGCAAACGCCCTTGCTGCGCTCTGGGGCAGAGACGCGGCGTTTCATCCCGTGAGCCGGCTCGACCGTGGTACCTCGGGTATCATGGTCATCGCAAAAAGCGCGTATGTCCATGACCTTCTGCGCCGGATGCTGCATACGGACGCCTTCCGGCGGGAATATCTTGCTCTCGCGCGCGGCGCATTTTCGGACGATTCCGGCACGGTCGATCTTCCCATCGGGCGGGACGAAGCCGCGCCGACGAAGCGCGCCGTCACACCGGACGGGCAGCCGTCGCGCACGGAGTATACGGTTCTGGAGCGCTTTCCCACGGGCGTGCTGCTGCGCGTCCGCCCGCTCACGGGGCGCACACACCAGATCCGCGTACACATGGCGGCCATCGGCCACCCGCTCTTTGGCGACGCTCTCTACGGCTCGCCGGACGATATGCTCTCCCGACCGGCGCTCCACTCGGCGTATCTTTCGCTCCGCCACCCCGTCACCGGGGAAACGCTGGAGCTCACCGCTCCGCTGCCGGACGATCTCGAACGCTTTCTCGCCAATCAACGGATCGGAGAATAGAAATAGAAAAAGATTTGCAGATCCTGTGGAGTCCCGATGAAAAAACAGAGTATGGCTTATCAAGGCGTAAGAGGCAGGGACCATCTGCGCTGTTGGATGATTATAAATCAACGAATACTACAGGAAGGAAGGTAATTAGATGAGTAATGGAATTGAGCCGGGGATGATGAAGTATTGCGTTGTTGGCAACATTGTGATGGAGCACCTGGTTGAAAATGGAGTGCTTCGATATGGAACGGCTTCGTTTCCGGGTGGCAGGAAGGTTTATATCAGCAGGAGATTGTGGAGCAACGGCGTCGTCGTGATCGGGCTGAACAGGTATAAAAGCAGATATGCTACCGAGACTGTTCCGCTGGCGTGGATTGAGAATATTCGTTTTTCAAAGGTTTTCAATCCAGAGGTGCTGGAGATTATGACCAACACGGACGAGCTTCCTGACATGTGGTGGCTCTATAAGAATGCGGATAAAGTCGGTGCGGCGGAATACGCGCAAATCCTGAACCGCGTCAAATCCGGGGACAAGGAGGCTTTTGAGCAGTACAGTCGGGAAGTAATGGAGCGTTTCTGCTTTTAGATTTAGATAGGATACAAGAATGACCGTTCCCGAAAACGTTCCATGTGATATAGAAATCGAGGTTGAAAAATTTTGCACATCAACTTCTCGTATCAAATTCCTTGATTGTGAGTATTCTGCCGCAGCAACGAGGATTACGGATTGCTATTCCAACATATCATTTCACTTAAAACCGTAAAACGCCGCCAATCGGATCATTCCGACTGGCGGCACTTTGTAAATTCAAATTATAAAAAGCTCATATCCTGAATATACCAGGTGCCGTTGCGGCGGATCCAGAGCATTTCGTATTCCACGAGGTTCTCGCGCGTTTCGTTGCGTGTCGCCGTGGTGAAGTTCGCCATGCCCTGACAGAGAAAGGCGTCTTCACCGAGCGGGACATAGCCCCACGATGTGACCTCGTTGAACGTGACCGTGAAGCCGCGCGTCCAGTGCAGCGTGTCGAGCGCGTACTGGAAGTAGAGCAGCAGCGGCGAGCCCGGCACAACGTATCCGGCAGGGTAGTTTACCCCGGTGTTGCCCGCGCCGTATCCGGCGATCTCACGCATGTAGTTCTCCACACGCTCGTGGCACTCGTTTTGGAGCGTCTCGTTTCCGGGCAGCTCAAAGGTCGGGAAACCGTCGGCGCCGGTCATCGGCTCGAGCGGCGTGCCGTCCGGCAGCGTGGCCGTAAAGGCCGGATCGCTGTAAAGTCCTCCCGCGGCGTATACCGTGTAGACCGGCAGCGCTCCCGCAAGCTCGTCCGGAACATCCACATGCGTGGAGAGCGGGGCAAAGGAGACCGCCTGCGCATCGGAGAGCGGCGCACCGCCCGCCGTGACGGTCGCTTCCTGCGGCGCGGTCACGCGAAAGGCGTGCGTCCCGGCGTCCGGGACGGTATAGTCAAAGCGTGTGCCGTCCGAGTAGAGCAGGAGAACGCCCGCCTCGCGCGATACGTCCACCTGCGCCGTCTCATAAAGGCCCGGAACGGTGTACGTCACGCGGTAAGGACAGGTGTCGAACTGCGTTTCAAGCTCCGATATGCCGGTGTAGGGAACATGACTGTCCGTTATATATTCCTCGCCGAGGGCGATGCCGTTTACGGAGACTGCCGAGCCTTCCGGCACCGTGACGGTAAGCGTGCGTGCCTCGGCGTGCAGCGCATCGAGCGGCGCAGGTTCAACTTTCCACGCGCGGCTGGCCTTATCGTAAGCCGCGTTCAGACGCAGAAGATCGGCGTCTCCGGCGGAGAGAATATAGACCGGCGCATTTCGCGAAGTGTTTTCACTGTCCAGCCGGAACGAAAACTTTTGCCCCTGTACGGCGGCGTCGAAGAGGTCTCCGGCGACGGTCTCGGCGTTTTCAAAAACGCTCGTCTCCGGCGCGCAGAGCGAAACGTATTTCGCGCGCCATTCGGAAGTATCGGTCGTGTCGAGAAGTTCCTGCACGGCGTTCTCCGCCGTGACCGGCGCAAGCGCGCCGCCGGGGGAGAAGTACATCCACGCGGCCGCGCCGCCGACGAGCGCCACGAACAAGAGAAGGCAGATCAGAAGAAGCGTTGAGCGTTTCATATCCCGTCCTCCTTACTGCGCCGGCATCACGACGACTGCCGTGGGGATGCCCCGCGGCCCGCCGGACGTGTTGCACACGTTCACATACTCGCCGTTGAAATACATATCGCTCGAAGCGCCGCCGTCCAGATTCCCGGCATTCACCGCGCCGTATTCTACCATGATCTCGGCAAGCTGCTGCCGGGAAACGCCGAGCACCGCGGGCTGGCGTCCCTGCAGCACAACAAAGATGACCGCGCCGTCCGCACGCTGCCCGACGGCGGTGCGCGGCTCCACATAGAGCGCGTCCAGTCCCGGGCGGATCTCGCCGTTTTCTACAAGCGTAGGCCCGTAAGCTAAGGCCCACTGCAGTCCCATCTCCACGCACTGGCCGCCGTAAAACTCGCCCACATGGAGCTGGCCGGAGCCGTCCATGCCGACGGTGGAGGAATAGCCGCCCCAGAGAAGCTCGCCGTTGGCCACCACGTTGCCGATGGGCATGGCGCCCTTGCCGGCACCGCCGGGGTCCTCAAAGCCGCCGCCGTTGATGGCGAGCACCGCGCCGGAGTTTTCCGCGTGCTCCGCCACGGAGTAGCCGCGCATATCCGGACTGAACACCGGGCAGACGGAGACCTGCACACGCATCGGATCGTCGATCACGGCGATGTAGCCGCTCCAGCGCTTGCCGACGATGCGCGCTACGAGCAGTCCGTCCTCATCATAGAGAACTTCTTTATAGTTATACCCGTTCTCCGCGGCGTCCTCCGACGGTATGGGCGCGGGCGAGGGGGCTTCGCCGGTCTGCACGGCGGGCGCGGCGAAAACGGAGAGCGTCGTATCGTGCGCCGCGGCAGCGGCAGTCTCTCCGGCAGGGCCGGGCTGCGCGGACGCGGCGGCATACGCACCGTATGCAGCGCCTCCCGCGACGACGACCGTCAGCGCCAGCGCCAAAACAACGCCGAGCGCGCCGGTCGTTTTTCTTTTTCCGTCTGCGGCCATAGCTTTCTCCTTTGATTCTATAATAATTTGTTATTATATTATACCCAAGAAATAACAGCCGTGCAAGCGCTATTTAAGTTAACGATAAAATATTATGGTAAACAGAAAACGAGGCGGTGAAGAGGATAGAAGAAACAGCCGGCCCCGGCAAGGACGCGAGGTGAGCCGAGCTTTTCGCTTTCTTTCCGGGAAGCGATCCGGTCAGCCATCGCAGGCTCCGGGCAAAGCAAAAGAGCTTGCCGCCTGCAATTTGCAGACGGCAAGCTCTTTTAACCGTTTGAACGGTTTCGGTCATATTTTCACGTTTGGAGGCGCTTCCTCTTCAGGTCTTCTTTTCAAAGGCATAGCCGCAGCGCGGACAGGTGATGCGGATCTTTCCCTTGCCGCGCGGGACGCGCACGACCTCCCTGCAGCTCGGGCAGCGGAAGAAAGCATAATCCTTTCTCTGGCGGAAGCAGCTTTTGAGCAGCCGGAACGAGCCGAAAAGGCGGTTCCGGTACGAAAGATACTTCCGGTTTTCCTCGCTCCGGGCTGCGACCTTCCGCGAGAAAATGCGCACATAGCACCAGATGAGCAGTGCGAGCGCCGCCGCGGAGAATACGGCAGAGAAGAAAGTGCTCTTCCCGCGCACAGCGACGGAGAGGAGAATGCATATACATCCGCATACGGAAAGAAACCGGCCGAGCGCATCTGCGCCGTACCGGCCGGCCATGAAGGCGGTAAAATTTCGGTTGGGGGAACCACGCTGCATAAAAAAGACCTCCGGGGAAAAAGGGCATTCCAACGCCCGCTTCTGTCATAGACTTTAATACGAAATCGTAAATAAGTCGTGAACTTTCCGCTGAATTAACAAAAAATTCATTTTTTGCCATGAACCGCTCGACGAAATATTGACAAAAATCGCCGCGGGCGGTATAATTTCATCAAAATTTTTATGCATTCAGGGAAGCGAGGAAAAACAATGCGTCCGGACGGAATCCTTGTAAAAAATGAAGACCCCATGTACTATCTCATCCCGTATTTTCTCACAAAGCGGTATGATGCGATGAATATGATCACGCTGGACATTCCGGAAATGCCCATGCGCGCCTATATGAACGAAAAGCGGAAAGAGGGAAAGCAGATCAGCCATCTCGCGCTGGTGCTCACGGCGTATCTCCACACGCTGGAAAAGTACCCCGCGCTCAACCGCTTCATCAAAGGACATAACATTTACCAGCACAAGGACATCAAGGTGTCCATGGTCGTTCTCAAGCCGGACGGCAGCGATACGATGTCAAAGATTGATCTCGTGCCTACGGATGACGTGTTCGACGTGCAGGCGAAGATCACCGGCTATATCGACCAGAACCGACAGGTCGGCGAGGCCAACTCCTTTGATACGGCGATGAAGATCCTCACGACGAAGCTGCGCTGGCTCCTGCCGCCGATCATCGGCTTGATCCGGTTTCTGGATAACCACGGCCTTCTGCCACAGTCGCTCATCGATCTGACGCCGTTCCACGCGAGCCTTCTCATCTCAAATCTCGCAAGCATCCGCACGAACCATATCTACCACCATGTGTATGAGTTCGGCACGACGAGCATTGCCATCACCATGGGCAACATGCGCGAGGTGCCGCGCCGCACCAAGGACGGCATCGTCTTTGACCGGTGCATGCCGCTCGGCGTCGTGATGGACGAGCGCATCGCCAGCGGCCACTATATGGCGCAGGCGTTTGCGCAGATCAAGAAATATCTTGCCGACCCGCGCCTGATGGAGCGTGAAAACCTTGACGCCGAGAAAGCGGCGGAGCAGAGCGCGGAAGCGGCGGAAATAGCGGAATAATCCATGCATTCAGACGGTCTCCCCACGGCCTTGCCGCAGGGAGACCGTTTTGACTTGGGAAAGACCCGGCAGGTTTTGACAGATACAACGCAGTGTGATATCCTAAAAAGAAACGGAATTCTTCTTTCGGAGGCGCAAATATATGCTTCACGATTTTAAACCGGCGGACGACGGACTCGATAAAGCCCAGCGAAAGGCGGAGATCGACCGGCTCCGCGAAAAACTCGCGGCGCAGCAGCAGAGCGTCATGGCGGCAAAGCTGCCGGTGGTCGTTCTCGTGGAGGGCTGGGACTGCGCGGGAAAGGGTCATCTTATCAACGAGCTCATCAGCGAGATGGACCCGCGGTTTTACCGCGTGGCGGTCTATAAGCGCGTGCCGGAGAACGAGGAGCGCTATCCGTTCCTCCGGAAGTTCTTCGAGCCGCTGCCGGAAAACGGCAAGTTCCTTTTCATGGACACCGGCTGGATGGAGGACTGCGTCTATAAATACCTGCGCCGGGAGATCACCGCGGAGGAATACGAGCGCCGCGTGGATGCGTGCAACATCTTTGAGCGGCAGCTGCGCGACAACGGATATATCGTTGTGAAGCTCTTTCTGCATATTTCGCGCGAGGAACAGCTCTCGCGCATCGCAGAGCTGCGCGAGAATATCGATACCGAGTGGCGCGTAACGGGCGACGATCTCTGGCAGCACAAGGAGTACAAGGCCTTCCGCCGTGCCTACGGCGAGTTTATGGAGAAAACGTCCGTCTGCGGCGAATGGCACGTTCTCGACGCCGGGAACCGGAAAAAGCGCCTGCTCGCGGGCTTTCGCGCCATCACGGAGGCGATCGACAACGGTCTGGAAAATGGCCGCTGTATCGGCAAGGCGGGGAAGAACGATTTCCCGCTGCTCGGCACACCCTCGCTCCGCGACGCCGATCTCACAAAGAGCGTTGCCCCGGAGGAATACAAGGCCGAGCTCAAGCGCCTGCAGGAAAAGCTCGCGGCGCTCCATAATAAGATCTACCGCAAGCGCATCCCCGTCGTCATTTGCTATGAGGGCTGGGACGCCGCAGGAAAGGGCGGCAACATCCGCCGTCTGGCGTATCCGCTCGACCCGCGCGGGTTTGACGTGATCCCCATTGCAAGCCCCACGCCGGGCGAGCTTGCAAGGCATTATTTCTGGCGGTTCTGGACGCGCCTGCCGCGCAGCGGCCATGTGACGATCTTTGACCGCAGCTGGTACGGCCGCGTCATGGTCGAGCGCATCGAGGGCTACTGCGGCGAGGACGACTGGAAGCGCGCCTACGGCGAGATCAACGAGTTTGAAAAAGAGCTCGCCGATTACGGCACGATCGTTCTCAAGTTCTGGATCCACATCGATCCGGAAACGCAGCTCGAACGCTTTGAGCTGCGGCAGAATACGCCGGAAAAGCAGTGGAAGATCACCGACGAGGACTGGCGCAACCGCGAAAAGTGGCCGCTGTATGAAACGGCGGTCGAGGAAATGCTGCAAAAGACGAGCACAGCGTATGCCCCCTGGCATATCATTGAATCCGTGGATAAGAAATACGCCCGCATCCGCGTTCTTCAGATCGTGACGGACGCGCTGGAGCAGGCGGTGAACGAGCATATCACCCGAGGAGTGAAGAAAGAATGTGCCAAGCCGAAAAAGGACCGGAGCTGACCGCCCCCGCCGCGCCGGAAGCATCGGAGCCGGAAACAGAGCTTCTTGCCGAGGCAAAGGCCGCGGGCCTGTTTCTCGACCGCGAGCTGAGCTGGCTGCAATTCAATCGGCGCGTGCTGGAACAGGCGGGCGATCCGACCGTGCCGCTTTTGGAGCGACTCAAATTCCTCGGTATTTACCGCTCGAATCTCGAAGAGTTTTTCATGGTACGCGTCGGCTCGCTCACGCACCGCGCGGCGCTGCTGCCGGACGAGCGGGATGAAAAGACCGGCTGCACGCCCGGCGAGCAGGTGAGCGCCATCCTTGCCGCCGTCGCCGCGCAGCAGCCGCGCGAGGAGCGCATCTACCGGCGGCTTCTGGAAGACATGCGCGACGCCGGGATCGACGTGCTGGACTTTCATAAAATGACGAAGCCCGAGGAGGTCGTGGCGAAAAAGTATTTCTCCGAACTGCGCCCGCTCCTCTCGCCGCGCGTTGTGGACGGGGGACATCCGTTCCCGTTCATTGCCAACCGTGAGATATATGTGGCGGCGACGATCGGCAAGGGCGACGATTTCCGGCTCGGCCTTGTTTCGCTGCTGCGTCTCCCGCCGTGGCGCGTCGTGGAGCTGGACGGACGGCAGAAGGTGATGCTCACGGCGGAGCTCGTGCGCCACTTTGTGCCGCAGCTTTTCAAAAAGCAGGAGGTGCGCGACGCTGTCCTATTGCAGGTCACGCGCAATGCCGACGTATTCATCGACGATGACCTGCACGGATACGACGCGGACTTCCGCGCCAGCATGGAAAAAATGCTGCGCAAGCGCAAGCGCCAGCAGCCGGTGCGTCTTGTGATCGGCGGCAAGCCGTCCGCAAGGCTGCGCGCGGCGCTCATCAGGGATCTCAAGGTCCCGGAGAGCAACGTGTTCACCACGAAGCTGCCGTTCGACCTCTCCTTCGGCTCCGGTGTAAAAAAAGCGCCCGGCATGAAATACGCCGAGCGCCGCAGCCAGAAAACGGTGAAGCTCCAAAAGGGCGAGTTTTTCCCGTATCTGGAAAAGAAGGATCTGCTGCTGTCGTACCCGTTTCAGAGCATGAGCGCATTCGTGGAATATCTCTACGAAGCGGCGGACGATCCGGACGTCGTGTCCATCCGCATCACGCTCTACCGGCTCTCGGCAAGCAGCAAGGTTGCCGCAGCGCTCGCGTATGCCGCCGACAGGGGAAAGAGCGTGCTCTGCCTTCTGGAGCTGCGCGCCCGGTTTGACGAGCAGAATAATATTGACTATTCCGAGGTGCTCGAAGACGCCGGATGTCAGGTCATTTACGGCCTGCCGGAGATGAAGGTGCACAGCAAGCTCTGCCTCATCACGCGAAAGCGCGGCGAGAGCGTGCAGTACTTCACGCAGGTCGGCACCGGAAACTATAACGAGGTCACGAGCGAGCAGTACACCGATCTTTCGGTCATTACGTCCGACGAGCGCGTCGGGCGCGACGCCGCGCAGACGTTTGAAGCGCTCGCCACCGGCCAGACGCCGCCGGAGACGGAAGCGCTCTGGGTCGCCCCGCTGAGCTACCGCTCCCGTGTGCTGGAACTCATTGAGGCCGAGACCGCGAAGGGGGAGGCCGGGCGCATTGCGATCAAGGTCAACTCCATGAACGACATCGGCGTTATGACCGCGCTCATCCGCGCGTCCCGCGCGGGCGTGCGCACGGAGCTTTTCATCCGCGGCATCTGCTGCCTGCGGCCGGGCGTCGCGGGGTATACGGAGAATATCACGGTGCGCAGCGTTGTGGGACGGTATCTCGAGCATTCGCGCATCTTCGCCTTCGGCGAGGGTGCGGAACAGCGCATTTTCATCGGCTCCGGCGATCTTCTCAACCGCAACACCCGCCGCCGCGTTGAGGCGTTCATCGAATGCGTCACGCCGGAAACGCGCGAGGGCGTGCTGGCCATTCTTGACGCGCTGCGCGCTGACCGGGAGAAGAGCTGGACGATGCAGCCGGACGGGAGCTATTCCCGCGCCGAGACCGTCCCCGGCACGGCGAGCCACGACACGCTCTATGAGTACTTCGGAGAAAAGACCGTGGAACCGCTCCCGCCGGAGAAGAAACACGGCTGGCTCTGGCGGCTCTTCCATCCGAACAAGAAAAAACTGCACGGAAATGAGGCATAAGGCTATGAACGATGCATTGGCGCTGGTATTTGATGTCGGAACGCAGAGCGTGCGGGCAATGCTCTTTGATGCCGCCGGACACATTGTCCGCTCGGCGCAGGACATTTATGAGCAGCCCTATTATTCCCGCAATCCGAACTGGGCAGAGCAGCGGCCCGATTTCTATTTTGAGCATATATGCATCGTCTCCCAGCGGCTGAAGGATCAGTCCCCGGAAGACTTTGCGCGCGCCGCGAGCGTCGCGGTGACAGTGTTCCGCGATACGACTGTCTGCATGGGCAAGGACGGGCGGCCGCTTCGCGACTGCATCCTCTGGATGGATCAGCGCCGCGCCGAAAACCCGAAGCCGCTCCCGGCAGAACGCAGGGCGATCTTCGCGCTCGCCGGGATGACGGAGACCGTTGAAATGCTCCACCGTACCTCGGCCTGCAACTGGATCGCCGAGAACGAGCCGGAGCTCTGGAAGAAAACGGATAAGTACGTCTGCCTGTCCACGTATCTCAACTATCGCTTCACCGGCCGCATTGCCGACAGCAGCGCGAGCCTCATGGCGAAGATCCCCTATGACTACAAAAACCGCAAGTGGGACAAAAACGGTCTCACCCGCTGCGTATACGATATCCCGCAGGATAAGCTCTGCGAGATCTTACCCTCCGGCTCGGTCGTCGGCGGCGTGACGCCGGAGGCGTCGCGGCTGACCGGCATCCCGGCGGGGCTGCCAATGCTCGCCACCGGCTCGGACAAGGGCTGCGAGACGATCGGCCTTTCCGTCATCCGCGAGGACCAGGCGGCGCTCTCGTTCGGCACGAGCTGCACCGTGCAGTTCACGACCAGAAAGTACTTTGAACCGACGCCGTTCATGCCCGCGTACCCGGCGGTGCCCAACGATATGTATAACCCCGAAATTCAAATCCTGCGCGGCTACTGGATGCTCACCTGGTTCAAGCAGAACTTCGCTCAGGCGGAGGTCGAGGCGGCCAAAGCGCTCGGCTGCTCGGCGGAGGAAATATTGAACAAGCACCTCGGCGATATCCCCGCCGGGAGCGACGGTCTGCTCGTGCTGCCGCACTGGACGCCGGGCCTCTCCACGCCGAACACGCGCGGCGCGATGATCGGCTTTACCGACCACCACACGAAATACCACATGTACCGCGCCATCATCGAGGGTCTGAACTTTGCCCTCATGGACGGCATGTACGGCATGGAGCGCCGCTCGGGGCAGAAGATCCGCCATCTCTATCTCGGCGGCGGCGGCAGCCGCAGCGACGAGATCTGCCAGATCACGGCGAATATGTTCGGCCTTCCGGTCTCCCGCATCCAGACGCACGAATCCTGCGCGCTCGGCGCGGCCATCTGCTCGTTTGTATCGCTCGGGAAATTTACCTCCTATGAGGACGCCATCGCCCACATGGTGCGGATCCGCGACACGTTCACGCCGGACGCGGAGGAGCATAAGCTCTATGATCGCATCTACCGCGAGGTCTACCGCCGGTACTACCGCGCCGTGACCCCGCTCCATAAGCTCCTCGGCGCGATCACGCGCAAGGAAAAATAAGAAAAACCGTTCTCTGCATGAAGCGCAGAGAACGGTTTTTCATTCATCGTATACGACCGGCGGGCGGTCGGGATCGAGAACGCTGTCCACGTCGAAAAAGAGCTCGTTTAAAATATCGCGGTAATACGTCATCGAATAACCGCCGATCTCAATGCGCGACTGAAGCGCGTAATTATCGTACAGCTCGTTGACCACATGGTCGTCCACGGTGCAGTAGATATTGAACCCGGCATTGAGCACATGCTGCAATGCCTCGCCCGTCGCGCGGTAGCCGAAGGGGGCGAGAAAGAGGTTCGTTTCACCGATCCACGGCGACACGCGATCGACCCACTTGTTGATGTCGTAATAAATCTTATCGGGGATGCAGCCCGTGCCCCAGAAGCCGTACACGCCGGAGTTGTGCGTATAGCTGTGGCTGGCAAAGCTCCAGCCGTCGGCGCGCAGCGCGTCGGCGACTTTTTTGATCTCGGTCTGGTATGCGGAATCGTCATAACTCGGGTAGCCGAACGCTCCCTGAAACCCCGTGAGCGCGATCGTGCCCTTGTGCCCGTTCCACGAGAAGTCCGGGTGCTCGGCAACAAAAGCGTCCACAACGCCCATCACGTCGCCGTCCGGGATGATGTCCACGCCGCCGGAGGGGTTCGGCACCTCGTAGAGCAGCGCACCGGCATCATCGACGAAAAGCCGCCGTGCGTACCCGTCGCCGTAGGCATACGCCACATCGTCCACCGAGAGGATGAGCGGCATTTTCCCGGCGGGCAGCAGGATATCCTTTCGCTGCATTTTACCGTTGACCATCTCGTAGCACTCGTTCAGATCATAGAGCACATACCCGCGCTCGTAGAGCTGCGGCAGGATCTTTTCGAGCTCCGCCTTTTCCGAGAACCCGGCGTTGTAGCCGCCCATCGGCGTTTCACGGTCGGTGAACACCATTTCGGGATAGACGATCAGACTGTGGAAGAAGATGTGCCGTATTTCGCCCTCATAGGGAACAAGCGGCTCCGGCGTCGGCTCGGGTGTCGGCGTCGGCTCCGCGGTGGGAGAGGGCGTCGGTTCCGCGGTCGCCGTGGGCGACGGCGTCGGGAAAAAGATGTCGAGCGCGCTGCCGCTGCACCCGGCGAGGAGCGCCGCGCAGAGCAGCGCCGGGAGAAGGAAAAATATCTTTCGTTTCATCATGCTCTCATACTATCCGCCGCGCCGGAAAAAGTCAAGGCAAGAAGATTTCCAAATCTTGGATGCGCGGTATTGACAATGTTGTGAACGCTGTATATTCTTGAATTATATAAATATACTGTTCGACATTTGAATTTTAAAGGGAGGAGCGTGGATCGGATGCGGAAACGGATATGGGTGATGCTTGCTTTTTTTCTCATCCTTGGCATCGTGAGTTTTTCTGTGCAGAGTGGGCCCCATTGCAATACACACCGCCTGCAAGTAAACGATCAACCGATACTCATGTATGAGACTCCGGAGGAAGCGTTATCTTCTATGACAGAGAGTCCTCTGCTGCCAGAGGTGAACCGGCTGAGTCTGTCGTGCAAGGGAGGCAGGCCGGAACATGATATTCAGCTTTATCTTCGCTTGGCCAAGGAAAACGACGGAACGATCCTGACTTCCCCCTATGCCACGCTATATAATTTTTCGCCAACCCAAGACGAAGCTGCCTTTGCCATGAATGATGTATTGGATCTGGATGAGGCATCAAATTATGATCTTGTTCTGTTTGAGCTGATTACGTATAAAAAAGCGGCTGCACCCATGTATCAATATGCGGTTTTCCGCTAAACGTCATTTTCCTAAAGCGAACAAAGCGAAAGAGGACGGGAGCACCGTCCTCTTTCGCTTCCAATGGAAAGAATCAAAAAATCCCATGGTTGTATTTGATCTGTCCGTACAGAATGAATGCCAGACCGACGGCGAGCCCCGGAAGAACGATGAACGAAACGGCAGCCTCATTCCGCAGGGATACAAAAAACGCTGCGGTGAGCGAAATGCCGATGATGAGCGTTCCCGTGCCGACGGCGCGGCCGTATTTCGGGATGTCCTCTTCTCTGACGTTCCGGCGGTTGTAGGCGTGGATCGTGCGGATGTTCCCCTTTATATTCACCGCACCGAGAACAGACGAAAGAATGCCCACAATGAGCAGCAGATAGTTTTCCATGACGGCCTCCTTAAAAATAAAACAGCTCTTCAAATTTCTTGTCCAGAGCAATGCAGAGGACTAAGGCAAGCTTTGCCGTGGGATTGAATTGGCCCGTTTCAATGGAGCTGATCGTATTTCGTGATACGCCCACCATCTCCGCAAGCTGCGCCTGAGAAAGCGCCTTTTCCGTACGAGCCTCCTTCAGCCGGTTTCGGAGTTTCAGCTCATCGTTCATCCGCGCACCCCAACGAGCCGTACAGCGAAAAGAACAAGGAACAGGAGAAACATGGCAAAATACAAAATAGTGAGCGTAAGCTCCGTTTTCCTTTTCTTTTTTCGGTATGTCACCAGACTGTGCGTGCCGAGAATACTGAAATAAATGACCCAGGGACTGTATAGCATCGTTCCGGTCGCCCAGACGAAGACCACGGACACCAGACAGCACACACATGCGCCGACACGCCCGGCAATATTCCCGGCCTGCTGTGCCGTTGCCGCTTCCGCAAGATCCCGGTTCTTGTTTTCACGGCGGCTGATCGCCAGAATTTCTTCCTTTTCCATATCGATCCTCCTATGCCAAGTTTTCTTGTCGTTATTATAGCAACGCCAAGTAAACTTGTCAACAGGAAACAATGCTCCTTGCCCGGCGCGGGGAATTGTGGTAAAATTCATATCCAATCTTTTGAAGGAGACACCACGCATGGATAAATTCACCTCCCTTCTTGCGAAGGAGTTTTCCCGCCGGGAGGAGCATATAGAGAACATCCTCCGTCTGCTCGACGAGGGCAACACCGTCCCGTTCATCGCGCGCTACCGCAAGGAGATGCACGGCACGACCGACGATCAGACCATCCGCGCCATCGCGGACAGGCTCGCGTATCTGCGCGGTCTCGACGAGCGCAAGGCCGCCGTCGTGAGCGCCATTGAAGCGCAGGGCAAGCTCACGGACGAACTCTCTGCCGCCATCGAAAACGCGCAGACGCTCGCCGAGGTCGAGGATATTTACCGCCCCTACAAGCAGAAGCGCCGCACGCGCGCCACGATCGCGCGTGAAAAGGGACTTGCCCCGCTCGCGGAGCTGCTGCTCTCGCAGACGGTCACATCCGGCACACTCGAAGCGCTGGCCGCGCCGTATGTGAACGAAGAAAAAGGAGTTATGTCAACTGATGACGCGCTTGCCGGTGCGGGCGACATCATCGCCGAAACGATCTCGGACGATGCCGCCATCCGCGCCGCGCTCCGGCGGCTGTACCGCACGCGCGGCGTGCTCTGGGCAAAGGCCGCAACGGACGAGGACAGCGTGTACCGCCTGTACTATGACTACCGCGAGCCGGTGTCCAGGGTGCAGTGCCACCGCGTTCTCGCGGTGAACCGCGGCGAGCGGGAGGGAATGCTCAAGGCCGGCGTGGAGATCGAGGACGCGCTCGCCCTGCAGGAGATCCGCCGGGCGGTGTTCCGCGGCATCAGCATCTCGAATGCTTTCGTAAATGCCTGCTGTGAAGACGCTTGGCGGCGGCTCATTGAGCCGTCCGCGGAGCGGGAGATCCGCGGCGAGCTGACGGACGCGGCGGACGAGGCGGCCATCCGCGCCTTCGGACAGAATCTCCAGCCGCTGCTGATGCAGCCGCCGCTCCGGAACCGCGTCACCATGGGCTTTGACCCGGCATACCGCACCGGCTGCAAGATCGCCGTCGTGGACGAGACGGGCAAGGTGCTGGAAACCGGTGTTGTGTACCCCACGCCGCCGCACAACCGGAAGGACGAGGCGCGCAAAACTCTCACCGCCATGATCCGCCGCCACGGCGTTACAGCCATCGCCATCGGCAACGGAACGGCGTCCAAGGAGTCGGAGATATTTATCGCCGACATGATCCGCGACCTTCCCGGCGTGGCCTACATGGTCGTAAACGAGGCGGGGGCGAGCGTCTATTCGGCGTCCAAACTCGGCGCGGAGGAATTTCCGGATTACGATGTTTCGCTCCGCTCCGCGGTATCCATCGCGCGGCGCTTGCAGGACCCGCTCGCCGAGCTTGTGAAGATCGAGCCGAAGAGCATCGGTGTCGGGCAGTACCAGCACGATATGCCCCCCGCGCGGCTGGACGAAACGCTCCGCGGCGTGGTGGAGGACTGCGTAAACTCCGTTGGCGCCGATCTGAACACGGCGTCGGCGCCGCTCCTTTCCTATGTCGCCGGGCTCAATGACACGGCGGCGAAAAACATTGTCGCCTACCGCGAGGCAAACGGGGCGTACCCGTCGCGCGCCGCGCTCAAAAAGGTGCCGCGCATCGGGCCGAAGGCGTTTGAGCAGTGCGCGGGCTTCCTGCGCGTGACGCAGGGGAAAAACGTTCTCGACGCGACCGGCGTCCATCCGGAGTCTTACGCCGCGGCGGAAAAGCTGCTCGCCCTGTGCGGCTATACGGAGGCGGATGTGCGCGCCCACCGCGTCGGAGAGCTGCGTGAGCGCGTAAAGGCGCTCGGCGAGGAAAAGACGGCGGCGCACTGCGGCGTCGGCGTGCCGACGCTCTCGGACATCGTGTCCGATCTGATGAAACCCGGCCGCGACCCGCGCGACGAGCTGCCCGCGCCGCTGCTGCGCACCGATATTCTGGAGCTCAAGGATCTGAAGCCCGGCATGAAGCTGCGCGGTACGGTGCGCAATGTTGTGGACTTCGGCGCGTTCGTCGATATCGGCGTGCATCAGGACGGCCTTGTGCATATTTCGCGCCTTTCGGACAACTTTGTGCGAAAGCCCTCGGACGTCGTCCGCGTGGGCGACGTGGTGGATGTTGCCGTCGTCGAGGTGGACGCGGCGAAAAAGCGCATTGCGCTTTCAATGCTCGCTTCCGACGTTGGCAGAAACTGACAGAAAAAAGTCAAAACTGTAACTTGCCCGAGCGCCCCGCGGCCCGTATACTTGATTTACATAAAAAACATTGTTTTCACTTATGTAAATCATGAAGGAGGCGCACCATGCGCATTACATACATCCGGCACAGCGCGTTTCTTGCGGAATGGGAGGATATTGTCTGTCTTTTTGACTATGCCGAGGGCGAGCTGCCGGAGATAGACCGCGATAAGCGCCTGTGCGTTTTCGCGAGCCACCATCATTCCGACCACTTCAACCCGGAGATATTTACCCGCTTTGCCGACCACCCGCGCCACACGTTCATTCTCTCGGACGATATACGCACCGTTCCTGCCGGGGAAAAGGCCCCGGTTGTCCGCACAGGGCCAGACTGCCGCCGCATCTTTCCGGGCGGAAAGAGGGGGGCGATGAGTGTTTCCACCATAGGCTCGACCGACTGCGGCGTTGCGTTCGTTGTAAACTACGCCGGAAAGACCGTATACCACGCGGGCGATCTCCACTGGTGGGCGTGGCCGGACGATACGCCGGAGGAGGAGCGCGATATGAAAAACCGCTACTTTGCCGAGATCGCCAAGCTCAACGGCGTCCGGCTGGATGCGGCGTTTCTTCCGCTCGACCCGCGTCTCGGCGCAAACTACTGGATGGGCTTTGACGCCATGATGCGCTCGGCGGACATCCGCAAGGCGTTCCCGATGCACATGTGGGAAAAGTATGAGTATATCCCCAAGTTCAAGGCGATGAGCGTAACGGAAGCCTACCGCGATAGGATCGCCGATATAACCGCGCCCAACCAGACATTCACGATCTGAAAGGAAGAAAAGCCATGCAGTTCAAAATGATCCATGAAAACTATAACGTCCGCGACCTTGCCGCCTCACTTGCGTTTTACGAGAAAGCGCTCGGCCTGCACGAAAAGCGGCGCAAGGAAGCCGCCGACGGCTCGTATATCATCGTGTATGTCGGCAACGACGCTTCCGACTTTGAACTCGAGCTCACGTGGCTGCGCGACCATCCGCAGGCCTACGACATCGGCGAGGAAGAATTCCATCTCGCGTTCCGTGTGGACGATTTCGCCGCGGCGCACGCGCTCCACAGCGAAATGGGCTGCATCTGCTTTGAAAACGACGCCATGGGCATCTATTTCATCCAGGACCCGGACGGCTACTGGCTGGAGATCGTACCGACGAGATAAAATTTCCCGGCGAACACAGAGAAAACGTATGATTTATTTAGAAACGGAGAGGCTGTCTCTTCGGAATCTGGAGCTATCCGATGCGGAAAGTATCAGCGGATACCGAAACGACGAGGCATGCCGACGGTATCAGCGGTGGGAAGCCTTCACGCTTCCGGATGTCGAGGTGTATATTGAGAAGTTCCAAAGCGATGTTTTCCTGTCAGACAGGCAGGAACAGCACTTTGGAATCGCCCAAAGAAACAGCTTGGAGCTTGTAGGCGAACTGGCGTACTTTTATAAGCCGGGGGACTGTATCACGCTGGGTATCACCGTTGCCCCTCGTTTCCAGAGAAATGGATATGCCTGTGAAATGCTGCGGGAAGTGATCCGTTCCGTCCGGGAAAAGTATCCGACACTGGATATTGTGGCGCTGATCGACAAAGACAATCGGAAAAGCCAGTGCCTTTTTGAAAAGCTGGGTTTTCGGCAGGAGTGCTACGCGGATTCGATTGCCTCTTTTGTTTATGTGCTCTCTGCATAGGAAAAGTCCGCGGCGAAAATACCGCGGGCTTTTCCTATTTCGGAAACTGTGCTATACTGAAAAAAACGCAGCAGGAGAATATTATGTCAACTAACACACTGTATCTCGGCTACCACGTATCCTCTGCCGGAGGGTATATGGCGATGGGGAAGCGCGCCGCGGCGCTCGGCGCGAACACGTTTGCCTTCTTTACGCGCAATCCGCGCGGCGGCGCGGCGGCCAAGGTGGAGGAAGCGGACGTCGCGGCGTTCCGCGCGTGGGCGGTCGAACAGGGCTTCGGCCCGCTCGTGGCGCACTCGCCCTATACGCTCAACCCGTGCAGCGACAAGCCCTCGGTGCGCGACTTTGCCAAACGCGCCTTTACGGAAGATCTGGAGCGCATGGAGCTCACGCCCGGCTGCTTTTATAATTTCCATCCCGGCAGCCACGTCGGGCAGGGGACGGAGGCCGGGATCGAAATGATCGCGGAGCTTTTAAACGCGGTTCTCTCGCCGGACATGCACACAACGGTGCTTCTGGAGACGATGGCCGGAAAGGGCAGCGAGATCGGCGGAAAGTTTGAGGAGCTGCGCGAGATCATCGACCGCGTGGAGCTTAAAGACAAGCTCGGCGTCTGTCTCGACACGTGCCACATCTGGGACGGCGGCTACGATATCGTCTCCGACCCGGACGCGGTGTTTGCCGAGTTTGACCGCGTGATCGGTCTTGACCGGCTCAAGGCGGTACATCTTAACAACTCCCTCAACGGTCTCGGCAGCCATAAGGACCGCCATGCCAAAATTCTTGAGGGCGTTCTGCCGCCGGAGGCGCTGGTGCGCATCGTCTGCCACAAAGCCCTTGCCGGACGGCCGTTCATTCTCGAAACGCCGAATGACGATGCCGGGTACGCCGCGGAGATCGCGTGGCTGCGGGAACAGTGGGAGGCGCGCCATGAGTAATATCAAAGCGGTCCTCTGGGACGTGGACGGAACGCTTCTGGACTTTCTCGCCGCCGAGCGCGAGGCAATAAAGACTTGCTTTTCTCTCTTCGGTCTCGGCGAGTGTACCGATGAGATGATCGCGCAGTATTCCGCCATCAACGTCCGCTGGTGGCAGGCGCTCGAGCGCGGCGAGTATACGAAGCCGGAGATCCTTGTCGGGCGCTTTGCGGAGTTTTTCACCGCGCGCGGTATCGACACCGCCGTTGCCCCGGCGTTCAACGCGGAATACCAGCTCCGTCTCGGCGATACGATCAAGTTCTGCCCGCACGCGCTCGAAACCGTGCAGGCCCTCCGCGGCATAGCTGCGCAGTGCGCCGTGACGAACGGGACGAAGATCGCGCAGGACAAAAAGCTCGAGCGCTCGGGGCTTGATAAGCTGCTCGACCCGATCTTCATCTCCGAAGTCGTGGGGGCGGAAAAACCGTCGCCGGCGTTCTTTGCCCCGGTGTTCGCGGCATTTCCCGGCATAAAGCCGGAGGAGATGCTGATCGTCGGCGACTCGCTCACGAGTGATATCCGCGGCGGCGTCAACGCCGGAATACAGACTTGCTGGTATAACCCCCGCGGCCACGCCGCGCCGCCGGAGCTCCGCATCGACTACACGGTCTCGGACATCGCCGAGGTGCTGCAAATCGTAGAGAAAAGTGCGCGGTGAATGGTGAACTTTGTCCTATTGACTTTTTCGGGCAAAGTGGATAGAATCATCTGACTTTCAGAAGTCTTATCGGGAGGAAACACAGGTCTATGGAAACCGCAACGCTCGGAAAGGGCAAACTCTTCGGCCCGGCGAGCTTTTATAAAAAGGCGCTGCTCATCGCGCTGCCGGTCATGCTGCAGATGCTCATTCAGAACATGGTGTCGCTCATCGACAACTTCATGGTCTCGGGCCTCGGCGACGTGAAAATGTCCGGCGTCAATATCTCCGGGCAGATCCTCTTTGTTTTCATGGTGCTGCTCAATACGATCTGCACCGCGGGCGGCATCTTCATGTCGCAGTATTACGGCGCGGGCGATAAACGCGGCATGCGTCAGGCGCTGAGCTTCAAGGCGGTGCTCGCGGCGGCGGCGATCGTTCTGTATCTTCTCGTGTGCATGGTGTTCCCGCGGCAGATACTCTCGCTCATGGTTGTCGGCAACTCGCAGGCGGACGCCATATTGGATGAGGCCGTGAAGTACATGTTCCTCATGGGCTTCAACGGTATTCCCATGGCCATTTCCACGATCTGCTCGTCGTCCCTGCGCGAGATCGGTCGGGTGCGTACGCCGCTTTACATCTCCGTTATTGCCACGCTCGTCAACACGTTTTTCAACTGGGTGCTGATCTACGGCAATCTCGGCGCGCCGCGGCTCGAGGTACAGGGCGCGGCCATCGCCACGATCATCGCGCGTCTCACGGAAATGACGATGTTTCTCATTTTCATTGCCGTCAAGCGCCCGCCGTTTTCCGCTACGCCGAAAGAGCTTGTGAGCGTAGATTTCCCGCTCTTCTTCCGCATGCTCAAAAAGGGCTCGATGGTGCTTGGCTCGGAAATGCTCTGGGTCATTTCCGAAACGGTCACGACCGCGCTTTACAATGGCCGCGGCGGCGCGGACGTCGTCTCCGGTATGGCGGCGAGCTTCGCCATCGCCAATCTCTTTTTCGTGGCGTTCAGCGGCATCACAACGGCGACCGGCGTTATCCTCGGCTCCACGCTCGGCAGCGGTGAACTGGACAAAGCCCGGCAGGAAAAGCGCTGGCTTATGACGGCGGGGGTCGTGTTCGGGTTCTTTATGATCTTTGTCGGACTGCTCACCGTTCCGCTCATCCCGGTGGTGTTCGGCCATTTGAGCGCAAGCGCCCAGAGCATCACGCGGCGGATGATCGTGCTCATGTCGCTCTTTATGCCGCCGTGGGTGTATATCAATGTCCAGCTTGCCGTGTCCCGCGCCGGAGGCGATACCGCCATGGGCCTATGGGTGGACGCCACAACGACGCTTCTTATGATCATCCCCGGCATCTTCCTTGTAGCGCGTTATACGACGATCGGCCCGGTGGCCATGTACGGCATGGTCAAGGCCGTAGACTTCGTGAAAATCACCATCGCGCACTTCATGCTCAAGCGCGAGCGCTGGGTGCGCAATCTCACGGACATTGTCCAGCCGGTAAAAACAACGGAATGATCCGAAAATCAATAAAGGCTCCCTTCACGTTTTTTCAAACGTGAAGGGAGCCTTTTTCCGTATTTACAGTGATTCCACGAACGCGGCGATGCGCGTGTCGATCTGTCCGGCGTCGAGCTGGGAGTAATCGGTCTCCAGCGCCATATACGGCACGCCCAAACTGCGGCAGAGCTCGCGGAGAGAACGGCCTTCGATGAGATAGGTGTGGCAGCTCGAAAGGGCGATATCGAGCACGGCGTCGGCGTGAAATTCCTCGATGAGCGCGGGGATCATATCGAACCGGCGGCGGTTCGGCGTCATCACGGCGCAGCCGATGGTGAGATAGGCGTCGGCAATGGCGGTGAGAATGTCCTCCGCCTCGGCGTCTACGCAGCAGCGCGCCGGCTTGATGCCCGCGCAGTTTTCAAAGCAGACGACCTGCGCGCCCGCGCGCTCCGCCGCGCCGAGCACCTTCTGGTATACGCCGCCGATCGGGCAGCCGGTGACGAGAAGCCGCGGCCCCCCTGCCGGGGCGGAGGGCTTTGTTTCCCGCAGACGCGCGGAAAGCTCCTCCACATGCGAAACAGCGTGGGGAAGGTCGAAATCAAACCCCAGCCCGTCGAGAACCTTGTAAAGCTCCGTGCCGGAAACGGGCGCGGGGTCGGCGCGCAGCACCTCCATGAGATGCGAGCGGGCCTCGCGCAGCGCGTTTCTCTGCCGCGCCGCGGCGCGCAGCGCATCGTCCGTGATCTCCGCGCCGAAGCGCTCTTCAAGATATTCCTTCAGCCGCCGCACCTCGGCGCGCCACATATCGCGAGCATACGGAAGATCGACGCCCTGCGGCAGATGCAGCAGAAAGAGCTCCTTGCCGCGCGCCATCAGCTCATACATCTTTTTCTTCCCGTCGCACGTCGTCTCGCCGACAATGAGATCGGAAAAGTAGGTATACGGGCACTTGTCGCTCACATAGAAGCCGTAGCTCGATTTGATGAGCGGGCAGAGATTGCGCGGCAGATCGACCTCCGCGGCGGGGATCGTCTCGGCACTCATGCCGCAGAGACTCACGGCGAGCATCCCGGCGGCGTCCAGAATCTCCAGCGGCGTAAACGTGCAGAACGTACCGGCCACGCGCCGCCCGCCTTCTTTGGCGGTCTTTACCTTGAGAAAGCCCGCTTTGCGCGCGTCGGAATAGGCTTCAAATGTTTCGGGAAGAGAGAGCTCCATGCATATATGACCTCGTTTCTTTGTTATCGGGAAAGTCTGCGCGCGGCGAGCGCCGCGCCGATGGCCCCGGCAAAGCGCCCCTGCGGATGCGTGAGGACCGGCGCGCCGAGCTTTTCGGCAATGGCGTCGGGCAGGTATTCCGTCTGGCAGAGCCCGCCGGTGAGACATACCGCGCCATAGCTCCCGCCGAGCTTTTTTGCCTGTGTGACGACCTTTCCGGCAATGGAATCCACGACTGCGTAAGCGATATCCTCGCGCGGCGCGCCCTGACCGATGAGACTTACGACCTCGCTTTCGGCGAACACCGTGCAGATCGAGCTGATGGACGCGCCGCCGCCGCGCGCAGCAAGCGCGCACAGCTCCTCGGGGCGCATGCCGAGCCGGTTTGCCATGATCTCGAGAAAACGCCCCGTTCCGGCGGAGCACTTGTCGTTCATAAGAAAGTCCTGCACCGCGCCGCCGGATACGCCGATGACCTTCGTATCCTGCCCGCCGATGTCGATCACGAGAAGATCGTCCCGCCAGTGCAGAAAGCACGCGCCGCGCGCGTGGCAGGTGATCTCCGTGACGCTCTTTCCGGCGTACGGCACGGCGACGCGCCCGTACCCCGTCGCAACACAGGGGTACGTTTCCGGCGAAAAGTGCGCCGCTTCGAGCTCAGCGCGGATGCTCTCCGCCGTGTCCACGCTGCTCCAGCCTGTCGGCCGCGCCGAGAGCAGGGCGAAAGACCCGTCGGCGGCGAGTACCGCCGTCTTTGCGCAGGTGGAGCCGATATCGATGCCGATGGCGTAGTCCATGACGTGATTCTCCCCTTGTTTTTCTCGCGCCTACTATAACACGCCTTTCGCTCTTTTGCCACGGTAATTGAAAAATCCGAACAAATCGATTAAATTAACGAAAAATACGATAAAAAATCCGCTATCCGATTGTATCATTGGCGAAAACGATAAAAAAGAAAAAACGATTCCAAACTCCAATTTGACTGATGAACCGCCCTGACTATAATGAAAAAGTCTGAAATCAAAGAAAGAGAATGTGGTCCCATGCTCGATGAAGCAAAAACAAAAAAGGAACAGAGCACCGATCTTGCACTGCTCTCGGGTCTGACCCGCCGCCAGCTCAGGGAGCTGGAGGAAAAGGAAAAGACACCCGCCCAGAAAACGGCGGAGGCGGTCATTATGGTGCTGCCGCTGCTCTGCGGCGGTATCGCGCTGCTCGAATATCTCCTCGTGCCGAACAACAGCCGCAACCGGAACCCGTGGAGCTATGTCTGGGTGCTTGGCGCGGCGCTGGCGGTGTATATCGTCTGCCTGCTCGCAGCGGTGATCGGAAAACAGCACGGGAAGAAAGACCTTTATGAGTCGCTGCACTATAGAGCGCCGCGCTATTCGGTGCTGCTGCTGTTCCTGACGCTGTACGATTATCTCACGCTGAAGACCGGCGTGCTGACGCAGCCGTTTGTGCCGTGCATGAACTATATCATCAATGCGTTTCTTGCCGATTACAAAATGCTGGCTGACTGTACGCTCAACACGCTCAAGCTGCTGTTTCTCGGCTACTTCATCGGTGTATCCCTCGGCCTTGTGACGGGTATTGCATGCGGCTATTCCAAGCGCATCCGCTACTGGATCGACCCAATCATCAAGTTTTTGGGGCCGATCCCCACATCCACGTGGATTCCGATCATCATGGTCATTGCTACCTCACTTTTCGGCGGTGCGGTGTTCATCATTGCACTCAGTTCCTGGTTCGCTGTGACGGTAGCCTCGCTCACCGGCATCGCCAACGTAGGCAGGGAGTATTTTGAAGCGGCGCGCACTCTCGGCGCGAACGACCGTCAGCTCGTGTTCCGCGTGGCGATCCCGCACGCCATGCCGTCCATTCTGCAGGGCTGCACGCAGGCGATGAGTTCTTCGTGTATCGTGATCATGATTGCGGAAATGCTCGGCGTAAAGTCCGGCCTCGGCTGGTATATGACATGGCAGACCGGCTGGGCGAGCTACGATAAATCCTTCGCGGCGCTCTTTGTGATCTGCTTCATCTTCACGCTGGTCACCAAGGGGCTCGAACGGATCAAACGCTATCTGCTCAGATGGCAGAACGGAGCGGAAAAGTAATGCGAAACGAAAAGAAAGAGGTCTGCCTGACGCTGGAAAACGTCAGCAAGGTTTTTGCCAAGGTCGAAAGCGACGAGGTGACGCACGCGCTGCAGGATGTGAGCGTTACGATGAAAAGCGGGGAGTTCGTCTCCCTTGTCGGCCCTTCCGGCTGCGGAAAGTCCACGATCCTCCGCCTTGTGGCGGGCCTCATCCTGCCGACACTCGGCCGTGTCACGGTAGACGGCGCGGAGGTGGAGACACCTTCGCCGGAACGCGGCGTCGTGTTTCAGAATCCTACGCTTTTCCCGTGGCTCACGGTGGAAAAGAACATTGCGTTCAGTCTGGATGTGCGCGGCATGAAAGACGGGAAAGCCGAGCGAGTGGATCAAATGATCCGCATGATCGGTCTGGAACGGTTTCGGAACGACTATCCCGCACAGCTCTCCGGCGGTATGGCACAGCGCGTGGCGCTCGTGCGCACGCTCATCAACGAGCCGGAGATATTGCTGCTCGATGAGCCTCTCGGCGCGCTGGACGAATTCACGCGCATGAATATGCAGGACGAGATATTGAACATCTGGGCGCAGAGAAAGCAGCTCGCACTCATGGTGACGCACAGCATTGACGAGGCCGTGTATATGGGCACGCGTGTGCTCGTGATGGAGTCCAACCCCGGCCGCATCGTTGCCGATATCCGAATCGACGAGGACTTCCCGCGCGACCGTTCGTCTGCGAGCTTCGTCGAGTACCGCAACGAAATTCTCAACCGTCTGCACTTCGGCGGAAAAAAAGACTGAATAAGAATTTATATGGCAATGCCCTGTAAATAAAAAATTGAAGGAGAAAAGTACATGAAAAAGACCCTTGCCCTTGTGCTCGCGCTCGTCATGGTGTTCGCGCTCTGCGCGTGCGGCGCACAGACCCCCGAAACTGGCGACAACGCCGGAACCGGAAACACCGGTTCCTCTACCCTGATCGCCGACGAGAACAACGACGGCCAGATCGAGATCGGCACCGTGGAAGATGTGGAAGTCAACGAAGCCAGCGAACACATGGACGCTGCCGAGGCTTCCGCTTCCGGCAACTGGGAAGCGCTGTTCGTCCCTGTGCAGATCGAGGGCCGCGCGATCGAAATGACCGATTTCGATCTCACCCCGACCGCGGAAGAACTTGAAGCCATGAAGAATGAGCCGGCTTATGGCCGTCCCATCGTGTACCTCATGTCCGACGGCTGCACCTCCGGCCCGACCATGGCTGATCATCTCGGTTATTATGCCGAGGCCGGTCTGACGGCCGAGGGCCTGAAGGGCACCACGGACGTGGAAGGCCTCGGCACCGGTAAGGTGGATGTTGCCTCCGGCATGATGGCGAAGATGCTCGTTCCCATCACCAACGGCGTGGACATCACGTTCGTCGGCGGCTCTCATATCGGCTGCAAGTCTCTGTACGTTCTCGCGGACAGCGAATACAACACTACCGCTGACCTGAAGGGCCAGAAGATCTCCACTCCGAACGGCATCGGCATGTCCGACTATAACATCACCGCTCTGCTGCTTGACGCTGACGGCATCAACTATGCCACCGACGTGGAACTCGTGAAGGTCACCGCTGACGCCTGCGTCGCCGCTATGGAAAACGGCGAGATCGCCGCGGCGCTGCTGAGTGATACCTTTGCCTATGCCATGGTGAAGGATGGCAAGCTCAAGTGCATCCGCTCCCAGCAGGATACCGACTTTGCGGACCGCACCTGCTGCGTCCTGGCTATGAACGGCCAGTTTGTGCGTGAGAATCCCACCATTGCCAAGAAGGTGGCGCAGGCCGTGCAGAAGGCGCACAGCTGGATGCGCGATAACTCCGCGGAAGCCACGCAGGTGCTCATGGACATGGGCTGGAACGGCGGCAACTACGAGATGAACATCATGATCAACAATGCGCTGCAGTTCGGCCTTTCCGACGAATTCACCGGCGCGACGCTCAAGGACTTTATCGAGCGCTACGTCCGCCTCGGCCTCATCACCTCCATGGACGATACGGACGAGATCCTGAACCTCGCCTGGACGCCTATCCTCTAAACCTTAAACGATACCCTATAGAACAACCTCCCCGATTGCAGCTGCATTCGGGGAGGTTGTTCGTCTCGGACAGGAATGTCAAAAGAGAAGTTTCATTCGCCTTTTTTCGTCCGGGGTTTTCGTTGGTTTTTCGGTCTGCTGCTTTTTTTGCAGACAACTGACCGCCCATTCAAAAAACCATGGGGAGGATTCATACAGATACGTGGAATTCACCCCGGCGTCGGTCAATTCCTCCGTGGCTGATGGCCGGTATCCGAAGGGGGAAAGCTCATCGACAAGATCGTCCAGACCGCCGCGTGCAGCTGTTTGGTAAAATCTTTTGGTGTCCTTGTTTACGGTCGTCAGACAGCAGAGATATTCTTCGGTTTTTCCAGCCCGCGGCACGCGATGGCCGCGCCCACGGCGCAGACTGCCGCCGCGATCCATGCCGTTGCCGGAGCAGAAAGAACATCGAGCAGACGCCCGGAGATGAGGCTTGCGAGCACACCGCCTATGGTCGTCATGCTGAAGGCAAGGCTCTGTCCCTTGGCGGCGTCATCGTAGGGGACGATGAGCGTGACGTAGGCCACGATCGCGGGCGCGTACAGCGCATAGGACAGCACCTGAAGAGACTCCGCGGCAAAGAGCAGCGGGATGTTCGGCGCCGCGGCGATCGCGGCGGTCTTGAGCGCGAAGAAGATAAACGAAAACCGCAGCACGGCGGCGCAGCTCCTCCGACGGAAAATGCGCGAGAAGAACAGCATCGACGGCACCTCGAGCGCGGTGAGGAACGCGGTGAGATAGCCGAGCGTCTCGATACCGCCGCCGGCGTGCTCCACAAAGTTGATGAGAAACGTGGACGTGGTGTTGTGCGAGAAAAAGAGGAGCGCCATTCCGGCGAGCAGCAGACAGAAGCGGGGATTCTCCCGCAGAAACACGCCGAGCGAGCGGCCCTGCGGCGCCGGTGCGGCATGGCCGGAGAGCAGCTTCCTGCGCAGCCGGAGGACGGAGCGCGAGAGCAGCGCGTTGGAAACGCCCTGCAGCGCGGTGACGGCAAGCCCGGCAATGGGGATGACGCGCACGCCAAAGCGCGTGACCCAAACGCCGAGCAGCATGGAAAGCACCATATACGCCGCCGACCCCATGCTGCGGGCAATGCCGTAATTGACGGGGGATTCGTAATGCTCAAAATCGGCGCAGAGCTTCAGATTGAGCGTGTTCACCGCGAGAGTGAACGCCAGCAGCAGCGGGTAGCACAGCGTCGTAACGATGCCGCGCGCCGGGAAAAACAGCAGAAGGAGGAAGAAAGCCGCCTGAAGCGTCAGCACCGGCCAGAGCACATCCGCCGCGTTGAAGCGCGGGGAGGTGTCCACAAAGGAGGAGAGCCCTGTGCCGAGCAGAAAGCCGAGGACGCTGCCCAGCGCGAGCATGCTGCCGAGCTTTGTGTTGCTGTAGCCGAGAGCGCCGAGATAAACGGCGGCAAAGCTGCTGGAAAGGCAGAAGACCATCCAGAATCCCACTTGATTGAGCGAGTAATACACCGTGATCCGCTTCGTGCTCACGCCGCGCCTCCTTTCGCCGTTGACGGTGATTCTATTATTCACAAAGGACACGCCGGTGTCAAGTATGCGTACCTGCACCGGCGTGTTATAATGATTCGGATTTTTATTTCGCGGCGGCGTAGATCTTTTCGATATCCGCGGCGTACAGCCGGACAAGACCGCCGATCCTGAGCGTGTCGTTCTGCGTGCATTTCACGGCCATTTCGTGCATCTGTGCCCCGGTAATATCGCCGAGACCGAGCTCGCGCAGGTTCGACGGCATGCCGACCGAGCGGCAGAAGCTCTCGAACGCGGCGACGCCCGCGAGAGCGGTCTCCTCGGGGTTCGCGTAATTCATCTCGCAGTCCATGACCTCCACGGCAAAGCGCGTGAAGCGGGGAAGATTGGCGTGCATCACATACCGCGCCCAGCTGCCCCATACGGCGGCGAGACCGGCGCCGTGCGCCACATCGAACATACCGCCGAGCTCGTGCTCGATCTTGTGCGTCGCCCAGTCCTGCACCTTGCCGACGCCCATAAGATTGTTGTGGGAAAGGCTGCCCGCCCACATGAGCTCGGCGCGCGCGTCGTAGTCGTTTGGGTCGGCGAGCGCCTTTTTGGTGTTCGCCATTACGGTTTTGAGCAGTCCCTCGCTCATACGGTCGAGAAGCTCGGTGTGCTCGGTGTTGGAGAAATAGCGCTCCATCGTGTGCATCATAATGTCCACGCCGCCGCTGGCGGTCTGATACGGGGGCAGCGTGCAGGTGAGCGCGGGGTTCATAATGGCAAAGCGCGGGCGGGAGCATTCGTAGTTGACACCCTTTTTGAGCCAGCCGTCCTCGTTGGTGATGACGCAGGAGTTGCTCGTCTCGCTGCCCGCGGCGGAGATCGTCAGCACCGCGCCGACGGGGGCGCACGCCTTCGCCGTAGCCTTGCCCATGAAGAGATCCCAGATATCAAATTCGGGATTGGCGAGCGCGTAGCCGATGGCCTTCGCCGTGTCGATCACGCTGCCGCCGCCGACGGCGAGCAGAAAGTCCGTGCCGGTCTCCTTCGCAAGAGCGATGCCCTCGCGCACGCGGCTGAGCCGGGGATTCGGCTGCACGCCGCCGAGCAGATCGTAAGGGATACCCGCGGCCTTGAGCGAATCGGTGCAGCGGCCGAGCAGCCCCGAGCGCACGGCGCTGCCGCCGCCGTAAACGACGAGCGCGTGCGTGCCGCCGCATTCGCGGACAAGCTCACCGCAGCGGCTTTCGGTGTCGCGCCCGAAAACGACCTTCGTGGGAACGCAGTATTCAAAGTTCTGCATGATGAGTTCTTCCTTCCAGTGTATCTATGTAGGATTTTACGTCAAATGGGTCGAGCGGCGTATCGCGCCGCAGATAGAGCGGATGATGGGGATGGCCCTTTACGGAGCGCTTGCCCGCCGTGAACCACTCCGCGCCAAGCTCCTCGCCGACGGCGATCATGTCCGAAACGCAGCGCGGGAGATACGGGCGCATTTCAATGATGTTGCCCCAGGCTGCCCATACCGCCGGGCGGCGGGGGAGAGAGGCTTCGAGAACGTACCGGAACGCCGCCATATTCTCCGCGTGCAGATGCTCATTGAGCGCGGCGTCCATGTCGTTCGGGCGCGTGGCGCGCTGGGCGTAGACATTGAACATGATAAAGCTGTCATACCCGTTTGAGAGCGCGATGCGCTGCACGCTCTGGAGCGTCGGGTCGAGGGCGTCCGGCGCGGCGGTCGAGGGATTCACGCCGATGCAGATGAGCGGCTTTTCCCCGCGCGTGCCGAGAATGTATCGGTACTCGGTATAAAAATCCGGAACGTACAGCCAGCGCGCGGCGTCATAATCGCCGCGCTGTCCGCTCTTTTCCAGCGCCTCGCGGAACGGCAGCAGCTCGAGCGTATCGGTGTCGGCGGTCGGAATGTGCATGGAGAGGTCTCCTTATCTTTCGTTACTGCCGCAGCAGCGCGCGGCGCGCCTCGTGGTCAGGCATGACGGAGGCGATGAAGCGGTAAAAGGCCGCCGAGTGGTCGTGGTGGCGGATGTGCGCGAGCTCGTGCACGACGACATAGTCGATCGCCTCCTCGGGGTACTGCATCAGCCGCCACGAAAAGCTGATCGCGTTTTTGCCGCTGCAGCTGCCGAAGCGGGTGCGCGCGCCGGTGATCGTCACGCGCGTCGGGGCCACGCCCATGAGCGCGGCATAGCGCTCGATCTTCGGCGGAAGGATCGTTTTGGCCTTTTCGATGAGCGCGCGGCGCTGCGCTTCGTCCGGCTCGGGGTGCGCGGCCTGCCGCGCCGCGAACCGCTCATGCTCGCGCGCGAGCCACGCGCTCTCCTTTTCCACGATCCGGCGGATCTCTTCCTCCGACGTGCAATACGGCGCGCGAACGACGAGCCGCCCGTCTTTATCGAGCCGCAGCCCGACGGTCCTTCGGTTTGCGCGGATGACGGTATAGCTTTCCATCAGTACCAAGCCCACCCGAAGAGGAGAATTTTGATGAGCCATTGCCCGATAGTATAGTCGACCGTTACGGGGATCTCCTTCGTGACGAACCCGTCGCCGGAAACGCAGGTGAGAACGGTCTCGCCGCGCGCGCAGGCGCGCACCTCGCCGGTCGAGAGATCGACCGAGACAATGTTGATGTTCGTGTACCAGCGGACGGTCTTGTCGGAAGCGTCCTCCGGCGTGATCACGGCTTCGAGCGTCACGGTATCCTTATAGTGCAGCGTGAGCGCGTCCGGCAGTCCCTCTATGCCGCTCGCGGCGATGAGCATGGGAATGCTCTCCTCGCCGAGCAGCACACCGCAGTCAGCGCAGAAGCGCTGGCGCAGCCCCTCGCGGTCATACGTCGGCGCGGTGACGGTCATCCAGTCGCCGGAAACGTGCTTCGGCACGGCGCGTTTTTCCATTTCCGCGCCGCAGAGCGCGCAGCGGAGCGTTTCCTCGCCGTCTTCGGTCTCGGTGGGCGCTTTCGTTTCCGTCCACTCGCCGGGGGTGTGCTGCGGCGGCGTGAATGTGTCGCGGTAGGAATAGCCGCACACGGCGCAGGTGTGCTCGGTATAGCCGAAGGTATCGCAGTTCCCGGTGACCACCGTGTCGGTGTAGGACGGTTCAGCGCATTTTTCCGGCTTTACGGCGGCGGAGTAATCGAAGATCTCATTCCGCTGAAAATCGGCGGTGCATTCGGTGATGTTCGTCCAGGTGAGAAACTCTCCGGCAAACGCTTCGCAGTAGGCGCGCCGGTCGGCGTTGTCCTCGAAAAACGTGATCTTGCCGGTCACGGAGCAGCCGGAGATCGTGCCGATGTCCACGGTCTTGTCGTACTGATAGAACATACCGACAAGTCCGCCGTTGTGCGCATAGCCGCGGCAGGCGGCGTAGCCGTCGATCGCGGCGGTGCAGCCGGTGAGCGCCGCGTTGCCGCAGGAGAGAATGCCGCCGAGAAACTCCTCGCAGCGGAGCGACGCAATGCTCTCATCGGAGAAAACGAGTGTGGAATCCGCGGAGCAGTTCGTATACGTTCCGCCGCCGAAGCCGACGAGCCCACCGATACCGGCGATGCAGCGGTCGTGCTCATCGATCGGTTCGCGCTGGCATGTCTCCGTGAGATCGATGCGGGCATCAAAAACGGAGATGTTTTCGAGCACCGTTTCAGGCGAAGCAAAGCCCGCGAGCGTTCCGGCGAACACATTCTCCGGCGTCTCCACGGCGATGTTCACGCCGCGCAGCGAAAGATCACGGACCGAAGCGCCGCTGAGCACGGAGAAAAAGCCCGTGAGCGCGGTGTCGTAGGTTTTGTCGTTCCCGTCTACCGTCTCGGCGCGGTCTGCGCCGAGCGAGGAGATCGTGAGATTGTAAATGGTATGTCCGCCGCCGTCGAGGGTGCCGGAAAAGGCGATCGGCTGCCAGTCCACGCCGGTCATGTCGATGTCGGCGGTGAGAACAAAGTCGCCGTCGGGTGTCTCGCGCAGGAGCGAAAGCTCCTCCGCGGAGGATATTTCGCAGGGCGCGTCCGCCGCCGCAGCGGGGCAGAGCGCGAGCAGAAGCACGGCGCAAAGCGCGCCGGAAAGAAAGCGTTTAATGTTCATACGATGCCTCCTGTAATGCTGTCTAAGTATAGCACGCGCGTCAAATGTTTTGCAACTGCCGCCGCTATGCGATATAATGAAAAACCAGTAGGGACGGGGCTTCGCTCCGCCCGCGGACGATCGCATCTTTCTTATGGAGTTATGCAGACATGAAATACTATTTCGCCCCCATGGAGGGGATCACGACGCACGTTTTCCGCGCGGTCCATTCGCGCCGTTTTCCCGGCGCGGACCGGTACTATACGCCGTTTTTCTCCCCGACGTCCGACCATCTCTTTACGCCGCGGGAGCAGCGCGAGCTGACGCCGGAGACGCCCTGCGCCGCGCCGGTCGTGCCGCAGATTCTCTCCAAGTGCGCCGCGGACATCGTCTGGGCCGCCGAGGGACTGCAAGACATGGGATATACGGTCTTTAACCTCAATCTCGGCTGCCCGTCGGCGACCGTGACGGCAAAGGGCAAGGGCGCGGGGCTTCTGCAAAAGCCGGACGCGCTCGACACGCTGCTCGCGGACGTGTTTGCCGCCTCGCCCATTGCCGTGTCGCTCAAAAGCCGCATCGGGTATCTTGCGCCGGAGGAATTTCCGCGCCTTCTGTCGATCTACCGGCAATATGACGCGCAGGAGCTCATCCTCCATCCGCGCACGCGAAAGGAAATGTATTCCGGCGCGGTACATATGGACGCCTTCGCGCTCGCCGCGGCGGGAAGCCCGTTCCCGGTCGTATACAACGGCGATCTCTTCACCGCGGAGGACATCCGCGCGTTTGAAGCCGCCCACCCGGAAACGGAGGCGGTCATGCTCGGCCGCGGCGCGGCGGCCGACCCCGCGCTGTTCCGCCGGCTGCGCGGCTGCGCGGCGGCCTCCCGCGAGGAGCTGCGGCAGTTCCACGAGGAGCTGTACGAGGCGTACCGCGCCGAGCTCGGCGGCGTGAACGCTATGCGGAAAATGAAGGAGCTCTGGCACTATCTCTCTTCGCTCTTCATCGGCGCCGACGAGCTCGCCAAAAAGATCGCCCGCACGAAGGACGTCTGTAAATTCAATGACTACGTATCCGAAGCGCTCTCCAACCTGCCGCTCCGGAGCGGGGAATAGAAATCCAAAAGCTGCCGCGACCGAAAGCCACGGCAGCTTTTTTCAGAAAATATGAAACCTTTTGCTCCGCTTTTGCGACTTTAGGAGTGTAAGGAGGTGGGAAGCATGAACGACGCGGGCATCATCAATCTCTATTGGCAGCGCTCCGAGCGCGCCATCCCGGAAACGGAGAATGCCTACGGGCCGTATTGCCACACGGTGGCATATAATCTCCTGCGGAATGCCGAGGACGCGGAGGAGAGCGTGAACGATACGTGGCTCGCGGCCTGGAACGCCATGCCGCCGGAGCGCCCGAACAGCCTGAAGGTGTTTCTCGGCCGGATCACGCGCAATATTTCCGTAACACGCCTGCGCCGCAGCGGAAGCCAAAAGCGCGGCGGCGGGGAAGCGAGCCTTGCGATCGACGAACTCTCCGAGTGCCTGCCGGGAGGGAGCGACCCGGCGCGGACGGCGGAAAACCGCGAGCTTCTCCGGAGCATCGATGCGTTCCTCTCATTGCTTCCCGAACGGGAGCGGGTCATTTTCCTCGGACGGTACTTCTACGCGCTGACCACGGAGGAGATCGCCGCGCGGCTCGGCATGAAGACCGCCGCGGTGAAAACCTCGCTGTACCGGACGCGGAAACGCCTGGCGCAAAAGCTGGAAGAGGAGGGATATTGAATGAACGGCGGAGATATTCTGTTCGACGCGCTGAACGGCGTATCCGACTGCTTCGTGCTGGAAGCGGGGGATTTGCTCCGAATCGGCGAGGAAATGCCGCACGGACGCGGAAAGGCAAAGCTCTGGAAAACGGCGCTGCTTGCCGCGGCGCTCGCGCTGCTGCTCGCTGCCGCGGCCTATGCTGCCGGGCTGCTGCACTGGAAGGATCAGACATATTCCATTGAGGGAACGAACCGCGTTATCGTTGTGCCGAACGGACTGCGCGGCACAAAAACATACGAAGGCACCGCCGCATGGTGGACGTGGGCCGCGGCGCAGCGGAAAATCTGGACGGAACCCGACTGGAGTTTCACGCACGGGGACGACGCTCTGCGCAAAACCTGCGAGACGTACCGGGCGACGACGCCGGAGGCCGCGGCAAAGCTGCGGGAGATCGCGGAGACCTACGGTCTTGAGCTTTATTCCGAGAGCTTCCCTCTGACCGGACGAGACGAGCTGTATGACCGCAGCGGCATGCAGCCGTATGTAAAAGACGGTACCGACGAGCTGCAAAGCGGGTATATTTTTCCGGACGGCTCCTTTTATGCGGAGGGCTGTCTGGCGTTCGGAGAGACGCGGCTTCCCGTGACGCTCCAACGCGTCTCGACCGGGGCGCTCTATCCCTTCGGCTTCCCTGCGCCCGCGGCGGAGTATACCGAGCGGGAATACCGAAGCGCACTCGGGCAGAGCGTGAATCTTGTCCTGTGGGAGAATGGGAGGCTGGAGATCTGGTATCTCTCCGAAGACGGCGAAATGTTCGCGGCGCTTCGCATGTACGAGTTTGACCGGCCGACGGCGCGGAAAATGCGCGCGCTCGGCGCGGAGAATGCCGGGGAGCTTGCGGAATTTCTTGCCGATCACATCGATTTCTCCGCGGTCTGCGAAAATAACGGCGCAGCGCGCTCTCTTGTGGAAAGAGCGCGTGTATCCTACGACCCGGACGCGGCGGCGCGGCTGGAAGCGTTTTATAAGAGCTGCGCTTTCCGCGCGGCACGGGAGTTTCAGGGCTTCTTTACGGAGAATTTTTACGGCGCGTGCTTCACCGGCGTGTACGGGCAGAGCGGCTACGAGGACATCAGCGCAAAGCTCTCGGAGCTTGCGGAGCGGTACGGCCTTCAGTATGCCAGTGCTAAAGCGAAGGAAGAGAACAAGGTCATCTACGATAACGGCGCGTTCTACGAGGAACGACCCCAGCCGGAGGCAGTGGGCAGCGGAAAATGGCTCGTACATTACATACCAAAGACCGCCCTATACACCCGCATGACGCACTACACGGATTTTGCCGAGTATCGGAGAGTGTGGAGCTGCGAAACGGCATCGGGGCAGAGCATTGTGTGCGCGACGGACGGGCCGGAGAAGGTCAGCGGAAGCTACCTCTTTTATGAAACGGACAGCGCCTATGTTCTTGTCAACGTCGGCGTGAGCGACGCCCCGTTTATGGAGAAAGCTGCCGAGACGATCGACTGGACGGCGTTTGATAAGGAAGGAGACGGGAAATGAAACGGATCATCGTTTTTCTGCTGCTGGCGGCGCTGCTGCTCGGCGGCTGCGGCACGCGGACGCCGGAGACAGAAGCGCGCGAAGCGCAGAGCACAAGTACCGCCGCGCCGGGCACGGAGACGCGCGACTGGTCGGAGCCGAACGCGGTGGATGACGGCTACTCTTTCCAGCACGATCCGGAGGCATACTATGAGGAGACCGGCGACGATTCCGGCCTCTCCGGTCTGATAGAGAAGACCCTTCTCCCGGAATACGTAGACCGCTGGGTGGACGGCGGAGAGGTTTTGTGGACGGAGTTTCATGGCCTGAGCAGCGGCGGAAACCAGAGCGGCACTTATTACGGCTGGATCGCCTTTACCGGTATGCCGAAAACCGAACTCGGCTGGCGCACGGCGGACTTCAACGGGACTAAATGCTACTGCCGCAGTATCTTTATCCGTGAACTGCCCAACGGGGACAATACCTACACCATTGTTGCGGCCAAAAGCTGGCCCGTGGACGTTGTCCTTGTCAACGATACCGTCGCCGCCATTGGGATCGAAGACCTGTTTTCCGGCCGCGCCCTTCCGACGCTCGCGAGCGCGGAGCTGTATGTTCCGCAGCTCGGACAGAGCTTCGTCATGACGGAAGAGACAGCGCTCCGTTCGCTTGAAAAGGCGCTTTCCAAAGAAGCGGACACCGTGCGCATCACCCCCACGGGGGCGGACTTCGCCGGGCAGGAAACTCTCTGCCCACTCTACCTGCGCTTTGCCGACGGGAGACGCGCGCTTCTCTTTACCGCCGGAGACGGCGCGGACGGCTGCGCCGACGGGTCGCTTCTGCCATGCGCGGTGTTCGGTGCGGAAAGCGTATTTGAGCGCTTCGGCGTGCCGCTCGAAGCGGCAGGTTATACTCATAACGCTGACGGGACTACCACTGTGACCAATTCAATAGGCGGCGGCATTTCCGACGGCCTGACGAGCACGGCACGCTACGATGCACAGGGACGGCTGGTGTATTGGGAACGGGTTTGGACATGGGCCAATCTGGGAACCACCAGCTTCAATACCGAGACGGTCTCCTACCGCGAGGACGGAAAAGTTGCTTCTACCTTGGGGTGTTCCGACCTCAGCGGGAGCAGCGAAGAGTACACAACGCTCACAACGTACATCTATAATGAACGCGGCAATCTCACGCGCATCAACGTGGAATATGATCCGACGGATGTTTTCGGCTCCGGATACTACCACGAACTGCGCTACGATGAGCAGAACCGGCTCGTCGCCTATGTTTTCCACTATGCCGACGGCAGGGAAGGCCTCCCGAGCGGCAACACCTATTTCTGGTACACAGAGGACGGGCAGCGCTGCTACTACCATGTGGACACGAACGGTAACCTTGTCGGCGGGCCGGACGGCACCTCGGGCGACAACCCTCTCCGCAAGTAAAGCGGAAAACCCCATAAACAGAAAGACAGAGCCTGCGTGCCTCGCTTGGGAGCCGCAGGCTCTGTCTCTATCTTTATTATTTATTCCGCTTCTTCGTCCAGCACTTCGCGCACGGGCTGCCACGCATCGATAAGCGCATCGAGTGAGCGCGCGGCGTTTGCGGGGCTCGTGGAGGGAAGGACGGCGTCCTCCCGCCCGGTGAGCGGGTAGATATACTTCCGGTACAGCCGGTGGGCCGTTCCGCCGTTCGTGAAGATCTGCCGGATGGAGGCCGTCTCCAGAATGGGCGTAAGGTCGTTCGGCACGGCATTCCGGATGGAGGCGTCGGACGAACCCGCAATATCGCACGAGGCGATCACATCCCAGAGCGCAATGTGATTCGCCAAAAGAAACGCGCGCTTTTCCTCCACCGTCTGCGGCACGTCCGCGCCGAGCAGCGCCGCCATTACCCGCCAGAAGCGGTTTTGCGGATGCCCGTAAAAGAACATCTGCTCGCGGGACTTTACCGAGGGAAACGAGCCGAGGATCAGAATGCGCGAATCCGGCGCATAGATCGCCGGGAAGGGATGGCGCAGCGATTCCATTTCCATTTTAATCACCTCCGGCGCGGCAATTATCCATAAGAGTATATAACCGCACCGGCGCCTTTGCAAGAGAAATGCTTTAGCCGTGCCCCTCGGCGGCGATCATGCGCATGGCGCTGCTCGGCGCTTCCGGCTGCGGCAAGAGCGTAACGCTCAAATGCATTGCCGGAAAACACGGCCCCCGGCGAGAGAACGACCGCAGCGTTCAACATCCTCGCGGACAAATGCCTGTGCTACAAGTGAAAGTGAAATAGCAAGAGGGACGGTTTTCGCTGATATATTCGCGAATCAAGCGTTTACACCTTCAGTATAAAATGGCTTTTATGAAAGTCCAGAAGTCCTTCGCTGCGCATTTTGCCAAGTTCCAGCGAGAGACCGCTGCGCTCCACCGCAAGGTAATCCGCGAGCTGCTGGCGGGAAAAGGGAATGTCAAATTCATACGTCCCGAGCCGCTGCGCCTCGGCGGAGAAATAGGACATCAGCTTGGCGCGCGTCGTGCGCTGCCCCATATGCGTGAGCTTTTCGCCGAAGCGCAGGTTTTTCTCGGCAAGCTCGCCAAGAAGATTCCGGATGATGCGGCTGTGGTGCTCACAGGCGGACGGACACACATTCAAAACGCGCTTCACGTTCAGGAACATTGCCGTGACGGGCGTTTCGGCGAGCACGCTTACATTCAGCAGCGAGCCGGGCGCACAGGCATACGCGGCGGCAAACGTCTGTCCCGGCCCCGCTTTGGAGAGAATGTTGCGGTTGCCCCAAATATCCTCCTGCACGACAAGAACACTGCCCGAGAGCACAAGACCGATCGACTCGGCCGTATCACCGGTGCGGAGCAGAAAGGTGTCCTTCGGAAAGCGTTCTTCTCTCGTTTCCAGACAGGAGAGCATGGCCGCAAGCTCCGTCTCGGAAATGCCCGAAAAAAGCGAAGACGACCGGATAACTGGCAAAAATTCTTTCATAAAAAACTTCTTTCGTTGATAATTCAACCGACTTGTTGAAAGTATTATACTACAATCCAGACGTAAAACACAAGGAGGGCACAAAAATGAAAAGAAGGATCATTGAGATCGACCGGGATAAATGCAACGGCTGCGGCGCGTGTGCCGCAGCGTGCCACGAGGGGGCTATTGCTATGGTAAACGGCAAAGCGCAGCTCATGCGCGACGATTACTGCGACGGTCTGGGCGACTGCCTGCCCGCCTGTCCCACCGGCGCGATCTCCTTCGTAGAGCGTGAAGCCGCCGCTTACGATGAGCAGGCGGTGCTCGCCAATAAGCAGAAAAAGATGCAGCAGCAGGGGATGAGTCTTCACGGCGGCTGCCCCGGAACGCGGATGAGAACCTTCCGGCATGAGGCGGCACCCGACACCGAGCCTGCCCCGGCTGCGGCGCAAAGCCGCCTTTCCCAGTGGCCGGTGCAGATCAAGCTCGTGCCGGTGCGCGCGCCGTTTTTTGATGGGGCCAAGCTGCTCATCGCCGCCGACTGCACGGCGTATGCCTATGCCGCCTTTCACGAGCGGTTTATCAAGGGACACATCACCCTTGTGGGCTGCCCGAAGCTCGACAGCGTGGACTATTCCGAAAAGCTCACCGAGATCATCCGGAGCAATGATATAAAAAGCGTGACCGTTGTCCGCATGGAGGTCCCCTGCTGCGGCGGACTGGAGCACGCGGCGAAGACCGCCTTGCAGCAGAGCGGAAAATTCATCCCGTGGCAGGTCGTGACGATCTCCACGGACGGCAGGATCCTTGACTGAGAGATGGATAAAGGGAGCCAGGTTGCCTGAACATCACTTACAGACAGAACGGAGATTATCTTATCCCGAACATTGTTATCCGCAAGACCAAGCCCATCGGACACTACGGCAGACTTCGCAAGGCGTATCTGGAAATGCACCGCCCGATACTGTTCAATGAGCTGGTGCTATCCGACAAGCTCTT
>ERZ827490.97-NODE-97-length-141344-cov-7.716333_pt1 | contig 141344 bp, 138 predicted proteins | sample MGYA00519770_ERZ827490 | MGnify/ENA primary metagenome ERZ827490 (study PRJEB31778, sample SAMEA3449324) | human gut metagenome | biome: human gut; feature: human-associated habitat; material: faeces | place: United Kingdom | collected 2010/2012 ... | reverse complement strand
TGGACTTTGCCTTCTTTGCCATTGCCTTCAATATAAAAAAGATGTGTGCAAAAATGACTAAAGAAGGTATGGATTGGCTGATTAGACCGTTTTATGAGCTTACAGTTGTTCTATTTAGATGTTGCGAACGCATAAATCAAAGAAATCCTCAAAATATCGCAGCTTAAAAAAATGAGTCGATTTTTATAGTCAATGAAAAAAAAGAAGGCGCATCGTGTATTACGACACACCTTCTTAGGTGTAAGGTGCAAGTATATATCTATATATAGCTTGCACCTTACACCTAAGCTGAAATATTTATATTCAGACATTTGCGTAATTCAAAAAGAAGCAGTACCTTTGAACCGAAGTTTTAGGCAGACAATGAACAGCCAAAGGACAACAGATAAACGTCTTTTTTGAAACCTAAATTGTACCCCCTAAGGCATTGACATATTGATAAAGAGTTGAATTAAAGCGACATAAGGAGATGGGTTCATTACCCTATCTCTCCGCTGAAAAATGGAAGTCCTTGCAAGTTGCTTGCAGGGATTTTTTGCGTTTAAGACATTGTGTCCCCGGATTGTTTCGGGCAATCCGGGAATACAGGAGGGGAAGTGTTTATCTCCTCCGTCTTATATCTTTACCGCCTTCTCGAACCGTTTCTCAAGACATACGCTGAGGTCGGTGGTGACAAACTGCCCGTTGTGGAAAAGCGTGAATATGGTGGCCGGGGTGGGGGCAGCCTGTGCCTGCTCCAGTGTCTCCAGTTTGATTATTTTCAGCGGGATTCCTTTGCTTTGGGCTACATCTGCCAGCGAACCGAGGACGTGGTATTCTGTGTACGGGCAGCGGTTGGTGAAGTAAACGACCAGCCCGTTTTTCTCCTCGCATTCCCCACTTTTCGTGCAGGCCTTGAAAGAGGGCTCGGGCGCATCGGACATCAGTTTCAGAACCAGCAGGCTGAAACCGTTGGGGAGTTTTTCCACCGTCTGGAAACCCTGGCGCAGAAGCCATTTGGTGTCGCTCATGAAGTGGAATTTGGATGTACCCGCTACGGTGACCAGTCCTGCTTTTCCCTGCGACCGGGCATCGTCGATGGCGGATTGCAACAGCGCCTTGCCGTGTCCGCATCCCTTGTATTGTCCGGATACCCAGAAACAGTTGATCATCAGATAGCCGGGGGCGTTGACGGGAACCCAGGCCTTTTCGGCGGGGACGTATTCGATGAATACCTTGGCACGTTCGTTGAGGCGGCGGAATACGTATCCGTTGTCGAATTCTTTCCTGAGCCATTCTTTTTTCAGCTCATAGCCTTCCTTGCATTTTTTGTCGGAGAAGGCGCAACAAATATGTTCCGTTCCGATGTTTTCTTTTGTCAGGGTGATGTATTTTGTTTTCATCATACTATTATTTTATAGGTATATAAATTTAGCTTGTTGCTGTGTCATTGTTTTTTAGGTGTAATGGATGTACTCTTAGCCATCCCGTGTGTCCTCTTTGTTTTTCATAATTTATTCCATGTTTGTGGGATAGGTAATCTGTTCTTTTGCCCGGTTTGTTATCTCCCGGATGAAATCGGTTTTTGCATCGGTGTAGCCGTCGCGATCGTGTTCGTATAGCTTTTGTAGTTTGACCTTTAACTCGCCGTAGGCATTGGCCGTATCGGGATGGGCGAGGAGATAGTCGCGGAAATAAGGTTCGTCCCAATCACCGGAGTATCTTATGTGGAGATGGAAGGCTTGAGCTTTAAATCCTTCGGGCGTATATCCTTTCATAAACATCATGTGGGGAGGCGGGTTGTCGGGTTTGTGGCAATAGATGTAACCTGCTGACTCGATAGTCGGGATGAGGCGGACGGGATCGGTTTTCTGCTGTATCTCCAGCAAAATGTCGATCGTCGGTTTGGCTGTCAGACCGGGGACGGCAGTGCTTCCGATATGATTGATACGGACGATGTTTTCCGCTCCGATGGTTTTTATGAGCAGCTCTTTTTCTGTTTTGTAACGTCCGGGCCACTCCGGGTTATGGGGCGACAGTATAATAGGGAACAGTTGCCAAAGTTCCTCATTGCTCATTTCGTTCAAGTCCTTTTTTTTCATGATGTTCGTTTTTGACAGGTTACTCCGGTTCGTCCGTATCCAGGCAAAAAGGATGGCCGGCGGGGTCGATCAATGTGCGGGAAGTTCTGAAATATTGCTCACCGGCAAGGCGTGCTCCCAGACTGAGGGCGTGGCGGACGGCTTCTTCGAGGTTGTCCACATAGAAGTCGAGGTGCAGCATCTGCCCTTGTTTCCCTGCCTGCCAGGGCCAGACGGGCGGTTCGTATTCTTCAATCTCCTGGAAGGCGATGACCATACCGGCGGGCGAAGTGATGGCTGACCAACCGTTTGCCTGCGGGTGTGTCCACTCCCAATTCAGAAGCTGACTGTAAAAACGTGCCATGATGCCTGCATCTTTGCAATCGATGACGACGTTGATTTTGCTGATTGTAGCTTTCTTTGTTTCCATGTTCCCAAAGATAGAATAAGTTTTTGATTTGTAAGAATGGAGAGGGATAATTCCGCTTTGTGGGAAGAAAGGGTTATCTTTGTGCGATAAAAATAAGCAGAAATTCCGATGTTTAAGAAACTTGTGGCGATAGAGCCTGTAAGCCTGATTCCATCAGCAGAAAAGAAATTGCAAGATTTTGCGAAAGAAGTTATTATGTACGACGATATACCCTCCGGCGATGAGGAGGTGGCAAGCCGTATCGGGGATGCGGACGCTGTTTTGTTGAGTTACACCTCACGGATCGAACGGGCGGCGCTGGAAAAGTGTTCGAACGTCCGGTATATCGGGATGTGTTGCTCGCTTTACTCGCCGGAAAGCGCGAATGTCGATATCCGTTATGCGAACGAACGGGGTATCGTTGTCACCGGTATCCGCGATTATGGCGATGAAGGGGTGGTGGAGTATGTCATCAGCGAACTGGTGCGTTGCCTGCATGGTTTTGAGCAGGAGGCGTGGGACGACATCCCCCGTGAGATTACCGGGATGAAAGTCGGTATCGTAGGACTGGGTAAGTCCGGTGGCATGATAGCGGATGCCTTGAAGTTTTTCGGGGCTGATGTTGCCTATTTCGCCCGGAGCGAGAAAGAGGCGGCACGCGGGAAGGGCTATCGTTTCCTGCCGCTTGGCGAACTGTTGTCGCAGAGTGAAGCCGTTTTCTGTTGCCTGAATAAGAACACTGTCCTGTTGCATGAAGCCGAATTCGGGCAGTTGGGCAATAAAAAGATACTGTTTAACACCGGTTTGTCTCCGGCCTGGGACGAGGCTCCCTTCATGAAATGGCTCGAAGGCGACAATCTCTGCTTCTGCGATACCGCCGGAGCATTGGGAGACAGCCACCTGCTGAATCATCCGCATGTACGTTGTATGCAAGTCTCGACAGGACGTACGCGCCAGGCTTTTGACCGTCTGAGCGAGAAAGTGTTGGCAAACCTTTCAGCCAATTGCAAATAAACAGAGTTGGAATAGGTAGCACGCGGATAATCACTGAAAAGTATTAATTATCAGTATTTTATTCGCGTGCTCTATGTTTTTATATCGTTTTGACAACCTGGCAGGGATTTCCGACCGCCAGGCTGTTGGAAGGTATTGACCGGGTGACAACGCTTCCGGCACCGATTACGCAGTTATCGCCGATGGTAACGCCGGGCAGTACGATTACTCCGCCACCAATCCAGACATCGTTTCCTATCGTAATAGGCAGCGCTCTTGTACGAAAGAACAGTTCTCCCGAGTTTTCATCCCAGTCTTCCACAAATCTCTCGGACGCACTTACCGGGTGGGTTGCAGTGTAGAGTTGCACGTTGGGAGCTATCAGGACGTTATTTCCTATCGTTATATAATTGTTATCGAGGAAGGTACAGTTCATGTTGATAATCACTTTATCCCCGATAAAGATATGTTTGCCGCATTCGCAGTGGAAGTTTATATCGACTTTCGAGTGTTTTCCGACGCGACCGAATAGCTCATGCAGCAAAGTTGTCCTTGCTTCGCTGTCCGAAATGTCGGTCGAATTGAATTCCGCAAGCAACCGTTTGTTACGGACGATCATATCAAACACTTCTTTATCCAGGCGGTTGCAATATTCTCCCGACAGGAATTTTTGATAGTTGGTTTCCATAATGACTGTTTTTTCGGTAAGGATTGTTTATGAACCTTTTAAAAGACGATGGGTGAGGTGATGTTCAGCAGCGTATTCACTACCGACCAACCGGCTATCTCCGCTGTCGCGCTGTAGACGTCGATTACAGCATGTACCTGGTCGTTTCTGATCTCTACCCGTTGTGTATCGCCTGTAAATCCGGGGGTGGACTGCATTGTAACCTGCATGTTCCCGGGGCCTACCGAAGCCCGTGAGGCGGCAACAGTGACATTGACCTTGGTCGGGAAGAGCTTGATGGCTTCTGTTGCACTTCCGGAGAAGACGGTGCGTTGTTCTGTTTGCAGCGACTCGTCGTAGACGGGCGTGCCTTTCAGGGCGTTGGGGCCTTTTTCGTTGAAAAACTTCGCGGTGGCATTTCCCATCAGGGAAGCCGTTCGCAACACATCGAAACCGCCGGTTGCTCCGGAGGCCAGGTAGACGCGTGTACCGTGTGCCTTGGCTGTTTCCGAGACTTCGCGATAGAAGTCGTCGTCGGCAAGCGCTCCGATAGAAAGGGTTACGATTGAAGTACCGTTTTTCAGGGTGGGAACAGCCAATTCCCTCATTGCGGCAGGGGAGGCAGCTTCCACCAGGTAATCGGGTTTCAGCGCCAGCAAATCTGCTATGGTTGTACACGCTAGGCAAGGTTTTCCCTGTTCCTGCATCCGGGCGGCCATGCTTTCGGCCTTCGACACCGTACGGGAATAGACACCAACTAAATCATATTCAGGCAAAATGCCTTTGATAACGGCTTCGGCGACGATACCGCCCAGCCGTCCGCATCCGACAATTACTAATTTCTTCATGATGGACAAAGGTACATTTTTTATAGTATCATCCGATATCTGACACCGGTTATAGTTTCTTGATAGAGAAAAACCTTAACTCGGTTACATTTACTCCATTTATAACGATTTTGTTTTTATCCGACAGATTAGATGTTGCTATTTCTTGTGTGAATTTTTCGTTTTCTTGTGCAGATAACTTCTTGCGAGCGATTAAGTCAATGACTCTTATGTGGAGAAATGAGTCACCTATGAGAAAGTTGCTGTCGTATAAAGTTTCTCCTATAACTCGTGCTACATTTCGGAATTCGTTAGTACAATTGGAGAGAATAGATTCGTCAAAATAATCTTCTTCCACTTCCTGGATTGCATTCTCTTTATTGATAATTCTTATTGGAGCATCCGATTGCGACCATTTTTCCCAAAGTAAAGCGTACTCTTTTTTTTGATCATCTGATATGTGCTTAATCTTATCATATAAAACAGCTATATTATCGATAGAACAACATGCTAGCGGCAATATAAACGGATTTTGTTCAAGATGAGGAAATAAAACCTTTATTTCAGTGGTGTCAGCTTCATATAACTGACCTTTGATTAGTGAGCAAGCCATATAAAAAAAGAGTCGTCCATCAACATCATTTCCATGCCAAACAACGATATTATCGTATTTATCGAAATCATATTTTATGAAGTCCTGTAAAGTTATCAGATGACTATCAGGAAAATGATGTTTCCCAATCAGTTTTTCAAGAGATTGTGATCGTTTTTTCAGTCCTTCATTATTTAAATCTTTAATGGGGGAAAGGGAAGCATGTTTAAGTGTATTTTCAAAAACTAAGACTTTGTCGTTGATGCCTGATCTTTTAAAAAATAACTTTATTGTACCTATTCCTGATGGTTCTGAAGCTATATGTAATGTTTTGTCCATGAAATCAGATAAGTTATATATTAATATTTACATATTGTAGTTGTCCGGTAGGCATGCTTTGCTGGTCATTCTCTTGTTTGTCAAGCAGTAAAACTAATATCGAGGAACATCTTTTATCTCCTCGTAATAGTTTTCGATGCCGATTTTCCGTATTTTTTCGTTGATGGAGATGAAACGTTTTTGCAAATGTTCGTCGAACCCGGTTTGTTCGCAGGGGAAAGAGGTACATTGAAAACAAAAATCGACACCCTTCTCACGGAAACAATCCCTGACATGGCAACTTTTGAACAGGGCACATGCCTGTTCGCGGCAGCCGTTGCATTTGGCTTCCGAGAAATAATGCAGCATCATTTTGAAACTCTGGTAGTTTTCGAAGACTGGTTCGTCGAGCATGGTGACGAAGCGTTGGGCATAAACATCGAAGTTACCCAGGCTTTTGATGAGTTCGGTGCTGTGTTTCTGTATGTTGCCACCGTTGAAGGCAAAGCAGCCCCCGCAGTGAAGTCCGCAAGGGGCGATGTGTTTCTTTATGATCTCGTTAGGTTGCATATGCGTTTATTTTAATCCTTTCTTGAAAAGTATCATCGACAAGGCATCCTTCACCTGTTCTTTTTCGGTGATGACAACGCTCATAGGGATGAGTTTTCCACTGGGTTTCGTCCGGTAGAATTCCTCTTTGATGCTTTCCGTAATTTCCATGTCGGCGATACGGTCCAGATGCTTTTCGGTGAAGTAGGAGGTGGTCCTGAAGTAGTTCTGGTAGACAACCAGCCACGCGAGGTTTTTCTTCTTCGACAGGACTTTGCACAACCAAGCTTTCCCGTCGTTGTAATAGTTCCATTCGAGTGTCAGGCCGGCGGCTTCAGCCGATGCGCTGAACGCTTCGAATGCAGGGAAACTAGCCTCCAGAACGTCGGCAAGTACTTCATTAGTGGGGAAGATGTTTTTGTCTTTTAAAATAGGAAGTTCCATAATGTTGTGTATTTCAGTGTGAAAAATAAAGTTTATTTTGTAGGTATATCTTGCAAATCAAAGAGTCAATATCTTATCTCCGTTTTTGAGATATTCGGTTAGCGGAGCTCCCATATATCTGACGGTAACTCCTAGTTTCTCAATTACAGGTTTCACTCCGAACCTTTCACAGCAGTCCTGGCAGGCTTCAACGGTGACACCCGTTTGAAGCATTTCCAGAATTTCCGTTTGAACCTGTGTGTCCTGGGCGGCTAACTTTACGGAAGCTCCCCAAAGAATCACATTCACTTCCTGCCACCAGCCTCTCTTTTTGGAGTTGAGGGTGTACATGGCTAACATATTGAATATGGTGTCTTTATTGTCGGTTGTCCAGAGAATGTTTAATTTGTCGTTCATGGTAAGATGATTTATTATAGGCTTATCCCTGTTCGCAAATGTATATAAAAGAAATAGAACTAAATATTACTTGATGGATAATCTCTGTTTTTTATTAGAGTTATTTCTGAATATTGGAAAAATGTTTTGATATTTGGAAAATAGTGGGTAGCTTTGTCGCAAAGAAGTAATCATGAGAATAATCACATTTGCTACTCTGAGGGAATATTCTAAGAAGCATGCTGACGCAGATGTTCCTTTGAGAGATTGGTACAAAAAGACGGAAAAGAGTGACTGGTCATGCCTGGCAGATATAAAGCAAACGTTCAATAGTGTTGATTATGTGGGTAATGACAGGTTTGTTTTCAATATTAAGGGCAATGAGTATAGATTGGTTGCGATAATCTTGTTTGCCGCCAGGAAGGTTTTCATCCGCTTTATCGGCACACATAAAGAATACGATAAAATAGATTGTTCCAAAATTTAGGATTTTGTATTCGTGAGACACACGTATAAACTGTAAGTAAATTATGGCAAAGATAAAAGATAAAAAACAGTATGATGCGGCCTGTGCAAGAATTGAAGAATTGCTGAAAGTTGTAAGTAATAACACTCCTACGGATGACAAGAATTACCTTGAGTTGGATTTGCTGTCTGATTTAGTCGCTGATTATGAAGAAGAACATTTTCCTGTGGAAACTCCGTTGCTGGTGGACGTTCTTAAACTTCGTATGTATGAAATGAATCTTACTCAAACTAAGCTCTCGGAACTGTTGAGCGTGAGTCCTTCCCGGGTTAGTGAGTATCTTTCCGGTAAATGCGAACCTACGTTGAAAGTTGCCAGAGACATAAGCCGGAAGCTGAATATTGATGCTAATATTGTTTTGGGGGTATAGCTTTTATTATAAGTGTGGAAATAAAATCAGTATTGTAGTTAATTATTCTCCCCCTCCTGACATACTGTTGTCACCTCCGCCCCATACCTTTGCCCCATAGTTCGAGTATAAACATTAAAAAGCTACGAAGATGGAATTAAAATTGTATTATTTAGGAGAGGTTTCCGGGATGACGAAAGAGCAGGTGGAAGAAGCGGAAAAGTTTATCAAGGGATTTGAATACGGCATCATCGCCACCTGCAATGCCGAGACAGGCCCGCGTCTTTCGGCCTTGAACAACCTGGCTGGACAAACATTGCAGCAACTCCATTTCGCGACAGAAGCCACCACGCAGAAATTAGCGAACCTCCGTCAGGATCCGCGCTGCGAAGTGATGTACGCTACGTTGGAAGGCGGCCAGATGCAGATTGCGGGTAAGGTCGAGATTGTCACCGACGTGGAACTGAAGCGCGAACTTTGGCAAGACTGGATGAACGAATACTCCCCCGAAGGCCCTACCGGCGACGGCATTTGCATCATCCGCCTGATCCCCCAATCAATCCGGGCGATGATTTGCTAATCGTTCGACAGATACCCGGAAAGTTGATATCTTTGTAAAAAAATCAACTGAAGAAACACGTACAATGAACCGTCTGGAACGAATATCCGCTATCCTGGTCAAGCTGCAATCCCGCCCTGTTGTCACGGCAAGCGAGATTGCAGAGCAGTTCGGAGTAAGTCTCCGGACGGTCTATCGCGACATACGTGCGCTTGAAGAGTCCGGCATCCCTGTCGGTGGCGAGGCCGGGGTAGGGTATTCGCTGGTGGACGGTTTCAAGTTGCCGCCCCTGATGTTCAATACCGAGGAGGCTCTCTCTTTCCTGGTGGCGGAGAAACTTGTCAGCCATCAGACCGACGGCGATACCTACGGACTGTTCCGCAGTGGCATGGATAAGATACGTGCAGTACTGAAAACAGCCGAAAAAGATATCCTTCACCATTTCGACCAGTACATCCGGATTTCGGGGAGTTACAGCGCACCGCCTGCCATCCCCGGAAATGTCCTTCAGCCGCTTCTGAAAGGCTTGTTGAATAAGAAGCAATTACTGATGACCTACCGTGCCGGCTATAACCACCAGGTCACCGAACGGACGGTCGAGCCTCAGGGCATGTTTTTCTCGAGAGGCATCTGGTATGTCCTCGCCTGGTGCAAGTTGAGGAGGGATTACCGTACTTTCCACCTGGGAAGGATTGTCCATCTATCTTTGACCGAAAACGATTTTGAGGAAGCACATCCTCCGCTGAACGAACTGATAGAACAAGTCTATTATTCCGAAGTCGATATCGAGGTGAAACTTCGTGTCCACCGCGATGTCGCACGCGATACGGAAGTCTCCAAGTACACTTACGGACTTTACGACGAGCAACCCGACGGAGAGTATTACCTCCAGAAATACCAGACCTATTCGCTCGAAGCATTCGGTCGCTGGTATCTCTCCATTGCCGACCGCTCCGAGATTATCGGGCCGCCCGAACTCAAAACGGTCGTCAGGGAGTTGATTGCGAAAATCAAGCTGTAACGCCGTCCTTCCGGCGATTTACTGCCCGGCAGTCTGCCGGTTCGTCAGTATCTCGTCCATGTTTCCGACCGCCCAGTTTACAAGGGCCTCGATATGTGGCATCAGAGTTGTGCCCAGTTCCGTGAGGCAGTATTCCACGCGGGGCGGCACTTCGGGGTATACTTTGCGGTGCACCAGGCCGTCGGCCTCCAAAGTCCGGAGCGTGACGGTCAGCATCCGCTGTGAAATATCGTCGATGGTCTTGTGAATGTCGCTGAAACGCATCGTGCCGTTCACGCTCAAAGTAGTCAGGACAAGCATCGACCATTTGTCGCCCAGCCGGCTGAGCACGTCCCTTACCGGACAATTTCCTGTGGGGTGAAAATTTTTCATTTTTTTCCTTTTTCTATCAAGCTGAAATTCAATAATAGTTACCTCTGTGTAAGTAGCTTATCCCGGAGTGCGTTCTTGTTTGTTTCGCACGGAACGTCTACATTTGCTGCACAAAGGTAATAAACTTACGAAAGGTAACTATTGTTTCACTTAATAATTACAATTATGTCAAAAAGAGTAGCAGTTTTAGCAGTAAATCCGGTAAACGGATCAGGTTTGTTCCAGTATCTGGAAGCATTTTTTGAAAATGGAATTTCTTATAAGGTATTTGCTGTTGCCGAAACGACAGAGATTAAGACTAATTCGGGTATTAAGCTGACGGTGGACGATGTGGTAGCCAACCTGAAAGGGCATGAGGACGAGTTCGACGCTTTAGTGTTCGGTTGCGGGGATGCCGTTCCTGTGTTCAGCGAAAACGCCGGAAAGCAGTACAACCAGGATATGCTGGCTGTCATCAAAGCCTTTGGTGATAAAGGAAAGATGATGATAGGCCATTGTGCAGCTGCGTTGATGTTTGAAATTGCAGGTGTTGCGAAAGGCAAGAAAGTAGCCGTACATCCGCTGGCAAAACCTGCCATCCAATCCGGACTGGCCACCGACGAAAAATCTGAAATAGACGGAAACTTCTACACCGCCCAGTGCGAAAATGCCATCTGGACGATGCTGCCGAAGGTGGTTGAGGCACTGAAATAAGAATAGTTTTTATATTGTCCCTCAATTTGGGGGACAATTCTGTTTCTTTCCGAACCGAAACCCTCTTTCCGCAATATACACCCCGCTCAGGATAAACACTGAACCGATCAGGGCAACGACCGTGATAATTTCATCAATCACGATGGCCGAAGTGATCAGCGTCACCAACGGAACGATATAGATATAATTTGCCGTACGGAACGGCCCCAGCTCTTTTACCGCCGTGTTCCACATGATGTAGCAAAGCATCGATGCTATCACTCCCAGAAACAGCAGGTTAGCTGCCACTACCGGGTTGAGGAGAATAGTGGTATTTGTATTCAACGGATGAATCAGAAACATCGGCGTTAGCGTGACAAGCCCGTAGAAAAACACTTTCCGCGTAATCAGCAATGTCGGATAACGGTTCCCCATCTGTTTCAGTATCAGGCAGTAAAACGCCCACATCAATGCGGCAATTAGCGTAAGCATATCTCCCAGCGGATTGATTTTCAGCAGGAAACTACCATTGAACACCACAAACGCTACGCCGATCAAGGCCATGACCGAGCCATATATCAGGTTTGGCTTTATCTTTTCCTGCCGATAGAAAAGCAACGAAAGAAATGCCGTCAGGATAGGAGCTGTACAGATAATCAGCGACACATTCGAGGCCAGCGTGATGCCTAAAGCCGTGTTTTCAGTAATAAAATAGATTGATCCCCCACAAAGTCCGGCGGCAACGAACATAAGCTCGTCTTTCTTACTCCGGGCAAACAACACCTTCGGCGAGATAAACCAGATACATATATAAGCCAGCGCGAAACGGTAAAAGAGGATGTCGACCGGCGAAAGCCCGTGGTGGATCAGTACTTTTGTCGATACAAATGTAGTACCCCAGATAATAACCGTTATGATCGCGATCAGGTGATACCAGTAAGTCAGATTTGTTTTTGCCATGTTGTCGGTAAATTTCTATTAATAATTCAGGAAAATCGTACTGCAAATATATGTATTTAGTAAATCAGTTCTGATGATTTGTTGAAAATAAGGAATTATTCCTATATTTGGAGTGAATACAGGACGTTGTATGTTTTAGGAATAACTTTGATAACGAAAATAGGAAAAAATACTATGGCTTTACTGGATCAGATTGATATTAAGATTTTACAAGCGTTGCAGAATAATGCAAAAGTGAACATGAAAGAGTTGTCGGCGGAACTGAATATCTCGAAAACTCCTGTTTACGAACGGGTGAAGCGGCTGGAGGAAGAGGGGTATATCAGGAATTATGTTGCGCTGGTGGATAATAAGAAGGTAGGACTTCCGCTGGTGGTCTTCTGCAACGTTTCGCTGGCGGTGCACAACGATGAGCATATCCAACGTTTCAAAGCAGAGATACAAGAGATTGATGAGGTGATGGAATGTTATTCGATCGGCGGCATCTACGATTTTTTTCTAAAGGTAGTTGTTAAAGACCTGGCCGCATACGACCAGTTTGTCTTTAACAAACTAACCAAAGTAAATGGCATCGTAAAGATGCAGAGTTCCTTCGTGTTGAACGAGATTAAGCATACGACCGCCCTGAAGGTTGTGCCGGGGGAGTGACATTGATAATTTGCTGTTTTTACCAAGAAAAGAGTTTGAATAGAATCCATGATAGCATAACTATGGCTATGATAGCAGCTAAAGCAAATAGTTTTATTCGTGAAATGTAGATTTGTTCGTTTCTTTCACGTTCTTTCAATTGTTGGTTGATCTTTTCATATTCTTCGACACTGATGTCTGGGATATGGGAAGAATATTTGGTACGCATATCTTTTCCCTTCCCGCGAAGCTGGCTGAGCTTTTCGCGATCTTCCTTATTTCTTCGTATCATATCGAAAACATGGCCGGCAAAACTCATAAGCTTATAATTAGGGATGAATATTCAACTGTATAACAAAGAACGGAAAAAAATAGCTCAAGACCATAAATGTTATGCAAATTATTGTGTATTTATTCGTAATTGACAAAATGTAATAGAATATACTACTTGTTAAGCATAAAGACTTTATTATTCGATTATTTGTGACGAGTGCGCTGGTTTAAATCTATCTTACAGAATGCTTGTGGATACAAAAATTAACAGCTGCTTCCCGATAAATGCTTTTTCATTTCGTTTTAAAGGAATTTGAACTTCGTTTAAAACGAACAAAAAACTTGTTTAAAACGAAATGGAGGTTTGTTTTAAATAGGATAATGGTTAATAAGTGTTTAATTGAGTCTTTCTGGAAGTCATTTTATACTAAAATCGTATGTTGAATAACATTTTTATTTTCTGTAGCATAGTAAATAAGCATTGCAAATAGATTGACAAATTTGCTTCGTATGGGAGATCTTATTGCTTGAGTGATTCGTTCTATTCTTTTTTAGTCTTATAATGTCACTTTATTGGGCTTTATCTGAATGAAGTGTTATTTGTTAAGTCGCGGACAGTTGCATGAAAAAAGACAGGTATTGATTAGTCTACGTACAGCCCCTTTAAGAATGGGGTGAATTGACAGTTTGCTAAATACGGGAAGGCTGTTAAGAGATGGCAAAGATACTGGCACAGGTCGCCGGGCAGTATGAATAAAACAAGTTAAACGCCTGATGTGTTACTTATATATACAGGTCTTTATCTGTAGGATGTAATTACTGTTTAATTATCTGATGATGATGAAAATGCGGCTTAGTCCTGCTTCTTATATAGTCTTTCTTGTTATGCTGTTTGTCTTTTCTGCGGATATGACGGCCTCTGTCTTACCACGGGTGGGCGAAGGTGATTCTCTTGTCCGAAAATCCATTTACCCTCCTTCTGCCACGCGCAAAAGCGATTTGTATAATAAGCTGTGGGGCGAGCATTACCGCACACTTTATTCTCTCCCTATTACCGTTCCCGCCGTTACCTTGCAATCGCTGTGGGGAGGGGTGAAGGTGGTTGAACAGGCTGCCGATTTTCAAGGATTATTGCTTGAAAACAACCAGCAACAACTCTGTCTTTTGAAACCGTTAGGCGGATATACCACATTTATCGAGTCGAAATTCTTCCAGGAAGTCTATAACAAGAAGGTATTTAAAAATACTTACCTGGATCAGTTTATCGGGGATGCCTATACGATAATCAATCCCTATACCTTTATTTCCGCCGATTATCTGGCACGCTCGTCGGGGTTGAGTTCAAACAATTCGCGGATATTTTACCTGCCGGAACATTCGACCCGCGATACGGTTGCCAACGGGACGTCTATCGAAAATAAGCTGGTTAGCGTTATTGATGTACCGGATTTCAATACCCGTCCGAATATTCTCCTGACGGAAGAATTGTTGGATACCATACAGGCCAACAAGAATTTTCAGGTAGATCAGGTGCTTTATATCCGTGAACGCCTGCTGGATATGCTGATAGGCGACTGGAATAAAATACCCGAAAACTGGAACTGGCTGGGCCGCTCCGAGGGAGACAGCATCCTCTATGCTCCGATAGTCATAGACCGTAACCACGCTTTTACGAAGGTAGACGGTGTTTTGTTCAAACAAATGCTCCGTGTGCTGGGATTGGGTTTCATCGTCAATTACGACGCTTCCCCGAAAAGTGTCTGGAAAGAGAATACGTTGGGCTTTGCTTTGGATATGGCGTTGACTTCCCAAAGCGACGTTTCCGTATGGACCGGACAGGCGCGATTTATCCGGCAGACGCTTACCGACTCTATCATCGACGAGGCTTTTTCAAGGCTTCCCAAAGGAATAGAAGACAAAGAAATTAAACGGATTACCCGGATAATAAAGGAAAGGCGGGAGAAGCTGGAGGTGATAGCAAAAAATTATTTTGCTTCGTTGCAACAAACTCCGGTGCTGACGGGAACCAACCGTTCAGACCGTTTCGTGATCGACCGCCATAACCCGGACAGTCTGTTCATACAGATGTACGACCAGCAGACCGGGCAACGGGTGTTCGACCGGAAATACAGCCGGAAAAAGACAAAAGAGATCTGGCTCTACGGCCTGGAGGGTGACGACCGTTTCGAAGTAAGTGGCAGGGCAAACAAGGAGGTGCCTGTTTTCCTGATTGCCGGGAAAGGAAAGAATACCTACCGGATGGAACCGGGTCACCACATACGTGTTTATGAATATGAGTCGGGGAAGGCAGCCCTCGATACCGTGCCCCATGTCAAAAAGGTATTTTCGGATATCCCTGAGATTCATCAGTACGATTATAATAAGATAAAGCATCATAAGATGTCTTTCACTCCCTGGGGAATTTACGACTCGGACAAGGGATTCAGTCTCGGAACCTTCTTTACCTATACGATGTATGGTTTCAAGCGTTCACCCTTTACCTACCAGCACCGTATCGGGTACAACTATATACAAGGCTTTGTCTATCAGGGAATTTTTCCGTCTTATGACGGGAAGAAATCGTTTAATATAGATGCAACGATCAGCTCGCGGAGGAACTTTTACAATTTCTTCGGCTTCGGAAACAATACGGACGGCTATAAGGATGCGAAGAAGAATTACAACCGCGTGCATATCCGCCAGTTCAAATTATCCCCTTCCTTCCATCTGGATTTCAGCGAAAAGGAGAGGTTGGTCGTGCAAGCCTCCTGGGAAATGTTTAAAGCCAAGGAGACCAACGACCGTTTCATTAACCAGTTTTATCCCGAGGATCATCGTATCTTCAAAACCAACCTGTTTATCGACCTCGGACTTTCCTTCCATACGGAAAAAGAGATCTGTTCCTTCATCCCAAAACTGGGAGGGACGCTTACCGGAGGTTGGAAGATGAACCTGAAAGATGCAAGCCGTAATTTCCCTTACGCCGAAGCATCGGTGGAACTGGATGTAAAAATAACCGACCGCCTTACCTGGGCTACGATGGTGAAAACCCAGCAGCTTTTCAATAATAAGTATGAGTTTTACCCAGCAGCATCCACCGAATTGCGCGGTTACAGGGACAACCGTTTCATCGGAAAGCAATCTTTTTACCAGTATTCGGACATCCGGCTGGATATGGGGAAGTTGAAGAATCCGTTTACCCCCCTGAAGTATGGTGTCTTTGCCGGGTTCGATTACGGGCGTGTCTGGTTTCCCGGCGAGCAATCCAAAAGATGGCATACGTCCTATGGTGGAGGTATCTGGCTGACGTTGATTAATAAGATTACGACGAAATATTCCTGCTTCGGTTCGACCGATAGTTTCCGTTTTATGTTTGAGTTGGGGTTGGGTTTCTGATCTTCCCGGATTGTTTTTCCGGAGATATGCCTAAACAAACCCATTTGCCGGTTGTTTATTAAATAGTACATAAAATTAAAACAACTTAGGTAATGGATGCTAATAGTGAAAAGAAAATCAAGGTTCTTCCCAACGGGCCTTATGAAGTGATCGGGGATATTCCCCTGAACCAATTGCGTTATGTAAACGACCGTAAAGGTGCTTCCACCGGTTATAAGGAAATACAGAAGTATGCTCCGGAAGGCGTATATCATCTGTGCCGTTGCGGCGGTTCGCATAACAAACCGTTCTGCGACGGGACGCATAAGAAAAACGGCTTTAAAGGAGATACGACCGCCAGCCATGACACATACGATGAAATGTCTGTCCTCTACGAAGGGAAGGTGATCGATATGCTGGACGCCGAAAGCCTTTGCGCCGTGGCCCGTTTCTGTGATACCCACGGTACGTCCTGGGAACAAGTGGAAGAGGGCGACTCGGCCGAAACGATTGAAATCGTGAAACAGCAATGCGCCAACTGTCCCAGCGGACGTCTCACTGCCGTCACGAAAGACGGAAAACGTATCGAACCGGAACTGCCCGAAGGCATCAGTATCCTTGAAGACGTGGCTCTCAGCGTTCACGGCCCTATCTGGGTGAAAGGCGGCATCCCGATAGAAGATGAACACGGACGGGTTTATCCTGTCCGCAATCGTGTCACTTTGTGCCGTTGCGGTTTGTCGCAGAATAAACCGTTCTGCGACGGAAAACACATGCGTAACCAGGGAGAACTGGACGATTAAAAAAATAGCTGCCGACGTTTTTCCGAAAAGGATACATGCTTTTTACCAAGAGGGTGCATGCTTTTCGGAAAAACGTTGGCAGCAATCTTTCGACCGATACCTACCGGTTAAATTTTTCCTTTGATAAACTGATTGCCGATCCAGTACGTTGCCTGTTCAGCCGTGAATTTCAGAATGCAATACTCCGGATCGTCCACCCCTTTGGGAAAGTGTTCATAGAACCAATCCACCCAGAGGGCTTTCTTTTCTTCCACATCGTTTACCACTTCGATTGTGCCGGTCAGCGTAACACTGTCGTGTCCTTCGTAAAAAGCGACTCCGGCTTTCGGGTTTTTGATAAAATCTTTTGTCTTCTCCGAGCTTGTTCCCGTTGAGAACCAGATCGTATCGATCCCTTCCGTTTTAATCTTCGACAGGACGACCGGACGCGGACAGCCCCGTTCGTCGATGGAGGCAAGGGTTAAGACTTCGCATTTATTTAGCAAATCGATTGCTTGTTGTTTGATTTTTTCCATGTTCTGATGTATTAATTTCGTTCGGCAAACATAAAGGAAACTTCCCGCTTCCTGTTGTAAAAAATCGACTTTCTTTATTCTATGTAAGTAAGCGGATCGTCTTCCGGTATCGGCAAAGCCATGAAAGCGGAGGGGTTACTCCCCGATAACTTCCTGAATTCCTTGATGAAATGGGACGGATCGTAATAGCCGCAGTCGATAGCCAATTGCTGCATATCTTCCCCCTTCATCTGTCTTAATACGCGGGTTGCATACCGGAACTTGGTGATTCTGCTGAACTCTTTGGGAGTATAGCCGGTGATGTGTTTGAACTTGCGCTCGAAATGCCGTTGGCCGATGTACAATTTGTCCGTCAATTGCTGTATGGGCAGCATCCCGTTTGCCCGGACGATCAGATCGGTAGCCCGGATGATCTGCGGGTCTACCGGCTGGAGTCCCGGCAGGTGGGCGATAAGATGTCTATCTATTATATGTATGCGTTCCTGTAAAGACTCCTTTTCGCACAACATTTCTGCAAAATGATCGTCGAACAGGACATTCAACTCGGATGCATTGACCCTCGTGTCGGTAAATTCGCCTAAAGGCATCCGGGCAAAAGCCGCCAGTCCGCAGGGGGAGAAGCGGACACCCATCATATGAAGGCGGGTAGAGCGGGTCACCAGCTCCGAGTAAACCCGCATCGGGCCGACAAAATAGAAACGGTAGGGTTGCATCAGCATCTCTCCGTTCAGGGGTTGCGACGGTTCCCCGATAGAAAAGATAAAGTCTGTGCAGCCGTCGGGTAGTATCTTATAGTGCATATCGTATTCGGTTTCACCCTTGAACTCCCAGTATTTGTCAATATAGGGGGCAAGCAGTTGGCATGGAGGATATTCCTGATACATAACGGTCTACACGGTTTTATAGGTTTCGCCGGATACTCAATCCTTTTTCCAGCGTTTTTTTCGGCATACCGCAACTTTGGCAATAAATAGGGTTCATACTCTTAAATTTATTTATAAGGTTCTTAAATTAGGACAAATATAGAATTATTTTTCAGATTTAAAATAATACCTTTGGAGACTTTAAATTTTATAGACCATGGTAAATAGAAGAAATTTCCTGAAAAGTGCTTCTTTTCTAACTCTTGGAGGGTTAGTAGCCGGAAAGGCAGAAGCGTTACAGGCAGCCACTCCCGTTCGTACGGAAACGACAGCCAAAAAAAGTATCGGTTTGCAGATTTATTCTTTAGGAGGCGAGTTAACTAAAGATGTTCCTGCCGGAATGAAACAACTTAAACAGATGGGTTATTCTACCCTTGAACTGGCAGGTTACAATAATGGCAAGATCAATGGTGTCGATATGATGGAATTCAAGAAGATGGCAGAAGATGCCGGATTGAAGATCACCAGTTCCCATGTGAATCCTCCGACAGGCGAGTACACGCCGGATACCCGCAATACAATTATGGAATATTGGAAAAAGACGGCAGACGATCATGCCAAGTTAGGTGTGAAATATCTGGTTCAGCCCGGACAACCACGCACCCGTAGTGTGGAAGAGGTTGCTTATGTTTGCGATGTATTCAATGAAGCTGGAAAGATTGTCAAAGCAGCTGGTATTCCGTTCGGTTATCATAATCATGATTTTGAGTTTGCCAAAGTAGTTCCGGGAGGTACGGGAGCTGTCTTTGGTCGCCATAATAAAGGCGAAAAAATCTATGATCTTTTTTTGAAAGATACGGATCCTGATCTGGTATTTTTCGAAATGGATGTGTACTGGACGGTGATCGGGCAGAATGATCCGGTGGAATATATGAAGAAATATCCGGATCGTATTAAACTGTTGCATATTAAAGATCGCGCCATTCTGGGACAATCCGGCTTCATGAACTTTGAAATGATTTTCAAACAGGCGTATCAGATTGGAGTGAAAGAATATTACGTGGAACTGGAAGGTATGCCGGATGGTCGTACCCAGTTTGCTGGGGTGAAAGGCTGTGCTGATTATCTGTTGAAAGCAAAGTTTGTAAAGTAAGTAAAGTCTTAATTATATATAAGGTACGCATGAAAGCCAGTCTGTTACAGGACTGGCTTTTTTGTCGGGATATAACTTCGGTCATCTGCCCGTTTGTTAAGGACTACCCGGCAGTCAGTGTCGTAAACCCTTTAGATGCTTCTCTTTTTATCATATTCCTTATTCGTATCACAGCTGTGAAACAGAAGAAATCCAATTGTGATACAAACGGAATCCATCTGTGAAACAAAAGGAACACAGTTGTGATATGCAATAGGTGTGTGGTGTGGAAAAATTCCCCATTTCCCCATTGATTCCCCACCACACTTCTGCGGTAGAGTAAAATTGGAAATGTCGTAAAATGATCTTTTATTATCTGACAACTAGTTTGTTAGTGATTGTTTTTCTATTCCTCGCTGTTTTTGGCACGTCATTTGCAGTGTAAGTAGGTGTTAGGGAAACAAACAAGTTTCCCTCTATGAATATGATGATGAAGTTTAGAATTTAGAATAAGTGTAAGTATCTATCTCCCGATATTGTTTTCTAATATGTATTAGATTAGCAAAAACTTATCGATTGATAAAAGCCGTTCCGCCTGAGAAGGTAGAACGGCTTCTTTTATTTTATAGTTGCAGGGAGTTGGATAACTTTTCAAGCCATGCAGGCAGCATGTTCAGATGGTTGATGCGCTCTTCTATATAAGAAGGGGCGAACAGGTTTATTTGTAAATCCTTGCATTTCTCCCGCAGGTTGTCTTCTACCGGGTAATAACTGGCTAAAACGGCTAAAGAAATATCTCCGCCATATGTTTCGCGCACCGCATCAATCTTATAAATATCATTTTGGGTGACTTGTCCTGATTTACATTCGATAAAGATTAGTTTCTGTTGGTTGTTCAGCAGTACATCTACTTCATTCTTTGTCCTTGGATTGTTTCCCTCTGTCTGAAACAGGACGCTTTGCCATACCTCAGGGCTGTTGGGACGTTTTTGGCTCCATGATCTGACTTTGTGTGCTACCAGTGTTTCCCACCAGCGTCCTTTGAAAAACAGCATGCAGGCGTTCGGTGTCGTTAGCCTGAGCAACACACGGTTCTGTTGGGCAACAAGAAAAGTACCTTGCCTCTGTTTGAAACGTAGTCCGTTTTTAAAAACACGTGATGCCGGAAGGCGTGACAGCTCCCTGTTACAGAAGATGTTGAAGAACTTCTGTATCATGGTGTGCTCTTTCGGATATTGTTCGATGAACTGTTTGATCAGGCCGGAAGCCTGCACGTCGGTATCACTCAGGTGTTTGGCGTCCTGATATTCTGTCAGGATATTTCCGCTCAGTCCCAGTATCTCCTTGTTATCCAGTTGGCTTTTCATCGGGTATTTCTCAAAGCTGTCCAGTCGAATCAGTTCGCCTAATTGTGACAGGTAAAAAGCTGGGACGCTGTATTCTTTTGCGATGGTGAAAGCTGCGAATGCCATTACTTTGGTACCTTCCGACAGGTTGTAGGCAAATTCGGCGGAAGGATACGTTTGGTGTATTTTGCGGCAAACGTTACGGACATGTTCTCCGTCGTATGGTTCGGTCCGGTATAATGTCCGGCGAATACCGTCGGGAAGGAGCGGAAATAGGGGAGCTGCCACCTCTTTTGTCTCATTCGTGCAAAGCAAATGCACATGGTCGGGGCCGAATTCTTTGATTCCGTGATAAACGGAGGTTATATCTTTGCCAAGTAATATGATCTGATGTTTCATGTTTTAAATCATGTATTAATTAAGGTTCTAAATGTAGTATTAATTTCGATATAATTCATATCTTCGTTGCCTAATCAATCGCTGTATATATAGCAAATGGAAATTTTTATTATTATCGGCCTTATCTTGTTGAACGGAATTTTGTCTATGTCTGAAATTGCTCTGGTGTCTGCCCGCAAGGCCCGGCTGGAACTGGATGCAAAAAGAGGTAATAAATCAGCGCAAACAGCCTTGAAGCTGGCTGGAGAACCCGACCGGTTTTTATCAACTATCCAGATCGGAATTACGCTAATCGGTATCCTGACCGGTTTGTATTCAGGAGAGGCGTTTGCCTATAACCTGGCAGAAGTGGTGCGTCATGTGCCTGTGCTGGAGCCTTATGCACTCGGAGTATCTAAAACAATAATCGTTATAATTGTGACTTACCTGACTTTGATTATGGGTGAACTTGTTCCGAAGCGTATCGGTATGGGGTATGCCGAACGGGTTTCGATGTTGGTCGCTAAACCGATGTACTTTTTATCGAAGCTGGCTTTGCCTTTTGTCTGGTTGTTGTCGAAAAGCACTTCCCTTGTTATAAAAATTACCGGAATTAAAGCAAACGAAGAAAATAAAGTAACGGAAGAGGAGATCAAGGCAATCGTCAAAGAAGGCTTTGACGGAGGTGAAGTGCAGGAAGTGGAACAGGATATCGTAGAACGTGTGTTCAACCTGGGAGACCGAAATGTCGGTTCGATCATGACACACCGGAGCGATCTGGTATGGCTGGATGTCACCGACAGTATCGAGAAGATCCGTGAAAAGGTACAGGAAAATCTGTTTAATATATATCCGGTAGCTTCCGAGAAGTTTGATAATATCAAAGGTGTTGTTTATCTGAAAGACCTGTTCGGCCGGATTGACGAACCAGATTTTTCGTTGGAAGAGGTGATACGCCCCGCCCAATACCTTCCCGAGAACCAGAGTGTGTATAATGCTTTGGAGCAGTTTAAGGAAGCACGTGTTAAATATGGTATTGTTACGGATGAATTTGGAGGAATCCAGGGTATTGTAACATTGAAAGATATTATGGAAGGGTTGATCGGACAGGTTCCGGAAGTGGGAGAGGAGGCCGAGATCGTGCAGCGTGCCGATGGTTCCTGGTTGGTCGACGGACAGTATAACTTCTATGACTTTCTGGAATATTTCGATATGGAAGATCTGTATGCCGAACATGATTATAATACATTGAGTGGTCTGATCCTGGAAATTCTTGAACGCGTTCCGAAGACCGGTGAGACGCTGACCTGGCTGACCTTTGAATTTGAAATCGTAGATATGGACGGTGCACGTATCGACAAGGTGCTGGTGAAGAAGATCGATTGATAATCTTTGTGCGAAGATTAAATAGTGGAAGGATTCAATACCTATATAGATCTGCTGGATTGTTCCGGACTAACAGACTTCTTCTATAAGAAGGGAGAAAAACGTATTCTCAAAAGAAAAGAGTTTTTTCTTCGTCAGAATGATAGTTCACTTTATGCAGGCTATGTTGAAAAAGGGGCCTTCCGCCTCACTCGTATTGGCGACAATGGTAAAGAGGCGGTGGTTGGATATTCGTTTGAGAAAGAATTTATTTGCGACTATTCTTCTTTTCTTAAAAGGACAACCTCTGTCGTTAATATTCAGGCTACAACAGAGAGTGTTGTATATGTCGTTTCGTTATCTGATTATTTGGAATATTTAAATACAGGACCAGAGGAACAACGTTTTAGGCATAAAGCAGCTGAGGCTTTGTTTGAAATGGTATATATGAGGTTGTTAGAAAGTTATTGCGACACTCCCGAGCAACGTTATGTCAAGTTAATGCAGCGTTGTCCCAACCTGAAAGAGAAGGTTCCGCTAAAAGAAATTGCTTCTTTTCTGGGTGTAACCCCTGAAACCGTAAGCCATATACGAAAAAAATTGTCATACCCGGAAAAGTCTTGAAGCAATTCAAGGCTTTTCTTGTTTATAATACCTAATATTGCATCTTCGAGGATGAGGAAATCAAATGATCTGTGGAGATGAAGACTTTAAATTACCTGTTGATACTTATAGCGATAGCTGCTATTGCTGTTAGTTTTATCGTTATTGAAACTGATAACAAACTGATAGCTTTATCGACAGCATCCGTTTGTATAGCTGCTTTATTCGATAGAGGAATATATCGTATTCCCTTCTTGATAGTGGCCTTAATGTTATTAGCTGCGAGTTCTATGCATGCAGGTTATGCAATTTGATGAATATGGTTAATGGGCTGACTGTAATATTGTTAGTGCTGCTCTTGGATATAGCTGTGATCTGGAGTGTAATTCATTCTGTCCGGCAGCAGAAGTATAAATTGTTGTATATCCTGATTATCCTTCTTATTCCTATATTGGGAGTTGCAATTTATTATTTAATTAAAAAGTAGTATTAATATGAAAGCATCTAAACTTATTATGTTGCTCCTTGCATTGCATTGTATATTATATTGTAACGCACAAACGATAGAAAGAGAAAATGGCTGGTATTATATAATGGAAGGGAGGAAAGACAGTATCTCAAAAGAATCAATTATAACAGTCAAAGATTTTGCCTTTCTAAGATTGGATTCTTTCTCATACTCGGATAATAGAATGATGTATATGATTGTTGGGACTATAAACCAATCCCTAGTGAGTCGATGGGCAGACGCTACGGAAAGATCTATCGGCAAACGAATTTGTTTTGTTTTTGACAATAAAGTGATCACAGACCCGAAGGTAAATGCACGGATAGAAAGTGGTGCTTTCTCCATCTCTACTTATAAAGGGTATGATCTGAAAACTATGTTTCGGCGAATCAGGGAAGAAATGGATGTAGAAGAGGAAAGAATTCACTGTTTGGAAAAAGGCGACTTAACCGATATCCTTGGATATAAGAAACTGGAAAGAGCTTTATTTGAGGAATTACAAAAGCCTAACTTTAGTAGTTGTGCCGAAGATTATATGAAATCTGAAGCATATCTGAATTATAAGACTTTCATTGGTAAAAATCCGGACTATATTGAGAGGCTGTTTCAAAGTTTTCTGTTCAAAAGTAGTCCTCAAGGATTGTATGGTTATTTGATAGACGACATAATAAAAGAGAAATATCCCGATGCTCCAAGTATCAGAGGGAATTTTAGAGAAGGGACAGGCAGCAAGGATTATGATATACTGACCTTAGAAGATTATCAAAAAACAATCCGGAAATTAATGGATATTGAGAGAAGCAAGAACAAAAGCGAGCTATCCCGTTAGGGCTTCAGCCGGACCGGCAAAACTCTTATGCGAAGCTGGTTTGAAAAGCTCCCTTCTTTTGTAATCAAAATAAGGGACTTTTGTATTCAAAACATATATGTTTTAATGACGAAACATATATGCTTTGAAAAAGCCTTCAGTATAGTTTTTTTCCCCTTACAATTCTTTGATCTTATGGAGCACCTCCATTTTTCCGAAGAGGATCAGCTTGTCATTGGCTTCCAGCACCAGATCATCGGTCAGTGGGTCGACCACATAGTATTCTGTTTGTTTCAATCCGATCAGGTTTCGTACTTCTTTGGCTCGTTCTACTCCGACCAGGCGGATACCGAAGTTCGTTTGGAAGTCGATCGTCTTTAGCGTCTGTCCGACTAAAGCTCCCGGTGTCTTTATTTTATACAAATGATGTGTTTCCGTTACCTGATACCAACGCTGGAACAGGTCGCCCAGTAAACTCTGGGAGGCATAGGTTGCTGCATAATCCTGTTCCGGACGAATGATTTCCGATACACCGATCGAGCGGATCACCGTTTCATGAATGGGAGAGATCGAACGGACGATCAACCTGCTTGCATCCAGGCTCTTCAATAAGGCGACAGTCTGTACCGACGTTCCGAAATTCTTGCCATAAGTAACGAAGATGGCATCCATTTCGCTCAACGGCAGTGTATTTAGTGCATCCCTGTCAGTCGTATCGAGGCTGACGGAGCCGGAGATCGTTTGTTTTACGGCCTCCACTTTATGCAGGTTCAGGTCGACTCCTATCACTTCATCGCCGATACGGGTGAGATTTTCCGCGATGGCGCGTCCCAGATTTCCTAATCCTATAACCAGAAATTTCATAAGGCATTACATATTACATTAATATATTTTCCTGGGGATATGTGTAATCCCTCTTTTTGTACTCTCTCATAAAGCTGACCATGAATGTCAGTACCCCGATACGTCCGATTAACATCGTACAAATGATAATCAACTTTCCGGCCATGGAAAGCATAGGGGTGAAGTTCAGACTCGATCCCACCGTACTCAAAGCCGAAACAACTTCGAATGTAAGTGTAAACACCGGTGTCCCTTCTTCCGTATAAGACAATATCCAGACAGCCAGCGAGGCAAAGATAAAATAGAAGACAATCGTTGCGAAAGCCCGGCGGATAGTGGCGGGAGATATCTCGCGTTTACGAACTTCAACCTTTTCCTTTTCACGGGAAACATTCAATGCTGTGGCAATAGCTACAAAAACGGTCGTTACTTTTAAACCGCCACCGGTCGACATCGGAGCCGCCCCGATAACCATCAGGATAAGGGTCAGCATCAGCGTTACCGGACGAAGCGCATCCATATTTGCCACGGTGAAACCGGCCGTTCGGGGTGTCACGGCACCGAGCAGCGAATCAGCCAGCTTCCCTTTCAGAGGCAGGTCGGCCAACGTATTATTCATCTCAAAGAGGAAATAAAAGAACATGCCTCCGACGATCAGGACCAGCGTACTTATTACTACTATATATGTATGGATATTGATGATACGGGGTGTATGGATATAATGTTTCTGTTGTCCGATAGCTATCATAAAAGTGTTAACGATGAAATGCCTTAGCAATTTCAGATAATTGAAAACGATCGGGAATCCCAGGCCACCGAAGATAATTAATAGGGAAATCCATACATGCAGATTGTAGTTGTGGGCCACTATCGGATCACACATATTGCCGCTCAGTGTGGAAATACCGGCATTACAGAAGGCGGAAACCGCATGGAAGATAGCGAAGAAGATGTTATCCTGCGTAGTGGCTCCCGGCAATACGCCTCTGATATCCATATATATAAAGTAGGCCCCGATTCCTTCGATAAAGAAAGTAACGAACAAAATATTCAGGATAACGCGGAACAACCCACCGATACGGTCTTCGTTCAGCATATCTTTCAGAACCAGTTTGCTGGTGAAAGAAGAATGCCCCATGAAAGAAAGGGCAAAGAAACTGGTAAAAGTCATTACTCCGATTCCGCCGATTTGTATCAGGATCATAATGATAACGTGCCCGATATGTGTAAAAGTAGTCGCTACGTCAACCGTAGTCAGTCCCGTTACACAGACAGAGGTCGTTGCCGTGAACAACGCATCGACAAAATGAATCGGGCGGGTTGTCGCGTTCGGCAGCATCAGCAATCCGGCTCCGATCAGGATCACAAAAATGAAACTCAGCAGGAACAGCAGTGACGGCTTGATACGTGTTTGCATAAGCGTAAAAGTCTGCCGTGACAGATGGATCATACTGAGCAATAACATCAGCGTATAGACAAACAACGGCTTAGACAGGAAATCGAGGTATGGCAGTGACTGCTGAATCACCTCTCTGAAAAATACCTTTGCCGACAAAACGGCAAACAGCAGGAAGTAAATGCCGATATCCAGATATAAGAGCTTTTCCTGTATGATCTCACCGAACCGGACGATGTAGCGTAGCGTGATACCGATAAAAAATGCCAGTAAAATATAAATACGGCTCAGATATAAATGGTGTATGGTTTCGCTTGTCTGCTGGAACCCGAACTGGTAGATCAGTACGAATAAGGAAGCGATAGATGCCAGAAGAATGAGGCCTTCCGCGAATATATTCAGGATGCCTTTCATGTTCGCCCAGTACATCCGGCATGTGAACTGTATATGTTTTATGTCCATTTTCAAGTATAATCTGTGGCAAAAGTATTAATAAAAGTAGTTGGAGGACAGAATAGTTCAGAAAGTTTAGATAAAGCATGTTAAAAAGAGAAAGATCAACGGTTTATCTCAATATTGTTTTGTTTACATTATGGGGGATAAATGTTATTGTATGAGGTAAGATAGTAAATTGTCAGATAAATAAGCTGTTATAAATATTGAAAAAATGATTCTGTGTGTTTTGTATATTGGATAAATGTTTATATTTGCAACTGTTTAACGTAATATTATGGAAACACATATGGAAAATAACAAGATGCTTTACTCGCATGTGTCTGTTGATTGCGTGCTGCTGGGCGTAAACGAAGATAAACTATGCGTGCTGCTTATAGAACGGCAAATGGACAATAGCGATGAGAAACGTTACAAGCTTCCCGGAAGTCTGATTTTTGAAAATGAAGATCTGGATACGGCAGCTCATCGTGTATTTAATGAGGCTACAGGTTTGAAACGCGTTCCTTTAAAACAATTCCGCAGTTTTGGCTCTCCCTCGCGTACAAAAAACAAAGATGATATGCAGTGGCTGGAAAACGCCATGAAGCTGAAGATCGAACGGATCGTAACCGTAGCTTATCTGGCATTGAGTAAGATCGGACGGAAGTCGAACCCGACCAATAAATATAATTCACTGGCCTGGTTTCCTGTCGACGCACTGCCTTCTTTGCCGTTCGACCATAAAGAAATCATCGAGGCCGCTGTGGAGGAAATACGTGAATGGGTTGAAAAGGAACCATCCATCATTTTCGATTATCTGCCTTTGAAATTTACAGCCTATCAGTTGCGTCGTACGTACGAGATCATATATAATAAGGAAATGGATGTCCGTAACTTCCATAAGAAAATGGGGTCGCTGGAATATATCGTACAGACCGACGAGATCGAAACAGGAGTTGCCCACCGTGCCGCCCGTTATTATCGTTTCGACAAAGTGAAGTATAATAAGTTGCATTCGAAATTTAATAAGAATTAATCAGTAAATATATGTATTTGTTAGGTTGTGACATAGGTAGTTCTTCTGTGAAGGCCTCGATTGTAGATGCCAATTCGGGATTAACTATCGGGGCGGATTTCTATCCGAAAGAGGAAGCGCCTATTAAAGCTGTAAAACCCGGTTGGGCGGAACAGGAGCCGGATGATTGGTGGAAGTATCTGAAAGAAGCCATTAAAGGAGCGATTGCGAAAGCTGGTATTCAGGGAACCGATATCAAAGCGATCGGTATCTCTTACCAGATGCACGGACTTGTGCTGGTCGATAAGAAAATGGAGGTGCTGCGTCCTTCTATTATCTGGTGCGACAGCCGTGCCGTACCTTATGGAGACCGTGCGTTTAAAAATATAGGGGAGAAGCAATGCTTGTCCCACCTGTTGAATTCGCCGGGTAACTTTACCGCATCCAAACTTGCCTGGGTAAAAGAGTTTGAACCGGAGTTATTCCGTTCCGTTCATAAGTTCATGCTGCCAGGTGATTTTATCGCCATGCGGATGACAGGGGATATTGTAACAACCGTGTCCGGTTTGTCGGAAGGTATCTTCTGGGACTTTAAGAACGAACAGGTTTCTGAAGACCTGATGAACTATTTCGGATTCAGCAACGACCTGATACCTGAGATACGTCCGACATTCGGTTTGCAGGGGGAACTACTCGGTTCCGTTGCAACAGAACTGGGGTTGAAGAAAGGTACACCTGTGACTTACCGTGCCGGCGACCAGCCAAACAATGCATTGTCGCTGAACGTTTTGAATCCGGGTGAGATTGCTGCAACTGGTGGTACTTCCGGTGTGGTGTACGGTGTGAACGGAAAAGTGAATTTTGATACCTTGTCGCGGGTAAATACCTTTGCCCATGTAAACCATTCTGCGGATCAGACAAGGTTGGGCGTATTACTTTGTATCAACGGGGTAGGCATTCTGAATTCCTGGGTGAAGAAGAATGTGGCGCCCGAAGGAATCAGTTATCCGGAGTTGAACGAACTGGCTGCCGGTATCCCTGTCGGATCGGAAGGACTGTCCATTCTGCCGTTTGGTAATGGTGCCGAACGTATGTTGCAGAATAAGCAGATCGATTGTTCGATACACGGCCTGAATTTTAATATTCATAGCAAAGCCCATATTGCCCGTGCCGCACAGGAGGGTATCGTGTTCTCTTTCAAATACGGAATGGATATTATGAACGAGATGGGAATCGATATAGATGTAATCCGTGCCGGTAGTGCCAATATGTTCCTGAGTCCGGTCTTCCGTGATACTTTGTCGGGTGTGACCGGAACGGTGATCGAGCTGTTCGATACCAACGGTGCCGTAGGTGCTGCCAAGGGAGCCGGTATCGGTGCCGGTATCTATCAGTCGGCCGAGGAAGCATTTGCCTCCCTCAAGAAGATCGATGTGATTGAACCCGACGGACTGAAGGCGGACAAATACTGTGCAGCTTACAGCATATGGAAAGAACGGCTGGATAGGCTGATGTGTGAGAATAACATACCAATGTAATATAAATCATTAAACAATTAATTTCATGGACTTTTATAAAGGTGAAAAAGAATTCTTCCCGGGAATAGGAAAGATTCAGTTTGAAGGACGCGATTCAAAGAATCCGATGGCATTTCATTATTATGATGAAAACAAGGTGGTAATGGGTAAAACATTGAAAGACCATCTTCGTTTTGCGATGGCTTACTGGCATACATTATGTGCCGAAGGCGGTGACCAGTTTGGCGGAGGAACAAAATCATTCCCCTGGAATGCAGCTTCCGACCCGATCAGCCGTGCCAAATATAAGATGGATGCAGCTTTCGAATTCATGACTAAATGTAGCATTCCTTATTACTGTTTCCACGATGTGGATGTGGTGGACGAAGCTCCTACACTGGTTCAGTTTGAGAAAGACTTGCAGACGATGGTGGAACATGCCAAAGGCTTGCAACAGGCAACCGGAAAGAAACTGTTATGGTCTACCGCCAACGTCTTCAGTAACAAACGTTATATGAACGGTGCGGCAACCAATCCTTACTTCCCTGCACTGGCTTGCGCCGGAACGCAGATTAAGAATGCTATCGACGCTTGTATCGCTTTAGGTGGCGAGAACTATGTATTCTGGGGTGGTCGTGAAGGTTATATGACCTTGCTGAATACAGATATGAAACGCGAAAAAGACCATCTGGCTATGATGCTTACCATGGCACGTGACTATGGCCGCAAGAATGGTTTCAAAGGCACGTTCCTGATCGAACCGAAACCGATGGAACCGACAAAACATCAGTACGACGTAGACTCGGAAACGGTTATCGGCTTCCTGCGCCACTATGGCCTGGATAAAGATTTCGCTTTGAATATCGAGGTGAACCACGCGACTCTGGCCGGACATACATTCGAACACGAATTGCAGGCTGCTGTGGATGCCGGCATGTTGTGCAGTATCGATGCAAACCGCGGCGACTATCAGAATGGCTGGGATACCGACCAGTTCCCGATGGATATTTACGAACTGACTCAGGCGTGGCTGGTCATCCTTCAGGGTGGCGGTCTGACAACCGGAGGTACGAACTTCGACGCAAAGACTCGTCGTAACTCAACCGATTTGGATGATATCTTCCTGGCTCATATCGGTGGAATGGATGCGTTTGCCCGTGCCCTGATGTGTGCAGCCGCTATTATAGAACAGTCTGATTACACCAAGATGCGTGCCGAACGTTATGCCAGCTTCGATGGTGGCGACGGTAAAGCCTTTGAAGACGGTAAACTTACCCTGGAAGACCTGCGTACGATCGCTCTCCGCGACGGAGAACCGAAACAGATCAGCGGTAAGCAGGAGTTATATGAGATGATTCTCAATTTATATATATAATTAGTTACAAGGAGTAACTCTTTCCCCTCTGGAGAGGGGATTAAGGGGTGTGTTAAATTTAGTCTTATAACTGGCATTAACACACCCCCTGCCCCCTCTCGAGAGGGGAAAAGTTACTCTTAATCTGGTAAACATGAAAAACAACAACAGTTATATTTTTGGTATCACCCTCGTTGCTACCCTCGGAGGGTTATTATTCGGATATGACACGGCAGTTATCTCCGGAACAGTAGAATCACTACGGAAATTTTTTATTGAACCTTACGGGTTACCGCTCGACCAGGCCAATTCGCTGGAAGGGTTTGTTGTCAGCAGTGCGCTGATCGGTTGTATCCTGGGTGCCTCTTTTGCCGGATGGGTCAGCCAGCGTTACGGACGTAAGCCGACACTGATCGTGGCGTCTATCCTTTTCTTGCTTTCGGCTATCGGTTCGGCTTGGCCCGAATTCGGTCTGGGATTACCTGGAAGCGGAGATCATACTTACATGTATTTATTTGTGGCTTACCGTATTCTTGGCGGTATTGGGGTCGGTCTGGCTTCGATGGTTTCGCCGATGTACATTGCCGAAGTCGCCCCGGCAGACCGTCGTGGTAACCTGGTTTCGTGGAACCAGTTTGCAATCATCTTCGGTATGCTGGTCGTTTATTTTGTGAATTATACGATTGCGTTGCAGGGTGATGCTTCCTGGTTGCACACGGTTGGATGGAGATGGATGTTTGCTTCTGAAATTATTCCTGCCGTATTCTTCTTTACCTTGCTGATGTTTGTTCCTGAAACACCCCGTTACCTGGTGATGCGCGGAAAGACGGAAAAGGCATTGACCATTCTCGATCGCCTGATGGGAAAAGACGAAGCGGCGAAAGAACTGGTCGACATAAAAGAAAGTTTCAAGGAAAAGGCGCCCTCCATGCGTCCTTACTTCCGTTTTATGGGAGCATGGCTCGTTTTGTTCCTGTTGGCCTACGGAGCCTTGGAACTGGCGGGAAATACAAGTGCCCTGGAGATTGCCCTGATCGGCAGTTTCTTCGTTTCGCTGGCGTTCCCGATTCGTTCCTACGGTGTACTTATTATTATGGTAGGTATCCTGTTGTCCGGATTCCAGCAGTTTGTCGGTATCAACGTAGTGCTTTATTATGCACCGGAGATATTTAAGACGATGGGAGCTGCTACCGATGCCGCTTTGTTGCAGCAGATTGTGGTCGGTGCCGTGAACCTGTCGTTCACTGTGCTGGCAATCTTTACGGTCGATAAGTTCGGCCGCCGTCCGTTGATGATTATCGGTGCGTTGGTGATGGCTGTTTCCATGATTATTCTGGGAACAACATTCTATACACACTCTGTCGGCATAGGCTCGTTGGTTTGTATGCTGGTGTATACAGCCGGTTTCGCTATGTCATGGGGACCTGTTTGCTGGGTGTTGCTGGCTGAGATCTTCCCGAACTCTATCCGTTCGACGGTGATGAGTATTGCCGTTGCCGGACAGTGGATTGCCAACTTCCTTGTCTCCTGGACTTTCCCGATGCTGGACAAGAACCAGTATCTCACGGAAACATTCAACCACGGTATGGCTTACTGGATTTACGGCCTGATGGGTATCCTGGCCGCTGCCTTTATCTGGAAATTCGTTCCCGAAACGAAAGGTAAGACATTGGAACAGATGGAACAATACTGGAAAAGGTAATAATGGAATGATTGATTTTCCAGCCTTCCATGTTTGTGCCTAACTAAAAAACCTTATATTTGCATTTCCAGTTAATCTTAAAAGAGAACGGAATGCATAGAAGCAAAGCAATATATATACTAGTTGGTATCGGCCTTTTACTTTCTGTTGCCCTCGGAGCAGTAGAGAGTAAGGCCGATACTCTTTTTCAGGATCATTTCGTTTCCGATCTGCGTTATATCCCTGAAATGAAGGCCCGTGCAGCCGACAGTATCTATCTACCGGAAAACAACGAAACGAAAATTCCCGATCGCGATAGCCTCCTGGCCCTTTGTGCTAAAGTCGGCTACGAAGCGATAGCGGATATGATGCAACGCTATTACGAAGAAGCCATCGACGCCATCCCCGAAGATGCCGACCGTCATGATGAATTTCTCCGGATGCGCGAAACAGTCGAACGGATCGGAGGGAGCATCCTCCGACGCGAACTGGAATACGGCGAAGCGATTGCTCTTCCCGATAATACGCCGGAAAAGCGTAATAAGAAAGTAGCCACTTTCTACGCCCTTGCCGATAAATCTGTTGCCCGCAATGATCCTTCCATGGAAATGAGAGCGCTCATCTATATTCTTCGCAGACTGTATCTGCATGAACAATATTACGCCGCTTTCCTCTGTGCCGAACGTATTGCCAAACGCCTGGAAGTGGTCGGCGGTGATATCGATCCCGCGGAAGAGAAAAACATCTGGTACGACCTGGGTCGCCTTTATTTCGACTTTCGCGATTACGAGAACGCTATCCCTTACCTGAAATCCGCTTTACAGAATACCCCTGTTTCCCGCTATTACAATCTCTATAACCTTCAGGCACGCAACGCACTGGGGCTTTATTACCGTAGTATCGGCGAACCGGATACTTCCGACTACTATTTTCGCTCCATGCTCGAATGTAAAGACCGTGTCAAGCAGCGTCCCATGTTCGACTGCATCGCCTTGAGCAACCTGGCCTCCAACTATCGTCAGCGTGGTCTATACCGTGAAGCGTTGGAACTGCACAAAGGCGCCTTACCCTTTTCGCAGGCGGAGGGCGATCATAGCTTTACCTCGGGTATCTATGTCGGGCTGGCGGATTGTTACCTGGAAACAGGCAAGCCCGATAGTTGCAAGGCAATGATCGACAGTGCCCTTTACCATATCGAACAATGGCCCTGGGTGATGTCGTACCGTTCGTGCGACCTTTATCCGGTGATGGCTCGCTATTATGCCCGCATCGGCGACCGGGAGCGTTCGATTGCTTATATGGACTCGACGACGGTGGCGAATCGTCGGCAGGATGAAAAGTACAGTGGCCTGCTGGTTCTCCGCGCCAAACAGGTGTTATTCGAGTCGGAGCGTGCCCGTAAGGAGGCGCAGCTCGTTACCTTCCGGCACGTTTCGGTCAGTATGGGTGTGACGGCGGGGGTAATCTTTGTCGCCTTGCTTGTCATCTCCGTCCTTTACAGGAAAAAGCATCAGGCTTACCGCAGGCTGGTTGCCCGTAGTCGTGAATGGGCGGAGCAGGTCCCGGCTGTCGTGCCTCCGGCAGAGGCAGATGCTACCGACAGGATTCTGATGGAAAATCTCGGCCGCCTGACCGACGAAGAGCATATCTACCTCGACCCGGATCTCGATCTCGAAACCCTGTCGCAACGCATGGGTGTTCACCGTAACATGATCTCGAAAGCTGTAAATACCGTCCACGGCAAACCATTTTCCGCATATATCAACGAATGCCGTGTTCGTCAGGCCATCCTGCTGCTTTCCGATCCGGCCAACGACAACCTTTCGCTCGAAACCATCGCCTTCGACTCCGGCTTCTCCACCCGCCAAACCTTCTACCGCGCCTTCAAGGCACAAACAGGACTTAGCCCGGCTTCTTTCAGGAAGAATAGGGGGTAGGGAGGAAACATGGGAGTTATTGAATAACCCTGTCTTTAAAGGTGTCGAATTCGGCACCTTTTAGGAGGAAGAAGGTCAATTACCTTTGCTTATCCTGCAATTCGCGCATCACTTCATCTACGATATAGAGGTCGCCGTACAGATAAAGTCCGGTATCGGGATCATGGAAACGCTGGCAGGTATCGCTTTCGTAAAAGATGTCGAAAGCCTTTTCCGGAGAAACATTCAGCCGCTCCGAAAGACGGACGGTTATGCAACCGATACGTTGCCATAGGATAATGTCTTTTATGATATTATTGTCACTCATGATTTACTCTCCTTTCTGAATATCAGTGGTTGTCAATAATTCGGTAGCGATATAGCGCAAACAATCGTTTACCAGCGGTTGACTCAACAAACACATCTGATTATTCGGCAAATGCTGTGCCAGGCGTTCAAGAGCCACATCGGCCGTCATCAGGCCTAACAGGTAGAGATTTACCGTATCGACAACTCTGTCGTTGGCAACTCCTCCTTCAACGAAATCATATCCTTTCCAAGGTTCCAGGCCTTTACGGCTATTAGCTATAAAGTTGAGCCATGCTTCGTCATAAGCATCAAAATGAAGGCACCGATAGGTTGCACGAACGCGTTCTATATCCAACTCATAGACATTCAGTAACGGTTTTACATTACGTCCTGCGCTTTGACGTTGTGCCCAGCCGACAGCTTGTTCCCGTAAATCGGTTACGTAAAAACCCTGACCGAAATCCAGATTCGGACGTCCTGCATTACAAAGAGGTTCGGGGACTGCACAAGTTGCACCATGATAAACTTTCAGCATTTGCCATCTCCTTTCTCCTGTTGCTTCAACAGATAAAGATTAGTCCCTTTGGGGGCGGTGATACCTTGGCTGGCTTCCCAGTTGTCCAGGCTTTCAAGAATGTTTGCGGTGATATTTTCCCGGCTTTCGGTATGGATTGTATCGTAGTGCCGGAGGATATACTTGTCTATCAAGCCTACGCGTTTCATCCGTCTATACATCTCCTTGTATGTACAGCCTACCTGTTTTGCCGCCGTCTCCACACACGATGCAGCGAATCCCATGCGTATTTCTATGTCAGTCAGTTCCAGTAATCGTTCCATTAGATTTCCTTTCTTTATTTTTTGCACATACAGGTTACAATGATTTACGGTAGAATCGGTCTTGCCCAATCTGGAATCAGATCGGCATATTGTTTTACTAATTTCCCTTCTGCCAATCTGAATAGCAGCTGGGCTTCACTATAATCAATTGAGTTATCATAAACATAGGTGCGATCTACAAATTTAGATGCGATACTACAATTAGAAATAGACTTCTGATACCTGGATATAATTTTGGTAATAGGCACGTCATGCCCTCCTGCCATAATTCTATCTGCAATACGGGAAGCGTTTATTGAGGGAGAGTTTGTACATACAAAGAATAAACGAATAAAGAAACCGGCCTCCTTTGCACGCTGTATAAAATCTACTTTATCATAAACAGACAACACCGTTTCAAAAATAAGACTTTTCCGTTCTTTCAAACACTGCTCTCTCAGTTCCTCCGAATATTTAGCAGCTTTCATCACGGCTTCAACAGAATTCCAGTCACCAAACTTATCCTGAGCAATATTATCGGGATTAATGTAAATGCTGTCCTCCATCCAGTCATGTTTAATAATTCGGGATGTAATGGAAGTCTTACCAGAACCGTTAGGCCCTGCTATTATTATCAACACAGGCTTATGCATTATCCAACTTGATATTAATGGTAGAATATTTCTCTTTCTGCTCGCGGATATATTCATACATGTTCTGGAAGAAAGCCGATTTGGCTTTTTCCGATTTCTGTTTTGCTTCTTCTGCAACTTCTTTCATAAGTTGGGATAACTGTTCATCAGACGGCTCTGTTGTTATATCGGTTAAGCTGTATTTCATATCAACCGGCTGTTTTTGTGATGTCGATGCCATAGTTTGTATAATTAACGTTTACACAAAGATATAAATCCATCCGTAAAGTTTGATACGTTTATTCCTAATTATTTACTCATAGTGGAGTCTTCACTCTGAAAATTTGTTTTTCTTCCTTCAAATCCCCACTATTTTGTCGCATTTTGCAAAATGTTACAACATTCTCCCCCTTTTTCTTCACCTTGCGGCATAAAAATAAAGCACATGATAGGAATGCAACACATCGATGAGAGGAATACCGCCGTGCCCGACTGGTTCGTCGGTTATTACGATTCAGGGTATTTTTGGGTAGGTGTGGCGGTGCTGAGCCTGCTGACGGTCGTGCTGATCGTGCTGGCGTGCCGGCTCTATTACGAGATGAAAGAAGCGCAACGCATCCTCGACGAACACGAAAAGGAATAAACAAACAGAATGATCGCTAGTAATAATATTTAAAAACAGATTACCATGGCAACAAAAAAGTATGTGTGGAAATTCGACCTCGAAGAGTACCTGATGACAAAAGACGTGAAGGAAGACTTCGCCGCTAAGGTGAAACCGATCCAAACTTTCTACATGGCCGACGTGGCGCGATTGATCGCTGAAGAACGCACCGAATACCGCATCGACACGATCGTGAACATCACCAAACTGGTGGAAGCGAAAATCCGCCAACTTGTCTGTGGCAACAACAATGTAGTAACCGACAACGTGCAGTATTCACCCGGCATCCTCGGCCTCTTCCTCGGAAAGACAGGCGTGGTAGACCCGGCGAAGAATAAGGCAGTTATCAACATGATCGCCACTGCCGCCCTGCGTGCCGAAACGGATCAGGTGGCGCTCGAATTTTCGGGTGTCGTGCGCGACATGGGCGGCGCCAACATCAGCCTGGTGAAAGACGTGACCACGGGCAAGACCGACGGAACCGTCACCCCCGGCGGCATCCTCGACGTCACAGGCTCGAAGATACGCAGTGTCAATGCCGACGGCACGGGGCTGGGCTTGCTCACGCTGGTCAACACCGCCGACCAGAGCGTGGCCGCCACCATCACGCTGCTGGCTATCAACGATCCCAAACGACTGATGTTCAACATTCCTGCCGACCTGGCCAAGGGCAGCTACCAGCTTACGCTCGAAACCTGGTTCAGCACCAACAGCACCCAGCTCAAGCAATCGCGTACCCTCACGTATGCCATTCCGCTGGTGGTGGGCGGCACGAGCGGCGGCGGTGGTGACGACCGTCCGGAGATCGAGTAAACCTCTTTCGCAGGGCAAGGATCTGTTCGATGCTGTCGAACCGCCTGATTCGATGGCGTCGAAGCGTCCCTTTCGATGGCATCGAACAAGCCGCTTCGATTTCACCCGACAGGCAAACGGCTCTTCCGACATTCACAAACAATCTAAAATAATATCACTTATGAAACATGTTACATCTTATTTATTTCTGATTATAGCCTTCCTGCTTCTCGGAGTAAACGGGGCGGCGGCACAAGAAAAAGACTGTCCTTTTGAGGTTACCGTTGTAGGGGATAATACTGATATTTCCTACGATAATAAAGTACTTTCCATTAGAAGTAGTGATAACGTAACCATTACGGGAAACGGAAAATCTACCGACTGGGGAATTGAAATAGAACCTTTAGGCTCTCTGGGGGTGACAATAAAAGACCTGAATATTGAAAGAAAAGGGGTACCTCTGAAAATAAAGGGGGGGGACTGTTCTATCGCAATAGAAGGAACGAACCGGTTTGTTTCGACAGGCTCGTCGGGAACTGCCGGGATAGAGATCGAAGGCTTTCTCGACTTATATGGAAGCGGCTCCCTGACTGCCATAGGGGCAAATGGAGATGGCAATACTCCCGGAGGAGCAGGGATCGGTGGTGATAGAGGATCTCTGACCATAAAAGGTGGCATCATCCATGCCGAAGGCGGGGCAGGTGCGCCCGGTATCGGTGTAAGCGATCCTAAAAAGGGTATGACGATTCAGATCGTCGGAGGCACGGTAACCGCCATCGGCGGTGGCGGCCTATATTCGGTTCCCGGCATAGATGGCGGTACCTCCTCCAGTTATCCTTCCATTGAAGGAAACGCCTTTGTCATAGCCATCGACGGGATGAATGCTGCTGGCAACATTGCGACTACCCAGATAAAGGATCATAAGAACGGCCTGTTTATCCTGGGCTGGCAACAGTCCGCCGGCTCCATTGTACAGACCTCTTCCGTCCTGAAAGGCAACGTCACATTGGAGAGCAACGCCGAAATCCCTGCTTGGGCAACGGTCACTATTGCCGCCGGCCAGACCTTTACCATCCCCGCCGGCATCACCCTGACCAACAACGGCACTCTCGAAAACAAGGGAACCTTCACCAACAACGGCACCTTCACCAACACCGGCACCGTTGAAAGCAACACATCCCTTAATATAGGGGGGAAAGATGGGTTCGATGTTACCAAAACCGATGGTGGTGCAACTTTTAGCTATAATGGCACGGAGGAATTGCTTACCATTAGCGGAAGTGGCAAAGTCTTAATCAAAGGCAGAAATAAGGATAACGCTGTCGGATGCGGGATTGTAATTGCGGAGGGTGCACAAACTACACTAACAATTGAAGACTTGAATATTGTGGCGGATGAAGCTTTGGTGTATAGGGATAGAAGTGACGGGCAGCAGATGAATTATTCTCTTACCTTGCAAGGAATAAATAGACTAACGTCTACCCGTGGGGTTGGGATGAACTTAAACTATAATTATATAACCTTTATGGGCTCCGGCTCCCTGACAGTTACAGGAGGAAACGATTGTGCCGGTATAAAGGTTAGCTCTTTCTGGCTTTATAAAAATAGCAATGTCTTCGTTGTCGCCATCGGTGGCAAAGGTGCAAAAAGCGGCATAAGCGGCAATCTCAACCACCCTGCCGGCCTCCTTATCTACGGCACGCAAGACGATGCCGGCAGCTTCTTGGAGGAATACTCCAAACTGGTAGGCAACGACTTTACCCTGGGCGGCGACGCCGAAATCCCCGATGGGGCGGAGGTCACTATTGCCAAAGACCAAACCTTTACCATCGACGCGGGTGTAACTCTTACGAATAGCGGTACTATCTACAACAAAGGAACCCTTACAGGTAATCCCGTCAAGGGGCATTTTCCGTACCATTACATCACTTTCGATGCCAACTATCCGGCATCCCCTGCTGTTGATGAAAGATATATCCTTCAAGGCGACGCACTCCCGACTGATATCTTCACCCATTCGGGCTACACCTTCTAGGGTTGGTACGACGCTCCCTCTGGCGAAACAAAAGTAGAAACCAGCGCCGAGCCGCAAACGCTTTATGCCCATTGGAAAGCAGTGCCTGTGCCCGAACCTGAACCCGAGCCCGAGCCAACGGTCTACTACACAGTTACCTTACCCTTTGTAGAGGGCGCCGTGACCGACCCCGTGGCCGGCGATTACGACGTAGAATCGTGGAGCACCTTCCGCTTCTACCTCACGCTCGACACGGCCTACAGCCAGTCGCAACCCGTAGTCACCACCAGCCGCGGCGAAACGCTTCAGCCCCGCACCTCCGACGGAGCCTACCTGCTGAAGTACGTGCGCACCGACGTGGAAGTCTACATCGACGGCATCCTGCTGAACCCGCCGCCCGTCGCCAACGAGCCGATCCGTGCCGCCGCCCCCGAGCCGGAGATATGGAGCGAAGACGCCTGCCTCTGCATCCGCCTGCCCGAAGGCCTGCCGACGTCGCCCGTCCGCATCTTTACGGCGGAAGGCCGCCTGCTCGACAGCTTCCGTTCAACCCCGGGGTTGATGCGTCGGCAATTGCCGACGGGGATCTATATCGTGCAGGTGGGTAAAACCGCGCGCAAGGTGGCGGTAAAATAGTCCGTTATGACATAAACAACTAAAAACAACATATCATGGAAGAGAAAACATTTATCAGCAATAACCTTACCGGCAGCCAGCCGGTGGCCACCGATTTCACTATTGAAAGCAATAAAGCGCAATATATCCTGCTGGGCGACACTACGCTTGAAAAAGTGGATACTCCCGATTATACGGGTGACGAGAATTGTGTTGTATACAAATACAATGATAACGAAGACAAGGATGAAAAAGTAGTAGTCTGGAGCCAGGCTGAATACGACTTCCTGGAAAAACTATACGACGGGAACTACACTGTCCATCCCAGCCTTTGGAACAACGGCCGCAACAACCATTTGAACGGCGTATTCCGGGTACACGACGAAATGTCCATCTTCCAGGTGCGCGGTTACGATATGGCAAACATCTCCTTTGTATATACCGGCAAGTCGTGGCTGATCTTCGACACCCTGATGAGCGGCGAATGCACACAGGCGGCAGTTGATCTCTTCAATGACTATCTGGATAAGAAGTATAAAAATAATTATGTAAAGGTAGGTAAGGGAACGATAGAAGCCGTCATCGTCAGCCACAGCCATATCGACCATTACGGCGGACTGCAAACCCTGAAGGATATCAATGGTGGCGAGCTAATTATCTACGCTCCCAAAGGTTTCGAGCAGCATGCTGTAAGCGAAAACCTGTATGCCGGTGTGGCTATGGGGCGCCGCGCTTCCTACCAGTACGGTACCCGCCTGCAAGCCGGTTGCTGCGGACGCATCAGCATCGGTATCGGACAGGGACAGTCTACCGGCACTGTGGGCTACCTGCGTCCGACCTATGAGGTGGACGAAGAGTTTATGAACAGAGACAACAACGACTTCTATGGCGTGAAGGAAACAGGCCGGCGCTACCTCGTCTTCGGCAACGTGCGCCTCTACTTTCAGCTTACCCCCGGCACCGAAGCCCCGGCGGAGATGAACAACTACCTGGAGTTTTACGCTTCGGAAGCCGATGCCGATCTTGAGAGTATAGGTGCTACTCCCGACTACTCAGCCCTCTGGATGGCCGAAAACTGCAACGGGACGCTCCACAACCTCTATACCCTGCGCGGAGCACAGGTGCGCGATGCCAAAGCCTGGTCGGATTTCCTGATACAAACGCTCAGCCTCTGGCCCGATGCCGAAGTGGTGTTTCAGGCCCATAACTGGCCCCGTGTCAATGCCGTAAATAAGGAGAACGCCGTAAACGAATACCTTTTCCGCACCGCCGCCGCCTACAAATATCTCAACGATCAGTGCCTGCTCTATATGAACCAGGGCTTCAAACCCGATGAGATAGCCGAAAAGGTGCGTTTGCCCAAACCGCTGGAGTGCACTCCCTACCTGCGTCCTTACTACGGCACGCTCAAACATAATGCCCGTGCCGTCTACCAGCGCTACCTGGGCTGGTATGATGCCAATCCGGTGCACCTCGATCCGTTGCCCGAAAAGGAACGGGCAGAGAAGTATGTCCGTTTCATGCAAAAGGCGGGCGGTAATATAAAAGGAGAGATAGATACAGAGTACAACCGTGGCAACTACCGTTTCGTGGCCGATATATGCCATCAGCTACTGTTGGGAAAGGCAGAGGAAAAGGACGTTAATACTTACTGCTCTTACCTGGCCGGCTCGCTCCGCCAACTGGGCTACATGGCCGAGTCGGGTATCTGGCGCAACAGCTACCTGTCGGGTGCTTACGAACTGGAGAACGGTGCGCCGATACCCGCAGAAACAAAGCCCTCCGGCCAACCTCTCGAGCTGCCGGACAGCTCGATGATGCGCAATATGTCTTACGAGATGTTGCTCGACTACCTGGGCATCGTGCTCGACACCGATAAGGCTTCGGCCCTCGGTGCAGAGGCTTTATGGAGCCAAAAGTCCAAACCGGCAATGACCGGCTTCTATCTCGGAATTACCTCTGAATCTTCTGATACGCAATGGTTCCATGTTTCGGTTAAGTATGGCGTGTTGCTCTATCACAAAGTATCGGATAAAGATATTTCAAGTTCTGTGAAAGTTACCCTGACCAGTGAAAACCTTTATTCGCTGATTGCCAATATAGGTAATAACGCCAATATAAAGAAAATAGTCGGTGGCTTGACGGGCGACAACCTTGCTATCTCTTTATTGCAGCACATCTTCTGCTATATGGTAAACATCAACCGATACGCTACCTTCGACATTATGCAGCCATGCAACGATCGGTATTATCAGTGGGTGGAAGAATGTGCCAAGATGCTCGAAGAGTCTTATGATAAGATAAAGGCCATCTCATTTGATACACCGCTTTCTCTGTCGGAGAATGATAAGATACGCTGGAATAATACTGGCCGTAAACTGGTAGACGCCGGCATTATAGACGACCTTTACTTCTTCTCGGAAACTCCCGCAAAAGAGTATGATAAGATCGGATACGATAAGACCTTCTACAAATACCAGTATTGCGAAACCCTGTATGAATGCTATAAATACCTGGCAGGCAACTACGTGCCGGACAGCAGAACCCAATTCGTAAAGTTCTGTATCGACATGACGGAGCCTTATGTGAACCGTTTCAGAAGAAAGCCGGACGAAAAGCCTGACGGAACCGCCCCTAAAGGCGAAGGTAAGGGTGCCGAGTATTATCCTTTCGATAAAGATGATCTGAATGCCTGGAAGAAGTATTGTTTAGTGGTATTCGGAGATATGCATACAGATGAAGATATACGGTATATTTACAATGAGAACATTCGATTTTGCGGAAATGGCAATACGAGTAATAAGAACCTGGGAATCGGTGAAGATGGAGAGTTCTACGGTTCCGAACTCCTGCATTTCCTCTATCTGTGCTACCGTTTCCTTTACGATTATAAACATAAAACAATAGGATAGACTATGAAACCGATAACAACTTACCGACAAACAGCCTGCCGTCTTCTGGCGGCCCTGTTCTTCCTCTGCCTTTTCGCCCCGATGGCGGCAGGGCAGGATAACTGGAACGACCATTGTGCAAACCGGATAGCAAACAAAGACGGTGGCAACGGCTCATCCTGGGACAACGCCATCGAGATAGCCACCGCCGAAGAGCTTGCCTACTTTGCGCAGCAGGTGAATAGCAACCAGTCTATCAGTTATGGTGACGGCAATTCGATCGGTCCGGCCGATAAATATCAAGCAGGAGGCTTTATATCCTATTACTTCGCCCTCTCCGCCGACATCGACCTGTCGGATTATGATTGGACGCCGATAGGGAATGCTACTTATCCTTTCAAAGGTAATTTCGACGGCCGGGGGCATTGTGTGAACGGCCTGAAGGTGATGAAGGTCGAAACCGTTAGTGGGGCTGTCTATGCCGGCTTGTTCGGTTGTACGTCTGTCGGAATCCTCCGTAACCTCGGTGTCCGTCTGGCGGATGAGGGGATACAGGCAAATTCGACGGGTGGTTCTGCTTATGCCGGTGGAATAGCCGGGTACGCTCATAATATCTTTAACTGCTATGTAGTGGGAGAGGGCACTATTGAGGCAAGCTTTTCAAGAGAGGGTAATAATATCTATGCCGGTGGGATCGTAGGATATCTTGACGATAATGGTTCGCTTACTAATTGTTATGCTACTGTAAATGTAAAGGTAGAACCTAAAGGTATAGTTAATGTTGGTGGTATTGTTGGGTATGGTAGTTCTAATTCAACGATCTCCTGCACCTATGCCACGGGAGATGTTGAAACGGGAACAGGAGCGAAATTCTATTACGCCGGCGGTATCTGCGGATATTTGCGGAACGAGGGCACTCTCACAAACAGTTTGGCCGCCAATGGACGGATAACAGGAGGTAACTCATTCAGTAACCGGATAGTTGGTAATAAGGAGAGTAATTCCACTCTCACCGGCAACTACGCCTCCCCCGATATACAGGTGAACGGTTCGTTTGTAAGCAACGGTGCAAAGGATAACGAAAACGGCGATCCTGATGTCGATCTTGATAACTTTGGTTCTGTATTGACTTGGGGCGATGGTTGGGATACAAGCGATGACACGCACCTGCCGCAATTGAAGATGCAGACAGGCGATGACCCTAATTACTCTTACATCGATTGGCCTACCGGCCCGGGCTACACCCCGCAACCCTCGCTCGATGCCGCCCCCTATTTCCCTTCGGAGCATACTCTTCACATCGTTTCTCCCACCGGAGGAACCCTGAAGGTAACAGGCAAAGACGGAAACGAACTATCTGACGGCAGCAAGATAGTTTCCGGCACCCTCTTGACACTTTCGTATACGGAAAGCCCTAATTACCGTTTCTCGGAGTACCTTTCCGGCAGCAGTGCCGACAATCTGCGTACCTTGGCCGGCAATACGATCCCGATGCCCGCCACCGACCTCTACCTGAGTGCCCGTTTCAATTACGAGGATCCCACGCCGCCGCCTGCTCCGATTTACTACTCCGTCTTCCTTCCCAGCGTGGAAGGTGCCGTAACTGATCCCGTAGCCGGCACTTACGACGTAGAATCGTGGAGCACTTTCCGCTTCTACCTCACGCTCGACACGGCCTACAGCCAGTCGCAACCCGTAGTCACCACCAGCCGCGGCGAAACGCTTCAGCCCCGCACCTCCGACGGAGCCTACCTGCTGAAGTACGTGCGCACCGACGTGGAAGTCTACATCGACGGCATCCTGCTGAACCCGCCGCCCGTCGCCAACGAGCCGATCCGTGCCGCCGCCCCCGAGCCGGAGATATGGAGCGAAGACGCCTGCCTCTGCATCCGCCTGCCCGAAGGCCTGCCGACGTCGCCCGTCCGCATCTTTACGGCGGAAGGCCGCCTGCTCGACAGCTTCGGTTCAACCCCGGGGTTGATGCGTCGGCAATTGCCGACGGGGATCTATATCGTACAGGTTGGGGTGACGGTACGAAAGGTGGCGGTAAAAGTTAAATGATTGTGTCGTACCTGCGGGTATCTATGGGAGCAACAAACGTGGCACGTTTTTTGTTCCTATAGGTATATGATTATAAGCGCAAGTAGACGAACCGATATTCCCGCTTTCTATTCGGAATGGTTCTTCAATAGGATTAAAGAGAAATATGTATTGGTACCCAATCCGTACAATCCCAAAATGATCAGCAGGATTGATTTGAGCCCTGCGGTGGTGGATTGTTTTGTGTTCTGGACGAAGAATCCGAACCGGATGATCGACAAGCTGGAGGGGATAAAGGATTACAACTATTATTTTCAGTTTACCCTCAATCCTTATGGCGAAGATGTGGAAAATCATTTACCGGCGGTGAAGGAACGTATCGAAATATTCAAACGGCTTTCCGATAAGATAGGCCGGGAAAAGGTCGTTTGGCGATACGATCCCTTATTGACTAATAAGAAATACGACACCTCTTTTCATAAAGAAGCATTTGCCGGGATAGCATATGGCCTCCAAGATCATACGGAGCGGTGTATGCTCGGCTTTATCGACCATTATCAGCATATTCGCGGCGAAGTGAGCAAATTCGACATACAGCCTCTGAAGCAGGAAGAGATCGAAGAAATGGCCGTTTCTTTCAAACAAACTATGAATCAGTATCCGTCTATCGAGTTCGATACCTGCACAAGGAAAGTGGACTTGACCCATCTGGGAATACCCAGTGGCCTGTGTGTGGATAAAAAACTGATCGAAAAGATCATAGGCTATCCTATCTCCGCCAGGAAGGACAAGAACCAGCGGGATATCTGCAACTGTATTGAAAGCATCGATATAGGCACTTACGAAAGTTGTCTGAACGGCTGCATTTATTGCTATGCTATCAAGGGTAACTACAATACCGCCGGGTTCAACAATCGGAAGCACGATAAAAACTCTCCCATGCTGATCGGTAATGTCGTAGCGGGGGATGTGATAAAAGACAAGCTGATGAAGAGCCTGAGGGATGATCAGCTTTCGCTGTTTTAGAGTTTATATCTTATCAGACACGTTTATAAATCCGGATTTTTATGTAAGTTTGTCCGGATTAAAAAGATTTCGGATATGCCTATTATAAAACGGATATTGATCTGGTGCAGGAACATACTTATCTTTCTGTTCATATCCAGCATTCTGGCGGTGGTGGCGTATAAGTTCATCCCCGTTTACTATACGCCTTTGATGCTGACACGTCTGTATGACCAGCATAAGGCCGGCAAACCCTTCAAGCTCGATCATACATGGGTGCCATTGTCGGAGATCGCTCAGCCGCTGGTGCAGGCGGTGGTCGCTTCGGAGGACAACCTGTTCCTCGACCATAACGGCTTCGATATCGAGCAGATACAGAAGGCCCGTGACGAAGCGGAGAAAGGCAAACGCGTCCGTGGCGCCAGCACAATCTCGCAGCAGACAGCCAAGAACGTATTTCTTCTTCCTACCAAAAGCTATATCCGGAAAGGGATCGAAGCCTATTTCACCCTATTGATCGAATGGATATGGGGAAAGGAACGCATCATGGAGGTCTATCTCAACTCCATAGAGATGGGGGATGGTATCTACGGGGCCGAGGCGGTGGCACAGGCTCATTTCAAGAAGCCGGCAGCCAGGTTGAGTGCGGGCGAGGCGGCGTTGATAGCTGCTTCACTACCCAATCCGCGGAAATTCAATTCCGGCAAACCTTCTCCCTACATGCTGAAACGGCAGGGGCAGATCCTTTCCCTGATGGGTAAGCTGATAAAGATACAGATGGGCCACGGTGCCGGAGAGATAGAAAATAAAGATGGTAAAATAAAAAAGAGAAAGAAATGGAGAGCTTCACTTTTCACGACCTCGGACGTATCGCTTATACCGGCGCTTTAAAGGTTCAGACGGAAGCGTTTGAGACACTGCTGCATGCCAAGGTGTGGGGCGAACAGGGAGAGAATAAACTGTTTTTCTGCGAACATGAGCCGGTGTTGACAATCGGCAAGAGCGGGAAAGACACCAACCTGCTGATCCCTGTCGAACTGCTGCAACTGCGGGGCATTTCCTTCTTCCACACAAACCGGGGAGGGGATATCACCTATCACGGCCCCGGACAGATCACCGGTTATCCGGTCTTCGACCTCGAACACTGGCAACTGGGACTGAAACAATATATCCATACCTTGGAAGAAGTCATTATCCGCTTCCTGTCTCTCTACGGGATAAAAGGAGAACGGTTGGAAGGGGCGACCGGGGTCTGGATCGACCCGTTGGTAAAAGGCCGTGCCCGTAAGATATGTGCCATCGGGGTGAAGAGCAGCCGGTACGTCACCATGCACGGTTTTGCGCTGAACATCAATACCGACCTGAGCTATTTTTCCCTGATCAATCCTTGTGGCTTCACTGATAAAGGCGTCACTTCGTTGGAAAAGGAATTAGGCGGAAAGCAGGATTTCGAACTGGCTAAAACACAACTTCATTCATTATTCTCAGAACTGTTTCCCTGATGGATTATAAAATACATTTCGCTCCTTTGCAAGGATATACCGATGCCGTGTACCGGGAAGTCCACCACCGTATATTCGGTGGGGTGGAGAATTATTACACCCCTTTTGTGCGTGTGGAGAAAGACGGTTTCCGTAACAAAGATATCCGTGATATCGCTCCGGACAGAAATTCGGAAACACCGGTGATTCCCCAACTGATTGCTGCTACTCCCGATGAGTTCCGCCGTCTGGCAGCATTGTTCCGGGAAAAGGGATACCGGCAGGCGGATATCAATATGGGTTGTCCTTTCCCTATGCAGGCGCGTTTGCATCGGGGGGCGGGGATTCTTCCTTTTGTTGAAGAGGCGGAGGCTTTATTGCAGACGATCCGGGAGTTTCCGGAGATGAGCTTTTCGGTTAAACTCCGGTTGGGCTGGAATGCTCCAGATGAGGTCTTTGCCTTGCTTCCGGTAATAAACTCCTTGCGGCTGGCTCATGTTACTTTGCATCCCCGGATAGGTACGCAACAATACAAAGGGAATGTGGATACAGACAGTTTCGCCCGTTTCTATGAAGCATGCAGGCATCCGCTTTTCTATAACGGAGATTTGAACAGCCTGGAAGATATAGACCGGATTCTCTGTCGGTTTCCCCGTCTGGCAGGTGTGATGTTGGGGCGTGGCTTGTTATCCTCTCCCTGGCTGGCTGCGGAATATGCAGCAGGCAACGGTTTTACGGATGAAGAAAAGAAAGCGAAACTGCTACATTTCCACACGTTGTTGTTTGAAAAATATAGCAGTGCGCTTGAAGGAGGCGACCATCAGATACTGGCCAAAATGAAAACTCTTTGGGATTACCTGTTGCCGGAGGCTGAGAAACGGCTACGGAAGAAGATACTGAAAAGCAACCAACTGCCTACTTACCTTCAGGCCGTGAAGGAACTGTTACAATAGTTGAATCAGCCTTTGCCGGTGCGATTGTATCGGCTGGGGCAAGCGGGATAATCGGTAATAGCTTCCTTCTCCGGCGGAAAAACTCGGAGAGATGGGAGAAGTCTTTCTTGAACATGACACCTACGCCCTGAGTTGTTAACGCCCCGTTGAGGTATTTGTACATATCATTTGCATGATTGTATGCTTTCAGGCGGATTTCTCCGCTGGGAGTTAGCTTGTATTCCAGGTCGAACTCACCGACAAAATCATTCTTTTGCTGATACGTATTGTTCCTGTATCCGAAACTGCCGTTGAACAGCAGGCGGTTGTCGAGCAATTGGCTGGAAAGCAACATTTCCACTTCCGTATCCTGTATGCCGTCTTCGCTGGTACGGATATTCGTTCCGATCTGTACCTTGTCGGTCAGGCTGTTCAGGATGCTTGAAATCTGGGAAGAGATGGCAGAAGAAGCTACTGCGCTGAACTCGCTCGAACGATACGCATTCTGAGAATAGTCGGGTGTGTAGAACTTATTCAATACCAGCAAATAAATGATCTGGCGCGTCATCATATCTTCGGTATCGACCAATGCCTTCATCTGTCGTTCTATCTCTTCGTTGGTACCGGGCAGCTCCAGGTCGAATGAGATTGCCGGACTGCGCAACATACCATCCAGGTTAAGCACACAGTTGACAGGGACGTTGGTTCGTGGACTTTCCCTGGCAAGTCCGTCATCCAAGTCACGCAAGTTGGCGGTCAGGTTATAAATAGCGTTTATATGCATCGTCGCATCGAAGGGATCGCCACGGAAGTCGATTGCACTGCCTTCACGTATCTTAAAGTCTTTATGGATAATCTGCTGTAAGCTGAAATTATAGTTACCGCTGACGATTCCCATGTTGCCATACATGCGTAAGTCTGTTTTCGTCCCGTATTCTATCTGCATGCTTCCGCTGCAATTACCGGTTATTTTGTCGCCGGCAATCGGGTCCATAATCAGTTCGATTTTGGCATCGGGGGTGATATCGAGCAGGAAGTTCATGCGCATTTCGGCCCCTTCCTCTTCTTCATTGTTTACAATTTTCAGGGAATCCCGCGATAATGTACCGTTGGCCAGATCTTTCAATTGTTTTTTATCCACAAAAGTGATAAAGTCATAGTCGGCGGCTGTAGTGTTGTTGATGAAGTCGAGGGTAATGGACGTCTTAGGATCGCTCCGCATATTGATATCGAAGTTGATCAGCTTGTCATTTCCTTTGATGGAGGCCGAACCGCTACCGAAAACGGTACCGTAGATCAGCGGATTCAGTTTGCGGGTAGCGTTGAATACCAGCATATTCTTTGTCTTGACATTCACGTCGAAGCTGACATCTTTGAAGTGGTTATGGTAGACGCTCATGTTGACGGTACCCGGATTGCCGAACTCGTCGTGAACCGTCAGGTCGCGCATATTTATGGAACCGGCATCCATGTAGATGGAGTCGGAGAATGTATAATACGTATTGGTATATTCGATACCCAGGCCGCCGTCCAGCACGTATGCGTCGCCCTCTACGGTCAGCGCTTTGAACGGGCCGTGCAGGTGGACGTTTCCGAATCCCCGTCCTTTCATGTTTTTGGCCACCTTTTCCACAAAAGGATGAAGGAATCCCAGGTTGATATCGTTGGCATCGAAGAACAGGGAGAGTCCGGCATTTTGTCCGACGGGGAAAATATAGCCGCTTACGTCGGTCCATGTCGTATCGTTTTTATAGATGCTACCCAGCATCAGGATACCTTTCTGGGCATCGTCCCACTCGCTGAACAGATTTAGCCGGCCGAGGGGAGTCTGGTTGAATGAAAAGTCATTTATTTCAAGGTCGGTGTTCAGCATGCGGCTTCCGTAAAGGTCGCAGATGTTGAATGTACCCGTTGCTTTCCCGGCAAACTGTAATACCGGAATGTTCAGTATATCGAAAATATAACTGAGTTCAACCTGTTTCAGATCCATTAAAAGGGTATCTGCCGGATTTTTGGAGATGCTTCCGTCCAGCAACAACGATTGTTTTTCGTTGCCTACCCTGAATTTATGGATATCTATTTTACCGTCGGCTATTCTGATATCCGACGGATGGATGATCCATAGAGAATCGTTCAGCACCAGCTGGCTCTCTTTCACGGCAATATCGGTTCGTAGCATGGCAGGCTTCTTCTCCTGTTCCTCTTCCGTAAAGAGGGCGGAAGCCGAAAGTTCGGCACGAAATTCTTTTTCCTTGTTGTTTGCCCATCCGATCAGCGTATTGATCCGGTTATCCTTGGCATCCACTTTCAGATCGAGGTAGTTGCGAAGTCCTTTCTGGTTGTAGTTGATCGCTTTTAATAGCAGGTTGATGTTTTCCTGCGGGTTGTCGCATGTCAGATAACCGGATTCGAACATGGACTTGCCCAGCCTGAACTTGGGAAGGAAGGCTTCGATGCGGAATTTGTTATACAGGTTGTTGTAATGTCCCGTGATACGTGCCTGGTTTACTATTGTTACCGGCAATTTGAGTGTTTCGGATATCTTCTCCGTGTTTTCCACAGTCAGCAACAGCGAGAAATTGTTTTCTTCTACTTTCTGCTTTTTCTGCGTGGCATTGATAAGCGCCGGAATATATCCTTTGAAGGTATTCATGAAACTCGGGATGATCGTTTTGAACGAGTAAGCACCCGTCACTTCCCCGTTCAGAATGTCGGACGAGATCGTCAGATGGCGATCCAGCGAATGACCGGAGGCCGTTACCTGAAACTTTTTCAGGAAAAAGCTGCTGGGTGCTGTGAGGAAGGACAGACTGTCTATCGTGATGTTCCCCTCCAGGTTATCTATATTGTTGCCGGTGAAGTCGGCGTTCAGGGATAACGAGATATCCGGCGATTCGTATTTATCGATCAGGTGGAGGCTGTCCGGGCGGAAATGCTCCAGATTGGCGGTGAAGTTAAACATGGAGTTCTTTCCTTCGTGGCGGAACATACCCTCTGCATACAACTTACCGTTCGGATCGTTTACCTGTACCATCCCGTCAAAGCTGTTTTTCTTGAAATTTCCGGATAACTGAATATCTTCGTATTTGTATTTCCTGTATTCGAATTCGTCGATATTTGCTTTGATATTACCAAAGAAACTGCTGTTTTTATGCCGTTTGGCATCGACCGATATGTTCAGCTTGGCGTTACCGTAAGGGTTGCCTTCGTCGAAAAGTTCGTTCAGAAGCAGACCGGAGGTGGAAACATGTCCTTTCAGGTAGGCTGCGATATTATTTTCTTTATCACTACCGAATATCATATCGGTTTGTACGGAGCCGATAGCCGAAGAGAACTTGCCGAAAGCCACCAGGTTATCGAAGAAGCCGGATATCTCTCCGGTAAAGTTGATCGTACCCAACCGGATAACCGGATCGGGCAGGACGACCGGTTTTTTATTGAAATTGTTTATCAGTCCGCTCAGTCCGTCGGTGGTAATATACATTTTGTTCACCTGTCCGAAGATATAGGCGTCTTCCGGGTGGCTGATTCCTTTTAGGTCCATTTTTCCGATAAACAGCATCTTGTCACTGTATCGTAATGTCAACTGTTTCAGGTTGATATTGTTGATGGCTCCGGAGGCTTCGGCCGAAAGTTCGATGGTTTCGGTGAAATTACTAAAGGCCGGAACGAAGGACGAAAGGTCTTTCAGGCAGATTTGCGACGGAGATATGTTCAGTGCCAGCGGCGCATGGTTCAGCAGCTCGGAAGCATTGCTGATTTCGCGCATGTCTATCCTGGCCTTGCTGATTTTCAAATCGGTTTCCGGCAACTTGATTTCGAAGTTATTGATAAACGTGCTGTCGCGGTTGCCGATGATATTCATCGAGAGTTTGTTCAACGTAAAGCCGGAAGCCTCGTCGAAACTCATCTTTTTGATGTTCGCGTTGAGACTGTCCTTATTGAACGCTTTCATGGAAATCTTGGCACTCAGGTTCTTGATGTCCACATGTTTGGCGTTGAACTTACCGGGCGTTTGCGCCTCGCTCTCCACATCAAACCGGAAATTACCGCGGCGTATCAGGATGGAGTTGAAGCGCAGGTCGATATTCGGATTCTTCTTCATCGTATCTTTGCTGGCGAAAGCGTCGATAACGAACTGGAGGTTCAGCGGACTGTCGGGAGTCTTTTTATTGAGATTGACTGAAAAGCCGAATAACCGGACCGTAGAGAATACGAATTTGCCTTTGAGCAACGGGAGGACTTCGAAACCGGCAGCCACATGATTTGCCTCGAATAAGGTCTTACCTGTCTCGTCTTCCAGGTATAAGTTGTCGAGTACCACGCGGTTGAACCACTCAATATTTACATTTCCTATCTTTACGGGCACACCGAGATGGCTGGATAATTCTGTCGATGCAATGCCGGAAACCTGAGATTGGATATAAGGTATCTTCAATAAAATGAAAGGCATTGCATAGAATATCCAGAACAAAACAAGTAGGGTAATGATTATGTATTTTAGTCCTCTGATATCTTTACTATATTTTAAACGCAAATCTACAACAATATCGCGATAGATTTCATTAAATTTGCACAAAAAAACGAGAGAAGAGTATGAGTGTAACAATATTGGGGATAGAATCATCTTGTGATGATACTTCCTCTTCCGTAATACGCGACGGTGTGATGCTGTCGAACGTGATAGCCAGCCAGGCCGTTCACGAGGCTTATGGCGGTGTCGTTCCCGAACTGGCTTCGCGGGCACATCAGCAGAATATTATCCCGGTGGTTGCCGAAGCCATCAAACGGGCCGGTATCGATAAATCGGAACTGAGCGCTGTCGCTTTCACACGAGGGCCGGGATTGATGGGTTCCTTGCTCGTCGGGACCTCTTTTGCCAAAGGATTTGCCGCCTCTCTGGATATTCCTATGATCGAGATCAACCATTTGCAGGCCCATGTGCTTGCCCATTTCATCAAGGAAACGCCAGAAGACGATCATGCGCCTTCTTTCCCTTTCCTTTGCTTGCTGGTGTCGGGTGGCAATTCACAAATCATCAAGGTGAACGCATATAACGACATGGAGGTGATAGGCCAGACAATAGACGACGCGGCCGGCGAAGCCTTCGACAAATGTGCCAAGGTGATGGGATTGGGGTATCCCGGCGGTCCGGTGGTGAACCGTCTGGCCAACGAAGGAAATCCGAAAGCCTTCGCTTTCAGTAAACCGCATATTCCGGGGTACGATTACAGTTTCAGCGGGTTGAAAACCTCTTTCCTTTATACGTTGAGGGATCGATTGCAGGAAGATCCCGATTTTATCGAAAAGAACAAACAAGACCTCTGTGCTTCCTTACAGTCTACAGTGGTTGATATCCTGATGAATAAGTTGCGTAAAGCAGCGAAAGACCTGAATATAAAAGAGGTAGCAGTGGCCGGAGGTGTATCGGCAAACTCCGGTTTGCGTGATGCTTTCCTGGATTATGCCAAGCGGTATGGTTGGAAGGTACATATCCCGAAGTTTGCGTTTACAACAGACAACGCAGCGATGGTCGCCATTACAGGTTATTATAAATACCTCGATAAGGATTTCTGCCCGATGGATGCAGTTCCTTTCTCTAGGGTTGTTATTTAAAGAAGAATACAAAGGTTGGAAGAAATATACTATCATACTATCATATTTCGATATAAGTAGTTGTATACATGTTTGTTATAGTATGATAGTAGCTGTTTTCAACGATCATTTATCTATCATACTACTATCATTTCCTACTTAAAAAATGGGACAGACAGTATGCTGTTTTCACTAAGTATATGGCTAAAAGACAAGCAGATAGTGACAAAAGTTGCTCGACACCCGGGTCTTGAAACCTTTGACACCCGGGTGTAGGCATCGTCGAGATGGGGGTGTAAAAAGGGGTGAAATGGGCATCCCGGCAACAAAAAGTCTGTGTTCGAGTGAAATTAAGTCATAGTTTTGAGATAAAAAGGTAGTAATCTGACGAATTATAAGATGCCGTAGGCAGTTGTAACAAACGTCTTTATCAGTCTTAAAAAGACTGTCCGTTGGTTAAAATAGAGTTAAAATGATGGTTGCATGATAGGTAAATGATAGTATAAAAGACGTACTGTCATAGTTTAAATGATTGCTATATAGTTATTTACATGTCGTAATGACAGTATGATAGTATATTCCGTGAAAACCTCTTATATTGAGGGGGCTATTCACAATTAGTCCTTTCAGGACAAGCTAAGACAATTAATTAGTTTAAATCTGATAATTATTAAAACATTTAAACCTGATAATAAAACGATATGAATAATAATAATTCGCTCAGCGAACAACTTGGCGGACTTCTCCGTTCGAAAGGATTGTTAATGGGTACGGCGGAAAGCTGTACGGGCGGACGTATTGCCAATATGGTTACCCTGGTGGCTGGTAGTTCCGATTATTTTGTCGGGGGCGTTGTTTCTTATAGCAACGAGGTGAAACATAATGTGCTCGGAGTTTCGGAAGACAGTTTGCGTCTTCATGGTGCCGTGAGCCGTGAAGTGGTGGAACAGATGGCGCAGGGAGCTATCCGTACGTTGGGATGCGATTGCTCGGTGGCGACGTCGGGAGTTGCCGGACCGGGCGGGGGAAGTCCCGAAAAACCGGTAGGAACGGTCTGGATCGCTGCCGCTTTGAAGGAACAGGTCGTTTCACATTGTTATCATTTCGGTACGGTGCGGGCCGAAAACATACAGTCGGCAGCCGATACCGCTTTGACAATGTTACTGGAACTTTTACAGAAGTCCGATGGATAAATTTATAGAACAACAGCGATTGATCTATCCGATGTCGGACGAAGCCATCCGGCTTCTGATCGATGAGATGGACGAGGTTTCTTTCCCGAAGGGCGATCTTCTTATCAGGGAGGGCGACCGTGACCCGTTCGTGTGGTTCGTCAGGAAGGGATTGATCCGTTCTTATGTCGAAAGGGAAACGAAAGACATCACGTTATGGTTCGCTTCGGATGGCGAAATGATAAATTTCGTCTACCGGGATATTGCCGCTTATAATATCGAGATGGTGGAGGATTCGGACTTGCTCCGTATCCCTGCCCGCAGACTGGAAGAGCTTTTCGAGCAGTCGCACGACATAGCTGTCTGGGGACTCAAACTGCTTGATTATTACCTCCGGGAATATGAAAATTATTTTATTAATGATAGTTGGAGTGATGCCCGCGAGCAATACGAAGCCTTGTTGCGCAGCAATCCCGAACTTTTCCAGCGAGTGCCTCTCAAGCATATCGCTTCTTATCTCCAGATCACTCCTCAATCGTTGAGCCGTATTCGTTCTTCTTCTAAATAAAAAGAGCAGACCGAAATTATCCTATGGTAATTTTTCTCTGAAAAGACCTCCCTACCTTTGCAGCCGGAAACCAAAAGTGAGTTGATTTATGAATAAAGACAAAGCTCTCTTCCGCCTGGAAAGGGAGAAATTATTGTTGACAGGTGAGATTCCCCGCTTATTTATGAAGTATGCACTTCCCGGTGTTGCGGGATTGTTGTTCCTGGGTATACAATCCGTGATCGACGGGATTGTGTTGGGACGTTTCGTAGGAGCCAATGCGCTTGCCAGTGTGAATCTGGTTTTGCCGTGTTACAGTCTGATTTCGGCATTTGCAATCGTGATGGGTATCGGGGGGCAAACTCTCGTCAGTATCAGCCTCGGAAGAGGGGATAAGCAGGAGGCTAATAACGCTTTGCGCTCGGTATTCGTGTTTTTGCTGGGGATGTCCGTGGTGGTGAGCCTGGTTATTTTTCTGTCAGCAGGAAAGATTGCTTCTTTTTTGGGGGCGAACGAAGTGTTGTTACCCGATGCGGTACATTATATACGGGCACTCGTTCCTTTCTTCCCGCTGCTGTGTGCGATATTTTTCGGCGACTACATAATCAAGGCGATGGGGCATCCGTTGTATGCAACTTCTGTTATGGGGATGACTGTGGTTCTGAATATTGTTCTGGACCTCGTGTTTGTTGCCGTTCTGGGGTGGGGCGTTATGGGAGCCGGACTGGCTACCGGTATTGCTTTTACGATGGGAGCCTGTTTCAATGTGCCCCGTCTGTTTTCGCGTCATGAAGTGGTTGCCGTGCAGCGTGGACGCTATGACCGGCGGCTGGTGTGGAATGCTTTCTATAACGGTTCGTCCGAAGGTATGTCGGAGTTGTCGGTGGCGATTACGGTATTTCTTTTCAATATTACCATGATGAGGTATCTGGGAGAGAGTGGGGTGGCTGCATTTACGGCAATCAATTATATATTGTTTATCGGAACGACCGTATTCCTTGGCATATCGGATGGGATCATTCCTATTATCGGGTATAATTACGGGGCCAGAAAACAGGAACGTATCAAATCGATCCTGAAATTGGCGGCGCGGACGAATTCGCTGATCGGGATCGGTTTGTTTTTGCTGTTGTTGCTGTTTGGCGAGCAGGTGATCGGACTCTTTTTTAAGGATCATGGGAGCGAGGCTTTTGAGATTGCTTCGAGGGGTGTTTCGATTTACTGTTTCGCCTTCTTGTTGTGCGGGTTGAATATATTGGCTTCCAGTTATTTTACGGCGATAGGGAATGCTAAGATATCTATTATTATCTCAGCTTTGAGAGGACTCGTATTTGTGGGAATCGGCATACTTGTCCTCCCTGCCGTGTTCGGTATCGATGCCATCTGGTATGATGTACCGATCGCTGAGATATGTACCTTGTCCGTTTCTTTCTGGCTGGTACGCAGGTCGTTATTTAATAATCGGAGCAATTAGCCGGTATCCTTTTTCATTCGGATGCAATCCGTCGGAGAAGAGGGATTCGTCTATCTTTCCGTTGGGAAGGAGCAAGGCTGGCCCTGCATCGCCGAACAGGCAGTTTTCCTCCTCGGCCATCGTCCGGATATTCCGGTTGATGTTTTTCACCCAGTCCTCATGTTCGCGACGGGGAAGGATACCCATTACCTGGATCGTTGCTTTCGGCTGGCGGTTACGAACGGCTGTGATAAGGAATCGTAGACCTTCTACAATGTCTTCGTCCGTACTGGAACCCATGTTGTTTGTTCCGATCATCAGGACGATCTTCTTTGCTTCGTAACCGTCCAGTTCATCGTGGTAGATACGCCAGAGTGCGTTTTCGATGCGGTCGTAACCATATCCCAGGTTCTGGAAACCGGCGGCTGCCATGTATTTTTTCCAGCTTTCCGGACCTCTGTTTAATGGGCCGGCAGGTTCGCCTCCCCAGAAATGCGTAATCGAATTGCCTATGATAACGGCTTTGGGAGGGTGCTGTTTGATATGGCTTATTATTTCGCGATGGCGTTTTTGCCATTCGTAATTGTTCGGTTCGCGGCGTTGGGTTACCGGCTGGCAGGTAGGGCGGTTACCTTCCGGGATACGGAGTATTTCACGTACTTTCTTTTCTACGGCTGTTGCCTGAGCCTGTGCGCCCAGGTCGGAGGGGTGTACATAATCTACCCAGGCATCCGGCGAGTAATCGAGCTCGTCGTGTGTCAGGTAGTAGAGGTCTTTCACTCCTTCCGATTGTAGTATTTCGAAACCTTTTTGTGAACCTCTGTTGAGGCGGGTATATAGTTCATATTGTCCCTTGTCGGTCGGTGCATTGCTGTATCCGGCGTGTTCGACAAGCAGGATGGGAGCGTTGCGGGTCGCCCTGATTTGTTTTACGGCGGCAACGACCAGGTTTGTAACTTCCTGTTCGGTATTTGGTGTCAGGTTAGGCAGGCAATCCAGGATATATATACGTGCATCCTGCTCTATGATGTAGTTCAGCACTTCCTTTTCCAGTTTCCCGTTTCCGGAAAATCCCAGGTTGATAAGCGGATAGCCCAGCGAACGTTGCAGGATATTGGCCCAGGCCATAGCCGGACGGGAGGAACAGGCTCCTTGTGCGATGGAGGTTCCATAGAGTACGACCGGCTTTTCCGGCGATTGCGGGATAAAGGTCAGTTCGCTGTCTTCGGGAGTGCCGATCTCCATCCATTCTACCGTATTATATAAAGGTAAATAAAGACGGTATTCAAATCCACGGTTATGATAGCTGTCCTGACCTAAATTTCTGTAACTGTATGTAATGGTATCTCCGAAAGAATAGTTTCCGAAGCAAAAGCCCCATTTCCCGTCGCTGTCGATACTGTACAGGTCGACGCCGGATACACCGGTACTTTGCATGTGCGGCATATTCAATCCGCCACTCACTTTGTAGCGGACGGTGATCTGTGGGGCATTACTATAAAAGTGGATCGCTAACCCGGCCGAGTTGCGGGAGAGGTTCCATACGGCGGGTCTTATTTCCTTCTCTGCCCGGTCAGGCAGGCGGACATATTTGTAACCTATTTCATCAGGCCAGCCCTGGTTTTGTACTACAGGAAAACCTGCATCCATCGGATTCTGCCATTTCCATTGTGCCCCGGCAGAAAGGCATGCCATACAGAAAAATAGTAGGCAAAAGAGTCTTTTCATGGTCGTTATTATGTGTTTATGTTACTTTTTGATACGATATTGACAAAGATAAAACAATTTCAGGAATTCTATTTTTATTTATTCATGTATATTTGCCACTGTTAAACAAAAAGTAAAAATACCATGAAAGTACAAGCACTGCTCGTATTCCTTCTGGCCGGAAGCATGTCGTTGATGGCTCAGAAGAGTTATCAGTTACAATCGCCGGACAGAAAACTGCAAACGGTAGTTACCGTAGGTGATAATGTAGAATTTTCCCTGACTCATGACGGAACAGAGGTCCTGGCCCCATCCGCAATCTCCATGACTTTACAGAATGGAGAAGTTTTGGGAGCAAAACCGAAAGTATCGAAAGTAACCAAAGGGTCGGTAGACAAAGTGATTCCTTCTCCTTTCTATAAGAAGGCGGAAGTAAGCGATATCTATAATGAAATGACGATTTCTTTCCGTGGAGATTACAGTATCGCCTTCCGCTTATATAACGATGGACTGGCTTATCGTTTCATTACCCGTAAGAAAGGGGAGATTGTCGTTGCAGACGAAGCGGCAACCTACAACTTCTCGACAGACCATAAGACATTTTCTGCTTATGTAAACAGTACGAAGCCGACATTCGAAGAACAGTTCTCCAACTCGTTTGAGCAACCTTATGTGAATGAAGCTATCACCAAACTGAACGACAAACGTTTGATGATCCTCCCTTATCTGGTGGATCTGGGCAATGGAAAGAAACTATGTATCACCGAAGCCGATTTGGAAGACTATCCGGGTATGTTCCTGAACAATGCAACAGATAAACCCTCTCTGAAATCTGTGCATGCCCCTTATCCGAAGGTAAAACAGCAGGGGGGACATAACCGCCTTCAGATGCTGGTCAAGGAACGTGAAGATTTTATAGCTAAAACGAAAGGAAACCGTTCGTTCCCGTGGCGTGTGTTTGTCGTTTCTGAAAATGACAAGCAGCTGGTCGATTGCGATATGGTGTATCGCCTGGCTTCTCCTTCCCGTGTAAGTGATGTTTCCTGGATCAAACCGGGTAAGGTTGCCTGGGACTGGTGGAACGATTGGAACATTTACGGAGTGGACTTCCGTGCCGGTATCAATAACGATACTTATAAATATTATATCGACTTCGCTTCCGAACATGGCATCGAATATGTAATTCTGGATGAGGGTTGGGCTGTTAACCTGGAAGCAGATTTGTTGAAAGTCATCCCGGAAATCGATCTTCCAACCATCGTATCGTACGCCAAATCGAAGAATGTGGATATTATTTTGTGGGCAGGTTTTTATGCTTTCGACCGTGATATGGAGAATGTTGTGAAGCATTATGCGGATATGGGTGTCAAAGGTTTCAAGGTTGACTTTATGGACCGTGACGATCAGGAACTTATTAATTTCTTGTACCGCTCGGCAGAAACTTGTGCCAGATATAAGATGTTGGTCGATTTTCACGGCATATGTAAACCGACCGGTTTGCAGCGTACTTATCCGAACGTGATCAATTATGAAGGGGTGAATGGTTTGGAACAGTTGAAATGGTCGCCTGCCTCTTACGATATGGTTACTTACGACGTAACATTCCCGTTCATTCGTATGGTTGCCGGTCCGGTAGATTATACACAGGGTGCCATGCGGAATGCAACCCGTGCCAACTATCGTCCGGTCAACTCCGAACCGATGAGCCAGGGTACCCGTTGCCGCCAGCTGGCTACTTATGTGATTTTCGAATCGCCTCTGAATATGCTTTGCGATAATCCGACCAATTATATGCGTGAAAAAGAATGTACCGAATTTATCGCAAACATCCCGACCGTTTGGAACGAAACACAGGTGCTCGATGCAAAAGTATCCGAATATATTGCTATGGCCCGCCAGCACGATGATATCTGGTATCTGGGTGCCCTGACCAATTGGGAGCCGCGCGAGATGGAACTGGATCTTTCTTTCCTGGGTGACGGCGATTACAAACTGGAACTTTTCAAAGACGGTATCAATGCCGACCGTGCCGCCTGCGATTATAAAAAAGAAATCATCCCGGTTCCCGCCGACCGTAAGCTGAAGATCAAAATGGCTCCGGGCGGCGGATATGCTGCAAAGATCTATAAATAACCGACTTCCAGGTGCATGGAATAAGCGTTCGAACCGTCCGCATAATAATTGTTTATTGTGCGGACCGGTTCGAATTTGTTTTTTTGGTAAAGACGGAGCGCTGCCGGGTTTGATACGTTTACTTCGAGCGTAATCTTTGGATGATTATGCTGTCTGGCAAATTCGATCGTTTTGTCTATCAGGTGTTGCCCTAACTTCTGCTTTCTGAAACCGGGATGTACGGCTAAAGAATAGATGCGCAGATTAGGGGTATGATCGTTTTGCAAGAGAGAAACGTAAGCGACTATTCTCTCTTGGTATTCAACGACATAAAACATTCCTTTGGCTTTTGTGATCAGATAGACGAATTGTTTTTTGGAAAAGCTGTCCGGACCGAAACAGGATGTCTCTATTCTCATAATCCCGTCCAGGTCTGCCCGGGTTGCCTGCCTGGTTATAATCTCCTGTTCCATCTTTTAGAAGTGTTTCATATCCAACATACGCCCGAAATGATTCAGTATCCTGTAATACAGGTCATCGCCCAGTACAGCGTCTTCGATACCGTGGTCGATACTCGGATTATCGTTGATCTCGATAATCATGGCGCGGTCGTTGACCATTTTCATATCGACTCCGTATAATCCTTTTCCGATAAATGAAGTCGCTTTGACTGCCGTGTCAAGCACTTTGCGGGGAACCTGATAAATAGGAATGGTATCGACCAGTCCGCACCGGCTTCTTCCCGAATCATAATGACAGTAGATTTGCCAGTGTCCTTTGGCCATATAATACTTGCAGGCAAACAACGGCTCACCGTTCAGGATACCGATCCGCCAGTCGAACTCAGTCGGAGTAAATTCCTGGGCGAGGAGGATGGACGATTTTTCAAACAGCAGGTCGAGTGCTGCTTCCAGCTCCGTTTCGTTGGTCACCTTCTTCATCCCGAAAGAGAAAGAACCATCCGGAATCTTCAGGATGAACGGTGATCCCAACTGGTTGCTGATCTGTTCGAATGTATTTTCGTTAGACTTGAATATCAGCATCGAGAGGGGAGCCGGTATCTTTTCCTTTTCAAATAATTCATTCAGGAATACTTTATTTGTGCACCGGATGATGGATAACGGATCGTCTATCACGACCATTCCGTTCTGCCTTGCCAATTGCGAAAGCCGGAAGGTGTAATGGTTCAGTGAAGTCGTCGTACGTATAAATAAAGCATCGAACTCCATCAGACGGGTGGCATCTTCTTCCGTGATCAGTTCGGCATGTATATCCATCTTTTTGGCTACTTCCAACAGTTTGTTTATGGCCTGTTTGTTGCTGGGTGGGAACTTTTCCTCCGGATCGTATAATACAGCCAGGCTATAGCGGGCGGATTTAACGGTTTGGGGTGCACGCCATACCTTTTTGTTGAAACGGTCGAGCGCTTCAGCGAAGAAACTTTGTTCTTCATCGTTCAGTTGTTCCAATGACAAGAGTTGAATGGATTCAATCTGGTTCTTAGCCCGGGTATTAAAACTGATCCTAAGGAGGGGAGCAGGATAGTTTTCGAAGATGAATCGGGCAATTTTCTCCAGCCCTTTTTCCTGGCAAGTCCCGAAATAGAGGTTCAGATACCAGATATCATCGGTAATATTGTTTTTCTGTATCCATTGATAACAGAGCTTCTGTAAGTTCCGGTCCATGCGGACACCCGCCCCGGCTTCCAGCTTATTGATGATATCTACTCCGGGAATCACCTTGTGTCCTCGGGGTTGAGCCAGTAATGAACAGTAATATCCTTCGGAATTATAACTGTAGTCATTACTGAGGTTGATGACAAATTTACTCCCCTTTTCTTTTTGGAGAGATTTGTTTTTTAAATAATCGGAAACAGTTAAGATACTGCTTGTCTTGTAATACGGTTTCCAATCATTCAGACTGTCTAAAAGAATCAGCACATTATTCATATTGAATATTAAAATGAGTGCGCAAAAATAGACAAATAAATCAATCTGTAATGCGAATAATCATTAATTATTAAAAGTACTCTTTGCTGATTGAGTCTCAGGGTGTTGTTTCCTGTCACATATTATCTCCAATCTCGTTGTTTGTGTTGTTAAACATCTTGATTTTTACGGTTTGGGTGTAGAAATGTTTACTTTTGTTGAAACATAAATATTATAATAATGGAAATAGATGAATTGAACGCGGAAATAGAGAAGATGGAGAAGTCTATCGCTAATGCAAAGAGGAAAATAGAATCATGTGAAAAGAAGAGAAAAGAGCTTTTGCAAGAGGTCTATAATAACAAGTATTTGCGGCTTTCAGAATTACAAATTTGTTATGTAAGAGAAATATACCGCTTGGATCTTGATAGGTATGATGTTATTGATTTTAAAGGCGTTTATGCTGGATTTAGATATGGTATATTTGAATATGAAAATTCTGATGAATATACAAACAGAAGAGAAAATTATTGTGAAATAATAATAGAGGATGAACCAGAAATAATTACTGAAGAAGAATTTTGTGATATACTTAAAATTATTCATACTAAGTTGGATGAAAAATTGTTTTCTAAATTTGCAAAGTCTAAGTAGATGAAGTATTATCACTTTAAAGTCAAAATGTCATTTTGTTATTTTACCTTCTGTATCTTTGCTTTGTAAGTATCCGGTTCCGGTTTGCCTGTAAAATATGGAACTGTACGGAAGTTAAGGATTATCTTTTTGGATGGTAGTTTTCTAATAATATGGAAAAATGATTTTCGGACTGCATTTATCTGTACGGATAGGTGTAGTCCGGTTTGTTTTTATATTGTTTTGTATAACATTTAGTAAAGTGAAAGTTAGACTGTCTGGTAGATACTTTTAGAAGAAAAATAGCTGCTATTTAAAAAAAATATTCACTTTGTATACCTCAGATCAGGTCATGTCCTTTCTTTTCTGATTCCCTTTTTATCTATCTGTGCAGGTAGTGAATGCTATCCGGAAGGAAAGGAATACATACTTTTCTGTTTATACGGATTTCTTTGATTCGCTTGTTAGTAGAAAGCCTGTTTATGTGTTATTTTGTTTACTAAATTCCTTCAATATTTATCAATTAGTAAATAATTAAGTATATGAGAACAGACAAAAGCCGGGCTACAGGCAGGCGGCAGAAAGTGGAAATGTTGCAGTTTATGCTGCAGAAAATAGACCGCTTGGAAGATAGTGGTAAAAAGAGTACGGCACATAATTACAGGAGTACGCTCAATTCGTTCCGGCGTTTTTTAGGATCGAAGAGAGTGTATGCGGAAAAGATGGACGGGGAGTTGATGGTGGCGTATGAACATTGGTTGATGGAAGATAAGCCGGAAGGAAAAGGTTGTGACGCGATTACCCGAAAAGCTGGAATTTGCCCTTTCGATATTTCTTTTTTCTTATTATACGCGGGGAATGTCGTTTGTGGATTTGGCACATTTAAAGAAAAAGGATATCCAAGGGGGAGTCTTGACTTATGTGAGGCGCAAAACTGGAAAGGTGTTACATATTGAATTACTCCCGGAAATGATCATGATTATCCGGCGGTATGCATCTGAAGTAAAAGACAGCCCTTATCTGTTCCCACTCCTGACAAAAGATGGAGCAGGCTATGAAAGTGCGCTTAGGTTACAAAATAAACGATTGAAACGGGTTGCAAAGATTCTCGGCTTGAATGTAAAATTGACGACTCATGTGGCAAGGCATTCCTGGGCGACAATAGCTCGTGATAAAGGAGTGGATTATTCGTATAAATTTAAAATCAACAATCATGAGTAACAAAAAGCATAAAGCCATGTTGAGTGAACATTTCAGTCTGGAAGAGTTGACTTATAGCCGTATAGCGGTAGAGAACGGATTGGATAATGAACCGCCTCCTGCTGTCCGTCAGTCACTTTGTTATCTGGCCGTTCATCTGTTGGAACCATTGGGAGGGCTCTATAATAGTCCGATTGCCGTACTGAGTGGTTATCGTAGTGACTCTGTTAACCGTCTAGCTGGTGGTGTTGTTAACAGCCAGCACCGGAAAGGGGAGGCTGCCGATTGCTATATCCCGGAAGGACCGTGCCGTTTACTGGATATCCTGAAGAAATCAGGATTGCTTTTCGACCAGGCCATTCTGTACAAGAAACGGAATTTTCTTCATCTCTCCCTGAAAGAGAAAGGTACCAATAGAATGCAGATATTATTTTATATTTTATGTCTGGTATTTCTGTTGCCGTCTTGCCAGATACGACGGGGCAGCACGAGAGAAGAACATGCTTTCTATATTGACTCATTAGTTGCCTCCGGCAAAGACTCTTCCCTTTTTAACCGTAAAACATTCACTATAGATTCTATTAACTGGAATATAACCCGGGTGGTCTTTTCGCCACCCGATAGTACCGGCCGACAATATCCGGCAGAGATAGCTTTATTGCAAGGGAAAAAACATCACAGCATAACCGACATAAGTAGTAAGACCGCTAATTCGTCAGTAGAATTGACCCGCCATCAAACCGCTGTTTCTTCTTTTTTTTCCGAAAATCAGTACAAACACTCATCGTCTGTGAGTATTTGGATAGTAGTTTTTGTCCTGTTAGCCGGGGTATGCCTGGGGTTCGGAAACTCATCGCAAACATGAGGTTATTAGTCACTTCATTAGGGGTGGAGTGGCTTTGATATTAATTCAATGAGTATATTATATCTTTTTATTTACACTGCATCATTCTTACATATCCCTTACACAACGGACGTAAACAGAAGACGTATTCCAATCCATGGCACTACCGCTGATTGCATTGTCCCATCTATTGGTTACATTGAAATATACAGCACGATTATCATTCGGATATTTTCGGTTTACCCAATAATAACGTCCGTTAGTTTGCTCTCCTCCGAGATGGTCGAAACCGAGATCAGTAAAATCATTAAAAGTCATCCCTCCTTTTTGTAATTCCGGAATCTGCGCGGGACTACCCGATTTAGAGCCGACACCACCTCCCAGCAAAAGAATCTGCCTCATCTCCAATTCCGACGGAAGACGCCATCCTGATTCACTGCCCTCTTCACTGTAAGCAGCACAACCAGTAAGAGGTGTTGCAAGATCAACCGCATTCGAATTACTCCATCCTGAAGCTTCCACCCAAGTGCCGTTTGACAAAGAATTAACTATAACAGCATCCTTTTTCGCTACACGGAATCGGGGGGAAAGGTAACTCCAGTTTGGGTCTGCTGGACCTTCTCCCGACACGTCAGATACCTGATCTTTTTCAGTGAAACGCAAGGGCGATCCCAATCTGTAATAACTATACGTTCCTGTGGTCATGGGATTAACATCGACATATCCTTTTTCTACACCATTCACTTTTTCGTATGATACGATTACCGGATTACCGCTTATATTCGTGAGGTATGGATACGTCTTTTCCACATTTTTATTATCCCGCACACAGCGCACAATACTGCTTGAGCTATAATTGGCACTCACATCCACGGTAGTTCCGGCAAAGTATGCCGAATTCTGTACTGACGAGGGAGTAGTCTTCGGCACCGTGCTCGTCCAGTAATGTCCACGACTATTAAGCGCAATGCCTTTCACTCCTAACATAACGGCAGTAGCCCCCATCAATCCGTGGTAACGTGCAGGCAGATACCATTCCAAACGGGGATCATCCGCACTGTTTATATCCCACCATTCTTCATTCATCATCATACAAAAACCTGCCGGTGAAAAGACCGGTGGAGCCGTCATTCCCTGAGCGGCATAATTAATCTGTTCAGCCACATATCCTTCCAATGCTTTGAAAATCTTTAACGTGTTCTCTTTTCCGTCACTCGTACTCGTAGCCCCGTACTTGGATTCATCTTTGTCGTAGTCAGTACCTTCATCAACAAGATTTATCCCCATCGGCAAACTACCCTCAAAGGCAAACATTGTTTCATACAAAGGATCGGTAGTATAATCATAAACATATCTTCCGGACGCTAATGCTTTAGTTTTTATAAGATTCTCTGCAGAGGCCATTTGATTTATGTATACCGTTTTATCAGCATATCCGGGTTGAATTTCACCATTGGGATTTCCATCAAATGTTCTCACTACGATTCTCTTGCGTTTATTAGCAACACCGTCAAATCTTGTTACTTTAAAGAGAATTGTACCATGTCCGCTGACATAACCATCCCCTACAGTGTTTTGAACTTTGTCCCCACCAAGATCCATCACCCCCTCAAATACAGGTCCCGCATCCGTTATTTCCTGAAGTCTCCAATAGGATCCTTCTTTAGCCCGAACCATCACACCATACGTACCGGCTTCAGAAGGGAAAAAGTTATTGTCGAGAATCGTAATCTTATCGGTAGCATACTGGGTAACCCGCCAAGCTCGGCTCATATCCGGTTCATTATCATTAAAATACCGTAATTCTACAGTACGCGGCACAGGCATAACGTTTACTCCGACATTTATTCTGATACGTGCTCCCGAAGGCAATCCATTCTTCTTCATACCTACATTTATCCAGTTTGCTTCATCATCTTCTACCCACTTGGAACGAATCTCTCCAATTCCCATATTTGCATTTGTTCCGGGATTCGATGCACCATCTTTAAGAGGAAGATACGAAAGCGATAGCCCCTGCCAGTTGGTGATAGCATTGCCATAAATATCGACCAGTTCAAATCCCCAGGTATCTTCGCCTGCATCCATATACAGATAAGAATTAGTGTTTGCGACAGGAACAGGTCTTACCTGATTACCCCAATTCGTATCATTCGGATCCAGATAAGAGGTTTCGGGCGAACGGTTGGAAGCATACCGACCATTCAGATAACGCAATTCACGCACATGCAGATTTTCTTTATCTACACGGATATCGGAAGTTACGATACCGGCTCCGTCAATTTTCACGGTAACGGTATAATGAGTGTTGCGTTTGATATTGAAATTGTCTATATTGTTTTCACCCAAATATATTTTCCAGGTCACCTTTCCCACATTACGTCCATCATTCATTACTCCCTCGACCAGCAGATATGTAGCCAGATTGTCGATTTCATTATCGGCAGCCGCATTGTTTTTAAACTGTTCCTTTCCCCTTTCAGATGTATTATTCGGATATAGAGCCTCATCATCACCATGCATTCTGTTCTCCAGTATATAATATGACTCGGAAGTGCTGTAATTTTTAACCAGATCACCTCCATTATCTGTCAAATCAGCTTTAATAGATGACAGATTCTCCGGAACAGTAATTTTGTCTCCATCAGTAGCAAAAGCGGCATGCTTGGGAACATTCACTATTTGAAGTCCGGTTATAGAAAGTGTTGCACCAATGAAAGGATGAGAGGGAGAACTGATCGACTGAGAAGCTTCTATCATCACATCCAGTTTTGCTGTAAGTTTATCCACATAAACCAGTATACTTGATATAGGTGTTTCCTCCAAACTAACCTCCATATTTATAAAACCAACCATCACCAGTTTATCCCCAGATAAGATACTTGCATTATCCGTACTGTCCGGCGTATAAACGAGTGTTTTAAATTCGTCCAGATTTACAGCAAAAGTACCTGTGGCTGGATTAATAAAAGGATTATTCCCAGACATTCCCATATCACCGTTGGCTTCACCGTAATTGGTAATGAAATAAATAAGGTTATTTGTACCACCACTATTGGCTAGAATGACATTAAAATTACCACTTTCATCAGGAACGTATTGTTTAACGGACGCATCAATCAGTTCATTATTCGCATCGAATTGTCCGACAACAACATGTGTCCAATTATGCTCCTGCTGACTGGTTAATGACTTAGTTTGTACAGTTTCAAAGCCGGATGCTATCATATTGACATGTGCCCGTACGAATCCTTCGGGTACACCGATCTGATCGACCGGCTTACGTTTGTTTGACTCGAATGCATCATCCGTACATCCGGTCAGCATAACTACTCCAAATATTGCAGATAAGATTAATTGCCAAATTATATTCCAGTTCTCTATTCTCTTTCTTTTCATAATTATCCTTATTTATCGGGGTATGGTAACTGTCCATTGGGCATTGCGCCATCCTCTTACAAAAATACCTCCGGCATTCACCGTCACTTCATACGTGTATTCGCTTCCACGCTCAAATCGTTGATTCCTTAATACGGATTCGTAAGATTTGTAGTTATCTCCGTTTATCAGCAAGTGGAACGTCAGTTTGACATCCCTGCTTCTGAGGGTCACTGTTTCGGTATTGGTATCGGGATTAGGGATAACCTCGGAAATCAACTCCCAGGTATCAGTTTTCTCATGTATTCCATCCTCATAACCTTTCGGTTGTTGATAAACATTACGCGCATTCCGGATAGAAACAGTTCCGAAGACAGCACCTTCTTCAGTCAGGATCGTTTCTCTCAGTTTTTGCTCGCCAATAAAGAAGTTAGTACTAAAAGCATTGTAAGTCATATTACTTATCTCGACACCTCTATTTTCTATCCGCATACTCTCAACATCACTTCCCCGAATAACAATAAATCTGATCCGTGAGGAAAGCAAAGTGAACGGCTCGAGCTGAATATTGTAGACACCCGGTGTTCCTTCGGTTACTTGTCCGGCATCCTGACTGATTTGTATTCCTTTAAGAGGACTAGAGGTATATAAAGTGACCGGTATATCCCCTTCCTGAGCAACGACACCGCCATGCCGGAATCGGTATCCCGGTACGTCATACCCATCTATCGCCGATGTATTCAGTTGAACAGCCGGCGAAATTGCAAAAAAATCATAGAGAGCCCCGGGAAGATGCAGGTCGGTATGGGTTATTTCTCCATCCTCCAAGGCCTCTCCGGTTACAGGATCGACACGCCACGGAACGAGTGCTCGTTTATCGGAGGAATTATTTCTTTCTTCCTGACTTCGCACCTTGAATGTCATTTCCTTTTCCTGCAACCTATTATTTGAATACGGATTATTTTCTCCTTCGCTGGTATTGGCATCATAGACATACAACCGTATGGTCGATCCGGCAGGCATCGCTTCCGTAACCATGGAACGCGTAAGCTGATCATCAGTTGTTGCAATGCGAGGTGGCAGGATATTGATCAGTACCTCCCTGTCACCGCCACCGTTTATGTCCGGTTCCGGAATCTGCTCACTACATGCTGTAAACAAGCAGACTATTAAAATCGGTATGTAAAATTTTCTTTTCATATATACTTCTGTTAAGTGCCACCAACTCCAATTGTAATATCTTCTTTATCTTCCGTTTTCCACCGTTCGCGCTGAATCTCGTCCAGTTCAATGTAAATATCCGCCTCATTCACCTTTATAGTATAGGTATAACGTTCTCCAGGTTTCCATCCCTCCCAATCGAGATCAGTACAGGTAGGCAGCATAAACGAATACCGCCTTTCATTAAGCCAGATATCGAAGAAATAACGTTCCAATTCGTCGAGCTCAGTAGAAGCAGTGGAGGCTACGGGAAACAAAAATATTTCCCGAATCAGTGCCGGTTCATCTTTCGCCGCCGGCACAAGAAACGTGCTGTCCCTGTTATAACCGGGAATAAGGATAGAAGCGCCCGAAGTTGCATCCGTCAGACTGGGATCCGTACCTGTTTTCACAGGAGGTTCGAACTTTTCCTTGATTATATCATAGGTACCCCGTGTCACACCCGAAACGGTCATACGATTGATAAAGATATCCTGTTCCGGTACATCCGGTGCTTCATCTGTTTTAATTATTTTCAGGACAACACTGGTTAACAGATGCTCGAATTGGGTTTCTAGTGGCTGATCGGTTTTCTGTTTGTCTGTCAGCGTAGCCTTCAGCAGATCCGGGCGGCGATATAAATTCACACGCAAACCGAGCGGACGTTCAGAAGTGGGCGGAAGAATGGTTACTCCCGACGAATCACCTCCCGCGGAAGATGCCAATGGGGCCGGGAAAAACAGTTTAAAATCGTATTGTTCATCATCTTCCGGATAATAGTATTTCAGTGGTGAATAATCAATTTTGTAGCCGTCAACTACTTTCTTTACCGAACCGGTCAACCCATTCATAAACGGATTTAACCAATCAGCGCTTCCATTATTATAACGGGTACCATAGATCAGAACTTCTCTACCGCTGGTCACCAAAGAATCCATATTCTCCATACCCGGATTCGACTCTTCGATTCCGGCACGCGTAACATCTCCGTTCTCTACTATCACTGTTCCTACCGCTGCATTAAACAAGACAGGAACAGGTGAGGAAGAAGAGTCGTCCTTGATTTCCGTTTCATTACTACAACTGCCCAAAAAGAACAGACCGGCAAGTAATAAAAAACCAATGTTACGACTATATTTATATATTAATTCGATCATAGATATTCTCCTTTATTATAAAGATTCACCAGGTTTACCCAGCCCAACCTCGTTACCGTTATCCGGTTCGGTTGCATCCTCCCAAGGTTCAAGACTAATAACATCGAAAAGTACGGTATGTCCCTTTACTGTAGCTATAACAACTGTTTTATGTCCTGCTTGCAGCGTCACACCACTGAACGGGTATGATTTGGTTTTTCTGTTTTCAAACTCCAAGGTGATTTCAGTCAGGCCGGCGGCATCCGGGTAAACCAACACCCCTTGCGAAGTAACCGTATCTGTTCGCAGCTCCATCTCTCCAAAATCAAATTCACCCATATGACTATCGTCCGGTTGGGTTATTTTATTCAGAGCAGTCTCCCCGATATTGGATATGGTCAGTTCGAACTGAGTGGGGACATTTATTTTTGTTGAAAGCAGATCGCCGTATAACTCAGCTACATGATCATCTTCAGCAACCAGTTTTAATACGACCTGTGCCAGACTGTGCTCAAATTCAAACGCAATTTCACGTCCATCTTGATAAACCGCGGTAACCGGCTTAGTCACCATAATATCTTGTGTTCCGTCGATTGTCCACGACGCCTTTCCAGCTTCATAGTTATTATGTTCCGGATAAAATGCCATGAAGTGAGCATTATTGTTAGCCTCATCGAAATATTGGTATATCCAGATCTATCGTTCCGCTGCCTGCTGCAATGGAAGCGGAAGAAGCTATATTGGAAGTAAGAAAGCCTTGCTGCGTATCTCCATCAGTACCTCGTATCACCTGTATGCCAATCATTTCCTGTTGAGGGATATGATTTTCATCGGATTCTATAACCCCACGGGTTAAAACGACACCCGTATTGAATTTGATTTCATTCTTAACAGGCACCTCAGCTATCGGGTCTTCATTACATGCTGTTAACAGAAAGAGTACGATTGTGATAATATATACAGGCCAATATTTCATTCTAATTCTTTTTCATTTGGTGACCGGAAAAGAAACTAATCCTGTCCGGTCTGTGTAAGTTGTTGCTATTATTGTATGGTACCTGATCCTGTACCGCCATCTTCCCACGGTTTTACTTTAATAGAAGGTAAAATCTCGCCGGATTTAAATGTCAAAGTAATCTCATGATCCATATCAGGTTTAGCACCACCATCAGAAATCACTATCCCATTAAGTTCCGCATCATCACCACCAGAAGTCTTCACTACTAAATTATAGTTCGCTTCGGGATAAACCATTGCTTTACCAAAAGTAAGAGTATCTGTTGTTAACGTAAGGTTGTCAGCCTGTGTATCGAGAACCTGATCGCCACTCGCATTTAATACAGGGATCTCTTTTGTTGATGCAGTACTGGTTGATTGATACTGATTAGCTTCATTACCATCAAACGTGTGAGTTACCGTAGATTTCGTACCTGTGATTATCACCTCGGTAACATCGCCCCAACTTCTTGCTGCAGCATCGCTATCGGCAATGACCTTGATTGTTATTTTCGAAAGCAAATGTTGGAATGTTACAGGGTTCGAGGAACCCGATACTTCTTTATTGTCATGAAAATAATTGGTTACCATCACGTCAGTCTTACCGTCTATCATCCATGTGGCACTAACATGGGTATCCTTTACTAAGTTAACTTTCGGGTAAAAACCTTTCAAGTGGGAGTATATAGTACCATCGATATTATAATACTGCGAATTAGTAAATTCAAGCACATTTTCATCGCTTACATTTTTCAATGTAGCATCAACAACTCCAGGTCCTGTCCCCTCTACTGTCTGAGCCGTAGCTATTGCATCAGCCCATACCGTAGATGTAGCAGTAGAAGATGAATGATCCGGAGCTCTAAGAAAAGCAACATTCAGTGAGGTCGGTGTTGTGATAATACCACTGCTGTTAGATTCCACCGACGCACGGGTCATAACTGTCGTTCTCAGTAAAATTTCACTTTTATCTTCTCCATCCTGCCCTCCATTGACTGGGTCGTCCCCATTGGAGCAGGCTGTTGCCAACAATGCCAGCATAAAGATCGATGTAATTTTTGTTTTCGTTTTCATTTTCATTCACTTAATGGTTTATTTACTCTTTTATCTATTTAAACTCTCATTTCCTTATTCTATGACAGCACCTCCGCTACTTCCCCAACTCCAGGGACGAACCACCATCGTGAGGTTAAACTCGCCTCCATCGGGGAATTTCAATGGCACAATTACCGTCCCGCCTTCTTCGGGTAGAGCAGCCAGATCATCGGTTATATCAGACGGCAGAGTTGTCACCGTTTCTCCACCGGAGAAGGTCACATCCGCAGTAACTTCGTTTTTATCTATAAAACCGAAAACGGAAACAGTGGTACTGAAATCCTTCTCTCCGTCCTTCCGGGAAGCTTCGGCCCGTACAACGGCTGTTCCCATGCTAGCGGCTTCGCCGCTAAAAGCTTTTACCGAATAGATAATCCCATCCACATCCACCGACAATGCCGAAACATTATTCAGCGCATCCGATTGTAATATAAAGGTAATATAACGTGTGTAGCTCTGAGGATAAGCATCTACCACGACAGGTATCTCCGAACGGGGAACTTCTATTTCTTCCAGTCCGGTGCCAAACACTCTTTCTACACTACCGATATATCCGGGACCTGCCCGATGGAATACCTCCCCGGCCAGTATAATATCATTTTCGTGACTACCATTCACTTGATAAGACGCACCGCTCATTTCCTTGTTCGAGATTATCACATGATAAGTTTCGGCCGGCAGCCAACCTTCGAAGCCAGAGGATGTTCCTTCAGCAACAATGGGTTCACCACCGCGACTGTTATAGAAATAATAGGTAGTAACTCCCGGCACAGAAGACTGTTTCCAATGCAGGTTTATCTTCAGATATCCATTATCAGGCCTCATCTCCAGATCACGGCGTGTGCATCCGAACATTAGCATAGCTATCAGAACGATGCTCAATATGATATATATATTTACCTTATTTTTCATTTTATAAATCGGTACACAATCGAGATATTAATCCCTGTTATTCCAAACTTATTACGCTTCTTATCGTAATCAAAATAATAATGCTCATTCTCCGGCGTATAATAATCGATTGTGCGACGGCTATATCCGGCACGCAACCCTAATTCGACTCCCAGACGGTCGGTTATAGGAATATGCCCTCCTACGGATAAACCAAGACCGGCAAACTTTCCTGTCCGATTGTCGTCAATATGCATTCGTTGATTATCGAAATCGCCGGCTTCACCATAAAACCCGGCAAACAGCCAGCGGTAAGTACCGTCGGCATTCAACCAGATACGGGGTTCAAGGCTCCAGGCCGAAACTCCGAAATACTGATCTCCACCGACCTTCCTTTTGGCGTATGCTCCAGTAGCGTTAATCGACCATCGGTCGGCAAAAAAATATTCAAGACTTAAATTCGGCATCCAACTATAATGTTTAAAATCAGGCATAATACCAACCCAATATATGAGATTAGTCTTTACTGCCAGCAAAGGAGAAAAACTCTTCTGCGGTGTTTGGATATCCTCTAATTGTTTGGTAGTATTAGAAAATACAGTAGTTACAATACAAACCGATAACCCGACAATAAACAGAAGCTTTATTACTATTGTATGTACAATGCTATTATTATGTTTCATTATGATCTTCCTCGTGAAAAACACTCTATTTATCCAATTGTAAAATTACTGAGTGTACGTGAACCGGATGATAGGATTTCATACAATTATCAATTAATTATCCGGTTATTCGAAACTGCAATAAACAATAAACCTACAAATTGTCATTTTATCATAATCGATATGCAACAGTGTCATTTATTAAAAATAAACAACTGTTTCGTGTCAATATTTGACACAAACCCTTCACTCCAGACATTCTTCACACAGGATTTTATATCTAATTTAGCCATGTTAAATAATTGGTTTACTTATGAATAATAATTTAAACAAATCTGTTTTAGATAAAATACTGAACTGTATACCAGAAAATATCAAACCTGTTAATTACTTGATGGATATTTTAGATCTGGGAAAAGAGTCGGCTTACCGGAGATTGAGAGGAGAGAAAGCATTATCATTGGAAGAGATACATAAACTATCTGTTGAATTAAGTTTTTCACTTGATGAAATATTAGGAAACAAGAATACAAACACCTTTACTTTTAATTACATAGGCTCTTCCGATAAGAATCCGGATAACAACTTTCTGGAATTTCTTCTCTTTTATGAGAACTATCTGAAGAATATTCTAAACGCTGAAAATACAGAGGTTATAAACACGATAAATAACATGTTGAGTACTATGTTTGTCGGTTTTGACGAGTTATTCAAATTCGTCTACTACCATTGGATGCATCAAATGAAAGAGGTACCTTTGAATTATCATTATTCAAACTTGGTTATCCCTCCCCAGATAAAAGATATATGCAAAAATATCAACAACTTACATAAAAACTTAAAGAAAGTGACCATGATCATAGATAAAAATATACATCTGAACCTGATAAAAGAAATACAATATTTCTACATACGGGGACTTATAGATGAATCGGAACTCATCAGGCTTAAAGAACAGTATCTACGCTATATGGATTTTACGGAAAAGATCATAACAAAAGGAACTGATCCTAATGGAAGCAGTTATGATATTTATCTATCCATGCTCGGTATCAGCAGCAGTACATCTTATATATCTTGGGAAGATAATGAAGAATCGGCTTTCTGGCATAACGTCTGTTATCCTATGCACACAAGAAACCGAAATATAATTGACAGGCATAAACACTGGATAGATTCACTAAAGAAATATTCGACGCTCATAACTCAATCCAACGAATTACAGCAAGCTGATTTCTTTAACGAGCAAAAAAACTACGTAAACAATATGGCCGATAAGATATTGTTGTAAGGGTAATACCGACTTATGCAATTCACCTCTCAAATAATGAAATGCAAGGAGTTATGGAGTATTAAGTTTTCAGTTCTTTCATGACAGATAGCGTAAGTGCTTAAAAAAAGAAGAAGGAACAGAAATTTTCATTCTGTTCCTTCACTAATTTCGGAGGTACCTGGCAGATTCGAACTGCCGTACATGGTTTTGCAGACCACTGACTAAGCCACTCATCCAAGGTACCAATGTGGCTAAAAATCAATTGATTAATAAAATTGTAATTGTTAATTATCAATTGTTATTTTCTCTTCGAGGTTCCTGGCGGATTCGAACCGCCGTACACGGTTTTGCAGACCGCTGACTAAGCCACTCATCCAAGGAACCATCTATTTCAAATAACGTCTTATCGTTTTGCGAGTGCAAAGAAAGGCATTATGTTTGATATATGCAAATCTTTTTCATTCTTTTTGCAGGCTTTGATTGTTGCAGAACTAAGGAAAAAGAAGTTACTTTGTCCCCTGTTAGTATAAATATAAAGGAATGAATTATATAGAAACGGAAATATCCGGTGTCTGGATCATTGAACCTAAGGTGTTTAATGACGCGCGGGGATATTTTATGGAAGCATTTAAACAATCTGAGTTTGAACAACACATCGGTAAAGTGAATTTTATTCAGGATAATGAGTCCTGTTCTTCCAAGGGAGTACTTAGAGGATTACATTATCAATTGGCTCCTTATTCGCAGTCGAAGTTGGTGCGGGTGATCACAGGACGTGTTCTGGATGTTGCCGTCGATTTGCGTGCCGGATCTCCGACATTCGGAAAATATGTATCGGTTGAACTTTCGGCAGAGAATAAACGACAGTTCTTTATTCCGCAGGGATTTGCCCATGGATTCCACGTGTTGAGCGACGAAGCGATTTTTACTTATAAAGTGGATAACCCTTATATGCCCAGCCATGAAAAAGGACTTCGTTTTGATGATCCGGCGATAGGTGTGGATTGGGGAATTACAGATATCGATGCTGTAAATTTATCAGAGAAAGATACAAAAGCGCCTCTGTTCAGTGAGGCGGAATATAATTTTACATTTAAATAATACGGACGATGAAGACTTATCTGGTTACCGGTGCTGCCGGTTTTATTGGTGCTAACTTTATCAAATATATGCTGGCAGAGCATCAGGATATAAAGATTGTAGTTCTCGACTTGCTGACTTATGCAGGAAATCTGGGTACGATAGCAGGAGATATCGATGGCGAACGTTGTGAGTTTGTGAAAGGCGATATCTGCGACCGTACGTTGGCTGATGAACTTTTTGCTAAGTATAATTTTGATTATGTAGTTAATTTTGCTGCAGAAAGTCATGTGGATCGTAGTATTGAGAATCCGCAGTTATTCCTTGTAACTAATATTCTGGGAACACAAAATTTACTGGATGCAGCCCGCAGAGCCTGGGTGACAGGGAAAGACGAGGCCGGTTATCCTCTGTGGCGTGAAGGCGTACGTTTCCATCAGGTTTCTACAGATGAAGTTTACGGAAGCCTGGGTGCGGAAGGTTATTTCCATGAAACGACTCCGCTGGATCCGAGAAGTCCGTACAGCGCCTCCAAAACAAGTGCCGATTTATTTGTAAAAGCGTATTTCGATACTTATAAAATGCCGGTAAGCATTACCCGTTGTTCCAATAATTATGGTCCTTATCATTTTCCGGAAAAACTGATTCCTCTTATTATAAAGAATATCCTGGAAGGAAAATCCCTGCCGGTGTATGGTGACGGAAAGAATGTAAGAGACTGGTTGTATGTGGAAGATCATTGCAAGGCTATCGATGCTGTTATTCATCGTGGACGGGTAGGAGAAGTTTATAATGTAGGTGGCCATAACGAAAAGCAAAACATTGAGATTGTAAAACTGACGATCAGCACAATCCATCGCTTAATGACCGAACAGCCTGAATATCGCCAGGTGCTGAAAAAGAAAGAGATTGGTCCGGACGGAGAAATTGCTGTCGACTGGATTAATGAAAGCCTGATTACTTTTGTGAAGGACCGCCTCGGACATGACATGCGTTATGCTATTGACCCGACGAAAATCTCTGAAGAACTTGGCTGGACTCCTGAAACGACATTTGAAGTCGGCATCGTAAAAACAATCCGCTGGTATCTGGAAAATCAACAGTGGGTAGAAGACATTACGGGCGGTGATTATATGAAATATTACGACCGGATGTACTCCGGCCGTGAATTATAAAGCATTGGTTTCTTCTTCCGGAGGAGTTACCGTATGATTAGGAGAGAGGCTGCTCACCAGTTCGGGAGCAGTCTCTTTTATTTGGTTACGTATCGATTCCCGTATTTCTTTCCGGACATTTGTCCGCGTACTGTCCAGCTCCGCTTCTTTAGCCGGTTTGAATAGGTCTTTGTAGCGGCACTTTACAATTTTATATTTGAAATCATCCAAATTACCGGTGATGTCGATTCCGAGTTTAAACGGAACCGGTGATTTGAGTACAGACAGATGATAGTTGAAGGTCATATCCAGGTTATGGGTTCCTCCGACGGCTACTTTATATCTGTCCATTTCCACCAGGAAGGGGAATACTTCTATTTTATTGTCTTTGATGGCCAGATCGACCGATATACTGTCTATTACATTCCGCTTTTTGTTCTTGAACATAAGCGTCTTGGATATTTCAGTAAAAGTTTCACCGTCCAGCAGCACCATGTTTTCCCCATGCAGATAGCAGGCTGAGTGCAGGGAAGGAAGTTCCAGCGACATGGTGGAATCCATCTTGCAGGTTGCTGTCACCTGGCAGTCGACTACTCCTTCGAAAGAACGTAACATCGGGACGAGTGTGTCGATGGCCGGATACAATCCGATCAGTTTCTCAACCATTACATCTTCCATATCGAGATCGAAACCGGCGGATGCCCCGCTATAGTCTTTAGCCGTGTAGAACATGGTCATGTTTCCGCGACCGATATTTGAATCCATCTTGAGGTTGCTAAGATTGATACTTTGATCGCGGATAATCACTTCACCGAGTACATTGGTAAGTTCGGCATCCTTGAAGTCGATCTTTTGGGCGTTTGTGTGAAGCGTTATGTCCAGATAAGCCGGGATGACAAATACCCGGTCTGTTGTATCCAGTGTCGCTGTTGCAATGGAATCCTGTAGAGTATGGGTATCCATGGTAACAAAACTTTCCTCGTCCATTACTGATTGACCGGCTGTAGCGAGATGTTGTTCCGAATATTGCATGCCGGAGTTCATCGCTTTCATTAGCTGGTTACAATCGATATAATCGGATGTCAGTGAGAAGTTACCCCGTAGTTTCCCTCCCCGAAGCATGGCCTGGCGGATACGGTTTATTTCTCCGTTCAGCATAAAATCACTTTTTCCCAGATGCAGGTGGGCATTGGTCAATGTGATATCGTTAGTATTGAATTTCATGGTGGTCTGGTCTATTCGCATAGGGATGGGTAACAGGCGGCTGAACCCCCTCATTTTGTTAAAGGAGAGGCTGCCTCGGACTTCCCAGCGACGTAATAATTGTGTTGTCACGTCGGTGGTATCCGTTTGGATTTGACCGGGTGTCCTTGGGCGGCGTGTACGTGCCTGCCTGGTTGTATTGGCCTGTGATGTTGTATCGGTCCGGGCAAGTCTTCGCTGGCGCACGGCATCCCGATAGGGGAGTGCTTCTAGATTGAATGTGTTTCCGGCAAGTATCATTCCGGTATGCATCGGCAGGATGAAGTATCGCAGGGTATCGACAGAAATGGTGGCACCTGCGGTGGGTATCCGTTTATTGGAGGCTGACGATTTGATGCCACCTTTCATGACGGTTTGTCCGGCTACCAGCCATACGGAATCGGGCAGGCGGGTACGCAGATAGTCAAACTTCAGTTGTGCAGTCATGGGGATAACGGCTGTCGTATCTATGACAGGCGATGTTTTTGCCTGTATGGCCAGTCGGCTGATATTTGTATTGATGTCATCCTGGTATTTGATGTTCAGGCTGTCTACCGACAAAGACATGCTTAACAGGTCTTTATTTTCCAGATAAGAACTGCCCTGTTGGGTGGAGTCGACCGAGAAACCGGCATTTGTTATAAAGACGTCCATACCCAACGGTTTGCTATAAGCCTTCAGCGTATCTATTTTTAACTGGCCTGAAGCATGAATTTTGCCGTATTGGCTGTCCAGTAAGTCATCCACATTAAATGAAGCGGAAAGATCGGCATCCATTACTCCCTGAAGGAACAGGGTGTCCGGATTCAGAAATTCCTGTGCAAGCCGTGTGAAGTCGATCTTACCTTTTATATTGGCATCGACATTCGGTGAAGTCAGCAGGTTGGTTACTTTTCCACGCATATCCAAAGAGGTTGTCAGTCCTTTTAATCTCAGTTGTTCCAGTGAGACAAAAGAAGAATCCGGATACATGCCGTTCAGATGGAGGTCCATATCCATCTGTATGGTGTCGATTCCTTGTTTGAGGCCTTTGACGTGGTAGGAGCCGTTCTCTATTTTACAACACAGGTTGACAGACGGAACAATACTGTCTCCCAGGTAACCGTGTATGTTCCCTTCCATGATGATAGCTCCTTTTGCCAGTGTTTTATCTCTGTTTTGGAAATAGGCATCGGGAATGAATTTCAATAAATCGTTCATGTCGGATATTTTGAGGCCGACTTCCATGTCTATTTTAGTTTGTTTCAGCGGCGGTAAACTGCTGACAGAGCCGTTGGCTGTAAAAGGAAGATTGTTAACGAGTAGTTCGGCATCGTTCAACGTGATCGTGTTGAAGTTGTCAGAAAGTAAAAGCTGGCTTTTCAGTTTCAGGGCCAGTTTGTTTTCCAGTGTATAAGTCGGACTGCTGAACAGGATGGAAGTTGAGCCTGTTTCAATATCCAGTTTATTTTTTCCGTCGGTCAGTGAACCGTCCAGGTTGAGGAAGAAGCCGTTTATTTCAGCAAACAGATCGGCTTCGCGGTCATCATAAGTGAAACGGCCGTTTGTGATGCGCACTTTTTGCAGGTCGATGGGAGGCAACGGCTTTTTGCCGGTGTCGGCAGAGTCGGTCTCTGTGGAATAGATATCCCAGTTGGCAGCACCTTTCTTATTCACATAGCCATAGAAACGAGGTTCTTCGATACTGATTTCGCCTATTGTTATTTTGCCGTTAAAAAGATAATCGGTTGGTCGGAAAGAGATAACGGCGGATTTGAAAGCGATCAGGGAATCGGACGGAATGGCCAGTTCTACCTTGTGTGCCGTTGAATCTTCGGCTGTATGTGAGATTAGATGGCCGTTCGTGAGCCGGATGCCCAGATGCGGGTATGTTTCAAAATAAGTCAGTTCGATCCGCTCGCAATCCAGATGGGCGTCAAGAAACTTATTCGTTTGTTCGATGACGAGCGGGGTCAGTTTCTCCGGAGGAAGAACGCCCCAGTTCAGAATACTGAACCCTATGCCCGGAAGGATAAAGAACAGGGTAACAGTGATAACGACGATTGTCGTAATTAATTTTTTATTGATCTTCATATTGCCTTCATGTATTGGTTATACAAAAGTATGTAAATAAACCCATATCTTTGTACCTGATAAGTTTATTTAAAAGATTATAGGCATATGGATTTTCGTCTGAAGGTATTTTATAGCGTAGCGACTAACCTGAGTTTTACAAAGGCTTCGAAGGAATTGTATATCAGTCAACCGGCTATAAGCAAGCATATTCATGAATTGGAGATGCAGTATAAGACGCCGTTGTTCGACCGTACCGGTAGCCGTATTGTGCTGACTCGGGCCGGCGAATTGTTGTTGTCGCATACCAATACGCTGCTGGCTGCTTACCGGCAACTGGACTTCGAGATGAATCTGCTGACCGATAATATCTGTGGCGACCTGCGCCTGGGGGCCAGTACGACGATTGCCCAGTATGTATTGCCTCCCATCTTGTCTTCCTTTATCCGAAAATTTCCTGACATTCGGGCTTCCCTGCTGAACGGAAATAGTCATGATATTGAAAAAGCCCTGTGTGAAGGTAAGATCACTTTGGGGCTGGTGGAAGGAAATGCCCGACAGAGTTCTCTTCATTATACACCTTTTATGAAAGATGAACTGGTCGTTATTACACATACCGGGAGTAAACTGGCCCGGTATGAAGAACTGACGTTGGACCAACTTTGCACACTTCCGCTGGTGCTGCGTGAAAATGGTTCAGGGACGTTGGCCGTCTTGGAATCTACATTGGCCGAACATCAGGTCAAGCTATCCCAACTGAAAGTACTGATGCAGTTGGGAAGTACTGAAAGTATTAAATTGTTTCTGGAAAATTCGGATGCACTGGCAATCGTGTCGGTACGTGCCGTTACCCGTGAACTGATGTCGGGAGTGCTGAAAGTGATCGATATCACAGATTTCTCTGCCGAACGTATGTTTTCCTTTGTGCAGCTACAGGGACAGAGCGGGGGACTGGAAGAGAGTTTCATCCGGTATATGCAAGCCTATAAGTAAATCAGATGTGGATGCCGTAATCGTGTTTCACTTCATCCATCACAAAAGTACTTTCCAGTGAACCGAGGCTGTCTATTGTTCCCAGAACATTGAGGATAAACTCCTGGTAGTATTTCATGTTTGGGGCATGGATCTTTAATAGATAGTCGTAACTGCCTGATATGTTATAACATTCAGTTACTTCGGGGATATCTTGTATGATCCGTGTGAACTCGGTCGCAATCTCCCTGTTCAGTTTGCTGAGTTTGACGCGGCAGAAGACGACAAAACCCAGATTCAGTTTTTCTGCATCCAATACGGCTATATACTTCTTTATATATCCTCCGTTTTCCAAACGTCTGAGGCGTTCGAAGACCGGGGTTGATGAAAGATTCACCCGGGCGGCAAGTTCTTTTGTTGTCAGCCGGGCATTTTCCTGTAGCGTGCGGAGGATCTGCAAATCCTTTTTGTCTAAAGTCTCCATAGAATAAAATTCTTTTATCTGATTCTTTTTAACTGTTGTATAGTTGACTCTGTCTGTATGACAGTGTAAAAATAGTATTATTTTCTATATTTATATGATTTCTTGTTTGATATTTCTTTGTATGATACTTTTGCTGGAAAATAATACAGTAATAAGTCAAATAAAAAAAGAATAAGATCATGGCAAAAAGAGAATTACATTTCGAGACTTTACAGCTTCATGTAGGACAGGAACAGGCGGATCCGGCAACAGATGCTCGTGCAGTACCCATTTATCAGACGACTTCCTATGTGTTTCATAACTCGGCGCATGCGGCAGCCCGTTTCGGTTTGCAGGATCCGGGAAATATTTACGGTCGTTTGACTAATTCAACGCAAGGTGTTTTTGAACAGCGTGTGGCGGCTCTTGAAGGAGGCGTTGCCGGGTTGGCTGTCGCTTCGGGCGCAGCTGCCATTACCTATGCATTCGAGAATATTACACGTGCCGGCGACCATATTGTAGCGGCAAAGACAATTTATGGAGGTAGCTATAATCTGCTGGCACATACCTTGCCGGTTTATGGGGTAACTGCCACTTTTGTTGATCCGGCTGACTTGTCTAATTTTGAAAAGGCTATCCGGGAAAATACGAAAGCGATCTTTATCGAAACTCTGGGTAATCCGAATTCAAATATTATATCTATAGAAGAGGTGGCAGCCATTGCCCATCGTCATAAGATTCCCCTGATTGTGGATAATACTTTCGGAACACCTTATTTGATACGTCCGATCGAATATGGTGCGGATATTGTAGTGCATTCGGCAACAAAATTCATCGGTGGACATGGCTCGTCGTTAGGAGGTGTCATTGTCGATTCCGGCAAATTCGACTGGGTGGCTTCCGGTAAGTTCCCGCAACTGACAGAACCTGATCCGAGTTATCATGGGGTACGTTTTGTGGATGCTGCCGGACCTGCGGCTTATGTGACCCGTGTTCGTGCTGTCTTGTTACGCGATACGGGGGCTTGTATCAGTCCGTTCAATGCATTTATCTTGTTACAGGGATTGGAAACTCTCTCATTGCGTGTGGAACGTCATGTTGAAAATGCTCTGAAAGTGGTTGACTTCCTGCAAAATCATCCGAAGGTGAAAAAGGTGAACCATCCATCTTTGTCGGAGCATCCCGATCATGCGCTGTATGAACGTTACTTCCCGAAAGGTGCCGGTTCAATCTTTACTTTCGAGATACAAGGAGGGCAGGAAGAAGCACATCGTTTTATCGACAGCCTGGAGATCTTTTCCCTGCTGGCAAATGTAGCCGATGTAAAATCTTTGGTTATTCATCCGGCTAGTACTACACATTCGCAGTTGAATGCAGAAGAACTGGCGGAACAGGAGATTTATCCGGGAACAGTGCGCCTTTCGATAGGAACGGAGCACATAGAAGATTTGCTTGTAGATCTGGAGCAGGCACTGGCTAAAATCTGAACAATCGGAATGAAAAGGGTGTTATAACTTCAAGTTATCAGCTATTCCATAATGTGATTGGTTCGATATCTTTTTAAAGCCTATCTTTGCGCCGTCAAAAACAAAGGATAACTAAATGATATTATAAGAAATGAACACAATTGAACAAGTGCTGACGAAGTACAACAAACCCCTTTTCATTCTCCTATTCGTTCTTTGTCTGATGCCTTTTATTTCTCCGGCTATAGCTCTGTTTCTGGGTCTTGCGCTGGGAATGACAGCCGGACAACCCTTCCCGAAATTCAGTAAGAAAACGTCTAAATATTTATTGCAGTTCTCTGTAGTAGGCTTGGGATTCGGTATGAATCTGCATGAATCGCTGAGAACCGGAAAAGAAGGGATGCTCTTTACGGTCGTATCGGTTGTTGCCGTGTTGGCTTTAGGTATGTATCTGGGGAAGAGATTGATGATGGACCGGAAAACGGCTTATCTGATCTCCGCCGGAACTGCGATTTGCGGAGGAAGTGCTATAGCTGCCGTTGCTCCGGTGGTAAAAGCCAACGACAATGAGATGTCGATGTCGCTTGGAACAATCTTTATTCTGAATGCGATCGCATTGTTTATTTTTCCGCCTATCGGACATTTGCTGGGAATGAGCCAGGAGCAGTTCGGTATGTGGGCGGCTATTGCCATACATGATACGAGTTCTGTCGTGGGAGCCGGTGCCGCTTACGGTGAGCAAGCGCTTGAAATAGCTACAATGGTCAAGTTGACACGTGCTTTATGGATTATCCCGGTAACGATTGCTACCATGTTTATTTTCAAACAGAAAGGTGCAAAGATCAGCATACCCTGGTTTATTTTCTTCTTTATTCTGGCTATGGTTGCAAATACTTTCCTGACAATTCCTGAAACGATAACAGGTTCACTGGTTTGGTTGGCAAAGAAAGGTTTAACGGTTACCCTGTTTTTGATCGGTGCCGGATTATCCCGGAAAGTAATCAAACAGGTAGGCGTACGCCCGATGGTGCAAGGTGTTGTCCTTTGGATATTTATCGGGTTGATCAGTTTAGGAGTAATAATGTTGGTTTAAAACGAGATTTTGCCCGTTTTAAACGAAGTGGAGGCCCGTTTTAAACAAGAATAACTGTACTTCTCCTTTTTATGGAATGTAATCAATCCTGAAAAATATGAAACCCATATCTCTCACTTCCCTCTTATTGAATTAATTTCCTATCTTTGCGGTTTCTAAGTGAATAATAAAGATGGCATCTAAGATTACAAAAGGCATTATAATTTCATTTTGGGTACTGTTCGTTGCAGCAGTGGGAACTGTGTTTCTGATATTTACAGCTATTGCAAATGGTTCAATCGGGTATGTCCCCCCCGTAGAACAGCTAGAAAATCCAATCGATAAATATGCATCCCAGGTTATTTCGGCAGATGGAAAGACGCTGGGTAGTTATGCGCATAGTAAAGATAACCGTATTTTTGTGAATTATCGGGACCTTTCGCCCGATTTGGTGAAGGCTTTGATTGCAACTGAAGATGTTCGTTTCACCGAACATAGTGGTATTGATGCTCAGGGACTTTTCCGTGCTGTTGTAAAACGCGGTATCCTGATGCAGAAAAGTGGTGGTGGCGGTAGTACTATCACTCAACAGCTGGCAAAACAGCTTTTCTCACCGAATGCAGATAATTTGATGGAACGTCTTTTCCAGAAGCCGATTGAATGGGTGATTGCTGTTCAGTTGGAACGTTATTATACAAAGGAAGAGATCATTAATATGTATCTGAATAAGTTTGACTTCCTGTATAATGCGGTAGGAATCCAGTCGGCTGCTCGGGTTTATTTCGGGACTACTCCGAAGAATCTGAAGATAGAGGAAGCTGCTACTTTGGTCGGTATGTGTAAGAACCCTTCTTATTTTAATCCGAAGCGTCAGAATGAACGTACACGCGGACGCCGTAATACGGTACTGGAACAAATGCAGAAAGCTGGTTATATCACTCGTGCCGAATGTGATTCGTTGAAGGCTTTGCCGCTGGTTCTTCATTTCACCCGTATGGACCATAAGGAAGGTCCGGCTCCTTACTTCCGTGAATATCTACGTCTTTTGATGACTCGCAAAAAACCAGATCGTAGTGAGTACAGAGGTTGGCAGAAACAGCAGTTTTATGAAGATTCTCTGGCTTGGGAAACCAATCCTCTCTATGGTTGGTGCAACAAGAATAAGAAAGCTGATGGCGAGTATTATAATCTTTATACCGACGGTCTGAAAATATATACGACGATCGACTCCCGTATGCAGCAGTATGCGGAAGAAGCTGTCCGTGAGCATTTCAGTAAAGATTTGCAGCCTGCTTTTGTTCAGGCTAACAGAAAGAAGAAACAGGCTCCTTTCTCTATCGACCTTCGTCCGGGTGAAGTGGATACGATTATGATGCGTGCCATGCATCAGACTGACCGTTACCGGGCTATGAAAAAGGCAGGGGAGAAGGAAGATGAGATACGCAAAGTGTTCAATACACCTGTCGATATGCGTGTATTCTCCTGGAACGGACCTGTCGATACGATCATGTCGCCGATGGACTCTATCCGTTACCATAAAAGCTTCCTGCGTACCGGCTTTATGTCGATGGATCCGCGTAATGGTTATGTGAAGGCTTATGTGGGTGGTATTGATTATAATGACTTTCAGTATGATATGGTGAATGGCGGACGCCGTCAGATCGGTTCTACTATCAAGCCGTTCCTCTATTCTCTGGCGATGATTGAAGGTTTCAGTCCATGCGACGAAATGATGCATGTACAAAATACATATTTTGACGAGAACGGTATCCCCTGGACTCCGCGTAATGCCAGCGCCAAGCGGGTTGGTGAACGTGTTTCTATCCAATGGGGATTGCAAAATTCGGATAACTGGGTGACGGCATGGCTGATGAGCCAGATGTCTCCGTATACTTTCGTGCGCCTGCTTCACTCTTTTGGATTGAAGAATCAGATGGATCCTGTAATTTCGATATGTCTCGGTACTCCTGACGTTTCGGTAGGCGAAATGGTAAGCGGTTATACTGTTTTTGCAAATAAAGGTATCCGTGCTGAACCGATCTATGTAACCCATATCGAGGATCCGTATGGAAATACGATTGCCTCCTTTAATTCACAGATGAGTGAAGTGCTGACAGAAGATGCTTCTTATAAGATGCTTCATATGTTGAAGAATGTGATCGATGGCGGAACAGGCAGCCGTGTCCGTTTCCGTTATGGAATCAAGGCTCCGATGGGCGGTAAGACCGGTACGACGCAAAATAATTCCGACGGTTGGTTCATGGCCTTTACACCTAGTCTGGTGTCGGGTTGCTGGGTTGGAGGCGAAGAACGTTCCATCCATTTCGACCGTTTGTCTGAAGGTCAGGGGGCCAGTATGGCGTTGCCGATCTATGGTTTATTCATGCAGAAAGTATATGCTGATAAGACGCTCGGCTATTCGGAAGAGGAAGATTTCGATATTCCGGAGCAATATGCAAATCCTTGTAAAACCATCACGGAGGAAGAACGCAAGCATATCCCGGCAGATACCGGAGGCATTGATAAAATGTTTGAATAGTAAACAAGATTGATTATATGAGACTCCCGCAAATCTGAATAATTTATTAGATTTGCGGGAGTTCATTTTTTTAGAAGATCTGAACTTATTTCAAAGGAAAGTGGTTTACAGATTATAAAGTGATATAACATGAATTTCAGACATAAATATGTATTGGCTATTGATCAGGGAACAACTACTTCCCGGGCCATCCTGTTTAATCGTCAGGGACAGGTCATCACACTCTCTCAGAAAACGTTCCAGCAATATTTTCCTAAGCCGGGTTGGGTAGAGCATGACCCGAACGAGATATGGTATACGCAGTCGCTTGCGATCAAGGAAGCGATGGCGAAAGCCGATGTGACGGATGACCATATTGCCTGTATCGGCATTGCCAATCAGCGTGAGACGACGATTGTGTGGGACCGTGAGACGGGTTTTCCAGTTTACAATGCGATTGTGTGGCAGGATCGCCGCACAGCTGATTATTGTGAGGAGTTGAAATCGGAAGGTTATTCCGATTTTATTCAGCAAAAGACCGGACTGGTCATCGATGCCTACTTTTCGGCAACTAAAGTAAAATGGATACTGGATCATGTAAAAGGTATCCGTGAACGGGCGGAACGGGGTGAACTTTGCTTTGGAACAGTCGATTCTTGGCTGATTTGGAAGCTGACACGAGGTACACAGTTTATTACGGATATTACAAATGCCTCCCGGACCATGTTATTCAATATAAATACCATGCAATGGGATCAGGAGTTGCTCGATCTGTTTACAATCCCGGCCTCCATGTTGCCGGAGGTGAAGAGCAGCAGCGAGGTTTATTGTGAGACTTCTACCCCGATATTTAAAGCCGGTATTCCTGTTTCGGGAATGGCGGGTGATCAGCAGGCGGCTCTGTTCGGACAGCTGTGTCTGGAAGAAGGTATGATGAAGACGACCTATGGTACGGGCTGTTTTATGATCGTAAATATTGGGGACAAACCGGTGCTTTCACAAAACAACCTGCTGACGACCATTGCCTGGAAGCTGGGTGATAAAGTAACTTATGCATTGGAAGGCAGTGTGTTTGTCGGTGGTGCGGCTATCCAGTGGCTCCGTGACGGTATCGGGTTGATACCGAATGCTCCGGTCACGGAACAGATGGCGAAGTCGGTTCCGGACAATGGCGGTGTCTATTTCGTACCTGCGTTGACCGGTTTGGGAGCTCCTTATTGGGACCAGTATGCACGGGGAGCTATTATTGGCATTACCCGCGGTACGACAGCTGCGCATCTGACACGTGCTGCGTTGGAAGGTATTTGTTACCAGGTATATGATGTACTGATCGCGATGGAGAATGATATTCACGCCAAGCCGAAGGAGATTCGGGTGGATGGCGGTGCGATTGCTAATAATTTCCTGATGCAGTTTCAGGCGGATATCAGCCGCTGTCCGGTAGTCCGTCCCAGTATAATTGAGACAACTGCTTTAGGAGCTGCTTATCTGGCCGGGTTGGCAGTGAACTACTGGAAAGATATGGATGAGTTGAAAGAGCAGTGGTCGCTGGATACCATCTTCACTGCCAAGATGAAACCGGAAACAGCTTTGGCTTTACTTTCCGATTGGCATAAGGCGGTCGGACGGACAATGAACTGGGCGATGGATAGCGAAATATAAAGAGTATGCCTGGATACCCGGAATTGCACCGCTTGCAGGCTTTGCGCTGGCAGCGATGCTTTATTATATTCTGAAATAGAGCATTTAAACGTTTTTTATCTAATCTAAAAAGTGGTATATTCGTGGTATTATTCTGGAGAGAAAGAATAGCCAGAATCAATTTAAGCCTATTGAAATGAGTAGAATAACCACTTTACTTTTAGTATTTTGTTTGATATTGTCCGGATGCGGAAACCATAAATCTCGAAATAATCAGGTTACATTGGAACCGGATTCATTATCCGGACCTTACAGCCATGCGCAAGAGTTGTTTGACAAAGCCCGTGAACTGCAAAAAGGGGAGGATTATCCCGCTGCCATATCGGTTTATCAGCAATTAATATCCCTGGAACCAACGGATGATGACATAAAATCTGTCGCCACCCTAATGGATGAAGGATTCCTGCAATTGGTCTATTGCTATATCTTTGGCGGGCAACGGAAAGACGGGGCAGACTATTTCAGCCATATATATAAAGAAAACAAACTATGGTTTGTACGGAATTATCCCCGTAGTGTGGAAATCAGTACAGCTTATTCCCTCTATGAAGCTACGCGCCTGGAAGAAGCCGTTGCTCTGATAGACCGTGCCTTGTCGCGGCAAGAGGAAGGCAGGGAGAATGAGCAACTTTACGTGGACAATGGCATTGCATCCGTCATTTATAACCAGGCTGGCGAAATACGCAAGGCGATTGCCTGTGGCGAACGGAGCCTTGAGATTATAAAAACACTGGAAGACCAGTCGAAGATCGTGTTTGTGCTGGGTAACTTGATTTTTCAGTATCAGCAGGTGGGAGAATTTGAACAGGCCCTTGCAGCTTATGATGCTCTGCTGGCTTCCGGTGAAGGGGAAAAGAACCCGTATGGATTGTGTGCTGCCGAGACAAATGTTGTCCAGCTCTACGATGAATGGGGTTTGGAAGAGGAAGTAATGCTCCATCTTAATAAAGCCCGTGAAGCTGCCGACCGGAGCGGTGTTCCTGATGCCTTTCTCCGGGTAGATAATTTATCCGTTTATTATGCTCTTCAATGTAAAGAATATGAAAAGGCTGCCGTTTTGCTGGACAGTATGCAGGTTCGTATGCCGGACCGTTCACAAAATTCGTTCTATCATGAATTTTATGATAATTACACCTGTATCCTGGCTGTAAGCGAGACGAAAGGGCAGGGCGGAATGGCTATTGCTTCGGCTCGCCAATTAATCGGGCAGTTGAAAGATAGGCCGTTGAATAACTTGTCGGTCCTGACATACCGCCTGTTGGGGGATGTGTTGGCAGAGGTAGGGGAGACGGCCTTATCCATAGAAGCGTATCAGGCCTGTTGTGACTATATAGAGAAGAACCAATTGGTGAATCAGCAGCGTCTGGTCTATTATGCGTTGGGAAAACTGTATGCAGAAACAATGCGCCCAGCCGAATCGTCCCGCTATCTGCTGATGGCTCATCAGGCTAACCAACAGTTTACCGAACGCCGGAATGCCGGATTAATTTCGCAATTCCGGGTTAAATATGAAACAAGGGAAAAGGAGCAGGATAACCGGTTGTTGCGTTCCGAGTTGCAGTTGCAGAAACGTACCCTGCAATATTATATCCTGATTGGCATCTTATCCTTTTTATTGGGCGTTGCTTTTTTGCTTTGGCTGAGTATGCGTCATAAGAAATCTCTCCGGCTGATTGAGGAAAAGGAAGGTCAGCTCCGGCAGATGCTGACCGAGCGGCAGAACCTGAACCGTAAAAACGAAGAACTACGTATGCAGATTGAAACGGCAGATGCCCAGCATACAATGCAGGAGGTGATAAACAGTCTTTCTCCCCGTTTGCTGACTGCGGAAGAGGAGCAGGAGTTCCGTCGCCAGTTCTGCCTTCTCTACCCGTCGTTCCTGTCGGGGTTGCGGAAGGCTTGTTCGGCTGTGACTCGTAATGATGAGTTGCTGGCTATGCTGATTCGTCTGAATCTTTCGTCGGAAGAAATAGCTTTTGCCCTCGGAAATAACCGGGCAAGTGTGAATACCTCCCGCTTCCGTTTGCGGAAAAAGTTGGAGCTGGACAAAGACGTATCGTTGGAAGATTACATGAGTCGATTTTAAATGGTTTGTAAATCAATGGATAGAAGTCTGTTGTAGTAATTGTCTATTGAATTGTCTATTGCCGTTTTTAGGAAATGGCACCGGTATTGCATAGTTTCGCTTTCGTTGTAAGGCTTTTGATTGAAGTTATCATATAATATGAATTAAAATTAGCTAACATGAAAACGATTACATTATCAAGATTGAACAGACCATTTTTATTAAGGCGATTATTAACTATTACCTGTACTATCCTTTCTGTACTAATCCTGTTTGCGGCTTGCAGCGATGATGACGAGCCGTGTCCGGCACAACATCCGCAGGTGGCAGTTTGTTTGAAAAGCCAGACAAACAGTTGGCGTACAGCCCTGAGTTATTATGCCACAAATCAGTTAGAATCGAAAGGGCTGAGTTATACTACTTATGTAGCCAAAGACAAAGCACAGCAGGCGAACCAGATTCGTATGGCAGTGGAATCTGGCTGTCAGATACTGGTGGTCGCTCCCGAAGGTATTGCCAAGGATGCACTTGATGTCGCTTTCTCGGCAGGGATTCCGGTCATTATGTTTGAAGACGGAGTGACTGATGGCTATACCGCGTTGGTACAGGGGGACAATGCGGCTGCCGGTAAAAATGCCGCAGAGTATGTCGCCTCGAAAGGAGCTGGTCATGCAGTGGCTTTTAAGATTACACAAGACCCAGCGTCGAGTGATGCCCGTGTAGATGCTTTTACAGAGGAACTGAAAACCAAGTCACCTTCAACGCAGGTGACTACACAGACTCTTTCATTATATACAAGCGCTGACGGCAAGGAAGCCGCAGCCCGTATCCTGGCCGATGATCCGTCGGTGGATGCTTTTTATGCCCAGGATGACGAGGTGGCATCGGGTGTAATCGAGGCCATCAATGAATTCGGTCGCAATGATATCAAGGTCGTTGTCGGTTGTGGCGGGTCGCAGGCTTTCTTCTCATTGATACTTTCGACAACGGTCACGGATGTTGCGACTACGCTTTATTCGCCGTCCATGATTACCAAATGTATAGACTTGGCTGATGATGTGCTGAAAGGTAAAACGATTGAGGAAAAACAGATTGTAATGCCGGCGACAGTCGTAAACAAGGATAATGTCCGGGAATATCAGGATAGCAACTCTCCTTATTGAGTTGCTTAGGTTTCCGGTTCGGGCGCAGGATTAGCAGATTCTTTCTGTTAATTCTGCGCTTGAGTAACAGGGTTTCTCTATAAATCCTTATATTTGCCCATCACCAATAAAAAGACAATCGATATGATGACAAAGCCTTATAGCACAGACGAAACTCCACAGTCTCAGCCCGTCTCCGAACCTGCTGTTTCTTATGGTCTGCCACAGGATACCGCCAGCCTGAAGCTGGCAGCAATCAATGAATTGATGAATATCTTCGACCCGGAGCGCCTTTCGCAGGCGGTTGATTATTTGCGGTCGCTGGGAAGGGAAGAGGTTGGAGAATATCCTTATTACCCATCTTCCTCCAAAGAATTAAGACAGGAGTTGGCAGAAGCAGAAGATGATTTTGCCAACGGGCGGGTGTATTCAACTGATGAGTTACGTAAAGAAATGCGTATATGGTAATACATTTAGACTGGTCAGCCAAAGCCCGACGAAATCCGTCTAGCTTCAAGCAATTTGTAGGAAAATAGATTAATCAAATCAATCCCCATATAACCTTTATCACCTCCGGAATAGAAGCCTCTACTTCCGGAGTCAGTTCCATATTGACCTCGTTCAGGTTGGCGGCGGAGACGACAATCAGATGTACTTCCGGCAGGTCGCCGGTCAGAATCATTGTTTCAATCATGTCGCGGAGACCTATTTCGTGAGCACTCATCAACGGAGGATAATCGCTGGCGTATTTCGGACAGATGAGGCGGACGGTGCCCGGAGGATTGCTGTCGAGGGTGGCATCTACCATGATGATATGGTCGTAACCTGTGAGCCAGCTAATAAGATGCAAACCTCCCGTCCCGCCATCCATCAGGGTGACGTGGGCGGGAAGCGTTTCTTTCTCCAGGGCACGGATGACGTGTATACCGACCCCTTCATCTTTCAGCAACAAGTTGCCGACACCTAATATAAGAGTTTTCTTTTCCATTATTTGCTTTTCTTTGCCGCCTTCGTGATTGTTTCGGCTGTCTCTGTTATTTCTTCCTTGTCGGCTATCTCTTCTTCGATGAACTTCCATCCACCGATGATGGAGGAGGTTTCACCGCGCTGTTCGATGTAGTCGTGGTAGAATACCAGATATACATGGACGATGGCGAACAGGATGAAGAACCACATCAGGAAATGATGTATCTGCCGCGCCATCAGGTCGCCGCCCATCAACGGGACGGTCCAGGCAAACAGCTGGGGGAAGGCAGACTGGCTCATTTTGGCATACAACCCGAAACCTGTAATACTTTGCAGCAGGAAGGCCCAGAACGTGCCGAAATAGATTAAGCTCGCCAGCGCATTATGCCCGATACTGTCGACCGGCTTGTTCTTTATCATCAGTATATCGACTTTGATTACCTCCAATACTTCCTGCCATTGCGATTTCTTCAACGGGATGAAGTTGTTCCAGCGGGCAAAGCGGTTTCCCACGAATCCCCAGTACAGGCGGAACACGAAGTTGAAGAAAAACACGAATGCTGTTACAAAGTGGATGAAACGGACCACGCCGAACCAATAGCTGAAATAGGCTTCTGAAGCATTCAGCATGGCCGGAGGGTCAGCAATGATAAACCCGGTAATGCAAAGTATGACGATGCACAATGCATTCACCCAGTGGTAAATACGTACAGGCAACTCCCATACGTATACTTCTCTCAGACGTTTCTTACGACTTTTCATAGCAATACTTTTTAAAACGTATCCATTTGGTGCACATACTTCCCTTCCTCGTCATACAGGTGTACGGCACAAGCCAGGCACGGGTCGAAGGAATGGATGGTCCGGAGGATTTCAAGCGGTTGATTGGCATCGTGTATCGGTGTGCCTATCAAGGCTGATTCGTAGGGTGACAGGTTACCGTTCTCGTCTCTCGGCGAAGCGTTCCAGGTGGTCGGGACTACCATCTGATAGTTCTTCATCCGGTTGTTCTCGATGACGGCGAAATGAGCCAGGGCGCCGCGCGGAGCTTCGCAGAGGCCGACCCCTTGCGCCTGTTTCGGCCAATTTTCGTTTTCCCACATGACCGGGTTGGCCATGCGCGAGTCGCCATTTTCCAGGTTCTTCATCAACTGGTCGAAAAACTCGAGCGACCATTGAGCGACCAACTGGGTTTCGATGCCGCGGGCGGCGGTGCGGCCGAGGGTGGAGAAGAGGGCGGAGGCGGGGAGGTCGAGGGCCTTCAGCACATTGTCGACAGCCGTTTTCTGCGGTTCTTTTCCGGCGGCATAGGCTACGACGAGACGGGCCAGCGGGCCGACTTCCATAGCGTGTCCTTTCCAACGGGGCGTTTTAATCCAGCTATATTTATCGTCTACGTTCAGATGCTTGTAAGGCGGTTTCGGACCGGTATATTCGAGGTTCGTTTCTCCTTCGTACGGATGGAGACCGGCTTTATCGCCTTCGGTGTATTTGTACCAGGAGTGGTAGATATATTCTTTGATTTCCTCCGGCGAGTTGGCGTCTACCGGATGAACCTTGCTCAGGTCGCGGTCGAGGACGATGCCGCGCGGACTCATGTAATCTTCTACACCGGCGTATCCATGCAGGGGGAAATCACCGTAGGAAAGGTAATTACTAACACCGCCGCCTATCTTGCTCCATTCGTCTTTATATACGCCGGCAATCATCAGGAGGTCGGGAATATACACCTGGTCGATGAAATCCTTGCCTTCCTGCAACTTTTGTTTCACCAGTGCGAGACGTTCGGCATTGATGGCGTTCGCCTCGTTCAGGTCGATGCTGCACGGCATACCGCCGACCAGGAAGTTGGGATGCGGGTTCTTTCCGCCGAAGACGGCATGTACTTTGACAATCTCTTTCTGCCATTCCAGTGCTTCGAGGTAATGGATGGTGGCAATCAGGTTCTGCTCCGGCGTCAGTTTGTAGGCCGGGTGCCCCCAATACCCGTTGGCGAAGATGCCCAGTTGACCGCTGGCGACGAACTTCTTGAGCTTGTTTTGCATTTCGGTGAAATAGCCTTCCGTGTTTTTGGGCCACGGCGACAGCTGTTGGGCGAGGAGAGCAGCCGCTTTCGGGTCTGCCTTGAGGCCGGAGACAATGTCGACCCAGTCGAGGGCATGCAACTGGTAGAAATGCACCGTATGGTCGTGCATGTAGAGCACCGCTTCCATGATGTTGCGCACCATTTCGGCATTGGGCGGAACACTGATGCCGAGCGCATTCTCGACGGCGCGAACCGAGCAAAGCGAGTGGATGGAGGTACACACGCCGCAAACACGGCCTACGAACACCCAGGCATCGCGCGGGTCGCGGTCGCGTACTATGTTTTCGATTCCGCGTACCATCGTACCGGAACTGTATGCATCTTTGATTTTGCCATTTTCGATGGCTGCCTCTACCCGGAGATGACCTTCGATACGGGTAATAGGGTCTATAACGATTCTTTCAGACATGGTGTTGCTAATTTAGTTAGATGGTAGATTTGCTTTCCGGTTCTTCGTTGTCGATCAGTTTCTTCTTCCGGATGTTGGTGGCTACGGCATGGACGGCGATGCCGGCTGCTGTCGCGGCTCCCAGGGCAAGGCCAATCTGGTCGGCTGTCGCTTCGATGCCGAACCCGTGTACGTCGGGCATCCGTTTATAGAACGGGCTGTTGTCCCAGAAGTTTTCTTCGCTGCAACCGAGGCAGGGGTGCCCGCTCTGGATAGGGTAGCTCGTCCCTTCGTTCCATTTGATGATACCGCAGGAGTTGTAGGTGCTCGGCCCTTTGCATCCCACTTTGTAGAGGCAATACCCATGCTTGGCGTTCTCGTCGTCGAAGCTCTCCACGAAGAGGCCGGCGTCGAAGTTGGCACGGCGGTAGCAGGTGTCGTGCACGCGGCGCGAATAGAACATCTGCGGACGTCCCAGCCCGTCGAGTTGCGGCATACGCTCGAATGTCAACATATAGATGATTACACCTGCCATGACGTCGGCGATTGGCGGGCAGCCTTGTACGTTGATGATTGGTTTCCCCTTGATAACCTTATGGATCGCTTTTGCGCCGGTCGGGTTGGGGTTGGCCGCCTGCACGCAACCGGCACATGCGCAGTTTCCCCAGGCGATGATGGCTTTGGCGCCTTCGGCAGCCTCGCGGGTGATTTGCAGGGCGCTTTTGCCGCCGACACAGCAATAACCTTCGTCTTTCGTCGGAATCGAGCCTTCAATCATAAGCAGGTATTCACCTTTATATTTCTTCATGGTCTCTTCCTTGGCAGCTTCGGCCTGTTCGCCGGCGGCAGCCATCAGGGTTTCCGTATAATCGAGTGAGATTTTGTCGAGAAGCAGGGTCGCCACGATAGGGTGGGCGGCACGGATGAACGATTCCGTACAGCAGGTGCATTCTTGCAGGTGAAGCCAGATGACCGGCAGGCGCGGCTTGGTTTCGAGTGCGTTGACAACCTGGGCGACACCGGAGGCTTCCAGTCCCATAAAGGCGGCCATGGTGGTACAGAATTTCAGGAAATCCCTTCGGGAGATGCCTTTCTGCCGGCATTCCTCGTAGACGGTTGGTCTTTTGTTATCCATATTTTCGTAATTTATTGGTTTCTTTGTTTTATTACGGCAGTCGTAAGTGTTCGTTTACGGGTGTCGTAACTGCTCATTTACGGGTGTCGTAACTGCCCGTTTACGGATGCCGTAACAAATCGGCCTCCGTTTTCAGGTGCGAACTTATCCGGGGGGCGGACCTTACCGAGTCCGGGTGCCGGACCTGCTCGGGTCTGAGTGTCGGACCTTCCCGGGTCCGGGTGCCGGACAAGTCCGCCTCTTTTCAGCAGATGCGCGGCAGCTGTTCTCCGCTCAGCATATCGACTATCCGGTAGTTGCCGTAAAGTGTCCTCATCTTCACCACTGCGTTGCCTTTCTTTTCCACCCGTCCGATGACGGTAGCCTTTTCTCCCTCCGGGAAACTGCGCATGACGGCCAGTGCTTCTTCCGCCAGTGCTTCGGGGAGGATGACCAGCACCAACCCTTCGTTGGCGACATACAGCGGGTCGAGTCCCAGTATCTCCGAAGCGCCTCTTACGGCATCGGGGATGGGGAGGGTCGCTTCGTCCAGTATGATTTCAACGTTGGCCGCTTTCGCAATTTCGTTCAGTGTTCCGCTCACCCCGCCACGTGTCGGGTCGCGGAGCACATGGACTTCCTCTATATTTTTTAACAACCGGGAGAGCATATTGTTTAACGAAACGGTATCACTTTTCAGATTTGTTTCGAATCCGAGGCTTTCGCGGGCGGAAAGGATGGTGATGCCATGCGCTCCGATAGGACCGCTGCAAATCACTGCGTCTCCGGGTTGTACGCGGTCGGGGGCGATGCGGATGCCTTCGGCGACGACTCCGATGCCGCTGGTATTGATAAAGAGTTTGTCGCATTTGCCACGTTCCACCACCTTGGTATCACCGGCAACAATCCGTACGCCGGCTTTGTCGGCCGCCTTCCTCATGGACTGCACGATGCGTTGCAGGTCGGCAAGCGGCAGGCCCTCTTCGAGTATGAACCCGGCAGTGAGGTAAAGCGGACGGGCACCGCAGCAGGCAAGGTCGTTCACCGTCCCGTTCACCGCCAGGTCGCCGATATCGCCTCCGGGAAAGAAAATCGGGTCGACCACGAAAGAGTCGGTCGAACATGCCATACGCCCTTCCTGAACGGGAAATACGCAGCCATCGTGGTCCTGTTCTAGCAACGGGTTGCGGAAGGCGGGGTAGAAGATGTTGCTTATCAGTTGATGCGTCATCCTCCCGCCACCGCCATGCGCCATCAGCACACAGTCGGCATCGTTCAACGGTATCGGGCAGTTAAAATCTTCGTTCTTCATAATCATTATTATCATATTTGAACTATCTTGTCCCCGTGCTTGACACGGGGCCGCAAAGGAGCAGGCTGTATCAAAAGATACATATAGGAAACGGTCTATGCCTCTGCGATCCCGTGTCAAGCACGGGAACGGGATAGTTCATATTTTTCTATATTTATAGTAAGCCGCACAAACTCCTTCCGACGAAACCATCGGTGCACCTTTCGGGCGTTCCGGCGAACAACCCTTTCCGAAGAAAGGGCAGTCGGCGGGTTGCTTCACGCCCCGCATGATGTCTCCGGCAATACATTCGGATGGGATTTCTGTTCCATTCGGATGGAATGGGAATTTCTCCCGGGAGGAATAGGCTGCATATGTTTTCTTTAATCGTAAACCGCTGTGGGGAATGATGCCGATGCCCCGCCACTCCTGGTCGCATGCCTCGAGCGTTTCGTCCATCAATGCGCGGGCGGCCGGGTTACCCGTTTCGGGGACGGCACGTCGGTAGGCATTCTCGACAACGTGGCTTCCGCTTTCCAGCTGAAGCAGGCAACGGTAAATGCCGTATAGCAGGTCGACCGGCTCGAAGCCTGTGACGACCATCGGCGTTTTATATTGTTCGGCCAGCTTGTGGTAAGCCGCATTTCCGGTGATGGCACAGACGTGTCCGGCGGTCAAAAATCCGTCTACCTTACTTCCCGGGTCCGAAAGAATCGCGTCTATGGCCGGAGGAACTGTGAACAGCGACGTGAGCAACGAGAAATTGCTTAACTTTCGCCGTTGTGCCTCTTTTAACGCCATCATATGAACAGGGGCGGTTGTTTCAAAGCCAATGGCGAAAAAGACAACTTCTTTCTTCGGATTTGTTTCCGCCAGTTCGATCGCATCGAGCGGGGAATAAAGCATTCGAACATCTGCACCGTGTGCTTTTGCCTGTAATAAATCTTCTTTTGTGCCCGGTACACGCATCATGTCACCAAACGAGGCCAGAATAATATCGGATTGTCCCGCCAGTTCAAGTGCCTGGTCAATCATACTAACCGGAGTCACACAAACCGGGCATCCCGGCCCGTGAAGTAGCCGGATTTCCTGTGGCAGCATCTCTTCCAGGCGGTAACGGGCAATGGCATGGGTTTGCCCGCCGCATATCTCCATGATGTGCCACGGCCGGGTCGTTACCTTTCGGATAGCCCGCAGGAGTGCCTGTACCTGTTCGTTATTTCTATATTCATCGACGTACTTCATAAGCGTTGGAGTTTCTTTAAATCTTCCAGTGTTTCCTCTGCCTCTCGTGTATTCACTACGGAGATCGCCATTCCGGCATGCGCCAGGATATAATCGCCTTCCGTCACATCTACCCATTGGATGCAAATGTTTTTGGTGATGCCGCTAAAGTCGACTCTGGCCATGGCCAGCTCAGGCTCGGAACGGTCTATGCTTATAATTTTACCAGGTATTGCCAGACACATAAGCTGATTTGTTTTTTATTAACAACTCCAAAAGTAGGCAATATGTTTGGGAAAAGGTGTGTTAAATGATACATATTATCTATTAATTTATAGATAAAAGTTATCTCTATTGTTGCCGGGTTCGGTTGTTTGTTAAACTTAAACCCTCTATATTTGTGAGCATAGTAAAACAAACAGTGTGAGAATATCGATATTGACAATCCGTGGGTTAGTGCAAGGCGTTGGCTTTCGTCCTTTTATCTATCGTATAGCAAATGAGATGAAGATAAAAGGAGAGGTCGGTAACCGGAATAACGGAGTGTCGATCCGTGCGATCCTGACTCCGGAGCAGCGGGAACTTTTTATTTCCCGGATCAGAAATGAGCATCCGGCAGTTGCTTCGATCCATAGTGTTCAATGGGAAGAAGCCGATGTTGCAGATACGGATTATCCGGATTTTATGATTACACCCAGCCGTTCCGACTCGGAGGAGGTGACGCAGGTGGCGCCCGATATCGCTGTTTGTCCCGAATGCCTTTCCGACCGGATGAGGCAGCCGCATCGCCTGCGTTATCCTTTTATCAACTGTACGCATTGCGGCCCCCGTTTCTCCATCATCCGCGATTTGCCTTACGACCGGAAGCAGACCACGATGGCCGCCTTTGCCATGTGTCCCGACTGCCGGAGGGAATACACGACTGTAAGCGACCGCCGTTTCCATGCACAGCCTGTGGCCTGCAATCATTGCGGACCTTTCTATTATGCCATATATAATAATGTAAAGATAAAGGAGTATGATAAGTTGCTGGACCTATCCGTCCGCCTGCTTCGTGAAGGCGAAGTGATAGCAGCGAAAGGCATTGGTGGTTATCATCTGATATGCGATGCCCTGAACGGGGAAGCGGTGGCACGTTTGCGGGCGATAAAGCAACGTGACAGCAAGCCTTTTGCCGTTATGTTCCGCGATATGGAACATTTGCGGCATTATGCGGAGGCCGGCCCGGTCGAAGAAGACTGTCTGTCTTCCTGGCGCCGCCCGATTGTCTTGCTGAAACAAAAGAAAGCACTGGCGGACGATATAAACCGCGGCATGCGGACCTTGGGCTGTATGTTGCCTTATATGCCGTTGCATGAGGACTGGTTTGCCGCCCTCGACACACCGGCCTTGGTGATGACGAGCGGCAACCTGAGCGATTACCCTATCGCCATAACTCCGGACGAAGCCGCGGAGCAGTTGTCCGGAAAGGTCGCTCTCCTGCTTCATCATAACAGGGATATTTATAACCGGGTGGACGATTCAGTCCTTCAGGTTTGCGGCGGGCAACCTTGCCTGGTGCGCCGTTCGCGCGGCTATGTACCGGAGCCATTCTTTGCCGACATTCCCGTGGAAGGTATCCTGGCTTTCGGTGCGGAGAAAGTAAATACGTTTGCCCTGGGAAAAGGGGATACCATTCTGCAAAGCCAGTATATCGGTGACCTGAAGAACTGGGAGACATTCAGCTTCTACACGGAATCGCTGGACCGCTTCCGGCATCTTTTTCGTTTTACCCCTTCTGTACTGGCCTACGACATGCATCCTGATTATCTCTCATCGCAGGAAGCGGAGCGCGTCGCCGCACGTACCGGATTGCCTCTGCTGAAAATACAACATCATCATGCTCATGCGGCAGCCTGCATGCTGGAATATGGCTTGCATGAGAAAGTGGTTGCCATCGTCCTGGACGGGACGGGGCTGGGTGACGACGGAAAGGTCTGGGGAGGTGAGTTCTTCCTCTGCGACCGCAAAGAGTACCGCCGCCTCTCGCATTTTGAATATGTCCCGCTGCCCGGCGGCGATAAGGCGGCTGTGGAACCCTGGCGGATGGCTGTCGCTTATCTGTGGCATTATTGGGGAGATTCCGCCCGTTTCCCGGAAGGCTTTCCCGAACGGGTGGGTGCGGATAAAATCCGCCTGCTGATGACGATGATGGAGAGAGGCGTCAATACGCCCTATACCTCGGGTGCCGGCCGGCTGTTTGATGCCGTCGCCTCCCTCTTGGGGTTGTGCGATGTGTCGACCCATCAGGCCGAGGCTCCTGTAAAACTGGAGCAGGCAGCCGGCAGTGAACAGTCGGCGCGTTATCCGGTTATAATAAAGGAAGGTGTTATATCCTTCCGTCCCTTGTTTGAGGAACTGTTGAACGATTGGGCTTCCGGAGTCTCCGTCGGTGACCTGGCTGCCCGGTTCCATAATACGATGGCTTTCCTGCTGCTCGACGAGGCCGCACGCCATCTGCAACAGACCGGAGCGACCCGCGTGGTTATCTCCGGCGGCTGTTTTCAAAATAAAAGGTTGACGGAACAGTTGCAACGTTTATTTGCCGCAAAAGGCATCCCGTTGTACGTCCCGGGCCGTATACCATGTAATGACGGGGGAGTTGCCGTCGGCCAGCTGGCCATTGCCGCTTCCCGGAATAAAAAAGACTGATTATGCACGAAATGTCTATTGCACAGAGTATCGTAGAACTGGCCGAAGAACAGGCGCGCAGCCGTCATTCGGAAGCCGTCGAGGAGCTGGAACTGGAAATCGGCCGCCTGGCGGGTGTAGAATTGCATACGCTTGATTTCGCACTGGAAAGCGCAGTGAAAGGTTCCCTGCTCGAACATGCTTCGATTGTCCGCCATATCATTGACGGTGAGGGCATGTGTACCGGTTGCGGGCAGACTTTCCCGATGGAGACTCTGTTCACGCCTTGCCCGGCATGCGGTTCCTATTGTGTTAAAATCATTAAAGGAAAAGAACTTCGTGTAAAATCTATTGTTATTAAATAATAAATACAAAACGCTTATGTGTGGAACTTGCGGGTGTGGAGAACACCATCATCATCACGAACACGACCATCATCATGAACATGGCCATGAACATCATCATCACCATCACCATCACGATGAGGATAAGGTAATAACTCTTGAACAGGATATACTCCGGCGGAACAATCTGCTGGCGGAGCGCAACCGCGGTTATTTTGAGGCAAAGGAAATCTTCTGCCTGAACCTGATGAGTTCGCCCGGTTCCGGAAAGACTACGTTGCTGGAGGAAACCGTGCGCCGCCTGAAAGGCAAACTCCCTTTGTATGTCATCGAGGGAGACCAACAGACTTCTAATGATGCCGACCGCATTGCCGCACTGGATATCCCCGTTTTCCAGGTCAACACCGGTACCGGCTGCCATCTGGAAGCCGATATGGTGAACCACGCAGTCAAACATCTGGCACCGACCGATCACTCGATACTTTTCATAGAGAACGTCGGCAACCTTGTTTGTCCTGCCATGTTCGACCTGGGCGAAGCAAAGAAAGTAGTTATCGTTAGCACGACCGAAGGTGACGATAAGCCGTTGAAATACCCGCACATCTTTGCAGAAGCCGATGTTTGCGTAATCAATAAGACAGACCTGGCACCTTATCTGAATACCGATATAGAGACCTTGAAGAGTAATGCTTTAAAGGTGAACCATCATTTGCAGGTGTTTGAAGTGTCGGCAACGAAAGGGGACGGCATGGATGCCTGGTGCGACTGGTTGTGCTCAGAATGTGCAAAATGTAAATAAATAACCCCTGTTTCGATGGATAAATGGATAAAAAAGCTATATTTGTTCCTGTTCATTGAATCAAAATAATCAAAGTGTTATGATTAACCGAGAATTAATCGACCCGAAGAGCATAGTCGTAGTAGGCGGCTCGAATAATGTACACAAGCCGGGTGGGCGTTTGGTACGAAATCTCCTTGATGGCAAATATAAAGGAGAACTGTATGTCGTGAATGCCAGGGAAGACGACGTGCAAGGTCTGAAATCGTATCATTCCGTGCAGGATATTCCGGATACGGAAATGGCTATCATATCGATTCCCGGTCCTTCATGTCCCGAAGCTGTTGATATCCTGGCTAAACAGAAGAATGTAAAAGCATTTATCGTGGTTTCCGCCGGCTTTGGCGAAGAGACCCACGAGGGGGCTATCCTCGAAAATCAGATGCTGGATAGTGTGAACGAAGCAGGTGCCTCCATGATTGGCCCGAACTGTATCGGACTGATGAATATGAATTTTCATGGAGTGTTTACACAGCCTATCCCCGAATTTCATCCCGACGGAGTCGACTTCGTTTCCAGTTCCGGCGGTACGGCGCTTTTCATCATCGAATCGGCATTGACAAAAGGCTTGCGTTTCTCCTCTGTATGGTCGGTTGGCAACTCCAAGCAGATTGGGGTAGAGGAGGTGATTGAGTATATGGACCGTAACTTTGACCCTGTGCTCGATTCCAAAATCAAGATGCTTTATATCGAACAGATTAAGAATCCCGATAAATTATTGTATCATGCCGCTTCGCTGATTCGCAAAGGCTGTCATATCGCAGCCATCAAAGCTGGAAGCACCGAATCGGGCAAGCGTGCTGCTTCCTCGCATACCGGTGCGATTGCCAGTTCGGATTCGGCTGTGGAGGCTTTGTTCCGTAAAGCCGGTATCGTACGCTGTTTCAGCCGTGAAGAGCTAACGACGGTTGCTTGTATTTTCACCTTGAAAGAGGTAAAAGGAAAAAACTGTGCAATCATTACACACGCCGGAGGCCCTGCCGTCATGTTGGCGGATGCTCTTTCCAAAGGCCGTCTGAACGTTCCCAACCTGGAAGGTCCGATAGCGACCGAGTTGAAATCCAAGTTATATCCCGGGGCAGCCGTTAGCAATCCGATTGATATTATCGGAACGGGAACACCGGAGCATCTGGCTACGGCAATAGACTTCTGTGAGAATAAGTTTGAGGAAGTCGATTTGATGATGGTTATTTTCGGAAGTCCCGGCCTGGTGAAACTATATGATACATACGAAGTACTTCATAAAAAGATGGAAGAGTGTAAGAAACCAATCTTCCCGGTATTGCCTTCTATCGTAACTGCCGGCCCGGAAGTGCGCAGCTTTGTGAAAAAGGGACATGTGAATTTCTCGGACGAGGTGACTTTGGGTACGGCTCTTTCCCGTGTGATCAATACGCCGAAGCCGATGAGTACCGATATACAATTATATGGTGTCAATGTGCCCGAAGTGCGTCGTATCATCGACCAGTTGCCATCCAACGGTTATCTGGCTCCCGAACAGGTTCGCACGCTGTTGGGTGCTGCCAATATCCCATTGGTGGAAGAGTTTACATCGACCGACAAAGACGAGTTGATTGCTTTTGCCAAACGTGTAAAATTCCCTGTTGTGGCGAAGGTGGTCGGTCCTGTACATAAAAGTGATATTGGCGGTGTAGCCCTGAATATCCGCAGTGAGGAGCACTTGTTGTTTGAGTTTGAACGTATGATGCGCCTGCCGGATGTGACGGCAATTATGGTACAGCCTATGCTGAAAGGGCAGGAGTTGTTCCTCGGGGCGAAGTATGAGGAAGGTTTCGGGCATGTAATCCTTTGCGGTCTGGGAGGTATTTTTGTCGAAGTACTGAAAGATGTTTCTTACGGTCTGGCTCCGTTATCCTATGACGAGACCTTTTCAATGATTCGTTCTTTACGCGGTTATCCGATTATTAAAGGTACACGCGGGCAGAAAGGTATCGACGAGCAACAATATGCAGACATTATAGTCCGTCTTTCCACTTTGCTTCGTTTTGCTTCTGAAATAAAAGAAATGGATATTAACCCGCTGGTTGCAACCGACCGGGGATTATTTGCGGTAGACGCCCGTATCCGGATAGAAAAATAATATCTCTGACAGATATTAATAAAAAGGGGAATTGAAACGTAAGCCTGTCGATTTGTTTCAATTCCCCTTCGTTTATTTGTACTACTCAGCCTGTTTTCTTCCCCTTCTTTTTCGTCCGGGGAGTGACGGCGGAATATTGTCTCTGACAAATTTTTTAAAGCTACTGAGCGATACCTGGTAATACTCAGCCAGTTCGGCGTACGTAGCATTTTCTTCGTTGAGTTCCTTTTCTATCTGTTCTTTCTGCGCAAGTAGGTGGTCCATTTTGGGAGTACCTTTCGGGCGTCCGAGGGTTGTGCCCCGGCTTCTGGTAATTTCCAGCGATTCTTTTGTCCGTGTCGAAATTAGTTTGCTTTCAATTTCCGAGACGAGCCCAAAAGTAAATGCTAACGTTTTGCTGTCGACATTGTTTTCAAAAGTATACCCTTCTTTGAGACAGTAAAGAGTGATCTTTTTTTCAATACATAATAATATCAAATGCATAATTTCCATCAACCTCCGGCTCAGGCGTGTGACATCGGCTACAATTAATGTATCGCCGGCCTCCATATTTTTTATAATATCTTCAAGCCTGTTCTTATGTCGTGAGGATGTTGTTCGTGTATCTTTATGCCATTTGTCTATAGTCATGTTATTGTTCGCGGCAAACTGCTCAATCGCGTTTTTTTGATTGTCACTTTGTTGCTTGTTTGAATATGTTCGTGTATAGGCAATTATCATACTATTTTTAATGTTGATACGTTTATATTATAACATATTGGCTAGCAATATGTTCATGTCTGCTTGTCCTTCTTTCTGCTGTTTCACCTCCTTTCCTTTAAATCTTGTAATTAAACAGATGCGAAAATAAACAATTAAAAAAGAACACGAAATATTTGGTGGATAAAAATAAATGCTTACCTTTGCACCGCAATCGACAATAAAGGGGTTGCAAAACGGGGTGTAGCGCAGTCCGGTTAGCGCACCTGCTTTGGGAGCAGGGGGTCCCAGGTTCGAATCCTGGTACCCCGACACAAAACAAAAAGCTGTATTTCAGCCAATTAAAGAGATAACGAGTCGGTACATAATTGTATTGGCTCGTTTTTTTTATGCCAAAACGTCTTATTTCTCTTTATTAAGCGTCGATAAGGCAGGGTATTTCTTTTAAATATCTTTTAAACGATTCTGTACAATATGTTTTTGATTTCAATCATTTAAAAACATGAAGTACTATGGCAACTTTTAAAGCGGTCGTTTTGGCCGGGAATTCGCACATAAAATCAGACGGAACAAAAAATATCAAGATCCGTATATATCATAACAAGGCATCGCAGTATATCTCTACTCCTTATTATATACAGGAGGATTACCTGGGTAAAGATGGAGTGATCACCTCCGGATACCGGGATGCAGATCTACTCAACTACGAACTCGGCAACCTGATTCAGAAATATCGTGGTGTCTGTATTAAGCTAGGTACCGAGCGAGTGTCACGCATGAGCTGTATAGAGGTCAAGGAGCAGATAACAGCAGCCATGGAGCCGGAGTATGAGTTTATAGACTTTATTGCCTTTAGTAATACCATTATAGATAAAACAGATAAAGATGCCACCCGAGAATGGTATCAAACTGCTTTGAGTTCCTTGTGTTGGTTCTATAATCGGAAAAAGATTGATATCCGAGATGTTACGGCTCAACGGTTGAACGAATTTAAGCAGCAGCTATCAATTTCCGGCCAGAAAGGAAAACCGCTTTCTCCCGGCGGTATCAGTAACTATCTCCGGGCGATCCGGTCACTATTGAATAAAGCTAAGGCATATTACAATAATGAGGACTATGATATCATACGGATACCGAATGACCCATTTTCAAAGGTGAAAGTACCCAAGTATCGCCGGGAGCGCAAAACGATCTCCGCTGAAGATATTATCCGGATTCGGGACGGGCATTTTTCCACCGAGCGGGCGAATATGGCTCGTGATGTCTTTATGATCATGTTTTACATGATGGGGATAAACGTAAAAGATTTGTACCAGATGCGAGGAACTAAAAGAGGCCGGCTTGAATATGAACGGAGTAAAACCGAAACGGAAGATAATGTATACCGGTTCCCGTTGTCGATCAGGATAGAACCGGAACTGGAGCCTCTTATTAAGCAGTATAGTGATATCGCTTTCCTGTCGTATTTCCGCAGACAGTACTGTAATCACAAAAACTTTATGAAGGCAGTCAACAAAGGCCTGGAACAAATCGCAGATGAATTAAACCTACATTGTAAGTTAACAACGAACTGGATTCGTCACAGCTGGGCAAGCATTGCCAGGAATAAAGCCGACGTACCCAAAGCAGATGTGGACTTCTGCCTCGGACATGTAAACAATGATTATAAGATGGCTGATATTTATATAGAGATCGATTACTCCATATTTGACAAATCAAACCGAGCGGTTTTGGATTACCTCAAAAAAATATCTCAAAAAAAACAGGCAAAATGTTTGCAGGTATAAAAAAGCTCCCTATATTTGCAGCAGAGAATTCGAGTTGGATTTTAGACGAAAGTTTGAAGTCCAACTTTTTGTGTTTATACACTTTGCTTCTTTCTTTCCCGTAAACACCCAATAAATAACGACTTACCTGGTGCCTGCATAAAATTTGGCACTATGACAATATCAATCTCAAAAACATCGCTGCTGAACAAATTGCAGCTTTTATCGAAGATTATTTCTTCGAAACCATCACTGCCGATCCTGGGCAATTATCTTTTTGAAACAAAAGAAGGTCGGCTGTTTCTTACTGCATCAAATAGTGAAGGGCGAATAATGACAAGCCTGGAATGTATTTCTGACGAAGACATGTCTGTATGTGTTCCGACTGCAATTTTAGATGGATTAAAAACTCTTCCGGAGCAACCGCTAAACATTTACATAAATCCGAATAATAAAGAGATCCTGATAAAATATAGCGGAGGCAAATTTGAATTTATGGGCTATGAGACAGTATCCTATCCCAGCAAGAAAGAGTTTGAAACGTCAGATTGTATCAATACGACTGCCGAGGAATTTTATAACGGAATAGCTAAGGTCGTCAATCTGGCAGCAGAAGACGAACTCCGTCCTGTAATGAGTACTGTGCATATTGAGGCTTCTCCCAAAGCTCTAACCTTTGTTGGCACAGACGGACATGGTTTAGGGTCTTTCTCCTGTAAAAAAGAGTCTTGTATCAATAAAGTTTCGGTTATTATAAGCCGGCCTATGGCATCAATACTGAAAGGTATTGTACCAGCTTCCCCGGATGATCTGCAAATAAAGGTGGGTACCGACTGGTCTGTTGTCACGGTAAGTGACTTTGAGATTTCGTTCCGAAACGTTGAAGGCCGATATCCTAACTGGAAAGCTGTTATTCCTCATAATAATCCCCTGGAGCTTGTGGTAGATACAAAGCAGTTGATAGGAGCAATTAAACGTACGACTGTTTTTTCAAATAAATCAACATGCCTTATATTATTTAAAGCTGATTATGACCGACTTGTTGTATCGGCAAATGATCTTGATTATTCTACTTCAGCAGAAGAGATACTATCCGCAGAATTCAAAGACGATGAATTTAAGATAGGAGTAAAAGGTTCGCTTATTTTAGAGATGCTCTCCTGCATCGACGATGAACGTACCAAACTAACATTCAGTCAACCTAATTCTGCTATTCTGATAATGCCAGAAAAACAGCAGGAAGGCCAAGAGCTCACCTATTTATTAATGCCCATGACAATTCAATAATTAATACCATGACAGATATGTTTTTTTTCAAAGAAATTTCAGGCCTGGTTACAGCCGGTGTAGAATTGAATGTAACTATAAAAAGAAGTGGTGAGAACCTTATTGTAAGTGTGCTCCCAAAAGTAACAGACCTAAAAGATGAAGCAGCTAAAAAACTGGTGCCTTTGGTTGTATCCGGAACACCAGACGAACTAGATAAAGAATTTTCAGCTGCGATATCCACTCCGGTTCAATCGGCAACGGGGCTATTAACAAACATGAAAGAGTTTGAGGTGTCTCAAGTAGAAGCTCAAGTTAAAAGCAAGGCGGCTGAAGCCAATAAAAAGAAGTATGATCAGCTTGTCAAAAAGGCAGATGATTTTGAAAAGGGGGGTAAATTGAATAATGCAATAGCTTGTCTCAAACAAGCAAAAGTGTTCGCTCCAGATAAACAGGCTACTCAGAAAAAGATAGATAAGCTTCAGGCGAAAGCCGGTGCAGGTTCTTTATTTGAGGAAGAGGATCTTCTGAATAATTATCTGGAAGAGTTGCCCGAAGAAGAAACGGAAGATATAAACGATAAAGAAGAGGAGGACGAATAATGGCACTAAATGTTACAACACTTCCACGTGTGTTCCAGTATGGTTCGTTGAATTTGACAGATCCGGACCGGAGCCTATCTCCGGAAGAAGTTATGAGTTTTTATAGCAATACCTATCCTGCATTGACTACCAGCAATGTTTTTGGACCGGAAATCAAGAATGACAAATGTGTGTATGAGTTTAAAACAAGCGTTGGCACCAAGGGATGAAGACATGCAAGAAACAAAGGAACATACAAGAGTTTCATGCCGTACTCGGTCCGGTTCTTTTAAAAGAACAAGATCGTTCAAATATTGTACACGGAAGAACAGAGCGTCTGAAAAGACGCTTGCCTCCGTCAATAGCGCAGGAAATGATTATCTAAAGCAGACTTTTGAAAAGGTTCTTGCCTCTGAGGTGGGGTGTACTTTAGAAGCCTACGTAAATCCTGAAGCAAAAGATGCTACATATCTTTATGAGTCTGTGTCGAATTATTTTCGTCTGATGGGTAAACCTCTTGATATAATCCCGACTGGTTATTTTGAGTTGGATGCCTTCAATCTTTATCATGTACTCAGAAAAAATATTCCGGAAACGATTGGTATCAACTTCGAAGAGTGGGGAGGTAAGTTCTCTGTAATTTTATTTGATGATAATATAAAATTTCCAGATTACACTTTATTCTATATACCGGTATGTGGAATTGAGAATATGAACGAACAGTTACGTACGGTATTCCTTCGTTTTCTGTCATTTATTCGTCAGACACAGAAGATCGATATTCCAAGTGATAATCGAGATTTTGATTATATGGTGACAGAATATGGTGATGAGTACGAAGAAGATATGGAGCAGGAAATGCGGGATATGTGTAAACGATATGATACCGGAGACATAAAATTAATAATGGATGATATATCCAATACGAAAATTATTGAGTCTGATCTTGAATCAGAACTTAATAAATTGCTTGTAGAAGATACTAATCATGCAGATGAAGGACTGATCTCAGTTATGATTGCAGGGGTAAGACTACTTCGACAGGATTGTATATTCAATTATGATTATTATCCGGGCTCTAACGAATATGATGATTATGATGGCCATGAAGGAGTGATAGATTTTGATCGTAGCTTCTGCTTTTGCTGGGGAGATGATGATAATGATCCTGTTGTGCAAATGGTTATAGAATTCTATAATATGGAACAACAAGAATTAGCGACCTATGGTCCAACTGCACATGTAGCATTAACACCAAATACTAATCGTCTGTTTGAAAAATCAGATTTCCCGACGAGGTTTGGTGTTTGGTATATGGATTTTTATGGAGAACTGGAAAAATATATAAATGATGGAGCAAGTAATGAATAATACAACAAAAGAGATCCTGACTGAGCTCTTGCCCGAAATGGCTATTATAGTATATAAAAACAATAATAAGTACTACCTCGAACGAAGGGATATAATAAACGGCAAGATGGCCTCTGGTGTGCCGTTGACAGAGAAATGTTTAACAGACATATTTGATGTGATATCTTCAGAAGGTTCAGACATTTTACATGGAGCTGTGCCGGAAAATTTACTTTTTGCGGATGGTCGATGTGGACGTGAAAAATACGTCTGGTATAACAAACCGGAGAAACGGAATCTACTATTTAGTAAAGGTGCCGGGATACCTGATGGTCAGATGTGGGTTCCAGGGCTTGTGTATGTGGCTTCGGCAAGTTCCTTATCTGTATTTGCATTTAAAGGGAGTAAACCTAAAAACAATCTATTTAGAGCTCCATTTTTCAATATCTATGATGATGGGAAGGTTTGTCTTGGCTCGGCGAAGGTCGATAAGCCGTATGAGTTGACATTTGAAAGTGTTATGCGGTACTGGGAAAAGATGTTCTGGGCATCAGAATTTGCACATTTACTTGGCGGTAACCCTGTAAAGGGAAATCTTTCGACGATTACAAAAAACTGTATCAGTACCGGGTGTAAATTTCCGGATAGTGAATTGATACCAGTCAAACAAAAGCTGAAATCATTAATTGGAGGTCTATAATATGAAGAAAGTACATTTTACAGATAAGTATATACTAAATCCTACGCATCCAATAACAATTAATCTTGTTGGTGTCGGAGGGACAGGATCACAGGTGTTGACTTCTTTAGCACGAATCAATCACGCGTTGATCGCTCTCGGGCACCCAGGGTTGCATATAGCTGCTTACGACCCTGACGAAGTAACACAGGCTAATATAGGTAGGCAACAATTTAGTATGGTAGATCTTGGCTTAAATAAGGCAACAGTCCTTGTTACCCGAGTGAATCGCTTTTTTGGATTCGACTGGGAGGCCTTTCCTTCTTTATACAGATACAAGCAGCCGGCGAATATAATGATTAGCTGTGTAGATAGTGTCAAGTCTCGTTTGGTGATTGCCGATGCTATTGATAAACGGGCTAACGGTGTGGATTATCAGAGAATGATGTACTGGATTGACTTCGGAAACGGGATCAACCATGGTCAGGTTGTACTCGGTACCCTGGAATGTATTGAACAGCCTAAATCGAAACAATTTGAGACTGTACCCGAAATGAAAGTGGTAACGGAATTATTTGATCTTTCTCAAGTTGACGAGGCCGATTCTGGACCAAGTTGTTCCTTGCCCGAAGCTTTAAGGAAGCAGGATATGTTTATTAACTCAACTCTTGCTCAGTTGGGCTGTGCCCTGCTGTGGAAACTACTAAGTACCGGAAGTATCGACTATCAAGGATTGTTCCTTAATCTTGATACGATGAAGGTAAATCCGATTAAGTTATAACGCTATGGCAAGACCCGTTAAACAAGGACTTGAATATTTCTCTTTCGATACCGATTTCTTTTCGGATAGAAAGGTCAGAAGAATAATGAGCGCATGTGGACCAAATTCGGCTTCAATCCTTATTTGCCTGCTGTGTAATATCTATAAAGATAAAGGGTATTACATTGGGTGGGACAAAGAATTACCTTTTGATATTGCTGACATTGTTGGGGTATCCGAGGGTTCGGTAGAAGAAGTGATAAAAAAAGGACTACAGGTTGATTTCTTCAATCAAGAACTATTTGAAAAGTATAGTATTCTTACTTCAAACGGGATTCAAAAGAGATTTAAAAGTAGCACTTTAAAAAGAAAGGATATTGAAATTAACGACGATTATTGGGTTTTTGCCGTCAATAACTCGGTTAATGCCGGAAATATACCGGAAGAAACTCCATTATTGCCACCAGAAAGTACACAAAAAGAAAAGAAAGGAAAAGAAAAAAAAAGAAAAGAAAGTATACCCCCTAAATCCCCCGAGGGGGAGTCTGACAAAATCGACTATCAGAAGTTAGTTGATTATTTCAATAGGACCTTTGCCGGAAAATTGCCAACTGTAACGCAGTTGACTGATAAACGCAAAGCTGCTATTAAGGCTCGAATGGCAAATCATGGTAAAGATGCAATATTTAAAATGCTTCTTAATGCCGCTAAAAGTCCTTTTCTGATGGGGGAAAATAATCAGAACTGGCGTGCAGACTTTGATTGGATATTCAAGCCTACAAACTTTGTGAAAATTTTAGAAGGAAATTATTTAAAACGAGAAGATGATGGACAAACAACTAGCAATGCAACTCCTGGCCAGAATAGATCCAGAAAAGGATCCTCTTCCAATGGAACTGATGCCGAAAACAAAAGACGCGAGCGTGAGTATCTTGGGCGTCTTGCCGATGCCATACTACAGGAGTCTGCGGCCAAAAACAGTCAATGATGTGCTCGATAGCCCCTGTTGTTCAATTTCAGTTATGAATAAAGAATTTGGCGAAGAGCATCTTCGGGCTTTCATGGTAAAAATACTAAATGAAGTAATTGATTATTTCAGCGTAGGCAAATCTATTGGTGCTGTTCAGGTTGCTCAAGTGGCCGATTTGATTATCGAGGAATATTATTTCTTTAAGCCTGATGATTTTAAACTTTGTTTTAATCGCGCAAAGAAAGGTATTTATGGGAAAGTCTTTGACCGAATAGATGGTCAAGTATTATTCGAATGGCTGAGTGCATACCGTAAAGAACGATGTGGTGAAGCAGAGCAGCAGAGCATTAATGGCGCTTTCCAATTTAGAACACCTGAGGGGGAGCGAACATCTTCATTACTTGAAAAAGCGGAGCACGATTTTAAGAAGTATGATTTTGAACGTAAATACAAAGTTGAATAATGAAAGCGATAAGTATAAGGCAACCGTGGGCTAGCCTAATTGCTCATGGTATAAAAGACATCGAGAACAGATCCTGGAGAACAAATTACCGGGGACGTGTCCTGATCCATGCTGGCGTCAGCAAAAAAGAAGGTTGGCGTTTGAATGATTTACAAAGAGTCCATTTGTGGCGATCAGGCAATGCTCTCTACAATACTGATTTTGACAAATTGCCTTTTGGCTCCATTATCGGTAGTGTGGATATAGTAGACTGCGTACAGAATCACTCTTCTATTTGGGCTGAGAAAGGAGTCTGGAACTGGGTGCTGGCTAATCCAGTCCTATATCAGGCACCGATACCAGCTAAAGGGAAACTTTCTCTTTGGGAGTTCGAAGGCCTCAAAGAAGTAAAAATTAAGTGTCCGGAGTGTGGAAGTATTGAAACTGCTGTAGAGAACCATCTTACAGAACCATTCTCTACGTATGTACATACATGCTGTAAGTGTGAGTATATTATTCTGGAAAGTGAGTGGAATGTGATTAAAATAGATAAAAGTTATGAGTGATATAGATATTTCAACCCCGAATACAGCATTCGGAAATCTGCAAGACGGTTCGATACTACTGTTTCAGAAAAACTCAGACGGTACATTTTCACCGTTAGCATTGAATCGCAGCTTGGCGGAAATAGTTCAGCAGATATTAGTCAAATTCAGCGAAGAAACGCCTCTTGCTGTTGTTAGAGAAGTAAAATTGAAGCAATTATAAAAAAACTTGAACCTAATGCTGTATAGGTAAGCGTAATAAATTATGAAATATGGAATTTTAGATTTTATAGACGAGTCCCTTAGTGAACTTTCAAACAAAGAACAACGAAATCTACTCAAAGAATTGTCAAGTGAAATAGATTCACGGCTTCAAAATGTTGGCGAAGAAAAGGACGATAAAGACGAATTTGAGGAAGAGTAACAACATTGCCATACGGTGGTTGAATGTCTGCCGTATGGCTCAACATTAAAAATAAGTGAAGATGGAAGATGATAAACTGGACGAACTGGCAAAGGCGTTTCTACAAAACGTATATATATGGGAATTACTTGGTGAGGCAGGAACACTCCGTCTTGGCAGGGATGAATTAATAGTATTGATACGAGAATCACACAAATTTATATCTAAATATAACTGAATATGGATAAGATAGTTCAATTAAGCGAATACGAATACAACAAACTTTCAGCTTTGGCAAAGTTAAACGAAAGCCAGATTGAAGAAAAGGCGTTGGATATGTATAAAATAAAAGGTGTTGCTGGGTTAAAGATAACGATTAAGATGGATACGGATGAATATAGCTTTGAGCATCACTTTGATTGTTCTACATTTATTTGGTATAAGGATGAAAAATTTTTTATCTCCGAAGAGTTGAGAAGGCGATTGGAGGAACATATAAACGAGAGGGTTTTTGATGTAATAGTACAGAAATATGGAGAACCTATTAAATGGTTTAATAGATTATCTAAAGAGCTACGTGATCTTAGCTTTGTAAAGTATATCATTTGGACAATTGCTATTTCCGGATGGGCTGCGTTTGCTGGATGTTTATGTAAAATTCTAAACTAAAAAATATCTGAAATGTCAATATACAATAAATACTTAGGGATGGCTTTAGGACTAGCCGCCTTATCACAAGGAGATAAATTATTTTCTGCCGGTTATTCTTTGGATAAGCCTTATTTTAATCCAAATTATCGTAGACCTTCTGAAAATAAAGAACTCAGGGAGTTTAATATGAAAGGAAAGAAGATAATGGCATATTCAAAGAAGGATGCAATTAAAAGATTAAAACATAAAAAGAAATGAGTCAAATAATAATAGCATGGTTCAGTTGTGGTATAACATCGGCTGTCGCTTGTAAAATAGCTTTACAGACGTACAAAGATGTAGTCCTATACTATACAGACACTGGCTCACAGGAAGAAGATAGTCTACGCTTTCTTCATGATTGTGAGCAATGGTTTGGGCAAAAAATCAACATTGTCCGGAGCAAGGAATATACCAACCATTTCGATGTGATTGAAAAGAAAGGGCTAATCAGTAAGCACAATTACTATCCGTGTACCTTCGAACTAAAAAAACGGCTTCGATACCAAATCGAAGATGACTTGAAATATTGGGATGGTCAAGTATGGGGATTTGATATATCGGAAACCAATCGGGCACAACGAATGATTGAGCAATACCCGAACATGAAGCCATTGTTCCCATTAATCGACAATCAACTATCAAAGGCTAATTGTGCCTGCTTACTTGCAAAAGAAGGAATAGAACTACCTCGAATGTATAAGATGGGATATCACAATAACAACTGCATCGGTTGCATCCGCGGCGGAATGGGTTACTGGAATAAGATTCGTATTGATTTCCCGGAAGATTTTGAACGTATGGCAAAATTGGAACGTGTTGTCGGGCATTCTTGCCTGAAAGAAAGAATCGGTAATGAAACAAAGGCTTTATTTCTCGACGAGCTTTCACCTGACCGTGGCGATTTCCCTACTGAGATAATGCCGGAATGTGGATTGTTTTGTGAATTAGAATTTATGAATTAGCGTAAAACTAAAAAATAAGGAGCTATCTGTTGTTTTCAGATAGCTCTACTTTAAGATTATTTGTTATGTCCTGGAGCGTGTCGCTTAGCTGATTTTTCACCAGTGATCTTTTTTGCTTGTCCCGGAGGAATCGTTTTTACCTTGTTTGGTTTATGGTTCACGTGAACACGAGTAGCACAAGATGAGAAACTAATTCCCATAGCGACAATGAAACTAGCCAGTAGATATTTTGTTTTCATAAAAAATTATTGAAATTAAACTTGATGCAAATATATAACAATCCTAAGGACTAAATAGATTAATGGATATTTCAAATCACGAAATAAGTGAGCTAAGAAAGTCCTCAGTGAGTGATCCTGGGGACTTTCTCATATCCTTTATATCTTATATGAAACTAAGATATGAAAACGCAAAAATGTATAGCCTGTGGCCGGGAAACGGTTTCTGTGATCAAAACTGAAGAAGGGCATATCTGTTATAATTGCTACTCTGATAAAAAGAACCCTCCAAAACAAAAGCAACATCATGACAATGAAGAAGCCCGGATTCAGACGGAGTTCTTTGATAAAGTTCCTTTGTTCTTTCCAAGCCTTCCGGACCGGCTTCTTTTCGCAGTACCGAATGGCGGCAGCCGGCACAGGATAGAAGCGGCCAATATGAAACGCCAGGGCGTCAAGCGTGGCGTGGCCGATGTAATCCTTCAGATACCGAAAAAAGGATATGCTTCCCTTTGTCTCGAGTTTAAAACGTCGAAGGGGAAACAGTCCGCCGAACAGAAGGAATACCAGCGCCAGGTTGAGATGGCTGGGAGCAAATATGTAATTGTTCGGAGTGTGGAGCAGGCTATCCGAGTTATGCAGCTGTATTTATTATGATTCTCGTCTATAGATTGAAATTTAAATCTTGATTGTTTGTTTAAATCATAGTAAATAGTATCTTTACGCAAATAAATTTAAATCTAAACGATATGGCAAAACGTGACAACACTATGAAATCGCTTAAAGTAAAAGTGATAAATTTAGTATTATATCCAGAAGAAGCTCAAAAAACGGAAAATTACATTGAATATTTTAGAAAAATATTTGATGATAAAGTTACAATAAACACCTATGGGGATAGATATACTCGAATCCAAACTTATTATACATTAGATGACGGAGCTGTTATTCATGGAGTATTTGCTAATGCCGCATTTTTCGATCCAAAAGATCCAGCATTAGATAGTGATACAAATGAGATTGTTCCTTCAGGAGCTGATCCAAAGAAAGGTTTAGGATTAAAAACTTGGGAGTATTATTTTTTCCCTAAATATCATCGTCTTATCTTCTTAGATAAGGAAACATCTGGTTCTCAGATATTAGATTTCCTGCAACGTGCATTTAATAATTATTTGGATACTGAGGAATATGCTATTAATTTGGAAAAGGACCGTGAAGTTATAAGTCGTATTTTGAAATCAACGACTCTTTCTCATCTGAAGGTCTTTGTTTCTTATTCAAATAATGATAATTACGGGGGATGGAAGCAAATGATTGATAATCAGTTGAAAAAAGGGCGTCCTAAAAGAGCTGTGTTGGATCTGTCTGGTTCCAAAAAAATACCTATTGACGTGACTCAGAGTGAAATGATACAAGGATTCGTTGAGTTGAGTGCTTCTAATGGTCATGCAGAAGCCTCAGAAATAAATCAAAATGGTAAGATTATTCCAGTTAATACACAAGATCATCCAATGGTGAAAATTATAGAATTTCTAGAGAGTCCAATTTCTGCAATGAAACATCTTGTGAAACAATTGGCAGGATTTGAAGAAGAATCGTCGGATTAAATGTTATATATTAAAAGAAACTGATTTATGAAGACTATTTATGATCCAGGATGGGGAGTTGTTTGGAAAATTTATTCCAAAGAGAACTTAAAAAAATCTATTTGGTTACCGCTGGCTTTAACGGTAGTCTCTTTTGTTATTTGTTTCTTTTCGGGAAAAGCATCTTTAGATTTAATTGAATATGTTGCTTCGACAATTCTATCTGTAGGTCCAAATATGCTTGGGTTTACTTTGTCAGGCTATGCTTTAATGATGGGATTGAGCAATTCAGAGTTTATTCAAGGATTGATTAATTTCAAGGAAGAAGGTAAAGACTATTCTTTATTTCAGTCTTTGAATACAATATTTGCAGTTGTTTTGGGGATGATGTTTTTGACAACCATCGTAGGGGCATTTGTCTGTATTGTTGTGAAAGCAGAAATATCGCTACCTGAAGATTGGAGCAGTTTTACAAATGCATACAATTGGGTGTGTTTATTTGTTCTGATGTTTTTGATGTATTATACGATTAATGCAATAAAAGATGTTGTAATCAATATCTTTAATTTTGGTCAGTATGTGCAAGTATATGCAGAAGAACTAGAAGAAGATGAACAAAAAAAATAAGGCTCCGAATAGGAGTCTTATTTTGTCTTTTGGTATAAATTAGCATCATGAGCTCCCTTACCGACTTTCTTTATTCGACCAGTTTTCTCTAATTTGTTTGAAATAGTCCATCCTACAGTTGCTGAATTTATGTTAGGATCTTGTTTTTGTGCAGCTCTATTTATATCCCCCTTTGTGAAAATTTGACCGACGGATATAAGTATTTCAAAGGCATTGAGAATAGTTTCTGTTTTTGTCATATCATTTATGTGGGTTAAAAAAATAGTAATGACATAAATGGTAACTAGTAGCAATAGTTCTCTTACGAATTTTTTCATGGTTTCCAATATATCCATAGTTTTTTAGTCACACGATCTAATCGTGGCAACGGGTTTGTAGCAGTATCTTGGTTAATAGAATCTCTCTATTATATTTTAGAATAAAAACTATGGCCGAATTAAAGTATGATCCCCGAAATTATCGTATTCACACAGACAAGAACAAACGTCTGATCCGGAAGAGTCTCGAAGAGTGTGGAGCCGGTCGTTCTATTTTGTTTGATAATGATGATTGTCTGATTGCCGGGAACGGTGTTTATGAGCAGGCACAGGCTCTCGGCCTGAAGGTTCGTATCATTGAGTCGGACGGAACAGAACTGATCGCTATTAAGCGTACAGACCTCTCAACTGAGGACGCCCGGCGTAAGGCGCTTGCCCTAGCCGATAACTACACCTCTGACACGTCTGTTTTTGACTTTGACGCGATCGTTGAAGATTTCGGAGCTGATGAACTGGACGCCTGGGAATTTAAAGTCGATGATCTGAATATTGATGATATCTCCGTCAACGATGTGAAGCCGGACAAGGGGCGTGTGGGCAGCCTGAAAGAACGTTTCATTATTCCGCCTTTCTCTATACTTGATTATAAACTCGGAAACTGGCAAGACCGAAAACGTGCCTGGCTAGATCTAGGTATAAAGAGTGACGATGGTCGGGAGAAGGAAATCACATTTAACCGATCTGCTCAGCCGCCACGGGTCTATGAAGCTAGGAACCTGATTCGTGAGAAAACTGGTGTCGATCCGTCGTGGGACGAATTGCAGAAGTATTGCCAGGATCATGGTATCCCGTTTATGGACGGAACGTCGATCTTTGATCCGGTACTGTGCGAGCTGGCCTACCGGTGGTTTAATGTGCCGAATGGGAATATTATGGACCCGTTTGCCGGTGGATCTGTTCGGGGAATTGTTGCCGCTAGACTAGGGTATCATTATTACGGGGTTGACCTACGTTCAGAACAGATAAAGGCCAACTATGAGAATGCTGCACAGATATGTCCTCCATTTAAAGAAGAAGAGTGTCCTGTTTGGGTATGCGGTGATAGTTGTGAAATAGATATGCATTTGGCAGGATTGAAGGCTGACCTTATTTTTAGTTGTCCTCCGTATGCGGATCTGGAAGTATACAGTGAGAATCCAGCTGATCTATCAACAATGGATTACATCGAATTCCTTGCTGCGTATAAGAAGATTATCAGGAAAAGCTGTTCTATGCTGAAGAGTGATCGGTTTGCTGTGTTTGTTGTCGGTGAGGTTCGTGATAAATTTGGCGTGTACCGGAGCTTTGTCCCTGATACGATCGCCGCGTTCCAGGAAGCCGGCTTGCATTATTACAATGAGATGATACTGGTTAATAACATAGGTAGTCTGGCAATGAGAGCCGGGAAGCAGTTTAGTAATAGCCGTAAGATTGGTAAGCAGCATCAAAATGTACTAGTATTCTATAAAGGGGATCTGAGCAAAATAAAGGAAAATTTTCCTGAACTTGATTTCTCGGATGATGATTTGTTCAAAGAAGAGTAATAACTTTGGCGATAAACTATAAAAGGAGAATCGCCATGAAAATAAAACAGTGTATGATATATCGTGAGGTACTTGCCAAAAGATTGGAGCGTAAGAAGGAACAATTAAATCAATTGGAGGGAGTTATTGATGGTGGTGGATTAGCTACAGCGGTCGACAAGCGAAAATATATAGAATTAAAGGCCATAGTAAATGAACTGGAGAACTGTCTTGATATGGCAGACTCTATGTTTAAGTTTAATAAAGAAGAAACAGAAGAATAGTATTTTATGGCAAAGTATAGTCGGCAGTTGGTTGATCGGATTTGTTCTCTCATTCGGGAGGATAGCTATACTATTGCCGAAATCTGCGATTTGGTCGGTATTCACAAAGATACATACCATACTTGGATAAAAACAAAATCCGACTTTTCCGACTCTATAAAAAAGGCAGAAGATGACCGTATGCAGTTCTTTGTTGCAGAAGCACAGAAATCCCTTTTGAAGAAAATTCAAGGGTATGATGTTGAAGAGTCGAAAACAGTATATGTAGATAGTGGGAAACCGATCATTGATGAAACAGGTAAAGAGAAGCAGAAACCAAAGATTAAAGAAAAAACGATAGTCAAGAAGCATATACAACCAGATACTGCTGCGATCATTTTTACTCTGACAAATGGAAATCCGGAACGTTGGAAGAATAGACAGGATACTAATTTTAATAGTAATACGCCTGTTAGTAAGTTTGAAGGAATGACAGACGAACAATTAGAGGATTTTATCAATGGAGAAAAACAGAAGAGAGATATTGTTGTTGATGGCGGAAGCAGCGGATGTGCTAAGACGCCGGAAGGCGAAAAATGATTTTTGGTCATACTGCTTGTATTATGATCCGAAATTCTTCGCGAAACGTCTGTTCTTGAAGGAAGTGGCAGATGCTTTCACGAGAGTATATGAATCGTATGTATCAGGTGTGATCCGCCGGCTTGCTGTATCCATGCCTCCGCGTGCCGGGAAATCTTATATTTCTTCTTTGTTCATATCGTGGATGCTGGGGCACTTTCCGGAGGAGTCGGTTATGCGTAACTGCTGCTCCGATACCCTGTATAATAAGCTATCCTATGATACGCGCGATATTGTCCGGTCGTCCCGCTTTAAAGAAGTCTTTCCCGATGTAAAGCTACGAGGTGATAAGCAAAACGTTCACGGTTGGAGCTTGGACGCTGCTCGGCAGGTTAGTTACTTCGGTGCCGGTGTAGGTGGTACGGTGATCGGCTTCGGTGCTTCTATGCTGGCCATGACCGACGACTTGTATAAGAGTCTGGAAGATGCACTATCCGATACAAACAATGAGAAGGTCTGGTCTTGGAAGCAGGGAACACACGACTCCCGTATTGAAGGTAACTGCTGCTCGATCGATATCGGTACACGCTGGTCGGCCACGGACGTGCTCGGCCGTATGGAAGAAATGGGGAAGTATGACGAAATTATTCGTATCTCTGCCCTGGATGAAAACGACGAATCATTCTGCGAGGACGTACATACGACGGAATACTACCTGGAGCTGCGGGAAGAGACAGAAGATATGATCTGGTGTGCTGAGTATATGCAGGATCCGATCGAAGCGATAGGTTTGTTATTCCCAAAATCAGAACTCAACCGGTTCAAGCTGGCGGATATTGAAGGTAAGCAACCGGATGGCGTTATCGGTGCCTGTGACGTGGCTGATGAAGGAGACGATAATTTCTCTGCTCCATTCGGTAAAGTATTTGGTGAAAAGATATTCATTACAGATGTTGTATTTACGAAGGATGCTGTTGAGATTACTCAGCCACGCTTGGCACAAACAATACTTGATACTGGTTGTGATCAGATGCGTATTGAATCAAACAATGGTGGTCGTATTTTCTCTATTGCTGTACGAAAGGAAGTTGTAGCAAAGAGAGGGAAATGCTTAATTCAAGCACGGCCAACAACGCAACACAAAGAAACTCGCATCCTGATGAAATCCGGATGGATAAAAAAGCATTTGTATTTTCTTGCTGAAGGAGAATACAAGAAAGGGTCTGATTATGATCGATTTATGAAAGGTCTTACCTCATATAAAAAAGAAGGTGGCAATAAACATGATGATGCGCCTGATGGAACGACAATCTTGGCCGAATTTGCTGAATCGATAGGTTTATCCATAAAAAAACGTACAATAAAAACCACAAAAGCTTTAATTGTACGTTAACTATGGGAAAACCTGAAACCAATATTCCCAATTAAATATCGGTTTCAGGTTTTGGTAGTTTACGCTGTACATGAGTTACATCATTATATGAAATCCATAACTCATTATATAATCCCATCTCAGGTGTAGCTAATAATAGCTTACTACTATTATTTTTCTCTTTTACAATCCAATAAACATCTTGGTTACTGTCCAAATATTTATTTTTCCAATATATAGAATCTCCTTCTTGGATATCCTCAAAGCTACATTTGAATATATTATCTACCATATCTTAAATATAAATTATGAAATGTAAAATAAACCAAACGCAAATGTAGCTCAAATATATTAGAAAATAAATAGGTGTGTTTATATTTTATCAGAAATGTATAAAGTATGCCTGATATAGCAACCATTTTACAAGAGCCTGAATTTAAGAAAGTCATTGATGTCTTGTGCCAGGATACGATTGAAGGTCGGGAGCAAGAAGCTTACATCAAAGAGTATAAAGGAGAGCGTACCCGTCGGGAAACATCGGTGGGGAAACGTGAAGATAAACCCATTGATCTCTATTCAGATACGGAGTTTGAAGAGAATGAGGACGGAGAATCAGTCCCCAAGAAGATCGGTACCGATACTATTCCCGTAGCTCGTATCAATACCAATATCCCAAAGAAGATAGTACGAACTGCCGTCGCTTTCCTGTTTGGTGGGGATATGAATATCTCTTTCATGGAGGATAATGACGGTACCGAATATTTCCGAACGATGGTAGAAAAGAAATTGAAGATGAAAGCAACCTTCAAAGAGTTCGCCCGTACGGTAATGATTGAAACCAAAGCAGCATTACTATTCTACCCAAAAGAAGTAGTTACGGCTACCGGATCTGCCATAGAGCTTCGTGTTCGTTTGCTCAGTCTGAAGAATGGAGAGTTTTATCCACATTTCGACGATTTTGGGGATATGGACGCATTTACTCGGAAGTATAAGGCTATCAATCCTGAAGATGGAAAGGAGCATGATTATGTGTGGATACAGACTGCAGACCAAAATATTACCTCTGTGGATATAGATGGTACGTGGGTGACAATCAAGGAGCCGAACCTGTTTGGTAAGATCGCTGTGGTATATGCCGAACAGGAGTTGCCGGAATGGGAGGATATTGTGTCAGCTTTGGATGCAGTAGAGATGCGTATTTCTCGCTTATGTGACACTAATGATTATTTCTCTGAGCCTATCTTGAAAAGTTACGGGGCGACCACACTTCCGAGCAAAAAGACCGTGGGTAAGCAGATAGAGTTTGAGGTTAAAGTGGATCCAGATACTCAAAAGGAATATCATGGTGACGCTGATTACCTGACTTGGCAACAATCAGTAGAATCTATTAAGTTAGAGTTGGATACAAATATCAATGAGGTGTTCTCCGGGACTTCTACCCCAAACTTATCTTTTGAAAATCTGAAAAATGTGGGCAATATCACAGGTATAGGTATGAAGTTTATGTTCATGGATGCTTTCATCAAAGCGATGGAGAAAATGGAAATATTCGAACCGGCCGTTCAGCGTGCTGCTCATGTTATCATTGCTGGTATTACAAAGATATGCGATCCAACCATGGCACGACATTTTGAGGACAATGATGTCGAGATCACTTTTGGCTCTGTTCTTCCGGATGATTTGCGTGAAGAGATGGAAGTATTATCTATCGCCAACGGGAACAAACCGATCAATAGCCGTAAGACGGTCACTGCACGTTCTCGTTTCACCAAGGATGTAGACGAAGAGATACAACAGATGCAAGCAGAAGATAGAGAAGAGGCATCGAATAATAATCCGCTGGGTAGCACTTTTATGTAAACTATCATGCCTGAGCTATCATTTTACGAGCGACAACATATCCAAAAAATACTGATCCAGCAGGGAGCGATAGGAAATATATTCAATCAGTTCTCTCATGAGATATCTGGGTATCTACGAAAGTGGACTGAAACTGGCAAGCTGAATGTGTGGGTGCGTAATTCTTCAGTTGAAAAAGGTATTGATCGCTCTTTATTGAATCTGCAGAAAAGTCTTCTTGATAATATTCAGTCTTTTGGTGTTGACGCCTGGCAGCGGGGACAGGTGAAGAATGACGATCTTGTAGAGCGTTATATCAAAGGAATGTCGATCAGCTCTGTTGTAAAAGATGGCATGTTTTACCGAAACAGAGAAGCATTGAAGGCTTTCCAGAACCGCGTAGACAATGGAATCACCCTTTCGGATCGAGTATGGAATATAGTCGATATTACAAAGGATCAGATAGTGTTGTTTCTTGGAAGTGGTTTATCTGTTGGCCGGGCAGCTGGAGAGATCAGTAGTGATATAAGGCAGCTTCTAAAGAATCCGGAAAAACGCTTTCGGCGTGTGCGCGATAAGAATGGCAAGCTGCAACTATCTACACCCATGAAAGATTACCATCCTGGACAAGGTGTGTATCGAAGTAGTTACATGAATGCTCTTCGTTTGTCGGCTACCAATACAAATATGAATTATCGTAAGGCAGACCATGACCGGTGGCAGAAAATGGACTTTGTTCTTGGCATAGAGGTTAAGCGATCTGCGAATAATCACGGTCCGTGTAAGATTTGTGATGCGATGGTTGGAAAATATCCGAAGGATTATGTGTTTGTTGGAAATCATCCTTTTTGTATTTGTTTCTGTGTCCCCATCATGATGGACCACGATGATTTTGCAGATTATTTATTAGACGATACCATTCCACAGGGTAAGGTAATCACTCATATACCAGCAGGCGCAAAGAATTTTATCAATAATAATTATGAGGCTGTAAAAAATTCTTATACTGTCAAAAACAATAAAAAATACTTTGAGGATAAACCAATACCAGTTAGCAGTGGATTGACTCAGGCATCAAAAGAGCAGGTTAAAAAGCAGCGTACTGAGATAAAAGAATGGGCGAAAAGTAATCTGGTAGGCAAATCATCTTTCGCGAGCAACTTGAGCGGCCCTATAGAGTTCACTATGACCGGAATAAAGGAGGCGCTTAATCAACCTCATAAGGATCAAACGGCGAAGAATGAAGCCTTGAGGCGTATTGACAAGCTAATTAGCGACGGGCAGTATGTAAAGTTCGCTCCGGATGAAAAAGACAATGCTATGGTTGTGGGCTACCATTATATAGAGATTGACATAGCTGGTGGCAAATCTTATGCTGTTATCAGGGAAATGAGAGATGGAAGATCCATGTTCTATTCGATAGTGGAAAAGATAAAAGGGAAGTAAAGAACTTGACAAAGGATGTGCAATCCAATACAGTCTTCTTTAAATCCCTTTTATTACTACAAATATAAATAGTTTTTTTTGATTATGCGGAAATAAAAGAAAAAAATGTTTCCACACTTATATTTTAAACAGAAAACATTAATGGTATGACAATTTTACAATTAATCATTGCTGCATGTGTAGCAGCTGGTGTTCCAGAAAAATTTGCGGAGCGTATTCAGAAAACATTCAAGATCGAGAAAGAGGAAAGTATCGAAGGATGTGTGGTATTATTCAAGGAAAATATTCTGCCTGCCATTTCGGAAGCAGAGCAAGCAGCGCAAGCGGATGCTAAGGCTGCGGCAATTGTTGAATATGAGAAAAATCATGGTTTGAAGGACGGTAAACCTATCCAGAATCCTAATCCTACACCTCCTAACCCCGCTATTCCTGATCTGTCTAAGCTTTCCCCTGAATTGCAGGCATATTTTAGCACTCAGCAAAAACAGATTGGAGATTTGACCGATCTAGTCAAAGGGTTAGCGATCAGTCAGCAGAAAAATCAAAAAATGGAGCTGGTAAGGGCAAAGATGAAGGGGAAGATTGATGATGATTTTATTGATGACTATATCGGTCGTGTGAATCTCGATGCAGAGAATTTAGATACAGAAGTGGAAGCGCAGGTTAAATCGTATGGCGATATGGCGAAGAAATTCATCACTAAAGCTGTAGCTGAAGGTAACTATATTCCAGCCGCTGGTGGTGTATCTGACAGTGAATTTGATAGCTTTTTGAGTTCCGGCAATGAAGATGCTCCGGCGTTCAAGGGTAGAGAATTATAAATCTTTAATATTTTTAAGTATGAATAATTACAGCACGAAGAAAGAGTATCAGTACATGCCCTTTATCATAAGGGAGCTGGAAGATAAAGCCGGTGGTGGTTCAATCGCAATGGCTGATTTGGATAAATCGGTTTCAGACAGCGTTGCTCCGGGATTCTTTGTTGGTCGGGACACGAAAGGTCTGTATCATTTGTTAGTCGCAGCTGTTCTGTTTGCCAATGCCGCAGCCGATGCTACATCTTACCAAGTGAAAAAGAATTCTCAATTTAAGGTTGGTCAATTTGTAACCAGTGGCGATGTCGTAGGGGTAAAGGCTTATGCAATTACTGCGATTGACAGAAGTAATCCTCAGTACGATGTGATCACTGTTGGAACATCTTTAGGTAAAGCCTTATCGGAAGGAAAGACACTGCACCAGGTAAAAGCGGAAGATGCTGCCGGTGGTAAAAGTGAATTGCTGTATGCTCCTTACGGGGTAGCTAAAAATGAGATCGATCTGACTAAGAGCCATGCTGAAACAGGCATTTCGCTCCGTGGTTCTTATAATGTGGCAAATATGGCTTACGGTGCACCGAAGGTATTCCGTGATGCGTTGCCGATGATGCGATTTGAAGATTAATATTTAATACGAAAAGTATATGGAAAGAAGTTTATTGAAAGAACTTACGGATAAGCGCTTGAAGGCTTATCTGAAGAAAAAAGAAGGTGTTCCTCGTTATTGGCCGACCTTGTTTCCGTTGGATTACAGCGATGAGCTTACATGGGAAGCCCTGGCTGCTGAATCCGGGAACACGATTGTAGCAGATGTTATCTCTTATGATTCTGCTGCTCCGGAAAAAGGTCGTAAGGTGATCGGAAAGGCTAGTGGGGAAATTGCGAAGATGGCTGTTAAACGCACTATGCGTGAAAAAGATTTTCTGACCTACAAACGTCTGAGCAAGGGAGTTCAAGGGGATGCAGAGAAGCAGAAGATCCTTCATCTTGTGTTTGGTGATGTTGATTTTGTTGTGGATGCCATCGATGGCCGATGTGAACATCTAGCTTTGCAGGCAGCCTCTACTGGGCGTATTTCGTTGAATGCGGAGAACAACAACGGTATTGTAACCGAGACGGATGTAGACCTGGGTATTCCAAAAGAAAATAAATTGTGCGCAAGCAAATTGTTGACGAATGAAGACTTTGATATTTTCGCTGAAGCCAAAAGGGTTAAGACTGCATCAAAGAAGACCGGTAAGGTGAAATATATGTTCATGGACGAAGCCACATTCGACGCGATTGCTGAAACAAAGAAAGTGAAGGAGGCTTACGGCTATTTGTTGACCAGCACTCACGGAACCTATGAAGGCGATCTATTCCTGGAAGACTTGAACAAGCTGCTTACAAAGAAAAGGTTACCGACTATTATCCTGATTGAAGATTCCGACCTGTCATTTGAGGACGAGGATCATGTTCGCACAGAATTGGAAGGTTGGAAACCCGGTTACATCACATTTGCTATTGACAAGAAGTTCGGCCGTATGCAGCACGGTCCAATTGCCGAGGAAGATGCAGAATCTGTAAAGAAATACGCAATTCAGGCCAAGAAAGGTCATGTGCTTGTTACAAAATGGTCAGATGTTGATCCGGTTTGTGAAAAGACAAAAGGTGAAGCCCACTGTTTTACGGTAATTGATAACCCTGGTACGTTCTACATCTTGAACACAAACAGCACAAGCAAATTTATTTAAGATGGCGACTGTCCGGGATACCATATTAGCTTTTCCTGCATTGGATGAATGCGAGGAATATCTTGAAAAGGTTGTACTTCCTAACCGCTCCTTGGATGGGGCGGTGGAGTACACACCTTCTAAAGATATGAAATCAGTTAATTTAGCCGCTGCAGACATGTATGCTATGATTGGCAATAATCCAGACTTTACCGAAAACAAACTGTCTGTTACCTGGAGCAGCGTTGACTTTCTAAAAGTTGCAGCCAGGTTGTATCGGCAGAATGGTGAGCCGGAAAAAGCCGAAGAACTGCAGCCGAAGAAAAGGCCGATTCGTTTAACCGGAAGAGCGAAGTATACGTCATGAAGCGATATTCACATACGGCAATAGTAACGGTTTCTACCGGTTCCCTTATTAAAGGAGAATGGGTGGCCGGAGAACCTCAGGAGATCGAGGTCAAAGGTCAGTATTTCCCATCTAGCAGTGGTCAACAGGTAAAACAGAATGCCGATGGAAAAGAGTTTATCGTACATGGAGAGTTTTCGACAAAGGCTCGTCCAGTGTCGGATGCAAATCATATCCGGATCGATAGTATCGGTTTAGATGTCGATATCATCTGTTGGGAGCCGTTTCAGTCTCATTCTGTAATCTACGTGTAGCATGGCAAAGAAAGGCGGATTAACACCTCTATGGTCTGATAAAGAAGTCGAACGTTGGTTCAATTATCATATTGATCGGGCAGAAGAGAAGATGTATATATTGATGCAACGAGCTGGTGAGGAGTTTGTCAAGATTGCCCGCGAAAAGGGTAAGTATAATGATCATACAGGTAATCTTCGCTCTTCCGTAGGCTATGTGATTGTAGCGAATGGTAAAGTTTTATCTGAAAACTTCGAATTGTCAGATAAAGGGACAGACAAAGTAACCGGTAAACAGAGAGCTAAGCGCCTAACCGGTGAATTGGCTACACTTTATAACAAAGGCTTTGTCCTGATCGGTGTTGCGGGCATGAAATATGCTGTAATCGTTGAAGCGATGGAAAATAAGGACGTTATCTCTTCGGCAGCCGATCATGCGGAAGACTGGATCAGAAAACAAAGTAAAACCCTGTTTGATAAATTAGCGGAAAAAGGATATTAATATGGCGGATCAGTTTGATATAGTTGATATTGTTTATGATGCGGTTGAACCGGCCAGTACCGGCTTTATCCTGTATAAGGATCGATCTGCTGATGGTGAGACAAAGAACCATATCACAGTCCGGATGTTACCGCTGAATGAAACAGAGGTCGTCAATAAGGGGGTGGTCAATATCAACATATTTGTGAAGAATCAATCGAAAGGTAAACCTGATCGTCAGTTAATGAAAGGAACGGTACGAAATATAAAGTCTGCGCTACGAAACATCAAGCCTCCTTTCGGCATGTATTGGAAATCCCGGATCGTCTGGTCTGAATCTCTTGGCGAAGCAAAAGAAGGCTTCGATTGTACGAATATAAGATTTGAAGTAATTACGGAAATTGATTAATAATATGGAAAGAAGTTTAGCATTAGATATTGACTATCTAGGAGTTGCAGAACCAGGTGATGGTGTAGCAGGAACAGAGTATACTCAGTATCCCGAAATTGATACTGTGACTTTCAACTTCTCAGAACCTAAAGAAATTAGCTTTACGGCTATGGGGAGAGAAGACCCGTGGGCGGTCGTGTCAAAGAAGGGGGATCCTTCAAGTATCGAATATACCATTCCTTCTCCTACTGCAGAAGAGCTTAAGGCTCATTGTGGGGGAACGGTAACTGGAGATAAATGGGAAGCACCTGTTTCAACACCTACAATTATAAAGACGATTAAATTACAGAGTTCTCCGTATAATGGTAAGTATACAGAGTATGTATTCGTCAAGGCTTCTATTGCTGGTCGTTTGAGTCAGGCTCCAGGAAAAGAAGAGACTGATTTACTGCTGGTGAAAGCTACCATTATGACCCCTGTTTCTGCTGCTGGTGTTCGATCTGCGCCTTACTGCCGTGAAGTAAAACCAGTTACGGCTCCGGTTCCTCCATCAGAGAGCTGAATGGCTAAAGCAGTAGTCAAACGTAAATCAAGAAAAGCTCGGGGATAACCTCGGGCTTTTATATTTTAAAGGAAAAATATGAGTGTAAAACAAGTACTTCAGATTGAAAGTAATGTGGTAACGGATCAGCCGGTTAAGATTCCCTTTGAGTTCACCCGGTTAGATCTGTTACCGGAAGGGAAAAAACTAGGGGATAGCATAGTTATTACTCCGCTTACGGTTCGTTCTTGGTTCCGGATAAAACCGCTTTTACTGTATATTGATAAGCAAGACCGGGAAATACTGACGGCCAATAAGGATACAGGCTTTAAGAATGAGATCGCCGACCTGATGGCAAAGTACGATGAGATAATCTTTGAGATCGTCTGCCTCGGCATTCACAACAAAAGAGGAAATATGCCGGCTTGGTTCCGGGAGGTTTTAAAAGATAATTGCACCTGGGAGGATATCTATATCCTTCTTAATGCGATCCTGTTCCGGATCGGTTGCAACCCTTTTTCTCGTACTATCACAGCGCTGGAAGCTGTAAGCCCGCTAGACGAAGAGGAGTTAATAGCCCTTCAAAAGAACAACGAGACCTGGAAGAACCGGAACCGCAAAGCAGCTTCATGCTCCTAGTTTCCTGCAATGAGGCATTTGGCTATACACATGATCAAACACTTGATAGTAGCATGGTTCTTATCCTGGCAATGCTTCGCGAACATGGATACATAGTCAATGAACGAAATAAAACTTTATACAAAGACGACGAGAGTGAAGATGATGATTCCGGAGAATGGGTTGAAGTAACAGACTTTGATACCGGTCAAAAGAAAAAGGTCAGGAAAATGAAATCGATATAGTATATATTAGAATAGAGTAGATAAGTTTTGTCATAGTGATGAATTTTGAATTTTGGCAAAAAAGCCCGGCGGACTGTGAAGTTGGCCGGGCTTTTGTATTAGATATTGTCTAGGATGAAATCTGCTGGGATTCCGAAACAATCACGTAAGCGTTTTGCGATGTTCAGGTTAAGCGCACGTTTACCGTTCAATAATTCGCTTACCCTGGACTCTGATATACCGAGCATTTTTGCGGCTTCTTTTTGTTTGATCTTTTTATCTATCATCTGCTTTTTTATCTCGTCTGTTATCAGTGAGGAGACTTTACCGGGCAGTGGATGATAAGCGGCTTCCCATTCATGGATCGCATCGGTAAGACGGATAAATTCGTCTTTGTCCGACTGTGATAAAAGTTCCATATCGCCAAGCTTAGTCCCTTTCGCAATAATCACCTCCATCGCTTCTTTATGTTCTCTATACTGAGCATCGTTTTTAATAATCATACGCCCTCCTTATTAAATAGTTTTTACATCAATTTTATCATATTCCGGATGAGTACCGATAAAGCGGATAACCATGCGGCCAGCGAAAAACGTAACAACAGCTACAATCCGATAATTATTACCTTTGATGTTAAATACATATCGGCTGTTACCTACATAATCGGCGGAAAGAAAATCATTTTTCAAGTCAGAGTGGCTTTTCCAATCAGCAGCCTCACATATTTGTATCCATTTCTGGATTGCCTTGTCTGCATCAGCATGCTTGCGGATGAACTTTTCTAGCTTTTCTGAATCAATGATTTTCATATTTCTGTTGTTTGTTTCTCTTTGATGCAAAGATATAATATAATTCCCAAATGTGGAAGTTTATTTGTTCGAAATTTTTATTGATCTGTTTATATTTTACTATAAACATGTCTATGGGTATAGTAAACAGGGACGGAGCTTTATACATGGCTACCGGTGTTGATAACTCCGGTTTGTACGCTGGTCGCCGGGAGGCAATGGGGATAATTAAGGCGATGGCCGGACAGATTACATCGTTCGATGTCTTTTCCGGCATTGGGATTAGTGCTGCAACAGCGTTCGCCAGTGCTGCTAAGAGCTCTTATGACTTCGAAAAAGAGTTTCAAAAAAACATACTGGAAGTGGCGACGATCTCTACGCAGGTAGAAGGCAGTATGACTGACTTTATGAACCGGGTAATGGCAATTACTCAGGAAATACCGGTCAAGGCTCCTGAAGCAGCAAAAGCACTATATCAGATCGTTTCGGCTGGGCATGATGGGGCAGACGGAATAAATGTGCTCGAGGTGGCAGCTAGATCTGCAATTGGAGGTATGACAGATACGGCTACGGCGGCCGATGCTATTACTACCCTTATTAATGCCTACAAATTGAGTGCATCGGATGCCGAGAGAGTTTCGGATCAACTTTTCACGACTGCTCGACTGGGTAAGACAACATTCGGAGAGCTGGGACAATCTATTGCACAGGTTGCACCAATTGCGGCCAGCTACGGCGTTGAAATGGACCAGGTGTTGGCCGCTGTTGCTACGCTTACTAAATCTGGTACTCCGACGGCACAAGCTATGACACAGATACGGGCTTCGATAATAGGAGCATCTAAAGTGTTAGGTGATGGTGCATTCAATACACGCACATTTCAGGAAGGACTAGCGGAGATTGCGGCTAGAGCTGGCGGTTCAGAGTCTAAACTACGTGAACTAATTCCGGAGGTCGAAGCTGTGAATGGAGTTCTTGGCTTAACAGGGATCAAGGCCCAGGATGCGGCGGAACATCTTAAGGCAATGAATGATTCGACTGGTGCCACTTCTGCAGCATTTGAACTCATGATGAATGATGTTGATAAGCAAATGACTCTTTTATCAAATAATATTCAGGCCGCTCTTCGTCCAATGGGACAAGCAATATTGAAAGAAGTTTCAGAGGTTGCCACAGCATTTAATGAAGCATTTGAGAATGGTGATGTTGAGCGTGCTATCAAATCTCTTGGTGATTTAATAGTAATAGTTACAGGTGCTTTTATCGGTTATAAAGGAGCTGTAACGGCTTCTACTGTTGCTCAGAATATCCATACAAAAGCATTGGTTGTTAGTCGGCTGGCTTCAATACAGCATATAACGACGAGTAAATTGATGACAAATGCCATTAAAGCACAGACTGTCGCTTTGTTAAAAAATATAGCAGCTTTGGCTACAAATCCCTATGTTTTAGCAGCTGCCGCAGTTGCAGCATTAGGATACGGATTGTATAAATATGCAACACAGGCGACTGCCGCAGAAAAAGCTACTGCAGCACATAATAAGCGAGTTAAAGAACTCAGTGAGTGGGCAGATAAGACAAAAGAGAGCGTGGACGGTATGCTCTCCTCTTTGAAAGATGAAAATGTTCTTATGTCAAAGAAGGTTGAAATTTACAGAAACCTTCAATCTCTTTATCCGGATGAACTAAAAAATATTTCCCTTCAGAACTTTCTTTTGATGGATTCGGTGCAGGCAAATAATTTATTAGCGAAAGCACTCGATGATAGGATTAAAGCTCAGCAGCGAGCGGATGTTAATGCTATTGAAGCTGAAATGAAAACCAATGATTCACGAATAGCTACATTGGATAGCAAGAGTGGAATGGATACATCTATAGGAGAGTGGTTTGAATTGCGCCGTTTGAAGTCGAGAAATGAACAATTGAAAATAGAATATGAGAAGGCAAAAGATATAGTAATTCAGGGTGTGAAGGATGAGACGGCGGCAAGGAAGGCCGCAGAGGATTTGAATAATGACAATGAAAAAGGAGAAACTGTCCTCCAGCGAAAAATCGCTCTTACTAAAGAATTGTCAGATGCTGAAGTCAATTTAAAAAAACTCCGTGCGCCAGATTCTACCGCAAAAAACAGCGAGATAAAAACGGCAGAAGATAAGGTCAAGGAGATAAAAGGTAAGCTGGAGGCTTTGACAGGCATATCGGGTAAGAAAGGTGGCAAATTGAAACAAGCTCAAGCGGACCTTGCTCGCTCTATCCTCGACAATGAGTTAAAACTACAGGCCGATCGTATTGCCATAATGAAAGATGGCAAGGACAAACGAGTGCTGTTAGCCGATCAGGAATATAAAGAAACCATTGCCGCTATCCAGAAAGAGAAAGAAGAATATCAAAAGAAAATCAAAGAAGCCAAAGGTAAGGAAGATCCTGCTGTCCTTTCTACTTTTACCGATCGTGAAAACTCTGCTAAAGATAAGCGAAACAACGATGTTGCCAATATCGCAAAGGATTATTCCGACCAACTGAAATCAATCCAAAACGATGTTGATTCTCATTTCCGGAGCCAACTGGATAATCGTTTGATTGAGATCGATAGCTACTACAAAGAGCAGATCAAAATAGCCAAGGAAGCCGGCGAAGAAGAGGAAGGGGACTTTATCCAGATGCTTATCAGAAAGCAGCAGGCGGAAAGGGAATACGCCCGGAAAGAATCAGCTTTGTCTACAGTCGATTTTAAGGAACAGGTAGACCTCGGCCATCTTGAAAACAAGTCCAATGACACCTACTTTGTCGAAGAGACCGAACGACAGAAAACAGAAATTGTACGCAAATATGCCCAAGAACGTATAACCATCCTCGATAGTATGGGGGATGAGCAGTCCAAGAAAGACGCCGAACTTTTAAGGATCGCTGTCGAAGGATATGATAAGGCCCTGTCAAAACCAAGTAAGAAATCAATCAATAACCTGATTGATGAAAAAGCCATAAAGGCATTACAAAAGCGCTTTATGGATCTGGGTATGTCCGAGGAGGAAGCGAAAGAAAAGGCGATCGAGTATGCAGAAGGCTTTAAGGGCAAGATGCAGATGGTGGCCGATGTAGCCGATAGCCTGAAAACGGCTTTTGGAGGCATCTCTGATGAATTGGATATGGCCTTGGATGCTGTTAGCAATATCGCTCAGGGATTTGCCGAGGGAGGACTAATCGGAGGTATCTCTGCGGCAGCCGGCCAACTAGTCAGTGTTGTCAGCAATCTGTTTACTGCGAAGAAGGAAATTGATAAATCCATGGTGGAAGGGTATGAAACCTATATGGATGCTATCAATGACCTTATCGATACCCAGGTTGCCCTCCTTGATAAATTGGGAGGCATGGCGTTTGGTCAAAATATCATTGACACAACAAAGGATATCGCCAAATCTATCGCGGCCAGCCGTACATTGTTCAATGAAGCGATGAGAGCCGGCTCCGGTATGTTTTCTCATAGCGACGGTTACAAGGCCAACAAGATGCTGAAAGGGTATGTCAATGAACTTCGCGAAGTAGGTATCTACACGACCGATTTAAGCCGGATGACTAATGAACAGCTGGCCTCGTTGAAGAAATTGCCGGAGGTTTATGCCCGTCTTCCGGAAGGACTGCGTAAGTATATTGACGCCATCGCTGAAGGTATTGATAAAACGGAAGAATTTAAAGATCAGATTCAGGATACTGTTCTTGGTCTGGATTTCACAAGCATAACAGATATGATTGTAAATTCCGTTACCGATCCATCAATAGATAATGCTCTGGAAGAGCTTGAAGTCAATATCGATAAAACGATTGCCAGTATAGCCCAGAACATGCTTCGTCGTAATATGTTACTCGGCTCATTAGAGAAGATGACCAATGACCTATATAAGTCGATGGAGAAGAAGGATAAGGATGGTAATACTTATTACAAACTGACAGCTGAATCGGCTAAGAGTTTCAAGGATAATGTATTGGGATTGGGTAAACAATTTCAGGATGCATGGAAGGAGTTGGAAGAGGCTTTTAGTTCTAGCGGCATTGATCTGATGCCTAAAGATCAGGAGACGACGGAAGATGTATCGGATAACTCCCTGAAAGGAGCCTACGCTAAAGCTAATCAGGAGAGTATTAATTTACTGGCCGGACAAACCGGCGCCCAACGTGTTGCCATCGAGAGTATCCGTGAGCAGATGCAATTTATCCGTGACCTACAGGTACAAGGCTGGAAAGATGTGACAGCCATTAAGGAATTAGTCGGCAAGCTAAAAGAAGTATCCGATAAGATATATAATGCAGTAGATGAGATAAAGGGGCATACCGGTGAACTGTCTGAATACTCTGAGAGGACGGTTAATGCCGTGGAAGGAACGTTGAACGTAAAAGTGAAAATGTGATGACAATCGACGGAAAAAACATAAATGAATGGGGTTGTACGTTGTTGGAAGGCTCTTTCGACGACCTGTTGAAATATCCGAAGCGTAAAGCTGTAACTACTCGGGACTGGGCTGAATCGAATGGCATTGTCCCGGACTTGTCGGAGGTGGAGTTCGAAGCCAGGACAATCAAGTTGTCTTTTTTTATGGAGGCTTATGGAGATGTCGAGTTCTGGCGCCGGTATAACAAGCTGACGTCTGACCTGTCTGCTACTGGCTACCGGGAAATGAACCTGATTGAAGGTATGACAAACCGGCTTCGACTGAACGCAGGGGTTAAATACGAGTTACCGGTATTTCTGAATGAGAATAGGAATTGCTCAGTTCTTGACCTAAATTTTATAGAGGATAATTTTACTAGAGTCTCAGCGTATCCTTCCGGTGGGATAAGCCTGCGCGGTCAGTTTGCGATAAACGGCTATGACTTCGGTGAGTTCGGTATCGGGTGCGACGACGGTCTGGAAGATGTATTGAAGACTCCGGCCTTGAAAGATCCTTTTACGGACGGTCGGAACATCGACCTTACAACGATCCGGACCCAACACAAGACGATCAAGTTATCGCTTTGGATGATGGCAAAAAGCGTAGGAGAGTTCCTGAACAACTATCATGCCTTTTTTACCCAGCTTTCGGGTACCGGAACACAGAGCTTATATATTAATACACTAGGTGCTACAACACAGGTCTATTACTCTGACTGTCCGTCTTATACGGTTGAGATATGGCAGGAGACGGATATCATGGTCCGGTTTACAATCTCTCTCGTGATTCCGGTAGTAACCTGGGTTGACACCGGTGGCGTGACAAGGTACAGAGTATTACAGGATAAAGAACTCGGTCTATTGGCTGATGAACAAGGTAGAATTATAGTATTTAATTGATATGGCGACAGGTGAATTTGATATAATTTATGCGAATGCATTACCGGCTGCGACGAACGTGACCGACAATGATATGATCCTTATCATTCAAGGTGGAAGACCGAAACGTGCTTTGCCTTCCACAATGAAGGGGCGACCAGGTGATCCTGGGTTAAGTGTTTACTTGGGTGTGGATGCTACATCTATCCTTTGGAAGCAGGGGCCATCCGGTACTTGGCAGAATCTTATTTCCTTAGAGAAAATCCGTGGTCCGAAGGGAGAGAAACCTTTGTTCCGGAAAGTCGAAGGTACTCTTCAGCTGAAGTATGAAAATGAACCAGACTCCGCCTACAAGAGCATTTTTGACCGAGAAGAATTGAAAATGAAGTTTTCGGATCTTACTGCGGAAGAACGCGACTTGCTAAGATTGCATTATTCTGATCTGACTGGGGCGGAGAAGGCGGAACTGATGAAACCGGCTACCGACGCGGCGAAGACCGTAACGGATAAGATGGCTCAGATCGAGCAAGATGCGAACCTGAAGATTGCTGATCTGACGACTTTTGAAACAACGGCCAAAGAACAGGAAGCTGATCGTGTTGACGCAGAGAAGAAACGAAAAGCCGAGGAAGGAATACGGAAAACCGACGAAGCGACCCGTAAATCAGACTTTGAGAAGTTAAAAACAGATGCCGGCGAAGCTACGAGTAATGCTAATACCTCTGCAGCGAATGCAGACGAAAAGGCGAAAGAGGCCGAACGGCAGACCGGTTTAGCCGGTGCAGCGGCGAAGAACGCCAACGACGCTGCCGCAGATGCTGTCAAGGCAAAAGAAAATGCAGATAATGCGACGAAATCGGCAAATGACGCTGCTGGAGCCGCAAATGGTGCAGCAGAGTTAGCAAATACTGCCGCTGGAAAGGCAAATACTGCTGCATGTTTAGCAGAAGAAAAAGCCGGATTGGCCAATACGGCTACAGAGTTAGCTAAATCAGCAGCATCCGCTGCACAGGAAATGGCAGATAAGCAACCTATCTTCGATATTTATGGAAATGTTTATTTCTGGGATCGGACGTTAAAGGATTATGTCAAGAGCGACATAAACTTAATGGGAAAACCATTTAGTATAGCAGAAACATATCCTTCGGTAGAAGCTATGAAAGCGGATGCCGATAATGAAAAAATCCCATTAGGATCTTTTGTTGCTGTTAGTATACCAATACCTGATGTCCCTGAAGGAAGTGATACAGAAGAGCCAGATACGGCTAAACTCTACATAAAGAATGAACACGATGGTGTAATCAGTTTCAATTTTATCGTAGATATGTCCGGTGCACGAGGATTTACAGGTAAGACTCCGCAAATTAGTATCGGATTGGTAACGAAGGACGAAAATCCTTCAGCCTCTTTATCTCCCAATGGAACAGATCCTAATGGGAACCCTAAGTTTCTACTGAATCTCGTATTACCGAAGGGGGATAAAGGCGATAAAGGAGATGTAGGTCCTATTGGCCCTGAAGGGAAACAAGGAGCAACCGGTCCACAAGGTCCCGTCGGTGCCGCATTTACTTACGATATGTTTACTTCGGAGCAGCTAGCCTTATTGGTTGGTCCTGTTGGACCCATTGGTCCGAAGGGCGAAAAGGGCGACAAAGGGGATAAAGGCGACAAGGGGGATCAGGGTATACAAGGTATTCAGGGGCCAATCGGTCCCAAAGGTGAGGTTGGCTTAACTGGCTCGGCAGGAGTAAAAGGCGATAAAGGAGATACTGGTGCCCAGGGTCCGCAGGGCTTACGCGGTGAAAACGGTATATCCTGCGACTGGCAGTGGTCCGGTACCAGTTTGCGTATCTACGGAGCTTCCGGGTGGAGTAGCTATGTAAATTTACTTGGCCCTCAAGGTCCGAAGGGCGACACTGGAGCGACTGGACCCGCTGGTGCTAAAGGAGCAACTGGAGCTCAGGGGGCAACTGGACCTGCCGGAGCAGCTGGAACAAACGCCACTATCACTGGTGCATCTGCGACTGTTGATGCCAATGTCGGTACGCCATCTATTACAGTCAGTCTTGGTGGTACGGCTTCGGCCAGAACTTTTACGTTCGCTTTTAAAAATTTGAAAGGAGCAACCGGAGCGACAGGAGCAACTGGTCCGCAAGGTCCCGCCGGTGCTCGTGGAGCGACTGGTCCAGCTGGGTCAAATGGCTCTAATGGAGTTTCCTGCGACTGGCAGTGGTCAGGAACCAGCTTGCGGATTTACGGTGCATCCGGTTGGAGCAGCTACGTAAACCTTAAAGGCGCAACGGGGGATAGAGGCGCAACAGGTGCGACCGGTCCTCAAGGTCCAAAAGGCGATACTGGAGCGCGCGGTGCAACAGGCCCTCAAGGTCCTCAGGGTCCTGCAGGCGCATCTGGAGCAAACTGGAATGGAGGGACCGTTGGTACTAATATAATTATCAGTCGTAGTTATCCTACTCTATACTTACGTGACAGTAATAGTGAATGGCGAATTCAGAACTCACCTTCAGAAGGAGTGAATTACTGGTATAATTCAAGCCAAAAA
>ERZ827490.95-NODE-95-length-141987-cov-62.304209_pt1 | contig 141987 bp, 159 predicted proteins | sample MGYA00519770_ERZ827490 | MGnify/ENA primary metagenome ERZ827490 (study PRJEB31778, sample SAMEA3449324) | human gut metagenome | biome: human gut; feature: human-associated habitat; material: faeces | place: United Kingdom | collected 2010/2012 ... | reverse complement strand
GGAAGAGTATAAAAGAAGAGATGACTTTCTTAACAAGAGAGCAGGTAATAGAATTGTTTGAAAATTTTAAAATTATAGAATTTATAGAAGTTGAAAAAGATGATTTTACTGGTTTAGGTAAAATGAAGCATTGGCATATATTCAATGTGATAGCTAAAAAATTATAGAATAGAATAAAATGTTACTGTATTATTAATAGAAATATTGATAAAAAAATTATATTTAGGGTGAGAAATTAGGTAGTTACTTTTTTTTATGTGATAATTGGTATAGATTTAATGAAAATATTGAATATAAATAAAAAATATATACTGAAAATATAAAGATTCTCCCGCATGTGATCTCATAACCCGAAGGTCGATAGTTCGAGTCTATCCCCCGCAACCAAACTAAAATATTAGAGTCGCAAGAGATTGTGGCTCTTTTATTATTTATGTATAAGCAAGATTTTAGCTCTTTTGGGGACAGCCTGGGGACACAAGATTCTGTAATAGGCTATATTAAGCCAAAATCTTCACTAAATAACTTCAAAAAAGCAATTTTGTGATATTTTGAAAAAAGATTTTAGTTATCATTGTTATTTATTAATAGGTCTTGTAAAACATACGCTGCTTTTCTCATATTCTTTTGTAGTGGATGCACATAGTATTTTATAGTAGTATTAATACTTGCATGACCAAGTCTTGCAGATACTGTTGCAATATCAACATTTTGAGAAATCAAGAGAGTTGCATTTGTATGTCTTATTCCGTGAAGTTTTACTACAGGTAATCCTAAAGATGCAATATGAGTTTTATACCACTTACCAAGTGTATCAGGATGCATAGGTTTTCCATTAGCCTGTATAAATAATTTGTTAGAGTCAATCCATTTATCTCCATATAATTCTTTTTGTTCATCATACCAGTCCTTATACTCTAAAAGTACGTTAGTTATATAATTAGGTATTGGAACAATTCTATTAGAACTTTCAGTCTTAGGATCTTTATCAAATATTCCTTTTTCGGGTAAATACTGAGTAGATTTGTTAACTTCAATTGTCTCATTTTTAAAATCTACATCAGACCATTCGAGTCCTACAAGTTCTCCACGTCTTACACCAGAAAAAATATCAAGTAAAATAGCAACTTTGTATTTTAAGTTATTTCCAGTAAAATCTTGTAAAGAATTTATAAGAAGTTTGCACTCATCATCATCGAAAAACTCAATCTTAGGTTTTTTAGTCTTTGGTGGTTTAACTCTTCTTGCAGGATTGTTAACTAATAATTGCCAATATACTGCTCTTTGAAACATTGCACTTAATAATCTGTGATGTTCTAGAATTGTTTTTGGAGATAATGGTTTTAAAGTTCTTTGTCCATTATTATTTGATATCCTTTTTATTTGAGTATCGTTTTCTAGCATATCATATAAGTTCATTAAATCTGTAGGCTTAATTTTATCAAGAGCGAATGAACCTAAATATGGAAGAATACGAGTTCTTAACATTCCAAGATATCTTGAATAAGTCTTTGGTGCTAATTCTTTTGAACCATATTTTTCTTTCCAAATATGAAAGAAATCTTCAAAAGTTATTGATTTACCTTCCGGAACCATTCCGCGATTTACTTCTGTTATAAACTCAGCAAGAGCAATTTCAGCATCTTTTCTAGTACCGTGAATAGTTTTTGTTTTTCTACATCTACTACCATCAAGATTTTTACCACCTGATACGATTAACCTGTAAGTATTTTCACCTCTTTTTTCAATACTTCCAGCCATTGCTTTTTCCACCTCCTTTCAAAATTAGGGTGGAAGAAGTCTTGTATTCAATTGTGATGATTATATAATATTTTTAATGTGATTACCAGTAGTTTTTGTTTATTTTTCAAGTGTTACAAAGATTACACAAAAATTCATAAAAAGACTTGTATGGGACAATAAAATACTTTATGAAATGTAATATAAAATATACAAAGTTATATAATGTCGAATAATGTAAATAAAAAACAAAGGCAATACTAGAAAAATATGGGAAAAACAGTACTTTTTTGATATAATATGGAAAAAACAAATAATTTAGAAATATATAAAATTTTTATGAAGTAGAATAAGTTATAGTAAATATAAGAAAAGAGGAAGAACAAAATGAAAAAATCGTATTATGATTTTATGGATGAAATATCTAAAGAGGAATTATATGAAAAATTAGTAAGATATGGATTATTTACGGATAAATTACCAGATTTTCTAGAAACAGAAACATTTTGGATTTATTGTCAAAATAAGAAACATAACTTTGAATCTAAAGTATATGATAGTATAAAATTTGAGAGTATAAGAAATAATTTTATTCCGAGACTATTAGGGATACCAACTCCAATGGCACATGAAATGTTATGTAAATGTATTGCTGATAATTGGAGTGAAATAAAAAATAAATTCAAAGAGAACACTAAAATAGAAAAATACAAAGTTAGTAGAATACATATTAGAAAAATGCATGACAAAAATCAATTATTTGAAATGAATTATAATAATTATAAAATTGATGGTACACCAGAGATTGAAATTTTAATAGGAAAAAAATTTTTAGTAAAAACAGATATATCAACATGTTTTCCAAGCATTTATACTCATTCACTAGGATGGGCATTAGTAGGTAAAGAAATTGCAAAACAAAATATGAATGATGATGGAAAATGGTATAATCAACTAGATAAATGTACTAGAAATGAAAGATATGGTGAAACGCACGGACTTATTATAGGACCACATACATCTAATGTATTGTCTGAAATAGTACTAACGGAAGTAGATAAAAGAATGATGGAGTTAGGATATGAATATGTGAGAAACATAGATGATTATTCTTGCTATGTTAAAGATGAAAATGAGGCTAAAAGGTTTATTGAGGATTTAAGCAAAGCTCTCAGAGAATATGATTTATTTTTAAACCACAAAAAAACAAAAATTATAAAGTTACCAATATCTGCGAAGAATGAGTGGGTAAGAAAATTAAATTCTTTTCAATTCAATGAAGAGAAAATAAAATTTTCAACAGTAAGAGCTTATCTTGATATGGCTATTGATTTAACAGAAAATTTTAAAGATGCAGCAATATTGAAATATTCAATTAAAGTTATTAATAAAAAACAATTGACTAAAAATGCTGAAAATTATTTTATAAAAACGATTTTTCATTATGCATTAATATATCAATATTTAATTCCTTTGTTAGATAAGGAAATATTTAGCAGATATCAAATATTAAATGATGATATGTACATAATTATTAATAAAATATATGAAAATGGAATTGAGAATAACAATTATGAAGCTGTAATGTTTGGAATCTATTATGCTATAAAGTATAACATAGAATTAAAGAATATAGATGTTCAACAACTATTGATACAGGATAATTGTTTAGTTCCACTTTTAGGTTATCGATATTTTAAAACAAATACAAGAAATAAAAAGATAATAAAAGATTATGCAAGAAAATTAAAAGGATTACAAGAAATGGATAGAAATTGGCTGTTTATATATGAAGTATTGCCAGCTGATGAATTAGATAATGACTGGAAAGCTTTAAAAAGAAAAAGGATATCTTTTATTAAAAGTGGATACTAAAAAATATAGTGAATAAATATAAAGTATAGATGGGAGTTGATATTATGGATCAATTTTTGAAAGATGAAGAAATTATTAAAATAATAAGCGAATATATAGAAAATAAAAATACTGATTATGCAATTATGATAGATGGAGAATGGGGAAGTGGAAAAACACATTTTATTTTAAAAAAGTTAAAGGTAGAATTAAACAATGTATGGAAAAAGAATAAAAAAGAAATAAAGTTTATATATGTATCAACTTATGGAGTAAAAGATACAATAGAATTAGATAACAAGATATATGAAGAGATTATAAAAGAATTTTTACCAGAAAAAATAAAAAAGAAATATAAGGATATTGAAAATGGATTAGGCTCGCTATATGAAATCATAAAGGAATTTACAAAATGGCCTAATATTTCAAAAAATAGTATAAGAAGTTTAATAGAAATTTTACAAAAAAGAAATCAAAAAAATTACGTTTTAATATTTGATGATTTAGAAAGAAGTGAAATGCCAATTACAGAATTATTAGGATATATAAATGAATTTGTTGAGCATAAAGAAATGAAAACAGTAATAATTGCAAATGAAAAAGAAATACTAAAAAAGAAAATGTATTCTAATTGTGAATTAAAATATATAGCAGCAGAAAGCGAAAATTTAAATATACCTGTTAAGAAAAAATCTTATGTAGATATATTTAATAGCTATGATAAAAAAGGAGATGTAGATAATAAAAACATTGATATAGAAAGCTTGAATAGCAGAGTGGAAAAAATATTTGGAGAGGATTTATTATATAGTCAGATAAAAGAAAAATTAATAGGAATTACTATTTACTATATACCTAATTTAGAAAATGTAATTGAAGTGATTATAGAAGAAAATATCAGAAATGAAAAAATAAAAGATTATATAAAAGATAATAAGCATAAATTAATAAATTTGATGAAAAATAAGAATCATATAAATATTAGAACTCTAAAAATTGCTTTAAGAATAATAGAAAAAATATTAAATGTAATATTTGATATGGATTTATCAAAATATGAAGACAGAGTTATCAATAATTGTAAAATGGATATATTAACTTATACTATGATTGCTTGTATAGAATACAAAGAAGGAAGTTGGCAAAAAAATGATAAACCAGAATTTTTTAATATTAGTACAGAAAATGATATTACTGAGATACATAACGGATTTAAATTTATAGATGATATAATACAAAAAAGCTATGTAGATGTTGAAAGAATAAAAAAAGTAATATTATCATATATGAAGTCTAAAACTGAAGATACAAATGCTAGTGATGATCCAATAAATATTTTAACCTATTATTGGGAAATGGAAGATAAAGAAATTGAAAAAAATTATGAATTGTTAAGAGAAAAACTAAAAAAGAATTTATATAAGAGTACAGCATATTCAAAAATAATGTATATAATTATGAAATTAATTAATATTGGATTTCCAGAAAAGTATCTAGAAGAGATACAAAATATAATGTTAGAAAATCTAAAAAAATCAAATATAATAGAAGAATATCATGCATTTGATGAATTAGATTTTGCTTTTAATGATGAAGAAGAAAGGAAGAAATATGAACAAATTATAAGTCCAATAAAAGATGTTATAGATAATGCTAATGATAATGGTAGAAAAGTTAATATTAATACTATTATAAATGGAGAAAAAGGATGGGGAGAAAAATTTTCAAATTATTGTTTAGAGAATAAAGGAAATTTTCAGTCTAGAAAAGAATATTTTAAATTAATAGATGTAGAGAACTTATTAAATTGTATTAAAAAATCAAATACAAAAGAAATTAGTGACTTTAGAAGATGTGTTGCTACAATATATAATTTTAGGAATATAAAAGATTTTTATCAAAATGATTTAGTAAATTTGGAAACGTTTTTAAAAGGATTAGAAAGTATTAGTGAAACCGAATTAGAATGTTATGACAAGAGTAAAAAATATAATATTGAATGGTTAAAAAGAAATTTTAAAGATGTTGTTGAAACGTTAAACAAATAAGAGCTGATTTTTCAGCTCTTATTTGTTTTTTGCCCTACTTTTATATACATTAGCTTTATTTTTACATTGAGGAGTATCATATTCTGCTTTAGGATTATTAGCAATAAAAGCCTTATTGCAGAACTTACAAATTTTTAACAAATTAACATCTCTAGACACAGTTCTCGCAAAGTAAAAATCTATAAATTGTTTTAAAGATGTAATAGGAATTTTTATATTTACATTTTCTTTTTGAGTTAAGAACATATTTATATGATTAACTTCAAAAGCATTATATTTTGTTTCTACTGTATCTTCTTTATTTATTATGGCATTTAATAAATTATACATATATTTAACATATTGAACAAACATATCCAAAGGTTCACAGTACCAATTTGAGCCAATCAAAAGCTTATTTAAATCAGATGTTATATATTTTTCCATAGCAGATGTTTCTGCTAATTTAATTGCTTTTTCTATAAGCTCATTTAGTTCTTTATCAGTACACTTAGGGAAGAATATTTTAAAATAATCTTCACGATCTAATATAGTTGTGCAATCAGAATTTCCAATATAGTTATAATCTTTTAATACTATTTTTTCATCTAAACAAAAGTATTTATTTATAGGAAAATCATTCATCAATCCTAAAGTACTATATGTATTAACGAAATTTATAATTTGTTCTTCTAAATTATTTTCTTCATATACAGCAGATTTACCAATGTTTAATAAATCAACAAGTGCATTGATAGAAAAGTCTTCTTCTAAGTCTATTAAAGGTGCACCAGAAGAATGATTTTTAGTGGAACTATCAGCGACAATATATTTTCTGTTGTTAATTGTTTCTATGTTATATTTTGCAAATTTATACAGATTATGTCCTTCATTAGCATAAAAATTCAAATCCATTTTTATTCCCTCCAAAAAAATTAAAAAAATTCACTGTAAGCTATTGACAAACAAAATCGATTACGATATTATAGTAATACATTATAAGGAATAATCGCTTACAGATAAAGAAAAATATTTGTAATAGATTACTTATAATAATAGATTACCATACGAAAGAAAAAAAGTCAAGAAAATTCACAAAAAGGGGGTGAGGAAATATGGCGATTACTCAAATACAAAAAACAACACTAACAATGAAAGAGGCATCTGAATATTTAGGAATTTCGTATTGGTTAATTAATCAATTAGTAAAAAGAAAACAAATACCATTTTCAAAAGTTGGTGGAAAGTTCTTATTTAGAATAAAAGCATTAGATGATTATTTAAGTGAAAAAGAAAAAGCATCAATGAATATGTAAAGGAGGGAAAAAGATGGCACAAGTACAGTGGCTAAAATTGTATATAGATATATTTGATAATGAAAAAATTAAAAAGCTACTAAGAAATAGAGATGGGGACTCATATTTCAGAGCATGGATTCAGTTATTAATTTTAGCTGGTAAAAGTAATAATAAAGGAGCTGTACTTCTTGGAGAAAATATACCAATGTCATTAGAAGATTTAGCAAAGGTAATGCACAAAACGTTACCTAAACTTACAAGAATAATACAAGCTTTATGCGAACTTGATATGATTTTTGTAGAAGATGATACCATTTTTGTTAAAAATTGGAGTATATATCAAAATGCAGATGAACTTGATAAAATACGAGAAAATGGAAGAAAAAGGACACAAAAATTTAGAGCTAATCAAAAGAAATGTAACGTTACAGAAACGTTACGTAACACAGAAGAAAAGAATAAAGAAGAAAATATTATTAGAAGAGAAGATGGGACACAAATAGAAAATGAAAGTGGATTTAAAGATTAAAAAAGAAATTAAAAAGAAAAAAGAGTTTATAAAGAAAGGAGTTAATAATGTTAAAAACTGAAATCGCTGAAAGCGTAAAATGTGAATTTTGTGGAAGAAATTTAAAACAAGAAAAATTAATTATAATTATTGGTGATGTAGAAACCAAAATAAATAAGGAAGTGGAAAGATGCAATTGTATTCAAGCAAAAGAATTTTGGAAAATACAAGATTATAAAAGAAAAAAAGAACTTGAACTTCAAGAAAAAAGAGAAAAGGATAGAAGAATAGAAAAGTTATACGATAAAAGTAAAATGCATTCAAGATTAAAAGGTTATTCATTCCAAAATTTTAAAATAACAAAAGAAAACGAAAAAGCGTATTGCAAAGCAAAAGAATATGCTCAATTAATAAAAAATGGAGAGAGAAAAAGCTTAATTATAACAGGAAATATAGGAACAGGAAAAACACATTTAGCATCAAGTATTGCAAATTTCTTGATTCAATCAGAAATACCAGTAGTGTTTGGAACACTGATTAATCTATTAAATGAAGTTAAAGACACATACACAATAGAAAACAAAACAGAGAGTTTTATAATAGAAAAATATTCAAAAGTTCTACTACTAATTATAGATGATTTAGGAAAAGAAAGACCAAGTGAATGGAGTTTGGAAAAGTTATTTACAATAATTAATAATAGATATGAAAATAATTTACCAGTAGTAATAACAACAAATTATAACAGGGAAAGATTAAGAGAAAGACTTGCAAATAATGTAAATTATGAAATAGCAGATTCAATTATTTCTAGATTATATGAGATGTGTAAAGGGATAAGCTTGAATGGAAAAGATAAAAGAAAAGAGTTAGTATAAGCGGCTAAACTAAATACTAACCCAAGAATTCCTATAAAATATTTTAATATAAAAGTTCAAAAAAGTAAATATTTTGAGTTAAAAAAGTGGAAAATTAAGAGAAAAAAGCCCTTAATTTCTCCAAATAAAATAATAAAAAATCAAAAAGGGGAGATAGATATGAAGATAAGTTATAGTAAAAAAGGAGATTATTATATACCAAATTTAATACCACCAAGGAACATGAAAGGATTTCAATTAGGAAAGTATAGTGCACTAAGATTGAGATATTTAAAGGAGCATAAAAAAGCAAAATATCATTCACTAATTATGGATAATGATTTACAAAAACACTTAATGGATGTACAAAACAATTGCGAAAAATTATATAAAAATCTAATAAATGAATTAAAAATTAAAGAAAATATTACTGAAGAATTAAAAGCAAAAGATCAAATGGAATGGGTAAAAAGAATGAATAATATTAGTAATATTGCAGATGAAATTGTATTAAATATGTATGTATATAATAATGAAAATTAAAGAAATAAGTGCCTGAGTTTTAAATAAACAAGGGCATTTTTAATCTCTTAATAGCTATAAATTATGTATTAACAAGCAATGAATTCCGTCAGCACGAAATTCTAATATGGGAAAAAATCCCCAATCCCCTTTTTGAAAAGAGAGGAGGATAAAATGGCAACAACAAAACTATGGAAAGTAGAAAATAGATTAGACAATGTAGTTAATTATGCAAGTGATAAAAGCAAAACTGAAAATAAAAAATATCAGAATAAAAATATAAATAATATATATGAATTATTAGATTATACGACTAATCCAGATAAGACTGAGAAACAATTTTTTGTAACAGGAATTAATTGTGAATTAGATACTGCAATAAGACAAATGACACAAACTAAAAAGAAATTTAATAAAGATAAATATAGTAAGAACAATAAGATAGTTGCATTTCATGGATATCAATCTTTTGCAGAAGGAGAAGTTACTCCAGAAATAGCACATGAAATTGGAGTAAAACTTGCTGAAGAAATGTGGGGTGATAGATTTGAAGTTGTAGTATCAACACATCTTAATACAGATCATATTCATAATCATTTTGTTTTAAATTCTGTTTCATTTAAAGATGGAAAAAAGTATTATAGTAATTTTGAAAATACAGCGTTATTAAGAAAAACTTCTGATGACATTTGTGATGAATATGGATTGAAAGTTTTGGATGAAAAAACTTGTAAGTCTGGAATTAATTTTAAAAATTTTTATAGAAAAAGTTTATCAAATTCTGATTACTATAAATTTGCAAAAGAAGATATCAATTATGCAATAGAACATTCATGGTCATATAAAGAATTTATAAAAAGATTAAAAGATATGGGATATGAAATTTATTTTAGGGCAGATAAAATTAGTATTAGAAGATATCCTAATAGAAGAAATATCAGAATTGAAAGAGCATTTGGAGAAGAATATTCATTGGAAAATATTAAAATAAGAATATTAGAAAATGATTATATAAGACAAGAAAAAATAATTCCTTATATGGTAATAAGACATAGACGTTTTACAACAAGAGATGGTTTAAGAAAGAAATACAAACCTAAGGGAATTATCGCTTTATATTACTACTATAGATATTTGATAAAGTTATACACTAGAAATAATACACTATATAAATTGACTCCTAAAATGAGAAAAGAAGTAAAAAAGATGGACGAATATTCGGAAAGAATTAGATTTTTATGCAAGTATAAGATTGAGACTATGAGTGATATTGATAATATGAAAGAAAAGAAACAGGAAGAAATGCAAAGAATATTAAATACAAGAAACAGATTATATTATAAAAGGCAGAAATTGAATAATGAAAGTGAAAAAGATAGTATTACTAAAAAAATAATTGATGTTACTGCTGTTTTAACAAAGGTCAGAAAAGAAATTAAACTGTGTGATGAAATTTATAATAATGTACCAAATATGAAAGAACAAATAAAAAAAGTAGATGAGAAAGAAAAGCAGAAAATAAAAGAACAAGAACAAGAGAAGAAATTAAAAGAGAAAAAGAAAAAAGTTAGAAGGTATGAGAGGTAAAGTAGGCACAAAAATGTGCTTACTTTTTTGGGAAATTTAATGAAAATTATTGAAAAAAAGATAACTTAATGATATTATATCAACAAATAAGCGGATATGTTGATAAGGGGGGAAAAATGGCTGAAAGTTTAGGAAAATATATAATTGATTTAAGAAAGAAAAAATTAAATATAGATGTTTCAAGACAGATGGCAGAAAAATTAGGAATAACTCCTCAGTATATGCATGATATTGAAAATGATAATAGAATTCCTTCAGAAAAAGTATTAAAAAAGATAGAAGAAGTATTTTCATTGGACGAGGAAGAGAAAGAAAAAATTTATGATATGGCAGCTGCAGCATATAAAAATAATAAGGTACCGATGGATATTGCAAATTATATTATTAATAATTCAGAAGCTAAGTCGAAAATAAGAAAAATGATGAAACAAGAAGAAAGGAGAAATAATAATGGAAGCAACTAATCTATCAAAAATAAAGAGAGAAAAGATGATTTCTTTTTTAGAATCACTAAAAACTACAAATAATGATGATGAATCAATAAGAGCATTAAATGAAATAGAAAATCAACTATTAGAAAAGAAATTTGGATTAGTATGGGAACACCATCAAGAACGTGTTGATGTTGAATTGGGAAAAAATATTCCAATTTTTACTGAAATAAAAGAAAAAAACATAAAAAATAATAATTCAAATTATAATTTCTTGTTAGAGGGAGATAATTTGCACAGTCTTTATTTACTAGAAAAAACACATTATGGTAAAATTGATTTAATATATATTGATCCACCGTATAATACTGGCGAAGATGATTTTATATACAATGATAATATAGTAAATAAAGAAGACTTATGGAGACATAGCAAATGGTTGTCTTTCATGCAAAGAAGATTAAATATTGCCTATAAACTACTTAAAGAAACTGGAATAATTATAATAAGTATTGATGACAATGAACAAGCTCAGTTAAAACTTCTTTGCGACGAAATTTTTGAAGATAAAAATTGTATAGGAATATTACCAACAATCATGAATTTAAAAGGAAATCAAGATCAATTTGGTTTTGCTGGAAGCCATGAATATACATTAATATATGCTAAAGATAAATCAAAATGTAATATTAATAAATTTGATATTGATGAAGAAGAAATAAATGAACAATGGAAGGTTGATGATATTGGATATTATAAAAAAGGAGCTCCACTAAGGGCAACTGGTAGTGAATCAAAAAGAGAAAATAGACCTTTTATGTTTTATCCTATTCTGCTAAAAGATAGTAAACTTTCAACTATAACTGAAAATGAATTTAATAATTTATATAACAAAGAGAACAAACAATTTGACGATGCTTTTTTAAATGAATTAATATCAAAGTATGAAAATGAAGGATATGAAATTATATTGCCATTTGATGGAAAAGATTATGGAAGATGGAGATGGGGATTTAAGAAAGAAAATATAGAAAAACTATCCTATGATGTGATTTTTAGTAAAACAAAAACAGGTTATACTTTATATAAAAAACAAAGACCTGATATTGGTGATTTACCAAGCAAAAAGCCAAAGACTTTATTATATAAGCCAGAGTATAGTAGTGGAAATGGAACAAATCAGCTAGTAGAAATATTAGGCGAAAAATTATTCAATAATCCTAAACCAAAAGAATTGATAAAGGATTTTGTAAAATTATGTTCTCCAAGTAATGGTATAATACTAGATTTCTTTGCTGGAAGTGGAACGACAGGACAAGCAGTTCTAGAAATAAATAATGAAAATGGAAGTAATCGCCAATTTATTTTATGTACAAATAATGAAAATAAAATTTGTGAAAATGTTACTTACGAAAGATTAAAAACTGTTATTACAGGAATAAAAAAAGATGGTTCTGTTTATTCGAATGGAATTAGTTCTAATTTGAAATATTATACTACAGATTGGACACAAAGAAAACCTGAAGACTATTTATTAAGTAATATTTTGTTGTTACATATAAAAGAAATGATAGAACTCCAAAATGCTATTGAAATAGATAATGAAAAAAACGTAATTATATTTAATAAAGATGATTTTAAGCAGTATATATCAAAAGAAGAAAACTATAATAAGATAAATCATATGTGGGTAAACCAAAATATTGTATTTACTGCAGAGGAATTGCAAAAATTAAATAGAAAAGGATTTAAATATATACCAAAAGAATTTTTTGGACAAGAACTAAAGGAGGCTGCTGAATAATGTTTAAAGTTGATTTATATGATTTTCAAAATGAACATGAGGAGAATTTATTAAAGAAATGTGCTGAACATGAAGAAGTTGTGTTGTATGCTCCAACAGGTTCAGGAAAAACTGTAATAGCGTGTAAATTTATAGATGATTATTTGGATGAAAACCCAGATACAGTATTTCTTTGGCTATGCCCTGGAGCAGGTGGACTTGAAAAACAATCACAAGACAGCTTTTCAGATGTAACTGAAGGAATTCCGTTTGGAGATGTTTATTCTTTTATAAATGATTATGATCCAAAAGGGAAGGTATTCTTTATAAATTGGGATAAAATAAATAGAAACTCTAATATAGTATTAAAAGATGGTGAACGTAGAAATTTAATGGCTAAAGTTCTTGAATGTCATAATAGTGGTATTGATATTTTTATGATTATAGATGAGGAACACAAATATAGAGATACTGCAAATGAATATGTAGCTAATATACAACCAGTTCATGTACTAAGAATTTCTGCAACTCCAGTTACTCAGGGAAATCATACAGAAATAATTAAAGATGATGAAGTTATAGCCTCAGGTCTAATAACATCAGGTATATCCATCAATGATGGGGTAAGTAATGCTATTGAAAATAATAATAATCTTGATGATGATTTGTTGCTACTTAATTTAGCAGATCAAAAAAGAAAAGAAATACAAGCTGAATATGATAGATTAAAATTACCAATTAGACCTTTAGTTTTAATCCAATTTCCAAACGGTTCAGACGAATGGATAACAAGAATAAAAAAAGAATTAGAGAATATGGGATATTCTCAAAATTCTGGATTAGTATCGTCATGGTTTAGTGGTGATCATCCTGAAAATCCAGAGGAAATAAAAAAATTGAATGGACAGTATTCGTTCTTATTATTTAAACAAGCAATTGCTACGGGATGGGATTGCCCAAGAGCTAAAATACTAGTAAAACTTCGTGAAGGAGGAACCGAAAGATTTAATATTCAGACTGTTGGAAGAATAAGAAGAATGCCTGAACGAAAACATTATGATAATGAATTGTTAGATAATTGCTATTTATACACTTTGGATAGTGAATTTAAGGAAGGCTTAATTAATAGTGTTAGTGATTCATTTTATACATATCAATATAAAAGAAAACAAGATGCTCCTTCTATAAAACTTGAAAAAGAGTATTTAGATGGAAATGATAGATTTGCGGTTAATCCAATGGCAGTAGTTGATATTGTTAGAAAGCAAATGTTAAAAGAGTGTGATATAAATAAAAATGGAATTTTAGATAAAAAAGAGTTAGAAATAACAAAAGGATTTATATTTAGTACAAAATTAAAAACTGAAGCTATAGAGGGGGTTGCAAGAACAACTCATGATATGCTTAAACTAAATAAAATTTTTGGAGGAGAGCATGAATTAAATAATCATGATGATGGATTTATAATAAGAGATGCCAAAAGAAGAATTGCAAGAGCCATTGGCATAGACGAAAATATTTCTAATAATGCACTTAGAATTTTATTTGGTCCAGAAGATACGCAAATGTCATTACTATCACAAGAAGAAAAAGATTTTGAACATAAAAACAAGCTTATTCATGGATTAAAACTTAGAGAATACAATGCATTTTTAGTTAATAATCGTGATAAATTAGTAGAAATATTTAGTGAAATAAGTCAAGGTGAAATTGGTGAAATTCAAGAAAATCCAGTATTGATAAAAGATTGGTATATACCTCAATATCAATATTACAAACAGCATAAAAAAATTCAAAGTTCAAGTGAACAAGATAAAAACGTATTTGAACATTATGGAAATAATATTTTAATTCAACCTAATAGAACATATACTGAATTGAGATTTGAAGAATGGTGTGAAAAAGATGCAAATATTAAGTGGATATATAAAAATGGTGATAAAGGGGAAGATTATTTCAGTATAGTATATAGAAAAGCTTTTAGAAGAAATAACTTTTATCCTGATTATATTGTTCAGCTTAATAATGGCGAAGTTTGGATCATTGAAGCAAAAGGTGGAATTAATGCTGATGGAAATTCTAATAATATAGATGCATATGCTAAAAATAAATTTGAAGCTTTGAAAGAGTATGGGGAAAAACACAAAGAGATACATTGGGGATTTATTCGTGCAGTAGGTTCTCAAATATATTTTTCAAATACAATATGGGATGAAAATGTTATGAATAATAGTATTTGGAAACCTATAGAAGAAATAATAAAATAAACAGAGTACACAATCTTTATATTTATTACAATATTTCATAATAAACTTAGCAACATAATAGAAACTATTGCTATAATACTTATTAGTAATATAGATAATATTATAGTCTATAAAACTCTTAATTAAATTAAGTTGTTTTTTCAACATAATTTTATTATTGTTAGGAATGATCAAAAAATTCATCAGCGATATCATTTATAGTATTGTATTCGAAATCCTCATAATAATGATTATCTGGAAAAATATAGTATTTTAATAAAAAATATGATATACTGACATCGAAAGAAGGAATAATTTATGGAAAATAACAAAGGTGTAATTTATATTTTAACAAATCCATCTTTTCCAAAGTATGTAAAGATAGGATATTCAGATAATATTACTAAAAGATTAGAAGAATTAAATAGAAGTGAATGTATACCATTTGCATTTAGGCTATATGCATATTATAAAGTTGAAAACAGACTTTCAGATAAAAAGGTTCATGAACTGATAGATGGATTGAACCCTGAATTAAGAAGTGTAGAAAACATAAATGGTAAAGAAAGAAAAAGAGAATTTTATGCTATGCCAAAAGAACAAGCCTTCAGTATATTAAAGTCAATAGCTACAATTAATAATTTAGAAAAAAATCTTGTATTAGTTGAACCAACTAAGCAAGAATTGAAAGATGAAGAAGAAGCATCTGAAATTGAGAATACGCCTCTTAGTTTTGAACAATTCTATATCAATAAGAATAAAAACTTGATAAAACTTCATGAAAAATTATTTGAAGAGTTGAAAAAAGTGCATAATGAAGTTTATGAAGAAGTGACCCCTAATTACATAGCTATAAGAAATGAAAAGGGAAAAAATATATGTGAAGTACATATATATAAATCAAAAATTTTAATAATAACTAGAGAACCTAAAAACGAAGAACTTTTAATAGGTGAAAAAGTTCCAGAGAAATACTTATGGTCTTTAAATTATAGAGTTTATTTTGATAATGAAAAAGATATTGATGCAGTAGTTGAAATTCTAAAAGATGTATATCAACAGATAAAATAACAATTATACTTAAGAAAAGCAAAGTAATAAGTTGTAATTTATAATTACATTATTATTTTGCTTTTTTTGATACTAAAAGACAGGTTTCGACAAATTAATATTTTGTTTTGTGATAAGATACATAAAAAGGAGAAAATATGGAAAGTTTACATGATAATTTTGATAAATTCTATAAAAAAATGAAAAAAGGAGATAAAGATATTGTAGAAAATATATTAAAAGAAATAAAAAAATATGATGTTTATGACATTATTGCCAAATTGTCTGCTTTAAATTTAGTTCCTGAAAATCAAAACAAAGCAACAATTATTGAACCGATAATTGCATCAATACTTACTTTATCTAGGGATGAATTGACATCGAAATACAAAATAAGTATAGGCAAATTTAAGAAATTAATACAATCAATTGAAAGTATGAGCTTGACCTCTGCAATAGATCCACCAGAAAATCCATTTATAGACAGAGTAATGTTTTACAAGAATTATAATATTTTTACAGGCATTAACTATATACCAGGATATATACTCCAAGCAATTATAAATACAATTTATACAAGTGGTAATGAATTTAATATCGAATTTGCTAAAAGAATGAGTGTATTAATTAATTTTATTCTAGAAATTTCAGATTATGCTTCAAAAAAAATTGATATTAGTATTACAAACATCAAAAAATATGATGAGATTTCCAATATTGTTGTACCAAGTGAATATAGACTAGAAAAATTAAAGGAATGTTTAATTATAAAAGAAGATATAGTAAATCGTATGCTAAATGACAATGAATTAATAAATTTATTATATAGTGATTTTGAAAATGAAAATATAGAAAATATACTAAATTTAGACAATCAAAAATTTTTTAAGAAGCCATTTTTAAAAGATGATAAAGGGAATGTAATAATTTTGTCACCATCAATCTTAGTTCCATTTTTAATACATACTATAGTAAGTTTTGCTGATCAATATGGAGAAAAGGAAAAATTTATTAAATTATATAACAATAAAGTATGGAAACAGTGCATAAAATATTTTGATAAATTGGGGAATAAAAAAATAAATGAAAATTCTCTAAATATAGAGTTAAAAAAAGATGATACATCATACAAAGAGGCATTATTAACAGGAGATAATAAACAAGTAATCGTAGCTATTGGAATTTTTGATGATGGAAGAAATTTTGATAAGGAAAAAGTATTTGATAAATACAATAATGATAAAATTGGTAAATGGCTGAATAAAAGAATAAGTTATATAATAAAGAAATTAAAGAACAAAATACAGGATAAGGATATATTTGTATGTCTAGTATATAACTCTTTTGGAAGAAGTATGTTAATAGGATTTAATAGAAGAACATTTAATACACCAATATGTCTAAATCCATTTGAATTAAAATGTATTTCCATAAATGAAAGAGAGCAAAAATTCTTTTTAACACGATATATGAATGCAAAGAATAAATTAATAAAAATGCCACAGGCTTTTGGAGAACTGCCATACATAGATATATATACCAATTGTGATTATTCTTTTTATATTAATGATGAATTTAACCCTAAAAATACAATGCTATATCTTAGTGCAGGAGATGATATTGAATATATAGTTAAAGCATTGAAAAAAGAAGATAGGCATTTAGTTGAATCATACAATTCAGAATATATAGAAGAAGTGATACTCCAAGATGGAAAAAGAAAAATATATTTAAATGATAATCTAGATAGAAACAATATAGTTATAAGCTTACTGGTAGAAATGAAAAATATAGAAATATGGATATATAGCGAAAAAGTAAAAGATAGTGAGGAATTGAATGTTTATCATAGCATCATAGATGCTATTTCTTACTGGATTGGTGAATGTGAAAAAATTATTGAAGATAAAGCAATTGCTGAGAAATATATTAGTATAAAAATTAATATGATAGGAAATAGTATGGAGTATTTCTATGATCAAGAATATAAAGGATTGTTTGAAGATACTATTACAATAAAAAAGGAGCTTAATAAAATTTCATTAGATATAACTCCAGATACATATCATTGCTTTAATAGAAATGGTAATCAAGAGGAAAAGAATTTGTTACTAATTATATTGAACGAAATACTAGATTTAACAGACAAAGATTATGAAAAAATTGACAAAATCTTTTATCCTGATAAGAAACAAAAATTTTTTACACTTGATTATGAAATTTATCCATATCTTAAACCTATTGATTATCCGCAAAACAGAAGAGTTAATGAAAATGATATAAATGAATTACTTGATAATGTTGGAAAACATATTATTTCACTAAAAAAGTGGGATTATGGAATAGTTAAGGAAGAGGATAAAAATGAAATTACATTATTAGTAGTTGATCATTTATATAAATTACTTCAAAATAAAGTTAAGAAATTAGATCCATATAATCTAATTGAAGCAATATATCATGATTTAGAAGAACAAATCTATTATATGATGATGTTTCAAAGGAGGCACTACAATGATATTTTGTGTTACCCAGAGAAGAAAGATAAAATATGGAAAGATTTTAATGAAAATCAAAGAATTACAAAGGCACTGAAATTTTTAATTGAATATGTGTCTGCACAACCACCGTTAGGAAAAGAGCTACTGGGAGAATATGAATATGAGGAGATACTAGCAATATGTTCTTTAATAATAGAATGGGCATATAATAATGATTTGTTTAGATATAAAATATTTAATACTCCTATTGAGATATTGAAGTCTGACAGAATAGGAATAAAAAAAGATGAATATAACACAATGGAAAGTAGTATGTTAAATGCAAGAATAAGAGAATTTGAATATAATTCAATAGGTAAATGGAATGAAATTATAGTAAAAAGTCAATTTGAATCAAATGAATTGGATAAGGCATTTTATTTTGAAAATGGATTTACTTTTTCAGAATTTTTAAAAGTGTGTTATAACTTAATACTAATTGGTGAAGAACAAAAAGATGAAATAAAAAAATTTGAATGTGATAAATTAGCTGTAAAAATACGAGAACAATTAAAAGAAATTGAAGAGATAAAAATACAAAAAATATTAGATTATATTTGCTTAGATAAAAGAGATGATTTTCTAATACCACCAGAGGGTTTTAGAAAAGAAGATACATATCCATGGAGATTTAATAGGGAACTATCATTCACAAGGAGACCACTTATAAAAAGAGATAATGAATACATATGGGGAAACAGAAATATTTTTCACATGACTATGTTTACGATGGATCTTATAAGTGATGGAAAATTTAAAGCTAGAAGTAAAGAAATGAATAAATATATTGGAAAAGTAAGTAAAGATAGGGGACAAGCATTTAATGATAGTGTGTTTAATATACTAAATACATTTCCTGAATTAATAGTTGATAAAAATTTAAAAAAAATTAATAAGAAGAGGATAGTAGATGAAGAAAATAAAGATTTGGGAGATATAGATATTTTATATATTTATGATAAAGAGAAAAAAATTGTTGTAGGAGAAGTGAAAGATTTCAAGTTATCAAAAAATCCATATGAAATATATTGTGAATATCGAGAAATGTTTGAGGATAGTGAAAATAAAAAAAGTTATAGTACGAAACTTAGAAGAAGAAGTGAATGGGTAAAAAAACACATTGAAGATGTAAAACAGCAATATAATTTAAAAGGAGAAGGTTGGAGAGTATATAATGTATTTATAGTAAACGAACATTTAGTAAGTAAAAATGTATATGGAAAAGATGAAAATATCATAGCTGTTTCTGATATATCATTAAAAAAATTAACCAATTTAAAGTGATTACAAATGTAATATAAATTAAAAAGTAAATGTTAAATAGGAGAGGAGATAGAATATGAAACAATTCATATATTTAGATAATGATATAGTGAATTCTATTATTGCACAGAAGGATAATGGTTTGATACAAGATATAAAATTAGGAGAAAGTAATACATTGGGACAAACAGAACAAAATGCTATATCAACAGATGTAGATGGAGGTATAAAAGGTGCTATATTTAATGTGGTAAACACAGAGGCTAAGTTGAATTTAGGTGCTAAAATTGGGAAAGACAAGAATATATCTAATACAACTCAACAAATTATAGAAAAAACAATGCATGATGCAACTTTTAATATGGCATATGAATATATAGTGCTACTAAAATAGAAATAGGAAATAATGAGAATGATGATTATGGAAAATATGTTGAATTTACAAGAATGTTTGATTTTGTTGATTTGGAATATTTAGAAGGCTTGTTTTCTAAAAATGGCTTGATAGACTATATAAAAAAATCAACGAGCGAACAAATAAAAAAAGAAGCATCAATAGCTACTAATCAGTTAAATAGGCAACAAAGTAGAGCGATGTCTAATCAAATAAGTAGTGAAATTAAAAAAACAATAGATGAAAAAAATAAAGAATATGATAATATAAGTGATATAATAAATGCTTTTAAAAAAATGATACCATATAGCAGAATGTTAATTTCAAATGATGGTTATTTAATACCATTAGATGAAAAATATTTTAGAGTAAATCCGACAAGTATAGGTTTTATGTATGGCGGAGATATTACATGTGTTGGAATGATTACTAATATAATAGGGAAAGATACTAATCCAGAAGATGAGAAAAATATTTTTGCTAGTTTACAATTTTCGGTGAATGAGGCTTTAAGAGCTATATTGCCAACTAAAGAAGAGAATATTTGTGTAATACATCCGATAGCAATATATTACAATAATTAAAAATAACCTGAAAGATTTTCCAAAATATCCAAAATACCAGAAGAAAACTAATTCTTCTGGTATTTTAGCTATTCCTCAAAACAACCCATAACTAACTGAGAGCCATCTACAAATCCATTCCTATAATACTTCTCATTCCAATAACAAATATAATCAAGAAAATTATCATCAAGAATTTGCAGTTGCTTTTTAACATACTTTTTATTCTTATCAGGAACATTTCTTAAAATCTTTTCAGAAATTTCGTCAAAATAAATCCAATGTTTTTTATCTTCTTCACAAGTTAGTGAACCTAAATCTTCTTCTCTAAACATTAACCAATCTTTCATAATATCATCATTTACTTCTCTTAAATTATTCATAAAATAATACCTCCAATAATTTGATTATTGAATACAAAAACTTCTTTCCACAATACAAGTAAAATTTCTTAAATATGTTTTTCAATTTTTAAGACATAGAATAATAAGCATTTTAAAATCTTGGGGACATTTTGGGGACAAACGCTCCTAAAAATGACCTAAAATGACCAAAAATATCTTAAAATCAAAACTCACAAAACCATTGAAATATAAGGCTAAACTACAAATTTCAATAAAAGACCAAAATGGCTCGGAGAGTTCTCATAACCCGAAGGCATTAATCAATAATAAAAAGCAACACAAAAAGAAACAAAAGTGATATAATAAAACAAAAAGAATAAAAACGAATAGGAGAAAATAAATATGTGTACAGCGATAACATACAAAACAAAAGATTTCTATTTTGGAAGGACACTAGACTATGAAAATTCATATGGAGATGAAGTAACAATAATGCCAAGAAATTATGAATTTAACTTTAGACATAAGCAAAATATAAAAAATCACTATGCCATAATAGGAATGGCATATGTTACAGAAAATTATCCATTATATTATGAAGCAGTAAACGAAAAAGGTTTAGGAATAGCAGGACTAAATTTTGTAGGAAATGCACAATATAATAAAAAAATAAAAGGAAAAGATAATATTACGCAATTTGAATTTATTCCATGGATTTTAAGTCAGAGTACAACAGTAAAAGAGGCAAAAAAATTAATAGAAAAAATAAATTTTTTAGATGAACCATTTAGCACAAATTTACCATTAGCACAATTACATTGGATTATTTCAGATAGCATAGAATCTATAACAGTAGAAGCTGTAAAAGATGGAATAAAAATATATGAAAATCCAGTAGGAGTGTTAACCAATAATCCTACATTTGATAAGCAAATGTTCGAATTAAATAACTATATGAATTTATCAACTAAATCACCAAAAAACACATTTGCAAAATCGTTGAATTTAGAGAAATATAGTAGAGGTATGGGAGCGATAGGGCTTCCAGGAGATTTATCATCTCAATCTAGATTCATAAGAGCAGCTTTTGTAAAAATGAATTCAGTATCTAAAGAAGAAGAAAAAGAAAGTGTTAGCCAGTTTTTTCATATACTTAATTCTGTTGAACAACAAAGAGGATGTTGTGAATTAGATGATGGAATATTTGAAATAACAATTTATACATCTTGTTGTAATGCAAGTAAGGGAATTTATTATTATACAACATACGATAATCATCAAATTACTGCAATAGACATGCATAAAGAAAATCTGAATAGTGAAAATCTTATTAGATATCCATTAATAAAAGATGAACAAATAAAAATGCAAAATTAGTAAGCTATTTAACAAAATAATATTTAATACATATTATAGCTTAAGGGAGGGGATAAAATGTATCCTAATTATAATATGTATAATCCATATTATGGATTTAGAGAATATAATTACAGAAATAGTGAGATGAAAGAGCAAAGTGGAGAAATTATAACATTAAATCAAGCAATTGATTTGATAAGAAAGTCTGTTGATGATGAAAAAGAAGATGAAATGTTTTATGGTATATTAATAGAACAAGCACCAACTGATAAAGAAAAAGATATAATAAGAAGTATTAGAGATGATGAAAGAAAACATAATCAAATTTTAAGAGAATTATATTATGATTTTACAGGTCAAATTTTGCCAGCAGATAATTTAACAAATAGTAGCAATAATCAAATGAGTTATAAAGAAAATTTAGAAAAGGCATTATTTGGGGAACTTGATGCTATTAAGAAGTATAGAAAAATAATGGGAACTATGCCAAGTGGTAAAAGTTATACTTTACTTATGTCAATAATGACAGATGAAATAAGACATGCAAATAAATATAATTTTTTAATTCAAATGCAAAAATAAAAATGTTTATAAAAAACATATAGATCTTTCTTTATAAATATTTGGACTATAAAAAGTCTTTATATTGTAAGAAAGATTTTTATATTTGAAAATACTAAAATTCTTCTAACTTTTTACAATGTGATATATTAAATGATTTCAGTAGTTATTTAAAGCCTTTTTAAAAATTTTTGAAAAAGAGAATTACTATTTTCATTTGTGAATTTTAATTTTAGATAATTTAAAAATAGATAAGTCAACATGATAAACACAAAAAATAATAAAATAATTAAAAGTTGTTTTTTTAGTTCTTCTTTTGGTAAAGCTATTAAAAAAAATAAATAATTTGTAATCATAAAATATTCCACCTTTTAGTATATATATTAGTACTTTATGTGGAATATTTTATTTAAAGAAATACAAAAAGTCAATACGATATATTCAAAACAATATAAAACATACATAAAACATTAAGTGTTTTTTATGAAAGTGGCAATTTGTGTAATTATTTTAGTAGCATAAATAAATTCTTCTTCAGAATAATGTTGTAAGCATTCTTTTGTTTTAGTTATAGTTGTATCATCAAAACCGTATAAAATAAAGTCAGCTGAATGTCCACTAATATTTCTTAGTTTTTTTATACTTTTATAGACAAGGTTACCTTTTCCTTCTTCTACTAATCCTAAAAATTGTCCAGAAATGCCAATTTCTTTAGCAAGTTGAGTTTTGTTCATATGTAATTCATTTTCTCTAATAAATTTAATTCTTTTGCCCCTCTCTATTTGTTCTAATTTATCTAATTCTATTTCTTTACTGCTATGATTAATATTCATAAAAACCACTCCTTATACTTATTGTTCATTTTATATGAAAAAAACTGAAAATATATAGGAAAATATTCTACATTAATATGGTATTCAATGAGGTTTTATGGTATATTATCCATAATAAAAATAAAAGGAGGAGTATAATATGGAGTCTAAACCAATGAAAATACTAATCATAGAAGATGATATTGAGGACTGCAATAGATTTGTTAATTGTATCAAAGATAGAAAAGATATAGAATTAGTTGGAATAACAGATTCGGATACAGAAGGATTAAAATATGTAAAATTGAAGCACCCAGAAGGTATAGTTTTAGATTTAGAGCTAAATAATAGCACATCAGGCAACACGGATTCTCTAGAATTTTTATTAAATTTAAAAAAATTAAACTTGAATTATGTACCAATTGTAATTGTAACTACACATGTTAACTCAAAAAGAACCTATGAAATACTACATAGGAATGGAGTTGATCTTATATTATATAAGGATCATCCTAATTATTCATGTAATCAAGTCTTAAATAAATTCATTAATTTAAGAAAAATAGAAATACAATCAGATATTAAAAACTTAGAAGAGGAATTACGAGAAAGTGAAAGTAAAATTTCAGAACATATTTATCATGAGTTGGATTTGATAGGAGTAACAGCAAAGTTAAAAGGAAGAAAATATATTCATGATGCTATATTATACTTAATACAAAACGAAAATAGTAATATAAATGTTATACAACATTTAACGAAAATATATAAAAAATCAGGAAATACTATAACTAATGGAATTCAAAATGCAATTATACATGCTTGGAGAGTTTCATCAATAGAAGATTTAACAACATATTATACAGCCAAAGTAAATTATGAGACAGGAATACCAACGCCTATGGAGTTTATTTATTATTATGTTGATAAAATAAAAAAGACGATCTAGTAGCAAATACTAGATTTTTTTATTTTTCGCCATTTTTCGTCATTTTTTTCTATTATTAGATACCGTTTATTTGAAAGTAATAAATGGTATTTTTTTATTGACACCGAGAGAAGAAACGAAATAGAAAAGGTGGTGAATATCATGAGATATTGGTTTGAAGCTTTCTGTAGGTGGATTAGTCACTGGGCAGGATAATATAAGAGATGGAGAGGTAATTAAATGTTAAATAAAAATTAATATTGATTATCTCTTAATTTTTATATATAATATTTTTTAAGAATTATATTAAAAAGGAAAGATAAAAATGAGTTGCATAGAAAGTTTAGAAAATATAAGTATTTTTGTTTATATTTTAAAAACATTCTTTATTAGTGTTTTTACTTACAAGATAGCTTTAAAAAGTATAAACAATAAAATAAACAAAAAAATTATTTTGTATATATTAATACTAAGTATTTCTATTTTATGTGGAATAATTAAAAATTTATCTAATTCTTTAAGTTGTATAACAGCATTAGTTATATTATTGTCTTTAATATTTTCTAAAATTACTAAAACAAATATTGGATATTCAATTCTTATTATTGTATTTTCGTTAAGTATAAATTATATTATGTTTATTACTTCAGTAGCTATAACATTCATACCTATTGTTTTTTGGAATATAACAAATGATTATATTAGTTTAATATTAATAATTATATGTTATAGTATATTAATTAATATATTTTCTAATATTAAAAAGTTAAAAAATGGTTATGTATTTTTATATAATAAAATAAACAACCAATATTATGATATTTTAATTTTAAATATAAGCATAATAATATTATTTATTGTTATGGTATTAGCAAATTATAAAGAAACATTAACAGGAAATTTCATTTTTGGATTAATAGTTGCATCTATAATAATGTTCATCACAATTCAAAAATCATTACAACTTTACTATAAGCAAAGGTTGTTAGTACAAGATTTAGAAGAAACCAAAAAGGAACTAGAGGACAAGAAAAAAGAAATAAAACAATTAGAACAAGAAAATCTAAACTTTAGTAAAACAAGTCATTCAATAGCACACAAACAAAAAGCATTAGAATACAAACTAAATGAACTAGCATTAAAGAACGAAATAGCAGAAGAAATAGATGTAAAAAATAGGCTAAGCAACATCACAAAGCAAATATCAGAAGAACCAGAAATAGAAATTCCAAAGACAAACATTTCAGAAATAGACGATATGTTAAATTATATGAAATCAGAATGCATAAAAAATAAAATTAAGTTTGAAGTACAATTAAATGGAAACATATATCAAATGATTAATAATCATATAACAAAAGAGGAATTGGAAATATTAATAGCAGACCATGTAAAAAATGCAATAATTGCAGTAAAATGTTCTAATAATAGTAATAGAAGCATTTTAGTAAGAATAGGAAAAATAGACGGACAATACTCAATTTATATATATGATTCAGGAATTGAATTTGAAATAAATACATTGCATAAATTAGGAAAAATCCCAAGTACAACCCACAAAGAAAGTGGTGGAACAGGAATGGGATTTATGAACACTTTTGATACTCTTAAAAAACATAAAGCAAGTATTACTATTAATGAATATGGTAAACCAGCTAAAGATAATTATACAAAAGTGATTATGATAGTATTTAATAAAAAAGATGAATTCAATATTATATCTTATCGACAAAAGGAAATAGAAGTTAGAAAAGATGAAGTTAATGTATAAAATATTGAAAATAAGCATAAGAACAAGCCCTTCATTCATACAAATTAATTAAGTAAGAATGGAGGGATTTATAATATGAAAAAATCTAAAGAAATATTGCATAAAATAAAAACAAGTAAACTACTAAAAATAGAATTAATTGTAACAATATTAGAATTAATTTTAGGTACTTTATTGCATTTTATTTATGAATGGTCTGGAAATAATGCAATTATTGCTAGTTTTAGTGCTGTTAATGAGAGTGTATGGGAACATTTAAAATTAGTTTTTTATCCTATGCTAATATTAGGATTAATAGAGTATTATTTTGTAAAAAATATTGCTAATAATTACATAGAAGCAAAAGCTATAGGAATATTTACAGCAATTAGCTTTATTGTTATAAGCTTTTTTACTTATACAGGAATTATTGGGACTAACTTTTTTATAATAGATATTCTAATATTTATTATTAGTATTATTTTAGGAGAATGGACTTCTTATAAATTAATGAAAAGAAAGAATGAAAGCACAATTCAAACTAAAATTTTAGCAGGCGGGATTCTTATATTTTTATTGAGTTGTTTTGTAATATTTACTTATGTTACACCACAAGTAAATCTATTTAGAGATTTTACAAATGGGACATATGGAATTACTGAACATAATTAAATGAAATTATTGGTTTGATTAAATTAATTATTTATTATTATGAAGTTTATATATTAATATTTTTAAATTGAAATCATATGGAATATGTTGATTTGACTGGACTTTTGAATATTAATATATAAACTATTTATAAATTATGAGCCTAAATATTAATAAAAAAATAAAAAAATTCAAAAAAACTGTTGACAAATTATGGAAACGGTTTTATAATACAAAAGAATTAAATATTATTTCAATTTAAAAATTAATTTCAAATTAATTTAAATTCAATTAGAATCTAAAAAGTATTTTATCAAAAGATTCAAAAATACCAGGTAAAATTTAATAATATATATTTGGATATCTGAGGTCATTATAAACCCCCATAATTTAATTATAAGTTTAAAAATCCCTATATAAAATTAAGTCAAAAAAGATAAATTAAAGTCTACGCTGTTCGGCACAATCCATTAAAATTGATAAAAAGCAATTTGCAAAACATCCTTCATTTAAATAAAAATTATAATGGCCTCAGATATCCAAATGTATAAGAAAGGAAAAGTATGTTATCAGTTGTAAAAAGTTTAGCTTTACAGGGACTAGATGGGCGTATTTTGTCAATTGAAGTTGATATTTCATGTGGATTGCCCTGCTTTGAAATTGTTGGACTGCCTGACACAAGTATAAAAGAAGCAAAAGAACGAGTAAAAACTGCAATAAGAAATACAGGAGTAGAATTTTTAAGTAGAAGAATAGTAGTAAACTTAGCACCTGCTGATATAAGGAAAGAAGGAGCAAGTTTAGATTTGCCAATTGCATTAGGAATACTGATTGCTAGTGGACAAATAGAAAATAATTATTTAAATACTTTTTTAGAAGAAAGCATTTTTATAGGAGAACTTTCTTTAGATGGAAGTGTTGAAAAAATAAATGGCGTATTACCGATATGTATTGAAGCAAAGAAATTAGGAATAAAAAGAATTATATTATCTAGAAAAAATTCTAAGGAAGCGGCAATAGTAGATGGATTAGAAATATTACCAGTTGATAATTTAAAACAATTAATGGAATACTTAAAAGGAGAGAAATATATTGAAAAAGAAAGGCATAAGGAGATAAATGACAAAAATTCAGAATTATATGAATTTGATTTTTCTGATGTAAAAGGACAAGAAAATGTAAAAAGGGCTTTAGAAATTTCAGCTGCAGGAGGTCATAATTGTATTTTAATTCGGAAGTCCAGGTGCTGGAAAAACAATGTTAGCAAAACGATTAGCAAGTATATTACCAGATATAAGTTTTGAAGAAGCTCTAGAGGTCACAAAAATCCATAGTATTACAGGTTTATTATCTGAAGAAAATCCATTAATTTTAAAAAGACCATTTAGAAGCCCACATCATACAATTACAGCAGCTGCATTAGTAGGCGGAGGTAAGAAACCAAAACCTCGGAGAGGTAAGCTTAGCACATTATGGGGTATTATTTTTAGATGAATTAACAGAGTTTAACAAAAATGTACTTGAATTGTTAAGAGGACCTTTAGAAGATAGAAAGGTAACAATAAGCAGAATAAATATTGCAATTACATATCCATGTAATTTTATTTTTATAGCAAGCATGAATCCATGCCCATGTGGATATTATGGGGCAAACAAGAGAGAATGTCATTGTAAGCCAGAACAAATAAAAAGATATATTAATAAAATTAGTGGACCATTATTAGATAGAATAGATTTACATATTGAAGTAGAAAGTGTTACATATGAAAAAATTGATAAAACAAAAAATATAGAGACCTCAGAGCAAATAAGAAAAAGAGTTAATCAAGCTAGAAATATACAGTTAGAAAGATACAAAGATTATAACATTTTTTGTAATGCAGAATTGACACCAAGATTGTTAGAAAAATATTGTAAATTAGATAAAGAATGTAAAGAGATATTAGAAAAATCATTTAACAAACTAGGTTTAAGTGCGAGAGCATATGCAAAAATTTTAAAAGTAGCTAGAACAATAGCCGATATTGATGGAAAAAAAGATATTGAAATTAGCCATTTAGCAGAAGCAATTCAGTATAGAAGTTTAGACAGAAAGTATTGGGGGAATTAACAATAGATTTAGAAATAGTAAAAATTAAAATTGGAGATGAAATTTATCCGGAACAATTAAGAAAAATAAAAAATCCACCTAAACAATTATATTTAAAAGGAAATATAGAGTTGCTAAAGCAAAATTGCATAGCTATAATAGGCTCAAGAAGTTGTACAAAAAATGGAGAAAATTTAGCAAAAAAATTTGCATCAGAATTATCAGGGCAAGGTCTTACTATTGTTAGTGGAATGGCTAAAGGAATTGATGCAATAGTTCATAGAAAAACAATAGATGAAAATGGAAAAACAATAGCTGTTTTAGGAAGTGGTTTAAATTATATTTTCCCAAAGGAAAATGAGGGATTATATTATGATATATTAAAAAGCGGAGGATTAATTATTAGTGAATATTCTCCAAATGTAGAACCAAATTCAAAAATGTTTTTAGAAAGAAATAGGATTGTAAGTGGAATTTCAATTGGAATATTAGTAATTGAAGCAATGGATAGAAGCGGAACAAGTGTTACAGCTAGATTAGCTACACAACAAGGTAGAAAGGTATTTGTATTACCTCATGAAATAGAAGATATACATGGAAAAGGAACAAATAAATTAATTAGAAAAGGAGCAACTTTAATAACATCAACCCAAGAAATTATTGAAGAATTTGAATTTTTAAGTTTTAAGGAAATAAATGATAATAAAACTAAAGCAATAAGAAGTAAGATAGTAAAAAAAGAATACCAAGAAATATATAATTTAATAAAAAATGGAGCTAGCAATATAAATGCAATATGTAAAGAATCTGAAAAGAGCATAAAAGATATAAATAATATTTTATTTATGCTAGAGATAGATGGATTTATAACTAAAAAACAAGGAGAATATAAATGTATATAAATCAGCAAATAGGTAAATTAGGAGAAGATCTAGCTTGTAAATACTTAAAAGAAAATAAATACACAATAATAGAAAGAAATTTTAATTGTAAGCAAGGAGAAGTAGATATAATAGCCTATGATACATATAGAAATGAATTAGTATTTTTAGAAGTAAAAACACGTTTTAATTTGGTATATGGAAGGCCAAGTGAAGCTGTTAGTAAAGTAAAACAAAGGCATATAATATCTGTTGCAAAATATTATATTTATAAAGTTAATATCAAAAATACTGCTATAAGATTTGATGTTATAGAAGTGTTTTTAGATAATAATGAATATAATATTAATCATATTAAACAAGCTTTTTATATATAACGAAAAAGAAAATTAATAATATAAAAAAGAATGTATAAGGTACATTCCTTCTTATAAATTTATATCTTAATTTTATTCCAATATTTTTCGTATTTTTCTTTTGCGGTATCAGGATTATATATACCTGTAAAATCTTTAATTGGTGCAAATTCTTCATTTTCATCAACACGAAGAAGTAACATATCATCAAAAAAAGCAAAACTATCAAAGATAAAATTTTCAAATTTAAAAGAGTTTGGTTTATCAGGAATTTGCTTCATTCCTTCTTCATTAACAAAAGCATTTTTCTTATAAGCTCTATGGTAAGGTAAATGAATATTTGAAACCTTTTTAATAGCTTCTAAATTCATTAAATGAGAAAGTATATTAGCTTCTCTGTATTGATACATACCATCTTTAGATTTAGAAACAGATAACTTTATATCAATATCATCATAATCTAAAATGGAAGGCTTTCCGGATTTTTTACAATAAACAGCAACTTTATCTAGTGGTTTTTGTTTAAAAATAGATTTTGAGGCAATTTGATAACCACTATCGACAGTTAAACCAATGAAAAGAGGGTCTATATTTTTCAATAATATATTATCAATTCCTCCAAAAGATACCCATTTTATATTGTTTTTCTCTAAGTCATCTATAATTTTATTATTTTTCATGGCTTTAAACACATTACCATTACCATTAGAACCATCTTTTATTAAGTAAGTTTCTTTTAAAATTAATTTACCATCAATATTAATAATAGGAAGTTTTTCTTGTTTGAAAAATTTTATTTTTTCTTTTGGATAGTCAAAAAAGTTATGTGATTTAAAATATTCTTTTGTAGCAAAATCATTATCTTCACTAGTCATAATATACCAAGGAAGAGTAATATCATACTGATTGTTTGCGTTCTTTATATTTTCACACATTATTTCAAATAAAGACTTCCTGCAATGCTCCTGTTCAAAGTCTAATTCATAAGTCCCTTTTGGACCTTTATAACCTAATCTTGTTCCTTGACCACCAGCCATTGTTACTATTGCTAGAAAGCCAGATTTAATTATGTTTTCTCCAATAGCTATGTAATGTTCTAAATCTTCTTTTGAAATTCTGTCTTTTTCTATATGAGGTAAAGGAGATACTGTGTTTAAATCTAATTTTGTAGATTTAAAAGAGTTTTTATATAAAGTTAAGATTTTATTAAAATCTATTCCTAAAATTTGGTTTAATAAAAGCTCTTTTTGTTCTTCAGAAAGTTCATCATAGAAATATAGTAAATGTTCTTGGTTATAATGATGTAAAATTTCTTTAGCTTTTGTTAATTTATTATCCATAATTGTCACTCCTAATTTAATTTAAATGGTGTGGGAAGTGCTCCTTTTAAGCTTTGAATAACAATGCTTTTGTTAGATAAATTTGAAGCTTCTAAATCATCTATTTCTTTTTGAATATTATAAGGTATTCTTACCAAATTGAAAGAAATAGAATCTAGTTCTTTAGAATTATAATTTCCCTCTATTATTATATAAGATGCAAGAGTCGAAAATTTGTTACTTTTGTCATCTACATCAGAATTCATCATTTCAACTGGAATACCTACACTTCCTGTATTAAATAAAGTTTTATTTTTATATCTAACTAAACAAGGTGTATGTATATGTCCATATCCAACAATATCTGGTTCAGGATCTTTAGAAGTTTTACCAATAAATTCGGTATTTTTAAATAAATCTTCTGGACCTTTTAATTCTGTACCAGCATATTGTGTTCCTTTATTTGAGAACATAGGATTATAGATGTTATCTAAGCCATATGGAGAAGCATGAAATAATCTTATTAGATGCCCACTCATATAAAATTCATGGAATACTGGTAAATTATAAATGAAATTAGCTCGTTCTTCACCGATTTTTTCTCTAGACCAAAATTTCTTGTCTTTAGCCTCAGGACGGCAAATTGCATAATCTGAATTACCAATTAGCATAACTTCGCAAACTTCTCTTAGTTTATCAATTACTAAATCAGGATGTGTACATTTTATAACATAATCTCCTAAACAAAATATTTTTTCTATATGGCGTTTTTTTATATCGGATAATACAGCATTTAAGGCAGTAATATTACCATGAACATCTGAAATAATTGCTATTTTTTCCATAAACCCACCTCCTAAAATCTAATTATTTCATTATATATTTCAATAGCGAAATTATCTGTCATACCAGAAATATAAGATATAATAGATTTATAAAAATCTTCTTTATTTTTGTAATCAAATATAATTTGATTTTTTAATTTTAAGTTTTTTCTGTTACCAAAATCAGAATAGTTTTGTAGAAATTCATAAAAACCATTACTTAATTTTGGGTAAAATTTATTTAATCTCTTAATGTTAGATAAAGTATTTTCTTGTTCAAAACAATTTTTTAATTTATCGTAAATTTGGTTAATAACTATATTAAAAAATTTATTTGAAGGTATTATTCTATCACTAAAATAAATATTTTTATAATTAAAATCTTTTATTTTATTTAGTAAATTAAATGCATCATTTGAAAAACACAACCCTTTTTGAGGAGTAGAATTTTTGCATAAATCTATTACTAAATAATTAATGATATTACTATTATTTAATGTATAATCAGATGAATTATAATTTAATAAATCGTAAAGTTCTTGTAAATGATTATCTAAAATCCCTAAAGTTATAGCATCTTCAATGTCACGTCCTATATAAGATATTTTGTCAGAAATTTTTACTACGCAACCTTCCCAAGTATAAGGAGAATATTGGTTGGGAGAAAGATAGTTATTTAAATCAATAAATTCATCTCTTGGTTTTAGTGCATTTTCTGTAATTTCGCCACAATGAGAGATAATGCCATCTCTAATACCATAAGTTAAATTTAAATTATTTTTGTATCCATCGTGACCTTCTAGAAGTTCAATGGAATCCACAAAATGTAATCCATTTTTTTCATGCCAAAAAGGACTACCTAAGTCTCTTTCAGAAATTTCGGATAGAATTTTTTCTCCACTATGTCCAAATGGGCTATGACCTAAATCATGAGCAACTGCAATAGCTTTTGTTAATTCTGTATTTAGTCCTAAATAACTAGCAATTGTATAGCTGATTGATTCTACATGTGTAACATGTTCACCTCTTGTGCAAATGTGATCATTTTCAGGTGAAAAGAATACCTGTGTTTTATGTTTTAGTCTTTTATAAGCATTAGAATGAATAATTCTTGTATAATCTCTATCAAATTCAGTTCTAATGTCAGAATTTCTATAAGATAAAGGTAAAATTCTAGAAATTGTATTTTCCCATTTTGAATTATTTGGGTTTATAGCTACTTCTTGAAATGAATTTTTCATATGTCCTCCTCTGTAAATATAATCATTATAATATAGTTTACAACAAATCAAAATAAAAGTCTAGAGGACAAGTTTAAGTTACATATTTAATAAAAAATAAATATAAAAAATAAATTGAAAATAAAATGGAAAAGGAGTATAATAATTTTGAAATGAAAGGAGAGTAAAAGATGTTTAATTTAGTAAGAGATGACTTTGATGAAAATTCAGAAGATATATTGAACTCTATTAATAAAATGCTAGAGCAAAATAAAGAATTAAAAGAAGAAGAAAAGAAGAATGAAAAACAACAATAAAAATTTGTGGAGGATTAGAAAATGGGAAAATTATTTGTAATAGATGGAACAGATGGAAGTGGAAAACAAACACAATTTAATAAATTGCAAGAAAAACTAAAAGAAGAGGGAATTGATTATAAAGTAGTAAGCTTTCCAAATTATGAAAGTCCAAGTTCATCTTTAGTAAAAATGTATTTATCAGGAGAATTTGGCAAAAATGCAAAAGAAATTAGTCCTTATATAGCGTCAACATTTTATGCGGCAGATAGATATGCAACTTTTCAAACAGGATATAAAGAATATTATGAAAAAGGAGGAATTATATTAGCAGATAGATATACAACAGCTAATATGGTTCATCAAGCAGGAAAAATAAAAGACAAAGAAGAAAGAAAAAAATTTTTAAATTGGTTGTGGGATTTTGAGTTTAATTTATATGGACTACCAATTCCTTCTGAAGTATTTTTCTTAAACATGCCAGTAGAAAAATCACTAGAGTTAATGGCAAATAGAGAAAATAAATTTACTCATGAAGCAAAAAAAGATATTCATGAAAGTGATAAAAATCATTTAATTGATGCATATTCAGCAGCTTGTGATGTTGCAAAGGAATATAACTGGTATGAAATAAAATGTGTAAAAGATAATAAAATAAGAACTATTGAAGATATTCATGAAGAAATTTATAATGAAATAAAAAAGCATATTTAAGGTAATATATTTTATAAAAGTTAAATATGAATATAGAAAAATAGAGAAAAAATGAGAAAAAAAGAGATAAAAGAAAAAATACAGAGATATAGATAATAGAAAGAATAAAAAAATAAAAAAAGAACCGATGTAAACTAATAATAAATTTGGAATAATTTTCTAAAAATGTTATAATATATATCGATGGTGCATTATTCTAGTCATACTAACTTTACGAGGGTGGGGCTAAAAATCCACTAAAGGGCACATCGTTGAAGTTTCTTGTTTGTGCGCGAAATGCCAGTTTTGTGTGTATTCAGGGAGTAAAGAGGTTAGGGAAGTATGTAATGGCATACATATGATCCCTGGTTTCGTGGAGGCTTAATAAATTTTAAGTAAAACCTATGTTGAGTGCCAAGACACGAAATACATAGAGTAGCCTGTCTCGAGTGAGTGTATTGGGATTAATTTTTTCATAAGTAAAGTTGATTTTGGCCAAATTGATTATACTTTTAATTATGAAATTGCATTTGCAAAAAAGACTAGTAAAGTAATAAAAGTATGTTAAGGAAAACTTCTAGGATGTTTGCTTAAATCAAAATAGCATAGAAGTCTAGGGATTAAGGTACAGATTTAAGTGGCGATCTGGTGTCTATGTTAAATTAGATATTCTTCTTAATCGGAAACGGCTATAGCAGTAATGCTAAGTGAGGAATAGAGAAATTCGACCAGACCTAAACTGTAAAATTTACTTAGACTTTTACCATCTAAACAATAAAAATAATTAATTAGGCAGATTTAATCTGCCTAAAATCATATTACAAAATAAATAATAATTTAACTAAAAAGGAGAAATAATGGATAAAGAGCAAATAAAATGGTTTATACAAGTATTTATTATGACATTTATATTATCAATGCTATTTTCTTATATATCAGCAAATGGTGTATCTAATTTAAGTTTAATACCAGCTATATTAATACTAATTTTAGTAATTGGAATAGGAATATTTTTTGATATTATTGGAGTTGCAGTAACAGTAGCTAATGAACATGAATTTCATGCTAAAGCAAGTAAAAAAATAGAAGGTTCAAAAGCTTCAATAAAATTAATAAGAAATGCTCCTAAAGTTGCAAATATTTGTGCAGATGTAATTGGAGATATATGTGGAGTTTTAAGTGGAGCAATTAGTGCTTTAATAGCAATGAAAATAACAGAACAATTTGGATTGTCTTTTAATATACAATTTATTCTAAGTGCAACAGTAGCAGCTTTAACAGTTGGAGGAAAAGCATTAGGAAAAGGTGTAGCTAATAACAATTCAACTAAGATAGTTCATGCTGTAGGAATAGTATTAAATAAATTTAGTAGGAAGTAAGAGGTTTCTCTTACTTTTTAATATGAAAAAGTGGATAAAAAAAGAAAAAGAGTAAAAAATTAAAATGAGGTGAATTGCATATGAAAGCATTAATAACAGGAGCATCTTCTGGAATTGGGAGCGATATGGCAAGGAATTTAAGTAAAAGAGGTTATAATTTAATATTAGTAGCAAGAGATGAGAATCGATTACAAGAATTAAAAAAAGAATTGGAAATATATAAAGTTAATATAGAAATCATAGCCATGGATTTAGCAATAGAGGAAAATTGCAAAGAATTGCATAAAAAAGTAAAGGATATAGATTTCTTAATTAATAATGCAGGTTTTGGAGATTGCGGAGATTTTACAAAGACAGATTTAGATAAAGAAATAGCAATGATACACACTAACATAATTGCTTATCATATTTTAACTAAACTATATTTAATAGATATGAAAAAAGTAAATAGAGGAAAGATTTTAAATGTAGCATCTATAGCAGGATTTATGCCAGGCCCACTAATGTCTACTTATTATGCTACTAAGTCATATGTAGTTAGATTATCAGAAAGCATTAGAGAGGAATTGAAAAAAGAAAATTCGAAAGTACAAATTAGTATTTTATGTCCAGGACCAGTTGATACAAATTTTAATAAAGTTGCTAATGTGAAGTTTCACATGCGAGAAGCTAATAGTCAAAAAGTTGCAGACTATGCCATTAAACAGGTACAAAAAGGAAAATTTTATATTATACCAGGAATTGATGTAAAATTTGCTAAAATTGGAGCTAAAATAGCACCTGCATCAATAGTAAGTAAAATTACTTATAAAATACAAAAAAGAAAATTGCAAAGAAAATAAAATATTAAAAACATATATAAAAATAACTTGCCTATCCTAATAAATTAGTTTATAATAAAATAAACTAATATTAGGAGAATAAGTAATGTGGAAAAGAAAAGAATTAAAAAGTAGAGCCAGACAAGTTGTTAAAAAAAATTACTGGACTGCAATTGTTATATGTTTTTTAATAGCGTTATTAACAGGAGAGTTTGGCACATCAATTTTAGGAATATATCAGCAAGAAGATTCAATGAATCCTTATTATATTTTTATGCATAAAGATGAAATAGCAGATGAAAACACAAATAATAATAATGAACAACAACTACAACAAGAACAAGAGATAATAACAAAAATGGAAGAGAAGAAAGAAAGCTTAAGTGATATTGAACTGAAAATATGGAATGCAATTGAAGCAAATTTAGATAGTATAACAAAATCACAGAAATATGTATTTAAAATTTCTGATGCTATAAAATATTTTAACTTAAATGAAATGACCTCAGGTATAGTACTTTCAATTATGGCGATAATATCAATTGCGTTTACTATTATAATAGCAAATCCTCTTGTAGTAGCAGGAAAAAGATATTTTATAAAGGCAAGAGAAAAATCAAGTACCAAAATATCAGTCATTGGAGAAATTTTTAAAAATAAGAATTGGATAAACGTATCAGTAACAATTTTTTTGAAAGACATTTATAATTTTTTATGGTATTTTACAATTATAGGACGGATTTATAAAGAGTTATGAATATACAATGATACCATATATTTTGGCAGAAAATCCAAAGATACAAAGAAAAAAGGCATTTAAACTTTCAAAGAAAATGATGAAAGGAAACAAATGGAAAACATTTATTTTAGATCTTTCTTTTCTAGGATGGGAATTATTATCTATATTTACATTTGGATTGTTAAATATATTTTATATAAATCCTTATAAAGTTGCTACAACAGTAGAATTATATGAAGTATTAAAAAAACAGATAATATCTCAAAAGAGTGAATATTATGAAGAATTAAATAGTTTAGAATTAAAATAGATTTAAAGAAATAGTAGTAATATAAAAAATTACTACTATTAATTATAATTTAAAGAAAAAATAAAATAAATTCATTTTATTGCACTATAACAATTGTATCATATTTTGCAAAAAATACATATCGAAATTTGTAGAAAGAAATAAAAAATATTAAATTTAGTTTTTGTGAAAATAAAATGTATGAAAAAAAGGTAATATAATAAAATATTATGTAGATACTTATCAAAAAATGTAAAATAACAAGATAAAATGCGATGAAAAAAGCTTGAAAACCCAGCTATATAGTAGTATTATAAAAAAATGTGAAATACAAAAGAGGGGGTAAAAATGAAAACATTTTTTGGGAGTATTTTTATTGAAAAAGAAAAATTACAGGAGGCAGGTGTAAAATATCCTATAAAGTTAGAGTATTATAAAATAATAAATGAAGATGAATTTATTAATAAAAATAATGCAAAATATGGAATAAAAGTAGTAAAGACTGAATATATAGAAAACAATATCAAAACAGAAGATAAAACGCTTAAATATTTATCTAGTAATGAACAAAAAGTAAATGAAATATTAAAAGTGTTAGAAAAAAATGAAGTGACACCAATTGGTTTGGAAGATGTTATTTGTGACTTTTCAAAAGAAATTCTTTTTTTATAATGAAAACAAATTTTTTTAAAAAGCTTGCATATTATGGAAAATTAGTCTAGAATAGCTTATAGAAAATATGAAACAAAGAAAGTTAATATAGATAATAAGCATAATATAAGGAGGAATATATGGCTGATAAGTTAATAATAGTAGAATCACCAGCAAAAGCCAATACTATAAAAAAATTTCTTGGAGGTAGTACAAAAGTAGTAGCATCAATGGGACATATAAGAGATCTACCAAAATCGAAATTAGGAGTTAACATAGAAAATGATTTTGAACCAGAATATATAAATATTAGAGGAAAAGGAGATTTAATAAAATCTTTAAAAAAAGATGCAAAACAAGCAAAAAAAGTATATCTTGCAACTGACCCTGACCGTGAGGGAGAAGCAATAGCTTGGCATCTTGCAACAATATTAAAAGACGATAATAATAAAATAACCAGAGTTACATTTAATGAAATAACAAAAGGAGCTGTACAAAAAGCAATTAAAGAGCCAAGAGACATAGATTTAAATTTAGTAGATGCACAACAAGCAAGGCGTGTTTTAGATAGAATTGTAGGATATAAAATAAGTCCATTATTATGGAAAAAGGTAAGAAGAGGCTTATCAGCAGGACGTGTACAATCTGTAGCAGTAAAATTGATTGTTGATAGAGAAGAAGAAATTGAAAAGTTTATACCAGAAGAATATTGGAATATTTATGCTAACTTAGAAGAACCAGATACCAAAAAACATTTTGAAGCAAAATTTTACGGTAAAAATGGTAAAAAGCAAGAAATACATTCAGAAAATGATGTAAAAGAAATTATAAAAGCAATTGAAAAAGCAAAATATTTTGTAGATGATGTAAAAAAAGGAGAAAAGAAAAGAACTCCAGCACCACCATTTACAACTAGTACAATGCAACAAGAGGCTTCGAGAAAATTAGGATTTACTTTAAAGAAAACAATGTCAATAGCTCAAGGGTTATATGAAGGAGTAAAAATACCAGAAAAAGGAACAATAGGATTAATTACATATATGAGAACAGATTCAACAAGAATATCAGAAGAAGCAAGAGAATCAGCAAAAACATATATAGTAAGTACATATGGCGAAAAATATTATGAAAATAGATATTATAAAACAAATAAAGATTCACAAGATGCACATGAGGGTATTAGACCAACTTATGCAGAATTGGAACCAGATAAAATTAAGGAAGCATTAACAAAAGATCAATATAAATTGTATAAATTAATTTATAATCGTTTTATGGCAAGCCAAATGGCACCAGCTATATATAATACAATTTCAGCAACAATAAATGCAAATAACTATAATTTCAAGGCAAATGGACAAAGCATAAAATTTAAAGGATTTATGACTTTATATGTAGAAGAAACCGATTCAAAAGAACAAGAAGAAAAGATGTTGCCAGAATTAAAAGAAAAACAAGAGGTTAAGTTAGATAAAATAATTCCAAAACAAAGTTTTACAGAACCACCACCAAGATATACAGAAGCAAGTCTTGTAAAGGCATTAGAAGAAAAGGGGATAGGAAGACCAAGTACATATTCACCTACTATAACAACTATTCTAGAAAGAAGATATATTGAAAAAGAACAAAAACAATTAATTCCTACAGAATTAGGAAAGATAGTAAATAAATTACTAATAGAAAATTTTACAGATGTTATTAATGTAGAATTTACAGCAAAGATTGAAAGTGAATTTGATGAAATAGCTGAAGGAAAAGAAGAATGGAAAAAAATGCTAAGAGAATTTTATGGACCATTTGAAAAAGAATTAGAAAAAGTTGAAAAAGAATTAGAACATGTTGAATTGGTAGAAGAAGTGTCAGATGTGCCATGTGAAAAATGCGGAAGAATGATGGTATATAAATATGGAAGATATGGAAAATTTTTAGCATGTCCGGGATATCCAGAATGTAAAAATGCAAAACCAATTATAGAGACAATTGATGTACCTTGTCCAAAATGTGGTGCAACAGTACAAGTTAGAAAGACAAAGAGAAAAAGGAATTATTATATTTGTGAAAACAATCCGGAAAGCTGTGATTATATATCTTGGAATAAGCCTAAACCAGGTGAAAAATGGAATCCAGAAGAAGCAGAAGAAATAAAAGCAGAAACAAAAAAGAAAACAACGAGAAAAACTGCTAAAAAGAAAACTAAAAAAGTATAAATATAAAAAAACGATAAAACGTTAGAATATCAACATTTTATCGTTTTTTTTGATGGAGGCGACACCCGGATTCGAACCGGGGATCAGAGTTTTGCAGACTCGTGCCTTACCACTTGGCTATATCGCCATTTTAATATATTATATGCTCTATATTTTTATATAGAACCTGGAGCGGGAAACGGGGCTCAAACCCGCGACCTCTGCCTTGGCAAGGCAGCGCTCTATCAACTGAGCTATTCCCGCATTTTTTAATTTAGTTTATTATATGCGTCAACATTTAAAATGATACCAAAAATACACAATATTGTCAAGTACTAGAAGTACTTTTATAAAAAGAATTTGATATTGTTGAGTGTATAGTGTATAGTTTCAAAAAAGATAGAGAGAATATTGAAAATATCAAATATTCTCTCTATTTAGAATTATTTAAGACTTCTTAAATAATATAGATGTCTTACATTATGCTGCTTTTGAAAACCAATCTTCTTACATAAAGTAATTAACGATTTATTTTTATAATAAATATTGATAGTTATTATATGGTATTTCTCTAATAAAATTTTCAAAAGTTCTTTTAAAGCTTCTAGGACAAAATCATTATTATAATGTAATCCTTTGAAAAAAGAAATATATATAGAACCAGAAAATTGACAATGTACGCAAAACGAAATATTTTTATTTTGCGAATCGGTGATAAACCATACAGATTCACCATCAGAATCTACAATAGCTTCCTTTAAAATAAATGTTTTTGTTTCGACTAATATTGGTTGTTTCCGGGCATCCATAAAAAGCCACCTTTCTAATTATAATATATAAATTATAACATAATTCTTAATATATATAAAGGGATTTTTGAAATTTAAATAAAAATATATATAAATAGAAAAGAGAAGTAAATTAATTTACTTCTCTAAAAAATCTATATTCATTACCAGAAGTGCTTTTGCTTTTATATATATAGCCATTATAAATACCGCCATTATTGTCATCTAAATTAACATCTAGTTTCATGTTATAAGCAAAAGTTTGGTTTAAATTATTTACAATATGAATTGTAAATCTTAGAGTATAGTTAATATCTTCTAAATTGATATTTGCTTCTTTTAATACTTTGCCATTAAAAGAAATAGATTTTGAATCATCTGTTACTGAATAGTTTGTTAAAATATCTTTATTTAAATAGCCTAAAGTAATAGGATTAGAACAATCAGTGTAAAAAGTTGGTTCATCATAGTTGTGATTTTCATTTTCCTGATTTGTATTTATAATTTTAAAATCTATTCTATTATTTTCAGGTTGTTTTATATCAGTATATTTACCAACATTAAAAGAGTTTTTATAATTCAATATTTTAGTTCCTTTATCAACGTTAGATGTCATAACAATATTGTCAATATATAGTTCTTTCACAGAATTTTCATCAGTTAATTCAGAACTAGATTGACTATTATCAATATAAATTGATAAATCTGTATATTGACAAATACTCATGTCTTTTAAAGATTGATCTTTAGAATTGCTAATAGCATTAGCACTGCTATATAATAATATTTTTTGCACATTGAAAATAGAATTTTCATTTTCATCAGCAATTTCTATCATTTGATTTGTAAAATTACTTTTAGCAAAAGAAGGTGAAAGTACAAAATGATAATATAGTAATAATACAATAAATGCTAAGATTATTAATAGCGTAAATGCAAGTCTAACGTTTTTTATTTTAAAATTTATTTTTTTCATGTAAACTCCCTTCTAAAAGAGTGGAATTAAAGTCTATTATATAATAATTCCATATAACTATATACTTTTTTATGCCAATCTTGATCTGTTGCATATCTTGTATTAACACCAGATAAAGTAGGGCCATTATAATACCAGCCAGCTGCAGTTTCTCCATCGTAAATTTTGGTTCCAGATGGATTTAGATAATATTTAACTAAAGATTTAGCAACTGTTTCAATACCTTCTGAATAATCAGTAAATTCAAATGATGATTCATAAGGAGTATTGTCATAAGAACCATATCCAAATAAATTTTTCTTATCATTTGCAATTTGTGAAGTTCCCCATCCACTTTCATGAATTGCCATAGAAGCTAGGAATAGACCATTAATGTTATATTTCTTTTCCATATTATAAAATACTTGATAATTATCTTGGAATATTTTATTAGTATCATTTGGCAAACCAGTAAATATTTTTTTATAATCATTTAAAGTTAAGCCACTTACCTTATTTAATTCCATATTAATATTGACTTTTAATAAAATTCTTTGAATTCTATTTTTTTCTACAATGTTTGGAGTGGTATAAGATGATGTTAGATTAGATGTTTTTATATATCCTTCTATTCCATCAAAGGAAACTTTACACCATTCTTCATTAGGAAGTTCTAGTAATTTAACATCAATGCTTTTCTTTATTTCTGCTACATCTTTAGAATTTGCATCAGCAGATTCCTTTAAGTTAGCATTATCAATAAAGTACATAATATCACCAATGTGAACATGATGTTTTGCTAAAAATTCAGAAGTTCCTAAATCTATAATTTTAGGTGTTGGATCTGTAATTTTTTCTTTAGATAAGATGATTTCTTCTACAAAATTTCCATTCTCATATGTTTTTACAGCTGTTATCTTATCTTTTCCAAGAATACCTTCTTGCTTAATAATTTCTTCTCCTTTTGGTAAAGTAGGAGCATCATTATAGGTTGTTTCAAATTCTACATCACGTTCTTCAACTACTTGCTCTTTTACTCTATCCATATCAGAATTTTCAGAAATAATGTTTTGTATATTTAGACTATGTCTATTAATTTCATATTCTGATATATTATCAGGAGTATCTACTTTGGCATAGCTAGTTTTAAAAGAAGTGTCTTTAGGAAAAAGTATCGCCATTCCCACAATTAAAATACTGCAACCTGTTATAATATGAGACAATTTTAAATCATTTGTTTTATATGTAGATTTTTTATTCTTTGAATTAGATGCATAAATATTATTAGTATTACTTTGCGCTGTTTCAGTTTTATAAGGTTGTCCAGCATTTGGATTATGTTGCATTTCTTGCAATTCTTTAAAAACATCAGACAGATTCCTATTTTTATAATCATAAGAATTCTTATTGTTCAACATATTTTTACTCGCTTTCTTTATAAAATAATACAACATTATTATATAATAATAATGAGAAGATGTCCATAAATTTTGACAAAAAATATGGAGATAGAAAAAATTACTATAAATTAGCTAATTACTTGCAAAATTTGTAAAATAGTATATAATATAAACATAGCTTTAAGAAAAATAAGAGGTGTAAAAGTGGAATTTGAAAAAATAGAAAATAGCATAGGATATACCTTTAAAAATAAAGAATTATTAAAAAAGGCATTAACACATACGTCTTATGCTTATGAAAACAATATAGAAAGTAATGAAAAATTAGAGTTTCTAGGAGATAGCATTTTGGAATTTATATCAAGTAAATATATTTATCAAAAATATCCAAAGCTAAAAGAAGGAGAAATGACAAAAGTTAGAGCAACTGTAGTTTGTGAAAAAAGCTTATATAAGGTTGCAAAATCACATGATTTTAGTGAGTTTTTAAATTTAGGAAAATCTGAATTAAAAACAGGAGGAAATAAAAGACCAGCTATTTTAGCAGACAGCGTAGAAGCAGTAATAGCGGCTATTTATTTAGATGGTGGATTAGAATATGCTGATAAATTTATTATTGAAAATTTAAAAGAAGAAATAAATGAAGCAACAAAACATGTGGGAAATAAAGACTACAAAACTGTATTACAAGAAAAACTTCAAATTCATGGAGATGTGAAAATAGAATATGAAATAATAAAAGAAGTTGGACCAGATCATGATAAAACATTTGAAGCGCAAGTAAAGTGCGATGGAAAGATATTAGCACAAGGAGAGGGAAAAAGCAAAAAAGAAGCACAAATGCATGCAGCTAAAAAAGCTTTAGAAAATATAAAATAGAAAAGAGGTAAGTCTATGAAAAAACAATACATAATACCTATATTTGTGCCACATTTAGGGTGCCCAAATGATTGCGTTTTTTGTAATCAGAAATCAATTAGTGGACAAAAAAGTAATATGACAAAAGAAAAAGCAAAAAAAATAATAGATGATTACCTAAGAAGTATAAAAGATGAAGAAGCAGAAATTGAAATAGCATTTTTTGGAGGAAGTTTTACAGCAATAGAAAAGGAAAAGCAAGAAGAGTTATTAAAAGTAGCATATGAATATATTAAAAATGGAAAAGTAGAAAGCATTAGAGTTTCAACAAGACCAGATTGTATAGATAAAGAAACATTAAAAAGATTAAAAAAATATGGAGTTAAAACAATTGAATTAGGAGTGCAATCAGCTAATGATTATATTCTAAAAAAAGCTAATAGGGGTCATACTTTTGCAGATGTAAAAAAGGCTTCTAAAATGATAAGATGGAATGGATTTAAATTAGGACACCAGATGATGGTCGGATTGCCAGAAAGCACAAGAATAGATGAAATTAATACAGCAAAAGCGTTAGTAAAGTTAAAGCCTAAAATGGTAAGAATTTATCCAGTTTTAGTTATAAAAAATACTAAATTGGAAGAAGAATATAAAGAAGGAAAATATCAACCATTGTCAGTAGTACAAGCAGTAGAGATTTGTAAAGATATTGTTAGAATTTTTGCAGATAAAAATATTGATATAATAAGAATAGGTCTTCAAAATACAGAGGAGATATCTGATCCTAAGAACGAAGGTAGTGAAGTTGTTGCAGGCCCATATCATCCAGCTTTTAGACAATTGGTAGAATCCGCTATGTGGTATGATGCAATTGTTGGAAAAATAAAAAAATTAAATGCTAAAGTAAAAGAAGTAGAAGTTAGTGTCAATCCGATAGATAGCAATAATGTAATTGGACATAAAAAAGAAAATGTTATAAAATTAAAAAATACATATGATGTAGATTTGATTTTAAAACAGGATAAAACTATAAAACAAGGCAAGTCAAGAATTAATATAACAAAGACATATGATAATTAAAACATAAGAAAAAATTAAATTTACAAACAAGAAATAGATACTATATTTAGTACTTTTAGTGCATAAATCACCCTTATTTTACCAATACTAAAATAAAGGTGATTTTTTTATGCATATAGAAGAAAAAAATAATATAAAAAATATAATATTTGATATTATAGGAACAATAATTGGAGCATTTATAATGGCAATAGGAGTTTCTCTATTCTTATTACCAAATCAACTATCTTCAGGAGGAATTGCAGGAATTGCAACAATTACGTATTACTTATTTAATATACCAATGGGAACAATGATACTTATTATTAATGTTCCATTATTTTTACTATCAATTTATAAAATAGGAAAAATGTTTTTTATAAAATCATTAATTGGAACAGTGTCACTGTCAGTCTTTATCGATATATTAGATAGAATAGAACCTCTTACACATGATAGATTTTTAGCTTGTGTTTATGGAGGGATTATTATAGGGTTAGGGACAGCTATAATATTAAAAGTAAACTCTTCAACAGGTGGAACTGATTTAATTAGTTATGTAGCAAAAGAATACAAACCAACTATGAGAAGTAGCAATGTTATTATGATATTAGATACTATAATAGTCATTTTAAATATAGTATTTTTCAGAGAAATAGAAATAGGGCTATATTCTGCAATTGCTATATATTTAATGGGAAAAATAATTGACATAGTATTTGAAGGAACATATTTTACTAAACTAATTTTAATTGTTTCAGAGCAAAATGAAGAGATAGCCAAAGAAATAGAAGAGAAAATTCAAAGAGGAGCAACAGGCTTATATGGAAAGGGAATGTATACTAATAAGGAAAAATTGGTGTTAATGTGTGCAGCTTCTAGGAGAGATGTTGCTAGAATTAAAATAATAGCAAGAAAACTTGACCCCTCTAGTTTTATTATTATAACAAATTCAAGAGAAGTAGTTGGTTTGGGATTTAAAAAAAGTTAAAGATGACTGATAATTTTATGTTGATTCATTGATAAATTTTAAAAAATGAAGTAAAATAATATTAGAAAAATAAAAGAGAAACTTGTGATTTAAGATATAATAGGAGAGAACTTATAATGAAAGAACAAAAATATAAATTGAAAAATGTAAAGTCTTTTGAATTAAGAGATATATTTGAATGTGGACAATGCTTTAGATGGAACAAACAAGAAGATGGAAGCTACACAGGAGTATTTAAAAATAATGTGCTAAACGTAAAAAAGAATAAAGACGAGATTATATTTGAGGGAATATGTGAAAATGAAATACAACAAACAGTAGAAAATTATTTTGATCTTAACCGTAATTATGAAAAAATAAAAGAACAACTATCAAAAATAGATCAAAATATGAAAATGAGTATTGAATACGGAAATGGAATTAGAATATTAAATCAAGATTTATGGGAAACTATTATTTCGTTTATAATATCTGCTAATAATAATATTCCAAGAATAAAAGGAATTATAGAAAGATTATCAGAAAAATATGGAGACGAAATAAAATATAAAGGAAACAAATATTATACTTTTCCAACCCCAGAGCAACTAAAAAATGTTACAGTTGAGGAATACAGGAAATTAGGGTTAGGATTTAGAGACATAAGATTATATGAAACCACAAAGATGATATTAAATAAACAAGTAGACATAGAAAATATGAAAAATAATCCAAATACAATAGAAGTAAGAGAAGAATTATTAAAATTATCGGGAGTGGGACCTAAAGTAGCAGATTGCATTTTATTATTTTCAGATTTAAAAAGATTTGAAGTATTTCCAATTGATGTATGGGTAAGAAGAGTTATGAATGACTTATATATAAAAAATGAAGATGAAACAAAAGTTAATAAAAAACAAATTGAAAAAATAGCAAATGAAAAATTTGGAGACTTAGCAGGATTGGCTCAACAATATTTGTTTTATTGGAGAAGAGAAGCATAAGATATAAAAATAGTGCAGAACATAAATATGGAGGATTTAATGGGATTAAGAATTATATATGGAAAGCCAGGAAGTGGTAAAAGTACATATTGTTTTAAAGAAATATCTAAATTAATAAACAAGGAAAAAAAGATTTTTATTATTACTCCAGAACAGTTTTCTTTTACAGCAGAAAGAAAGTTAATGGGAAATGTAAAATCAGGCGCTGTGATTAATGCAGAGGTAATTACTTTAAGTAGAATGGCATATAGAGTTTTAAAAGAAGTAGGAGGAAATGATAAAAGCAGTCTTTCTAAATGTGGAAAAGCAATGCTTATTTATTCTATTTTAAGTACATATAAAAAAGAATTAAAATTTTTAGGAAAATCAGATGAAAATATAGATTTAACAATGTCTGCAATTGCAGAGTTTAAAAAACATGGAGTAACAGTAGATGATCTAAAAAATGAAATAAATAATACAAAAGATACATATTTAAAATCTAAATTGTTAGATATGAGTTTATTATATCAAAAGTTTGAAGAAAAAATAAAAGACAATTATATAGAAGAAACAGATTTATTAACAATGCTCGCAAATTGTTTAGAAAAAACAGATTTAGTAAAAGAGAGTATTATATATATAGATGAATTTGCAGGTTTTACTTATCAGGAATATCAAGTAATAAAAGAATTAATAAAGCAAGCAAAACAAGTTAATATTACTATGTGTATAGATAATTTGAAACAAGGAAATAATCCAGAAGCGGATATATACTATTCTAATAAGGTAACATTATCAAAAATGCTAAATTTGGTTGAGGAAAATGAGTTTAAGTTAGAGCAACCAGTTGAATTAAAAAAACAATATAGATTTAAAACTGACGAATTAGAACATTTAAGTAATAATATTTATAATATAAAATCCACAAAATATGAAAAAAATGTGGAAAACATACATCTATTTTTAGCAAAAAATGAGTATTCAGAAATAGAAGAAGTAGCAAAAACGATTAGTGAATTAGTTAGGCAAGAAAAGCTAAGATATAAAGATATTTCTATTATTACAAAAAATATTAATGAATATGCATCTTTAGTAAGAGCTATTTTTGATAAGTATGAAATACCAGTGTTTATTGATGAAAAAAGAGATTTAAATCAAAATATTATTGTACAATACATATTGTCAATTCTAGAAATTTTAATAGGCAATTTTTCAAGTGAATCAGTTTTTAGTTATATAAAATTAGGATTTACAAATATTGATAAAGATGAAATTTTTGAATTAGAAAATTATTGTACAAAATGGGGAATTAAGCATAATAAATGGAAAAAAGATTTTATCTATGAATTAGAAAAAGAAGAAAAAGCAAAAGTAGAAAGACTAAATGAGCTAAGAAAGCAAATTATAGATCCTCTAGTTGCTATGCAACAAAAAATAAAAAATGATAAATCAGCAGAGAATATAACAAGAGAGCTATATCAATTCTTACAAGAGCAAAAATTAGAAGAAAAGATTGCAATAAAAATAAAGAAATTAGAAGATAAAAGATTACTAGATTTAGCAAATGAATACAAGACAAGTTACAAGACAATATTGGATATTTTAGATGAGATTATTATTATATTTAAAAATGAAAAAATGACGATAGATCAATACAGTAAAATATTAAAAATAGGTCTAAAAAATAGTGGATTAGGAAAAATACCTGGAACACAAGATCAAGTCATATTAGGAGATGTAGATAGATCAAGAAGTCATAAAGTAAATACAGTGTTTATTATAGGAGTAAATGATGGAAGCTTTCCAAGTGTAAATAAAGATGAGGGATTTTTTAATGATGCAGATAGAGAATATTTAAAACAGGAAGGAATAGAACTTGCTAAAAGTACATTAGACAAATTATATGAAGATAATTTTAATATATATAAAGCATTTACAACTGCAGAAAATCAGATTTATTTATCTTATGTGTCTTCAGATTGTGATGGTAAATCATTAAGACCGTCAATATTAATTGGAAAAATAAAAAAGATGTATCCAAAGTTACAAGAAAAAAGTGATGTAATCTATAAAGAATATAAAGTAGAAAATAAATTAAGTACATATGAACAACTAATAGAAAATATATCAAGGTTAAGAAATAAAGAAAAAATTGATGATGTATGGTATTATATATATCAATATTATAAATCACAAAGTGATTGGAATAAAAAACTAGAAGCAGATTTAAAAGGTTTAGAATATACTAATTTGCCAGAGAAGATAAAAAAAGAAAATTTGGAAAAATTATATGGAAATACATTAAATACAAGTATATCAAGACTTGAAAAATATAGAAGTTGTCCATTTTCATACTATTTACAATATGGTTTAAAGCTAAAAGAAAAAGAACAACTAAAAATACAAAGTTTTAATACAGGTTCTTTTATGCATGAAACGATAGATGAGTTCTTTGAATATGTACGACAAGAAGGATTGAGTTTAGCAGAATTAGAAGAGGAACAGATAACAAAAATTGTTTCCGAGATAATTGAAAATAACTTAAAAATGAGCAAAAATTATATTTTTACAGCTACTGCAAAATATAAAGTTTTAGTAAGAAGATTAAAAAAAATTGTTAGCAAAGCACTTAAGTATATTATAGAAACAATTATCTATAGTGATTTTAGTATAGAAGGAACAGAAGTAGAATTTGGAAAAAATGGTAGATATAAACCAATTGTACTAGAAATAGAAGAAGGAAAAAAAGTAGAAATAACAGGAAAAATAGATAGAATAGATACATCGAAAAATGAAGATGGAAAATATTTAAGAATTATTGATTATAAGTCATCTGCTAAAAACATAGATTTAAATGAGGTGTATGCAGGATTACAAATACAACTTTTAACATATACAGATGCTATTTGCAGAGAAGAAGATATTATGCCAGCTGGAGTCTTTTATTTTTCTTTGCTAGAACAAATGGTAAAAGCAGATAAAAAAATGACAGAAGATGAAATAGAAGAAACTATCAGAAAAAATTTCAAAATGAAGGGATTAATTATTGCAGATGTTAAAATAATTAAGATGAATGATAATACCTTAAAAACAGGAAACTCCAAACTAGTACCAGCAGCATTAACAACTTCAGGAACAATTAATGAAAAGTGGACAAATGGAGTAAAAGCAGAGGAATTTAGGACCCTGCAAGAGTATATTTATAAGACAATAAAAGATATTTCAAAAGAAATATTGAGTGGGAATATTGATTTAAAACCATATTATAAAAAAGGGAAAACCCCATGTCAATACTGCGAATATAAAGCAGTTTGTGGATTTAATTCGAGACAGGAAAACAACACATATAATTATATAGAACAAAAATCAAAAGATGAAATTTTACTAAAAATGAAAAAGAACTTGGAGGAATAAAATGGATTTATCAAACCGAAATGTTATACACATAAAAAAAGGAGACACAGAATTTCTACAATTTAGAAAATTGTTAGAATATAAAGATGTCATAAACCATGCATATTCTTTAGGAACAAAATTGAATTTTAGAACTTCAACTATAAATAAAGAAAAATTACCAGAACAAGAATATGAAGCAGCAATTAAAAGCTATAAAAAAATATGTAGTTCAATTAATTGTAATTACATTAATTTAGTAAAAACAAACCAGGAACATACAAATTGTATTAAAATAGTAGAAAAGAAAATAAAAACGGCAGAACCTGATTTTAATTTAAAAAAATATTATAAGACAGATGGCTTAATAACAAACCAAAAAAATATCATTCTTTCTACTACAAATGCAGATTGTATTCTATTATTATTTTTTGATCCAGTGAAAAAAGTAATAGCAAATACACACTCTGGCTGGAAAGGAACAATACAAAGAATAGCAGTAAAAACTGTAGAAAAAATGATAAAAGAATTTGAATGTAATCCCAAAGATATTATTTGTTGCATTTGTCCAAGTATTAGAAAATGTCACTTTGAAGTAGAAAAAGATGTAAAAGATATGTTTGAAAATGAATTTAAAGATTTAGAAAATATAAATAATATAATAGAAGAAAAAATACCAAATGCCAAATGGAATATTGATACTGTTTTAATAAATGAAATGATATTAGAAAAACAAGGACTAAAAAAAGAAAATATAATAGATAGCGGAATTTGTAGTGTATGTAATTCAGACCTAATTCATTCTTATAGAGTAGAAAAAAAGGGATACGGTTTAAATACAGCACTAATTAGTTTGAATTGAGACAAGAGGGACAGGTCTTATTTGTCTCATGAATTAAGTAGAAAAATGTCGAAAAATGAGGCGGATAAAAAATGAGACAAATAAGACCTGTCCCTCTTGTCTCAAAGGAGGAATTAAGATGATAATACCAAGAAAATTAGAAAGAGGAGATACTATAGGAGTAGTAGCACCTTCTGATCCTATTATTGGAAAAAATATTGAGGAAATAATGAGAGCTAGAGAAATATTAGAAAAAGATGGATTTAAAGTTAAGTTCTCAAAAAATCTATTTTCTAATACTTGTGGTTATAGTGCAACAGCAAAAGAAAAGGCAGAGGATATTAATGGTATGTTTCAAGATAAAGATGTAAAAATGGTATGGTGTGCAAAAGGAGGAAATAATTCTAATTCTGTTTTTGAATATTTAGATTATAATGTGATAAAAAATAATCCAAAGATAGTTTGCGGATATAGTGATATTACGTCATTAACTAATATGATTTTTTCAAAGACGGGTTTAGTTACTTTTAGTGGAACAAATTTTAAGACAATTGCCACAGATGAAACGGATTATAGCTACAAAGAAATCATAAAAAGATTTGTAGAAGGAAGTTTAGAAATAGGAAAAGAAAAAAGTGGATATAAAACAATTAAAGATGGAAGTTCAGAAGGAGAATTAATTGGTGGAAATTTAAGTCTTACAAAAGGATTAGTAGATGGAAAATATAAGATTGATTTTACAGATAAAATACTATTTTTGGAAGATTTGGGTTATGAAAGTGAACCGGCATTTATAAGCAATTATTTATATTATATGAGACAAAATAAAGTATTTGATAAAATAAAGGGAATCTGGCTTGGAAATTATGAACATGAAAGTGGAATAACATTGGAAAAAATACTTTTAGATGTTATTGAAAATGACTATACTTTTCCGATTATAAAATCAAATAATTTTGGACATATAGAAACAAAAACTGTAATTCCAATAGGTACAAAAGCAAAAATTGATACAAACAAAACAGTAAAAATAGAATTAATAGAATCATGTGTAAAATAGTAAAAAAGAAATAAAGGGAGCAAAAATATGTATAATACATTTGAAGAATTAGAAGAGTCAATAAAAGGTTGTAATAAATGTAAATTATATAAAACAAGACAGAATATAGTTTTTGGTGTGGGAAAAAAAGATGCTAGACTTATGTTTATTGGAGAAGGACCTGGAGCAGATGAGGATAGATTACGGAGAACCATTTGTAGGTAAAGCGGGTAAGCTAATGAATATGGCGTTTCAGACTTTAGGTATAAAAAGAGAAGAAGTTTATATTGCAAATATTGTAAAATGTAGACCACCAGCAAACCGTAACCCAGAAGAAGATGAATGTATGGCTTGTATGAATTATTTAAGAAATCAGGTAATATTAGTAAGACCAGAAATTATAGTTCTTTTGCGGTAGTGTAGCCTTAAAACATATTTTAGGAAAAGAATATGGAATTACAGCATCTAGAGGAAAATGGGTAGAAAAAAAGGAAATAAAATATATGCCTACATGGCATCCAGCTGCATTATTAAGAGATGAAACAAAGAAAATAGATTTTATTAAAGATTTGCAGCTAGTTTTAGAAGAATTAAACAAGTAGTCAGTAAAATTGAATAATTTATAAATTTATTATAAAATATACACATAAAAATATAGGATTACTAAAGGAGAAGTAAAAATGCAGAAAATTCAAAAAATAAGAGATGAAGCAAATTACTGTTTGAATTGTAAGGTTAAACCATGTTCAAAAAAAGGCTGTCCATTAAGTAATAATATACCTGAATTTATTCAACAAATAAAAAAAGAAAATTACGAAAAGGCATATGAGATTTTAAGCGAGACAACAGTATTGCCAGGGGTTTGCGGAAAAATATGTCCACATTTCAAGCAATGTCAAGGATCATGTATAAGAGGGATAAAAGGTGAACCGGTTTCAATTGGAAAATTAGAATCATTTGTATTTGAACAAGCTATGGAAAAAGGAGTAACTTTAAAGAAATGTTGGGAAAAACAAATAAATCAAAATAAGAAAGAAAATGAACAGAAAAGAGTTGCTGTAATTGGAGGTGGACCATCAGGTTTAACAGCTAGTGCTTTTTTGGCCAAAAGCGGTATTAAAGTTACTATATATGAAAAATATAGTTATTTAGGTGGTCTTTTAATATATGGAATTCCAGAATTTAGATTACCAAAACAAGAAGTAAAAAAGACTATTAATAACATTTTAGAGTTAGGAATAGAGGTAAAATATAATCAAGAATTAGGAAAAAATTTAAATTTAGAAGATTTAAAAGAAGAATATGATGCTATACTTTTAGGATTTGGAGCCAATGTTTCTTGTAAAATGGGAGTGGAAGGAGAAAAATTGCAAGGAGTTTTTGGAGGAAACGAGCTATTAGAATATAATAGACATCCTAATTATAAAGGAATGTATGTTGCTGTAATTGGTGGAGGTAATGTTGCTATGGATTGTGCTAGAACGATAAAGAGACTAGGAGCAAAAGAAGTTACAGTAATATATAGAAGAGCTAGAGAACAAATGCCTGCTGAAAATAAAGAAATTAAAGATGCAATGGATGAAGGCATAAAATTTTTATTTCAAAATAATATTGTAAAAATAATAGGAAATGATAAAGTTAAGGAATTAGAACTTATAGAAACAAAGCTAATTCAAAAAGATAGTGAAACAAGGCTTGTACCAGTAAATATTGAAAATAGTAATTATAAAATTAGTATGGATTATATTGTAATGGCTTTAGGTTCTGAACCTGCAACATTTGTTCAAAAATTAGGGCTTAAATTGGATAAATGGGGAAATATTAAAATAGATGAGAATTACCAAACTTCAGATTCAAAAATATATGCATGTGGAGATTTAGCAGGTATTAGAAAAACTGTTGCATGGGCAGCATATTCAGGAAGAGAAGCTGCAAATAAGATTATAGAAAAAATAAAATAAATTAATGTTCACTTTAAAGTGAACATTAATTTATTTTTTCAGTAACATTTTTTTCACCAAAAATTAATTTTTTTAGAGCCTTAAAAAATGATATTATTTTACTTTCCTTTTTAGTAATAAGTTTAATTGCATTTTCAACATTGCCATTCTCTAAAGCATTATATTTATTTTCTAATTGTTCCATTTTATTTACATAGTAATCATTAAAAAATGTATATCCTTCAGTACAACCCAAATAATCTTTAAAAGTATATAATTTTCTTCTATAATTTTCGACTTCTTCCAAATTACTAATATTTTCAAATGCTTTATCAAAATAACTTGAAATAATTAGATTTTGAGTTCTCATAAAAGTTAACATTATCTCACTTTTTAATTCATCAATCTTTTTTAACATTCCATCAATTTTTTTATTTCTGTCAGATACACCGCGCAATTTTATTATTGAGTTTTATAATAGATTCTTCATCATTAAAAATATCATCAATAGCATTTTGTATTGTCATAAAAATTTTAGGAGATGTTAAATCAGCAAATTTCTTTTTGAAATTATCATTACTATTTATTGTACTCTCAAATAAAACATCTTCACCAGTAATATAAGCCATTTGATTTACAAGACAACATTCTAAAGGATAATAAGAAGGACTAATTGTTTCAAAACTAATTCCAAAATATTTAACGAAATCTCTAGGAATACCATTAATTTTTGAAGCCATAAGTTGTACAGAGGCTTCATTTAGTCCTAATCCGTATATTTTAAATTCTGTATAATCACAAAGTCCCATTCTAATTAAATAATTTTTTTTGTCTTTTACTTCTTGAATATAGTGAATACACTCATGAATAGCAAATTCTTCTAAATCTTCATCTTGGATGTGTTCATTAAAATAAATAGAAGAATTTTTATAAAAATAGTTAGCCTCAGCCATTCCATCTGGCATATTAGCTTTGTACATATTTAATCTAGACAGTTTAATAAAAAGTTCATTTTGGTTTAAGCAAAATTGAGGAAATGTATCACATATTTTTACAGCAACATTTCTTGCAATCGAATTTATTTTTAAAGTATCTAATTTATTTGTAATTATAATTCCATCTTTTTTTAAATCTGATTCTACGCTCATTTATTATTCTCCTTAATTATATAACAATATTATACTATAAATAACAAGTAAATGTATTTCAGAAATATTAAATATTAATTACAGTTTAGTTACAAAAAATAAAATAACAAGAAAAAATGGAAAAAATAAAAATTGAATTACGAAAAATAAGTAAAACAGTAGCTAAAATTGAAGTAGAACATGGAGAAAAACTACAAATTTTATTTGATGCATTTAAAGTGCATGACCAAAAGATAGACAGAATTGAGCAAAAATTAGATAATCACGAAAAAATAATAAATAGGCATAGTGACGAAATTTATTATTTTACAACAATATTATAAATTTTATTTTTTACATATATTTCTTTAATAATATTTTTTCCATTAAGTTTTAAATCAACAACATTATGAACTTTTTCTTTAACCGAAGTTTCATCTTCATTAAGTAGAATTTGAACAGTTCCTTTTAATTTTCCATTGAATTGAATAGGCAATGTTATTTCATTAGCAATAGTCTTAGATTCGTCATATTCAGGCCAATCCATATAAGCAAAATCATTTGACTCATCAAGTACAGTATGTAGTAATTCCTCAGTCATATGTGGAGCAAAAGGATTTAATAATTGCAAAAATGTTTTAAATTCAGCTTTGTTAATTGATTTTTCTTTATAAAATTCATTAACCATTGTCATAAAGGTAGAAATACAAGTATTAAATTTCATATTTTCAATATCAGAAGAAACTTTTTTTATAGCTCTATGCATCATTTGTTCAAATTTAGCAGAATATTCATTTCCATCGATTAATATTGTTTGTAAATTCCAAACTCTATCTAAAAATTTTGCACAACCTCTAATACTTTCCATAGACCAAGGAGCTGTTTGATCAAAAGGATCCATGAACATCTCATAAAATAAGAAACAGACTCTTGAATAAAAAAATGAAAAATGATACAATGCGTTGAAAGAGGTGGAAACGTGATAGATTTAAAAAAAGCTAATGAGGAATTTGATAAGTATGTTAAAAATTATAACTCAGAGGATAAAAAGATTGCTTTAAAAATAGAACATATTAAAAGGGTTTCAGAAATATCAGGGATAATATCAGAAAATTTAAATTTAGATAAAGAAAACATAGAATTAGCAAAGTTAATAGGTTTGTTACATGATATAGGAAGATTTGAACAAATAAAGCAATACAATACTTTTTCAGATAAAGATAGCATTGATCATGGTAAACTTGGAGTAGAAATTTTATTCAAACAGGGAAAAATAAGAAATTTTATAGAATCTGCGAAATATGACGAAATTATAAAAAAAGCAATTTTAAATCATAATAGAAAAGAAATAGAAAAAGGACTAAATCCAAAAGAATTACTTCATTCAAAAATTATTAGAGATGCTGATAAAATAGATATACTTTATATTATGACTTTTGAAGAAAAAAGGACAGTCTTTAACAAAGATGATATATCAGATGAAAAAATAACAGATAAAATTTATGAAGAATTTATGCAAATGAAATTACTTGATTATAAAAAAATACAAACCAATGTAGACAGGGTAATCGCACATTTTGCATATATTTATGATTTTAATTTTAACTTTAGTTATGAATATGTTAATAATAAACAATATTTAGATAAAATCTATAAAAGACATACATTTACTGATAATGACACAATGAAAAGATATAATTTAATTTATGATACAGCAAAAAAATATATAAAAGAAAAAACAAAATAAAGGATGATAAAATTGGGCAAAAAATTATTAATAACCGAAAAACCATCAGTTGCAATGGAATTTGCAAAAGCGCTAAAAATAACAACTAATCGAAAAAATGGATATTTAGAATCAGAAAAATGGATAATTACATGGTGTGTAGGACATTTAGTAACTATGAGCTACCCAGAAAAATATGATGAAAAACTAAAATTTTGGAGATTAGACACATTACCATTTATCCCTTCAGATTGGAAATATGAAATTATACCTCAAGTAGAAAATCAATTTAATATAGTTAAAGGACTAATGCAAAGAGAAGATATAGAAGAAATTTATAATGCAGGAGATTCAGGAAGAGAGGGAGAATATATTCAAAGATTGGTATTTATGATGGCACACCCTAATCCAAATGCAAAAATGAAAAGAGTATGGATTGATTCACAAACAGAAGAAGAAATTTTAAGAGGTATTAGAGAAGCAAAAGATTTATCTGAATATGATAGTTTATCAGATAGTGCATATTTAAGAGCTAAAGAGGATTATTTAATAGGAATTAATTTTTCAAGATTATTGTCAATTATATATGGAAGAAATTTAGCAAGTAAAATAAATGAAGAAAGAGCTTCTATTTCAGTAGGACGTGTTATGACTTGTGTTCTAGGTATGATCGTTGCAAGAGAAAGAGAAATTAGAAACTTTGTAAAAACAAAGTATTATAAAATTATTCGGAGAATTTGGAGATGAACAATCATCTTTTCAAGCTGAGTGGAAATCAACAGAAAGATCAAAAATGTTTGAATCAAATAAATTGTACAATGAATCAGGATTTAAAAAAGAGGATGATGCAAAACAATTTATACAAAGTATTCAAGGCAAAATAGCGAAAATAGCAAATTTAAAAAAATCAAAACAAAAAGAAAATGCACCATTATTATTTAACTTAGCTGAAATACAAAATCAATGTACTAAAAGATTTAAGATAAAACCAGATGAGACGCTAGAAATAATACAAAATTTATATGAAAAAAAATTAGTAACTTATCCAAGAACAGATGCTAGAGTACTTTCTACAGCAGTAGCAAAAGAAATTACAAAGAACTTAAATGGAATAGCTAGAGGATATAAAGACGAAGAAGTGCAAGGATATATAAGAAAAATGGTAGATGAAAAATATTCTACTAACATAATAAAAACAAAATATGTAAATGATAGCAAAATAACAGACCATTATGCTATTATTCCAACTGGTCAAGGATATGAAAATTATAATAATTTACCAGAATTACACAAAAAAGTATATAAAGTAATAGTATCTAGATTTTTAGCTATTTTTTATCCACCAGCAGAATATAATAAAATTCAGGTAACAGTTGAGATAGAAGATGAAAAGACGATAGAAACCTTCAATTGTAGTGGAAAAGTTTGTATAAATAAAGGATTTTTAGAAATATTAAAACCGGAAGAAAAGAGAACAACAAAAAATGGAGAAAAAGTGGATAATTCAAATGAAGAAGAAAAACAAAATGATTTAGAAATCTTAAAAAATTTAAAAAAAGGACAGGAAGTAGAGATTAGAAACTTTGAATTAAAAGAAGCAGAAACATCTCCACCAACTAGATATAATTCAGGTTCTATTATATTGGCAATGGAAAATGCAGGAAAGCTAATAGAGGAAGAAGAATTAAGAGAGCAAATAAAAGGTGCAGGCATTGGAACAAGTGCTACAAGCGCAGAAATAATGAAAAAACTTGAAAAAATAAAATACATAGAAATTAATACAAAAACTCAGATTATTACACCTACTAAAAAAGGAGAATTAATTTATGATATTGTATATCAATCAATGCCAGATATGTTAAATCCTAAATTAACAGCCAGCTGGGAGAAAGGATTAGATATGGTAGCAAAGAAAGAAATAGAGCCTAAAGAATTTATGGGAAAATTAGAAAAGTATATTTATTCAAAATTTGATAGATTAGTAGTAAAAATATAGAAAAAATAATGTCAAATAATTGACAAAATATTAACAATTTGATATAAAATTTGTATACAAAAGAAAGGAGAATGAAAAATGAACGAGAAAAAATACAAGTCAGTTGTAGTAATTTGGGGAGTTATTTTACTTACATTACAAGCATTAGCACTTATCGATGTAGTAGGACTTAGACCAAATTTATATAATCAACTATCAAAGTTAGAAACATCATTTATTGCAGTAGGACTTCTTATATTAATTTTAGCATATATGCTTTTATCATTAAATAAGAAAAAATCAGGAGCAATTATAGGAGTATTAACAGGATTACTTTATATGCTAACATTTAATGTTGCAAATATGATAGCAGGAATATTTTTTATTGCTTATTGTGCATGGATTCTTTTTGAAATGGGCAAAGAGTCAAAAAAAGTAGTAGATAAGAAAAAAGAAGAAATAACAGAGCAAAAAAGTGCTTCATAATGAAGTACTTTATTTTTTATAAAAAGTGTAGTATAATATAAAACATCTAAAGTGTTATGCTAGGAGAAAAAAATGAATCAAATATTAGGAGAGCTTGGAAAAAGCCAAAAGTTTAAAGAATTACTAAATCAAATAGAAAATAAACAAAGTCCGATAGCAATATCGGGCTTAAATGACGTGGGAGCAGTGCAAATTGAAACAGCTATAAATCAATTTGGGAAAAAGCCAATTTGTATTATTACTTATAACGAAATACAAGCTAAGAAAATATATGAAAATGTCAAATATTTTACAGAGAATGTTGTATTATTTCCAAAAAAAGAAATAGTTACATATGATTATATTGCAGAAAGTAAAGATTTGCCATATAGAAGAATAGAGACATTAAATGAAATACAATCAAAAAGAAATTTAATTGTAGTAACAACCATAGAAGCAATAATGCAAAAATTACCAGCAAAAGATAAACTATATAAAAATAAACTAAAATTTAAGATAGGAGATAGTTTCAATTTAGACAAATTAAAACAAAAATTAGTAGAACTTGGATATACCAGATGTGAATTGATTGAAGGAAGAGGACAATTTAGTATAAGAGGCGGAATTGTTGATATTTCAATTAGTTATAAAACAGGAATAAGAATTGAGTTTTGGGGAGATGAGATAGACTCTATTCGTGACTTTAATATTTCTACACAAAGATCAATTAATACAAAAGAAAATGTAATTATATATCCTGCTCATGAATATGTGCTAGAAAAAGGGATAGAAGAAATCTGCGATAAAATAAAAAAAGATAATGCAAATAAAGAAATAATAGAAGAAGATATAGAACAAATAAAAGCTGGAAATTATATTAGTAAAATTGATAAATATTTTGACAGTTTCTATGAAAAGCAAGGAACGATATTAGATTATCTAAATAATAATTATTGTATATTTTTAGATGAAATAGGAAAAATTAATCAGAGAGCAAAAAACATACAAGAAGATAATAAAAATTTAAAGATAGCTTTAATTGAAAAAAAGAAAATAGTGCCAAATGCAATTTCGAATATGATAAAAATAGAAAATATAAATAAAATTTTAGAAAAAAGACAGTTGATATATATAGAAAAGCAAGATACTAATATAAAAGTACAAGCAGAAAAATATAAATTTAATTATCGAGAAATAAATTATTTTAAAAGTGAGATAGATAACTTATTTACAGATTTAGAAAAAGCAATTAATGAAAAAAAGAAGGTTTATATTTTATTAGAAACAAAAGAAAAAGCTAAAAAATTAAAACAAATACTAGAAAAAAGAGAAATAATCTGTAGAATAGAAGAAAAGCTAGATAAAACAATAATAGTTTCATCAATAGAAAGTATTATAACAATTTCTGTTGGAAAACTATCTTCTGGATTTGAAAATCATGAATTAAATCAAATTGTAATTATTGCAGATGAATTAATTAGTGAAGAAAAAACAAAAAGAAAATATATACCAACAGCTTATAAAGAAGGAGAAAAAGTTGTATTTGCAGATTTAAAAATAGGAGATTATGTTGTACATAAGAAGTATGGAATTGGAATTTATATAGGAGTAAATACAATAAAAGCAGATGGAACTATTAAAGATTACATTAAAATAAAATACCAAGATGATGATATTTTATATATACCAACAAACGATATGGATTCAATAAGAAAGTATGTTGGAGGAGATGCAATACAACCTAAAATTAATAAATTAGGAAGTAAAGACTGGGAAAAAACGAAATCTAAAGTAAAGAAAAATTTAAGAGAAGTCGCAAAAGATTTAATAGAATTATATGCTAAAAGAGAAAAAGCTTTAGGATATTGTTTTGGAAAAGATACTCCATGGCAGAATGAATTTGAGGGAAAATTTCCATATCAAGAAACAGAGGATCAATTAAGATGTATTGAAGAAGTAAAAAAAGATATGGAAAGTCAAAGACCAATGGATAGACTACTTTGCGGTGATGTTGGTTATGGCAAAACAGAAGTTGCAATTAGAGCAGCATTTAAAGCCACAATGGATGGAAAGCAAGTAGCATATTTAGCTCCAACAACTGTCTTAGCTCAACAACAATATCAAGAATTCAAAGAAAGAATGAAAGATTATCCAATAAAAGTTGACATATTGAATAGATTTAAAAGTAAAAAATATCAATCTGAAGTTGTTAAGAATTTAGCTTTAGGAGAAATTGATATTGTAGTAGGAACACATAGATTACTTAGCAAAGATGTAGAATTTAAGGATTTAGGATTATTAATAATAGATGAAGAGCATCGTTTTGGAGTAAAAGCAAAAGAAAAAATAAAACAATTAAAAACTAATGTAGACGTTTTAACAATGACAGCAACCCCTATTCCAAGAACTATGCATATGTCAATTGTAGGAATAAGAGACATGTCTGTTATATACGAACCTCCACGTAATAGGAGACCTGTTCAAACATATGTGTTAGAATATGATGAAGAAGTTATAAAAGAAGCAATTACTAAAGAATTAGAAAGGGAAGGTCAGGTATTTTATCTATTTAATAATGTGGAAGGTATAGAAAGAAAAGCAAGTCAAATTTCAAATTTAGTGCCAGAAGCAAATGTTGCTTATGCACATGGTCAAATGTCAGGGACAAAAATTGAAGAAATTATGCAAGATTTTATAGATAAAAAATCAAATGTGTTAGTATGTACTACTATTTTAGAATCAGGTATTGATATTCCAAATGCTAATACTATAATTGTAGAAAATGCCGATAGAATGGGATTAGCACAATTGTATCAAATCAGAGGTAGAGTAGGTAGAAGTGATAGGCAAGCATATGCATATATTACTTATAAAAGAGATAAATTACTTTCAGAAGTTGCAGATAAAAGATTAAAGGCAATCAAGGAATTTACTGAATTCGGATCTGGATTTAAAATAGCAATGAGAGATTTAGAAATTCGTGGAGCAGGAAGTTTACTAGGAGAAATACAGTCAGGACATTTAGAGCAAGTTGGTTATGATACGTATTGCAATTTACTAGATGAAGTAGTAAAAGAAATGAAGGGTATAGAAGTAAGGCCAGAAACAGAAATTCAAATTGATTTAAATGTAACAAGTTATATTCCAGACGAATATATAAGCGATTCAAATCAAAAAATAGAAGTATATCAAAATATTGCATTATGTAGAAATGAAGAAGATATTCAAAATGTCATTGATGAAATTATAGATAGATTTGGAAACATGCCAAAAGAATTAGAAAATTTAATTGATATAGCAAGAATAAAATATATATCAAAGAAATTAGATATAGAAAAAATTGCAAGTAGAAAAAATGCAGTAGTATTTACATTTAAAGCAAGTAGTAGTGAAGATAAATTTAAAATAGATATAGCACAATTGGTAAAGAAATATGGAACAAAGATAAAATTCTCAGCTGGAATAAAGCCAATGATAACATTAGATATAGGAACAAGTAGTGAAAGAAAAGTTTTAAATGATACTACAGAATTTGTTAAATATTTATTAGGTTAAATTTATGTTTTGGAGGAATAAAAATAATGCAAGTAATATCAAGTAAAGATAATGAATTAATAAAACACATAAGAAAGCTAAAAGAAAAAAAAGAAAGAGATGCAAGTAATGAATATTTGGTAGAAGGAATTAAAATAGTAAAAGAAGCAATCCAAGAGAATGCTAAAATAAAACAAATAATCTTATGTGATGATTGCGAAAAAACAGAAAGTATACCAAAAGACTTGATGTATGAAATTGCTAAACATAACTGTATATATGTAACAAGTAAACTTTTTAAATATATATCTGAAGTGCAAGAGCCTCAGGGAGTGCTTGCTGTTATAGAAAAAAACAATGGGGATAAAACAATTGATTATACACAAGATATTATTGTAGCATTAGATGATGTTCAAGATCCTGGAAATTTAGGAACAATCCTTAGAACTGTTGACAGTGTTGGAGTAAACCAAATATTGGTATCAAAAGGAACAGCAGATAGCTATAATCCAAAAGTAGTACGTTCAACAATGGGAGCAATCTTTAGAGTTAAAATAATAGAATGTGAGGACTTGAAAAAAACTTTAAAAGAAATAAAAAAACACAAATTTAAAATAGTAGTATCATCACTTCAAACAGAAAATACAATATATGATATAAATTACTATAAAAAAGTAATAATTATAGGAAATGAAGCAAATGGAGTGGAACAACAAATACAAGAAATAGCAGACGAGAAAATAAAAATACCAATGATTCGGAAAAACAGAAAGCTTAAATGCATCAGTAGCAACAGGAATTATTTTGTATGAATATGTGAGACAGAAGGGACAGGTCTAAAATGTCCCATGAATTTTGTCGAATCATATAAAATTATAAATAATACAAAAAAAGACATAAATTGACATGAAAATGGGACATTTTAGACCTGTCCCTTCTGTCTCTTCTGTCTTAAAGGAGAATAAAATATGAAGTTAAATATAGTAATGGTAGAACCAGAGATACCACAAAATACAGGAAATATAGCAAGAACTTGTGCAGCGATTGGAGCAAAGTTACATTTAGTGCATCCACTAGGATTTGATATATCTGAGAAGGCTGTTAAAAGAGCAGGATTAGATTATTGGGATAAAGTTGAGATAGAAGAACATGAAAGTTTTGAAGAGTTTTTAAAGAAATATAAACCTGAAGAAAATAATATGTTTTTTGCTACAACTAAAGGAAAACATGTATATTCAGATCCAGATTATAGCGGTATGAATGAAGTGTTTATATTGTTTGGAAAAGAGACAAAAGGATTGCCAGAAGATATTTTACAAAAGTATATTAATCAGACAATTAGAATACCAATGAGGCATACATTGCGTTCATTAAATTTATCAAATTCAGTAGCAATTGTAGCATTTGAAGTTTTAAGGCAAAAAGATTTTGAACAGTTGGAAGAAATAAGCAGTTATTTTGATTAAAATATAAGTACGAATGTAATACATATAGAACATAATTGTCGAATTTTGCGATGAAAAATTAGTGAAAAAACAGGAAAAAGCTTGGATTTTTCCTGTTTTTGTGGTTTAATATATTTAAGGTGATTTCAAAATAATTTAAATCATAATTTATTTTTTTAGAAATTTTAATTCTATTTTTAAATTCGAAAATTCAATCTAATTACCAAGAAATAAAAAATAAGGAGGTGGTATACAGGCTATATAAGAAAAATACATTTTACTAATTAATAAATATTGACATTCACATCAAAAAACAATATAATAGGGAGGAGAGATTTGAAAGTATTTACATACAAAAACTACATTAAATGTATACATACTTTAAGACTAAATGCGATTTTTCAATTAGCAGAGGAAAATGCTAATTATAACATAAATCGAAACAAAATTAATAACAGACATGACAAATTAATAAAAAATATCCTAAAAGATGAAAAAGAAATGAGAAAATTTATAAATGATTTTCTTGAACCTAATGAAAAAATACAAAGTCAAGACCTTATAAAATATACTAATAGTTATATTACAAAAAAGTATAAATCAAAAGAAGCGGACATAGTTTATAGGCTAAAAAGCAAAGAAGTATTTTTTTTAGTAGAACATCAATCAAAAATTGATAACAATATGCCATATAGAATTCTAAATTATTGTATAGATATTATCCAAGAATGGAAAAAGTCAAAGAAAATAAATCAAAATACAAGATATCCAATTATTGTTCCAATTATTATTTATACAGGAAATGAAAAATGGAAAATACCAAAAAATTTTAAAGAAAAGCAAATATCTGATTATGTATTCGAAAATTACAAAATAGACTTAGAATATAATTTGATTGAAATAAACAAATTATCTAAATCATTTTTATTGCAAAAACAAAGCTTATTTGGTTATGGAATGATAATAGAAAAATCGAAGAATAAACAAGAACTAAAAGAAAATCTAGAGCTGATTGTAAAACATGCGAAAAATAAAAAACAGTTGTATGAGATAAGTGATATAATATATTATTTGCTAAATGATACATTGGAAGAAGTAACCAAAAATGAATTACTAGAAAAATTAGAAATTAAAATAAAGAAAGGAGATATTATGAGTGATTTATATGAAAGACTAGTAAATGAAAATCGAGAAATGATAAGGAAGGGAAAAAAAGAAGGCAAAATAGAAGGCAAAATAGAGGGAAAATTAGAAGTGGCAAAAAGATTAATAAAAAAAGGAATAGATGAAAAAATAATAATAGAAAGTACTGAAATTAATAAAGAAGAATTGCTAAAGCTAAAGAAAGAAGTATTATAAATAAAATTACACTTTTAAATTTATTTAAATTAAAAACAAGATATTAAACAAGAATGTTTTCTGTATCATACAGGAGACATTATTTTTATACTATTAGATTAATTTAGCAAAAAAAGAACTCCTTATATATATTTTACATAAAATATATTAGAAAAATATGAGGAGGAATGAAATGGAAAATATTTTAGAGGTAAAGAATATAGGCAAAAAATATCAAAATAAAGAAGGAGAAATATTAGCCCTTAAAAATGTAAATTTTAGAGTAAAAAAGGGCGAATTTGTAAGTATTATAGGACCAAGTGGATGTGGAAAATCCACACTATTATCAATTATTGCAGGACTAGAAGAAAAAACAACAGGAGAAATATACATAGAAGGAGAAAAAGTAAATGGAATTTCTAGCAAAATAGGATATATGTTACAAAGGGATTGTTTACTAGAATGGAGAAATATTTTAAGCAATACAATGTTTGGACTAGAGGTAAAAGGAAAAAATGATAATGTAAATAAAGAATATGTATTAGAATTACTAAAAAAATATAATTTATACGAATTTAAAGATAAATATCCATCAGAATTATCAGGAGGAATGAGACAAAGGGTAGCACTTATTAGAACACTTGCAGTAAAACCTAAAATCTTATTATTAGATGAAGCATTTTCAGCTTTAGATTACCAGACTAGAATAATGGTTACAAATGATATTTATTATATTTTAAGAAAAGAAAAAATCACAGCAATTATTGTAACACATGATATTTCAGAAGCAATTAGTATGTCAGATAGAGTGTTAGTATTAAGCAAGAGACCAGGGACAATAAAAGATATTCATAAAATTAATTTTGGTATAGAAAATAGAACGCCAATAAATTGTAGAGAAAGCCCAAAATTTAGTCAATACTTTAATACTCTATGGAAGGAGTTGGGAGTAGATGAATAAAACAATAATTTCAAAAGATAGAAAAGAATATTTAAGAAAAATAAAAAAAAGAAAATATTTAATTTTATTAACGCAAATATTAATACTTGTATCTTTTTTAGGAATATGGGAAATTTTAGCTGATAATGGTATAATAGACAGTTTTATAACAAGCCAGCCAAGTAAAATATTTGCAACCTTTATGGATTTGACTTCAAATGATTTATTAAAACATATAGGAGTTACAGTATATGAAACAGTAGTAGGATTTTTAGTAGGAACAACTTTAGGAATAGCAATAGCAATTATTTTATGGTGGTCTAATTTTTTGTCAAAAGTTGCAGAACCATATTTAGTTGTATTAAATAGTTTACCTAAAGTAGCACTTCGGACCAATAATTATTATTTGGGTTGGAGCAGGAACGCCAGCAATTATTGTTATGGCAGTAGCAATTTCTTTGATTGTAACAATATTAGAAAACCTAAATGGCTTTTTAAGAACTGATAAAGAAATAATTAAAATGGCAAAAACGTTTAAGGCAAGTAAATTTCAAATACTAACAAAAATTATTATTCCAGCCAATATATCAACATTTATAAATTCACTAAAAGTTAATATTGGACTTTCTTTGGTTGGAGTTATATCTGGAGAATTTTTAGTATCAAAAGCAGGATTAGGATATTTAATTGTGTATGGAGGGCAAGTATTCAAATTAGACTTAGTTATGACAAGTGTTATTATATTAGGAATTGTAGCGGGAATAATGTATTTAGCAGTGTTGTTACTTGAAAAATTTATAGTAAAATCAAGAAATGCTTAATAAAATTCACACCTTTTTATTATAAACATAAAATATATAAAATAAAAAGGAGGTGTAATTTTAAAATGAAAAAAAGAACTATAACTTACATCATAGTAATACTTATCATGCTAGTAATAGCAATAGGAGTATTTATAACAAAAAAACATAATGAAAATGCTGAAGAACTAAAAACTATAAAAGTCAACGAAGTAACACGATCAGTATTTTATGCACCGCAATATATAGCAATAAACAATGGATATTTCAAAGAAAAGGGATTAAATATAGAATTAACAACAGGTCAAGGTGCAGACGCTGTTATGACAGCAGTTTTAAGTAATCAATCTGACATAGGATTTGCAGGACCAGAAGCATCAATATATGTATACAATCAAGGAAAGGAAGATTATACACAAGTATTTGCACAAATGACCAAAAAAGATGGATCATTTTTAGTTTCAAGAACGAATACAGATAATTTTAATTGGAAAGATTTAAAGGGGAAAACGATAATACCAGGAAGAAAAGGTGGAGTACCTTATATGACATTAGAATATGTTCTAAAAAATAATGGAATTGACCCTAAAAAAGATGTAACTTTAGATGATAGTATTAAATTTGACTTAATGGCTGGAGCCTTTGCAAGTGGTAATGCAGATTATGTTACATTATTTGAACCAACTGCATCTATGACAGAAAGTCAGAAAAAAGGATATGTAGTAGCTTCTGTTGGAGAAGCAGCAGGTGAAATACCATATACAGCATATTTCGCCCAAAAAAGTTATATAGCAAATAATGAAGATACTATACAAAAATTTACAGATGCAATTTATCAAGGAGAAAAATGGACAAAAGAACATACAAGCAAAGAAATAGCAGAAGTTATTACAAATTTCTTCCCAGGAACAGATATAGAAATGTTAACAGCGGCAATTCAAAGCTATAAAGATATAGATGCATGGAATGATACACCATATTTAAAAGAAGAAGCATTTAATAGATTACAAGAAGTAATGAAAAGTGCAGGAGAATTAAGTCAAAATGCTCCATATGACAAAATTGTTAACAATAAATATGCTGAAAATATAAAAAAATAAACTGAAAAATAGCATAATTCAATTTAGAAAAAAAGTGAATTATGCTATTTTTATATTATAGGAAAGTTCTCCGAACTTCCTATAATATAAATACTTTAAAATTTTTCAAAAACATAGAATAATCAAAAAACAACGAGATAAATCGAGAATTAATAAATAAACATTTACATATACTACAAAACGAGATTTTGACAACTAGAACTTATAATGATAAATTTACAAATGAGAAAGGACGTGAAAGAATGAAAATAATAGAAGCAAATATTGACTATAAATTAATAGGTGAAAGAATAAAGGAAGCGAGAAGGAAAGCAGGATTATCACAAGAAAAATTAGCAGAAATGATTGATGTTACAACAGTATATGTTAGCAAAATAGAAAGAGGAGGACAAATAAATTTAAAAAGATTATCTCAAATGTCAATAGCGTTAAATGTTCCAATAGAAAAAATACTAAATGGAACAACGATGGAAAATGAAAATTATTTAAATAAAGAATTTCAGGAATTATTAGATAAATGCTCAAAAGATAAACAAAGATTAATATATAATATTGCAAAAATTGTATCTGGTATAAAATTTGCGTAGAAAGCATTTATAAGCTTTACAAAAACATAAAAATAGTATAAACTATTTCTATGAAAAGTACTATTAAAATCAGGTATGGTATGCCGTTTTATAAACTATACCTGTTTTTTAAATGGACTAAGAAAGGTGATAATAAATGTATTTAAAAAGATTAGAATTGCAAGGATTTAAATCTTTCGCTGATAAAACTATATTAGAATTCATGCCAGGAATTACAAGTGTAATTGGACCAAATGGATCAGGAAAAAGTAACATATCAGACAGCATAAGATGGGTGCTTCGGAGAGCAAAGCATGAAATCATTAAGAGGAACAAAGTCATTAGACATTATTTTTGCAGGAACCCAAAATAGAAAATCATTAGGATTTGCAGAAGCCTCACTAGTATTTGATAATTCAGATGGAGCGTTACCAATTGAATATACTGAAGTAACAGTAACAAGAAAGATTTATAGAAGTGGAGAAACAGGATATTATATAAATAAAGTACCTTGTAGGCTAAAAGATGTATTAGAATTATTTATGGATACAGGAATTGGAAAAGATGGATATTCAATTATAGGACAAGGAAAAATTGATGAAATATTAAGTAATAAATCAGAAGATAGAAGAAATATATTTGAAGAAGCAGCAGGAATAGTAAAATATAGAACAAGAAAGCAAGAATCAGAGAAAAAACTAGAACGTACAAAGCTAAACTTACTTAGAATTAATGACATTTTAACAGAAATAGAAACAAATATAGAACCATTAAAAAATCAGGCAGAAAAAGCTAAAAGATATCTAGATTTAAGAGAAGAACTAAAAAGTATTGAAATAGGCTTATTTATATATAACATAGAAAAATATAAATCAACTTTAGAAGAAATTATAAAAGATGAAGAAATTTATACAAATCAATGTAATGACGAAGAAGGCAGATTAGAAAGAATCAAACAATTAAAAGAAGAATTACAAAATGATATAGATGATATTACAGTCAAAATAGAAGAAATGTCAAATATAGGATTTGAAAGTCAAAAAGAAATTGAAATGTTAAATTCTGATATAAATGTAGCTGATACAAGAATTTTAAACAACAATGAAAATAAAAGTAGATTTGAAAAAGAAATAGAAGAAGCACAAAATAGACTAGAAGAATTAAAAAAGGAAATTGAACAAAAACAAGAAAAACAACAAAATCTAAAACAAAACAAAGAGAAGTTTGAAAAAGAATTAAAAGAAAAAGAAGAAGAGCTAGCTAATCTTACAAAAAAACTTTCAAGTAAAGAATTAGAAATAGAAAATTATAAATTACAAGTAGAAGCTAATATAGACAAAAAATATGAATTACAATCAGAAATAAATAGTAAAGAGATAAATTTTGATAATTATGAAAAAAGGCAAGCACAAATAAAAAGTGAAGTAGCATCTCATATTTCAGAATTAGATAGTACAAGATTACAGAAAGAAGACATAGCAAAAGAATTTTATGAAATTGATTCAAAAAGAAATAAAATTGTATCAAGTTTAGAAGAGATTAATAAGAAAAGAGAAGAAGCTGACAAAAAAATCAAAGCTTATGAAGATGAGATAAATAGATATCAAAGTGAAATAAGAATAAAAGAATCAAGATTAAAATTCTTAATTGAAACAGAAAAAGAAAAAGAAGGATATATAAAAAGTGTAAAATCATTATTAAAAGATTGTGAAAATATTAAAGAACTAGGAAAAGGAATGCATGGAGTTTTAGCTAATATAATAGAAGTCCCAGAAGAATACCAAACAGCAATAGAAATGTGTTTAGGAGCAAGTCTACAAAATATAGTAACAGAAACAGAAGAAGATGCAAAAAAATTAGTACAACATTTAAGAAAAAACAATTTAGGAAGAGCATCATTCTTACCAATTACATCTGTAAGAGGTAGAAAGCTAGATAAAATAAAAGGACATGAAAAAGGTGTAGTAGGTATTGCATCAGACATAGTTAAATTTAATAAAAAATATGAACAAATTGTATTAAACTTATTAGGAAGAACTGTTATAGTAGACAACATGGAAACAGCAATTAAAGTGGCTAAACAAAATGGATATACATTTAGAATTATAACAATTGAAGGAGATGTAATTAATCCATCAGGAGCAATTACAGGAGGATCTGTAGCAAAGAAAACTGTTAATATTTTGGGAAGAGGAAGAGAAATTGAAAAATTAGAAAAAGAAACTAAAAAGTTAAGAGAAAAAGTTGTAGAATTAGAAAAAGAAAAACAGGAATATGAAAGATCAATGGAGGATACTTTTGAAGGAGCAACAAGTTTAGAAAAAGAATTACAAGAAATTGATATTACATATGCAACAGAAAAACAAAAATTAGTTTCAATTGAAGAAAATATTGCTAAAATAGAACAAAGAGTAAACAAACTAAAAGAAGAACAAGCAAATATAGAAAAAGAAAAAGAACAAACAATTTTAAGAAAGCAAGAAACACAAAAAGAAATAGAAAATTTAACAGAAGAAACAGATAAATTAAATAAAGTAATAAGCGAATTTGCAGATTTAAATAAAGATAATCAAAAATATGCAGATGATTTAAATTTTGATATTACAAACTTAAAAATATCAGTATCATCTTTTGACGAAAGTGAAGCTTCAATCCAGGAAATACAAGAAAGAATAAATGTAGAAATAGAAAATACAAATAAAAGTATAGAGAATAAACAAAGACAAATAGAGCAAATAAAACAAGATAACTTTAACTTAGAAAAATCAAAAGAAGAAATAAAAGAGAAAATTAATGACATAAAAAAAGAAGTAGAAAATAGCGGAGTAAAAATAGAACAATTAAAAACACAAAGAGTAGAAAAAAATGAAAAATTAAAGAAACAAGAAAATGAAATTACAGAAAAATTTAAAACAATTGAAGATTTAAAAGCTCAAATTGTTAAAATTGATGTAAAGAAAACTAAGATTGAAGAAGATATAAATACTATAATTAACAAAATGTGGGAAGAATATGAATTAACTCCAAATGCAGTAAAACATTATAAAAAACCAGAAAATGTAGCATTAACACAGAAAAATGTAAATAATTTGAGAAAAGATTTACGAGAATTAGGAAGTGTAAATATAGACTCAATAGAAGAATATAAAACAATGAAGGAAAGATATGACTTTATGTGTGAACAAAGAGTTGATTTAGAAGATACAATGTCAAAACTAAGAAAGATTATTAATGATATGACAGCAACAATGAAAGAACAATTTAAAACTCAATTTGAAATTATTAATAAGAATTTTGCAGAAGTATTTAAGGAATTATTTGGTGGAGGAAATGCATCGTTAAAATTAGAAGATGAAGAAAATATACTAGAATGTGGAATTGAAATAACAGTTCAACCACCAGGAAAAAAACTTCAAAATATGATGCTATTATCAGGAGGAGAAAAAGCATTTACAGCTATTGCATTATTATTTGCTATATTGAAAATAAATCCAGCGCCATTCTGTGTATTAGATGAAATAGAAGCAGCATTAGACGATGTAAATGTTTATCGTTTTGCAGAGTATTTAAAGAAGTTCTCAAAAAACACACAATTTTTAGTAATAACACATAGAAAGGGAACAATGGAAGCAGCAGATACAGTATATGGAGTTACTATGGAGGAAAATGGTATTTCAAAATTATTATCTATGAAATTAAAATAATGAAATTTAATATTAAACAACAAATCTTACTACTCCTATTAAAACAAGCAAAATACCAGAAATAACAGACCAAATATTATCAGGCAAATTACTTAAGCGATGTAACTTTTTCCCTAACATATTTCCAATACTTAAAAAAACAAGTTGAAAAATGGATATAAATACAGGAAAAAGAAAAGAGCTAACACCAATAATACTTCCAAAAGCTCCTATGCAAAAGCAATCCAAAGAAAGAGCAAATCCTAAAAATAAAGCTTCCTTACTATCTATAGAATGAGAAGAATCTAAATCTGATGAAGTAGGATTTTTAATAATTTTAATAGTAATACCTAAAAATTCAATAAAAAAACTATAAATCTTTTCATTATTTTTGCAAATAGGCTCAGAAGATGCTAAATTCTGAGTCGTATTTTTTTTATCTTTATGTATAGCTTGAAAACACACAAAGAGACCCATAGCAATTAAAATGAAATTTCCAATTAATTTTGTAGCAAAATCAGAAAAAATATTTTTTAAAATATCACCAAAACATACAGATAAGAATGAAATAAAAAATGAAATTACAAATAAGACAATTTTAGCCATATAAGAAATTCTTGTATTTTTAATACCATATGTAATTCCAATCCCAAGAGAATCTATACTACTAGAAAGTGCTAAAATTAATGAGTTAATAAACATAATAATACCTCCTTAAAGTATAATATGTCGAAAAAAGAATATTGATATTATTAATATAAAATTATTAAGTAAAATTTATAAATTGTCATAAACAAAGTACAAGCCACATAGAATGAAAGTATAAAAAAATACAAAGGAGAGAAAAATATGTGGGAAACTTTAAGAAAAGAAGAAATTTTTAAATTATTAAAAACAGATAGAAGAAGTGGTATAACAAAAGAGCAAGTAATAGAAAGAAGACAAAAATATGGTGGAAATAAGTTAGAAGACAAGCCAAAAGAAACAATGTTTATAAAATTTATAAAGCAATTCAATGATTTTATGATTATTATATTAATATTAGCATCCATTGTATCTGCAGGAATTTCATATATACAAGGCGAAAATGATTACATAGATTCAATTATTATAATAGCTATTGTAATATTAAATGCTATAATGGGAGTAGTACAAGAATCAAAAGCAGAAAAATCAATAGAGGCATTAAAAGAAATGACACCTCCAAAAGCAAAAGTAATAAGAAACAATATAACAATAGAAATAAATGCAGAAGAATTAGTACCAGGAGACCTAATTATATTAGAAGCAGGAAATTACGTACCAGCAGACTGTAGATTAATAGAAAGTCATAACTTAAAAATAGAAGAATCTAGTTTAACAGGAGAAACTGAAGCAATTTTAAAAGACTCAGATATGATATGCAAAAAAGATATTCCATTAGGTGACATGTTAAATATGGCTTTTATGAGTAGCATTGTAGTAAATGGACATGCAAAAGCAATTGTTACAGAAACAGGAATGAATACCAGAGTAGGAAAAATAGCAAATATGATTATACAAGATGAAGCACCAGAAACACCTATTCAAAAGAAATTGAGTCAAGTAGGAAAAATATTAGGAATAATATGTTTAGCAATATGTTTAATTATATTTGTAATAGGATTAATAAAAAATATAGATCCTATGGAAATGTTTATGACATCAGTAGGGCTAGCAGTAGCAGCTATTCCAGAAGGATTACCAGCGATTGTAACAATAATGTTATCACTAGGTGTTACAAAAATGGCAAAGAATAATAGCATTATTCGAAGATTGCCAGCAGTAGAGACATTAGGAAGTAGTAAAGTTATTTGTTCAGATAAAACAGGAACATTAACAAAAAATGAAATGACAGTAGTGGAAGTAAAATCAAATAATTCAGAGTTTGCAATAGAACTTTCTACGATGTGTACAGATTGTGATATTTTATATAAAAATGGCAAAATAGAAGTAAGTGGAGAGCCTACTGAAGTGGCATTAGTACAAAATGGATTAAAAAATAACAAAAATAAAACAGAATTATATCATAATATGCCAAGAATAAATGAAATTCCTTTTGATTCTAACAGAAAGATGATGACAACAATCCATAAAATTGGAAATAAATATAGAATCATAACAAAAGGTGCGCCAGATGTTTTATTAAACAAATGTCAAAATTCAATAGGAGAAAAACAGAAACTTCAAAGAGAAAATTTACAAATGGCAGAAAGGGCCTTAAGAGTAATAGCAGTAGCATATAAAGATTTAGAATATATGCCAAGTAAAATAGATTCAGATAATATAGAAAACAACTTGAATTTTGTAGGATTGATAGGAATGATAGACCCACCAAGAGAGGGAGTAAAAGAGGCAGTAAGAACTTGCCGACGAGCTGGAATAAAAACTGTTATGATAACAGGAGATCATATAGCAACAGCTAAAGCAATTGCAAAAGAATTAAATATATTAGGTGCTCAAGATAAAGCAATTACAGGTCAAGAATTAGATAAAATACCACAAAACAAATTAGAAAGGGAAATAGCAAATTATTCTGTATTTGCAAGAGTAACTCCTGAACATAAAGTAAGGATTGTAAAAGCTTGGCAAAGTACAGGGGCAGTAGTAGCAATGACAGGAGATGGAGTAAATGACAGTCCAGCATTAAAAAATGCTGATATAGGAATTGCAATGGGAAAAAACGGAACAGATGTAGCAAAAAATGCTGCAGACATGGTTTTAACAGATGATAATTTTGTAACAATTGTAAAAGCAGTAAAACAAGGAAGAAATATTTATGATAATATAAAAAAAGCAATTCATTTCTTAATTGCAACAAACATTGGAGAGATAGTTACCATATTTATGGGATTAGTATTAGGATTTAAATCACCTTTATTAGCAATACAATTATTATGGGTAAATTTAGTAACAGATTCATTACCAGCTATTGCAATAGGTTTAGAACCACCAGAAAAAGATATAATGAATCGAAAGCCAGTTGATAGTAAAAAAGGACTTTTTGCAGATGGATTATGGAACAAAATTATAGTAGAAGGAATTATGTTAGGAATGCTTACTTTAATAGCATTTAGCATAGGAAACAAATATTACGGAATTGAAGTAGGAAGAACAATGGCTTTTATAGCAATTGGAGTCTTAGAACTTGTCCACAGTTTTAATATAAAAAGTGAACAATCTATTTTTAAAGTAGGAATTTTGGAAAATAAATTTTTAATAGGAAGTTTTATTTTGGGAGTACTAGTTCAAACAATTGTTGTAATTATACCTACATTAGCTAATATATTTAAACTAGTTCCATTAAATCAAACACAATGGATAATAACAATTTTAATATCAATTCTTCCAATTCCGATTATGGAAATACAGAAGAAAGTAAATGAAATAAAATTTGGAAAGATAATTTATACAGAAAAACAAAAAATATAATGACTAAGAGAAATCTCTTAGTTATTTTTTAATTGATATTGTGTTATCGTTATTAGCTTAGCCTTCTGTGTAATATTTATATGCAGAATTAAAATAACACAGGAACCAGAAAAAAATCAACAAACCACTTGCCAAATACTAGAAAATATGGTAAAATAGCTATGTTTTGAAAAAAACATGGCTATTTTGTTATGTTTAATTCAAATCTCTACTTACAGAAAATGTAGGTTACAAATCCAAAGGGAGGTGAAAATAATGAACAAATACGAAAGTATTATCATTGTTAACCCAAATGTTGATGAAGCAGGACTAAAAGCTTTAGAAGAAAAATTCACAGGGTTAATTAATGAAAATGGAAAAGTTGAATCAGTAGAAAACATGGGAAAGAAAAAATTAGCTTATGAAATCAAAAAATTCAGTGAAGCTACATACATGTTATTCAATTTTGAATCAAATCCAAATTCAATAGCAGAACTTGAAAGAGTTTATAGAATTACAGATGATATTATAAAATTTATCGTTGTAAAAAAATAAAAAAATTAAATAAAGTAAGGGGCCTTTATTTAAAGTAAGAAAGGTGATAGAAAATGAACAAAGTAATATTAATGGGAAGACTAACAAGAGACCCAGAAGTAAGATATACTCAAACAAACAATACATTAGTAGCATCTTTTAGCTTAGCAGTTAACAGAAGATTTGTAAGACAAGGCGAAGAAAGACAAGCAGATTTCATAAACATAGTTGCATGGAGTAAGCTTGGAGAGTTTTGTAGCAAATACTTTAAGAAAGGTCAACAAGTAGGAATTATTGGAAGAATACAAACAAGAACTTGGGATGATGACCAAGGAACAAAGCACTATGTAACAGAAGTTGTTGCAGAAGAAGCTTATTTTGCAGATAGTAGAAGAGATGGAGAAGCAGGAAGTACTTCTTTCGAAAATACATTTGGAAATACAGCTCCAGGAAATATGGGAGCAGATTTTGAAGTATCTTCAAGTGATGACCTACCATTCTAATTAAGCAAGGGGGGAAAATAAAATGGCAGATAAAAAACAAAATAGAAGAAATAATAAAAATTATGATGAGGATTATAATCCAAGATTCAGAAAACAAAGAAAAAAAGTATGTGTATTATGCAGTGATAAAAACTTTGAATTAGATTACAAAAATCCAGAACAATTAAGAAAATTTATCAATGATAAAGGAAAAATATTACCAAGAAGAACAACTGGAGCATGTGCAAAACATCAAAGAGATATTACAATAGCAGTAAAAAGAGCAAGACATATTGCTATGCTTCCATACTCACAAAATTAATTTGTTTATAATAAATGAAGAAACCGTTGAAATATCAACGGTTTTAATTTTTGACTATATTATATTTAATGCAATTTTAATGCAACTGAATTATTTTAACATGATTTTTATATTTGCAGTGCTTTTTAGTACTTCATCTTCTTTATATTTATTAAAGATAGTGGTATAAGTGTTTATTGTAGTTTGTATATTTTTATGTCCTAAAAGTTTTTGTAAGATTTCAGCAGGCATACCAGATTCAATACTTCTAGTGGCATAAGTATGCCTTAACATATGTGTTGCAACTTGTCCATTCTTCAATTTATGTTTTTTTGCTAATCTATGTAAATAACAATTTACGTTAGAAACGCTGTTTATTGTGCACTTATTTGTTGTAAAAATCAAATTTAAAGGATTTATTTTCATGTTAGACATAGCATGTTGGATATTGCTTTTAAAAAGTTCTGTGATAGGAATATCTCGTGTAGATGAGTCTGTTTTTGTTGTATTATTGATTATTAGTTCATGCTCTTTATTGTGAGATATGGTTTTATTAACATGAATGATATTGTGTTTTAAATCTATATCATTTGGAGTTAATGCTAATATTTCTCCGCAACGCATACCAGAGAACATTTCAATCATATACACATCTTCATATTTGTGATCTTTCATGATTTCAATTAAAGTTTTCTGTTCTTCAATAGAAAGTGCTTCAACAGTTTTATTTTTATTTTTTGATAGTGGTTTAGTTATACTTGCCATAGGATTTTGGTAAATATAATTTCTTTTTATAGCTTCTTTAAAAATTTGGTTTAGCATTATTATAATTTTTTGTATATATGAGTTTGATAAGTCTGTAAGAGTATTTAGAAAATTTTGTATTAAGGTATAGTTCATTTTTTGTATATTGATATTTGCTATATCACTATTTTTAATTTTATTAAGCGAGTTTAATATTGTAACATAAGAAGTTTCTTGAATAGTATTCGTAGCCAGTTTAGTATCTAAAATTTTTTTACCAAGTTCATACACTGTAATATCACACTTATCTAATGCAATATTTTTCTGAACTTCATTTAGTTTTATAATTAACTTGTCTTTTACTTCTTTTCTTGTTTTTCCATATAATGATTTTCTTTTATTTCCAAGAGTATACTGCCCTACCCATCTATTCAATTTTTCACTATAATAGATAGAGCCTTCTCCATTTCCTCTTTTTCCCATAAAAATACCTCCAATTTCTTTAATAAAATTTAAATTTACTATTGAAAGTGAAGGCTTTTATAGTGTATACTATAAAAGTAATCACTTCAATAGTGTTTATATGTGAGAATTATGTACCGTGTCGCAAACTTTGGAACATAATTCTCTTTTATTGTTTCTTTTTTTTCGGTCGGTATATATAACCGTTTTTTCTTTTTTAATAAAGTATCATTATAAGCATCATCAATTATGTTTTTATATTTTAAGTAAATATCTGTTTTCTTTAAATTTTCATAATATAGAACAGCATCATTAACATTTTTCTTTATCAAAACATCGCCTTTTCTGGTATAGTCTGCTATATTTTCATCTTTGTCTATATATATTAATTTGTCAAGACAATTAAGTGCATTATCAAAAAGATATTCCTTCTCATACAATGTAGCTAAAGAAGAATATATAATCCAATCTGAAAAATATTGTTGAGATGTTGGTTGTGACAAGTATTTTTCAAAATATGTTATTGCATTTTTTCTGTAATTAGCACCTTCTCCTAGATACGAAAAAGCAACTGCTAAAAAATCATTAGGTTTATTTGAATTAAAATATCTTTCTATAATTTTTTGATTAAAGACATGTTTTTCTTCTCCAAAATAAGAATATGCATCGAATACTTGAGTAAGGGCATCAATATTATCTTTTGCTTTAAGTTTTTTACTTTTATTTCTTATTAACTCCAAAAATCCCATAATTAAAACTCCCTTTTTAACTGCTTAACAATTCCAACAATAGTAACAGGTATTGTTTTCATTTCATCATAAGTGAATATAAGTGGCTCGTAGTTAGTATTTAATGGTTGCAATAAAATACTATTATCGCTTTTTTTCCCTTTTTTTATTGTGGCTTCATCGCCATTTATTATAGCGACTACGATATCTCCAGTTTCAAAGTCGTCTTGTTTCTTAATAATAACTATGTCGTCTTCAATAAGTACAGGGTACATGCTATCTCCATGAACTTTCAATGCAAACATTTCTCCACTTTCTGCTAGTTTTTTGTCTATATCTATTGTTCCCTCCCAGTTTTCTTGTGCCATGTAGTCATATCCAGCTTTTACTGTACCAAGAAGAGGGATTTCTATAACAGGGTTACCTAATTTATCGGTTTTTATATTTAATTCAAATTCTTGATTTTTATCTAGTAACTTTAGTAATTCTTCAATCGACATATTCATTGCATGGGCTAATTCGCTAGCGACTTCAGTAGTAACAGAGTAGGGTTTACCGAGTTTTTGGATTGTATATTTTTTCTAGTGTATTTATATAAGAAGGACTTAAAGAAGTTTTGCTAGCAAAAGTTCTTTGAGACATTTTAGGACTGAAAGAATTTCTATAATTTAAAATAATTTCTCCAATGAACATAATTTTCAACACCTTTCAATAATCATATTGTACAATAGATTGTACAAAAAATCAATAGTTTTGAAAAAAAATAAAAAAAATGCACAAAATAGTTGACAAACAAAAATAATAGTGTATAATGTATTTGCAAAGCACAAAATATTGTGCAAAAGAAAAGAGGTGTGGATATGCAAAATAGGGTAAAAGAGTATAGAGAAAAAGAAGGATTAACGCAAGAAGAATTATCTAAAAAGTCTGAAGTATCAAGAAATACAATATCAGCAATAGAAACAGGAACTAATACAAATGTAACATATGAGGTTATGGAAAAGATTGCAAAAGCATTAAATAAAAAAGTAGCAACTATTTTTTTTAATCAATAAGCACAAAATATTGTACAAAAAAAACGAATTGCGACACGGTACAAAAAAGGAAAGGAAGTGATTACATTGCAAGATGAAATAATAAATCTTCTAAAAAACATTAATAAAAATTTAGAAGATTTAAAGAAAAAAGAAAATCTACCAAAATTAATTTATGCAAAAGATATAGCTGAGAACTATCAAGTCAATAGAAACAAGGCAACAGATTTTTGCAAAAAATATGGAACAAATTTTGGAGGCTATTGTATAGAAGCGGAAAGATTTAAAGAAATTTTGCAAAAAGAAGGAATTGAAATTTTTAATTAAGAGAGGAGGAAAACAAATGAAAAGAAAACTAGATACAAATAAAATATACAACTTTATTGGACGAGCAGTAGTATATAGCAGTCTATATATAGCAGCAGTAGGATTTACAGTATGGGGATTTTTGCAAGGAATGACTTATTAGGAGGGAAAGATGGAAATAAAATGTACAGTACAGGAATTAAGAGAATTAATTGAAAATAAAAAAGAAACACCAGTTGATTCAACAACTGATGAAATGCCACCACATAAATTTCTACTATTTGATGCTAGAGAATATCTACGCACTTGCAAGGAAGAGGAACAAGAAGTTCCCAAAGAGGAGAGGAACTAGGTTGCCCAGACCAATATTTATCTGCAAAATAGCAGTATGAAGCAAAGGAAACATTGTCAAATTTATTGGTTTGTAGGTAATTTTCAAAAGAACCTGGTTTGGTAATCCAATTTGCATCAAATTTATAGATTTTTGAGCATTCAAGTTTTACAATCTGAAAATTGGATTGTCCAAAAAAATTTTTCCAGACATAAAGTTGTTCTAAGCTTTCTACAGCAAATAGACTTTGAAACCTTGATGGATATTGTGGATATTTTAATATTCTTACATATTCAGTTGCAATTTCCCAAAGAAAAGAGTGAATATCGTTATAAGGATTTTTGGACAAATAACGTATTCCGTGAATAGATAAAGAATTGTCATAAATATTAAAGATATCTTTTAAATCAAAGCCATTTTTTAAAGAAAGAATTTGATTAATAGATATAGAATTGGTTCTGTCAATATGATAGACAAACATAATAATAACCTCACTTTCGAGGAAATTATACAATAAATTACAAAATTTTACAAGGAAAGGAGTGAAGAGAGATGCTTAAACAAATTGATTTAATAATAAAAAACAATGAACTAAAAAAAGAAAGCTTAGCAGTAAGCAAAATAAATCAAAACTTAAATCAAGAATTACAAAGAACTAAATTTTGTAAACAAGAGTCAATTAACTTTTTAAATAATACAATAAGAGATTTACTAAATTTACAAGATGTAAACAACTTGGGTGTATCAGAAGAAGATAAAAATAAACATAGAAACATTATTATAAATGCTTTAGTAGAAAATTGTTTAGACAAAATAAACGAGCTATCTAACACCGACAAAAGCTTTAGATAACTCAAAAATAAGAATATATATAAACTCATATCTGTTTCTATTTTATCACAAAGAAGCAGATATGTAAAGGAGGAAAAATGGATTTACAAAGAAAATATGACGAACTAGACGAAATAGTTAGTTCTATAAATTTATTAATAGATGAAATAGATGATCAAGATTACATAGATGATTTAAATGAAATTAAATACAGAGCACAAGATGAATTAGAAGAAGTGCAAGAAAAAATACTAGAAGAAAATGAACGTGAAGAAAGAGAAATGAATCGTCAATTTGAAAGGAGCAGATTTTAATGTTTAATGAACAAAAAGAAGAATATTCAAATAAAAAGGGCAAAAATATACCAGTTTGGCAAAGTAATAAATATATACAAGCTAAAAATAAGGCTATTGAATTAATAAAGAGTGGCAAATACGGATTAACTGAATCAGACTTTTGGATATTAATGAATGAGACTAAGACAGAAAAAATGCAATACACAGGACTAATAATAAGTCATATAGGTTGCTTAAAGATAAATGACAAATTAGAAGATGATAAAAAGTTTAATCCTGAAAGTGTGATTATAGACAAAGAAGGTTATAACAACACATTAGTTTATACATATATAAATAAACAACAAGGACTCTATGAGGTAGGAGAAGTAAGCAATTTAAATTGTAAAAATTCATATCCTTATGCAATGGCACTAAAAAGGTGTTTTGACAGAGTAGTATTAAAAAATTCAAGATTGGCTTATGAAAGTATATATAGCGATAGCGAAGGTGCAGACATAACAAAAGAAAAAATAGAAGAAACAACCGCAGAAGAAAAAATAAGTGAAAAGAAAGTAAATGCATTAAAACAAGCGATTAAAAATAACAAGATATCAAATTCAGTAGTTAAACTAATTTTGGCAAATTATGACTATGCAGAAATAGAGGACATAGAAATTAAAAACTATATGAACATAGTAAACGATTTTAGAGACAAAAAGTAGGTGGTTAAATGCAAACTACAGGAACATTAGAAGAAATAAACATAGACTATAAGACAGGAAAACCTAAAATAAGCTTTTTAATTGAAGGAAAGGACAAGTTATCAGATATAGAACAACTAAAAGGCTTAAAACTAAAAATAGAAGCAAAGAGATACATAAAGAAAAGAACAACTAATGCAAATAATTATTTCTGGAAACTTTTACAAGAATTATGCGATTTAGCAGATATAGATACAATTGAAGAATACAAAAGAAGAGTAAAAGAACTAGGAATATTCAGAAGATTCAAAATAGAAAAAGACAATGTAAACACCTTTGAAAAAATGTGGACAGCACAAGGAATAGCTTGGTTTAGTGAAATAGCAGACACAGAGTATATAGGAGATACAGAATTTAAAATAATAAATGCTTATTATGGTTCTAGTTCTTTTAATTCAAAACAAATGGCAAGACTTATAGATGGAGTGGTACAAGACTGCAAAGTTTATGGAATAGAAACAAAATCACAAAAAGAAATAGATAGTTTGTTAGAAAGTTGGGATAAGAAATGATAGTAACAGATTTAAGTAATAGTTTTAATCCTTGCCCAAAAAATACACAGAAAAACTCAAAGAAAAATGTAAAAAAGAGTGAAGAAGAATTTTGTATTATGCCCAAAAGCAAATTATATAGCACGGTAAGAACAGGAATATATTGCGAAAGACACGAGGTTTATTTTTCAAAGGCTTACAGACAAAAGAGTATAAATGATGGCTTGATAGTATTTTTGATGAGAAAAGACCATCGTGGAACGAATGGAGTACATGGCAAAAATGGAGACAAGCTTAACAGACAATTAAAGAAATTAGCACAAAAAGCTTGGTGCAAATATTACAACAAAACGAAAGAAGAATTTATTAAAGAATATGGAAAAGCAAACAACTAAGGGGTAAGACATAAGTTTTACTCCTTATATTTTACAAAAGGAGGAGCAAATGGCAAGAGATAGTTTTATATTTTACAGAAGTTTTTATGAAGCTATAAGCGAGTTACCAAAAGAAAATCAAGCAGATTCATATAATGCAATAATGAGATATGCACTAGACCAAGAAGAAATAGAGTTGACAGGAATATCTAAAGCAATATTTTCTCTTGTTAAACCTCAATTAGATGCAAATTATAAAAAATATGAAAATGGAAAGCAAAAGAAAAGCAAGACAGAAGCAAAACAGAAGCAAACAAAAAGCAAAAAGGTAACTAATGTAAATGAAAATGTAAATGAAAATGTAAATGATAATGTTAATGTAAATGTAAATGATAATGACAAAGTAAGCGACAGTTGTGTTGACGGCTTACAAAAAATTATTGATTTTTACAATGAAAATATAGGACTTATTACTCCTTATGGGGTAGAAGTTTTAGAAGATTATTCTAAAGATATGCCAACAGACTTAATAATTTATGCAATGCAAATTAGTGTAGAAGCTAATAAAAGAACAATTAAGTACATAAAAGCTATATTAAATAATTGGCAAAAAGCAGGAATAAGAACATTAGTACAAGCAAAGGATGAAAACCACAAAAAGAAAAATGAAAGTAAAGAAATAGAGGAGTGGTTAAATGAATAAACAAGAGTTTTACAAAAATATACAAAAAATAGAAACAGCATACAATAAAAAGTTCAGTAAAGAAGAATTGATGTTGTGGTTTAAAGAATTTATGACAACAGAGGCTAGAGAGTTTGAAAAAGCAGTTAATAAAACAATAAAAGAAGTTAAATTCACACCAAAAATAGCAGATGTAAGAGCAAGAATAGCAGTAAATCCAAATGATTATTATACAAATGACCCATATGCTTATTTATACAAGAATTTAGAGTGGTGCGAATTAGTAAAGGAGTGATAAACAAATGAAGATAACTCAAAAGGACAGAATTATAAATTATATACGACAGTTTGGAAGTATAACAAGTTGGGAAGCATATCAAGATTTAGGAGTAATGCAATTAGGAGCAAGAATAGACCAGTTAAAAAAAGATGGATATGAATTTACAACAGAATGGGTACAAAAAAAGAATAGATTTGGAGAAGATGTAAGTTTTAAAAAATATTATTTATTGGATATGGTAGCTCAAAATATGAGTCGTATTCCAAGAATAGATTAGGAGGAATTATGGATAAAATAAATGTTAATTTATATGGAGGAAAAAGTATATTTGGTGGAAGAGAAACACCATTAGAAGCTGAAATGACATATTGCGATAAATATAAAAATTGTAGTTTCTATAAACAAGGAAAATGTTTTAGTGCAGGAAGGTGGCAACAGAACTGTAAATTTGGAAAAAAAGTTAGACAAAAAGGATATACAAGTAGAGCTCTAAAATACAACGATTTTAGAGATAAATACAGAAAAGATGAATGTTACAACAAGCTAGATGAACCAAATAATACAATTGGAAAAATAGAAGATACATTCGTAATAAATGTTAGGTACTTACATGAAAAAGAAGGTGGAGGATATGAAATTGAAACAAATATATTTTCACACCCATTAATTTATATAAATGAAAATGACTTTAAAAATGAATTAATATCATTAATTTGCGATGGAAAACCAAGGACATTTATGGATAATGCAGTTATAAAAGACTATCAGGAAAAAACTGTGCCTAGATTCTTATATGAATTAAAAACAGAGTTTACAGATATTTATAACAGATTTATAACGCAGTATCCTGAATATAGAGAAAAGCAATTAAATTTTATTGGAAGAACAGCTTATATATACTCTTTAAGAGATGGTATTGAATTAAAAAGCAATTATTCAGACGGAGCAAAGTTTGTTAAAGAAGGAGAATACTTAAAAAGTACAACTAACTATAATGGTTCATTTATGCCATTTAATGCGAAAGAGGCGGATATAAGGCTTAAAATAGATAAAAAGATGAGTGTAAAAATAACAGACAACAGTATGGTAGATGAAAATACAATCTTTAAAGATTAAGGAGAGAGCTTGTGAAATATAATTATCCACCGTTAGAACGGTAAATGTGTAAAATGTAGAGGCTGTAATAGGCTTGAATTAGAAAACTTCAAACGGAGTTTGGAGATGTGAAAATTACATAGAAAAGGAGCTAAAGAAAAGTGAACAAATACAGAAATAAAAAAGTAATAGTAGACGGAGAAGAATTTGACAGTAAGAAAGAAGGAAATAGATATAAAGAATTAAGACTGTTAGAAAGAGCAGGAGAAATAAGTAACTTAGAATTACAACCTAGATTTTTACTACAAGATAGTTTTAAGAAAAACGGAAGAACGTTTAGAAAGATAGAATATGTTGCAGATTTTAAGTACATAGAAAATGGCAAAACAATAGTAGAAGATGTAAAAGGAATACAGACAGATGTATTCAAATTAAAACATAAAATATTTGAAAAAGTTTACCCAGATTTGGAACTAAGAATAATTAAGTAGGAGGAAAATTAAATTGATTAATTGGAAAGAAGAATATAAAAAACTATACAAGTGTTTAATAGCAGTAACAATATTAATAATAACAGCTCTAGTAATGTTTATATTCACATTTACAGGAGTAACAAAGAAATTACAAGATAAAGATAAAAAGTTAACAGAGCAGGCAATAGAAATAGTTGATCTAAAAGAAATCATAAACGAAAGGGGAGAAAGGCAATGATAGAAGTAAACGAATATGTGAGAACAAAAGATGGAGTTATTGGAAAAGTTATAAAAGTATTAAGTAACAGAGTGTTTTTAGATAATTTAGGGTATGCAGTGATAATAAAGGATATATTAAAACATAGCAAACAACTAATAGATTTAATAGAAGTTGGAGACTATGTAAATGGAAGAGAAGTAAAACATATTGCTATGTTTGAAGGATTTCCAGATTATCCAAAATTAATATTTGTTGATGAAACACATTTAATACCAGACGATACTTGTGAGAATGATGAAATAAAAACAATACTAACAAAAGAAAGTTATATGGCTAATTGCTATAAAGTAGGAGGAGAAGATGAATAGAGAGATAAAATTTAGAGGAAAAATGATACCAGAAAATGAATGGATTTTTGGAACAATATTAAGAATACCAGCTCCACCTGTATGTTTTGGAAAAAGTGAAACAGATAAATACTATATACAGTTTCCAGACCCAAGATATATGCCAGACTGGAATATGCCATATAAAATGGTACAAGGAGAAGTAAATCCAGATACAATAGGACAATACACAGGACTACACGATGAAAACGGAAAAGAAATATATGAGGGAGATATAATAGAGTTTTCTTATGATGTATTTACTGGAAATTTTGATACAAAAGTTGGAAGAGGAACAATTGAATTTATAGATGGAGCTTTTTATATAAAACCTTTTGAAATTGAAGGCAGAAAAGTAAAAGATACAGATAACGAAGAATGGTTTTTATTATATACAGTAAATACAGATACTTTAGAAGTAATAGGTAATATATACGATAATCCAGAGTTATTAGGAGGAGAATAGATATGTTAAAAATAAGAGATGATGTAGATTTAAAAAGACTTGAAAAGTTTGGGTTTTATAAAAGTGGGGGAGTTTATCAAAAAAATTTGGAATATGATGACATAAATTCTCCATTAGTAGGAATTGATATATGTATTTACATTATAATATCAGATAGAATAATTAGATTTTCAAGTCTTTGTGAAAAAGAAACTGTAAAATTAGATGTATTATACGATTTAATAAAAGCAAATTTAGTAGTAAAGGAGTAGAAATGTATTACTGTTTATTTGAACAAAGTGGAACATTCAAAAATGAATTTAGAAAACTTCGGATATGAGGCAGTTGATTATGACATACAAAATGAATTTAATGAAACAGATGTAATAATAGACTTATTCAAAGAAATAGAAAAGGCATACAACAAAGAAGAAAGTATATTTGACAACATAACAGAAAAAGATATGATTTTAGCATTTTTTCCTTGCGTAAGATTTGAAAATCAAATTGAGCTGCATTTTAGAGGAACTTGTAATTCGTTGAGAAAATGGTCGGATGAACAAAAACTAGAATATGACCTAAAATTACATAGAGAATTAGATTTGATGTATGAAACGATAACAAAATTAGCAATAGTGTGCATTAGAAAGGAAATACCATTAATAATTGAGAATCCATATTCAGCAACGCACTATTTAGTCAAATATTGGGCTATACCAAGCAAGATTGTAGATAAAGACAGAACTTTGCGTGGAGATTATTTTAAAAAGCCAACGCAGTATTGGTTCATAAATTGTAAACCTAAATACAACATGATTTTTGAAGCATATAGCTGGAATAAGAAGAAAAACATTGAACATACAAATCCACGGAGCAAAACGAAGTTTAATATCAAAAGAATATGCAAATCAATTTATAAGAGAATTTATATTAGATGTAAAGGAGTAAATAAAACATGATAGAAATAATTAAAAATATTTTATTCGTAGTAGCTCTAGTAAGTGGAAGTATATGTACAATATTATTATTTTTAATTTTATTATATAAAGTAATACTTGTTTTTATAGATAACATGAAAAATGCAAATGTTTTTAGACAATGTATGATGATTTATATTCACAGAAAAAGACCTGATATAAAATTACAATTAGAAGATTTAAAAGATATTGATATACAAAAACAAGGGATACATTTACATAGAGGAAAGGAGTAAATAAGATATGAGTAATCTAGAAAAATATTTTAAACATTTTAAAACTATAACGAAGCACAAATTTTATGTTATGAAATTTTGTTTTAAATGTGGAAAAATTAAACGAGGATTATTGCATGATTTAAGTAAATACGGAATAACCGAATTTTGTAGTAGTGCAAAATACTTTCAAGGAACGAGCAGCCCAATTGATGCAGAAAAGAAAGAAAAAGGATATAGTTTAGCATGGCAACATCATAAAGGACATAACCCACATCATTGGGAATATTGGATTGATAACATAGGCACTTATAAAAATACACCTTGTAAAATTCCGTATGATTATGTAATTGAGATGATATGTGATTGGTTAGGGGCTGGAATAGTATATTCAAAGCAAAAAGTGGATTATGACAAGGCATATAGTGAACCATTAAAATATTATAATAAATGTAAAAAAGAAAGAATATTTCATCCAGAAACTCAAAAATTAATAGAATATTATTTAAACATAATTGAAACAGACGGAATAAATGCTTTTTGCAAAAATGTAAGAAGAAAAGGTTATGTTTATGCTGATTACATAGGCAAAACAATTAATTGAGAGAGGAGTAATACATAATGAAAGAAAAAATAAAAAGAATAATAGACAAAATTAAAGATATATTTAGTTTACATTGCCCTAAATGTGGTGGAAGAATGAAAGCTGAATTTTTAGATATGGAAATAGACCACATTGTATATAAGTGTGAAAAGTGTGGAGAGGAGTGGATTTAATGCAATTATTTGAAGATTTAATAAAATGTAAAGACTGTATGAATAATATAAATAACAAGTGTATTTTATATCCAGGAAAAGATACAAAAGAAGAAAACACAAGTTGCTATGTAGGAATAGATAGAAATAACAAACAAAAGATATTAGGAGGTGTTTTAAGTGGAAAATAACATAGAAATGATAGAGAATATGTTAAATACAGAAAGAAGAAACAGAAGAGGAAATAGAGAGATAAGATTTGAAGTAAATAGCAATTATTATGAAGCAGTATCAAAACTTTTATCAGATTATAAAAGAGTATTAAAAGAGAATGAAGAATTAAAAAATGATTATGAAAATTTAAGTAATAGTGTAGTAGTTAAAAATTATTGTATAAAAAACAGTATTCCAATTCAAAAAATAAAAGACAAGATAGAAGAATATAAAAATGAAATAGATAAATTATATAATCAAAAAGTTTGGAATGAACCAATGGATACAATATATAAAAATAGATATGTAAACTATATTAATATTTTACAAGAATTATTAGAAAGTGAGGAATAAATGATAATAGAAACAACTATAAATTTGAAAAATAAAAGTAAAGAAGAATTAATATTGCTACTAAATGAAAGTTTAGGCGTAATAAAAAAACTACAAAAAGAGAATGAAGAATTAAAAGAAGATAGAGATAAATTTAAAAAAGCATTAGGAAAAAGAATAACATATTGTAATGAATTAGAAAAAGATTTATTTGAGAATTGTAGTAATTATGTTATTCCAAAACAAATAGTAAAAGACAAGATAGAAGAAATATTAAACAATGGAGAATATAGAATAATATTTGAAGGAGATGCAGAATTTCCAGACGAAGCAACGTGTATTGATGCACAAAAATATATAAAATTAGAGAAATTACAAGAACTACTAGAAGGGAGAAAATAAAATGAAATATAAAGGATATGAACTGCTAAAAGCAATAGCAGATGGAGAGATAAAGGAACGGAAGTAGACTAAAATTTACTAATCAACAAAATGGAACAAATATAACAGTAACAGTCGGAAAAGATTGCTCAGGTAATTTTGTATTAAAAAATGAAAATACAAATAACTCTCTTTATGCAAATTGGCTATTTAATACTGATATTGAACTAATACAAGATGAAATAGATATAGATAGTATAGAAGAATTAGAAGGAATAGTAGAATATTCTACTGAAAGAAATACAATAAATCAATTAATTAAAGCAGTAAAACAATTAAAAAAAGAAGTAAAAGAGTTAAAGAAAATATAAAACTAAAAAAAGAGCATACTACAATAAGGTGGTAGTATGCAAGATAAAGAAATAATAACAAAGTGGAAACAAGGCTTAAGTAAAAATCAATTAGCAACAATGTATAAAAGACAATACAATCAAGAAATAAAAATAATAAGATCAAGTGTAAGACATAGACATGATGGAAGATACATAAGCAATTATGAAGCATTAGCTTATGTTGAAAGGGTAATATATGAGTATTTAAGAAGGAAGTGAAGATATGAATATAAAAGAAAAGATTGTCACGCTAATACCTAAAAAAACAGAAAGTGTAAAAGAAATAAAAGTTCCTGATCTAAAACAGTATTTAGTAAATGGTTATGAAGAAATAAGACAAGTAAAAAAGGAAAATATAGAGTTAGAGAATCAGTTAGAAGAAGAAAAGAAAAATAAACAGTTATATGAAGGAGCACTAGTAACATTATCAGAATTTCAACAAAGAGATAAAGATAATAAAAACGAAATTAATAGACTTAAAAATAAAATAAAAGAAAAGGAACAAGAAATAAATAATATAAATTCACAACTTAATACATATAAAATTAAACAAATCGAATACGACAAAAGAGAAAAAAATTTAAAAAATGAAATAAATGAGAATGTAAAAAGAAAAATAAATATATTAAAAGACAATATATGTAACAAGATAAAAAATACTAAAGGAAACTTAAGCAAAGACAAAGTTATAGACATTGTATATAAAGAAGCGGAGTGATACAAATGACAATAAATCATATATACGACATAGTAGTAAACACAATGAAAGAATTAGAAAGCATAAACTTATTAGACATATCAAAAAGAAAAGAAAGTCAAGCACAAATAAATAAAGCATATAAAATCTTAGACAATTTTAAAGATGAAATTATAAGAGAAGATATAAAAAGAAAACAAGGAGGTACAAATGAGTAAATATATAAAAGAAGACGTTGAAACAATGTTGATACATCATAAAGAGAACGAATCAAAATTAACAGAAATTGAAATAAAAGAAGAAGAATACAAAGAAAGGTTAGAATATTCAGGAACTGTTTATGAAGATGATGAAAGAGAAGTAATAGAGAATATGCAAATAGCGGGGCAAGTATTTGATAGTATACATAGCAATACAAATAAAATATCAGACAAGGTGTCAAGTACAGTTCTAAATTATGAAAAAGAATTAAATCATATAAACAAAGAAGATAGAGAGTATCTAAAAAGACAAATTGCAAAATTAAATATAGACAAAGGAAAATTAAATAAAATAGTTGTTAGAGTTAAAAATATGATTGAACCATTAACACAAGAAGAAAAATTTGTAATAGAAACGTATTATATGAGAAAATCAAAATGGGATTATGTAGAAAAAGCATATTTTAAGGAATTTGAAAAATATAAATGTGTAAAACAATTACAGACATATAGAGACAATGCTATGGAAAAGATGTTAAATATAATAAATGCGGGTTTGGACTAAAACTTCGCAAAAATTACGCAAAAACTTCCTTTTAATTTCTTTTTGAAAGTACTATAATTATAATAGAAAAAATGTAAGTAGAGAAAAGAGTAAATGCAAGCCCTTAGTATTTACTCTTTTTATTATGTTATGAAAGGAAGAATAAAAATTATGAAATTAATGATAAGCCAACCTATGAGAGGTAAAACAAATGAACAAATAAGAGAAGAAAGAGCAGAATTAGTAAGTAGATTACAAGAAGAAGGAAACGAAGTTATAGATACAGTATTTGAAAATGCACCAGTAGATGAAGATATTGCAATTTACATGTTATCTCAATCAATTAGATACATAGGAAAAGTTGATGGAATTGTATTTATGAAAGGTTGGGAAAAAGCAAGAGGATGCAAAATAGAACATGAAGTAGCAGTAGAATACGGAAAGCAAGTGTTTTATAACAATTAATTAGTTATTACCAGTATGCTAGGTAACTGATAATATAAAAAAGGTAGTTGTATTTAGTTGAGTATAATTGACCTCCTTTCAGTATTAAATTTGCCAAAGAACTTTCCTAGCGAGTTCTAATATCTAGGTAAAGTCTTGATAGTAAGATGCGGGTCTTGGACACCTGAGAGTGTAGGTGCAACTCCTACTACCTAGACCAAAGTGTATATAAGAAAAGAGGTAATAATATGACTCTAGAACAAATAAAACAATTCAAAGAAGAAAATTGCAGTAAATGTAATAAAGATATTGACTGTAAAATAACACAAGACATAAATGGAAAACTAAAGTGTACAGAGGATTAAAATATGGAACAATGTTTGATAGATAATAAAGTATGTCCAATACAAGGGAAAAAATGTAAAGAATGTAAATTAGATGATTGTAAAAGGACAATAGAGATGATAGAAACACAAGAAGAAAGAGAAGAAAAATGGAAAAGAAAATTAATAAATGTACAATTACCAGAACGGTTGTAAAGACTGTTCTTTTTTAGAAGTTATAGATTTAGATAAGCAAATTGTTAGATGTTCTTATCTAGTTAAAAATAAATGTTTAATAAAATAGGAGGAATTGAAATGTTAGAAGGAAAAGTCATAAAAGATTTTAACGATAAACAAAATAACTTAAAGAAGTATACAGTAGGGAAAAAATTCAAAGCAGAAGATAAAAGATATAAAGAATTAGAAGCAAAAGGATTCGTAGGAGAAGGTAAAGAGGTAATAGTCAAAAGTAACAAGTAGGTGGGGAGATGGCAAAATCAAAATGGAGCGATATAAAAGAAAAATTAATACTTGTAGAATGCTGGGCTAGAGATGGATTAACAGATGAACAAATTTCTAATAATTTGGGAATATCAACAACAACATTTTATGAATATAAAAAGAATTATCCGGAGTTTTCGGAGTCCTTAAAAAGAGGAAAAGAAATTGTGGATTATGAAGTTGAAAATGCCTTATTAAAAAGAGCACTCGGATATGAATTTGAAGAGAAAACATATGAAACAAGATGGGATGAAAATCAAGGAAGATTTAGAGAAGTATTAACTAAGAAAGTAAGAAAGGAAGTAGTTCCTGATACTACTGCTCAAATATATTGGCTAAATAACAGAAAACCTAAACAATGGAGAAATAAAAGAAATGAAGAAGAAGGTAACAACGAAAACCTAAATAAAGTTGAACAATTATTAACTAAAATAAAAGAAGAGGCAAATAAATGATAATAACAGAAAAACAAAAAGAGTTTATCAGGAATGCAACTCATAGATATAACTTAAAAATAGGTGCTAGAAGATGTGGTAAAACATATTTAGATATATTGTTTACTATTCCTAACAGATTATTAGAAAGAAAAGATTTAGATGGATTAAATGTTATTTTTGGAGTATCAAAAGGCACAATTGAAAGAAACGTATTACAACCATTAAGAGAAATATATGGAAAAGATTTAGTAGGATTTATTAATTCTCAAAATATAGCTAATCTATTTGGGCAAGAAGTGTATTGCTTAGGAACTGAAAAAATAAGCCAAGTAAGTAAAATACAAGGTACATCTATCAAATATGCTTATGGAGATGAAATGGCAAAATGGAACAAAGAAGTATTTATAATGATACAAGGTTCTTTAGATAAGCCATATTCGTGCCTAGATGGAGCATTGAATCCGGAAAATAAAAATCACTGGTTAAAGAAAGACTTTTTAGATGTGATAAAAGAAAAAGGATTAGATGTATATACACAATATTATACAATATTTGATAATCCATTTTTGCCAAAGGATTTCGTTGAAAATCTTTGTAAGGAATACAAGGGAACAGTTTATTATAATAGATTAATATTAGGGCAATGGTGCGATGCTGAAGGATTAATATTCCAACAAATTGCAAATGATGATAAAAGATTTATTACTACTACAATTCAATATAATTCTATAATAAGTATAGGAATTGACTGGGGTGGCAACAAATCAAAACATAGCATAACAGCAACAAAAATAAGCAGAGATTTTAAAAGTGTACAAGTGCTAAAAGCTAGTACAATGAAAGCAACAGGAACAAACACAAAGCAAGTATTTAGATGGATAATAAATTTTATAAAAGAGATACAGGACAAATATGGAACTGTATCTTTTATTTTTGCTGATAGTGCAGAACAAGTATTAAACAATTCTTTAAATGGAGAATTAAGAGCAAATGAAATTAATTTGGTAGTTCAAGATAGCTTAAAAATTGAAATCAAGAACAGGATTGAACTTTGGAATAGGTTGTTAAATTTGGATAAAATAAGCTTCATAGAAGGACAATGTCAGACTTTAATAGAAGCTTTACAAACAGCTTTATATGATGAAAAAGCAAAAGATGACAGGTGGATAGATGATGGAGAAACGTCGGACATAGATAGTTTAGATAGTTTCAATTACTCATTTGAATATTGGTTTGAAGAGATATCTTATTATTTAGGAAAGGTAGCATAAAATGAATAATGTAGTATTAAAATATTTAAAAAGCAAAGGATATAATACAGTATCGACAGATTATTATAATTTTGTGGAAACATGGGAGTCTTGGTGGAAAAATCAAGTAGACTTTCATAAATATCATGACCAAACAGGAAAAGAAAGAAAAATGTTTAGTCTAGGCATGGCAAAAAGACTAGCAGAGGATTGGTCAAGCATATTATTTACTGAAAGAGATGAAATAAAAACAAAAGCGAACACAGACGAACAAACAGAGGTAAATAATGAATATTTAAATAATCAGTTAAAGATATTAAAAATATATAAAGACTTACCGACAGCAATAGAAAAGGCAATGGCAATGGGAACAGCAGGGGCAACAATGAGAGTTAAACATGCAAAGGTAGATAAACAAGGAAGGCTATATGCGGATGAAAGAACAAAGCTAGATATTATTTACTTAGACGCAAACCAAATTATACCTTTAAAAGTTGAACATGGAGTAATAATTGATGTTGCTTTTGTAAGTGAAAATACTATAGACAGTAAAAAAGAATATTATATTGAGTTACATCAATTAAAATATAACAAAGAATTAAATCAAGAAATATACGAAATATCTAATAATTATTTAGATGAAAACGGAAATGAAATAAACAAAGAGGGCATAGCTAAGAGTTATACAGTTAATTCTAGTGTGCCTTTATTTAGTATCTTAAAGCCAGCAATAGCAAACCCAATTGATACAGAATACAACAATGTAAACGGGATGGGATTTAGTGTATATGGAACTGCAATTGATCAACTTATGGCCTGTGATATTACATACAATAATTTTGTTATGGATTTTTACCTTGGAGGGAAAAAAGTATTTTATAACAAAAAAATAACAAGAACTAAGACAAGACAAATAAAAGATACAGAAGGAAATATAAGAGAAGAAGAATATGAGGTATATCCTGATGACGTAATGAAACAACAGTGGGCTGTATATGGAGATACTGAAATAAGTAACATAAAAGAAAATCCAGTTGTAACAGAATACAATCCAGAGTTAAGAGTACAGGAAGATAAAGAAGGAATACAATTTGCTTTGAATATGCTAAGTTTTAAGGCAGGGCTAGGAACAAAATATTATGAATTTAATGGAAATTCGGTAGTGACTGCAACTCAATACGTTGGAGATAGACAGGACTTAATCGAAAATGCTAACAAACACCGCAAGAGTGTTGATGAATTTGTAAGTGGAATATGCAAAGCTATTCTTTTACTAGGAAGAGTATTATTCAAAGAAAGAGTAACAGAAGATTGTATTGTTACAATAACAGACAAAGATGGTTTTATGGTTGATACAGAAACGGCAAAACAGGAATTTAGACAAGATATAGCACAAGGAATAAGACAAGCTTGGGAATATAGAGTTAAATTCTTAGGGGAGACAGAAGAAAAAGCCAAGGCAATGGTAAAAGATGAAGAAATAGAAGATATTGAAGAATAAGAGGTGTTTTAAATGTTAACACCTGAATATTTAAATGATATAGAATTTAATGATGTTGTAAGACTATATAATAAATTAAATATAGAAATAACAGCTGATATAATAAGCAGAATAAGTATAATGGATGATATTACAGCAGTAAGTAAAGAACAAATGAAAATATTATTACAAACAAATGGAACAGAAATATTTAATGAAGCATTAGAAAAAACATCATTATTAACAAGAGAAACAAAGAATGCATTAAAGTTACTATTCAAAAACATGGCAAAAGAAGATATGCAAGGATACGAAGAATTATACGAATATAGAGAAAAACCTTTTAAGCTGAGTGAGACTCAATACAACATACTTAATCAAGGATTAAAACAAACTAATAAAACACTAAAGAACATGACAAATACTATAGCCTTTCAAAGTCAACAAGCATATGTTAACGCAGTAGATGAAGCATATATGAAAGTTATAAGTGGTGCATTTGATTATACGTCTGCTATTAATACAGCTGTACAACAATTAGCAGACAAAGGAATAACATTAAAAGATAAACTGGGAAGAAATATACAATTAGAAACAGCAGTAAGAAGAAATGTGTTAAGTGGTATTCATAAAACAGCAAATAATATAAATAGAAATATAGAAACAGAGTTAGGTTGCGATGGATATGAGGTTACAGCACATTTAGGGGCAAGACCAAGTCACGCAGAAGAACAAGGTAAACAATTTGCAGTAAGTAAAAAAGATGCTAGCAAATATGGTTTAGAGTTATGGTCAGATGTTGCAGAATTATGGGAAGAGTACAATTGTAGACATAGCTATTTTGGAATAATCTTAGGAGTTTCAGAACCAGTATATACAAATAATGAATTAGAAAAACTTAAGAATGCAACAGTTACATTAAATGGAAAACAAGTACCATATTATAAGGCCACTCAAAGACAAAGACAATTTGAAAGTGATATAAGAAATACAAAACGAAGTATACAAACATTAGATAAAGCAGGCATAGATTCATCAAATCAAAGAAGTAAATTAAGACAATTGCAAATGAAACAAACAGCATTTTGCAAAGAGACAGGACTTGAAAAAGATTATTCAAGAATGAAAATTGCAAAAATTAAGACAAACGAACAAGCAAAGTATAAAGATATAACAGAACAATTTAATTCAGTAAAGAAATATAAAGTTAAACAGCAACAATACTACAAAGATACTCAAGGAACTAAATACTTTGTAGATGGAAAAAATGTTTTAATGGAACCATCGGATAGAGAAAAAGAAGTAGCTAAAATTCTTGGAAAAGCTTTTGGAGGGCAAGTAAATATAATACCAAGAATAAATAATCCAGCAAGTATAAAAACACCAGATTATATTATTAACAATGAAAGATTTGACTTGAAAGAAATTACTGGTAAAGGTAAATATGTAATAGAAGGTAATTTAAGAAAAAAGAAAAACCAAGCAAATAATTTTATTATAGATGTAACAAATACTAAAATGGATCCCAAAGAAATAGAAAGGCAAATAAAAAGTATTTATATTTCAAAAAGATTCATGTGGATTGATAAGATATTTGTCATAAAAGAAAACAAAATAATAAATGCATATAAAAGAAAATAATTGAAGGTCAACTGCGAACCAAATATATGGGGTTCTCAACTGACCTTCAATAATAATATTATTAACTTAATTATACAATAAATTAGGCTAATAATCAATAGTTTATGCAAAAAAATACAATTTATACATTAAATTAGTTATTAACATTTTAATATATATAAGAAGCTGACGAGCTTCTTTTTTAATGTCTTTTTTCAATTAGACGTAAAAGAAATTGAAATGTTGGGCATACGACGTTAAAAATAGCAAATATTATCAAATTCGAGGGAAGAAAAACCCGTAGAAAATCGTAGGAGGAGAAATATTATGAAAAGAAGTTTTTTAGAAGGATTATTCAAAGATTTAGAAGCGGAGGATAGCGTTAAGAAAAATATCATTGATAGCATTATGACTGAAAATGGTAATGATGTTAACACAGAAAAAACAAAAACTTTAACTGCACAAAATGATTTAAAAGTAAAGGAAGGATTAATCGAAGAACTAAACAAAAAAATAAAAGAAAATGGCTCTGTCGATATAGAAGAAATCAAAAGAGTAGCTAAAGAGGAAGGTTTTGCTGAAGGTTCTAAAGAAGTTGAAGAATTTAAGAAAACAAACGCACTAAAAAGTTCCATAAAAGGAGCAAAAGACTTTGACTTAGTTTATAGCAAACTAGACAAAGACAAAATTAAATATGAAAAAAATGATAAAGGAGAGTACACAGTAAATGGCATTGATGAACAAATCAAAGATGTCAAAGAAAAGTATTCTTTTTTGTTTGATGAGGAAGATGATGGAAGCTCAGAAATTAATCTTGGCGGAAATCATACAGAAAAACCACAAGATACAACTCCAACGTTATATGGAGCATTAAAAGAAAAATTTAATTAATAGGAGGAAATAAAAATGATAACATTAGAAGAAGCAAAAGTAGGAATGGCTGATAAAGTAGATCAAGCAGTCATTGATGAATTTAGAAGAGGGTCTTTATTATTAGATAAATTAGTATTTGATAATGCTGTAGCACCAGGAACAGGGGGAAGTACATTAACTTATGGATATACAAAATTAAAAACACCATCAACAGCAGGATTTAGAAAAATAAATGGCTCATATTCAAATAACGAAGCGAAAAGAGAAAAAGCAAGTGCAGACTTAAAAATATTCGGAGGTAACTTCAAAATTGACCGTGTATTAATAAATACATCTGGTGCAGTAGATGAATTAGACTTCCAAATGAAAGAAAAAATAAAGGGAGCTATAAATTTATTTCACAATACTGTAATAAATGGAAATGAATCAGTGAACGAAGATGAATTTAATGGGCTAGATGTTATGTTAAAAGGTTCTAGCACTGAATATAATGCATCTGAATATGCGATAACAAAAGACACTGATGTAACAGCAGGGAAGGTATATTACACTAGAAGTGGTTCAGGAACTACAAGTTCTCCATACAAATATACAAAAGTAGCAAATCCACAAAAAGCCAATATAGCTACATATTATGAAGTGTCTAATGAGTTTGATTTATCAACATCTAAAAAAATGGATGATAATTATCAAGAATTTTTAGATAAAATGGATGAATTTGTTTCAATTATGCAAGGAAAACCAACAATGTTTTTAGGTAATAACAAATTAATTACAAAAATTAAAGGTATTGCAAGAAGAGCAGGATATTATACTAAATCAGAAGATGCGTTTGGTAGAAGTGTTGATATGTGGGATAACATTCCATTAGTAGACTTAGAAGAATATTTCGATGGAACTAATACAACACCTTGCGTAAAAATTTCTGAAGATGGATTGACAGACTTATATGCGGTTCAAATTGCAAAAGATGGATTCCACGGGGTTTCTCCAACTGGAAATGGAGTTTTAAGCACTTGCTTACCAGATATGAAAGCTCCTGGAACAGTTAAAGAAGGAGACGTAGAAATGGTTGCTGCAGTTGTGTTAAAAAATACACTAAAAGCTGGAGTGTTTAGAAACATAAAAGTAAAATAGGAGCTGATAAAGATGAAATATGCAGATTATAGCTATTATTTACTTGAGTATAAAGGAAAACTACAAGAAATCTTTTTTGATTCACTAATAATAAAAGCAAGCAGAGAAATTGATAAGAATGTCAATACAAGACTAACAGAAACAAAAATAAATAATTTGCCAAAAGAAGCACAAGAACAGTTGAAATATACTGCTTGTGCTTTAGTTGATTTAATAAATAAAAAGGAAGAAAGTACAAACAGAAAGATTACTTCATATTCGATAGATGGAGTAAGCAAAAACTTTAAAGTGCTTTCTGATGAAGAATATAAAGTGGCTAAAAAGGAAATAATCAATTGTTTGCCTGATGAATTAACATGCTTTTTATAGGGAGGTTAGTATGGAAGATTTTCCAATGCAAGATATAACAATATACCATAAAAGTAATAACAAATGGGATAGATATGTTGTAGAGGCTAGTTATAGAAATACTTCAATAACAAATCATAACAGAAATGGGTCAGATTCAACTGACAATGCCTTAATTAGGATTTTTGACATCAATGGATATAATTTAAAGTGGTTTGTAGAAAATGACGATATTATTGTAAATAAAAAGGTAGAAGATGTAATAGAAAGAGTACCATTAACAGAACTAAGTAAAAAATATGGCACTCAAAATGTTCACAAAGTAACTTCTATTGATAAATTTATATTTGATGATGAGGATTTACCAAATCATATCAAGATAGGTGCAATATGAGTTATATTATTAAAACAAAACCACTACAAACTATTTATAGAGAATTAGGTCTAGAAGAGCGAGGGAAAGTACAGCAATTTTTAGGAAAAACGGTTGCTGACAATCTCAAAAAATATGTTTCTTTAAAAAGTGGAACACAAAAAGACTCTGTAAATCCTATTAATGGAGGAAAACAAGTAATAATAAACGTTCCTTATGCAAGATTCCAAGCAGAAGGAAAAGTTATGGTAGGAGTAAAAAGTAGAAGTGCTTATGCTAGACGTGGAGAAAGAAAAGTAGTTATAAATAAAAATTTAAAATATCACAGCAGTAAATTAAGAGGTGCACACCCATTTGAAAGAATGAAGGCAGACAAAAGAGACAAAATATTAATGCAAACAGCAAATTATGCAAGGAGGTTAGACAATGGATAAAGCAATAAACGAATGGTTGTTACAATATGAACCAATAAAAGAAATAGCAGAAATGATACATACAGAGGAACTACCAGAAGAAACAGATACTTTAGCCTTGCAAAGAAGTGGAGTAGAAAATTTGCCACTAAAATATATAACAGATACAGGCTGGTATAGACAATATCAATATGCATTACTTTTAAAAGCAAATAGTGAAGATGACATACAAAGATTAGAGAATTTAGACTGGTTAGATGATTTAAGCGATTGGATAGATAAACAAAATCGACTAAGAAACTATCCAGTATTAAAAAATAAACAAATAAAACAAATTAGCTGTGCTAATGCGATAACCTATGAAACTGATGAAAAAGGTTTTATAAGTACGTATTATATACAGCTTTATTTTAATGTAAGAGGAGGAATTTAAAATGGCAGTTGAAGAATTAACAGATATCATGGAATATGACGAAGCACATTACTTTGGAATAAATGATGAAATAGTATTAGGTGGAGTAATTACAGAAATGACAGAAAGTTCAAACCCAACAGAGTCTGAAAAGCAATACATACACCAAAAATCAAAAACAAAAAAGATTACAGGATTTTCGAATGAATTTCCTATTACTATGGATATGGTTAAAGGCGATAAGGTGTTTGACTATATGTATAATTTATTCTATGAAAGAAAAACAGGTTCAGACTTAAATATAGATCATTACATAGTAAATTTATGGCAACCAGTTGCAGAACAGGAAAATACATTTAAAGCAAGAAAAATAACACAGACTTGCAAAATAACAGAATGTAATGGTGCTGCAGGGGAACAAAAACAAATTACAGGATCTCTTGAAGGTGGAGAATTTGTTTATGGTACATTTAATGTAACAACAAAAACATTTACAGAGAATGCGTAAAAATAATAGGTAGATATTAAAGATAATTATGTTAGGAAGGATAAAAAATGAAAAGTAAAAGAGTAAGTTTTGGGTATGAAGATACAGACCAAAAAATTGAAGTTGATATATATGGATTGGTTTTTGAAATTAATAAGAAAAATATTGTAGATAAAGATTTGAAAGATATTAATGAAGATGAAGATACCATAGAGAGAGAAATAAGAGAAGTTATAGGAGAAGATTCAATAGAAAAGATAAATAATAAAAGATTAAAAGATGGATACGATGAAATGACCTTAGATGTAGAGATAGCTGTGTTAACTTGTATATATAAAGCATATATAACAGCTACCTCAGGGAATATGATAGATGAAGTAATGAATACAAACAAAGAATTAGAAAATAAAGCAAGAAATTTAGATAGCGAAATGAACAGAGAACAAAGACGAAATTATAATAGAAGCTACAATAGAAATCAATATAGAGGAAATAGACGAAATTATAGGAGATATTAATATGATTATGTTTAATAGACTACCTTATTTTGTGATTTTACAAGGAAAAAAATATAAAATAAATGTAGACTTTAGAACTATGATATCTTTCGAAAATAAAGTGCAGGATAAAAGTGTCGACAAGTCGGAAAAGATAAAGTATGGACTAAGGCATTTTTATCCTGCTTTTTTTTATGCAGAAAATTATAATAAACTACTATACAATCCACAATTATATAAAGAAGCTTGTGAAAAGCTAATATGGTTTTACAAATGTGGCAGAGATAATTATCATAAAACAAAAGAAAATAGCAAAGGAAGCAATAAACAAATATACTCTTATGAGTATGATGATGAGTATATATACGGTGCTTTTTATGAGCAATATAGTATAGATTTAGCTTATGATAAAGTACACTGGTGGAAATTCAAAGCATTATTAAAATCAATAAAAGATGACACTGAATTTGTGAAGATAAAAGGTTATCGAGCTTATACTGGTAAAGATAAAAATATGCTAGAATTAAGAGATTATTGGGAATTGTCAAAACCAGTTGAAGAACAAGAAAGAATAAATAAAATATATGAAGCATTGAAATAATTTGATTTTTCGACTTTTTTCGACACAAAATCACAAGAAAAAATGATATAATAGTTCCAAATAATGAAAGGAGAAATATTATGAAATGTAAAAAGTGTAAAAAAGAGTGTCTAGAAAGTGAATTAAGAGATGAAGTATGTTTTGATTGTGCGAACAAAATTAATAAAAATAACATGATAATTACTATTATAATATCTGTTTTTATTTCTGTTTTGATTAGTCTTTTGGTAGTCGGTTGGGCAAATAGTGGAGTTGGCTTAAAGGATTTTAAGATAGAATCATTTAGTATAGATTCTGAAAAGGATTCTTATTCTACGACCTACGACGGAAAAGGAATAATTTCTTGTACTGATAAAAATAATGATTATATTGTTTTAGTAGAAAGAAACAACAAAACAGATAGTGAGGTTAGTTACGTTCCTATTATAGTGCATAAAGGAAAAGGTGAATTAACAACTTATGATTCTAGTTATTCAGGAACAACTGAAAAACCAGAATACGAATTTAATATCATAGGATACAGAAGTTTCAAGAATAATAATTAAAAAATAAAAAAAAGATATAAAAACACTTAGAAAAATCTGAGTGTTTTTATTATGCTTTATTAAGTCTACATTAGAAAGGATAAAATAATGGCAATTGCAGGTTCATTGATTTATGATACAGAAATAGACAAGTCAGGATTTAAAAAAGGATTAAGTTCATTGACAAATTCCGTTAAAAGTGGTGGAACCAAAATAAAGAATATAGTATCGGCATTAGGAATAACAAAGCTAATAAGTACAGCATTTAACACAATAAATAATAGTATAGATGGCGCAGTATCGAGATTAGATACAATGAATAATTTTCCGAAAGTAATGAGCAATCTTGGAATAGGTGTAGAAGAGAGCAAAGAGGCAATAAATGATTTAAGTGAAAGATTAAAAGGAATACCAACAACATTAGATGCAGCTGCTTTATCTGTTGAGAGATTTACAAGTAAAAATGGAGATGTAAAAAAGTCAGTTGAAATATTTACAGCAGTAAATAACGCTTTATTAGCAGGAGGGGCAAGTAGTGAGATACAAGCAAGCGCACTAGAGCAATTATCACAAGCTTACGCTAAAGGTAAACCAGACATGGTTGAATGGAGAAGTATTCAAACAGCAATGCCAGCACAATTAAAGCAAGTAGCACAGGCAATGGGGATGACAACAGATGAATTAGGAGAAGGACTAAGAAAAGGTGGAGTTGAAATGGACGACTTTATTGAGACTATGATTAGGCTTAATAAAGAGGGAACAGGACAATTCCAAAGTTTTGAAAAACAAGCTAAAAACGCAACAGGGGGAATTAAAACATCAATTACTAACGCAAAAACAGCAATAGTAAGAGGGGTTGGAAATATAGTAACAGCTATTGATACAGTATTAAAAAAAACTGAATTAAAAGGATTAAGTAATGTAATCAGCAAAATTGGTTCAACATCAGAAAATGTATTAAAAAAAGTAGCAGAAGGTGTTTCTAAGATAAACTTAAATAAAATATTAAATACAGTAAAACAATTATCCAATGTGTATGTACCTAAAATAAAATCTATTTTCTCAATAATAGTTAATGTATTAAAAAATATGTGGACATGGGCAACTAAAAATAAAGGCGTAATAGTGTCGGTAGTAGGGGTTGTATTTTCGCTGATTGCATCAATGAAAGTATATAAAGGAGTTATGTCGGCGATTCAAGGAATAAATATAGCGAAAAACATTATTTCTGCATTAAGCCCTACGACAGCATTGATATCTTTAACATTAGGATTAGGTATAGCAGCGGCAACAGTAGCAACAGCAATGGCAAAACAAAAAACATCTCTTGACGGAGTAAAAGATGCGGCAGAATTACAACAAAAATCATGGAAGTCTTTAAAAGAAGCAAGAGAGCAGAGTTTATCAAAAAGTGAAAGTGAAATAGTAACAATACAAAGATTAGCAGATGAATTAAGAAAAATGACAGATGAAAATGGAAAAGTGAAAGAAGGTTATGAAAATAGAGCAAAATACATACTTGGAGAATTGAATAATGCATTGGGCACAGAGTATCAAATGAATGGAAATATCATTAGTCAATATGGCGAATTAAAAGATAATATCGACCAGCTAATCTCAAAGAAAAAAGCAGAAGCGACATTAGATGCATATAAAGAAGAATATCAAACAGCAATTAAAAATCAATCAGAGGCTACGAAAACACTTACTGAATTAAGACAAAAATATAATGACGAATTAAATAAAACAACTAATGGATATAAAGAAGAAATGGAAAAGTCAAGAAATCTGGCTTATATAGGAGATCAAATAAAAAAGCAATCTAATTTGATTGGAGAATATGGATATACGGTTGAAAAATATGAAAACTTAACAACAGCAAGTGTTTCTAATAGCAAAGAAGAAATAGAAAAAGCTTTATCTGAAATGGGAGTTTCATATGACCAAGCAAAAGCTAAAACCAATAATTCGTTAACAGAACAAATACAATCACAAAGTAATTATGTGTCATTATTAAAACAAAGCTGGCAAGAGGCTAAAGATAATAATGATACTTTCCAAGCAAAAATATTACAAAAACAATTAGATATAGAACAGCAATCGTTAATAAACTTAGCTAACTCATTAGCACAACAAACATCAACAGTGAGCAATCTAACAGAAGAACAAAAAATAGCTTGGAAAAATTTAGCTGAAACAAGTTATAGTGCATATGAGCAAGGATTATCTCAAGTACCAGAAGAAACAAGAAAGAAAATAGAAGAAGCAACAGGTGTGATATTATTAGATACAGGCTTAGAAAATGCTTCAAGTAAAGAGGCAGGTTCCGCAACAACGTTATTCAGTCAGAATTTAAAAATTTCAGAAAAAATTAAGGAAAACATAGAGCAAGCATCGAAAAATTTATATTCTGACACAATGGTAGAAAATGGAGCTAAAGTTTTAGCAGATGATGCAAATTCGGGATTTAATAATAATGTAGATGGTAACAAATGGGGGACAGATTTAAGTAGCAATATTTCAAGTGGTATGACATCTCAAAAATCACAAAGTGGAATCATGGGAGCTGCTACATCAATAGCAGGATGGATTAAATCAATTATAGGGCACTCAGTACCAAAAACAGGACCACTAAAAGATGAATTAACGTATATGCCGGACATGATTGATAACTTAGTAAAAGGAATTGATAAAAATAGATATAAGATATCAAAAGCGACGAATCAGATGGCTAAAGATATTAAAGATGGTTTTGATTTAGAAGGGCTAAATAATGATATAATGCGAGAGATGAATAAAGCAGTAGCATTCGAAACTGGTTCGATAAATGCTAATGCAAGTGTAAAATCTAACAATTCTATGCTAAATGTAATACAAGCTTCATTTAATATAGATGGAAATGTTGATATAGACGGAAAGAAAGCAGGAAGAATATTAGCACCAAGCGTAGTAAAAACGATAAAGACAGGAGGATTAGCATAATGGTATATTTAAAATATAATAGTGTGAAATTGCCGGTATTGGATAACTATAACATAGCAAAGTCAAGTCAAGAAATAACTTTTAGTGATTTAAAATGCGATTTTACAGGACACCAAAAAGCTGATTTACCAGAAAAATATCAAGAAGTGAGGGTCGTAGAAGAATCAGAAACAAATCAAGAGACATTGTTATACACAGGGTATATTGATGATTATGTATTTGATGAAATGAGAGAACTTGATGAAGATATTAATATAAGTTTTACTTTACTTTCTCCTCAAAAAATAGCAACATTAAGAACATGCATTGCTGTTGGAACATATGAGATAAAAGATCTAATAGAAAATATAATACTAGCTCCATTAATTGATGATGGATTTACATTAAAAGAGATAAACATTGTAAACAAATCTTTAACCGTTAACTTTCTAGTAGAAACAGTTGAATACTGTATGAATAATTTAAGCAATAAATATAATTTTTGGTGGTATATAGATGAAAACAAAAACATTTATGTAAAAGATATAGAAACAATGTTTAAAGAAGAACCTATGTATATATATGATGATAAACATACTATTGATGGTTTAGAATATGTTAAGCCAATAACAAATAGCTATGATTATGCTAATGTGATTAACTTTAAAAACGTTAGAATATATGAATATTCAAGATTAAGAATGAACAAGAAAGAAGTTGCTGAAGCACATAATCCATTGATTGATGGACAAGTAACAAATATAAAGCAAAACGACCAAATAACATTTAATTTTCCAATTGATATAAAGAAAGAAAATATAATTAAATCTGCTAATAGCAACGGTATTACAAATACAAATATTATTTATGGAATATATGTAGAAGGAACATATGAAGATAATACAGACTTTTCTTTTTTTGTCTCATTTGATACTTTAAATAATTTATATAAAATAAGTGATAATTTAGGGTTTGATGGAGAGAGCACAGATAGTGAAAAAGAATTTTTATTAATGCGAGATAGTTTTTTCAGTAACTTAATAACAGGAATTAAATATAACAATGGCAATAAAAAAATAAATAGTATTAAAGCAATTAACTCTGACAGTACATTAATTTATAATGTTAATAAATTTTTAAATGATAAAGGAATACTAGAGAAAAAGAACATTATAAGCAAAACAGGCATTGTAGAAAGAACTATAGACATGAAAGAAAGTTGGAAAACTGTACAAGAATTGACTGAAATTGGAGCAAGCTACTTAAATAAAAATAGTTTAAATTATGCAGATGAACTTGAAATTAAGCTTGATAAAGACAAATTTCAAGTGGGAAAAATACTTTATATTAATAAATTCATGATAGATGGAAGATATGTAGTAACTGAAATACAAAGAACAGACCAAAATAATGATGATGAATTTTTAGTAAAATGTAAAAACGCTAACATATTAGATAACTTCATTGATATATTTAGACAAGAAAACGAACAAACATCAAGTGACAAGGTATATCAATTGTATGTAACACATTATGAAGAAGAAGGAATTAGCGAGAGATTTGAGGTGGTACAATGATAGTTAAAAACGAATATGTGAAAATAAAAACAGACAAAGAATATGTACTACATAATTACATATATGATAGTTATTTAAGGTTGTTTAGTAAAGGACAATTATTAAATGAGTGGGGATTAGCATATCAAGATGAAAATGAAAATAAAGAATTAACATATTGTTTTATAAGGTTTGATAGTCCTTTAGATAATTATCAAAAAGCAAATTATACAGATTTTAATATAAGAATGCAAAAAACTCAAATGCAAACTGTAGGAAATTCAAAAGGTTGTAATGTGACTTATACATTTGCAGAAACTAAGTCTGTAACTTTGATAGATACAGGAAATGTACTTACTTCATTAAAAGATTATTATGGTAAAAGAATAACAGCAATAGGATTTGGTAATTGGAATACAATTTATGCTTGCGTCGATACTAGTAATTATTCAATATATTTAACAGAAGGAGAAAAACTTGCAATAACAAGAAAAGATATATTTGAAAGTAATGCAGAATGTGTTGGATATGAATATCCATATCATTTATCTCCAGTAGATTGGGCAGGATATTTAGAAGAGTATCTTGACCCAGCTACAGGAAAAATTGTAAGCAACCCTTACAGGGTACCAGTTATAGCGATATTGTACTCAATAGGAATTGGAAGTCAAAAAGGGGTAATGGAGGAAGAATATAAAGTAGGGACAGATATAGAAATAAATGAAGAGAGCGACACAGTGTTTGGGTTTAATATAAGAACAGGACTAGAACAAAGTGTATTTCCGCATTCAAATTTATATATGGGAAATGGAAAATATCCAATGCCAGCAAACTTGATAAAAGAAATGTTTACAAACACTAATTTACAACCCAGCTTAAATAAATATCCATTAAAACCTAACACAAAATATATAATTTTAAAATATAGATTTGTATATCAATATGTAAGCATGAGATTTGGCAAAACAATGGTAAATACAGATAACTATTACACAATGAATTTTTATACCGAAGCAAAAGGATTATTTGAACTAAAAAATAAAATAGAAAGGAGTAATTAATTATGGCAGATATAAAATTAGATAGAATAGGTTGGCAAGACGGAACACTTGTTAGCAAGGGAAAAGTAGAAATAAACGGCACTATTTATGAAGTAGAGCCAGAACAATATAGTGGACAAACTCCACTTTCTTCTGCAAATCTTAAAAAAATGGAAGATAATACAGAAAAAGCAATAAATAAGCTAAAAGAAGAAAAAGATGGAACTACATTGTATGAAAACGAAACAGGAACGACAGGAGATATAGCATTAAGTGAAAAATTGTCTAATTATAGATATATTAAAGTATTCTGGAAAGTTGGAAATAATAACAGGGGAGAAGAAGTATCTGTAGCATTAAACAAAAATATAAATTTATCATTAATAGACTTTACAGATTCAAAGATATGGATACATACTAAAACAATGATAATGGAAGATACGAAATTGACAGTAAAAAGATATAAAGAATATTCTATTACAGATAGTAGTCAATGGACTCCATACGGTTCATCAACTAATTCAATTGCAATTGTTAAAGTAGTGGGATACAAGTAAAACATATATGTCTTAAGTATATATGAAAGGAAAAGATATGATATGAAAGATAAGAAAATAAAAGTAGCAGATAATAGTATGGTAGACTTTGATAACAAAGTTCTTGGAATAGATGGAGAAAACCTACAAGGAAAAATAATATTCTATTTTGAGAACTTTAAGAATGGAGTAGCATGGTTAGAATTTGAAAAAGAAGATGGAACAAAAAAATACATACCAATGGATAAAGTAAATGAAACATATGAGGTAGAAATAAAACCAAGCTTACTTTCAGATACGTCAATAATATATTTGCAACTAAGAATAACAGAAGATGAAAACGAAAATGGAATACCAGTGTTTAAATCAAAAAAATTCTATATGAATATCTTGGATTCAATAAATGCAACATCTACAATAGAAGAGGATTACCCTGATATTTTAGATGTTTTAAACAATAAGCAAGACAAGTTAAAAGCAGGGAAAAATATAACAATAGGAAACAACGTAATAAGTGCAAATTTTAAGGAAACAGCAGATAAAGAATACGTTGATAATCAAGACAAAGATATACTAAAAAGTGCTAAAGAATATGCTGATAATCAAGTACCAAATGTAGTTGAAACATATGTAAATGAACATAAAGAAGAACTAAAGGGAGAAAAAGGAGACATTGGAGAAACTGGACCTCAGGGAATACAAGGACCTAAAGGCGAGGTTGGTCCTCAAGGAGAACAAGGAATCCAAGGACCAATTGGACCACAAGGAGAGCAGGGAATACAAGGTATTCAAGGAAAAAAAGGTATTGATGGAAAAGACGGTACTAATGGCAAGGATGGTATAAATGGAACTAATGGGAAAAATTATTCAGTAGAAATAGTAGAAAGTACATTGACTACACAAGAAATAGAACCAAATAAATTCTATAAATTTGGCGAAGTATCAAGTTTAAATATCACACTTGCCGCAATAACAGATACATCAGTTTTAAATGAGTTTATGTTTGAATTTATAAGTGGAGCTACTGCAACTACTTTAACTTTACCTAATACAGTCAAATGGATAGAAACACCGACTATTGAAGCAAACAAAATATATCAATGTAGTATAGTAGACAATATTGGTGTGTTGTTGGGGGTGTCAAATGTCTAGTTTCAGAAGAAGACTAATGATGAGTATAAAGAAACAAAATGAATATACAGAATTAAATTACATCGAAGGTACAGGAACTCAATATATAAACACAGAAGTGAAAACTAAACAAAGTTTAAAAATAGAATGTACTTTTAGTGGTAATCAAATATCAACATTATTATTTGGAGCAAGAAAAACTATAATCTTAGACGGATTGACGTGGGGATTCAATAATGCAGATTCTGCTTTTAGTGGTTTTGGTGGTAATACACAAAAAAATAATACTACAGTCAATACAATAGATGACAAAAAACATACAGTTGTACTTTCAAATGAAGTATATACAATTGATAATGTAAATCAAATCTTACCAAATAGAGGAACTTTTACAGAATTTTATAATATTTATCTTTTTACGTGGAATAATGCAAATAAAGCAGATAACAGATGCTTCAAAGGAAAAGTTTATGATTTTAAAATATATGATAATGATGTATTAGTTAGAGATATGATACCAGTTCTTGACAAAAATGGCGTAGCATGTATGTATGACAAAGTAAATAAAAAGTTTTACTACAACAAGCGGAACAGGAGATTTCTTATACGGAGAAAAGGAGAGTTAATATGTTAGTAAAATATATAAATGAATACAATGTAAAATATGCAAATTACAAAAAGATACTAGAATATGATAATAAGCAAGTAATAAATCCACGAGAAGAAGATTTCGAAAAAGCAGGTTACAAGACTTTAGAAATAGAGGGAGAACCTGCTTTTAATATGGAAACACAGTACTTAGAACCTTACTATCAAGAACAAAAAGAAAAGATAATACAGAAGTGGAAAGTTAAAGAGATAGAGGAGGTGGGATAGTGGATAGCACAATAATAGTAGCAATAATAACAGTACTACGGAGTTATTATTAATACATTAATATCAAATCAAACTAATAAAAAAATTGAGACATTAGAAAGTATAAAGGCAGAATTTAAAAAAGAGTTAGAAGCAGTAAAAAAAGAAATGAAGGAAAATCAAAAAGAACATGACAAAACATATTTGACAGATTTTCTATCTGACATAGAAAACAAACAACCAAAGTCAGATATTCAAATTAAAAGAGCTTATGAAATATATGAAGAATATACAAACCTTAAAGGAAATTCATATGTACATAGTAAATGGGAAGAATTAGAAAAGAAAGGGGCATTGAAATGAAAAAACAAGATAGAAATATAACCATAGCAGTTATAGTGGCTATGGTTATGATATTTTTTAGTGCAATATTTTTTATAGATGATAAGGAGCTAAAAAAAGATGTAGTAGAAAAAGTTACAGACACTGTAACAGATATAGCAACAAGAGAAATGAGTAAAGAAGAAATAGAATCTTTACCATCTACAGAAATAATAGAGCAAACAGAAGAACAAGAGAATGCTGTATCAAATGAGCAAGAAGGAGAAGAAACAGAAGGATTTCAACTTCAAGGAGAAATAGCTTATGAAGGAGCAAAAGCAGAAACTTGGAATGTAGAATTAGGAGACTATGTTGGATTAACATATTATTCACAATTAGATAGTAGATGGGCAAGCAAGATGTATTCTAGTGTAGGCAATCCAAACCAAACAATAGGTTCTAGTGCTTGTGGTCCTACATGTGCTTCAATGGTAGTAACAGCTACAAAAGGAGCAATAACACCTGATACTATGTGTGATTTGTTTGTACAACATGGATATAGAAGTGCAAATAATGGTACATATTTTAGTGCTTTTAGAGCTGTAGCAGATGAGTTCAATATCGGTTATACAGAAACAACAGATATTCAAAGAGCATTACAATTATTGCAAAACAATAATTATGTAATAGTAAGTTGTGGAAATGGATTGTTTACAACGGGTGGACACTTTATCGTTCTAGTTGGAATAGATGGAGATACATTAAAGATATATGATCCATATTTATATAGTGGCAAATTCTCAACAAGTACAAGAAGAGGCAAAGTAATTGTAGATGGAAATACAGTATATTGTAGTATAGACAATTTTAGAAACTATGCTAATTATAGTAAATTCTTTGCATTTGCTCATGACGGGAATGTACAAGTAAACAATACACGTCCAGTGACAACACAAGCATATACTAGATATGTAAATGCTAAAATAGGATTAAATATAAGAAATAAGCCTAATGGATATATTGTAGGCGGATTATCTAATGGCACAGCAGTAACAGTATATGAAACAGCTGGCAATTGGAGTAGAATAGGAACAAATAAATGGGTTTCTAGTAATTATCTAACAAGTTATATGGCTGTAGCTTCAAATCCTGTTAAAACTATTTTTGGTGTGAAATATACAACAGGAAAATACAAAGTAAATGCTAGTGTCTTAAATGTTAGAACAGGTCCTAGTACAAAGTATAAAATAAAAGGATATAAACAATTAACGTCTAATGCAAGATATCAAAATAAAAGATTAGGAAATCAATATACTAATGGATTAAAACGTGGAGTAGTAACAACAGTTACTAAAGTTCAAAATGGATTTGGATTAATTCCAAGTGGGTGGATTTCATTAAATTATTGTACTAAATTATAATATTAGAGCTAGATTAGATTAATTTCTAGTCTAGCTCTTTTTTCTTTAAATTGAAAAGAGACTAGTTTGTACTAGCCCCTTTTATCTCCTTTTTCAAGGATAATAAATGCGTTTTCTTTAATATATATTATATGACATTTTTAAAAATTAGTCAATACCTAATCTTTCTTTTAATGCTTCTTGTAAAACTTGTGAAAAATTAATATTATTTTTTTCAGATAAATAATTTAACCATGCAGGTATTGTTAATGTTTTTTTAATAGATTTATTATTAAATTTTTTTCGGTACTCATCCATATTAATGCTTACAAATGAAACAAATTGATTTTTTTGTAAAATAATTTTAGAGATGTCTAAGGTTGGTTTTGGAAAATTTGTTAAATTGTCTAAATATAAGCCCATAGCATCCTGAGCCATTAAATAAGCATTTTGTATACTGTCTCCAAAAGTTGAACAACCTTTTAAATCTATAAAATCAACATTATAATATTTACCGTCAAAAGTAAATATTGCGGGAAAGACAGTTAGTTCATTTTTCATTTTTATACCTCCAAATTATATAAGATAGAAAGGAAAAAACGCATAGCAAACAAACATAGTAAAATATAAAATTTAAGCATCCTCCTCAACATGCTGAAAAATTATATTGAAGTTTTTAGGAAGGGCTAATTATTTTAGCCCTGTCCTTTTTAGTATTGCTTCAGCTGTTCCGATTGGAATATCCTTGTTATGTACAGGAACAATCTCAGTTTGATTTCCGTTTTCTCATTTTTAAATGAGAACCGTTTTGAGATATTTCTTGCCAACCATTTTGCTTTAGCAATTTGATTAGCTGTTTACTACGCATTTATTATCCTCCTTTCTATAAACATTATACTACGTATTGATACGTGTGTCAATATTTTTTCAAAAAAATATAAAAATTTTAAAAAAACTTGAAAAACGCTTAAAAATCAAGGAATATAACTTATTGGCTTGAAAAATAAAAACGGCTTAAAATCGATTGTGGAGGGTCGATTTTAGGACTAAAATTGAATATTTTTACATCATTAAAATATTTTTATTTTCGACAAATTCCAACACAACAATTTAACATAAAATGTTATAATATCATAAAGGAGATGATAGTTATGGAAAAAGCATGTAAAGACTCTCTACAAATGATAAAAGTATTAAATATAAAAAATGAGAAAGAGTATAACAAGTTGCTAAAATTCTATTTAATATTATCATCAGAAAGTTTAAAAGGAAGATTAAGAACAAGAAGATTCAAAAAAATAATAAAACTAGCAAAAGAAGTCTAAAGGGCTTCTTTTTTTATTAAGTTTCTCATAAGAAACCAAAATCATGCTATTATTCATTTAAGGAGTGATATCATGAATTATTACGAAAAGAGTAGAGAAATATTTAAGAATAAGATCCAAGAAAACAAGGAAATAACAAAAGAGGAATGGGACAAGTATGCATATGATAATTGTTTATTCAGTTCAAATGTTTTAGAATTTCATAGCAATGTTGATACATTTGAAAAATTAAAAAGAGAACTCTCATAAAAAATATAAAACAATACATACTAAAGATGAGGTTATTATGAGAGTAGAGATTTTAGTAAAGAAAATAAGAATAGAAAAAGGATATACAATTGATAAGGTTGCACAGCTAGCAAAGATGTCAAAGGGACATTTAAGTAGAATAGAAAGAGGAGAAACAGAGCCAACAATAAGTACTTTAGTAAGACTGGCGATGGCATTAAAGGTAGATGTAAATGATTTATATAAAATACATTATTAGACAAAATAGTGTATTTTTTATTTTTATAAAATAAAATTACACTTTCATAAAATGGTTTCTCATAAGAAACCAAATGAAAGATATTCTCCAATCAGAAGCTTCTAAAAATAAATGTAGGAGGATATGAAATGAAAGATGTAGTAGAAAATGAAATAATAAAAGAGCTAAATTGGAAAGAGAGGATTGTAGTAAAAATATTCAGAAAAACTTTTTCAAAATCATGCAATATTATAAGGATAAATGTCATAAACAAATTAATGCAATTTTAATGCAACAACTCAAATAAAACTAAATAAAGTGGAATAAATGATGATAAGAAAGGGTTAAAATTAGGTAGTTAAATAATGAAAAATACTAGTAAATATCTTAGAATAGCCAATTGTGTACCATACTCACAAAATTAATTTAAAATATAAATAAAAAAAGGAAACATTTGTTAAAAAATTGTTTCTTTTTTTATTGTTTCAAAACATTTACTTTTATAAAGGCATATGTTATAATTCAATATGAATAAAACTAATGAGGTGAAAAACTTTGAATCAAATATTAAGTGTAGAAAGTCCAAAAAAAGAAAAAAAGAATAAAACTAGAAGAACTGGACCAATTGAAATTGAAAAAATAATAAAATTTTTCTCAATAGCAATTTTGCTTTTTGGTGTATTTATGATTGGAAGTGGATCTTATTCTATGTATCAAGATTCTAAGTCAGAAGGAGAATCAAACAAACCAACTATAGAAATAAAAGAAGATGCTGCGACAGAAATTACATTACAAATATCAAGTAATAAAGAATTATCAAAAGTAACATATCATTGGAATAATGAGGACGAAATAGAAATTGATACTAAAGGAAAGAAAAAAGTAGAACAAAAAATAGAAATACCAACAGGAAAAAATACGTTAAATATATATGCAGTAGATGTAAATGGAAAAGAATCAACATGTCAAAGACAATATACAATACAAGGAGACATTAATGTAGAATTAAAAGTAGAAGGAAATAACATTAAAATCACTGCAAATGGAAAAGAACAACTTTCATACATGACTTATAGATGGGATGACGATGAAGAAACAAAAGTTGATATTAATAGTATGCAAACAGAGCAAACAATAGAAACTCCAAAAGGAACACATACATTAACAGTTGTTATGGTAGATATTAATAATAAAACAGAGACAAAGACCCAAGAAGTAAAAGGAGTTACAAAGCCAAAAGTTGAAATAACAACAGATGGTTCAGCTAATTTTATTATAAATGCATCAGATGAAGAAGGAATAAAGAAGGTAGAATTTGTTATTAATAAAGAAGAACAATATGTGTTAAATTTAGATCAGGTATTACCATTAGAGCAAAGAAAAGAATTTCAATATTCATATCCATTAAAAGATGGAGAAAATAACTTAAAAGTAATAGTGTATAACGAGAGTAATATAAGTGAAACATATGAAGTAGTAGTAAGAAAATAGAAATACCTCCTACAAAATATTGTAGGAGGATATTTATTGAAAGAGGGGAAACTTCCATGGGAGCAAAAATATTTGAAATATTAACATATTTTATTATATATTCCTTTTTGGGATGGATTATGGAATCTATTGTAAGATCTGTATCAGAGAAAAAGATAATAAATACTGGATTTTTGAAGGGACCAGTTTGTCCAATTTATGGAATAGGAGCTATTATTATGTTACTATTTCTAGAAAGGTATCAAAACAAACCTATCTTATTATTTTTTATAGCCATTATTGTACTAACTACATGGGAGTACTTAGTGGGAGTTTTATTAGAAAAAATATTTCATACAAAATATTGGGATTATTCTGAGCAAAAATTTAATTTTCAAGGAAGAATTTGCTTAGTAAATTCAATTTGTTGGGGAATATTAGGAGTTATATTTGTAAAATATATTCATCCATTTGTAAAAGATTTAGTTTTTAAAGTGGATATAAGATTATTACATTATATAATTTCAATTATAGCAATAGTATTATTAGCAGATTTAATTGTTACAATCATTAAAGTAAAAAATATAAAAATGACATTAAAGAAAGTAGAAGAAATAAACAAAGAAATAAAAGCAAAACTAAATGAAATCAGAAAATTAACAAAGGAAAACAATAAAAGTGAAGAAAAAACTATAAAGACTGAAAATGTTCGAAAATTAATAAGAAAATTAAAAAGAAAGAGAGATAGAATGACTTTAAGTTTGTACAAAAATGTATATAGACTAAAAAAAGCATTTCCGGCTATTAATACAAAAGAGATAACAGAAATATTAAATAAAAAAATACAGATTAGAAAAAATAAAAAAAATACTTGAAACTTAATAAATATTTTGTATATAATAAATCAAAAAAAGTAGAAAAATTAAACAAAGGAGTAAGAATATGGTACAAGAAATATACATTATTGATGATGATGACTCATCAATTGTAATATTTAGAGAGCTATTTAGAAATGATCCAGAATATAAATTTATAAGTGTAAAAACGGAACAAATTGATATTGCATTAAAAAATATACCATCACTTATTGTAATTAACGAAGATGCTATAGATAGAGATGTAGTAGAATTATGTAGAAAGATTAGGAAAGATGAGGATAACACTATAACACCAGTTATTGTGGTGTCATCAAAAAGTGAAAAAGAACATAGAGTAAGAATACTACAAGAGTCAATAGAATACTTTATAAAAAAACCAGTAGATGAGCAATACTTATATTATACAGTAAAGAATTTAAACAGATTGTTGTCTAGCAACAGAAGAGTAAGTCCTCTAACAGGATTACCAGGAAATGTACAGATACATGCAGAGCTAAAGAAGAGAATATTAAGGCAAGAACCATTTTGTGTATTATATGTTGACTTAGATAATTTTAAAGCATACAATGATGTGTATGGATTCTTAAAAGGTGACGAGATTATAGAATTTACAGCTGAAACAATTGTAAAAATGGTTCATAGTGACGAATTAGAAAATACTTTTGTTGGTCATATAGGAGGAGATGATTTTGTAGCAATTGTACCAGGAACTAATTGCGAAAAACTTTGTCAAAATATAATAAGTTATTTTGATAAAAATGTAGAAAGATATTTTACAGAAGCAGATATAGAAAAAGGTTATATAGAAGTTGCTAATAGAAAAGGAATTATTGAACAATTCCCATTGACTTCAGTATCTATTGGTGTAGTAGTGTCTGATGTAGGAAGATTCCATAATATTCTAGAAATAGGAGAAATAGGAGCACAAGTAAAACATGCGGCTAAATCTGTTATGGGAAGTAGTTATGCAGTAGATAGAAGAAATTTATAAAATTATATAATAAGCCAAAAAGCTTTTATCAAATTAGAAGATAAAAGCTTTTTTTTGTTCTAAAGAAGTGATGTCCAGCATAAACTAATAGAGAAAAAATAGGAGGCGAGATATGGACAAGCTTCAATTATTAAAAAAAGTTAAATCATTAACATTATATACAGGAACTTATGGAAGAAGAAAATGTACATGTTCTTGTATTGGATGTACACAAGAAAGTTATGGAAGAAAGCATAAAGAATATCAAGGAAATTTAGAACAAATACAAAAAATTATAGAGAAATTACCTAATTTAGAAGAAGCATATATATTAGGTAATCCAGATGTTTCAGTAGATACAGAATTTTGCAATTTGGCAGCAAAAGAATTTATAAAATGCGGAAAAAAGGTAATGTTTTCTACTTCAGGCTATAATGGTGTAAAAGTAATAAAAAAATTAATACAAGAAATAGATCCAAACAATATTCAATATATAAGTTATAGTATAGACAGTTTAGATAACGAAAAATTACAATTTTTAAAAGGAACAAATAAAATTGATATAAAAGAAATTGATAAAGCAATTTACTATTGTAAAGAAAATCGGAATAGCTGTAAAAATTCAACCAACATTATGGGAAATAAACCAAGAAGATTATAGAGCAATAATAGAACATTATTTAAAATTAGGAATAAACTGGTACACTTTTCACGCAGGAAGTTTTGAATCTTTATGGGACAAGAATATAGTATTAAATCATATACAGCCAGAAAAATGGAGAAATATAATACACGAAATAGAGAATTTAGCAAATGAAAGAAATTTAAAAATAAGAATTCCAAAAATATTTTTAAATGATAGCGAAAATATAAAATATCAAGCTGAGAATGAAACATATTGCCAAAACGGAGGAGAAGGAATTCAAATATGGCTACAAGAAGATGGAATAAAAGCAACATTTTGTCCACTTCTTGCAGAAATATATCCACAATATATTTTTGATTTGGAAAAAGATGAAACAAGATTAATAAAAGGTAAAAAAAATAATTGTATGATTTGTGGAAAATGTTTAGATAAAAAAGTAATAAATAAATCAATTAATAAAGACGGAAAAGAGTTTATATTAGACAATAAAGTATTACACAATGTATGCAGATATTATTCAGAAAAAATAAAATATGGATAAGGATGATAAAAATGAGTGAAAAATGTGTAATTACTATAGAAGATGTGTTATATCAAGCTAAAAGAAAAAATAGAAATATTGATACATATAAAATAAAAAAGGCATATTCATATGCTGAAAATAAACATAAAAATCAATATAGAAAATCTGGAGAGCCATATATTATTCATCCATTGCATGTAGCTTATACATTAGCAAAATTAGGGTTAGATACGCAAACAATATGTGCTGCTTTGTTGCATGATGTTGTAGAAGATACAAATGCCTGTTATGGAGATATTGAAAAAGAATTCGGAACAGAAATTGCTCAGATAGTAGAAGGAGTAACAAAAATTACTGAATTGTTTAAAAGTGTAGAAGAAAAACAAGCAGAAAATTATAACAAAATGTTTGGAGCAATGGAAAAGGATATAAGAATTATTATATTAAAGTTAGCAGATAGGTTGCACAACATTAATACATTAGAACATTTGAAAAGAGATAGACAAATAGCAATTAGCAAAGAAACAATAGAACTATATGCTCCAATAGCGTATAAATTAGGAATGTATGAGTTAAAGACACAATTAGAAGATGGAGCATTTAAATATTTATATCCAGATGATTATAAAAATATAATAATAGAATTAGAAGAAAAGAAAAAACAAAAGCAAGAACTTCTAGAGAAAACTAAAGAAAAAATAAAACAAGAATTAAAAAGGCAAAGAATAACTGCAATTGTAAAAATAGAAACAAAACATTTATATAATATATATAAAAAAATAAATGAAAAGAAAATTGGAATGGATGAAATAAAGGATTTATTTGCAATAAAAATAATAACAAAACAAAAACAAGAATGTTATATGATATTAGGAATTATAAATACTTTATATAATTTAATTCCAGGAACATTTAAAGACTATATAGCTACTCCCAGAAACAATATGTATGAAGCAATACATGAGATTATTTTAGGGGAAAAAGGAGTAGAGTTAGAAGTTCAAATATGTAGTTATACAATGAATAAAATTGCTAAATATGGTATAATAAATTATCTTCCATATATAAAAAAAGAAGAAATGAATTTTAAAAAGAATTTATCAGGAATACATTATAGTTTAGAATTAAAAAAAATTTTAGAAGATCCTAAAGAATTTTTAGCAACTTTAAAAAGTGAACTTTTAGAAGATGAAATATATATATTTACTCCAAAAGGAGATATTAAAGTATTACCAAAAGGAGCAACGGCAATTGACTTTGCATATTCTATTCATGACGAAGTTGGGAATCATATGATAGGGTGTAAAATAAATAGCATAGACATGCCACTTGTTACTAAATTGCAAAATGGAAATATTGTAGAAATTATAACAAGTGAATTAAAAACTGTTCCAGAAGAAGAATGGATTGAAGTTATAAAAACAGCTAAAGCTAAAAATCAAATACTAAAATTATTACAAACCAAGAAAGAGGAAGAGAAAAAAAGTATAAAAATAGAGATATTAGCATTTGACAGGAAAAATTTAGCATTAGAAATTACAAATGTTTTTATGAAAAATGGTATAAATATAAAAGAATTACAAACAGAAGTTACAAATAATAAAGCAAAGATTAATATTGTTGCAGAAATTAGAAGAATGGAGCAAGTAGATAAATTATCAGAAGAGCTAATGGAAATACCAAATATGATAAGAGTAATAAAATAACTAATCTTATACAGCAAAAGTAAAGTGCTTAGGCACTTTATTTTTTTGAATTTAAAAGAAATAAATATATGGGAATAAGTATAAGTTCATTAACAAATCTACTTTCAAACAGTAGATATATTATAGTAAATAAAAATTTAATAAAAAACTTTGAGTGGAATGTGCAATTATAATAGGAGAATTATGTAATAAATATTCATATTGATAAAAACAAAATAAATAGAAGATATTTTTTTATTCCATTCTATAATAAAACTAATAAATTAATTGCTTATATAATAAGTATTGAAATTACTGGAAAGATATGGTAAAATGATTATGTAAAAATAAAGGAGAGAAGTATGATAGATCTTCATATTCACACTAATTATTCTGGAGGACAAAGTAATTTAAAAGAGGTATTACAGATTGCACAAAGAAGGAAAGTTTCTATAATAGCAATAACGGATAATAATACTTGTGAAGCATATAAGGAATTAAATAATATATTAATAGCTAAATATTACGAAGGAAAGATAATACCAGGATGTGAATTCTCTACAATAGTAAACAATGTTCCAATAGAGTTAATAGGATATAATATTGATACAGATTTGGCACAAGAAGAAATATCGAAATTATATTTATCAAAGCTAGACTATAATATATATGAAACTAATCTAATAATTCAGAAATGCTTAGAAATGGGATTGAAAATAGATGTGTCAAGGATACAATATGATGTAAATAAAGAAAAAGGAAAAAGAGCGGTATTTAAAGAAATCACTAGACATATAGAAAATAAAAAATATATTTCAGATGATGCATGGAATAATTGTAGAACGTTCTTGCTAACATATACTGCAAATCCAAATAGCGATTTTTTTGTGGATTTTTCAAGCCTTATACCATCTTATAAACAAGTTGTTGAATTAATAAGAAAATGTGGTGGGAAAGTTTTTATGCCACATATATTTAAGTATAATGAAAATTCTAAAGGTGTTTTGGAGACTTTAGTAAATGAAGGATTATTGGATGGAATAGAAGGGTATTATCCATACTATTCACAGGAACAACAAAAATTTGCACTTGAATTTGCGAAAGAACATAATTTATATATTTCAGGAGGAAGCGATTCACATGGTACTCCTGATTCAGAAATAGGAATAGGTAGGGGAAATTTAAATATACCAGAAAAAATTATATCTCCTTGGATTGATAAAACAAGAATGATAACTCAAGGAGGTTTAGATTATGAAGAACGATATTAAAATTAATATTTTAAATCACGGAAAAGTAGAAATAATAGATGATGAAGAATTTATTCAAAAATTAAGAAATAGTAAAAAATTAGAAGAGTATGTAACATTGGAATTAATGCGAGCAGATGAATTACAGGAAATTATACAAAATGAAAAAATATATAAGTATAATGAAAATAAATTTGATTATATAAAATCTATGAAAGCTATTAATGAAAAAGGTCAGATTGAAAATTATCATATTATTCATGGTCAAATATTTACAATAAATTATGAAGATAATACTTTAAATATTATAGATAAAAAAATATATGAGGGACATTTTGAAAGAATAAACGAATATAAGTATTGCTTAAAAAATGTAGGAATAGTTGATAATAAAATAAAAGTGATTTTAAATTATATTAATAGAATAAGACAAAAAAATGATTGTGAATTTTTACTTTATATATTAGCAAATAGAAAGGATATAATAAAGGAAGAAGAAAAAAATACTAAAGTAGAAGACGAAATAGATAATTTATTTAAGTTATGGAATATTACAGAAAAATATTATTCATACAAACAATATAAAGTCTACTTAAATTTATACGAAGAATTATATATGGATTACCTAAAAAATAATTCAGATATAAATTTATTAAAATATGAAAATATAAAAATGCAAATGAAAAAAATAAGAAAAGAAATTTTGAAAGGAGATTAAAAATGGAAGCGGAGGAAACAGAGAAACAAATTAAAAACATTGGTTGGACATTAGGAAATGATTGCCCTTGTAAATGTAAACACTGTTATTCAATGAGTGTTAGAGAAAAAGGGAAAAATCTCACAAAAGAAATTGTTGATAAAGTAATTAAACAAGTAAAAAAAATAGGAGTAGAGACTATTAACTTAGGTGGTAATGAACCAATTTTTACCAATGGTTTAAAAGTTCAAGATAGTTTATTACCATATATATTGAAAGAGTTAACAAAAAGAAACATAAAAGTAGGGATAACAACATCAGGAATAAGTTTAATTGCTCTAAAAAATGTTTATCCAGAATGTTTAAAATTATTAAACGATGTAGATATTAGCCTTGATTCTCCTTATGAAAAAGAGCATAATGAAAACAGAGGTGGAGATGTATATAAATATGCCATTGAAGCTCTAGAAATATGTAAAAAGAATGATATTAAATCAGGTATTATAATGTGTGCAATGAATTGGAATTTTACAAAAGATCGTATAGATGCTTTGCTAGAGTTAGCAAAAAAATATGATTCAAACATAAGATTTAACTTATTAAAGCCAATTCAGCCAAAGCATTTTCAACTTATACCTAGTAAAGAGCAAGTCCTTGAAAATTACAAATATTTATTTAAAAAATGCGATACAGTAGAATTAAGTGAACCTACTTTATCTGGTTTAGTTGATAATAATAAAATTAGGGGATGTGCATGTGGTATATATTTTATGAGAATTAATTCAATAACACCAGATGGGAAAATTCCCGTATCTCCATGTGTATATATGCATGATTATAGAGTAGGAGATTTGCTAACTGATGATATATTCGATATAGTTAATTCAGAACAATTTAATAGCTTTAAAATTAGAAAGGAAAATTATGAAAAAATAGAGGGGTGCAAGGATTGCGATAAGGCGGAAATCTGTAGAGGTGGATGTTTTGCAATGGCATATACATATAAAAAATGTGAAACAGGTAAAAAGGATTTGTATGCAAGAGATCCATTCTGCTTTAAAGAAATTAATTTTAATGATAATATTGAATATAAAAAGGGAGAAAAGCAATTAGTACATGAAAACTATTTATGTACTTGGATTGGAAAACCTAAAAAATAGGAGATAATAATGTTAGATTTATTAATAATAAATGGATTAGTTGTAACCCAAAATCAAAAAAGAGAAATAAAACAAGTCAATATAGGAATAAAAGATGGGATAATTACATATTTGGGAAATGAAATAATTCCAAGTAATCAACTGATAAACGCAGAAGAATATATACTTTTACCTGCATTTTTAAATGCACATATTCATTTTGGAGAATATTTTTTAAGAGGATATAAGGAAAATCTATCAACAGAGGAATATATTTTATTAGGAGAAAAATTTCATGATAAATTTAAAGAAATTAATGATGAAATTAGAAATAGTTCAATAAATAATGTTGTTTTGGAATCTATACAAAATGGAACATTAACTGTATTTGGAGTTAGAGGATGGCCTAATGTGTTTAAATTTCCTGTTAATGCTTTTTTAGGCTATCCTATGATGAATTCTAAAAAATTAAAAGATTATAAAATAGATTTTGAAGAAAAATTTAATTCTTTACAAAAAATAGGTAATGTAGAATATTTTGTAGGGCTACACTCTGTAAAATGGATAGATGAAGGAACTTTAATTGAGATTTCTAATTTTTTGAATCGAAATAAAGAAACTAAATTAAGTTTGCATATTTGCGAAACTATTGAAGAAGTTGATTACATTAAGAAAAAATATGGAATGACACCAATAGAACTGCTGAATAAATATAAATTACTCAATGAAAATACTTTATTAGTACACTGCAATTATTTGGATGATGATGATGTAAAGCTATTGAAAGATAACAAAGTATCAGTTGTGGCATGTCACAGTAGTAATTTGAAGCTAAAAAATAAACCTTGCAATGTAAAAAAATTATTAGACAATAAAATTAATGTAATGATTGCAACAGATGGACCTGCAACAAATGATTCACTATCACTATTAGATAGTTTAAGAGTAACAGCGTTATTAACCAACTTGAATAGCTGTGAATTATTAGATATGATTACTGTCAATCCTGCTAGATATATGAAGATAAATTCGGGAAGTATTGATGAAGGAAATAAGGCTGATATATTATTTTATAATAGAAATAGTCTGAATTTAACATACAATAGATCTATTATAGAAAATCTAATATATACATCTGGAAATAAGCCCGAAATTGTTATAAAAGATGGAAAAGTAATAATTAAAAATTATTGTTTTGAAAGTAAAATTGAATATGATATAATTCAAGAAAAGAACAGAATAATAAAATTGCTAGAAAATGATAATGTTTTTTAAATTAAGTAAGGAGGGTTTTAAAATGAAAAAATTAAGAATGAAATGTCATTCAGCAGAAATTATTTTTGCTACTAATTCAGAAAAAATTTATAATTATTTTTTAACAGATGAAGAACAAGTTCCAGAGACAATACCAGGAATAGAAATTATACCAGATCAGAATGTAGGATTGGATGGTAATTATTTGATTTATTTAGATAAAAGTCCTAATTTAGTACAAATAAATCCAGACTTAAATCAAGCATTAATATGTGTACCAGAAAGTGAATTGTATTTACCTGACTTAATATATTTAGCATTATCAATGTTTGCAAAAGAATTAAATAAAGAAGATAAATATTTTATTCATTGTGCAATAGTTGAGAAAGATGGTAAGGCAACATTAATTTCAGGAGAACCAGGTTCAGGAAAAACTACATTAGCGATGTATCTTTGCATGGAAAAAGGATATAATTTTGTTTGCAATGATAGAGCAATTATAGGTATTGAAAATGGAATACCATATATTTATTGTGGTACACTTCAAACTCATATTAGAGTTGGAGTAATACATGAATATTTTCCAAGTTTGGTAAATAAAATCGATAAAGAAAAAATGGAAAAGCCATGGGAAAACAAAATATATATAAATCCAGAATTTGATGAGTTAGGAATAAAAGTAAATAAGACATCTAAACTTTCAAATATATTATTTACTTCTACATATCCAGTGAAAGATGAAGAGACAAATTTAACAGAACAGAGAGAGGATGTTGCAACATTAGCTACTATGAAAGTAGTGTCAGAATATATTAGAGCTGATAGAAATATTGTTTTGAGTACAGATTATCCATTTCCTAATTTTGATAATCAAGAATTAGCAATGAAAAGAATGAATTTTGTGAAGAAGCTTGTTGAGGAAACAAAAATATATACTGCTAGAGGAAATATAAAAAAATTATCAGATATGATAGATGAAAAATTATATTAGAAAGGATATATAGTATGGAAAAAGCAAATTATAAAGACTTTTTGGGTAAAAAGGTTCATATTGTTATGGATAGACCTATGGGAGTAAAACATCCAAAATGGAATTTTATATATCCATTAAATTACGGTTATGTTCCTAATACGATCAGTGGTGATGGAGCTGAATTAGATGCCTATATAATAGGCGTATTTGAACCGTTGGAAGAATATGAAGGAAAATGTATAGCAGCAATACATAGACTAGATGATGATGATGATAAATTAATAATTGCACCAGAGGGAAAGATATATACCAGAGAACAAATAGAGGCTTTAGTAGAATTTCAGGAAAGATTTTTTAAACATATAATTATAGAGGAAACGCAGAATATAAAAGATGAAGGAGAAAGATAGTTATGGAGTGTAAATACATATTTTTTGATTGGGGGTATACTTTAATTAGTAAATTTGAAAATGTTGATGATAAAATAAATAAAATATTAGAAAAATACAATTTGCAATGGGATGATATATTTAGAAAATGGAAAAGTTATCAAATTTTAAATTCACTAGGAAAGATTACAGAAAAAGAGATATATGAAGATTTATCATTAATCTTAAATATATCTAAAGAGGATTTAGAAGAAATTGATATGTTATTATTAGAATCTCATATTTTAGATGAAGAAACAAGACATACAATTATTAAATTGTATGAGAAAGGATATTATCTAGGTATTATAAGTAATAATTCAATTAGAAATGTAGAATACATTTTAGAAAGAGAAGATATAAAAAAATATTTTAAAAAAATAATCATTTCAGAAGCTGTTAAAGAAAGAAAACCTAATTTAAAAGTATATATGAAAGCTTTTGAAGATATTCCAAAACAAGAATATAATAAGATAGCTTTTGTTAGTGATGAATTATTAGAAGATTTATTAGGAGTGAAAATTTTAGGAGTAAAAACTATCTGGTATGAACAAGAAATAAATAATAAGTGGAAGAAAAAAGAAGAAATCTTAATGGAACCAGATTATAAAATAAAATCAATGAAGGAAATATTGAATATAGTATAAGAGATGAGATATGACATATAAAATAATATTGAAAAGAAAGTAGAAAGCTACTTTCTTTTTTTGCTTCAAAAAGAAAAAATTTTTACCTTTTGGGAAAATAGCACATTTCATTTCGCCTATTTATATAGAGACATAAAAAATCTCTAAAAATTTATAATTGAATAGCAATAAATATAAGACTTTATCTAATATAGATTATATTAGTAATAATTTTAAAAACACACTAATATTTTTTAATGGGAGTGAATTAAATGGGGAGAAAAAGAAATTTATACCATAGATGGTAAAGATTATACGGTCATAACTCGGGACAAAAGAAAATGCCAATAGTGAAGAAATATATAATATTTTGGTTAGATATGCGTTAGAAAAAATTGATGAATATTTAAAATAATAACTATTATTTTGATTCACCTTTTATGAAATTTTCTTGTATAATCAATATAGCTGTTTAAGATTAGTTGTTATTCGGAAAGGAAATATTAAAGTATAACCAAAAGGAGCAACAGCAATTGATTTTGCCTATTCTATTCATGACGAAGTTGGAAATCATATGGTAGGGTGTAAAATAAATAGCATAGAAATGCCACTTGTTACTAAATTGCAAGATGGAAATATTGTAGAAATTATAACAAGTGAATTAGAAATGTTGCAGAAATTAGAAGAATGGAGCAAGTAGATAAATTATCAGAAGAGCTAATGGAAATACCAAATATGATAAGAGTAATAAAATAAATAAGAATAAAATATTAAATTCCTAATATAAATATAATAAATATTTATATTAGGAGTTTTGATTATGGTAATAATTAATAAAAAGAGAATTCAAATAATTATATCTGCATTGTTAGTAGGAATATTTACATTTTCGTTGCAAATAGCAAATAATAATCAAAAAGGAGAGAAAAATAAAAATCAAAATAATGAAAGTGTAATACAAACAACGGCTACGCCAGTGTCAGGAAAAACGGTAGTGTTAGATGCTGGGCATGGTGTACCAGATGAAGGTGCACAAAGTAGCAATGGAACAACAGAAGCAGAAACAAATTTAAAAATAACACTAAAAGTACAAAATTTATTAGAACAAAGTGGGTGTAATGTAATATTAACTCGTTCAGACGAAAATGCTATTTATGATTTAGATTCACAAACACTTAAACAAAAGAAAATATCTGATATTCATAATAGAGTAAAAATAGGAAATGAAAGTTCTGCTGACATATTTGTATCTATTCACTTAAATAAAATACCTCAACAACAGTATTATGGTTGGCAATGTTTTTATAAACCAAATGATGAAAATAGTATAAAATTAGCTAAGTTATTGCAAGAAAATTTAAATAAATCTATACAAAAAGAAAACAAAAGAGTAGCGATGAAATTAGATACTGTTTATATTATGAAACATGTTGAAATACCTATATCAATAGTAGAATGTGGATTTTTATCTAACCCAGAGGAAGAAAAACAATTATTAGAAAATACATATCAAGATAAACTAGCTTGGGGAATTTATAATGGAATTATAGAATATTTTTATGAATGAGTTGCATTTTTTTTGTGAAAATGATATATAATAATTAGATATTCAAAGGAGAAATGATTATGAATGATGAAAAGGAAAAGTTTAGAGCCTCATTAAAAGTAATTCAAGGAGGAAATGGTAAGAATACATCAATTGATATTCCACTAGAGGATAATAAAGAAAAAGACGAATTAGAAAAAGAAAAAAAATTACTAAAAATAGCTTATAGATATAATGGTAGATGTGATTCGTTTGTAGATGTGGAGACAGTAAGAAGGTTGAGGGAAGCAAGTGAAAAGTTTAAAAAATCATATGAAGCATATTTAATAGCTAAAAATAATCTAAAAAAAGCAAAAATGGAAATTAGTCCAAAAGAAGAGTATAAGATTCATCCACTTTATGAAGAAGAAGAATTCAGCAAAGTGAGATTTGAATTAGATGCAGAGAGATTTCAAAAAATCCTAGAAAGTTACAACAAACAAGTAAATGAAAATAAACCATTAGACATGCCAAGATTTGTAAATGAAGGTAAAAAGCATTTACGAGAATCAACAGAACCAGAAATAAAAGCACCGAGAAAAGGAGCGCAACATAAAAACTATAAAGTTCAGAAAAAGAAGCATGAAAAATTAAAAAAAATTGCAAAAAGAGTTGCAGCTATTACAGGAGTGTTAACATTAACCGCAGGAGTAGCCACATATGCATATAGTGAAATAAATAGACATATAGATAAACCAATAGATATGCAAGTTGCTCAAGAAGAAGGAAAGACGATAGAGCAAATGGGAATAAGCGAAGAAACAGCACAAAAACTATTTGAATTAAATGACGAGATTAAAGCAGATTTTTCTCAGATATCTATGGGAGAAGTAATGAAAATGGCAAAAGATAATTACCAAGTAAGTTATGAAGTTCTTCAAGAAAAATTAAGTGATCCATTAAAAACTAATGAAGAAGATATCACATTTGATATACAACAAAATGATGGACCAAATGACAAAACTTATTATATAAAATTAAAAGAAAATCAAGAAAAGTACAGATATGATAATTTTTTAGATCTAGGTTTTAATAGTAATATGCCAAAAGAAATTGCAGACTACATTGAAGTTATAAAAGAAAACCAAGATTTATTAAAAAAATTAGATGAAGGAAAGTGCACTAAAGAGGAAGCTATTAATAAAATTGGAGGTTCAATTGATAATATTAGTAGATTAGTTGGTGGACAAGATTTCTATTTGGTGGATGGAAAAATAGAAGTTGATGTAACTAGAAATTCTGATATAAAGAAACAAAGAGAGCAAAAACAAAACCAAATACAAGAATCAAAAAATGTAAGTACAAAAGATTTAACAGATGAAGAAAGATAATTAAATAAAAAGTATAATATTACCACTTCTTGCAAACAATATGGATAAAACATATTGGCAAGGAGTGGAATTTTTTGAATAAAAATAAAATATTAAAAATAAATGGAACTACATTAGACCAAGAACAATTAAAAAATCATTTAGAAAAAATAGCAACAAATCACAATTTAGTAAATAAGTCTCAGAAGAATACTTATCCGATACCATATCTAGAAGAGAATTTTAAAATAATAGAAGAAGTATATAATATTTTAAACGAACATTTAAAACTGGGTATTAGTATACATCCAGCAGGAGAATGGTTATTAGATAATTTTTATATTATAGAAGAAACAGTAAAACAAATAAAAACTGAATTACCATTAAAGAAATATATTAATTTTTTAGGAATAGGTAACGGACCATATAAAGGATTTGCACGTATTTATGTTTTAGCATCTGAAATAGTAGCATATACAGATAATAAAATTGAAAAAAATGATTTAGAAATATATCTAACTAGTTACCAAACAAAGAAAAATTTAAGCATGGAAGAAATTTGGAATATAGGATTATTTTTAAATATAGCAATAATAGAAAATATTAGAGAAATTTGTGAAAAAATATATACTTCTCAAATGCAAAAGTACAAGGCAGAAAATATAGTAGAAAGATTAGTAGAAAATAAACAAAAATCAGAATTGCTATGTAAAAATAATTCTAGTAGAAAAATAAGTAAAAAAGTATGGGAAGATATGCAATACCCATTTATTGAATACATGTCATATATACTAAAAAGATACGGGAAAAAAGGTTATAGTTATTTGAACGCTTTAGAAGAAACAGTTGAATTAGCTGGTATGACTGTATCAGATGTAATAAAAAAAGAACATTTTGATATAGCTGTTCGTAAAGTATCTATTGGAAATAGTATTACAAGTATAAAAAAAATACAAAGAATTAATTTTTTAGAAATATTTGAAAAAGTTAATGGAGTAGAAGAATTGTTAAAACAAGATCCAGCTAATGTATATGATAAAATGGATAATAAAACAAAAGAATATTATAGAAATAAAATTAAGGAAATATCTAAAAAAACAAAAATATCTGAAATATATATTACAAGAAAAATGTTAGAAATTGCAAATACAAAAGAAATAGGAAGCAAGCAGTCACATATAGGATATTATTTAATTGATAAAGGAGTTAGTGAACTATATATTGGACTAAAACGTAAGAAAAAAGATAGCATAAGCGAAAAAAGTAAAACAATAATATATATTTGTTTTACAACTTTTATTACTATGATTTTTTCTATAATAATAGGATATTTAGTAAATAAAATGACTAACAATATTTATTTAGGTTTTATAGGTTTTATTTTATTTTTAATACCAGTTTCTGAATTAGTTATTCAGTTAATTCAATATATTTTAAGTAAAATAGTAAAACCAAAATTAATACCAAAATTAGATTTAACTAATGGCATTGACGAAGAAAATACTACAATGGTAGTAATACCAACAATTATAAAATCAAAAGAAAAAGTTAAGGAATTAATGCGAAAATTAGAAGTATATTATTTAGCTAATGAATCATCAAATATATATTTTACTCTACTAGGAGATTGTAGTGAAAGTACAAAAAAGGAGGAAGATTTTGATAATGAAGTAATAGAAGAAGGAAAAAAACAAGTAGATAAATTAAATCAAAAATATAAAGTTGATGAAAAAGAGTTACCAATATTTAATTTTATCTATAGAGAAAGAAAATTCAATAAAAAAGAAAACTCATATCTTGGATGGGAAAGAAAAAGAGGAATGTTAAATCAATTTAATGAGTATATTTTAGGAAATATACAAAACCCATTTAGAGAAAATACTATAGAAAACAAAATAGAAAAAGAGCAATCTAAAATAAGAGAAAGATTAGAAAAAATAAAATATATTATTACACTTGATGCAGATACAGATTTAATATTAAATTCTGCATTTGAGTTAATAGGAGCTATGGCTCATATCTTAAATAAGCCAGTTATAGATGATAAAAGAAATATAGTAATAGATGGATATGGAATAATGCAACCAAGAGTTGGAATTAATTTGGACATTAGTTATAAAAGTTTATTTACAAAAATATTTGCAGGAGCAGGAGGAATTGATTCATATACAAATGCAATATCTGATATTTATCAGGATAATTTCAAAGAGGGTATTTTTACAGGAAAAGGAATTTATGATGTTGCAGTATTTTCAAAAGTTTTAAAAGGTCAAATACCAGAAAATACAGTATTAAGTCATGATTTATTAGAAGGATGCTATTTGCGTTGTGGATTAGTATCTGATATTATGCTAATGGATGGGTATCCAACAAAATATAATAGTTTTATGAATAGGTTATCTAGATGGATAAGAGGAGATTGGCAAATTGTTAGATGGATGAATTCAAAAAGTCCATTAAATTTATTGTCAAAATATAAAATATTTGACAATCTAAGAAGAAGTTTATTAGAAGTTAGTATTATAATTTCAATTATATACTTAAACATAATAGGAATATTTTATAGTAAAAATATTTATGGAATAGTCACTTTTTTATTACTAATTTCTGTATGTCCATTTATATTAGAAATATTAAATGAGATGATTTTTAAAAGAGAAGGAGAGCAAAAACAAAAGACTTTTACTCCAAAAATATCAGGAATAAAAGGAACAATTATTAGAGGAATATTAACATTAGGTTGTTTACCATATAAAGCATATATTTCAGCAAAAGCAATTATAGTTACTTTATATAGAGTACATTGTAGTCATATGCATTTATTAGAGTGGACTACATCAGAAGAAGCGGAAAAACAAGCAAAATCAGGATTAATCTCTTATTATAATCAAATGGCAATAAATGTACTATCAGGACTTATTTCGATAGGATTAGGAAGTTTAAAGGAAAATATCTGGGCTGTTTTTTTAGGAGTATTTTGGATTTTTATTCCTATATGTATGTGGTATATTAGTAAAGATGAAAAGAAGAAAAATAAAGTTGAAGAGTTAAACAATGAGGAAAAGCAATATGCAAAAGAAGTAGGAAAAAGAACATGGAAATTTTTTGAAACATATTTAACAGAAACAAACAATTTTTTGATTCCAGATAATTATCAAGAAGATAGAAAAGAAAAAATTGTTTTAAGAACATCTTCTACTAATATTGGTTTATCATTGTTAGCAGTTATTTCAGCTTATGACTTGGGATATATAGAGGAAGAAAAAGCATTTTATTTATTAAAAAATATAATATTTACTATACAAAGTTTGCCAAAATGGAATGGACATTTGTATAATTGGTATCAAATTCAGACCAAAGAACCACTAATACCTAGATATGTTTCAACAGTAGATAGTGGGAATTTAATAGGCTATCTTTTTGTAGTAAAAACGTATTTAGAAGAAAATATAAAAGATAGTAATAGAGACGAAATTCAAACATTAATAGAAATTATTGATAATACAATAAAAGATACTAATTTTTCAGTATTATATAGTAAAGAACAACAAATTTTTTCAATAGGATTTAATGTAGAAGAAAACAAATTAACAGATTCTTATTATGATTTATTAGCTTCAGAAGCAAGACAAGCTAGTTTAGTAGCTATAGCTAAAAAAGATGTACCGACAAAACATTGGAATTATTTAAGTAGGACATTAACAGTTTTAGGAAAATACAAAGGATTAATTTCATGGTCAGGAACAGCCTTCGAATATCTTATGCCTAATATTAACATACCAAAATATGAAGGCAGCTTATTAGATGAGTCTTGTAAATTTATGATTATGAGTCAAAAAGAATATGCTAAAAGATTAAATATACCATGGGGAATATCAGAAGCAGCATTTAATTTAAAAGATTTAAAATCTAATTATCAATATAAAGCATTTGGAATTCCATGGTTAGGATTAAAAAGAGGATTAGCAGATGAATTGGTAGTATCTAGTTATGCAGGAGTTTTAGCTATTACAGATGAACCAAAAGAAACTATTAAAAATTTAAAACAATTAGAAAACGAAGGAATGTACAATAAATTTGGCTTTTATGAATCAATTGATTTTACTCCGGAAAGAGTAGAAAAAGGGAAAAAATATGGTTTAGTAAAAACATATATGGCACATCATCAAGGACTAATTTTATTATCAATTAACAATTTATTTAATAATCAAATATTACAAAAAAGATTTATGAAAAATCCTCAAATTGAGGCAGTAAGTATACTTTTACAAGAAACTATGCCAGAAAAATTTATAATAACAAAAGAGAACAAAGAAAAAGTAGAAAAATTCAAATATAAAGATTATGAAAATTATATTCAAACAACATATAAAAAGATAGATGAAAGACTAATAACAGGAAATATAATTTCAAATGAAAATTATGTAGTGGCAATGAATGAAAAAGGTGAAGGGGTTAGTAAATATGAAGATATTTATATAAATAGATTTAAAGCTACAGATGATTATGGGCAAGGCATATTTTTTATTATAAAAAATATAAAAACAAAAGAAATATGGAGTTCAAACTATGCTTTTAATCAGAAAAAGGAAAAGAATTATCAAATTAGTTTTATGCCAGATAGAGACGAACAAGAACTTTTAAATGGAAATATAAAAACAACAATAAAAACAACAATTAGTTCACAAGAACCAGTAGAAATCAGAAGAGTAATTTTTGAAAATCAAGGAAATCAGGAAGAAATATTAGAAGTCACTTCTTATTTTGAACCTGTATTATCAAAAAAAGAGCAAGATTATGCTCATCCAGTATTTAATAATTTATTTTTAATCACAAAATTCGATGAAGAAACAAATAGTCTAATAGTAAAAAGAAAAAAAAGACAAATAGATGATAAAGAAATCTATTTAGCAACTAATTTATCCACAGATAGTGAAACAATTGGGGATTTAGAATATGAAATAGAAGAAGATAAGTTTATAGGAAGAGGAAATTTAGGAATTCCTAATATGATTAAAAATTCTATACCATTATCTAGAAAAATAGGATTAGTAACGGAACCAATTGTAGCATTAAAAAGAACTATAAAAATAAAGCCAAAAGAAAAAACAGTAGTAGATTTAATAATTAGTGTAGGCAGAGAAGAAGAAAAAACAAAAGAAAATATTAAAAAATATCAATCTTTTGAAAATGTAAAAAAGGAATTTGAACTTTCAAGAGCAAGAGTAGAAGCAGAGAGTAGATATTTAAGAATAAAAGGCAAAGAAATAGCTATTTATCAAAAGATGTTATCATATTTTATTTTTGATAATCCTATAAAAAGTCAATTTATGAAAAAGAATACACAAATTATATATCAAAAAGATCAACTTTGGAAATATGGAATATCTGGAGACTTACCAATTATATTAATTAAAATTAGAGATGTTAATGATGGCTATGTAATAAGAGAAGTCTTAAAAGCTTATGAATTTTTTAGAACGAAAAATATTCAAACAGAAGTAGTAATATTAGATGAAGAAAAACATAGTTATGAAAATTATGTAAGGGAAGAGATAGAAAACTCTATTTTAAATAGTCAAATGTCATATTTAAAAAATATAAAAGGAGGAATATTTACATTAACAAAAGGTGAAATAGACAAAAAAGATATAGCACTTCTAGAAACAGTTTCAGACATAATAATAGATACTGCAAAAGGAGGATTAGAAAATAATATAAAAGATTTGGAAGAAGAATATTTAGAAAAATATAAGCAAATAGGAAATGAAGAAGAAACAATTATACCAGTACCAAAAGAAACAGAGGATATAAATGTATTAAAAGACTCAGATAAATGTAAATATTACAATGAATATGGAGGCTTTTCAGAAGATGGAAAAGAATATTTAATTAAGATTAATCAAGATAATAGATTACCAACTGTTTGGAGCCATGTTATGGCAAATGAGAAATTTGGTTGTGTTATCACTGAAAATATGGGGGGATATAGTTGGTATAAAAATAGTAGAATGAATAGAGTTTCTAGTTGGGAAAACAATCCAAGTTATGATATCCCAAGTGAAATTATATATTTAAAAGATGAAGAAAGTAAAAACACTTGGTCATTAGGATTAAACCCAATGCCAGATGAAAATAATTATAATATTATATATGGCTTTGGATATGCTAAATATTCTCATAAAAATATTGGGATAGAACAGGAATTAACTGTATTTGTACCAAAAGAAGATGCTTGTAAAATTGGAATTTTAAATTTAAAAAATACTACACCAAATCGAAAAAAAATAAAATTATACTATTATATGAAACCAGTAATAGGTGAAGATGAATTAAAATCAGAAGGATTTATTACAACGAATTTTGATAGAAATAATAATATAATTTTAGCCAAAAATGTATATAGAGATGAATTTAAAAATACACAAGTTTATATTTCATCTAGTGAAAAAATTATATCATATACAGGTGATAAAAATTTCTTCATAGGAAAGAATGGAATAGGAAATCCAGAAGCACTGCAGAAAATAAAATTAAATAACGAAAATGCACTAGGTAAAAATGCTTGTATTGCTTATGAAATAGAAGTAGAAATAGAAAGTTTTGCAAATAAAGAAATTTCAATAATATTAGGTGCTGAGGACAAGACAATAGATTGCAAAAATATTGCATATAAATATAGTAAAATAGCAAATTGCAAACAAGAACTAGAAAATATAAAAAATTATTGGAAAGATAGATTAGGAAGATTACAAGTGTATACTCCTATAGAGTCAATAAATATTATTTTAAATGGCTGGATATTATATCAAACAATTTCTAGTAGGCTAATAGGAAGAAGCGGATATTATCAATCTGGAGGAGCATATGGATTTAGAGATCAACTACAAGATACTTTAGGATTAAAATATATAAATCCTGAATTATTAAAAAAACAAATAATAAAACACAGTAAACATCAATTTATAGAAGGAGATGTTCTTCATTGGTGGCATGAAGAGACCCAAAGAGGTATAAGAACAAGATTTTCGGATGATTTATTATGGCTTGTATATTTAACAGAAGAGTATATTGACTTTACCGGAGATGAAGAAATCTTACAAATAGAAACTCCATATTTACAAGGACCTATATTGGAAGAAGGACAAGATGAAAGATATGATAAATATTTAGAATCAAATATTAAAGAAAATATTTACAAACATTGTATAAAAGCAATTGAAAAGAGTTTGAATTTTGGAGAAAATGGATTGCCTAAAATAGGATCAGGAGACTGGAATGACGGGTTTAGTACTGTTGGAAATAAAGGAAAAGGTGAAAGTGTATGGCTTGGCTTCTTTCAATATGCTATTTTAGACAGATTTATTCCAATTTGTAATAAAATGGGAGATGAGGAATTAGCCAAAAAATATGAAGATATAAAAATCAACTTGAAAAAGGCATTAAATACAAAGGCTTGGGATGGAAGATGGTTTAGAAGAGCATTCATGGATGATGGAAATGTATTAGGTAGTATGGAAAATGATGAATGTAGAATAGATAGTATTGCACAAAGCTGGAGTGTAATTTCTGGAGCAGGAGATAATGATAAAAAATATATTTCAATGGAAAGCTTAGAGAACCACTTAGTTGATAGAGAACATGGACTTATAAAATTGTTAGATCCACCTTTTGAAAAAGGAAAATTGGAACCAGGCTATATTAAAGCATATTTACCAGGTGTAAGAGAAAATGGTGGTCAATACACACATGAGTGTTGTTGTTAGCACCAGTTTTTAAGTTAGCCGTTCGAATGAAATGAGCTACGGATAACTTATGCAACCGAACAAAGTGAGGTTGTAAACCTTAAAGAATATTGATACTCTTAAATACATAAACTATTCGCTAAACAAAATACACAAAACAACAAATTTTGTTTAGTACAATAAACAAAATTATTGACAAAAGAAAATAATTACGATATAATAGAATAAAATAAAGTGAACAAAGAGGAGAAAATTATGATTATTCGTGAAAAATATTTATCTAAAATTAGACCATTCTATGACCAAGATTTGATAAAAGTCATAATGGGTGTTAGAAGATGTGGTAAGTCAGTTATATTATTACAAATAATAGATGAGTTAAAAGCAAGAGGAATACCAGAATCTCAAATAATATATATAAACTTTGAATATGAAGATTATTCTTTTATAAAAAATGATATGGATTTACACAATTACATTAAAGAAAAAATAGTAAGTAAAGATAAATATTATTTATTCTTTGATGAAATTCAAAATGTCGAACACTGGGAAAAAGCGATAAATTCATTTAAGGCATCTAAAAATGTATCAATATTCATTACTGGTTCTAATAGTGATTTACTATCTGGAGAACTTGCTACACATATAGCAGGAAGATATGTAAGTTTTAAAACTTATCCATTCACATTTAAAGAAGTATGTGAGCTTAAAAATATAACAGATAGAAAAGATATAGAAGAAGTATTTGATGACTATATGACTTGGGGAGGAATGCCACAAAGATTTATGATGACAGATGAAGTTCAGACAAGAACATATTTATCAGACATCTATAATTCTATATTAGTAAAAGATATTATAGCAAGATTTAATATAAAAGATTTAGATCTATTTAATAGAATAGTAGAATATATAGTTACAACACCATCTCAAAATTTTTCAGCAGAAAGTTTATCAAATTATTTTGCAAATAAAGATGATAGAGAAGTTTCAAAAATAACTCTATATAACTATTTAGAATATATGACAAAAGCTATGATGATAAATAAAGCTGATAGATATGATGTTAGAGGAAAAAGAATATTAAATGGAAAATACAAATATTATTTAACGGATTTAGGTTTCGGTCAAATAATGAATGTTGGAAAAAGACCACAACTAGGAGCATATTTAGAAAATATTGTATATAATGAATTACTATCTAGAGGATATGATGTTAAAGTCGGAAATTTAGAAAATGGAGAAATAGACTTTATAGCGACAAGATTTAAAGAAAAGATATATATTCAAGTAGCTTACATTTTAGCAGATGATTCTGTTATTGAAAGAGAATTTGGAGCATTTAAAAATATAGAGGATAACTACCCTAAATATGTTTTAACAATGGATAAATTTGATTTTTCACAAAATGGTATAATTCATAAAAATGTAATAGATTGGTTATTAGAAGAAAAATAAGAAATTAAATAATAATATAGTAATTTATGAAATAGTACGAAAAATATATTATATAGCCTTAAGACAAAATCTTAAGGTTTATTTTTTTGCCCTAAACTTATACTAAAAATTATTTTTAAAGCCTTAAAATTGAATTTGAGGCAAATAGAAACTAAAAGAAAGGAGCATTATATGAACAAACAAAAATTAAAAGGTTTATGGATACCAGCAGAAATTTTATTAAATGAAGAACTAACAGATAAAGAAAAACTAATACTTGCAATGATTTTATATTTAAGCGAAGAAACATCAAGTTGTTTTGCAAGTAATAAATATATAGCAAATATAGTAAATGTAACAGCAGATAGAGTGTCAAAAATAATAAGTTCTTTAAGAGATAAGAACTATATAAAAGTAAAATTAAAATATAAAACAGATAGTAAAGAAATAGAAGAAAGACAAATTTTACCTATAGTCGAAAACATCAATAGGTGTAGTCAAAAACACCTAGAGGGTATAGATATAAATAACTATTCAGATAGTCAAAAGCAACCATACCCTATAGGTGATAATGATAAAGATATAATAAATAATATAAAAAATAAAAATAATTATAATAAAGAGGACACACATAAAAAGAAAAATATTCCATATAGAAGTGACAGGTATGGCGATGACTTCAATTGGGATAGCTTATATGCAAATTATAAAGAGATTAGTGCTACTTCAAATGTATAGCTAATCTCTTTTAATTTGCCTAAAAAACTATGAATAGTTTTTTAGCAATCCAAAATAAAAAAGTGAATTTTTATTTTGGATTGAATGGGGTGTGGGGTGATGCTCTGCCACACGAAACACTTTTTGAAGCAGTAAGCTAAAAAAGTGTTGTAGTGTGTTACAAGACAATTAAAAAAGATCAGAATTTAAGAAATAAATATGTCTTATT